>ENA-UOXV01000008-UOXV01000008.1-marine-metagenome-genome-assembly--contig:-NODE-8-length-216623-cov-7.573755_pt1 | contig 216623 bp, 167 predicted proteins | sample MGYA00238165_ERZ766961 | MGnify/ENA primary metagenome ERZ766961 (study PRJEB28924, sample SAMN03173240) | marine metagenome | biome: Marine; feature: Water; material: Subsurface seawater | place: North...
GAAATCTTTCTTGAAGCGCTAGAAGCATCTCCGCATAACAACAGCACCATAGTTTTAGTTAAATATGAGGACAGCCAATACATCGCTAGTATCAACGACACGAACGGAACGAATTGGCTCTCAAAGCTTGATCTAAACCTGCACTTTAGCACTCTTCTTAGGTATGACGACTTTGACTCAAGCTATTATTTATTCGATAAAAGTAGAGTGATAAAGCTTGACAAAAATGGCAGACAAAAATGGCACGTACCTATGAACAATCTGAAGTTTTTTGGCTTTGGACCAATGGGTGAGGTTCTAGCCGAAACTAATGCAGAAAATCTTCTTTGCATATCAAATCAAGGCGAGTTTCAATGGGGAATGAAGAGCCCAATTTCGTATTATGACAATTCGATTTCTTCTACGAAAGAGAGCATATTTATCTGTAATGAAGTCTCTTTGAGACATATATACGTTTATTCTATTGAAGAATACGATTGGGCTGGAAAGCTGAAATACTACCGCGAGTTTTACAAACCAAAAAATGAAAGGCTTTATTATCGGAACGTCTATATTTCTGATAAAACTCCTACTTACTTCAATGTTTTATCTAATGATGGCGCATTTCGATTTGATGTTAAAAACAAGATTTTAGAAAAAAAGCTAGCATCCCATCAAGATACTTCTCCGAATGGCCTTCATCTGTTATGCGTTCAGGTGAAGTTTTATTTACTTCGAATTTTGGAAGTTTCATAAAAGTAGATACCAATTTTTCGGTAACCCATAGTTCAAAGTCATATTTGTGGGATCCAGGCCATCGGTCTAATAGTTATGATGCATATCCAATTTTAAGCTCTGACTCAGACAATAGTACCATCCGAGCATACACATATGGGAGCAACTACATAGGTGAATATGACTTTGTTGATATTCAACACTGTGGTGCCTATGAGGCTCAGAAGAATCCCTCAGTTTCTGTAAGCCCTCGTTTTGATACCGTAAAACTCTTCGACGGACAATCAGCTCTGAGTAATATGAATATAAATCTCTCAAAAGAAGCAATCGTCCTCAATAGAGATGCGTCTCTAAAGCTCAAGATAACCCCAAGCTGTGGTCCTTGTAATCTAAAGCTTAAAATCGTCATAGATAGCCTAAACACAAATGAATGTTATATCGAGTATAAAATAAAGCTGGAGTCTGGCACGGGTCCTGTCCGATCATATATGACTTTACCAAGCGGAGAATTTCTGAATGACACTATTTTCAACGGTTCAGAAATAGTCTTGAAAATCAGAAATAGCTCAATTATAACTCGGAGTGCAAATACGTTGGAGCTTCATACGGCAGATTCCTGTATTTCAAGAGTGAATTTAAGCCCTGCTTGCACTTTTCTTTATGGCTTTATTGACGAACCAAACGAGCTCAGAACCAAGGCCTTTCCTAACCCATCTCATAGTAGTATTCGAATCTCGAATTTAACTCAGGATTCGGACATTCGAATTGTAGATATACATGGAAAGCTAATCAAGTCCTTTTCATATGCAAACGAAGAGGACATCGATATTTCCGAATTAAGCCCAGGAGTGTATTTCGTTTTGATTAAAGAGGGCGAACGAAGCCAAAGCCTCAAGTTCATCAAGCAATAAAAAACCCACTCCGAGTGAACGAAGTGGGTCTGTAGTTTTCTGCTTTGTAGTGAACTACTCAGCCATTACCATCACTTTGTTTTTCAATACTTCAACCACGCCGCCTTTGATTTCAAACTCTTGTTCTCCATCCTTGTTTCTCAACTTCACTTTGCCTTCTTTTAATCCAGCAATCATCGGGGCATGATTATCCAACAATCCAAATGATCCATCCTGACCAGGAAGCTGCAGGTGTTCTGCTTCTCCCTCGTACAATTGAAAGTCTGGTGATAATATTTCTACATGCATGTTTCTTCGCTTATAGAGATTCCATGGCTAACATCGCCTTACCTTTTTCAATGGCTTCGTCGAGGTTTCCAACTAAGTTAAAGGCTGCTTCTGGATACTCATCTACCTCACCATCCATGATCATGTTAAATCCTTTGATAGTGTCTTCGATAGGAACCAAAACTCCTTGAAGTCCTGTAAACTGCTCTGCAACGTGGAAAGGTTGCGACAAGAATCGCTGAACTCTACGTGCGCGGTGAACAACCAACTTATCTTCTTCAGAAAGTTCGTCCATACCAAGAATCGCAATAATATCTTGTAATTCTTTGTAACGCTGCAACATTTCTTTTACACGTTGTGCCGTGTTGTAATGCTCTTCACCAACAATTGTCGGAGTAAGAATTCTAGAAGTAGAATCCAATGGATCCACCGCTGGATAGATACCTAGCTCTGCAATTTTTCTTGAAAGTACTGTTGTTGCATCCAAGTGAGCAAATGTTGTCGCTGGTGCAGGGTCAGTCAAGTCATCCGCAGGAACATATACCGCCTGAACAGAGGTAATAGATCCTTTTTTAGTAGATGTAATTCTTTCTTGCATCGCACCCATCTCAGTTGCCAATGTTGGTTGGTAACCTACCGCTGAAGGCATACGTCCAAGAAGAGCCGACATCTCAGAACCAGCCTGAGTAAATCGGAAAATGTTATCAATAAAGAATAGGATATCACGTCCTCCAGTTTCTTCATCACCATCCCTGAAATATTCAGCCAATGTCAATCCTGAAAGTGCAACACGCGCACGGGCTCCAGGAGGTTCGTTCATTTGGCCAAACACGAAGGTTGCTTTAGATTCCTTAATCTTATCATAGTCAGCTTTCGAAAGGTCCCATCCACCTTCTTCCATTGATTTTTGAAATTCTTCACCGTAAGTGATAATTCCTGATTCGAGCATCTCTCTCATCAAATCATTACCCTCACGCGTTCTTTCACCAACACCAGCAAATACAGAAAGTCCTCCATATCCTTTGGCGATGTTGTTAATCAACTCCTGAATCAATACTGTTTTTCCAACACCAGCTCCACCGAACAATCCGATTTTACCACCCTTGGCATAAGGCTCAATCAAGTCAATCACTTTAATACCTGTAAACAGAACTTCTGTTGCTGTAGATAGATCCTCGAATTTTGGTGGCTCACGGTGAATTGGGTATCCGTTGCTTTTTTCAACTTGCTCAAGTCCATCGATAGCAGAACCAACAACGTTAAAAAGACGTCCGTGAATTTCCTTTCCGATAGGCATCTTAATTGGAGAACCTGTAGCACGTACATTCAATCCACGCTGCAAACCATCCGTCGCATCCATAGCAATTGCGCGAATTGTGTCTTCTCCAATGTGCTGCTGACATTCAAGTACAACAGTTGATCCATCGTGTTTAGTTACTTCGAGTGCATCAAGGATTTGTGGTAATTCTCCTCCTTCAGTGTCGAAACTGATATCGACAACCGGCCCGATAATTTGTGTGATTTTACCTGTTTGATTGGCCATTCTTTCTTAGCTTAATTCTTTGTTTTTGAACTCTTTCAGAGCTCCTCAAAATCGTCGGCAAATGTAGAATTTTAAAACAATAAAAAAGAGGGTTTTTGTAGTTTTATTTTTCTAACAAAATGAGTTCCGATTGTTCATATAATCTAAGCATCTTTGCCCTCCCTATATATGAAGGTTCATTACGGTATCGACAATTTCTCAGGCGCAAAGAATGCCATTGTTACTACAGGTACATTTGACGGCGTGCATCGCGGGCATTCGAAAATCTTAGATCGCCTCCGCAAATCATGTGAAGCAGCCCAAGGAGAAAGTGTATTACTCACCTTTCATCCTCACCCCAGACTCGTTCTTTTTCCCGACAATACCGATCTGAAATTGCTTAATTCTCAAAATGAGAAACTTGAGCTCCTAGAAAAAGCTGGGCTCGATCATGTCATCATACACCCCTTCACCCGAGAATTTAGTCGCACAAGCTCTTTGGAATACGTGCGCGACATCCTAGTAAATAAGATCGATGTGCATAAACTCGTTATTGGTTACGATCATCACTTTGGTAGAAACAGGGAGGGTTCATTTGAAACGCTCAATGAATATGCACATGTCTACAATTTTTTAGTGGAAGAGATTCCTGCTGAGGAGCTCAACCATGTGAACATTAGCTCAACGAAAATTAGAAATGCCTTATTGGCTGGTGACGTAGAAACCGCTAATAGCTTCTTAAACCATCCTTATGGCATCAGAGGTACCGTAATTGCCGGTCAGAAGATTGGGCGAAAACTTGGCTTTCCTACCGCAAATATTCAAGCCGACGACCACCACAAACTCATTCCAAAAGATGGAGCTTATGCGGTTAAAGTATTCGTTGACAGCAGCAGCTATGCTGGGATGATGAATATTGGTTTTAGACCAACCGTTAGCGGTGGAACGAGCAAAACCATCGAAGTTCATCTGCTAGACTTTGAGGCTGACCTCTATGACAAGCAGCTTCAAGTAGAATTTGTAAAACGATTACGCGATGAAGTGCCCTTTTCGGATATCGAAGCGCTGAAGGCCCAATTGTTGCAAGACAGCAACAAAACCCGAGAATTAGTCGTTTTAAAATGATGCGTTGGCTTTTCTTATTTCTGTGTTTGCTCCCGTCCTTAATGATGGCACAAAAGGCACGCACCTATGAGAGCCTTCAGGAAGCCCTAGAAAACCCAGAAGAAGTTTATAAGCTCGATTTAAAACGCAGCAAGCTGAAGGAATTTCCCCAAGAAATATTCCAGTTCAAAAACCTAAATTACCTCTCCTTAAAGAAAAACCGTCTCACGGAAATCCCTGCTGAGATTGGACAATTAAAAAACCTCGAAGTACTCATAGTTTCAAAAAATAAGCTTGATACCCTCCCACCTGAATTGGGCAGCTTGAGCAATCTGAAAGAGCTTTGGTTGGGTGAAAACCTCATCGCGCACATTCCTCCAGAATTGGGAAAATTAGCCAAACTCGAAAAGCTCGACTTATGGAGTAATCTCATCAATACTGTTCCTCCCGAACTAGTAGACCTAGAAAAATTAAAGTTTTTTGATCTTCGCGTCAACCCATTTAATGATCCCGAAATAGAAGCGGCGAGAAACATGATGCCCTGGCTGAAAGTTGAGTTTTCTATTTCTTGCAATTGTTTCTAATGAAGTGTTCTATCGAAATTAGCATGTACCCTCTGTCTGAAGATTATGAGCGCATTGTGCTCGGCTTTCTAGACAACTTGAAAAACGAAAATCTTGATTTTCGAACTTCTGGAATAAGCACTCAAATTTTTGGAGACTATCAAGAGGTCTGGCCTGCATTAGGCCGGGCAATGCAAAGGAGCTACGAAGAGCACGAAAAAGCCTCTTTCGTAATCAAAGTTCTATCAGGTGAACACAAGGCTTTGATGAATGGATATTGAGCTCATTATTGAGGCAGTTTCTGTAATTGCAGGTCTTGCCTACCTCTATCTTATCATTAGAGAAAAACGAATCGCTTGGTTACTAGGGGTCTTTAGCAGCATCCTGGCTATCTATCTCTTTCTCATTGGGAAGCTTTATTCTGAAGCTACACTTTACTCCTTCTATGTTATTACCGGAATCTATGGCTATGTCCACTGGGGTAAAGACAGCTCCGCTATTGTCATTCAAAAAGCAAAGGCAAAACAAGTACTTGGGCTCATTCTTATTGCCATTGCAGGAAGTTTTACCCTAGGCTGGTTTTTCCAGAAAACCAGTGATGCCGACATGCCTTATTTTGACGCAAGCACCAGCATTTTTAGTTTCCTAGCCACTTGGATGAGCACTCAAAAAATTCTTCAGAATTGGCTATTTTGGGTTCTTATTGATGCTGCGAGCATTGTACTTTATTCTATTAAGGAGTTGTATTTACTTGCAGGTCTTATGGCAGTTTACACAGTTATAGCGGTATACGGCTACTTAAACTGGAGAAAAAAATATGAAATCAGTATTCGTAATTAGCGGACCAGAGTCCACTGGTAAATCAACGCTCGCCCAGTCAATAGCTGAGGACTTAAATGCCACCCTGGTTGAAGAATATGCTCGTGACTATTTGGAAGAGTTTGGCCTAGACTACGAAGAAAACGACCTTCTTGCCATCGCCTATGGTCAACATAAGGCAATCGAAGAGGCTCAGGGAGACTTGATTATTTGCGATACCGATGTGCTCACTGTTATCATTTGGATGGCAACTAAATTTGGGAAAACAGATGATCAGCTAATGAAACTTTGGGCTGAATTTAAGCCTGTTAAATACCTCGTTTGTAAACCTGATGTTCCGTGGGTTTACGACCCTTTGCGCGAGTGCGAGCATCTCAGAGAAGAATTATTCGATCTTCAAATCAAACTCCTTGAATCGAGCGATAAAGCATTTGAAGTTATTGAAGGTGATTATCCAAATCGATATGAAATGGCGCGAAAAATTATCAATGCTTCGATTAAGGCCTGAACATCTCAAACTTAATTTTACATTTGGCCTGTCTCATTGGGGTGCCAATTAATGGCTGAGATCACACCCATTCTTTCTTCAAAGGAAAGAGGAACCTGATCCGGATAATGCCGGCGTAGGAAAGCAATAGCAAGCACTCCATTGATTAATAATATTCTATGAAAAAGTGTCTATTGGCTATTTTAAGTCTTTGTATTTACAATATCAGTTCTGCCCAAATTATTCGGGGTACTGTTTCGGATGAAAAAGGAAGCAAGCTCTTTGGAGCGAGCGTTTACGAAGAATCTAGTTATCGAGGAACAAGTACTGATCTTGAGGGGAAATATGAATTGAGAATCAAAGACTCCTCCCCAATTATTGTCTTTAAATACCTCGGATTCGAAGAGCAAAGAATTAGCCTTAGCTCGGACAAAGACACTGTGGTCGATATTGTTTTAAACAGCAAAGATCAGCAGATGGAAACCTACACCGTAGAAGCCTTACGAACGGATGAAAAAACGCCTATGGCAGTACAAAACATCAGCAAGGAAGAGCTTAACCGGAATAACCTAGGTCAAGATTTACCCATCCTACTAAACTTTAGCCCTTCAACTGTCACAACTTCAGATGCCGGCGCTGGTGTAGGTTACACGGGTTTAAGAATTAGAGGTTCAGATGCAACGCGAGTGAATGTCACCGTGAATGGGATACCAATAAATGATGCCGAATCTCAAGGAGTGTTTTGGGTAAACATACCGGATCTAGCCTCTTCAGTTGAGAATATTCAAATTCAACGAGGGGTTGGCTCATCCACCAACGGAAGCGGAGCTTTTGGAGCAAGTATTAATTTAATGACGGATAAGACCAGTAACGAAGCTTATGCGGAGCTAGACAATTCATTTGGATCATTCAACACCCGAAAACATACCATTGAATTTGGTTCTGGAACTATTCGTTCACACTGGAACTTTCAAGGCCGCTTGTCTAGCATCAACTCTGATGGCTTTATCGATAGAGCAAGTGCTAATCTGCGCAGTTACTACCTCAGCGCATCTTATCAAAAGAATAAAACAAGCCTTAAGGCGATTCACTTTTCAGGAAAAGAAAGAACATATCAAAGCTGGTATGGTACACCTGAAGGCAGAATCAATGGTGACGTGGCAGAGATGAATCGGCATGCCGATTTTGAAGGCTATAGCGATGTTCAAAGAGAAAACTTGTTGAACTCAGGACGCGACTATAATTTCTATTTGTACGACAATGAAGTTGACGATTATGGCCAGGATCACTATCAACTTCACTTTTCGCAAGGCCTTAATGATAAGTGGAGAATCAACTTAGCCGGTCACTATACTTTTGGTGAAGGCTTCTTTGAGCAATATCGTAATCAAGATGATCTTTCAGACTATGGAATCTTTGTTAGCGCACCTGCCAACTTGCTTATCCCAAGTACAGACTTGATTAGAAGAAGATGGTTAAGAAACCATTTTGGCGGACTCACTTATGGTTTGATTAGAGAAAGTGAAAAACTCAAACTCAGAATTGGTGGTGCTTATCACTATTATGATGGAGACCACTTTGGTGAGATAGTCTGGCTAGAGAATAATCCAGGGGTCGACCATTTGCAAAACTATTACCAGAACAAAGCCTACAAAAACGACGCGAACAGCTTTGTGAAATTGGATTATCTCCTAGGGGCAAAAACCGATTTATACCTCGACATTCAAGCTCGATTTGTCGACTACTCAACCATGGGCTTAGATAATGATCAACGTTTCCTCCTTGTAGACACAAACATGTTCTTTTTTAATCCAAAAATTGGTTTGAACAGACAAATAGGCAAAGGATCAAGAGCTTATGTTTCGTATGCAATGGGTAACCGCGAACCAACAAGAAATGATTTCATTGATGCTCCACTTGGCATCAATCCGAAACCGGAGCAGCTGCACGACATAGAGTTAGGCTACGAATCTAAAAACTCACGACTAAGCTATGGAGCAAATGCGTATTTCATGTATTACCTTAACCAATTAGTACTCACAGGTGAATTGAATGATGTAGGATCAGCGATTCGTACCAATGTTCCAGAAAGCTATAGAGCAGGAATTGAGCTTCAGGCTATTTGGAGAGCAAACAAGTTTGTTTTACTTGAAGGAAATTACAGCTTCTCTCAAAACAAAATCAGCAATTTTACTGAAACGATATATGACTACACCAATGGGTTTGATATTGTAGAAAATCAGTTTTCAAATACCGACATTTCTTTTAGTCCTTCGAATATAGCCATGGCGCAAGTCAGGGTATTTCCTGCAGAAAACCTAGAAATTGCACTCTTGAACAAGTATGTAGGTCTTCAGTATTTAGACAACACTGCTAATCTTGATCGCGCGCTTGACCCTTACTTCACGAGTGACTTGAGGTTGCGTTTGAGCTTAGATCCAAAATTCATGAAAGAAATAGAGTTCACAGCCTTGGTAAATAACCTCTTTAATACGCTCTATTCAAGCAATGGCTACACCTATTCTTATATTTTCGGAACGAGTGTTACAGAGAACTTCTACTATCCTCAAGCGGGTAGAAACTTCTTAATTGGTTTAAGGTTAAATTTCTAGTTAGGAGGCCCTTCCTGGCATGTCAATTTTGACTGCGCGCATTTCCATTGGCTTTTTCTTTGCTCCTGGGTTTTGGGCAACTTGAACTAATTCTCTAAAGAAGTCCATTTTATTCTCTCTTCTATTCCAAAATGACCCTTGCAAAACCGCTCCTTCAAATCCAACTTGATGGGCCAAACTCAATCGCTCACAATTTACACCCCCTAAAGCAAAAACCTTCTGCTTCGAAATTAGCATGTGATCAGCGAGTTGTTTCGGATTATAGGTTTGGTTGAACTCTGTAATATTATGTCGATCAAAAATTGGTTTGAGAATGACATAATCAAAATGAGCCTTATTTGTGATAAGATCCTGAAGACTTTGATATGAAACCGAACACCTCAGTTTGGGACGCAATAATCTGAGAAATGCTATTCCCAGTTTTTTTGACCATGATTTCTTTTGGCGTCTTCCAAGGTGTACACCACCAATATTGTAGCGGAAGGCTAATGAGTAATGTTGGTGCAACACAAGTTGAGCGTGATATTCTTTCGGGATTTTTTTGATGAAATCATTCATCTTCTTTCTATCCCAGTCGCGTTTTTTGATGTGGTAATAGGTCAAGCCTTCTTCAAACAAAGACTTGATAATTGGAATCTCAGTATTGGATTTCTGACTACTTGATACAACAACTAGCTCCAAGTTTCTTCCGATTTTAAAAGTGATTTCAATCCGCTAATAAAGTCCGGATCTTTTTCAAATACATTTCCCATTACAACCATATCTGCTCCAGCGTCATAGGCAAGTTGTAATTTCTCTAAGCTATCGACACCACCACCAATAACCAATGGGATAGAAATTGCTCTTTTCACTTCGCGAATAACCTCGGGATGTACTGGGTCTAGCGCACCACTACCTGCGTCTAGATAAACTAGCTTTTTGCCCATATACTCACCTGCTAAGGCAGTGTTCACAATAAGATCTACTCCTTCTTGAGACAGCGGATTAGTCCCACTTTTTCTTAACACAGAAGTATACTTGCCTCCATCCAGCACCATGTAAGCCGTCGGGATAATTTCAAGTTTAGAATCTCTAATCTCAGGAATAGCTTCAATATGTTTTTCAATTAACCACTTTGGGTCTCTTCCACTTAAAAGCGATAAGTACAATAGCGAATCTGCCTTTGAGCTCACTTGGTTTGTGTCTCCAGGAAAAAGAACAATTGGAAGATCACTTGCTTTCCTCAGTCGGTCGATACACTTCTCTGTTTGCCCGTCTTCAACAAAGCTCCCACCTAGCATCAAGGATATAAATCCGTAAACTTCTGCCTCCATGGCGAGCCGTTCTATGTCTTGATTTTCACTTTTATCAGGGTCGATTAAAACTGAAAGGCATTTTTCGCCGGCACTAATTTTTGATAAAAGTCGGGTGTAGAACACTTAACAAGTATAAATCATTGAGGCTTATGAAATACTAGGATGTAATTGTCAAATTCCATGACTGCCAGTGGATAAACAGTCGGATTTCCATCTTTTTTTATTTCACCATAGAGCAAATCTTCTTTTTCAAAAACACCCAAATGACTAATAAAATCAAGGCCTCCCTTTTGATAGATCTTAAACAGGACCTCCTTAGCGCACCAAATCTTGTAAAGGCCTCTCAAGTCATCTCCGATGTTGATAATTTCGTTGTGACTTGCGAATTTTCTGCTTATTCGTCTAATCTTTTCCGTTTTTCTTTCGATATCAATTCCTGCAGGTTTCGACTTTAGGAGCTGAACGCCAACCATTTCTTTTGAATGGCTGATTGAAACACTCCAATCACTCTGAGTTAAGACAGGACAACCCTCTCTGAGGTAATCTATCTGAACAGGCTTATCTAGCATCTTTGAACATAGCAACCTGCTGGCAATCCACTCCTTTAGGCGTAAATCATTTTTAAAATCGGGTATGCTTTTTTGATCTCCGTAAACATTCTTATACGCTATTTGTAATTCTTCCAATGACTCAGTTACAGTCCACAAGAAGATCATATGTTCGTCTTCATTACAGATTTGGTGGCTAAGAGGCATAAGTTTAGTTATTAATCCGTCGAAGTATTTGTATCTTCGCGGCCAATTTCATTATTAGAGAAAGACATGGACAATACTCAAGTAGGTTCAAGACCTAAGTACAAAGTAAAAGATATTTCATTGGCCGAATGGGGTCGTAAGGAGATCGTTTTAGCCGAAGCAGAAATGCCAGGTTTGATGAGCTTAAGAGAAGAGTTTGGTTCTACCAAACCTCTAGCTGGAGCAAGAATCGCAGGATGTTTGCACATGACTGTTCAAACTGCTGTTCTTATAGAAACGCTTGTTGAACTAGGCGCAGACGTAACTTGGTCTTCTTGTAATATCTTCTCAACTCAAGATCACGCTGCAGCGGCAATCGCAGCAGCAGGAATTCCAGTTTATGCATGGAAAGGAATGACAGAAGAAGAATTTGATTGGTGTATAGAACAAACGCTTTTTGCCTTTGAAGGAGAGCAAGCACTAAACATGATTCTTGATGATGGTGGAGACTTAACAAATATGGTTTTCGACAGATTCCCAGAACTTGTTGCAGGAATCAAAGGACTTTCTGAAGAAACGACTACAGGAGTTCATCGCTTATATGAAAGAGAAAGAAACGGAACATTAGTTCTTCCAGCAATCAACGTAAACGACAGTGTTACTAAATCGAAATTCGATAACAAATACGGCTGTAAAGAATCTCTAGTAGATGCTATTAGAAGAGCAACAGACGTAATGATGGCAGGTAAAGTTGCAGTTGTTGCAGGATATGGTGATGTAGGAAAAGGTTCTGCAGCTTCTCTGCAAGGAGCAGGTGCAAGAGTTATTGTTACTGAAATTGATCCTATTTGTGCGCTTCAAGCTGCAATGGACGGTTTTGAAGTGAAAAAGATGCTATCAGCGGCTCCAGAAGCTGACATTGTAGTTACTGCTTCTGGAAACAAGGACATCATTAGCGGAGAGCACTTCAAAGCAATGAAAGACAAAACTATCGTTTGTAATATCGGACACTTCGATAACGAAATTGATGTAGCATGGTTGAATGACAATTATGGAGAAACAAAAGATGTAATCAAGCCACAGGTTGACAAATACACCATTGATGGAAAAGATATTCTTCTTTTGGCAGAAGGAAGACTAGTAAACCTCGGATGTGCAACAGGTCACCCTTCTTTTGTAATGTCGAATTCGTTTACCAATCAGACCTTAGCTCAGCTTGAACTATGGAATAACACTGATGCCTACGAAAACAAGGTTTATACTTTACCTAAGCATTTGGATGAAAAAGTTGCGAAACTTCACCTTGCAAAAATTGGTGTTGAGTTAGAAGAACTTAGCAAAGACCAAGCAGATTATATTGGTGTGAAAGTGGAAGGGCCATATAAGCCAGAATTCTACCGATACTAGTTATCGAATAAAATACAGCTCAAAAAGGCTTGCTTCGGTAGGCCTTTTTTAGTTAAAGATGTGTAGGACGTTATTATCAAATGTGGTTTGATATCGCTGAAGAGGCAGGCTTCCTTGACCTTCGACCACAGTCCCGTCAAAAAGTGAGTACTTTGTCTCGCTGCAAGGATCAACAGCTACCAAGTTGGCATCCTCAACATAAGCAACCGCACAACTCTCATTAGGAGAGAAAGGTGTATGCCGATCAAATGCCATAAATTCAGCCTGACCTGATCGGTAAATGATAATTCCACGTGAGCCACCCGTTATGTAGGTCCAGCCACCGATCACACTCAAATCTATAAATGCAGGATCTGTTGTGTAGACATACACATCAACAAAAACATATGGAATCCCGTTGTTAGCAGCATTTTGCTCACATGACTCAAATAAGCCACTCAAGCTGATGAGGATTAACACAATTAGCTTTTTGATTTTCATACCTTAGTGTCGTGATTACAAAGTTGGTAATTCTAGCATCATTTATCTCTTTATCGCTCTTTTCTTTTCCAACGGAGCTTTCTGCACAGAAAAAAGGAGAAAGCATGAAAAAGCGCTCCAACAATGCTAATAAAAGAAAAGATGAGCAAATTAAGGAAGATGCCCAGTATGCAGAATTTTCAAAAGACACGCATCTATCGCATCAAACAAAAGCCGTTCGCAAGCGAATGAAAAAAAATCTGAAGAAATCGAAGCGGCAAAATCGAAACAAAAGAGAGTTCTTTTTGGTTAGGTTTTACAAAAATAAAATCAAGCGATAGTGGAGATAGAAGACATTCTATATTTTCTTTTCCTAGCTGGATGGGTAATTTTTGGAGCTCTGAGAAAGCGTAAAAAACAAAATCAAGCACCAAGAAGGCCTGCTCCAAGAGCTGAATTTCAAAGCTTCGAACCAATTTCTGAGGCGCCTAAGCCGGCAAAGAGTTTTCAAGAAATTATCCGTGACTTGCAGTCAAAATCAGGACTCTCAGAGCCTGAATCGCGCTTTAGCACTACCGTTCAAACCGAAAAAGATTACGATTATCAAGAAAATGAACCGATTTATACTGAATCAGGAAAATCTGATTCAAAAAAATCATCTGTCCGTAAATTTGAAGAAAGAGCAGCCCTACTAAAATCACCCGATGAAAAAGCTAAAGCCAAGCTAGTCAGAGGGTTCGATTTAAGAAAGGCCGTTATTTATGAAACCATCCTTAATCGCAAGTATTTTTAAGCTTTGGGATGAACGGATTTTTTTTTGGATGAAATATATGTTTTCCTATTTTTACGGCCTTTTGCAAAAAAGGACAAAACTTCGCTAAAACTTAAAGGAGCTATCATGTTGAAGAAATTATTAAGTCTTATTTTGTGCGCGTTCGCCCTATCAACGTACGCACAAGTAGGTTCCGGTGGGATTAAAGGAACTGTAACTGACAAAGCAACTGGGGATCCGATTCCCTTTGTAAACATTGTCATTGAAAAAAATGGCCTTCAAGTAACTGGAGGCTCCAGCGACTTCGACGGAAAATTCTTTATAAAGCCTATCCCACCAGGTGCTTATGAACTGAAAGCGAAATTTGTAGGGTATCAAAAAGTATTGATCAAAGGAATCGTCGTGAAAAACGACGGTATTGCATTTCAAAATATTTCAATGAGTAGCTCTGTTGAACAACTTGATGCCTTTGAAGTAATTGAATACACTGTTCCTCTTATATCTCCTGGTGACCCATCGGGTCAAACCATTACTAAGGAAGACATCGGCCAAATGGCAACCCGTTCTGCAACTGGAGTTGCACAAGCCGCTGGAGGTGTATTCTCAAAAGATGATGGAAGTGGAGACCTAAACATTCGTGGTGCTCGTGAAGATGCCAACTTCTATTATATTGATGGCATCAAAGTAAGGGGTGGAAACTCTCTTCCTAAAACCTCTATTGAACAAGTTTCTGTAATCACTGGGGGTGTGCCTGCACAGTATGGTGACGTTACTGGAGGTGTTGTTAGTATTACAACACGTGGTCCTTCTAGGAATTTTGGAGGTAGTATCGAATACCTTGGTTCTGGTGTGAGAGTTGACAATCGCTCTTATGGACTTGATCCTTATGCATCAAACCTTCTCGAGTTTAGTTTGACTGGTCCACTTTGGATGAAGAAAGACAAAGACACTACGGATAAAAAGCCAGCTGAGCCACTTATCGGTTTCTTCTTAGCAGGGAATGTAAATCACACGGCAGAACCTCGCCCATCACACTTAGGTTACTGGAAAGTAAAAGATTCTACTCTTGCTGATCTTTACCTTAACCCATTAAGATTATCTCCAACGGGGCAGAATACTGTTCAGAACGCTGAGTACTTAAATTTCCCAGACTTTGAAAATGTTAGAGTTCGACCTAATGTAGCCACACGGGGTTTCAATATTCAAGGTAAATTAGACTTCAACACAGGTAAGACGACCAATTTAACAGTTGGAGGTAACTTGCAGTTTTCTAACAATCCAGTGAGGGGAACCTCTGGCGCCAATGCTTATGCCAATCAAATGTTCAACTACAACAACTATGGTGAGCGTAGGGATTATACTTGGAGGACATATGCAAGATTCGTTCAACGATTTGATGGAGCTGATGAAGGCAAGAAAGATGAAGCAAATGCCAGTGTGTTAAAGAATGCATACTACTCTATACAGGCAGATTACACCAACAGAATTCAAAGAACATGGAACCCACGTCACAGAGACGAATTCTTCCGATATGGTCATGTAGGAGAATTCAGAAGCTTCCAAGCAATTGATTATAGCAACCAGCTTCAAAGAGATTCAATAACTGGTCAGCTTGCATTCATTCATGAAACCTTCATTGATACTTTGATTGGTTTCACTCCGAAAGCGTCTAACCCACTTGGAGCTGCATTTACTCAAAACTACTACGACATCTTTGGATGGGGAGGATATGATAGCCTTGGAAATCCGATCGTGAACACGCTTCTTGCGGACGACCCAACTACTGACGTCCCAAATGATAATTTGAGAGACCTTCTTGCAATGAGCACATTTGGTGGACTGAGAAATGGTGACCTTCCGAACTCGGTTGCGAATGTTTGGAATAGTCCTGCACTTACCTACAACAATTACACTTTTGTTGACAACAAACAATTCCGTTTCACTGCAACAGGGTCTGCTGATATCGGAGATCATGCAATCAGTGTTGGTTTCGAATACGAGCAACGAGTAAATCGTCAATTCGGATTAAATCCAGCAAGACTATGGGAAATTGGACGCCTCGCGGTTAACGAGCACATTCGTAATATCGACAGAACACAGCCAACAATTGATTTCTTTGAGGTTGAATCAGGGCGTCAAGGACCTAGGGTTACTTATCCAAGACTGAATTCGGCACCAGGAGAGTTCACAGGCGACGATCCTCAATTTTTCTTCGACTACAACCTAAGAAACGCACTTGGTTTAGATCCTAATGGAACAGATTGGATTGATTTGGATGCACTTGATCCAGAAGACCTTCAAATCACTTATTTCAGTGCTGATGAACTTTTAAATGAAGGTAGCCCGCTTGTGTCTTATTATGGATACGATCACCATGGCAACAATTTGAATGGAGAGCCAACTTTTGATGACTTCTTTTCAAAACAAGATCAATTTGGAAATTACCTAAGACCTATTGGTGCTTTCCGACCAATCTATATGGCGGGATATATCCAAGATAAGTTTGCTTACAAGGATTTATTCTTCAACGTAGGTGTTAGAATTGACCGCTACGATGCGAACCAACAAATACTTCAAGATCCTTTTGTGCTTTTCCCAACAGTGAAAGCTGGAGAAGAAGAAGCACTAGATCTTACTGAAGGTGGTGCCCACCCAGGAAATATCGGAAACGATTATGTAGTTTATGTAGATGACGTTCGAAACCCAACATCTATTCGCGGTTATCGTGACGGATCTATCTGGTACAATGCTGAAGGTGCTGAAATTGCAGACCCAAGTACACTTGCCTCAGCTGGTGGAATTGCTCCACTATTGGTAGACAAGGACAATACAAGTACGCAAGACATTAATTCTTCTTCATTTAGAGATTTCGCTCCTATTACTATTCCAATGCCTAGGATTGCATTCTCTTTCCCGATTTCTGAGTCAGCAAACTTTACTGCTCACTACGATGTATTGACAAGAACTCCAAACTCAGGTGGTTTGAATAGGTTAAATCCAACAGACTATTTATTCTTGGAAAGTAACTCTAACACGAAAAACAATCCTGCACTGCGTCCAGAAAGAACAATTGATTACGAAGCAGGATTCCAGCAAGTTTTAACTAAAACTTCTTCTGTGAAAATTGCAGCATTCTACAGAGAGTTTAGAGATCAAGTTCAGTTAATCAATGTTTCAAACGCGTATCCAAGAGAGTATAGAACTTATGGAAACGTTGACTTTGGAACTGTGAAAGGTTTAACCTTCACATATGACTTGAGAAGAACTGGGAACATTCAGTTGAAGGCATCTTATACCTTGCAGTTTGCTGAAGGAACAGGGTCGAATACTACTACTGCTAACGCTCTTATTAGAGCAGGTAGAGATAACTTAAGAGTTACGAATCCACTTGACTTTGATCAGCGTCATACCTTTACTGGAATCTTTGATTTCCGTTATAAAGGTGGCAAAGACTACAATGGTCCAAAGCCAACTATTCTTGGAAAAGAAAGAGCACTTTTCGCTCGCTCAGGAGCTAACCTGCAGTTCAATGGTGGTTCAGGAACTCCTTATTCAGGACAAACACTTACTACAGGTAACGGTCTATTATCAGGTCAAGGTGCTTCCTTCTTGGAAGGTTCTATCAATGGAGCTCGTCTTCCATGGAACTTCAGAGTTGACGCCCGAATAGATAAGAGTTTCACCCTTTTAAAAGAAAAGAGAAAAGATTCTAAAAACCAGCTTGGACTCAATGTTTATTTGCAAGTGTTGAACTTGTTAAATACAAAGAACGTGGTTGGTGTTTATAGAGCAACAGGAAACCCAACCGATGATGGTTACTTAGCAGATGCCCGATTCCTTCAGAATATTGTCGCTGCAAATGATGAGCAAGCATTCCGTGAAATGTATAATATGAAAATTAGCAATCCAGGAAATTTCAACCTACCAAGGCGAGTTAGACTAGGACTATTGTTGACATTTTAAAAGATTATAAAGACTTTGATTATGAAAAAGATTGCAAGCTTATTGTTGTTATTCATCGGTTTACAGACGATAACTACAGCAGCTGTCTACAAAGGAGATAGCAAAAAGAAAGATAAACGACCATCTGTGGCAACCCTAGCTGCTGGATGTTCACCTGCTACTGACGCGACTGAATTAGATATTAATAATATCAGAGCCCTCATTCAAACTGGTGGTGATATGTGGTGGAACCTTATTGGTCAACCTCAGTACGAAGTTCCAAAAAACTCAGGAAGCCACTCCTTATTTGCCGGTTCTCTTTGGTTAGGTGGAAAAGATGTCTCTGGTCAATTAAAAGTGGCGGCACTTAGATTCCGTCAAGTAGGTAATGACTACTGGCCTGGTCCTTTGAGCACAGAAACTTCGGAAATTGACGCTGAAACTTGCTCTGAATATGATGACCACTTCGTGACGACACGTTCTGAAGTTGCAGAATTTAACGGTTGGTTTGAGGCTGGCTTGGAAGATGCGGCTAATGGAACAACTAAGCAGTCTGAAAACTACCCAGGATACAGTATCCCAAGAAGTATTTTAGAATGGCCTGCTCATGGAAGAAACTTCGATCCATATAACGAAGATTTCTATCTCGCTCCATTTAACGATAGAAATGGAGATGGTGTTTATAATCCTCTTGATGGAGATTTTCCAGGATATGACTTAACTGGTGAAGTTGATTGTAGAGAGCGAATTGTAAATATCTACGGTGACCAGAACTTATGGTGGGTATTCAACGATAAAGGAAATATTCACACTGAAACTGGAGCGCTAGCAATCGGAATGGAAATTAGAGCTCAGGCTTTTGCTTTCGCAACTAATGACGAAGTGAATAACATGACTTTCTATAACTATGAGTTAGTTAACCGTTCTACTTTCACCCTTACAGAAACTTATTTTGGACAGTGGGTTGATGCGGATTTAGGAAATGCGCAAGATGACTATGTAGGTTGTGACGTACAAAGGGGATTAGGATACGCCTATAATGGTGATGAAAATGATGAAGACAATGGTGGAGCCAGAGGTTATGGTAACCTTCCTCCTGCGATTGGAGTTGATTTCTTCCAAGGTCCTTTCCAAGATAACGATGGTTTGGATAACCCAGGTCCTGCAACGAACAGTGAGTTCCTTCCTTTTGATATTGCGGTCTCTGATGGTGGTATCCCTTACAAAGGTTTAGGTGTTGGATACGGTGATGGAATTGTAGACAACGAACGTTTCGGAATGGCAAAATTCCTTTATCACAATAATGACAGAACAGTTACAGGAGACCCTCGAACTGGGGTCCAGTATTACAACTACTTACGCTCTATATGGTTGGATGGATCTCACATGGTTTATGGTGGAACAGGTAACGTAAACTCTGTTGATGCTCCTTATATTGAAGCACAATATATGTTCCCAGGTGAAACAGATGAAATTGGATGGGGAACTGGTGGACAACCCCAACCTGACTGGACAGAAATCACTGCTGGTAACACTCCTGGAGATAGAAGATTTATGCAATCTGCTGGGCCATTTACATTGGAACCTGGTGCGGTTAACAACATTACTGTTGGTGTTGTATGGGCAAGAGCAAAAGTTGGAAACGCTCAAGCATCTATAGATGCTGTTAGAAAAGCGGATGACAAAACACAAGCACTTTTTGATAACTGTTTCCGCGTCTTGAACGGTCCTGATGCTCCAGATGTTGAAATTACTGAGCTTGACAAAGAATTAATCTTAACGCTGAACAACAGAGTTATTTCTAACAACTTTAATGAGGCCTATGAAGAAGTTGATCCTTCTATTATTCCTCCAGATTCTTTAGATGCGCAAGAGCGTTTAGATTATCAGGCTTACCGATTCCAAGGTTACTTAATCTATCAAGTGAAAAACAATGCAGTATCTGCATCTGACTTGACTGATCCTGACCTAGCAAGGCTTGTTGCTCAATGTGACATTAGCGATTCAGTAGACCGAATTGTGAACTATAACTTTGATGATAATATTGGGGCAAGTGTACCAAGTATTGAAGTTGAAGGTGCAAATGAAGGAATAAGAAAATCTTTTAGAATTCTTTCAGATCAATTTGCACAAGGTGACAACAGACTTGTAAATCACAAGACTTATTACTTTATTGCTATTGCTTATGCATACAATAACTACGCTGATTTTGATCCAGCAAATGACGACACTCAGAATCTTCCGTTCTTAGGAAGTCGTAAATCTGCTACAGGCGGAATTCGAGTGAATTCTGGAATACCTCATGATCCTAGACTTCAAAATGACGGGATGATTCTAAATGCTCAATATGGCGACAGAGTACCTGTTGTTAGAGTTGAAGGAACTGGTAATGGAGGAAACTTCCTTCAACTTGAGCAAAAGTCAATTGATGCAATCATGACCAATGAAGAGACTTGGAGTAGTGATAGTTTATTCTACACGGGTTCTGGATCTCCAGTTAATATCAAGGTGATTGATCCATTGAATATTGCTGACGGTCAATTCTCACTGCGTTTTGTTGATACAACAGATGCTTCCGATTTATCAGATGCTTACTGGCAAATATTTGGTGAAGGAATCGACACCATCAGTTCTACTGCTGATATTGCAATAGAATCGGAATTTTTAGTTCCTGAACTAGGAATCTCTGTAAGCATTGGGCAAGCACTTAGTCCTGGAAAAGTAAATGCGGTGAATAACGGATTCATTGGAACTGGAATTGCATTTGACTCAACCTCTGGAGTTAACTTCTTTATTGGAGGTGTTCCTGATGGTGAATCAAACACTCCACTAAACTGGATCTTGGCTGGTACAAACAATGATGCTAATGCTCCGGAATATGATGACTGGAACTACGAAACTGATGCCAATGGTTCAAGAGGTGGATTCGGATTAGATAATGACGAAGTATATGAAAACATCTTTGAAGGTACTTGGGCACCTTATCGCCTAACTGCATCAGGCACAGGTCATGGGCCGATGATTGAAGATCCATTACCAAGAACCTACTTGTTCGACATCAAACCACAAGTTGATGGCAATAATATGTTGAACTACCTATCGAGTATTGACTTTGTGTTTACTCCAGATAAAAGCAAGTGGACAAGAGTACCAGTTGTTGAGATGAGAGATACTGTTGGAGAAGCTGAAGGTGGTGCTGTGAAAGGTAGACTGCGTGAATCTGCTTCTGTCGATAAGGACGGTAACCCCGCTCCTGATATGGATGGACCTGCAAGTAGCAATCCAGATGATGCGAACTATATTAGCGCTAAAGGAATGAGCTGGTTCCCTGGTTATGCTATCAACGTAGAAACAGGTGAAAGATTAAACATCGCATTTGGTGAAGATTCTTACCTCATCAAAGAAAATGGTCGAGACATGCAATGGAATCCAACTTCAAACTTGTTTGAGGGTCCTGCTCAAGACTTTAGAGGTGGTGGTAAGCACTATGTATTCGTTTTCAGAAATAACGATGTTGAAGACGAAGCAAACTTATTCCCAATGGACTTTAACGATCCTGATAACCGTATGCCATCTTATGATGAAGGTCGCTTTATGCATAGTAAACTAAGCAGCGGAACACCTTCAGACGTCAGAGCGGTTTGGAGAGCTTGTATGTGGACATACTTCCCATTGATGACTGAAGTATTCCCATTATTGAGTATGGAAGATGGTGTTGTACCACAGGATATCGGAACTCAAGTGAGAGTTGCTAAAGAGTATGCTACTTATGGAACTGGTGACTACCTTAGTAACGGTGATGCCCTTACAAAAGGTGAGCGTTATTATGTAGCTAAAGGTCCAGTGGTTCATAATGGAACGACTTACACAAGAGGAGCAAGTTTTGTGGCAGACGGAACTAGCTTTGATACACCTGGATCTGATAAAGAAAACGTTCTTGCAACAACAGTCAATGGTGGACTTCCACTCTATAATTTTGACCTGAGCCCACTGGCTCCAAAAACTGGTCAAACTGCAGTCTTGGAAGAACTTCTAGACAAAATTTACGCAGTTCCAAATCCATATTATGCATACTCACAGTACGAGAGTGACAAGTTGGATAGTAGAATTAAAATCATCAATCTACCTCAAAGAGCTTCTATCAAAATATTCACGGTAGATGGAACTTTGGTTAGATCATTTGAAAAAGATGACCCAACAATTACTTCCTTAGACTGGGATTTGAAGAACTCCTTCAAAACACCAATCGCAAGTGGAGTATACCTGATTCATATTGATATTCCAGGTGTTGGTCAGAAAGTAATTAAATGGTTCGGAGTTTTACGCCCAATTGATTTGGACAACTTCTAAGATCGAAAGAAGAGAAATATGAAAAAGATATATCTAAGCATATTAGCCCTATCTCTACTTTCTGTAAACAGTTTTGCAGGAAACAAGAATAGAATTGGTCAGGCTGGAGCTCAAGAGCTCTTATTGAACCCATGGGCTCAATCAAGTGGAATGGCTGGAGCAAATTCAGTTTCTGCCATAGGTCTAGAATCTATGTGGGGTAACGTTTCTGGATTGGCCTTCATTGATAAAACTGAAATAGCCTTCACTTATGCGAATCTTTTCGCAGGTGCAGGTGCTACTTCTAATTCATTTGGGCTTGCTCAAAGAGTTGGAGAGTCTTCAGTTTTCGGAGCTTATGTGATGAGCATGGGTTTTGGTGATATTGATGTTACAACTGTTGATCAGCCAGAAGGAGGAATTGGAACATTCTCTCCACAAGTTCTGAACCTAAACATTTCTTATGCTAGAGCCTTTTCAAATAGCATCTATGGTGGTTTTACTTTAAAAACTATTTCGCATGCTATTACTAATTCACGTGCAAGTGGAGTTGCTATTGATGCAGGTATCCGTTATGTTACTGGAAAAGATGAAAACTTGAAATTTGGTATCGCACTTAAAAACGTTGGCCCAAAAATGAGTCATAGTGGTGATGGATTTTCTACAAAAACTACGGTTGATGAAAAAGAATTCACGCTGAATCAAAGGACTCAGGCTTTTGAGCTACCTAGTACTTTGTCTTTAGGAGTTAGTTATGACTACTATCTAACACCTAGAAAAACAGATGATGATACGTCAGGTGTTGCTGAGCACCGCCTTACAGGAGCTGGTACTTTTATTTCAAATTCATTTGGAAAAGACCAAATAGGTGTGGGTCTTGAATATAGCTTTAACAGAATTGCAGCATTGCGTCTTGGATATTTATATGAAGAAGGCATTTTTGATGCTGATTTGAGAACTCAAGCGCACACTGGTCCAACATTCGGAGCTAGCGTGAATCTGCCACTAGGAAAATCTGGAAACACGTTTTCCATTGATTATTCATACCGAACGAGTAATCCTCTAGCGGGTACCCACGCCGTTGGAATTCGGTTGAATTTATAGTATTTAGAAAACATATCTAATTTTGTAACCCCTGCTAGTCAGGGGTTTTTCCATATATAAACTGAGAGAGGATGAGCAAGGTTACTTACTATACTGAAGAAGGTCTTCAAAAACTAAGAGACGAGTTAAAAGAAATGGAAACGGTTCAACGCCCATCTATTTCTAAGCAAATTGCTGAAGCCCGAGACAAAGGAGACCTCAGTGAAAATGCTGAATATGACGCTGCCAAAGAGGCTCAGGGACTTCTTGAATTGAAAATTTCCAAGCTCAAAGAAGTAGTCGCCAACGCGAGAGTAGTTGACGCTTCTCAACTCAGCACCGACAAAGTGCTTATTCTTAGTGTTGTGAAAATTAAGAATATGAAGAACGGAATGACTCTCAACTACACCATCGTAGCTGAGAATGAAGCAAATCTTAGAGAAAACAAAATTTCTGTGGAATCGCCGATTGGAAAAGGTCTTCTTGGAAAGAAAATTGGAGACATCGCCAAAATTCAAACTCCTGGAGGAACTATGGAATTTGAAATAATGGAAATAGGTCACTGATGGCAAGTATCTTCACAAAAATTATTCAAGGAGAAATCCCTTGTCATAAGATTGCTGAAAACGATTCTTGTATCGCTTTCCTCGACATCTCCCCTCTCCAAAAGGGCCATACCCTGATCATTCCTAAAAGAGAAGTTGATTATATTTTCGACCTAGAAGATTCTGAACTTGCTGAGCTCATGAGTTTCGCCAAGCAAGTATCGAAAGGAATCAAATCAAGCTTCGACTGCAATCGTGTTGGGGTAACAGTAATTGGTTTAGAAGTCCCTCATGCTCATATACATCTGATTCCTATTATCAAAGAATCCGACATGAGCTTCGCCCAGAGCAAAATGCAGCCTTCAAATGATGAGCTTGCAGAAATAGCCGAAAAAATAAAATCTAAGCTCTAAGACTTAGTGCGGTGAGGATTTTGCTTGACAAAAGCTGACCAACCTGAATAGGACTTTTTCGAAGCTGAATTTCCTCCTTGAAAATAGTGACATACTGCTGCAGCTAAACCGTCCGTTGCGTCCAAATCTTTAGGTAACTCCTCAATCTTTAACAAGGACTTAAGCATGAGTGCCACTTGCTCTTTTGAGCCATTTCCACTCCCTGTGATCGACTGTTTGATTTTTTTCGGGGAATATTCTATGATTGGAACTGATCGCGTAAGCGCTGCGCTCATCGCCACTCCTTGCGCACGGCCAAGCTTGAGCATACTTTGAACATTCTTTCCGAAGAATGGTGCTTCTATCGACATTTCGTCAGGATGAAATTCATCGACCAATTCGACCACCCTTTCGAAAATCTTATGGAGCTTTGTATAAGGGTCGCTTATCTTCGAGATATTAAGAACTCCCATCGATAGCAGGTGCATTTTATTATCCACAACATGAATGGCTCCATATCCCATGATACTTGTTCCCGGATCAATTCCGAGGATGATTCGATCCTTATTGTTTCTTTGCTGCACTCTTGAGAAATCCTAGATTATATCGCTCTTTATCAAAAGTACTAAAGGGACTCCTGCTCCTTTTTGCCTTGATTTTCATTTATGAAAAAGTTTTCAAGAGCTCTCAGTCTGATGCACTCGTAATCTTAGCAAGAGACATCAGCGACACCAACTCAATTCTTTTGTTACTCGCTGCTTGCCTTCTGATTCCAATAAACTGGGGTCTTGAAGCATTAAAATGGCGCATGATCGTCATGCCCTTTGAAAAAATCAAATTTATGAGAGCGCTAAAAGGTGTGCTCTCAGGAGTCACCACCTCCTTAGTGTTCCCCAACCGTATAGGAGAGTTTTTAGGAAGAATAGCTCATATCGATTTTGAACACCGATGGCAAGGATTTGCCATGTCCTTATTAGGAAGCACGGCACAATTAGGCGTCACCTTAAGCTTTGGCGGTATCGCTTATATCCTGTTTGAATACTTCTTTGGCTTTGACCCTTTTAGCCTTTTGGAACTAAATTTTCTAAGCCCATTCAAGTTTGTCATCATCATTTCTATAGGGCTTACTGCGTTTCTTTTTGTTTATCCAAGAACGCTTAAATGGATTATCTCACGCCTGTTTCGAAAAAAGTTTGGTGAGCAAGGAGTGAATTTCTTAGACAACTATGACTCGATCTATGTCAGTGCAATCATACTGCTGAGCATACTCAGGTATCTTGTTTTTTGGACTCAGTACATGTTGGTGTTTACCGCCTTTGGTGCAGAAATGACCATTGCTCAAGGAATGATTTTGATTCCTTTACTTTTCCTTGCAATTGCTGCAACACCGAGCTTTTCTATTGGAGAAATAGGTATTCGTGAATTTTATGCCCTTGCCTTAGTATCAACCATAGGCCTTCAAGAAATATCCATCATAGGATCTACCCTATTAATTTGGGTGCTCAATATTTTTCTCCCTTCCCTTTTTGGTTGGTTCTATTTATGGAAAGCACGTATTTTTCCAGAAGACTGAGCATGCTAATTAGCTTTTTCATACTTCTTTTTTATGCTATCAGGTACCTTATTCTGAGCAATACATTGCGTAAAAAAGCTCAGAACATTGAGCCACAAGAATTAGTCGGGATAAGCATCATTGTTCCTTTCCGAAATGAAGCTGCAAGCTGTAGCAATTTTCTCAATTCCATAGAGTCATTAGATTTTCCTCAGCACTTAGTTGAGTTTATTTTTTGCGATGATGGAAGCTCTGATGAAAGCCAAACCCAAGTTTCAACTTTTGTGAATTCCCAAGTTAAATCTCATGCTTTACTTCTAAGAAAAGAAAATCAAACTGGTAAAAAAGCTTTAATCAATGAAGCGGTTCAGCTGGCAAAGTTTGATTGGATTATGCTTTCAGATATGGATACCACGTTCGATCCGAAGCGCCTTGAGCACTTCGCTCTATCTGCTCATCCAAATCTTGACCTCATCATTGGAAAGGTTGAGTTATCACGAGGAAGTTATATCCAGAATTTCCAAGCCCTAGAATATGATTTAATGATGAACCTAGCTGAAGCGAGCACTAAGATGCATAATCCAATATTGGGCAGTTCAGCGAATCTCATGTTCAGAAAAGAGAAATTTCTTAAAGTGGAGCCTTACAAAAACAACCTTCAGATTGCATCTGGCGATGACGTTTTTCTAATTAACAGGCTTAAGGATCCTAAGAAGCAAAATAGCCTATTCCTTTCTGTAGATCAAGCCACAGTGAATACTAAATCTCATAAGGATTTAGCTTCCTTCTTTAAACAGCGCATTCGATGGGCGGGCAAAAATGCATCGGTAAAAGACTATCTCTATCAAGAAGTTTCTTGGCTAAGCCTTCTTTGTAATTTGAGCCTAGTAATCCTTTTTTGCCTCGCGATTTTTGGATTTGTTGATTGGCTTGTTGTGATTGGCTTCCTCTCGATCAAAACCTTGATTGACCTCTATTTCTATTACTCTTCAAAATCAAAGCAGAAGTTTAGTTTGTTATTTCTTCTACAATTCGCTGTAATCTACCCTATCTATGTAACTTTCATAGGCTTGCTCTCGTGTCTGATAAGACCTCAATGGAGGTGATTTCCAGGCCCGAGATAAATGGATTCAATCACAATTGCAGCAGCAGCTATTAGTTTCTTTCGCCATAAAGCTGGCAAAAGAACAAGCCGTCCATGGGTAAATTGGCGACTTCTTCTGAATGACATTTTCGAGCAGCACAAAGACAATGCTGAAATTAACTTTCTGATTAACAAGGGATTACAGCTAAGCGCAAAACTCCATAATCAGGAAGATCTTGTTGCACTTGTAAAACGATTTCCCGATAAAAAAAGAGAGATTGTCGGACTGATGGAGTCCTTCTTTATCCTCATCAGAAATCACAATCAGTTTTTAGCAGAGAAAACACACCGTATTCATTGGGAACAATTTCTTGATGCAAATGGTATTTCAGGAAAAGAAAGAGCATCCATAGAAAAGGAAAGTGCTGAAATCGCTGAGCGCTTTGAAGACAGAAGTTTTAAGCTGAGCATTTCTACAAGTTCAACCCTGTTTTTAATCATATTCGATTTTATCCTGCGTTGGGTATCTTTAGGACTTTTAAAAACACTTAGGCTCGACTCACTCAATGAACTTACCATGGGTTTAGATAGCGTAGTAGGGTTCTTCTTCGTAATTCAAATTTTCGTTATTCCTGCAATTATTGTAATCCTAGGAATAATTCGCAATAAAGTTATCCAAGACCGACTGCATAAGCTTACTCGTGAGATTGGATTAGCTAATTTGAAATTTGTCTCTAAACAATCGGCCTGGGACTATTCCCTGATTGTAATATTTGTGCTTTGTGGGCTTTACATTAGCCAGAATTTAATTCCAGGAACTGCCTCAGAGAAACTCGTATTAGCTCTGCTAAGCTCAGCCATTTACCTGGTTTTCTTGATGATCTTCTTACACCTCTTTTCAAAGAAAGTTCCAACGATCGACCAAATTAATCATCAACTTCAACTCAAAGAAAAAAGTGGAATTGCAAAGGAACTTGACCCCGATGAAAACGATGAAGAAATTGTAAACCTAGAAGTTCAACTTATGTCGGTAAACGACAAAATGAATGCTTATGTGCTTGAGGCCAGCTTGTTTGGTGCTTTGGCTTTTAGCGGATTCCTGCAAATTTTAGCATCAGAGGTGTTTAGCATTACCGACATTAAACAATTCACCTCCAAACTCTTCATTCTCTTTGATGGCGTGATTAACTACGACACCAGCTTCATGAGTAGCTTTCTTATCTATATGGATTCCCGTGAAGGACTATTGGCGCTAATCTGTTATGAAAGTCTGTTTTGCTCTATCTTCTTCCTCTCTGTAATTGCCTCACGTTTGCGCTTCTCACGCTTAACCGACTTGATTGACCGGGCTTTACAGCTATCTCGCTCCTACAACCTTAAGGAAGAAGACTTATTGAGCAATCAAAATCGCGATGTAGATGACATCCGTGTGCAGAAGTTTAACAAGTAGATTCGCGACGTTCTGAAAATCGGTAATAAGGAACAAAAGAAGATAACTCCCATTATGGAGTACATGGCTTTCTTCCGAAACCTCGGTGTAATTTCATTCTTCATTATTCTAATTACGGCCGCCCTCTTTATTTCTATTGAGCTATCAATCATTTTCTGCTCTATCCTCTTGTTGTCTTTCTTATATTTTAAGTTCGAGGATATCGTCTTCTATTTTCGGTCTTTATCACTCAGAATTGAAGAATTCTATTTCTCAATTTATCAATCTGTAAGTCCGATTGCTTGGGGAATCATATTACTAGCTAGCATTTTGAGGTCTTTCGAAATATCTATTGGAAACTACCTTCTACTGCTTGGTTTCACAGCGCTAAGTATTCACAACCTGCTCACCATATTTATCCCTGAATTAAATCAATCATTAAAAGGCCCTTCAAATCAATTAGGGGGCTTGCTGGACAAAATCTTCAAAGTCGCATTGGCGGTTTTCTTTCTTGCTTGGTATTTCAATATTCAGAACTTTCCCGGAGCTGAAGGAATTTTCACAATTAGTGCGATAGCCTTTAGTTTATACTTCTTCTTTTATCCACTCATCCCTATTGCCGGGAGAGGACTTCAGCTTTTGACGGCTTTCACATTGGGGATGGCTGGGATTCCATTCATCCTTTCCTTTTATGGATTTAGTTCCGGGAATTTGATAATTCTATTGCTAACACCTCTAATTATTGTCCTACTTGTTCAAGCGATAACACGCCGACACATCTTTAAGCTTTCGATAAGAAAAGTGATCATCGCTTTGAGCTTACTATATAGTACGAGGTTCATTGAGTATAACAACTTTGTTTTCCAAGAAATGCGATTCGATATCAGCGCTTTCGAAGAATTCAAACAAGAACAATCCATACTCACCGCACTTGAGCTTTATCAAAAGCCTAAAACCAAGCAGGATTTTGATTCCCTGCTATTTTACAAAGCGAAATTTATTAATGTGTGCATTGATCAAACCAGCAGTTTTGAATTTAACCGTGAGGCCGACAACCTTTTGCAATTAGGACAGCAGGATGAAAGATTCTTAATTTTAGCTGATAATGTGCTTGCCCAGTCACTTGCGAGCAAGAAAATCTTCCAGAATTACGTGAATCGTCTTGAAGTTTTAATAGCTTTGGACAGGTACCAAGAGGCACATGTTTTGGCCGAAGAGCTCATGGAGCATGCTCTTTTGAATGAGAGTAAAATTCGACAAGAACAAGCACGAAGCTATTTGGATCAGGTAAATCAGAGCATAACGAACACATAAATGGCCAAAAAACCTTTAAGCGGAAGAGAGCGAGATCGTCTAGCAAGGATGAAAGGTGCTTCTGCCAAAAAAGTGGCCCCTAAACGCTCCAGTCCTGCACCTGCAGCCAAAAAACTTGAGACTAAGGCTCCTGAGCCAAAGCCAGAACCTGTAAAAGAAACTCCTAAAGCAGAAATTAAACCTAGTCCTACTCCAGTTGCAACACCTATTGCAACACCTGAAGAAAAGGAAAAGGTCGAAAGTCAAGCAAAAGAAAAACCAGTTGTAGCTCCTCCCAAGAAAGAGGCTACTCCAACAAAGGAAAACGAAAAAAAGGATGAAATAAAACCTGCACCTAAAACCTTCTCTGCCATACAAAAAGAAGGTGCAGCAGCGAGCGCAAGCAAAATGTCAGCTGATAAAGAGTTAACTAAATCAAGCGTTATGGCAGAGCAAACTGAGAACCAGAATGAACATTCCGATTCTGGGGATAATGGAAGAGACAGCAGTCAATTAGTTGAAAATGTGAGTACGAAGCCACTTCGTTATTCATTATTAGCAGCTTTAGCATTGGCACTAGTTGTCTTTTGGAGTCAGAAGTTTGGCCCTTCACACGACCATGGACATTCAGAGGCATCAAAAACCGAAGAAGCAAAACCTATGGAATCAAATGAAGAAGCCATGCCGGTAATGGAAGATGCCGGTGCTCCAGCTGAAGAAGCAGTTACTCCTACTGAGGAAGAAGCTGCTCCAGAAGCTGAAGAGTCTGAGTCAAGCGAAGAAGCCACTTCCTATGTTTCTACAGAGGAAGCGGCTACACCCGCTCCTTCGAAGTTTGAAAAACCATTTTGGGGATACGCTACTGAAGCCGTAGCCTCTGAATCGCTTGCAAAAAGTCGTGTTAAAGGCCTAAAAGCGAAAGGCTATGATGCAAACTATATCTACATTCTAGACTACATTCCAGGTGGTCTGAAGCTTTACAGGGTTTTCATAGGGCCTTTTAAAGATGAATCAAGCCTCCGCTCAGGAGTTGCGAGCTACGACCAAAGCGACGCATACATTTTCTCCGTGCAATAGTGGCCTCTAAGCCTTCCACCATTCTTTTTTTTGATGGCTATTGTAAGCTTTGTAATGGCTTGGTAGATTTTATAATTAAGCGTGACGCTAAAAACCAATTCCATTTCGCTCCATTAAGTTGTATAGAGGCCTCCAAAATTTTGAGTGAAGACTTGAGGCTAAAAACTGACTCAGTCATCCTATCCTACCAAGGGAGAATCTATATTCACTCAACTGCCGCTATTTGGACTCTCAGCTTACTCGGAGGAATTTGGAAATTGAGTCTAATCCTTTTCATCTTTCCAAGTTTCATTAGAGACCCTATTTACAAGCTCATTGCCAAAAACAGGTACTCCTGGTTCGGCAAACGAGATACTTGTCGCATACCAACACTTTCAGAACAGGAGAAATTCCTTGATTAACATCTCCTAAGCTCCAACACTCTATCGCAATTTGAGTCTAAAGCTTATTTCAACCATCCATCACATGTTGAGTTTGAAGGCTTCAACAAGATGTTATATTTGAAGCTCCCAAGATTAAGACTATGAAAAAGCTATTTGTATTTACCCTCCTTTGTCTCTTTATTTCACCTGCATTTTCTGCAAAAAAAGAAACTCAAGATGAAACAAAACCGGTACACAAATCGAGCACCTACTCTGGTTTGAAATGGAGAAATGTTGGACCAGCCCTCACTTCGGGTCGAATTGCAGATATCGCTGTTAATCCAAATCAGCCTAATCAGTACTATGTTGCCTCGGCATCTGGAGGTGTTTGGAAAACGAACAATGCAGGAACTAGCTACAGTCCTATTTTCGACTCACAAGGCTCCTACTCTATTGGATGTATCAGCATAGCCCCTTCGAATGAGCACATTGTTTGGGTTGGTACTGGCGAAAATAATAACCAACGTTCGGTTGCCTATGGCGATGGAATTTACAAATCAACCGATGGCGGAAAGTCATGGAAAAATATGGGGCTTAAGAATTCTGAGCATATTGGAAAGATCCTCATTCACCCAACAAACCCAAACAAAGTATATGTTGCAGCTTATGGCCCTCTTTGGAGTGCTGGTGGAGATCGAGGAATATATCTTTCAAACGATGCAGGTGAGACTTGGGAGCGAATTTTAGATGTAAGCGAGCATACAGGTTTTAATGATATCATCATGGATCCAAGGAATCCTGATGTTTTGTACGCTGCGGCTCATCAAAGACGTCGTCATGTATGGACTTATATATCTGGTGGACCTGAATCAGCGATTTACAAGTCGGAAGATGCTGGGAAAACATGGAATAAACTCAGTTCAGGTCTGCCATCGGGAGATGTTGGAAGAATCGGTTTAGCGATTAGTCCTGTGAACCCTGATCATGTTTATGCCATGGTTGAAGCGAGTTCGGAAACTCAAGGTTTCTACCGTTCTACGAATCGAGGTGCAAGCTGGAAAAAGCTCAACAAATACAGTACTTCTGGGAACTATTACGTTGAAATCTACCCAGATCCAAACAACATCAATCGCATCTACTCAATGGATACCTATTGCCATTTCTCAGATGACGAGGGGGAAACCTGGAAGCGTTTAAACGAGAAATTCAAGCATGTGGATAATCATTGCATGTGGATCAACCCAAACAACTCTGATCACTACATTATGGGCTGTGATGGCGGTGTTTATGTAACCTATGACGATGCTAAAAACTGGCATTTCCACGCCAATTTACCAGTGACCCAATTTTATAAAGTAGCGCTCGACAACGATGCTCCTTTTTACAATATCTACGGAGGAACACAAGACAACTTCAGCCTTGGCGGTCCATCCAGAACAAGAAATGCTGCTGGTATCGTTAACGCGGATTGGTTTATCACCAAAGGTGGTGACGGATTCGAATCACAAGTTGATCCTGAGAACCCAAATATCGTTTACGCTCAATCTCAATATGGATGGTTAGTTCGTTATGATAAGCTCAATGGAGAGAAAGTTGACATTAAACCACAACCAAGCAAGGATGAAGCTGCCTATCGCTGGAATTGGGATGCTCCAATACTAATCAGCCCTCATAACCCTGCGCGCTTATATTTTGCAGCCAATAAGGTCTTCCGAAGTGAAGATCGCGGTGATAACTGGAAAACCATTTCCGGAGACTTAAGCCGTCAACTTGACCGAAACAAACTCAAAGTAATGGGTCGCGTGTGGAGTATTGATGCAGTGGCGAAAAATAAATCTACTACCATATATGGGAACATTGTTGCTCTAGACGAATCACCCCTTCAAGAAGATTTACTTTATGCAGGGACAGATGACGGACTTCTGCATGTAACGAGTGATGCTGGGGCTTCATGGTCGAAAATATCAAGCTTCTCTGGGGTACCTGAACGCACTTATGTGAATGCACTTTCAGCATCAAAGCACAATAAGAATAGAGTTTATGCAGCCTTTAATAATCACAAAAACGGCGATTTCAAACCTTATGTGATGAGAAGTGATGATCAAGGTAAAACATGGACTTCGATCAGTGGTGACCTTCCAGAAAGGGGTTCAGTTTACGATATTGTAGAAGACCCTAAAAATGAAAACTTGCTTTTTGCAGGAACAGAGTTTGGATGTTTCTTTAGCTTGGATGGAGGTTCACATTGGACTCAGCTTAAGACTGGCCTACCGACAGTTGCAATTAGAGATATTGAGATTCAAGAAAGAGAAAATGATCTAGTTCTAGCCAGTTTCGGACGTGGCTTTTATGTACTTGATGATTACAGTCTTTTAAGAGAAACTAGCAACGAAATATTGGAGAAGCCGGCTCATATCTTCCCAATTAAAAAGGCCTTAATGTTTGTAGAAACTCGTCCCCTTGGTTTAGGAGGAAAGTCATTTCAAGGTGAATCCTATTTCAATACTCCTAACCCCCCTGTAGGCGCTTGTTTTTCCTATTATTTGAAGGAAGCTCCCAAAACGAGCAAAGCAAAGCGTCGCGAAGCGGAGAAAAAGATTAAAAAGGAGGGCGGAGATATTTCTTATCCAAGCCCACAGGAAATCCGAAATGAAGACTTAGAACAAAAAGCTTATTTAATTTTCAGCATCAAGGACGAAGCTGGTGAGGAAATTCGCAGGATTAAAACTGGTGCTTCAAGTGGTATTAAACGAATTTATTGGGATTTCAAATATCAAAAAATGAGTCCGATTCAATTGCGCGAATCAAAACCCGACAATCCATTTGCAGGAGAAGACGGTGGACATTTAGCCTTGCCAGGCAACTACTCTGTAGAACTTTATATGGTTGATAATGGAGATGTTCAAAAACTTGTTGATGCCCAAAAATTTGAAGTTGAGTTATTAGACCAACGTTCAATTCCAGTTGAAAACCGCAAGGCAATCTTGAGCTTTCAAACCGAAGTGAAAAGTTTAAGAAGGCAAATCACGAGTTTAAATCGTCAAAAGAGTGAGCTAGATAATCGATTGAAATATATCGCAAAGGCTTATTCCACGGCGATAGGAACCGACATGAACAAATTATCGGAAGTCGAATCAATTCGACGCGATCTGGCAGCTTTGCAAATTGAACTATACGGAGATGCTAGTTTATCTAAGCGGGAATTTGAAACTGCTCCCTCTTTGAATAATCGGATTGGTATTGTTGTTTGGGGATTATGGTCACAAACCGGGGCACCTACGGGAACACAGCGAAAAAATTATCAATTAGCTAAGGATTCATTCACAGGTCTAAATGAGCTCAATGCCAAACTTGCCGCTCGCATCGCATCCTTGGAAACAGACCTAGAGAAAGCTGGAGTTCCGTATACCCCGGGTAGGTAATTGATTCAGAAGAGCATTAAGCTCAACAAGAAGATTCCAGATCCTAATAGGAAGAGAACTAAGGTGTAGGGTAAAATTTCTTTTGCCTTTAATCCAGTAATTCCTAGTAAGGGTAAAGCCCAGAATGGTTGTAGCATATTGGTAAGCTGGTCGCCATAGGCTAAGGCCATGATGCATTTGTTTAGAGGGATCCCAAGTTGCAAGGCCGACTGAACAATGATAGGTCCTTGAACTGCCCACTGCCCTCCTCCACTTGGCACAAAAATGTTGACGATTCCTGCGCTGATAAAGGTGAAAATAGGAAAGCTAAAATCATTTGAAATACTCACAAAAAAGCCACTCAGTAGCTCTACTAATCCAGAGCTATTCATTATTCCCATGATTCCGAAGTAGAGTGGAAACTGAATGAGAATTCCTGAGACTCCGCCAATGGCCTGCTCAAGTGCTGATAGGAAATTTGCAAAATGTCGATGTAAGAGTAATGCTAATCCGAGTAGCAGGAAGTTGATATTATTCGGATTAAAAAAACCTAATAAAGCTTCGTTTAGGTAAAAGGCTTTCACCAAAACAGCTCCTAAAATGACTATGGCAAAAAATCCAGCTAATAGCTTTGAATGATCCAGCCTTTCTGCACCCGATAAAATCTCTGGATGAACTGGAGTTTGAATAGGCTCTGCCAGCTTATAATCTTTGGTTTGAACCTTCTTTGCAAACCAGTACAAAGAGCCAGGGATGATCAACAACAAAAGGATACTCGTTGTAATATTCATCGAAGAAAAAACGGTTTGCTCCAATCCGATATTGTTAGGCAGGGCACTCAATTGCTCCATTGAAAAACTAGAGGATAAAAGTTGCTTAAGATGACCTTCTTCCGCAACTTTAATCAAGCTACTTCCAGAAAGCCCCCCATGCCAAACCATGAGTCCTGAATATCCGGCAGCACCAACTAGTGGATAATTCAAAGGCATAGCCTTTTCTTTGGCGTATTCGGCAATTTTTCGAGCGTAGATAGCGCCAAATATGAGCCCTAAGCCCCAATTAAACAGCGCAACTAAAATGGTGAAAAAGCTAATCCATGCAACCGCTTTGGCATTGTTGGAGCAGTATTTTAAAGACCATTGAATAAACTGTTCAACAGGTTTAGTAAGGGCCAGAACATGACCCAAAACCAACATAAGCATCATTTGTACGGCAAATACCATGAGGGAGTTGGTCCAAAGACCACTCTCCCAAAAACTCATGATTTGTATTCCGTAATCGATGTAGCCTGTCTCTTCAGGCCTGGTAACAATTAGGGCAAGAAAGTAAGTAAAGATCGAGAGCAGAACGGCAATCGTGAAGGGTGCTGGAAGCACCGCCTTGAAAAGCCTCGCAAATCGATCCGAAAACGACATTTAGAACGGCAAATCGTCCTCTTCTAGGTCGGCAGAAGCATCTGGACTAGTAGGCATCGGAGCCGAGTTTTGTGACGGAGCCGCCTGTGCAGGAGCCGCTTGTTGAAGCGCATCGATTCTCCATGCTTTTACATCAGTATACCAGCGTCCGTTGTATTCTCTTGAACTAACATCAATATGGGCTCTTACTTCAGAATTCACATCGTAAGACTTCAATTCGTCGATTACATCACCCCAAGTGCTGATGCAAACTTGTTTTGGGTACTTATCCTTTGTTGTTTCTAAAATAAACTCTTGCTTTCTCCAAGGACCATTCTTTCCTTCTCCACCTTGCTCAGCCAATAGTTGCTTAATTCTTCCTTCTATTTCCATTTTATTGATTGTTAAACGTTAACAGTGTTTTCCACGCATCTTCAACTTTTCCCTCAGAAAGCAAGCTCGCAGCCTTTTTGTGTAATTGTTCTTCTAGTTTTTTTGGTTCATCTTCTAATTCAACGAACATATCACTCAATTCTATGAGTTTATAATCGTTCACCTCAGTTTCATCAGGCAAATGTTCAACATTTCCTAGTTTCCCAAGGTCATTTCCTGTAAGAATTGTTGAGTTTCTGATATCCTCTGGAATTTGGTCTACTCCAATACCCATTGAGCTAATCGGTTTCTCCACTTCAAAAAGGGCATTCCCATGTGCTCTTACATAGAAATTGCCACCCATTCTCCCTACCGGATCCAATTTCTGAGTATCGATTTTACCTTGATCATCAAGAATACTATCATCAAGATGTATTCGTTTTATTTCGCAAATAATTAGGTTTCCAGCTCCTCCTGTCTGGCCCAACTCAACAACATCTTTAACTATACATTCCATTTGCATTGGCGATTCTTTCACACGTGGCGGCTTCACAGTTTCCGATTCCACAGGAGTAAACCCACTTTTCACAAACTCGTTTACACCCTTAGGATAAGCTGTTGAAGACAGTGACATTTGCTCTACCATGGCAAAGTTGACCATGTTTATGACCACTTCGGGCACCTTTTTCACATTGTCGTGACTGTGTTTTGTGGTATTATTTCTTCCACTTCGAGCAGGAGAAAAGATCAAGATTGGCGGATTCGCACTAAACACATTAAAGTAACTGAATGGGCTTAGATTTACGTTTCCTTCAGCATCTATAGTACTTGCAAAAGCAATTGGACGAGGGGCAATCCCTCCCAAAAGGTAGGAATGCAATAGCGGCATTGGTATTTCTGAAGGATCTATTGTCATGTTCTAAATCTGAACGACAAAGCTAAAAAAACAGGGCTCTTTCTATAAAAGTAAAATAGCTGAAAACATTCTAGTTACTTTTAAAGGAACCATTATATTTGCGGCCCCTAAGAAAATACTTCTTAGGTCGTTCTTAAGGGCTCCCGTCAATGGTGCTTTAAATGCGGATGTGGTGAAATTGGTAGACACGCTAGACTTAGGATCTAGTGCCGAGAGGTGTGTGGGTTCGAGTCCCTCCATCCGCACTTTAGTCAGAAAAGGAATTCAGTTATCTGGATTCCTTTTTTTGTTTCTGCACTGTTCTTAAGTTATGACCCGCAACATTAGCCTTAGGAGATTAACAATTATATACCATGATATTTCAAGACCTAAAACTAAACGCAAACATCCTAGATGCCCTAAAAGATCAGGGCTACGATCAACCTACCTCGATTCAAGAAGAAGCCATTCCGCTTGTATTAGCAGGAAAAGATGTGCTAGGTAGCGCTCAAACCGGAACAGGTAAAACCGCAGCATTTGCAATTCCCATCATTCAGCACCTGGAGCGAAACCATGATCATGGAAAAAGAAAAATCAGAAGTTTAGTCGTTACCCCAACAAGAGAACTTGCTATTCAGATTGCCGAAAGCTTCACTGCTTATGGTAAATACACCAATATTAAGAATACCGTCATTTTCGGTGGGGTTAGTCAAATAGGACAAACAAGAGCACTAAAAGCTGGTGTAGATGTTTTGGTTGCCACTCCTGGTCGATTGCTTGATCTCATGGACCAAGGTTATATTTCTCTGAAGGATGTCCAATACCTCGTGCTAGATGAAGCTGATCGCATGTTAGACATGGGTTTTATTCACGACATCAACAAGATTATTGCTCGTTTGCCAAAAAAACGTCAATCTCTGTTTTTCTCAGCAACTATGCCTCCTAAAATCAAGCAGCTTTCGGAGCAAATTTTGATTAATCCAAGCAAAGTTGCGGTTAACCCAGTGTCTTCTACAGCTGAAACTATACAACAGTTTCTGTATTACACGAATAAAAGCGACAAGGGAGCCTTGCTCCTTCATATTTTAAGAGAACATAAGATTCAACAGGTCTTGCTATTCTCAAGAACTAAGCACGGTGCAAATAAAATCGTGAAGAACCTTCAGAAACAGAAAATAGAATGTGCCGCAATTCATGGCGACCGAAGTCAGAATCAGCGTCAAAAGGCTCTTAAGGATTTTAAGTTGGGTAAACTGCGAGTTTTAGTCGCGACCGATATTGCAGCAAGAGGAATCGACATTGACAAGCTTCAATTTGTTATCAATTATGATGTTCCCAACGAATCGGAGACCTATGTGCATCGAATTGGACGTTGTGGACGTGCAGGAGAAAACGGTATCGCTTTTTCAATTTGCGAGCCTGAGGAGAATGCTTATGTGAGAGACATCGAAAAGCTCACCAATCAACCAATAGAAGTTGTAAAGGACCATCCTTTTCCTCAGACTGAGAAGCCGATGTCAAATGCAGAAAAGAAAGAGTTTGAAAAAGAAAAGCAGCGCCGTAAACAAGAGTTCTTTCAAAACAGAAAAAAGAAACAAGGTGGCGGAAATTTTGGAAGACGGAATCGGAGGTAGGATGTAGGGTGTTGGATCTGGGATTTTGGATCTTGGATCTTGGATCTTGGATCTAGCCTCTAATAAACTTCGTTCAGTGCTTTTCTCTTCAGTAGCTTTTCAAAAAAGCCATGTACTGGAATAATCAAGAGTGCTAAGCCTGAATTTATAGCGAGTTTAAAGCCCGGGGCTCCACCTGTCCATTCTTCTACATAAGGGTCCGCAAAGACCAATATAAATTCGAAAAAAATCAAGAAAACCAAAAAGCATAAGCCTTCTACTTGACTGGCCTTGAGTTGAAAACGCGAAGCCGAAATAATAAATACAAAGGCCAACAAAAGCACTATCAGTATGATTGCATACTGCAATAAATCCCTGCGCTCCGTGGCTTGTTTCTCTATGAGCATTTGCTCTTTTAGCTTTTGTTCTTTTATTATTTGAGCCTTTTCGAATTCGAAATGAGCCTCTTGTTTTGCCAACTTCTCCTTTAAACCTTCACTTTGAATCGAGTCTTCCAAAAGAAGATATGATTCATGCATAGCCAGACTTTCTTGATAGTTCCCTAAGCCTTTCTCAATTTGATAAAGAACTAGGCTTAGATCTCTTTTAATTTGAACGTGCTCTAAGTTTTGGGCTATTTGCCAAGCGGTGTCCGCATTTAACTTGGCTTTTTTAAAACTCTTTTGGGATAAATACAATTGAGCCAAATCCAAGTAAGAATTGGCAACCCCTTGGGTAAAACCTATTTTCTTTTTAATCGCAAAGCTGCGTCGAATAGCATGCTCAGCATCTTGAAATTCAGATTGAATGCGCAAGAGCTCACTCATGTTATCTAAAGTTCGAGCAATACCATAATTATCACCAAGACCTTCCCTTATTTTAAGACTTAACTCATAGAGTTGTTTCGAGCTATCAAGATCGCCTAACATTTGATAAATAGCAGCTAAATTGTTCAACACTACAGCTACACCGCGCTCATAGCCATCCTCTTCTAATAAGGCGAGTGACTTCTCGTACATTTCCTTGGCTTTGTACTGTAAGCCTTGACCTGAATAAATAACCCCGATATTCATGTAAATTCCACCTAATCCTATGTTATCTCCTGATCCCTGTTCTAAAGCCAAAGCTTCTTGATATTAGTCAAGTGCTTTTTCAGCGTCTCCAAAATCATCGTAGATATTCGCCATATTGGTAAGGACGGCGGATTGACCAGTGCGAAAACCGAGCTCTTGGTGAAACCCCAAAGCACTTTCGTAGCTTTCCATCGCTAAGGAAAGCTCCCCTTTTACATAGTAACTAATCCCTTTCATATTGTAGGATTCGCCTATCCACCTTTTGATTGAATTTTCGTTGCCCTCTCCTTCATGATATCTGCCAGAATAAGAGCACTATCAGGATCGGAATAGGCGTAGTGTCCAAATATTCCTTCTTTGAGGACTTCAAATCGAATAGAATCGGAAATGCTTTCGTCATTCCACTTTAGCCAGAGAGAATCAAGCTCAACAGCATAGGACTGAAAAGTGAGTATTACAGAAAGAGAAAGAATCAGCCTTTTTATCACGAGCTTACAAGATAGGAATTGCTATCATTGAAGTGGATGGACATTGATGAAATTCGGCATTTTGAGCAGCTAGATCAAAGCTTGCTAAAACAGATCATTCGGTGGTCAGATGAAGCATTCGGTCGTGGATATTTAGCAGAAGAATATCTTCAAACGCAAATGCTTAATGGTGTTTTATTGCTTGTCAAGAATAAAGAACAAGCTTCTGGTGTAGCACTGCTTCTTGAACAGGAACAAGCTGACTTACCTGAGCTTATTCGAGATAAAATGAATTCAGACTCCAAAGCACTTTATCGTAAAAGCTTAATAGTGAATCCCAATTTTCGCGGAAAAGGAATAAGCAAGGCCTTGAATAAACAGATCTCTATTTTGGCTAAAAGTTACCACTTGGTTTATTCGAGTTTATGGAATGAAGGGACGCCGAACCGATATGAAACTCAATTACTAAATGAGGGCTATATCGAAGCTGGACGCATTGATAATTACTGGAGGGTAGATAACGTCTCTAGAGCTTTCGTTTGCGCTGCATGTAAAAAAATACCCTGTTCATGTTCTGCAAATATTTTTTATCAATTGAAGCCTTAAATTTGGCCAATGCTCGATTATCATAGCACCAAGTTCCATTCTGTAATTCCCCTAAGTGGAGGAATCGATAGCACTGCTGCCGCATTCATAAGTTTAAAAGAAAATCCCAACAAAAACTACCTCATCTATCGCATTCAATTGCTCAATGGCACCAGTGGACATCGTACCATTCGAGAGGATTTGTCTACAGAAAAAATCCTGAATTGGTTCGAGCAGAATGGATTAACAAACTTTGCCTTTCGCAAATTGAGTTTTGATTACTCTAGTTTGGGAATGATGCCGCCCATTTGGGACAGCGATGCGGTAAATTTCATTGCCTCAGTGGTAGTGCAGGCACATCCCGAAATTGATGAATTTATTGAAGGCGCCATTGCTAACGATTTTGAAGACCCAGGCTTTCAAAAACGCCTTGATAAGATCGCCAAACTCTTTTATCTGAGTGCAGAAAGAAGTCTAGATGACTTCACATTTACTTTTCCAGTTCGAGAAAAGACTAAAAAAGAACTGATGGAACTCTTGCCAGAGTCTCTACTTCGACTCACCTGGTCGTGTCGTTATCCTGAGATTGGCGCACCTTACACCTTCGTAAGGTGTCATAAATGCCCACAATGTAAGTTGATTGATGAGCTGATCATAAAGTATCCAAATTTGAAGCAAAAGATCGGTGAATTGGAGGGTTGATTCACTTTCGCCGAATTTGGTTTAACTTATTGATTGTTAAATTTTTTATATTCGAAAAACTTCGATCAATTCTCATGAAAACCTTATAGTCAATTCTTTTAATCTCATTAAGTTTTGCTTCATTCGGACAACTCCAAAAGTTTAATTCTGAGACTTTCATCATTCCAGAGGTTCCTAATAATGGATCCCATGTGCTAAGTCAAAAAGATTTGTATGGCAATGTATACGTTTTAGGCTCCGTCTTTCGGAATCTTCAATCCGACATAATCTTGGCAAAATACGATTCAGATGGAAATGCCCTTTGGTCAGAAGAAATTGATCATCACGGTAAAGATGATAAAGGAATCTATTTGACTCTCCGAGATGGTCACAATCCGATTATTTCTGCCGCTGTCACCGACTCAAGCGGAGATTTTGATATCTTTATTCAAGAGTTTGACACTTCCGGAGGCAGCAATTGGATCTGGCTAAAAGATGGCGGACTAGGTTTGGATGACGTTCCTGCTTCGCTAGTTCTAGATAATCAGGGTTTCATTTATTTATGTGGCTATACAGAACATCCAAGTCGGAAGCATGATGCCTATCTGGCAAAAAGATCTACTTCGGGAACTCTTTCTTGGGAAACTCATTTCGATGATAACAATTCAGAGGAAGCAGGGCTTATAATTGAACTAGACGGGGCAGAGCTTTTTGTTTTAGGTGGAAATCCAACGACACAGCTCGACACAAGCATATTGGTAATAGCCTTCGATACGAGTGGAACTTATGTAGATGATTTTCGGGACGATCTCTTAACCGGTCAATCTGGTTATCCAACATGGCTCACAACTAATGGTGAACGTATTTATATCTGCGGTTCGAACAATAGTCAGGCAAAAATTCTTGCCCTCAATTATTCCCTTGATACGATCTGGACTAAAGCTTTCGATTTTTCTGCAGGCTCGGAAATACCTACGAAAATTAGATGTGATTCAAGCGGAAATGTGATTTTTTGCGGTTCAGAAGAGAATGATGCATTCGGCAGCGATGCTTTCGTTTGTCTTTTAGATACTAACGGAAATCTCATTTGGAAAAAGAACATTTGGTCTTCTGAAAGAAATTTTTCTTCCGTGGCAACAGACTTACACTACACCAGTGATACAGGTATCCTTGTTCTATGTCACAAAAAAAATAACTATGAATATTCTTCCATTAGTGCTTACCATACAAATGGTTCTTTTTTATGGAACTATAACTTGAATCATGGCATAGATGAGCAAGCCATTTCAGTATCCATAGATTCAATCTATCATGTATTTGCAATACGTAAAACAGATAGTATAGATTTTCCCATCAATAGTAAAATCGCTCTTTTTGAACGCAACCAAAAGACTCTTGGGGGAATCACCAGCCAAAAAAGAGTGGCCAATGAACTTATCTTGGAAATCGACCCAAACTACAATGACAGTTCCGTAATCGACCAACTGGAGCTTTCTTTTTTTGAATTAGGAGATGTTTTTGACTCAGGCCTCATCGATAATTTGAATGATGCCTATAGCGAGATTGGTAATTTCCCGAATGCCAAGGCCATTCGAGTGTTTAACCGAAGAGCCGATCAGAGTCATGGAATAAACCGCAGAGGAGAGAGCGTTCAACTAGAAAGATTATGGAACTTTTTTGCGTTTGCTTTTGAAGATACCATCGCTACTGAAGCAAATGTCGACCTCCTTAATGAGGTTGAAGGGGTGTTAGGCTGCGGCTATAACCTCATTCCTAAATTCTTTAGCTCTCTCAACGACTCGCTCTATTCCCTGCAATATAGCCTGCAGGATACCAACACCTATGACAGTGCCCATGTCAACATAGAAGCTGCCTGGGCCATTGAAAATGGGAATCCTAACATTCGAGTGGGTATTTACGATACCGGTTTGGATTACACCCATGAAGATCTTGGCAATACTAAATACGGTGAAGACGTGGGTGCCATTGTCAAAGGCGGTTATGATTATTCAGAAGGAACCGAGCTAAACGCTGCTTCACGCTCAGATCTTAATCCACAAAATACCGCATTTGCTTTTCACGGCACTTCTGTTGCCGGAATTATAGGTGCTCAGCGTAACAATTCTAAAGGAATTGCGGGAATTGCGGGGCCTGATGATTTAATCCCCAACTCTGGGGTGAGCCTCTTTGGCTTTAAAAGCACGAATCAATTTGGTACTCCTATGCCGATGTCAGACATCGCTTCACATATTGAACAAGGAGCTCGTAGTGTTGCTGAGAATGGCTTTGAACTCAACCTAATCAACTTTTCCTTAGGCTTTCCAGGTAAATTACTCATGAACGGAGGCTGGCCTTATAACCCCTACCGTCATGCCGACCTGAACCCTCTGGCCCGAGCCATGAAAGAAGCTAAAAGATTAGGGGTCTTTTTTAGCTGCTCTCGAGGACAGGGATTAGTAGCCATTGACACTTTTGCCGTATATCCGGCCTGCTTCCCAGATTATTTAGTGCTTAATGTGAATGCGAGCAACACCAAAGGTGAACATTATCAAGCTGGAGGTGTGTATTATGGTATGGAGCTAGATGTAATGGCTCCAGGGCATGAGGACATTATTAGAACTACCTATTGGCAAGATGTAGTCGGAAAACGCTACCGTAAATTTGACGGAACATCCGCCGCAGCTCCACATGTAACAGGAGTGGCTGCTTTAGTGATGAGTCAGGCCAATAAAAACGATCCTTTTTATCCTTATCCTATTGACCCAGAAGATGTAGAGCAAATTTTGCAACTATCCGCTAGTGACCGACATCAAAGTGGATACGACACTTTGAGCGGACATGGTTTACTAGATGCAGGTAATGCTCTGGAGTTAGTGGAATATCCTTATTATCGGATTCAACACTTTAGTGGTACAAACACCAACCATAGTGACCTAAAAGTGATTGATTCATTACAAATTCATACCAAAAACGTGTATGCTGGGAACATTCGCGGCTCTTATCAGGGTGAGGCCTATGACATTACCTATACTTATCCCATTAATGTGCTTAGCGGAGATAGTGTGTTGAACGCCTGGCCTAGGATTGCCTTTTGCGAAGGCATGTTATTAGAGAATAGGAGCTCAGTCACTGTACCCACGCAAAACGATGCGCAAATTGTGCAGTTTAATCATACTCAGGTTCAACTCAAAACAAGGCTCTATAAGGTCACACATTCCCTGGGTTACCACAGCGACATCCCCGATTTTTGGGTACCAGCTCCGCCTGACAGCGCAAGCAACGCCTTTTCTATTCATGTATTCGATGCCCTCTCCAACCATATTGATCAGGAAGACAAAATACTCAAATTGGGCTTTGAACTTTCCCCCAACCCTTCTCATGGCTTGTTTAAGCTCAATGGCCTAGGTGAAGCCGCTATTGAGGCATACTCTGTTCTGGATATAGCAGGTAGGCCTATAATGAAGCAAAAGTTTGACCAAGCCACCAAGGCCGTTTCCATCGACCTCAGTCAATACCAAAACGGGATTTACCTCTTGCATTGGAAAGCCATTGGGGAATCCCATGCACGTAAATTGATTAAAGCACAATAAGGCCAATCCAAATACCTATGTGTCCCTGTTGATAGAGCGGATGCTATTTATTCCAAAACAAGGGCCTTATCGAAGAACTTGCTTTCTAAAGACAAAATTGGGCGAATAAAAAATCTATGGCTCCGTCTTTCGTCTTAGCTAATTAGAACTGAATAAGCGCTTCACATAAGGGCCTTTTTCATACCTTTGCATGCTTCAAAAAAGAAGGCTCGATATAGAGCTTAACATGTTGATATTATGAATATTACAAAGAAAGAAATTGACAATTTAAACACTGAAGTCACAATTGATTTGGCTCCAGAAGACTATCAAGAACAAGTCACCAACATTCTTAAGGACTATCGCAAAAAAGCGAATATGCCTGGATTCAGACCAGGAATGGTTCCTATGGGCATGGTGAAGAAGATGTATGGAAAGGCGGTTTTAGCTGAAGAAATCAACAAAATATTCTCACAACAGCTTTATGATTTCATAAACAAAAATGAGCTTGAAGTTTTAGGTCAACCTCTTCCAAAGGAGTCTGATGAGAATAGAATTGATCTTGACAAAGACTCTTTCAGCTTCACCTACGATTTGGCAATCAGCCCAAAATTTGAAATTAGCTTGAGCGACAAAGACAAATTCGATATCTACAAAATTGAGATCGATGAGAAGTTAATCGACAAGTACGTTAAAGATATTGCCAAGCGTTACGGCAAGGTTCAGCAGGTAGATGTGGCTGGAGAAGATGATATGCTTCAAGGAACATTTACCGAAATTGATTCAAAAGGAAATGCTGTAGCAGATGGAATTCAGCACACCAGCACTATCTCCGTTGAATACATTGAGGACAAAAAAGCTCAAGACAAGCTAAGTGGAGTAAAAGACGGTGAAACCATCAAGTTAAACCCGGCAGATGTAAGCAGAGGAGCAGCAGACATGGCTCAAATGCTTGGCATTTCTAAATCAAAAGCAGAAAAGCTAAAATCCAACTTTGAATTCAAAGTGGAGAAGATTTTTCGCATGACTCCTCACGAGGCGAATCAAGAGTTATTTGACAAAACTTATGGCCCAGGTGCAGTAAAAACTGAAGCCGAATTTCGTCAAAGAATTACCGATGAACTAGAGAAAAACTTAGAAGTTGATGCAAACAGGAAGTTCTACAAAGACCTATCTGATAAGCTGATTGCTAAATTGAAGCTTGAGCTTCCTGAGGACTTCCTTAAGCGTTGGTTAGAAACAAGCAATGAAGAGCTTGATAAAGCTCGTATCGACGAAGAATGGGACGACATTGCTGATAGCATTCGCTGGCAACTGATTGAAGGTAAAATCATGCGTGACAACAAACTTCAAGTTGAGCACAAAGATTTAATCGATAAAGCCAAGGAATTAATTAAGGCTCAAATGGAACAATATGGTCAAACAGACGTTCCAGAAGAACAGCTTGATGCAATGGCAGCCAACATTTTAGGCAATGAAGAAGAGGCTAAACGCGTTCATGACCAGATCCTTGATGAGAAGTTGTTAAACTTCTACAAAGATTCTGTTACGCTTAAGCCCAAAGAGATATCCTTTGATGATTTTGTTAAATTAGCTAACAAGTCAAATAAGAAGAGTAACATAATGGAGGGAATAAGCAACCTCATGAAGTTTTAAAGAAAAAGATGCAAGATCCAAACGAATTCAGAAAATACGCCATTAAGCACATGGGCATTAGCAGCATGGTTTACGACCAATACACCTCGCTGTACAAAAATTACATCTCACCAACCATTATCGAGGAGCGTCAGTTGAATGTGGCTTCTATGGACATCTTTTCAAGGTTGATGATGGATCGTATCATTTTCCTTGGGGTGCCAATTGATGATACCGTATCTAACATTATTCAAGGTCAGTTGCTTTTCCTTGAGTCAACAGATGCAAAAAAGGATATTCAGATATACATGAATAGCCCTGGAGGTTCAGTTTATGCAGGATTAGGCATCTATGATACCATGAACTACATCCGTCCAGAAATCGCTACGATTTGTACCGGATTAGCTGCCTCAATGGCATCTGTTCTGCTTACAGCAGGAACAAAGGGAAAAAGAACAGCACTTCCACACGCAAGGGTTATGATTCACCAACCTTTAGGTGGTGCTCAAGGTCAAGCCTCGGATATTGAAATCACAGCTCGTGAAATCGCTAAGATTAAAAAAGAGTTGTACGAGATTATCGCAAACCATTCAGGACAGGATTACGACAAAGTTTGGGAAGATGGAGATCGTGATTACTGGATGATTGCTGAAGAAGCAAAAGAGTACGGAATGATTGATGAAGTTCTAGTACGCGACAAGAAATAAGTTTATGGACAGATCAGAACCAAAATGTTCCTTTTGTGGGAAGTCGAAAAGTGAGGTAAATATCCTTATCGCTGGTATTAGCGGACACATTTGTGATGGATGTATTTCCCAAGCCCAAAACATCGTACAAGAGGAAGTTTCGGTTAAACTGAACTCCAAACTTAAGTCTAGCCTAAACCTCCTTAAGCCAAAAGACATTAAAACCCATTTGGATGAATATGTCATTGGCCAAGAAGACGCTAAAAAAGTACTTTCTGTAGCGGTTTACAACCACTACAAGCGTATTACGCAAAAAATGGAAGAGGAAGATGTTGAGATAGAAAAGTCGAACATCGTACTTGTTGGTGAAACAGGAACTGGAAAAACACTTCTAGCCAAGACCATTGCTCGTATTCTAAACGTTCCATTTTGCATTGCCGATGCTACTGTTATTACCGAAGCTGGTTATGTAGGAGAAGATGTTGAAAGCATTCTCTCCAAGCTTTTGCAAGCAGCAGACTACGATGTTTCTAAAGCTCAAAAAGGAATCGTTTTTATTGATGAGATTGATAAAATTTCTAGAAAAAGTGATAATCCTTCTATTACAAGGGATGTTTCTGGAGAAGGTGTTCAACAAGCACTTTTAAAGCTATTAGAAGGAACTACCGTTGGCGTTCCACCAAAAGGAGGAAGAAAACACCCTGAACAAAAGTTAACTCAGATTGACACTAAAGACATTCTTTTTATTTGTGGAGGTGCATTTGACGGCATTTCCAAAATGATTGAAAAGCGAATGAATACTAATGCACTTGGATTTTCTAAGCCAGGTGAAGATATTGAAGAAGTTGATCGCGAAAACCTTCTTCAATACATCAGTCCGCAAGATTTAAGACAATTCGGATTGATTCCAGAGCTAATTGGAAGATTCCCAGTACTAGCGCATCTGAATCCATTGGATGAGTATGCATTGAGAAGAATTCTAACTGAGCCTAAAAACGCCTTAATGAAGCAATATGTGAAGCTTTTCGAAATGGAAGACATTAAGTTGAGCCTCGACAAGAAGGTCTTAGACTTCATGGTAGAAAAGGCCATTGAGTTCAAACTAGGTGCGCGTGGACTAAGAGCCATTTGCGAAGCAATTCTTATGGATGCAATGTTTGATCTGCCTTCAGATAAAAACGCAAAAGAATTTAAGGTAAGTCTGCCTTATGCAAAAGAGAAGCTGAATAAGTCTTCGATCAATAAGCTGAAAGTAGCTTAGTAATCAATTTCTATATCCCACCTACCGTTCAGGTTGGTAACACTGCAAAGATTAGAGCAGTCGTCGTTGACATTAATCTGTCGGTCGAGTAAATTATCTAGGGTCATCCTTTGATCACTGCCGTAAGGATAAATGCAGCGGATATCAAAGAACATATCTCCCTGATTGGTCACTTTATATGAGTTTCCATTCACTCCTCTTCCCTTACTTTCTCCCTCAAATTTGAATACATCATCAAAAGGCTTTGGCAAATCGCTACCCTCGGTTTGAAGGATGTACCAATCACAAGACCAAAAGGCAGTTCCCCTTTCAGAAGTGATTTCAGCCTCTTTAATCACCATGTTGTACTGTCGTTGTCCATTGGTTTTACCGAGATAAAATACTTCAATGTTTCCCGACATATCATAGCTACCAACCGAGTAGTTGAAGAGTTCAATATTCATCACACTAAAGTCTTCAGGGTAGAAACCATTGATGTTAACATTCAGTAATCCGAACCTCAACTTCTCATCTTCACAATTTGGTCGATCCTCATTCTGACCCCAATCTAACCACAAACTTTTTTCAAGTGCTTGAGGAGCTGAAGAAAAGTAAATGGTGTCGAGACATTCATCTTTAAGATCAGATTGAAAACTACTTTCAATCAAAAGTGAGTCTTCAATAGCAACGCGGTGAACTTGTCTAAAGACATCAACAAAGGCAGCTTGAGCATAGAGATGATCTTCCACTGCTGTGATATCCGTGTCGAGATCTCGCACAGAATTATTACAGCTGCAAAAGAAAATGCTAATTGAAATGAAGAGTATAATCAGTGACCGCATCTTTCAAAAATAAGGCTTTCTATCGGCGTACATAATGTTCGAAGCTAAAGTCGAAAGGATTATTCTCGTCTTTGTCGAAATATTCAGCGTCTAAAAGCATCCAATTGTCCTCATTTACCGAAGGAAAATAGGTGTCTCCTTCAATCTCTGTTTGAATTCGTGACAAGTAAATATTATCGGCAAATTCTAAACATTGCTTGTAGATTTCACCCCCTCCAATAATCATTAACTCTTCTTCCCCCGCTTTTTCCGCAAAGTCTACAGCCTCTTTAATCGTATGAAACACATGAGCTCCTTCATCAGCAAAACTTGTATCTCGGGTAACAACAAGGTTCACGCGATTTGAAAGCGGCCTGTATTTATCAGGAATTGACATGTAATTCTTCCGACCGCTGAGTATATGATGACCTTTGGTGATCTCAACAAAAAGCTTCATATCACGAGGCATGTCCCAAGGGATATCATTGTCTTTTCCAATGACATCGTTTAAACTCGCTGCTGCTATAAGGCTTATCTCCATTAGACTGAAACTGCTGCTTTAATATGAGGGTGTGGGTCGTAATTCTTCAATTCGAAGTCTTCGAATTTGAAATCAAAAAGGTCTTTTACTTCAGGATTCATCCACATCGTTGGAAGTTCTCGAGGCTCTCTTTCCAGTTGAAGCTTCGCTTGATCTAGATGATTATTGTAAAGGTGAACATCACCGAAGGTATGAACGAAATCGCCGTATTCAAGATCACATACCTGAGCAATCATCATGGTTAAGAGTGCATAGGAAGCAATGTTAAAAGGAACTCCAAGAAAGGTGTCGGCACTTCGCTGATAGAGTTGACATGATAGTTTTCCATCAGCAACATAAAATTGAAAGAGACAGTGACATGGAGGCAAGGCCATTTCTTCAATGAAACCAACATTCCAGGCAGAAACTATATGCCTTCTTGAATCAGGATTGTTCTTAATACTTGCAATCAAGTTCTTGATTTGATCTATTTGCCTTCCGTCAGCGATAGGCCAAGATCGCCATTGATAACCATAAACAGGACCTAAATCTCCGTTTTCATCAGCCCATTCATCCCAAATAGACACCTTGTTTTCTTTGAGGTATTGAATATTTGTGTCTCCTTTCAAAAACCAAAGCAGTTCGTGAATAATTGACCTTAGGTGAAGTTTTTTGGTGGTTAAGACAGGAAAGCCTTCCTGAAGATTAAATCGCATTTGATAACCAAAACAACTTAAGGTTCCTGTACCTGTGCGGTCGCTTTTCTCAGATCCGTTTTCTAAAATATGCTTGAGTAAGTCGTGATATTGCTGCATGAATTAGCTTGTGAATGTATCATCGAAATTAAGCCCAAGTTTGGCTTACTCAGCATAATACCTTCAGCCACTTTTGAACAAATAGCTAACCTATTTTTTCTTCTTTTTGCGATTTTTCTTTCGCTTCTTTTTCTTCGAGGAGGATTTAGACTGACTTTCTTCGGTCTCTTCCGCGGACTGATTTGCAGCTGATTTCCTGTCAAGAAAAGCATTTGCCTCTTGTATAGGAATCTTCTTTGTGTAATTGTAGGCTACAACAAAAGCATCAGGAATGCCATTTTCTTTGATTTGCTCACAATACACCTTTGCGATATCATAGGAGGCATAAGAGCCAACCGTTAGGATTGTTAGGTCGCCTTCGATATTCTCCCGAATTCGATCAATGGTTAAGTAGTTCTTTACCATCTCATCTGGGATTTCCTCTTTAAAAGCTCCTATCTGAACGCGGTAGTCAACCTTACCGCGGATGTCCATTTTAATTGGTTGGTTATTGATCGTTACCACTTCTTCTTTGAACTGTAAGCCGCTATTGATGTCTACAATAAACGCATCCGCATAACCAACTTCTTTCACATACTCCAAGAGCTTCTCAGCTTGTGTTGGATAGATTAATCGGCCAACAACGTAACGGAAAACCCCATTTTCGTCGAGATAGACCTCAACGTTTTTAAGGTTTTCAAAGTCACGAATAAACTTTGGCTCTATGAAGGCTCCAACCTGAACACCATAAAGTGAATTCGTTGTAGTATAGTCTTGTGTTTTGGTCTGAATTCCGTGAGATTCAGGATTCGTTATTGGTCTCAGTCGAGCCCTGTATCTACGTTCCGGGCTTGCAGTTGTATTTGGAAAACGAGGTAAATAAGCAGCCTCTTTTACAATGGTATCAATAATAAGTTCTTCCGGCTCTTTATTCTCAATATTCTCCACTGAGTCGGCATCAGCGAGTAACTGACCTTTTTCATCCTTGAACTTTGTTGTCCCGCAGATGCGATGCCACCTCTGCCCTTCTACTAAATACCACTCATCTTCATAGGAGAATATTTTGTAGAACTGATTGAGCGTTTCTATCGTCTTAACGCACTTATTAGTCATGGCATAGCCAATGATCAGATAGTAAAATGAATACTCAGACGAATTCTTCTCATATACCGAGTGCTTATCATAATCGGCGCTGTACATTGTTTTTGCAAACTCGAGTATCTTGATTGCCTTCTTTACTTTCCGTTCATTTTTAACATAGGTTGAACCTAGAAGATAAGCCACGTTGCCATTTTCTGGAGCTCGCTCCCATAAGGATTCTAAAAGTGGAATGGCTTCTAAATCTTTGTCACTAGCCAATAGCAGCTTCACTTCCTTGAAGTCGTTGTAGAATTCGGCATTGGTTTGTGCCGTCAAAAAAAGTGGTAAAAAAAGTAAGCTGAGTAAGCTAAGCCGCATGCTTTGATTTTGCAATTTATCAAACTTAGTTTCAAAAGTCCTGCCACTTGTTTTGGTGTCAGCCCAATTGCTAACATTCACGAGTGGAAAAGGCTTACTTAGAAAAGAATATCATGCGAATGGCAATCACCATTAAGAGCACTCCGAAGCTTCGCTTCAAAACGAGCTCACTCATACCCAAAGAGAATTTGGAACCTAAATAACCTCCAAGAAAGAAGCTTAAGGCAATGATAATTCCATAGCCAACATTTAGATTCCCCGATTTGTGATAGTTCCAGGCCGCAAGTATACCGATAGGTAGAAGCATGAGTCCAATGGAAGTTCCTTGGGCCATATGTTGGGTCATTCCCAGGATAAAAACCAAGGCTGGGACTATAATGACCCCACCGCCGATTCCAAACATTCCGCTTAGAATTCCCGCAGCTAATCCGATAAGTACAAGGGTGGCAACTTCGTAAAAACTCATTAGAAATCCAAACCTAAGGATAAATGAGTAACTGGATTCTGAATTCTGCGATCCTCTATTCCCCAGGCGTAATCAAGGCGAACAAAATAACCCCAGATTTTCGCTCTAAAACCAAAACCATAACTGGCGATGATAGGATCCTTCTTATTATCCAAGAAGATCGTAATAGGAGCTCTTTCTATCACGAAAGTGTTAAACTGATTGCTTTCGCTGTATGGGTTCCAACCAGTCCAAGCAGAACCAACATCACCAAATCCTACGATTTGAAAGTTCGTTGCAAATTCACTTTTTAATGGGCGGTTTGAGAAGTATTTAAAGATTGGCCATCTAAACTCTGAGTTTATCACGGCAAAACTGTTTCCATTTCTTACGTTCTGAATGAAGCCTCTCATATTGGTTCCAATAGTTTGGAAACGGTAATTCTGATCGGTAGCAATTTGTGTTCGGGTGTCGAATCTAGGGCGATCGGTAATCACTACCCAATTGTCAACAGATCCCAAGTAATAAACAAGCTTTTGGGCACCGAGCGAAGTCGACCAAGCACTTCTAAAGGCAAAAATTAAGTCGCGATGTACTTTTTGATAATGACGAAAATCAAAACCTAAAACGTTAAAATCCTGATCGAAGAAATTGGTCAATTGATATCGCTCGGCAAAAACCTTAAACCGGGTACCGTGGTATAGGTTTAATCCCTTCACACGGGTGTTATCGTAGATCAACTCAAGCTTAGCCCCTGCCCTTATTTCATATTCATCGGGTCGAGTCAATCGAGAGAAATCTGTCGAAAGGAACACCAGGCGATCGGATCGCAAAGAAAGGGTCGCCCTAGCGGAGAAGGTTTCGCTAAATGGGTATTTAGTTACGTATGATACCTTATTAATTATGAGACGCTCAGCATTAAACTCACCCGCGTAGGTAATGTGTTGACGTTGAAAAGAATATCGCTTATCGAAACGCTTTTTGCGGTCATCAAGCGAGATAAAGAACTCCGTGTTGTTTCTACCAAGGCCGTACCTCACACCCCCCTCCAATTTGTAATCTTCAAACAAATCGAGCACACCTACCTTGAATACCGCACCCATCCCTGGATTCACAAAAGGCCCGCCGTTAAAAGGTTGATAAAGCTGATTCGCGAAGTTGAAATCCATTGCACTTACCAAATTGGTCGCCGTAAAATTCACTGAGTAATTTCGCTGCTGAGGAATAACTCGCTCATTTAATCTTAGGGTTTCTGTTGTATCAATCGTCAGAAACCTAGCATGCTCTTCTGTTTTTTTCGAGGCACTCTCCTCACTAAAACTGTAATTATAGATGTCAAATTCAGACCTACTTGTATCAGGTTCCATTGGGATCTTATCATAGTAGACCTTTAGGCTATTTGTTAAGGCATCAAATTCTGGTTCGCTTGGGCTCTCATCAATTACTTGCTCTGCTCCAAATGCCTCTTCCTCATTCTTTATCTGTTCTTTAAAAACACGATATGACTTATCGAAATACATCAGTTCAAAGAATTGATCTGATTCCGAAGCATAGTCTGATTCTTTTATATTTCGTTTATACTTGGTAATCTGGTCAGTTCGCGTGAAGTAACGATAATGAAAAGCGGTGTCAATTCGACTGATAGCACTATCTCGAATTGCTTTGAAACGATTTTGGACATTTCCTCTATCGGCAATATAATAGTACTCATTAGGACTTTTTTCCAAGGCTTGTCTTTCATCTAGATTCGGGGTTTTGGTCACTTGCACCAAGGACTGATTAATCCCTGATCTTTTCAGAACGAATACATCTTTTTTGTCTTGGAAATCAAGTCGAAGTTTAGTCTGCTTTCGCAAAGTATCATTCGGGCGATTCGAGCTGAATACGATGTCCTTTCCGTTCAAAGCATAACTTGCATCAAGGTCGTCGTAAATATCATTTGTAATCCTCTTCAGAGAACTCGAAGAAATAGAGAACTCGTAAAGATCAGTTTGCCCTCTATTCATAGCAGAGAGCAATAGTTTTTTCCCATCAGAAGAATAATCGGTGCTCAAGACCTTTTCTAACTGATAAATTGGTCGTTTAATTCTCTCTTGTTTACTCAGGTTGTATAAAAACAAATAGGAGTCTGCATTCTTCTCGCGAACCATGCTTAGCACCTCTCCATCAGGACTCCAATCGAGCAATGGACTGCTTACATCCATCACACGATACAATTTGGTTCCGCCTTTCAACACAACTTTGCGATCACCTGTGGCAACATCTTGAATATAGACCTTGTATCGCCCAAGACGGTTAGCCACGTATGCAATCTTATCCCCGGTAGGATTCACTTTGAGCTGATAGAATTCTTTTCGACTAGCTCCCCTAAGCTTAAATTCCTCGGTAGGCATTACCAACTGCCCTTCCATTACTTCTGCTTCGGACTGATAATAAGCAGCACAATCTCTTATTAGCTCTTTGATTGAAAGCCCTAGAACGAATAGAAATCCACTTTCTACATTTCTACTAACACGTGCCATATACACTATGTTGGGAATCACTTTAGGACCATATACCTGTTCGATATACTTCCAAATAGAATATCCAGCATATTCAGCTTCTTGATTCTCTAAACGGTTAAACTGTTTATACTTTCCACTTACATAACCATCTCTTACTCTATTGGCAACGGTTGGGTCCCAAGGTCTGGAAGCGTAGGTAATTAAACCATTTGTATACCATTCGGGGATGGCGAGCAGTGCTGAGTTTTTTACTACCTCTTTCCAGTTTTCACCGAACATCATTTTATTTATGATTACATAAGCTAGCCCCTTTCTGATCTGCTGTTCGAGATCATTGTAATCCCCTTCGAAATACAGAAATACTTTGGAGTCAGAAAGTTCTGTTTGCCCGCCTGTATTAAAGCTCTCGTCAACATAGTCGATATTGCTTTGATGATAGTTACTTAGTTTATTATGGATAATAAACTTGACCTTATCGTTCAGCGCGTAGTCAAATCTCTGCTCTAATTCTTTACGAAGTGTTGGAGCCTTCTTAGCTGTGTATTCAGCTATGTTTCTCCCTCCAGCATAGAAGTAAATGTTCTGGTCAGGGTATTTGAAGTAATACCAGAAATAGTCATCATGCTGTACTCTATTCTTTCCAAAGGTCTGATTTGAACCATTATAGAATTGAGCCATTCCTATTTCAGCCGCACTCATTACCAAGAGCAGCAATACGAATTGTTTTATGGAATACTTAATTCTCACAAGCAGAGCATGTAAAGTTAATGTTTTGAAGGGCCGTTTATTCCTTTATTTGCAAATCCAATATTGATAACATGCTTTTTGTAAAAAAGTTAACCTACAGCCCCTTTTCAGAGAACACCTACCTCTTGTATAACGAAGAAAAGCTCTGTTGGATTATAGATCCGGGCTGTTATGAGCAAGCGGAAAAAGAAGACTTGAAAAACCAGATTGAAAAAGAAGGCTTAACGCCTGTTAAACTCGTAAATACACATTGCCATGTAGATCACATTTTCGGCAATGCCTTTGTCTATCGACAATATGGTCTGCTTCCTGAAGTTCCTGAAAAAGATTTGTTCCTACTCGAAGGTGCTCCTAATCATGCAAAGGTTTTCGGACTCGATGGAGTTGAACCTTCTCCGACACCAAAAATATATTTGGGAGAAGGGCAAAAACTCAGCTTGGGGAGTGATGAAATTGAGCTAATAGAAGTTGCTGGACATACTCCAGGTCATTTAATTCTTTATGCCAAAAAAGAGCAATTCGTTATCAGCGGCGACGTCCTTTTTTCAGGAAGTATTGGAAGAACTGATCTACCTGGTGGCGATCATGAATCTTTACTAGAAAATATTAAAAATAAGATGTACCTCCTTGAGGATGACACTGTTGTATACTCAGGTCATGGACCTGAGACAAGTATTGGTGAAGAAAAAAGATCGAATCCCTTTGTCCGAGCCTAATTACTCTTGCTTTTCGATGCCCTCAGGAATCGCAATCGAATTCACAGGCGGACAATACTTCATAACAACCGGTCTGAACATCATAAATTTCAGTGATAGAATGAATGGTTGGTAGGTACTGCTAAATGCCTTCACGCCAGGGATGCCATTTGTGAAATTCCAAATATTAAAAATTGGTGTTTCGAGAGAAGGAACCATCAACCAATTACCTCTCAATTTAATTCCATATCCAATTTTATAGTGCAGCTGCACATTTAAAGGACCTGTGAACTCTTGTTGAGCGGGAGCAGTTTGCTGATTATCCCTCGATTGAATAAAATGATAATCTACATTCACTCCAATACTGTTTATCAAGGTATGGTATTTTGACACTTGCTTGAGGTGTGATGCATTGAAATACGCAGACGCGATATGGTCTCTCCACTTGCTTTTACCTGAGTTCAAAGGAAGTTTCGCATCACTTGTATTGATGTAATTCTCAAATTTTTCGTTTCCAGCAAAACTCTTGTAAGCCACACCGTAATCAATCATGCGAATCACATAGAGTTTTTCAACCATACGGTAACGTCCTAATTCAGCATACCATCCTGGTCGGCCTCCGCCATTTGTTTCTGCAACAAAAGTTGAATCCCCGATACTATTTAGGTCTTGGGTTCGCTTCAAAAACAAACTCGGAGAATATGTTACTCCAGGAGCAAATTGCCACCCTCCAAGGTGGTATTGTGGCTTTTTAGGCATGAAGTCTCGAAAACGCTGCTGAGCGCTTAATTCACCCATTGCGAACACCATGAAAATGACTATTGCGGCTCCTAATCTCAAATTTGACTCAATATCTTGTTTTCAATTTCTTCAGAATCCCAAATATCTCCAATATTTGGCATACTCATTACACTGTCCATGATCGCTTCTTGTTTCTTGCCTAAGGCAAGCGCATCGCTGTATGGTGTGTGAGAAAAAGTAACCATAGAATATAAGGGCATCCATTTATTTGGATGTTTTTCAAAGATGCGTTTCTCGATCTTTTTGCGCAGCAAGAATGATTCATCGCCAACCAAATCGCGCATCTCGATATAATTCTTTAGTGCAAGTTCAGAAATTGCGTCACCGTTGGGTTTTCTCATATCGGAGAATACAGGAAACATTTCTTCCCAATTGTCATTGTGCAATTCAGAAAGCCTCCAAAACTCAGAACAATCCTCAAAACCAGAGTTCATTCCTTGTCCGTAAAACGGAACAATCGCATGAGCCGAATCCCCCATTAGCAGAACCTTATCCTTGTAATTCCAAGGAGCGCAGCGAATAATTACAAGTGAGGATGTTGGGTTTTCAAAATAGTCTTTAGTCAAATTTGGCATGAGCGGAACTGCGTCTGGAAACTGCTCATTAAAGAAGTTCAAAACATCCTCTTCCGTTTGAATAGAAGAAAACGAAGGCTCTCCTTCAAACGGAAAGAAAAGGGTTACCGTAAAGCTTCCATCTAGGTTTGCTAAAGCGATAATCATGTACTTACCTCGTGGCCAAATGTGCAGGGCATTTTTATCGAGCTTGTGACTTCCATCAGCATTCGGAGGGATACTTAATTCTTTGTATCCATGCTTCATGTAGGTTTGAGAATAGTCGAATCTGTCTAACTTTTGCATTCGTGAACGCACAGCAGAAAAAGCTCCATCTGTACCGTAAATTCGATCAGCACTAGCCGTGCTTTCTTCTCGAGTTTTTTCGTTTTTAAACTTCAAACTCGCCTGATCTAAATCGATATCTAGGCAACGATGATCAAAATGAAAATTGACATTTGGATTTTCAGATGCCTTGAGCAAAAGGCGCTTATTTAGCTCACCTCTTGAAACAGAATAAATTGCTTCGCCTTCCTTTCCATACGCTTGGTAGGTTAATTCACCATCAATCGAGTGCATCATTCGGCCAGTCATTGGAATAGCAATATCCTTGATGCTTTCTGTCATTCCAACAATCTCAAGTGCTTTCCAACCACGATCACTCAGCGCTAGGTTGATAGAGCGCCCTCCAATGAGGTCAACATTTCTAATATCACCTCTTCTTTCAAAGACATCAACTTTATGTCCTTTTTGAGCCAGCATCAAAGCTTGTAAACTTCCAACTAAACCTGCACCAACTACAATTGATTCTTCCATCCTATTTCTTATTGAGTTAAACTATCGGCTAAAATTTTTCCAAAACGATAACAGTCTTCATAACTGTTATACATGGGAACCGGAGCAATTCTAATTACATTAGGTTCTCTCCAGTCTGCAACAACTCCGTTCGAAGAAAGTTTGTCGAAAAGCTCTCTTCCGGCTCCGTGACAAAGAATAGACAATTGACATCCTCTTTCTTTAGGTGTTATTATCTCAAAGCTTGTTGTTGTCGATTGGGACGAAACTTCATCAATAACGAAATTGAGATAGGCGGTCATTTTTTTGCTTTTCTCTATTAAGTTATCGAATCCAGCTTCCATAAAAAGATCGAGGCTAGCTTTGTGAACTGCCATAGCTAAAACTGGAGCATTGCTCAATTGCCATGCTTCAGCAGAACGAATTGGCTTAAAATCAGACTCCATTTTGAAACGTTCCGTTTTGTCATGACCCCACCATCCTTCGAAACGTGGAATATCATCCTTGTGATGATGTCGTTCATGAATATATACACCAGAAACGCTACCTGGACCTGAATTCAAATACTTGTAGGAGCACCAGCTTGCAAAATCAACACCCCAATCATGAAGCTCCAAGTTCACATTTCCTATTCCATGAGCCAGATCGTACCCAACTGTAATGCCTCTATTTTGGCATAAGGCAGCGATCTCCTGCATGGCTAACACCTGTCCTGAATAATAATTAACTCCTCCTAACATCACCAAGGCAAGCTCATTCGCATGCTCCTCAACCTTAGCTAAAATGTCTTCTGTGCGCAAATGCGACTCTCCCTCACGTGGCACGAGTCCAATTAAATGCTCCTCAGGATCTAATCCATGAAATCGAATCTGAGATTTCAATGCATACAAATCCGAAGGAAAAGCTTTTGCCTCGCAAAGGATTTTAGTTTTTGAGCCTTTTGGCTGATAAAAGCTCACCATCAATAAATGCAAGTTGGTGGTTAAACCATTCATAGCTACCACTTCGTTTGGCTTTGCACCTACCAAATTCGCTAGTGGCTCGGCAAACATTTCATGGTAAGCAAACCAAGGTTGTTTCGCCTCAAAATGTCCCTCAACACCATATTTTGCCCAATCATCTAGCTCTTGATTTAGAGCTGCTTTTGCAGCCTTTGGCTGTAACCCAAGAGAATTCCCGGTGAAATAAACCACCTTTTCGTCATTGAACTGAGGAAATAAAAACTCATCTCTAAATTTTGCAAGAGGATCCTTGCTATCCAATTCTTTTGCATAAAGTTCGTCGAACTTAAATTCCATTGCTTCTACCTTTGCTCCAAAAGTACAAGTTAATGATTCAAAAAAGGCACTCGATTCAATCTCAAAAATCTCTTTTAACAAGAGGGATGAATCGATTAGCTTCATTTTACGATTTCATAAGCTTTGTTTTTAGCCTAGGTCAGGTACAAAAATCTCAAAATGAATCACTTAAGCTCATATCAGACGTTAATAGGATTTGCATACTAGGAGGGGGATCAGGTCAATTTTTAGATAATTTAGAGGCCCGACATCCCGAAGCAGCTATCGATTTTATTGAACTCTCAGAGCAGATGCTTTCTCTTGCGAAAGAGCAAAAACTAAAAAACACGGAGTTCATCCTAGGAGATGAGAAATCATTGAGTGGATACTATAGTTTGATAATCCTTCCTTTTGTACTTAACTGCTATGAACAAAACGATCAAAGCGCTCTACTAGAAAAGCTTTCAGCTCATTTGAAACAAGGATCTCAATTGCTCATTGTTGATTTAAACCCATCAATTAAGAGTCTCATTTTCCGTGCATATACCCGCTTGTTATATTCAGGTTTCAAACTCTTTGCAAAGATTCCCGCAAATCGTTTGCACGATTATAAGCAAGTAATTCCTCAAGGCTTGTTCCTTTCTGGACAAACCGGTTCAAAAGCTTGGTTTCAAGGTTCGATTTATAAGAAATAAATGCTCAAAAGAAGGCCTGGTAAAAGCAAACTACCTTCAAATGCCAGCGCGTAATGCCACTCTTCAAAGTTTCTTTTCAATTGAGCCATGCTTAATAATATAGCCATAGCAGCAATAGAGATTTGCACCAGGGCATAAACTAGATTCACTTGAGCGTTAAACAGAAGAATAAGATTCAGTATTATCACAAGGAAGAGTAATACTACTCCAATACTAGTGCTTGTTTGAGCTCCCAAAACAGTAGCGGTAGTTTTATCTCCATTGCTCGCATCAATTTGAAGATCGCGGATATCAAAAGGGATGGTCAGTGCTATTAAAAAGAGAAATCGCTCCAAGAAAAAGACTAATGACAGCTCATTGCCTAAGACTGGTATTATACAGCATAAGTAGAGCACAACACCAGATATTATGAAAATCTTGAAGTAAGGAAGGTCTCTTAGACGCTTAAGACCCAATATTGGAATGGCGTACAAAAACCCTAAAATAACACAGGGAATCAGAAGTACGATGATCTGTATTTCCAGGCTGAGGAGCGCAATCAGTGAGACCGATGAACTTACAAAGACAAGAATCCATGTCAAAAGCTTGTTTCTTGCAATCCAATCATGCCTGTTGGATCTATGTATTGGGGCTATGTGATTAAGTCCAATTATTCCATGAATGCCGTACAGAGAGAGACTGGAAAAGGCAATAAATACGAGATAAACTAGATCTGGCTTAAGGCCAAAAAAGAAATAGGTATTTAAAGTGAAAAAGAGAAGTACAGTGGCAATGAAAAAATTACTGTAAATAAACGAATGCAGAAGCCTCATCTAGGATTCCAATCCACTGCTGTTCCAATACCTAGCCCCACGACGGTACCCACAGTTGCACCAAGCAATGAACGCATAATTTTCCTGCTTTGCGCTGTTCGTTCGAAGCCTAAAACATAGGCTGGATCATTCAGGTATTTTTCATCGCGAACCATACTTTTTCTGGGATGAGCTTTACCTAGTGAGCCTATTAAGGTTGCACCAAATGGGGCCACTAAAATCAGGAAGTTATTGTAGAGAAGCACACCACCAACAGCCCCTGAAATTCCGGCTACCCATGTGTGCATATTGCCTTTGTAATATTTCACAGCATCTTGAGCCCCAAATACGAAATGCTTCATTTGTTCCTTTTCGAAGAAAAAACCTGAGTCTAAATCCTTTTCGTAGTAAATTTCTTCGCTACCGTCAGACTTCACTACTGAAAACACTCTTCCTACATCGGTACTTTTGAGTTTCTTTTTCTTTCCCTTCTCAATCTCGAAATACAAAAGGCCGTCTTCTACACCTTTTACTTTTCCTTCTAAGATTCCTCCATTCAGCAAAAAAATCATGTCTTGAGCCTGAGAAAACTGACTGAAAATTAGGGCTGATATTAATAGGATTATCCTCATTGTGCTAAACTTTGCTTCGATTTCAAAGATAGAATTCTCACTCAACTTTCAAATTATTTACATCTACCTGTTTTTCAACATTTTACAAGCTCCTTTTGGATAGAACAATCAACTCGTTTATGGGTTATATTTGCCGACTGTTTAATTCGAAAGCAATGACAAAAGATAGGTTTGTTGATCGGCACATCGGGCCAAGAGAAAATGAGATAAAAGAAATGCTTCATTCAATTGAGGCATCAAGTGTAGATGAGCTAATTAAGGATACGATTCCTGCCCAAATACTTATGAATAAGGAATTAGATCTTCCTGAAGGCGTGAGTGAATTTGAGTACCTCAAACATATAGATGCCTTAGCTGCCAAGAACGTCATTAATAAAAACTTCATCGGAATGGGCTATTACGGAACGATCATTCCGTCTGCCATTAGAAGAAATATTCTTGAAAACCCAGGATGGTATACTGCTTACACTCCCTACCAAGCTGAGATTTCTCAAGGTAGACTTGAAGGGCTGCTAAACTTCCAAACGATGGTAAGTGACCTTACCGGAATGGAGATGGCAAATGCATCATTATTAGACGAAGCTACCGCTGCCGCTGAAGCCATGATTATGCTTTACAACTCGCGTTCTAGACAAGATGTAAAAGCTGGCAGAAACGAATTTTTTGTTTCGATCAACTGTTACCCTCAAACCATTGACCTCATCAAAACGAGAGCTATCCCATTGGGAATCGATGTTGTTTTTGGAGATCACAAAGAATATGCTCCTAGCGAAAACACATTTGGTGTCCTTCTTCAATATCCAGCAGAAAAAGGAGATTTACCTGATTATCGTGATTTTGCCTCTAAGGTCAAAGAAATTGGAGCCCATGTAGCCGTTGCAAGTGACTTGCTAAGCTTGTGTTTACTCGTACCTCCAGGAGAATGGGGCGCTGATGTGGTAGTTGGAAATAGCCAACGCTTTGGAGTTCCACTAGGTTATGGTGGGCCTCATGCTGCATTTTTTGCAACTAAAGAAGAATACAAAAGACATATTCCAGGTCGAATTATTGGCGTTTCTGTTGATAGAGAAGGAAGAAATGGTCTTAGAATGGCTCTTCAAACAAGAGAGCAACATATCAAAAGAGAAAAAGCAACTTCTAATATCTGTACCGCTCAGGCTCTTCTTGCCATCATGGCGGGGATGTATGCTACTTATCATGGAGCTGATGGACTTAAAGGCATTGCTGAACAAGTGCATGACAAAGCAAAACGTCTTGCAGAATCTCTAAATCAAATCGGCTTTGAAAATGCAAATGCTAGCTTTTTCGACACCTTACAAATCAAAGTAAGTGGTGATATTGATAAACTTAATCAACTTGCAAACGATCGAGGAATCAACTTACGATACGTTCCAGATCTAGGTGTTGGCATCAGTTTAGATGAAACACATACCGATGAAGAAATACAATCTGTGATTGACTTATTCGCAGAGTTTGCTGGTGTAGATAGTCCAAGTTTAGCCACGGATTCTAAGACGATAATAGGCGATGAGATTGCAAGAAGCAGTGCTTACTTGACTCATCCTACTTTCAGCTCATACAGATCCGAATCGGATTTAATGAGGTATATCAAAAGTTTAGAGAACAAAGACATTTCCTTGACTCGTTCAATGATTACCCTTGGTTCTTGTACCATGAAGCTAAACGCTGCAAGTGAGCTTTATCCAATAACAAATCCTGCGTTTGCAAACTTGCACCCCTTTGCTCCTGTTGATCAGGCCAAAGGATACCATGAAATGATTGACCGTCTAGAAAGATGGTTGAGCGAAATTACAGGATTCCATAGTGTGACCTTCCAACCTAACAGTGGAGCACAAGGAGAGTACGCTGGTTTAATGACCATTAGAGCATATCATATGGCGAATGGGGATTCACAGCGAAACATTGCTCTAATTCCTTCATCTGCTCATGGTACTAACCCAGCATCAGCTGTAATGGCTGGAATGAATGTGGTTGCAGTAAAAACTGATGAAGAGGGAAATATCGACATCGAAGATTTGAAAGCGAAAGCTGAGTTACACTCTAACAATTTAGCTGCGCTGATGGTAACTTACCCATCTACTCACGGTGTTTTTGAAGAAGGGATTAAAGAAATCACATCTATTATCCACCAACATGGTGGCCAAGTATATATGGATGGCGCCAACATGAATGCACAAGTTGGATTAACAAGTCCAGGGTTAATTGGGGCTGATGTTTGCCACTTGAATCTTCACAAAACATTTGCTATTCCTCACGGAGGTGGTGGACCAGGTGTTGGCCCAATCGGAGTTGCTGAGCATTTAAGTCCGTTTTTACCTGGTCATGCGGTTATCAAAACTGGGGGAGAGCAGGCTATTTCTGCAATCTCAGGAGCACCATTTGGAAGCTCTCTAATTTTGCTAATATCTTATGGCTATGTCATGATGTTAGGGCAAAAAGGAGTGAAAAAATCTACTGAAATTGCAATCCTTAATGCGAATTACATGAAGTCGCGTTTGGAAAGTAGCTTCCCAATTCTTTACACTGGGAAATCAGGAAGAGCTGCTCACGAAATGATTATTGATTGTCGGGAATTTAAAAAGACAGCAAAAGTTGAAGTTGAGGATATCGCAAAACGATTAATCGATTATGGATATCATGCACCAACGGTATCATTTCCTGTTGCAGGAACAATGATGATTGAGCCAACAGAAAGTGAGTCTAAAGCCGAACTAGATCGTTTCTGCGATGCGATGATTCAAATCCGAAAAGAGATTAATGAAATTGAAGAAGGCACTGAAGATGAGTTCAACAATGTTCTTAAGAATGCACCGCATACTGCTGAGACATTATTGTCAAATGTTTGGGACTTCCCATATTCAAGATGGAAAGCAGCCTACCCTTTAAACTGGGTTAGATTGAACAAGTACTGGCCTCCTGTTGCAAGAATAGATAATGCTCATGGCGACAGAAACTTGATTTGTACTTGTCCTTCTATTGAGAGTTATGAGCAAGAACCAGAAAATGGCGCTCTTGCTTAATTTTAGTTCCAGTTTAAGGTGAATTTCGATTCACTCATAAGTTGTCTTCAGAAGGAGGACTTTAACAGTCTTCCTGGTGAAGAAGCTCAGTTTGAACTAAGCCCATTGGGCAGGCCGAATAAAGCCAAAGCTTTAAAAGCGGCAAAGGATATTAAGGAAAGTGCCGTACTTCTTCACTTGTTTCCCATTGAAGGTAAAAGTTATTTGAGCCTGATTCTTAGAAACACTTATCCGGGAGTTCACAGTGGGCAAATCGGTTTTCCGGGCGGTAAAAAAGAGGAAAAAGACGCTGACTTTCTGGAAACTGCTCTTCGAGAAACTGAAGAAGAATTAGGACTTAAGAGATCAAATCTTGAGACTGTTGGACACCTGAGTGATCTATTCATTCCGCCATCGAATTTTCTAGTTCAGCCCTTTATTGCTTTTAGCTCCAGCACCCCAAATTTTAAGCCTGATCCCAGAGAGGTTCAAAAGCACATTTCTTTCCCTGTTGAACATTTAATGGACGACAAAAACACCTTCGAAACATCAGTTCTTACGAGTTTCAAAAACATGAAAATCCAAACCAAAGCAATTGCATTTGAAGAACACATTATTTGGGGAGCAACGGCAATGATGCTAAGTGAATTTAAAGCTCTTTTGAATAGAAATGAATTGTAATTTTGACTTATGACTCAGTCGGTTGATTCACTTCTTCAAAAACATGAACTAAGAAAAACCTCTTGCAGAAGAGCTATGCTCTTTTACTTCGTATCTAAGGAAGAAGCGGTTGCGGTATCAGACCTGAACACTCATTTAGGTGAGAGTTTTGATCGTGCAACGATTTACCGCACTACTCAAAGCTTCTTGGAGAATGGAATCATTCATAAGGTTCTAGACACCAATGAAGGTCAAAAATACGCGCTTTGTCACGACTGTGATCATGTGAACCATTCCGACGAACACGTGCATTTCTTATGTATTCAATGCGGCAAGTCAATCTGCCTTGATGATTTGATCCCTGAGGTAAAACTTCCTGAGGGCTATACTTTGAGTTCGAAAAACATGCTACTCGAAGGTCATTGTCCGAATTGTAATTAATTTTTTTGCAACGACGTTGCATTAAGTTATTTCTGCTAATTTTGCTGCCCCATTCTAAGAAAGAGAATTGAAGAAATACGATTTAATAGGGATTATCAGCTCGGTACTTTGTTTAGTACACTGCCTTGTTCCTTCCTTTATTTTACTAGGAAGTCAATTTGCTAGCGGTTTTATCGACCATGAAACATTTGACATCGTTTTTCTCATTGTAAGCACCCTAGCCGTACTTGCTTCACGCGATAGCAAAAAGCACATCAAACTCTTAATGTGGACCTCGCTAGTTGCGCTTTCTGCAAGCATCATGATGGAACATATGCTTGTAATGGAAATTATCTCCTACATTGCTGCTTTAGGCCTCGTGATTGCGCATAGCCTTAACATCAGATCACACTTTCATACTCAAGCGATTAGCGCTTAAGACTGACCGACGGTTGAAATGGTCTTTAATCGGCATTGACTAAAGCCTTTGCTTTCTTTAGATTTGGTATCTAATCAAATTAGCAATCATGAAAATCAATTTTCTAGGAGCTCTTTCTCTGCTTTTACTTGCAACAACGGCATGCGATAGCGGAACAAACTCAAAAACCGAAACACAAAGTATGGACATCCGAAAAATTCCTTTGGAAGACTTTTTTAAGAACCCAGATAAGTCCTCTTATCAACTTTCCCCTGATGGAAGTTACTATTCGTACATGGCACCATATCAAGATCGTATGAACGTGTTTGTTCAGAAGATTGGAGAAAGCGAAGCCAAAAGAATCACTGAAGTTACAGACCGAGATATCGCTGGCTATATGTGGGCTAACGAAAACCGCATCCTTTATCTAAAAGATAATGGAGGAGATGAGAATTTTGCGCTATACGCTGTAAATCTGGATGGAACAGACCCGCTTGCCCTCACAGCAATTGACAGTGTTAGAACCAGGTTGCTAGATGACCTCGAAGACCAAGAAGACTATATTCTTGTAGAATTAAACAAGCGGGATTTGAGAATCTTCGATCCGTATCGTCTGAACATAAGTACAGGGGAAATGGAAATGCTGGCTGAGAATCCAGGTAATATTTCTGGTTGGATGACAGATCATGAAGGCAAACTTCGCATTGCAAGCACTACTGACGGTGTGAATACGAGCCTGCTTTATCGCAATGATGAAAATTCGGAATGGGAAGTCCTGAACACTACCAATTTTAAGGAAAGCCTAAGTCCTCTATTTTTCACTTTCGACAATAAAAACCTGTACGTAACGAGCAATATTGGGCGTGACAAGTCGGCTATTATGCTTTATGATATCGAAAGTCGAGAAACTAAAGACTTATTATTCGAACACCCTGAAGTGGATGTTTCTGGTTTGAATTACTCAAGAAAGAGAAAGGTTCTAACATCAATTAGCTATACTACCGACAAACGTTACCGCGAGTTTTTAGATAGCAAAACTGAAACTTGGTTTAAGAAGCTTGAAGCTAAACTTGAAGGTTATGAAATAGGAATAGGTTCAATGAGCAAAGACGAAAGCAAGCTCATTGTTAGAAGCTACAGTGATCGCTCCCTAGGAGCCTACTACTTCTATGATATTGAGAAAGATCAACTCGACAAAATTGAAGATGTTAGCCCATGGCTTCAAGAAGAGGAAATGGCCTATATGAAGCCTATTCAGTATACCTCAAGAGATGGAAAAACCATCAACGGTTATTTGACTCTTCCTGCTGGAAAAGAAGCAAAGAACTTACCAGTAGTCGTAAACCCTCATGGAGGGCCTTGGGCTAGAGACAATTGGGGATTCAATCCTGAAATTCAATTTTTGGCTAATAGAGGTTATGCTGTTCTTCAAATGAATTTCAGAGGCTCGACTGGCTACGGAAAAGAATTCTGGGAATCTTCATTCAAACAATGGGGACAAAGCATGCAAGATGATGTTACCGATGGGGTTAATTGGCTCATCGAATCAGGTGTTGCAAACCCAGACAAAATCGCAATCTACGGTGCAAGTTATGGAGGCTATGCTAGCTTAGCGGGTCTTACTTATACTCCAGACCTGTATGCTTGTGGTGTTGATTATGTAGGTGTTTCCAATTTATTCACCTTTATGGAAACCATACCACCTTACTGGACACAGTATCTTGAAATGCTCTACGAAATGGTAGGACACCCAGAGGCTGATAGTGCACTATTAGCTCAGTTCTCGCCTTCTCTGAACGCAGACAAAATAACTTCACCACTTTTCATAGCTCAGGGTGCAAACGATCCAAGAGTTAAAAAATCTGAATCGGATCAAATGGTTGAGGCCATGAAGAGCCGAGGAGTTGAAGTTGAATACATGGTAAAAGATAACGAAGGGCATGGCTTTAGAAATCAAGAAAACAAATTTGACTTCTACAGAAGTATGGAAGCTTTCCTTGCAAAACACTTAAACGAAAAAGAGCAGCCAGCTGAAGCTGCTGCTCTTTAGTTAATTCATTTCTACTGAAAACGAAGAAGGCTCCATATGGAGCCCTCTTTATTTTATTTCTTTTCTGATTCTTTCTGAATCCAATTGTCAATGTCTGGCATAAAGCTCTCACCATAGGTGAATTCTCTTCCATTTTTGGCATATGTCTCAGCCCCTTTTTCTAGAGCTACATTTCCTGTTTCTATCGCCTCGCGATATCTTTCCATCTCTCCAAGGATTTGTGCCTTGATCCAATGTGCATACCAGTAGTCTCCTATTTCGATGGCTTTATCAATATTTTTAAGCGCATCTTCATTCATGCCAATTTTGCTCATGTATTGTGCTCCATTCATATAAGCTCTATATTCTCCATCCTTAAGAGCTTTAATAGCCTTTTGAATATTCTTAAGCGCTTGCTTCTCATCGTTTACAGCAAATGGAAGGCTCAAACTTAATTCAGCCCATTCGAAGTTGATTACCGCACCATTGTCTCTAATCTTGTCAATATTGAAGGTCATAGTCTCTCTCATTGGTCCTGGTTCAGGATTAACTGAAGCTCTAAGCACATCCTTCAAAGTATCATATCCTGAAGTTCCACGTAAGGTAGTGTCTGAATTCAAGATGAATTCCCACTGCGTAGCTGATGGGTAAATGAGGATAGCGTAAGTTCCAGCAGCAACTTCTGTTTCAGCAATTGTAACAAGATTTGAGAAGCTGATTCTTGTACACATATTAGCACCGGCTCTCCAAAGCTGATCCATCGGAACCAATTCTCCGAAGATATTTCTACCCTTCATACTTGGTCGGCTATACTTAATTGTGACATCTGTTAAACCTACCTGTTGTTTGAGCACTGAATTTGGACTCGGCATTGGTAATTCTTGGGCTATAGCGCTAAAAGCCAAAAGGCCAATTGCAGCAAATAATATCAATCTTGTTTTCATCTTGTTTTTATAATTTGTTCAAATATATTGTCATCCTTGCGATGATATCTAAAATCAAACCAAAGAATTGCCTTAAAGTTTACATATGCGGAAAAGTTCTAGCTATTTAGGACCTTTTCATGAGCCACTTGCATCTGTTCAAGAATTTGAGTCGCCTGATAAATCTCATTCACTCCAGAAAAACTCATCAGCAGCTTTCCATTCTTTTCTTTCATTTCACCTAAACGAGGATTATGCTTGATAAACTCCAGAACCGCCTGAAATCTGGATGATTGGTAATATGGACTATCTTGATTGCTAATGAAATAACATACCAGTTTCTGATATTTCAGTATGATTTTTTCGAATCCAATAGACTTCGCCACCCTTCTCAACCTCAAAAGATCGAACAGACGTTCGGTTTCTTTCGGCACTGGACCAAAGCGATCAGAAAGCTCTTCATGAAAACTTTGGAGCTCGTCTTCTCTTTCTAACTCTGAAAGCTTTTGATACAGAATCAAGCGCTCTTCTACGTTGTTCACATAATCATCTGGAATCAAAAATTGTAAGTCAGTATCAATCTGAGTGTCCTTTACAAATTGCTTCAGTTCCGAATCATTTGGCTCTTCAAAAAGATCTTTGAATTCATTCTCTTTTAACTCGGTCATTGCCTCATCGAGAATTCGCTGGTACATTTCAAATCCTATTTCAGAAATAAATCCCGACTGTTCTCCGCCAAGTAGGTTACCAGCCCCACGAATATCCAAATCTCGCATAGCGATATTAAAACCAGATCCCAGGTCACTGAACTGAGCTATGGCCTTTAATCTCTGCCGAGCTTCTTTAGTTAAACTTGAAAGTGGTGGTGAAAGCAAATAGCAAAATGCCTTTTTATTGGATCGTCCAACCCTTCCTCTCATTTGATGCAAATCACTCAAACCAAAGTTTTGAGCTTGGTTAATTACAATGGTATTTGCGTTCGGAATATCCAAACCACTCTCAATAATAGAAGTGGCAATAAGTACATCAAACTCGTAATTGATGAAATCCATCATCACTTTTTCGAGCTCGTGCCCTTCCATCTGTCCATGCGCTATTCCCACACTCACATCTGGGCAAAGTCTTTTGATCATCGCCGCAACATCCTTTATATTCTGAACCCGATTGTGAACGAAGAAAACTTGTCCATCGCGACTCGTTTCATAATAGATCGCCTGCTTTATGACCTCATCATTAAAAGGAACAATTTCGGTTTGCACGGGAATTCGGTTTGCAGGCGGGGTTTGAATAATGCTCAAATCTCTTGCTCCCATGAGTGAAAACTGCAGGGTTCTCGGAATTGGAGTGGCTGTTAAGGTTAAGGTATCGACATTTGCCTTCATGGTTTTAAGCTTGTCCTTTACACCCACACCGAACTTCTGTTCTTCATCAATAATTAACAGACCTAAATCCTTGAATTTTACATCCTTCGAAACCAATCGATGCGTTCCAATTAGGATATCCACTTTGCCTTCAGCAAGGGCTTTAACTGTTTCTTTCTGGTGTTTTTGGGTCTTAAAGCGATTAATATAATCGACCTTGCAAGGCATCTCCTCCAACCTCTTGGAGAAGGTCTTATAATGCTGAAAAGTTAAGATCGTGGTTGGAGCGAGCACTGCAACTTGTTTTCCATCGGCCACAGCTTTGAAAGCAGCACGTATGGCCACTTCAGTTTTTCCGAAGCCAACATCCCCGCAGATTAATCTATCCATAGGAGCCTCTTGCTCCATATCCCTCTTCAGGGCTAAGGTTGACTTTTCTTGATCAGGCGTGTCTTCGTAGATAAATGAGGCCTCGAGTTCTGTTTGCAGATAGGTGTCTGGGGCGTAAGCAAAACCCTTTTGAGCCTTTCGCTTAGCATACAACTTGATGAGATCAAAGGCAATTTCCTTGATTTTCTTCTTGGCTTTCGACTTCTGATTTTTCCAGGCAGGAGAACCCAGTTTATTGATCTTAGGAACGCTTCCTTCTTTCCCACTAAATTTTGCGATTCTGTGAAGTGAATGAATGCTTACGTACAAGAGATCGCCCCCTGAATAGAGCAAACGAATAGCCTCCTGTTCCTTCCCATTAACATCAATCTTTTCAAGTCCATCAAATCGCCCAACTCCATGGTCAATATGAGTCACGAAATCACCTTTTTGAAGATTGGTGAGCTCCTTAATTGTGATTGCCTGATCGTTCTTTTTAAAACCTTCCTTGAGTTTAAATCGCTGATAGCGCTCAAAAATTTGATGGTCTGTGTAGCAAGCGAGCCCAAGTTCCAAATCGATAAAACCTTCATGAATTGGAAGTAAAAGCGTTTTGAAATCTACATCTGCTCCAATGTCCTCAAATATCCTGTGCAAGCGCTCAACTTGCTTAGGAGAGGAAGCCATGATAAGGTTCTTCAATTGCTTACTTGAATTCTCTCTGAGGTTTTTAGCCAGCTGATTAAAGTCCTTATTAAAATGAGGTTGCGGCTTCTGCTGGAAATGAATACTAATCGAATCGGCAAAGTGCCTCTTTAGGCCAAATTCCACAAGTTTCTTAGGTGCTGCCGTTTCCTTAAAATAGCTTTCATCAACGTACAATTCTGATGGAGCTAAATGAATGTCAGGGTTATCAAGTTTGGCAAAAATTCCTTTTGCTTTTTCAAACTCCTCCTGGATTTTATGTGAGGTAATCTCGTAATTCTTCAACCATATTATGGCATTCTTCGGCAGGTATGTGAAGAAGGCTCCTCGTTCTTCTTTCAATAGTCTCTCTTCGACATTGGGAACAATATGGATTCTGTTTAGCTTCTTTTTAGACAGTTGATCTACAGGATCAAACTCACGGATATCATCTATCTCATCACCAAAAAACTCAACTCGATAAGGCTCATCATTTGAAAAAGAAAAAATATCTACTATTCCCCCTCGAATTGAAAACTGACCTGGTTTGTAAACGAAATCAACACGTTCGAATTCGCACTCAAACAAAACCTCATTGATGAAATCAATGCTGTATTCCTCCCCTACTTTGAGCTCAAGTGTATTCTTCTTTAGATGGCGCTTACTGACCACCTTTTCAGTGAGTGCTTCTGGGTAGGTGACAATCAAGTGCTGCTTTCGATTGCGATTAAAATCATGCAATACTTCCGCACGTTGAAGTACATTGGAATTATCGGTGTGATCTTCTTGATATGGAAAACGATAAGAAGCAGGGAAGAATTGAACGCTTCCTTCACCTATCAAGCTTTCTAAGTCGTTCTGAAAATAAGCTGCTTCTTCTTTATCGTTGAGAACGATGAGATGAGTTCCGTAGAGTTCAGAGATGATTGAAGCGGCGAGAAATGCCATCGATGAGCCAACTGCGCCGTTGATATAGGCATGTTTATTCTCATCAGCTGACAACAATTGTAACAAGTCATCAACTGCATTTAAAGACTTAAACTTAGCTTGCAGCTCTTGCAAGTTCATATTAGGGGCCTAAGTTAGATTCTTTCAACGCCCGAAAGAAAGAATAGTTTTAAGACTTCATAAAGGACTCAGCCTTTTCGACCAAACGCTTTGTGCCAACATAAAATGGAACTCTTTGATGAAGCTTGTTTGGCTCAATATCAAGAATCGCCATTTCGCCATCACTTGCTTTTCCACCTGCTTGCTCCGCAATGAATGCCAATGGATTGCATTCGTACAACAACCTCAATTTTCCATTAGGTGAAGCTTCAGTTTTAGGATAAACATACACCCCTCCTTTTATAAGGTTCCTATGAAAGTCAGCAACCAAGGAACCAATATATCGTGCGGTCATCTTGGTGTTTTTACAATCATCAACAAACTTCTTTAAGCCTGGATCAAATTCATTGTAGTTTGCTTCATTTATCGAAAATACCGTGTCTTTTTCTGGGAAGTGCATGTCTGAATGAGACAAACAGAATTCGCCAATCGAAGGATCTAGAGTAAAGCCATGAACACCATTTCCAGTAGAATATACCAACATGGTTGAAGATCCGTAAATCACATATCCTGCTGCAATTTGGTCTCTACCCTTTTGTAAAAAATCGCTCTCTTGAAGTTCTTCATTGGGTGATGTCTTTCTATAAATAGAAAAAATAGTTCCGATGGATACATTCACATCAATATTCGAACTACCATCCAAAGGATCCATTAAGACGACATACTTCGAATTTCTTGAGATTTCGTTATCGAAAACCACATAATGTTCGTTTTCCTCAGAAGCAACGCCCCTCACCTCTGCTCCATTTTTAAACATGTTCATGAAAATTTCATCAGCATAAACATCGAGCTTTTGCTGCGTTTCGCCTTGAACATTCTGGTCTGAGGTTGCACCTAGAATATCAACTAATCCGGCTTTATTCACTTCACGGTGAACTAGTTTGGATGCAATTTCGATATCTCTAAGCAAACTCGAAAGCTCCCCGGAGGCATAAGGGAAATCAGCTTGAGTTTCTATAATGAATTCACTAAGGGTTTTTACTCCTGTCATGCCACAAATATCGAATTTCTAAAGCTATTTTCGTCCTTATGATGCAAGCAAGTGTAAGAAAAGGAGAAAAGTCCGATATATCGGGTGCTTTGAAACTAATCAAAGAACTGGCTGAGTATGAAAGACAAGCCGACGCAGTCATATGTACAGAAGAATCCATGCTAAAAGATGGCTTTGGTGAAAATCCCCTTTTTGAGTTTTTTGTAGCTGAACATGAGACTGAAATTGTTGGGATAGCCTTGTATTACTACAAATACTCAACATGGAAAGGGAAATGTCTCTTTTTGGAAGACATTGTCATCAGTGAACAACATCGACAAAAAGGGATTGGGTCTCAACTATTTCTGCGCGTAATGGAACTTGCAAAATCCCAAAATCTCGCTCGCATGGAATGGCAGGTGCTCGATTGGAATGAATCAGCCATTGAATTTTATAAAAAGCACAAGGCCATTATCGATGACGAATGGCTAAACGTAAAATACGAATGGCGCTAGTCTTGAACAATTTATAGTGCATACTCTATGCCTACTCAAAGCATATACTCCTAGAATATTTTCTAATCTTAACATCTTAAAGCAAGAATATGCTCGTTTTCAAATTTGGTGGGGCTTCTGTAAAGAATGCTGAGGCTGTTCGCAACGTTGCCAAAATACTTTCAAAGTATCAAAATGAAGAACTTCTAGTGGTTGTCTCAGCTATGGGCAAAACCACTAATATGCTCGAAAAACTAACTCGTGCTGTTCTCAATAAAGACGATGCTTATAAAAAGCAACTTCAAGAAATTGAGCAATTCCACAGCAAAATCATCGACGATTTGTTTGCCGAGGACGGCAGCGCGCTTTATGAAGTTAATGACAAGATATTTGCCTATTTGCGTCAACGGATTGCAGAGCAGGAAGATCAAAGTTACGACCAGGCCTACGATCAAATGGTTTCTATCGGAGAGCTGTTGTCCACCAAAATTGTTAGTGCTTATCTTGAAAAACAAGAGCTCAAAAACCAATGGTTGGATGCACGAAAACTCATCATAACCGATGACAATTTCAGAGAAGCAAAAGTAGACTGGGACAAAACCGAACTTGCAATCTCCAAAGCTTTTGCGAAAACGGAAGGAACAAAACTATGGGTAAGTCAAGGATTCATTGGAGGAACTGAGGGGAACTACATCACCACGCTAGGAAGGGAAGGCTCTGATTATTCTGCATCCATTTTTGCCTTTGTATTAGATGCTGAGAAAGTAATTATTTGGAAGGATGTGCCAGGGGTTCTAAACGCCGATCCGAAACATTTCAATAATACTGAGCTGCTGAGTAATATCTCCTATCGTGAAGCCGTTGAGTTGAGCTATTTTGGCGCTTCAGTGATTCATCCTAAGACCATTAAACCTCTGCAAAACAAAGCGATTCCTTTGTTCGTTAAGAGCTTCTACGAGCCCGACGAAGCTGGGAGTTTAATAAACGAAAACGGTGACAGCGACCACCTATTACCTTCCTATATTTTGAAATCTGACCAAGTCTTGCTTTCCATTTCCCCAAAAGATTACTCATTCATGGTGGAAGAACATTTGTCGGATATCTTTAAACAATTCTCACAAGAAAAACTGAAAATAAACATCATGCAAAACTCTGCATTGAGTTTTTCTGTGAGTGTTGATGGGCCAATCGAAAAACTTGAATCTCTAATTGCTCGCTTAAGCAAGACTTTTCGAGTTAAGTTTAATGAAGAGGTCCACCTTCTAACCATAAGGCATTATAGCCAGCATGTTCTTGACGAACTGATTAAGGGCAAAGAAATTCTGCTTGAGCAAAAGACGAGAGAAACAGTGCGTTTCTTGCTTAGGTAAAATTTACCTTTCTGAATACCAAGTCTGAATTTTCTCTAAGAGCATTTGAGGCATTCGAATGTTCGATTCATGAGTCCAACCAGCCACATGAGGACTCAGTATAACTTTACCTGAGGAGCTCAATCGCTTAAAAGCTTCTGGTAGTTCATCCAATGAAAGTGCCTCGAATCCGAGCGACTCAAATTCCAACACATCTAAACAAGCTCCAGAAACTATGTTCTGGTCTATTGCATCCATTAGTGCCGCAGTATCTACTACTTGTCCACGGGAGGTATTGATTAAATAAACTTTCTTTTGAAATTGAGATAGAAATTCAGCATTTACCATCTGATTTGTCTCTTCTGTGAGGTTGGTATGCAGACTTACAATATCAGCAGATTGATAAAGTTCGTTTAATTCAACTTCAGTTATTCGTTCTTCCGAGAAACCAGATTTGTATTTATCGTAAACTAAAACTTCTTTGAAAAGGTGACGCGCCTTTTTGGCAAAACACTCACCCATATTTCCATAGCCTATGATTCCAAGCACTTTGTCTTGAATTTCAGAACCTCTGTTTTCTATGCGATCCCACACCCCCTCTCTGACCGCTCTATTTCCTTGAGGAATTTTGTTCAAGAGAGACAGAATCATTGACAATGCGTGTTCGGCCACTGCGTTGCAGTTGCCTTCAGGAGAATTAAAGACCTTGATCCCACGGCCTTCGGCAATCTCCAAATCAACATTCTCTATACCTGCTCCTGACCTTCCTATAAATTCAAGTTTTAGAGCCTTCTCAAAAAAGGCATGCTTCAATTTCATTTTGCTTCGAAGCAAAAGACCTTCATAAGCAGGTATCAAGTCGATAACTTCATCCGCAGTGATCCTAGGACGGTAGTCGAACTGAAATCGCTCCTCAAAAAATGCTAGCACCTCTTGAGGAAATTCGTCAATTACCAATACTTTTTTCATCTACTTATTGGAGGATTTGACCTGAAATTCGAGTGAGTTCAATTTCGGCGAGTTTCAAATCATAATTTGCCTGTATGCTTCTAATGCTGCTGCGCAAAAGGTTTAATTGAGCATCTCTGAACTGAACATTAGTGATACTCCCTAATTTAAATAACTCACTTGTTCGTTGGAAATTGAGTTTTGCGGTTTCAAGGTTTGAGGACTGAATCGCTTTCAGCTGTTTTCTTAATGTATATTGATCCCAAGCATTTTCAATATCCCTAGAGACTTGTGACTTAGCATCTTCTTCTTGAATAACTTGCGATTGTAACCTAAGCTGAGCAACTTTCGAATTGATTTTCCTCTGATTTCCAGCAAACAAATTATAGCTCAAACTCAGCCCGGCATTAAGTCCAAAAGAAACCTGCTGCGTAAGCACACCCGCTTCATTTTCGTTGTTCACATAGTTATAACCCGCGTTCAGGTTCACTCTGGGATAATAAGCGCTGTTTGCAATCTTTACATCTTGTTCCGCAATTAGGATATTCATCTTGGCGTTTCGAATCATCGAGTTTTCGCTTACCGATTTCTTCAATAAATCTTCCTTGGAATTGAGGTCTTGAAACTCAACTTCCTTCTCCAGTTCGTAATCAATTTTTTCGACCTCTTTGTCCATCAAGTAATTAAGCTGCCTTTTTGCTTGTCGCAAGCTCAATTGAGCGTTCAAAAAGTTGGTGCTATCATTATTAAAATCTACCTGGGCACTGAGATAATCAAGTCGAGATTGTCCACCATATTCATACTTCAATTTAGCACGAAGCAATCTGTTTCGACTAATTTCGAATGATTGTTTTGCTGATTCTAAACTCTGTTGCAAACCGGCAGCTGAATAGTAAGCTTGCAAACTGCTGACAATGGCAAGTTCAATTTGAATTCTCTTGTTTACATCGGCAAATGATTCCTGGAATTCGAGTCTTTTCAAGCTGTTTTTTCCAGCAAAACCATTAAACAACGTATAATTTATTGCCAAGCCCGCATTCAACTGTGTTGCCTCGGCGCCTGAAATTTCTATAGGTTCAGGCTGTCCCAGGATACTGAGTTCAGAGTTATTGTTGCTGTAGTTTCCTCCAGCATTTAAGCTTACGGTTGGCAATAGCCCTGCACTTCCAACATTGTTTTGAGACTGAGCAATTTGCAAATTTTGCTCAGAAATTCTCACTCCAAAGTTGTTCTTAAGGACTTCTTTCACCAGAACATCTGCATTGAGTTTTTCCCCTTGGGCAAAACTTAGCTGAGATCCTAAAATCCCAATTACTAATCCAATCAAATTAAGCCTCATACTCTTCCTCCAGTTGCTTTTCTTTAAATGCTGGCTCAACCTCTTCTTGCTTTGGCTTAATGCCTTCCCACAACCACCACAAATAGCGATTCATCTTATTCAGACCCATCAATGAAATAGGCAACAAAATAAGCGTAGTGAAGGTTGCGATAAACAAGCCATAGGCAACGGCAATAGCCATAGGTATTAGAAATTGTGCCTGAAAACTTCTTTCCAGAATTAATGGAGCCAAACCAGCAATAGTGGTAACCGAGGTTAAGATTATGGCTCTAAACCTCGAAAGTCCGGCTTCATAGATGGCCTCTTCGAATTTGAGCCCATCATGTTTCATGAGGTCATTGAAACGACTTACAAAAACAAGCGAATCATTGACCATTATACCTATTAGACCTATAATCCCAAAACCAGAAAGTAAAGAGAGTTGCACTCCATGTATCCAGTGCCCCCAGCCTACACCAATAAGTCCAAATGGAATCATAATGAAAACCACGAGCGCCTGACCGAATGAGCGAAACGTTAAGGTAATTATAGCCAACATCATAATTAGGATAATTGGGATTACTTTTTTTCCAGACTTTGCTGTTTTCTCACTTTGCTTGCTTTGTCCCTCAAAGGAATAAGTCAGGGAAGGGTATTTGGCCATAATATCCTTTAATATTCCTTCTTCAAAACTCGACATGATTTCAATCGCTGATTCACCAGGATCCGCCATATCAGCCTCTATTCTGAATTCCCTTTTAGTATCCAGGTGATTTATTGCCATTATACCCCGCTCAATTTCGTAGGAAGCAATTTCTCGCAATGGGATGCTTTTCCCATCGTTTAAACGAATTCGCATTTCTTCTAAATCACCTAATGATGCTCTATTATCCTCTTTGTAGCGCACCCAAACTTTAACCTCATCAATTCCGCGTTGAAGTCGTTGAATTTCGCCTCCAAAAAAGCCCTGACGCACTTGATTAAGAATATCTTGAAGCTGAAGACCAAGCAAAATCCCCTTCGGCTTCAACTTTATGCTCACCTCTTTAATTCCCTTCTTATCGTTGTCGATTACGTCCCTTAATGCTGTTGTTCGCAGCATTTCATCCTTCAACATCTCTTTTCCTTCTTCGAGTTCTTGAAGGTTACTTCCTAGCAAACTCACGGAAACTGGCTTTCCAAAAGGTTGACCACCACCGTACGAAATATTTTGGGCTAATGGCACAACTCCCACACTATCTCTGATTGCATTGGCGATAATATAACTCCTCATCTCTCGAGTTTCATTGTCAAGTAGCCTGATGCTAACTTTTCCCTCATTTGGATTTGGCCCTAATATTTTCTGAACCGTATTAACTACATTCAAGGTATCCGGTCGGGTTCCTTTAATAGCATCATTGGTTTTCCAGGCGCTTGCTTCAATCCTGTTCAATATGTCCTGCGTGATGTGATCACGAGTGCCTGGAGGCATTTCAACAATCACCTCAATGTTGTCTCTTTCGATGAATGGAAAAAAGGTGGTTTTAATCCATCCTGCTCTAAATCCGCCAATTGTGAACAAGAAAAAGAAGACAAAAATTCCAAAAATGAAAAGCTTGTTTCGCATGCTAAATCGCAAGGCAGGAGCATACCATTTGAACTTCATGTGGGACATTAGATTGGCCATTGTCCTTTCAAGCTTGGTCTTTTTAGCGGTTCTATTTAAGGCCTTACTGTGGGCTACGTGAGCAGGTAAGATTATAGCTCCTTCGACCAATGAGAAAACTAAGGTTGCCATAACTACAAAAGCCATCGAAGGTCCAAAATCCCCTAATCTTCCATCTAGGAAAAAGAAAGTTGAAAATGCCACCATGGTTGTAAGAACAGCTGACGCCACTGCGGGCAATACTTGCATGGTTCCGTCAATTGCAGCTTGCAATGGCTTTTTACCCTTCTCAAATTGCTGGTAAATGTTCTCGCCAATAACGATCCCATCATCTACCAAAATTCCTATCACCAGGATCATCCCAAAAAGCGATATCACGTTGATGGTAAGGTCGTAGCCATTAGCCAGAATGAACATCCCTGAAAAGGCAATGGGTATGCTGATCGCTACCCAAAATGCTAATCTAATTTGAAGGAAAAGTGCAAGAAAAATTAAAACCAAAACAAAGCCGATAAGGCCGTTCTCTGTCAACAACTCAATCCTCTGACTCAAATTGACTGTTCCATCTCTTACCTCCAATGCTTTAACAACATCATTTTCTTGGTTGAACTGTTCAACATAAGCTCTTCCTTGGTCTGCCACAAAGAGGATGTCCTCATCCATGGTATTTCGAAGCGTAACAATTACTGCAGGCTTTCCATTTATGAAATTGTCACTTGGAACATCTGCCCATAAATCTCGAACTTCAGCCACATCACGAAGCAAAGTTTGTGCTCCATTTGGGTTTGACTTCACAACAATATCCCTCAAGTCTTTTGCAAAATATCCTTTGGTATTTGCCCTGAGTAAAAGTTCTTCTTTGTCGGTTTTGATCGTCCCACCAGTAGTTTCAATATTGGCTTTGCGAACCGCATTTACTACTTCAGTGAAACTCAAATTGAATTTTCTCAAATCCAACTCTCGAAGTGCAATTTCGATTTCTTCATCTGGAAAGCCTGAGATTTCAACTTTTGAAACCCCTTCTGTTGCCAGAAACTCGTCTTCAGCTTTTCGGGCAAACTTTTTTAGGCTGTGCAAATCAAGGTTTCCAGTGAGTGCAAAGCTGTATGCAAAATTGACATTCTCTTTCTTAAAAATCACCGGAGCTTCCATCCCCGCAGGGAATGAGTTAATTTGATCTACGGCGTTTTTTACATCTTGAAGAATAAGGTCAGTATCAAAACTCTTCAGTATCTCTACTGTTACAAGCCCACTATTTTCGCTCGAAACAGAGGAAACTCGCTCTACTCCGGATAAGCCTTTTAGATTGTCTTCAATTTTTATGACTATTCCATTCTCAACTTCCTCAGGTGAAGCTCCTGGATAAACTGCTTGGACCAGTATTATTTTGCTTTCTGACTCTGGGAATAAGGTCGATTTAAGTCCCCCCAAACCAAAAAATCCAAAAATCAGAATCAGGAACATGATGTCATTTCCCGAAACTGGGTACTTGATAAAGTATGCTATTAAACTCCTCACTTCGCTTTATTTAACCAGCATGCCTTCAAAAGCACCACTCAAACTTTGGTTTAACAACACATCTCCAGCAGTAAGACCTCTAATAATTGCTGATTTGGGAGCTAGTCTTGCTACATCTACCTCTTTTAATTGAAGCTTATTTTCAACAATTAAAAAGACTTTATTACCTTCATCAAGCAGTCTGCGATCAATTTCTATTGCATCAACAATCGGAGAAGCGATAATTTCAGCACTCACATACATCCCTTCTTTCAAGTTAGTTCCTTGAACTCTCCCAAACACCTTGGCTGTTTGTGTATTTAGATCTATGTAGGATGCTATTCGCGCGAGCTTTCCTTTTACGATTTGCTGATTCAATGGGTGCTTGAACCTAAGCTCATCTCCAATTTTAAGAAGCTTTAAATCATTATCGGCTAGAGCAAATTCTAATTCGTATTCATTTGGGTTGATCAATGTTCCAAGAGCTTGACCTGGTCTAATCAACATTCCTGGGTTTATATTAGAGGAACTGACCATACCAGAAAATGGAGCTGCTATTTGGTACTTCGCCAAAGTGACTTCTGTGGCCTTTAGATTATAATAGCTAGCATAAATATTTCTCGAATTGAGGAAAAGCTTCAGCTTAGAGTCTGCAGGTTCTGGAAGTTCCTCTAGGCTCTCGTTTATATTGAATTCGTTAACATATGCCTCCCAAACCTGTGCCTCTTTTGGATAGTCAATTTTCAAATCTGGAAGTAGCTGAATTAGAGTATTAAGGAAGGTGCTTTTTTGAGCTTTTAGATTCATTGGAAGCTCAGCTGGAGCTACAGAAATCATAATTTGACCTTTTTCAAATGACTCTCCCTCCCTGAACTCCTTAGCACTAACCACGTACTTTCCCTGAACTTCAGAAATGACCTGAATACTCTTCCTTGCCATAAGTCGCCCTGTTACGGCAACTACATTATCGACAGTATCGGGACTGTATGTGAAGCTCAATACGCTTGGGGTTTTATCTATTGCAGGCTTCTTTTCTGGGTCCTTTTTGAGAGAAGCCATGTAATTATTTAAGGCGTATCCACCTATAATAATGATCACCCCAAGGACGATGCTAATTTGTCTTAGTTTCATCTTAAACGTTTTCTCCTAGTTCTTTGGCTAAGTTCTCCTTCATCTTTGAAACAGTGAGTTTAAACTCTTCTACCTGCTCCTTTGATATTCCTTGGTAGAGGATTTTTTGCATTTCTTTCATGATAGGAACTAATTGCTCCCTTGCCATCTCCCCATCCTTAGTAAGGAAAATCCTTCTATTTCTTCTGTCTTCTTGATCTTGTTTGCGAATAATCATGTAAGACTTTTCTAAGCCTTCTACTAATCTTGTGACCCCAGGCTTATCCTTGCCTAAAGTTTTAGCAATACTTATTTGATTAATCCCAGGCTCGTGATGTACAAGGTTTAAAACTTTTGCCTGCTCCGAAGTAAGTGGAATGTCCTTATCACTGAGCTTTCTTTGAACTAACGCTAGCATGCTGTGGTAGGTAGTTCCCAGTAAATATCCTGAAAGGTCTTTGAGCTTCATGTAATTAGTTTTTGCAACAACTATTGCAATAGTAACTAATTAATCAAAGCATCGAAAAAAATCTGAACAGGAAAATGAAATCGCTTAGGCTACATACATGGCATGGCCAATCGAGAAATAGATTAACAGGCCTAGAATATCATTCACGGTGGTAATGAATGGGCCCGTTGCCAAGGCTGGATCAATCTTGTATTTGTTTAGTACTAATGGTATAAATGTTCCAAAAAGACCTGCAAAAAGAACCACAGCCATCAAGGCAAGACTTACTGTGTAGCTCAAATCAAGTGAGGGACTGAAGAGCAAATTGTACACCAAGAGTAGCACCGAGCATACGATCCCATTCAAAAATGCAACGGAAAACTCTTTGGCCAACTTTGGCCCGATAGATCCCGCATTAAAAGAATTATTGGCAATACTTTGTACAACAATGGCGGAAGATTGCACTCCAACATTTCCACCCATCGCAGCTATCAAGGGAATAAAAAATGCCATTTCAGGATAAAGCTGAATTTCAGTTTCGTACATGCCGATTACCTGAGCTCCAAAAACACCTCCTATTAGGCCCAACAAGAGCCATGGAAGTCTCGCTCTGGTGAGCATCCATATCGAGTCAGAAGCTTCTACGTTTTGAGAAATACCTGAAGCAAGCTGGTAATCTTTTTCAGCCTCTTCTTTAATCACATCTACCACATCATCGATGGTAATTCGACCAACCAAACGTCCTAATTCATCAACAACAGGCATAGCCACCAAATCATATTTCTCCATCTGGTTTGCGATGCTCTCAATCTCGGTGTAGGTCTTTACGTACTTTATCTCAGGCTTGTATAAATCAGCAATTTTAGTCTTTACTGGTGTTGTAAGAAGCGTTTTTAGAGATAGTCGGCCTAACAAGTGCTCGTTCTCATCTACAACATAAACAGTGTAGATACTGTCTACATTTTCAGCTTGTCGTCTCATCTCCTTGACACAAGTAGAAACAGTCCACTCTTCTTGAACTTTGATGAGTTCCTTAGCCATCAGCGATCCTGCCGTTCCCTCTTTATAGTTCAGTAGATCGACAATATCACTTGCCTGCTCAACATCGTCTAGGTAGGATATAACCTCTTCCTTTTGCCCATCAGAAAGAACTGAAAGCACATCGGCCGCATCATCCGACTCGAGGTTTTCGATAAAAAGTTCTGCCAGTTCCTGAGAAGTAAAAGACTCTACAATATCATCGCGATCGCTCTCATCAAGGTTGACCAAAACTTCGGATGCCTTTTGAGAATCAAGAACTTGAAATAAAATCTTAGCGTTTTCCGCATTTAGCTCAGCAACAATTTCCGCAATATCAGCGGCGTGCATAGGTGCAAAAAACTCAATAAGAGCATGCTCATCACCCTTTTGGATGATGTCCTCCACGTAATGAAGCTGTTCTTTTGTGAGTTCCTGATGCATGACTTTTGCCTAAGCTGAGCCAAAGGTACATTTTCCTACTGGCCTATCTAATGCAGAAGCTGTTCCGAGAGTACAAGAAAATCTTTTAATGACAATTGCTCTGGTCTTTGCTGTAGCATTTCTGATGGGATTTCAATCTCGTTTGAAATTGACTTCAGACTGTTTCGCAAGGTCTTTCTTCTCTGATTAAAAGCCAATTTGACTACCCTCGACAAAGCTGCGTACGAGCTTTCACTCAGGGGGCTTTCCTTTCTAATCATGCTGATAACTGCAGATTTCACTTTTGGTGGTGGTGAAAATTCATCTTCAGAAAGTTCGAAGAGGTACTTCGTATCGTATCGTGAAGCAACTAATACTGAAATTCCACCATAAGTTTTAGAACCGGGTGAGGCTACTATCCGCTGAGCAACTTCTTTTTGAAACATCCCTATCATTTCAATAACATAAGGGTAATTTTCAATCACCTTTATAACAATCTGACTAGATATATAATAGGGGAAGTTCCCAGCAATACATAAATCCTTTGAATTCAGCTCAGCCAAATTCAGTTTGAGAAAATTCTCGCGAATAATCTGACTGGTATCCAGGATTCTATTACCCAACAGGAAGTCAATCGATTCATCGTCTACTTCTGCAGCCTTAAGATCACCTTCAAGCTTTAATAGCTCTTTAGTTAATATTCCTGTTCCAGGACCAACTTCAAGAACATGCTTTGAGAAACTCAGATTTTCGGCTAGTTGAATAGCCCGCTCATTGCTTCTGAGGAAATGTTGACCTAAGTGTTTTTTAGCTTTAACCACCTAACTATACCTCCTCGAGTAAACTTCGAAATGCGACATACTTATTGGCGTATCGCTGGTTATGCTCCTGCTGCAAGCGAGGGGCATCTTCTTGCTGATAGAGATTGAGCTCTCCTATTGAATTGCATTGGTATTGTACCGAATAAGTTACCCCATCTGCTTCGTCAATCAGTAGTCTGTACAGGCCATTCTTTAAGAATTTACCTGTTTTCATAACATCAGGGATATGAACTCCCTTCATCCATTTCAGCCAATCATCATGAACATCTAGATCAACCTTGACCGTAACATTATAAACTATCATATCAATTCAATTCGTCTCCTCTCAACTCTCTAAATCTCTTTCGGGCCTCTACTACAAACAAACTGTCTTTATATTCTAGCAATAAACGCTTATAGTACTCGGCTGCCTTTTTGGGGTCATTCTTTTGTTTATCATTTAACACTGCAAGGCCATAGAGCGCATTGTCGGCCAGGATGTCGTCAGGAAAAGAACTTACAATCTCTTCTAAGTATTTCTCTTGGGCTTCGAAGTCACTTTTCTGAGCGGCAATCTTAGATCTTAAAAATAAAATCTCGTCACTCAAGGCGTGGCCGGGATATTTCTCTTCTAGGCTGTCAAGAAGGCTAATCGATTCATCGAATTGACTTTTTAGAAAGTATAAATCTGATTTAGCGAAGATCTCTAATGGTTTTGTGGTGGTATCAATGGTGCTATTATCAGTGATCAAAAGTGAAAGTTCCATTGCATCATTTGAGATCTTCTTACTCGTCGAACCCTTAAGAACATCCAACATTGCCTTTGCTAAATCGAATTCCCCTTCGAAATAGTAAATGCGTGCATTTCTAAATTTTGCAATTTCTCCTAGCCTATCATATTTAAAACTTTTCTCTACTTGCATGTAAAGTAAGGAGGCTTCCCATGGATCTGATTGAAGCAATTTTAGGTCTGCCATTAGCAGTTTCAATTCAGCAATGCTCTGAGCTGAGATTCCAGGAATTTTAAGCGTTGCATTGAGATTCTTATTAGCCTCAACATATTGCTTCTGGTACACACCTTGAATCTCGGCCAATTCTTTAATAACATGTACTGTTCTTGGGTTCCGACCAAGTTCATCAAGTGTGCCAACATATTCCGTTTCTAGACGCTCTAAGTCAGCTTCGGTATAGGTCGCTGAGCTTTTCACCTTAGCATACAGCACTTGCAATAGCAAAACCTTTGCGTCAATATAGAGCGCTTCATCTTTTCCTTTCTGTATCACATAGTCGAGAGACATGGTAGCCAAATCGAAGTCTTGATTATTTTTAGCAAGAACTGAAAGGTCAAGCAATCGATAGCCGTTTTCATTCTTTCGTTTATCCAATGAAATCGACTGGCGGTAAACCCCTTCAAAATCTTTCTCTTGAGTGAGAATCCAAATCAAGAGTTCGTTATAAAACTCTTTGCTTGGGTAGCGCTGTATTCTCTTATACAGCTCAGCTTTTAAAGAGAGGTTTTCTTTTGACCCTTTCTCAAAACCCAAACTTTGATTTAGTGCGTTTTGAACACTTTGTAAGTAAGCAGGATTGATTTCTAGCAAGTCTAAATATTCAGCGACCATTTCACTGGTGTTGCCCAATTCCCCTTGTAGTTTAGCAATCTCCATATTGAATGGATATGCCGGAAGTATTTTACGCCCTTTTTGATAGACCCTTAAGGCATATGCAGGCTTAGCTCTTTTAACAAATAAGTCTGCGGTGTTTTGGATACTTGCGAATCGAGGACTAAGCTCATTCACGATCTTATTGAGAATCTTTTCAGCCTTTTTTTCGTCTTTAACTTTAACAAAGTAGTCCGCCAAATCAAGGTCATATGCTTTCTCAGAAGGATAGGTTTTTTGTTGTTTTTTAATCAGGCTTTTTGCCTCATCAAGGTTCTCCAATGCGTAGAGAGACTTTAAATAAAACTCATAGTAGGTATGAAGTGCTTGCTTTTCGTAAAGCTTTTGATAATACAAAACTGCCTTATCGTAGTCGCCTTGTTGTAAATAGAATGAAGCTAATTGACTGTCATTTACCTGGGCAAAAACCGCAGTAGAGAGCAGATTCGACAGAAGAATAATTAGCAGGATTCTCACCTGTTGAAGATAGCAATTATTGTACCTGCTTGCCGACAATCGAATCAACCTTAAATTTCAGGTATTCATAACGGCGCAAGTTTGAATCGTACCAAACTACGATGCTACTCGATGACTCTTTTAAGCTGCTTATTGCCTTAGCCTCAGACGGCTTGTACTCATTAAACAGTTCAATTGGAACCAAGCCATTATTTACATCTTCTCTCAGGCTTTTTAACTGAGCCTTACTATAATCTAGATCTATGCTATGATCTTTGAATGCCTTTATCCATTTTTCCATATTCCTAGTTTGATCCGAATAAGACCCAACCATGATTGCAATATTTCTTGAAAGTGTGTCTTCATCGAGATATAACTCTAAGTAGTCCATATCAAAATCAATGCTATCAAGTAATGATCTCATTGTATCGGGATTAAGTTTTGACAATTTTGCCTCAACCTCAGTCATTTCGGCTTCTAGACTATCAAGGTCATTATTCATTTCACTTATGAATTTGTTCTGACAAGCCACTAAACTCAAACACAGAAAGAATGACATTAAAACCCTCATGATCAATTAATTATATTAAAACCAGTATATTTTGACAAGACTTCAGGAATTGCAATTCCCTTTTCAGATTGATTATTCTCTAACAAAGCTGCAACAATTCTAGGTAAGGCTAAAGCGCTTCCATTAAGCGTATGTGCAAGTTGAGGCTTTCCATCTTCCGCTCTGTATCTGAGCTTAAGACGATTGGCTTGGAAGGTTTCAAAGTTAGAAACTGAACTCACTTCTAGCCATCTGCCTTGTCCAGCTGACCATACCTCTAAGTCATAAGTTAAAGCTGACGTAAATCCTAAATCTCCGCCACACAATCGAAGCACCCTGTATGGTAGTTCAAGTTTTTCAAGCAATGAACGAGAATGTTGTAGCATGTCCTCCAAAACCTGGTAAGAGTTTTCAGGTTGAGTAATCTGCACAATTTCCACCTTGTCAAACTGATGCAATCTGTTTAAACCTCGTACGTGCTTTCCATAGGATCCTGCTTCTCTCCTAAAACACGGGGTATAGCCACAGTTTTTTATAGGCAGTTCGGAAGCATCAACTATCACATCTCTGTATATGTTGGTGATTGGCACTTCGGCTGTGGGAATCAAGTATAAATGGTCTAATTCAGTATGATACATTTGACCTTCTTTATCCGGAAGCTGACCAGTTCCTTTTCCAGATTCTTCGTTCACCAATAGTGGGACTTGAACTTCTTGGAATCCTGCACTTTCAGCTTCGTCAAGGAAGAAGTTGATTAGCGCTCTTTGAAGCTTCGCTCCTTTTCCTTTATAAACTGGGAAACCTGCACCTGTGAGTTTCACTCCTGTTTCAAAATCGATTAATGCATATTGATCTGCGAGCTCCCAATGCGGAGACAAGCCTCCTGGGAAATCAAATTTTTGCTCAAAAACAACTTCGTTGTCTTCTTCAGTGTTTCCTGAAGGAACTGAAGGATGTGGAGTGTTCGGTATTTCGTAAAGCTGATCTTGAATCTTAGATTCAAATTCGCTGAGACCTGCCTCTAGCTCTTTGATCTCAGATTTAAGGGAAATACTTTCGGTCTTTTTGGCTTGGGCCTCCTCGGCTTTTCCTGACTTAAATAAATCTCCTATTTCTTTCGAAATACTATTCAACACGTGCTTTTTGGACTCTAGCTTAGAAAGAACATCTCTTCTTTTGACATCTAATGATAAAAGATCCTCAATCAAACTGGAAGCGTCGATACCGCGCTTCTTAAGAGATTCGACAATCTTTTCACTTTCCTCACGTACCTTTTTTATCTCAAGCATATCTTAGAAACAAAAAATCCCGAACCAAGGCCGGGATTAAAAATTTTAGAAATCTTTTTTGACTCTTAGCTTTGCGCTTCTACAGGCTCAATAGAAACAAATGACTTATTGTTTCTCTTCTTTGTAAAAACTACTTTACCATTAATAAGAGCAAATAGGCTATGATCTTTTCCCATTCCTACGTTCTCACCAGGGTGATGCGTTGTTCCTCTTTGACGTACGATAATATTACCTGCACGCGCAACTTGACCGCCGCTTACTTTAACCCCGAGTCTTTTACTTTCTGATTCTCTACCGTTTCTTGAACTACCGGCTCCTTTTTTGTGTGCCATGTTTATCCTTTTTTATCAGTTTTATCTTCAGATGCTTTTTTCGTAGCCTTAGGAGCTGCCGCTTTTTTTGCTGCTGGCTTTTTCGCCGCTGCTTTTTCGCTGGCTTCCTTTTTTACTGCTGGCTTCTTTGCTGCTGGTTTCTTAGCAGCTGGCTTTTTTGCAGCTGGCTTAGCTTTAGCTGCCGTCTCTTTCGATTCTGTTGACTTTGCGCTTGCTTTTGCAGCAGCGGGTTTTTTGTCATCAGCAGACTTAGGCTTAGCTCCTTTTTCTGTGATCTTCTCAATTTGAATTTGACTCAAATATTGACGATGACCATTTTTCTTTTTGTATCCTTTTCTTCGCTTTTTCTTAAAAACGATTACTTTCTCTCCTTTTAAGTGCTTCAGTATTTTTGCTGATACTGATGCACCGCTTATAACGGGGGCGCCAACATTAACTTTACCTTCATTATCGATTAAAAGCACTTTGTCGAAGTCGATTTTAGAACCTTCTTCTGCTTCCAAGCGATGAACATAAAGCTGCTGATCTTTGCGCACTTTAAACTGCTGCCCTGCTATCTCAACAATTGCGTACATCTTTCAATTTTTAGTTATTTCCCTCAAAAAGGGGCGCAAATGTAGTAATTAAAAAGCTAATTACCATTAGAATTAATCATTCTTATTGCTAATAAAATAACCGCCACTGCTCCAACTTGGGCAAGGGTCACTATTTCACCATCTATAAATCCCCAACAAAGCGCAACAATTGGGATTAAGTAAGTAACACTTGAAGCAAAAACAGCCCCTGAGTGTTTTATAAGCTGATTAAAGATTGCAACAGCCAAGGCCGTTCCTAAAATGGCCAAAATTGAAATGTATCCAAGGTTCAGCACATTTTCGTCTGACTCAAAAGCTTTAATCCAAAAACCCGAGAATAACAAATGAAAGAATGGAATTGGCGCTGCTAACAAAAGTGCTATTGCTGCCACTCTTAAAGAGGAAACTTTCCCAAGGTAGGCGTGAATCAAATTAACACTTACTGCATAACAAATGGTCGCCAAAATAACCAAGGATGAGGCGAAAATTGGCGTTTCATCAAACTTAAGCGGTCCCGACAAAATCAAGATTATAGCACCTAATAAGCCGGTACCAACTCCCAGCCATTGTTTTTTGAAAACATGAATCTTAAAGAAGCTAGCACCAATTACTACTGTGAATAATGGGACCATAGAATTCAACATACCAGCCACTGCACTCGGTACCGTCGTTTGTGCTATTGTAAAAAGGTAAGCTGGAATCATATTCCCAATAATCCCAACCCCAGCCATTTTAAGTAGAGTGGTTTTGTTATACTTTCTAAGGAAGGTCAGACTAAATGGAATCAATACAAATCCAGCCATTACAATACGATAAGAGCCGACCTCCAAACTGGTGAAAGACTCAAGACCCCTTTTCATTAGAACGAAGGAGCTTCCCCACACAAGTGCGAGCGATATTAGAATTGTCCACTTTAACCAGCTTGTCATAATCGGCGGCAAAGCTAGTGTAATACCATTCGTACCAATTTGTTCATTCTACAAATCCTAAATCTATCTTTGCTCAGTGGATCGGCTCATAGAATTGCGTCAAATTACGAAGGAGTTCCAGATTGGAACCCAGATCATCCGTGCCCTAAAAGGCATTGATTTGGATATTTCAAAAAACGAATACGTGGCACTTATGGGTGCTTCAGGATCGGGGAAGTCTACTTTAATGAACATTTTAGGATGTTTAGACACCCCAACTTCCGGCTCTTATGGTTTAAGGAATCAAAATGTAAGTAGGTTAAATGATGATGCTCTTGCCGAAATTCGAAATAAAGAAATTGGTTTTGTATTTCAAACCTTTAACCTTTTGCCTCGATACAAAGCGATTGATAATGTTGCCTTGCCCCTGATTTATTCCGGAATATCCAAAGACGAACGCACCGAAAGGGCGATAAAGGTCTTAGATCAAGTTGGCTTAACCGATCGTATGGACCACAAACCAAATGAACTAAGTGGTGGTCAACGCCAACGCGTAGCAGTTGCAAGAGCATTAATAAACAATCCAAGTTTAATTTTAGCCGATGAACCAACTGGGAACCTTGATTCTAGAACATCATCGGAAATCATGGATCTATTTGAAGATTTAAATTCAAAAGGGAACACCATAGTGATTGTCACCCATGAGGATGATATTGCCGAGAGAGCGCGTAGAACAGTGCGACTGAAAGACGGTGAAATAATGAGCTAATCGGCCCATCCTTTCAATAAATGGTCATCTTCCTGACCAAACCTAAGCCATATTTTTGCCGTGAATCCAACAGAGGTTAACAGATATTTAATAATTTCGCAGCTCGTTTAGAAGCAGAAAAGTCTTAAATAGATACTATGAAAAGGATAATTACTTTACTAACAAGCATTTACACCGTTGCTGTATTTGCTCAAAGCCCCGATACGAAATCAACGCGTATCCTATATTATGAAAACGCCCACGAAGCTCAGGTGATGACTTCAGCAGAATATGCTACTCTTATGGACGCTGCTAGCCCCATTAAGAGAAAAGCTAAAAAAGGTTCTGGAGCTTTTGCTGCCGGAGGAGACACAATTCAGTATTACGACTTCAGCACTGCTACTGTTTGGACAGCACAAACAGGAACTGCTGGTGGCGCCACTATTGGTTGGAAAATCGGCCAAGGCGCATCAAACACTACTTGGTACGGAAATATTTCTCCATTCCTTTCAACTTCTGGAGGGGATTACGCCGTTCTTGATCCAGGGAATCCTAACTCTGCTGGTATCCAAGGTGTACCGAGAACTTTTTCTCTTTCATTGAACACTCCTGTTCCATGTGCAACTTATCCAGCAGTATATTTCTCTTGGGAGCAAAGTATGGCAAGGTTTACTGATACATGTTATGTAGACATCTCTTCTAACGGAAGTACCTGGACCAATGTTTATGACAATTTGGACCTTCCAATTACTTCAGTTCAGGGTGGAACCAACGTTAGCCCTAATCCAGAAAAAATCGTTTTAAACATTACAAGTTTAGCTGGAGGACAAGCAACTGTTTATGTTCGTTTCCGTTGGGTTTCTCTCAACCAAGGAATTGCTAATGATGGTGTTGGTTATGGATGGTATGTTGATGATGCTTTATTCTTCGAAGCACCAAACAACTCTGTAAGTATGGAAGAAACCTTCTTTAGACCTTATTCTGATACTACCTACTTACATTACAATAAGATGTATACAAAGATTCCTGCGCGTCAAGCGAATTCAGCTAATTTCTTGATTGGAGCTAAGTACTCAAATTCAGGTTCTTTAAGTCAATCAAATGCAGGTTTTAAGGCGGGAATTAGTGGCCCAGGAAACTTTAGTTATAGCTCAACATCTGTTTTACAGAACTTAAATGTAAACTCTACAGATTCAACTTCACTAATAAATCCTTTCTCTTTCAACAATGGAACAGGATTGTACACAGTTGACATTCATGGTGTTTCTGACTCAGCCTTAGCTGATGTTCCAGATGACACGATTCAATACAATATTGAAGTAACGGATTCAACTTATGCTCGTGACTTAGACAACCCTAATGCAAATAGTGCTACATACTGGACTGGTGGTACAGCAGGCTTCCCAGACAAATGGGAAATGGGTCAGTTATTTGAAATTAATGAACTTGACACTATTGTTGGAGCTCAAATCTATCTTCCTAGCACAAATGCTACAGGACCGAGTTTAGCTTCTGTTCATGTAAATGTATACAATCAAGGAGGATACCTGCAAAATGCAGTTTTCCTTCCTGCTGCAGCTCCTATCTTCACTTCAGATACATTCGGGCTTAATGCGAATAACACTGGAAGATGGTTAACTGTACCTTTAAATAGAGTTCCTACTACTGGAGTTGGAGATACACTAGGACAAGGATTTTATGTAGTATCAATTCAGGCTGATCAGTTTTTTGGAGCAGACACAGTTTATTTCGGAATTTCAGATGAAGAAGGATACTATAGCTCTAATTTCATTAGAATCGATGGTGCTAACTCAAGTGGATTCGGACAGTGGAGCGCTACTAGTAATGTATTCTTTATTAGAATGCTAACTAAGCCTTTCCAATGCCCAACAATGCAAGCAACACCTGTTGAAGTTACCCAAGCGAATTGTGGCCAATCAGATGGAGAAGTAAGCATTACACCTGGAAACGGAACTGCACCATATACATATCTATGGGATGCGGCTGCAGGAAGTGTGACTTCACAAAATGCTGCTAACCTACCAGCAGGAATTTATTCTGTAACAGTTACAGATGCTCAAAACTGCTTTGGAATTTTCCAAGTTCCACTAAGTAATATTGGAGCCCCAGCAATTACGGGAGTAAGCTTAGGAGATGAAGACTGTTTCGGTGACGAAGATGGTTACGTATCAATCCAAACTTCTGGAGGTACTGGTACCTTAACTTACACATGGAAAGATGGTTTAGGAGCGCAAATTGCTTCTGCAGCTAATCTTGATTCTATCGGTGGATTGAAAGCTGGATCTTACACAGTTGAGATCCAAGATCAAAGTACTACACCATGTCTTCAGTCAAGAAGCTTTACAGTTGGAGGACCACTTTCTCCTTTAGTTCTAGCATCTAGAATTTTAAGTCCAAACAACAGTGGTGACCCTCTAAATTGTGATGGTGATACTGACGGAGAAATTCGATTGGCATTTATTGGAGGAACTGAATTAGCAGGTGGTGGATACAACTACGCTTGGAGTGATGCAGGATCTGTAAACAGTGCTACAAGAACTGGTCTTAGCCAAGGAAACTACACTGTTACAGTAACTGACGCTAACGGATGTGAGCTTGCTGAAACGGTTGCATTCACTGCTCCTAGAGAGTTAGAAGTTCTTGATATTCCAGCTAGTTCTTATGGTGTTTCTTATACCAATAACGATACAAAAGCTGATATCGATGCAAATGTTATTGGAGGTACTTCTCCTTACAGCTTCACTTGGACTTTACCTGATGGAACTGTTGAGAACACTCCTAGTGCAAGCTTGATTGCTAGAGAAGTACAGGGTATTTATAAGTTAGACGTTGTTGACGATAGAGGATGTACTGGATCAGGAACCTTTACTGTTGGAAGAAGAGTTGGTTTTGGTGAAAACATTGCCAACCTTGGAAGCATCAGTGTATTCCCTAATCCAAATACAGGAAGCTTCAACTTAAACTTCTCAAATGTTGGAAACCTTAGCTACGAAGTAAGTGTTAAGAACTTGATTGGTCAAACAATCGTTACTGAAACACTTGATGTTAATGGTTCTCTAGACAAAACTTATGACCTTAACAATGAAGGTAAAGGAGTTTACTTCATTACGATTTCAAACGGAATCAATGAGGATACTCAAAGGGTTGTTGTAAAATAATCCTTCCTTATAGGACACAAAAAAGGGGACGAAATCGTCCCCTTTTTTTATGCCTAAATTTTTTTACTTCGTTTTGAAGGCCCGCATATAACTTGAGGCATAGACGAAGTCTGTAACTTCAGGATTGTCGGTGTTTAGAATCTCCGTCTTATTTCCACTCCACCATAGCTTTCCTTGATGAAGGAAAATGATACTATCACCAATTTCCATAACGGAGTTCATATCATGTGTAATCACAATTGTTGTGATCCCTGATTCCGCAGTGATCTCATGAATTAGATTGTCAATTAGGATAGACGTTTGTGGATCTAGGCCTGAATTAGGTTCATCACAAAACAAATATTTAGGATTCATTGCAATCGCTCTAGCGATTCCAACCCTTTTTTTCATTCCACCACTTAATTCAGAAGGAAGAAGGCGATTGATTCCAGGCATATTAACTCGATCCAAACAATAGTCTACGCGCTTCTTAACCTCAGCTTTGGACATATCGGAGAACATCGTCAATGGAAATTTGATATTCTCTTCCACCGTCATTGAATCGAAGAGTGCTGAACCTTGAAAGAGAAATCCAATTTCTCTTCGCACCTCTTTCTTTTCCTTGTGCAGCATATGTAGAAAATCCCTTCCATCATACAATACAGAACCACTGTCTGCCTCGTGGAGGCCTACGATACATTTACACAAAGTAGTTTTCCCGGAACCAGACGCTCCAATGATAAGGTTGGTTTTTCCCTTTTCAAATTGTGACGAAATGCCCTTTAGGACATGGCTTTCCCCGAAGCTCTTATTTATCCCCTGAACTTCTATCAAATCAGTAAAAGTTGTGTTACGATATAGTTGACTACTAAGATTACAATACTGCTATAAACTACAGCACGGGTGCTTGCCGCACCAACTTCTAGTGCACCTCCGGATGCATAATATCCATGATAAGAAGAAACAGAGGTAATAATCGCAGCAAAAAAGACTGTTTTTAGGAGCGCATAAAAAACATGAAAAGGCCGGAAGTCATAGTTGATTCCGTAAACATAGTCACCAACTGGAATGATCTGTGTTAAAGCGCATATTAGGTATCCAGAGAAGATTCCTAAAAACATACTTATTACAACCAAGAATGGAAAAATGAACATAGCCGAGACTATTTTTGGCAGGATAAGGTAGCCGGCGGAGTTTATTCCCATGATTTCTAGGGCATCAATCTGTTCACTGACGCGCATAGTTCCTAACTCTGAGGCAATATTGGACCCAACCTTTCCGGCTAATATTAAGGCAATAATTGTTGGTGCAAATTCAAGAATAACTGACTGCCTTGTGGTGTACCCAACCGTATATGCCGGTATCCAAGCCGACTCAATTTGAGCAGCAGTCTGAATGGTTATTACGGCCCCCATGAAGGCAGAAATAATTGCTATGATACCGAGTGATCCGATACCTAACTTCACCATGTCATCAATTATTAGCTTCCAATAAACGCTATGGCGCTCAGGTCTCCCAAAAGCTTTTTTGATCATGATAAAATAGCGACCAATATGAAATAGATAGTTCATACGTTCTCAAAGTTACAATAGCCTTTATAGTATCTTCGTTAGGTCATTGTCAGTTATGCACAGGCAATACTCAATATCCTAAGATGGGCAAAAAAATATCTTACATATTAGTTCTTAGCTTTTTAGTCAGCTTAAGCTCTTGCGCGATCTTTAAGCCAAAACCTAAGTGCCCATGTCCAGGCGGACATAGTCAAGTAGAGTTCACACCAAAAAACACCAAAGCTTGAAAACCGTTGAGGAGACTCTAGGTAAATATTTAAGACCAAACGCTGTTGGATTTGTTAGATCACTTCAGCAAGAGAATACCTTTGATTTCAGAATTACAAATCCGAGAAATTCAAAGCATGGTGATTTCAAATTTGACTCGAGAAAGCTACCTCGTCCGGTGATTTCTGTTAATGGAAATTTAAACCCTGACTTTTTCCTTTTCACATTTTTGCATGAATATGCTCATTTGATTTCTTTTAGAATCTACGGAGCACGGGTTCAAGCCCATGGGAAAGAATGGAAAGACTGTTTTAGGAAGCTTCTAATGAAATCTTTAGAAAAAGAGCTCTTTCCTAGTCCTATAGCAAAAGCGATAAGAAACTCATTAGACCATTTAAAGTCGACAACTATGGGTAACATCGAAATCTATCATGCCCTCTTAGCATACAATGGTGAATCGGCTGCTTTAATCTTAGGAGACCTTGATAAGGGCGAAAGTTTTATTTTCAAGGGTCGAAGATTCCTAAACGAAGGAAAAAGAAGAACGAGATATTTATGCAAAGAATTGAGCTCAGGAAAACAATATTTAATTCATGGCGCGAGCCCAGTAGAGAAATATGAAGAATAATCAGAACCTTTATGTGGTTATCATGGCAGGAGGAATCGGTAGCAGGTTTTGGCCACTTTCCACTGAATCAAAACCCAAACAATTCCAAGATTTCTTAGGAACTGGTAAAAGCCTCATAAGAATGAGCTTTGATCGTTTCGCTAAATTCTGTCCAGCAGAAAACATATTGGTTGTGAGCAATGCTCAGTATTATGATCTAATTCAGGAACACATTCCTGAGTTGCCATCACAAAACATAATTTCAGAGCCTTTTAGGAGAAACACAGCACCATGCATTGCTTTGGCAAGCTTGAGAATTAATCATGAAAATCCGAAAGCAAAGGTCATCGTGAGTCCTGCAGACCACCTTATTTTAGAGCAAGACAAGTTTGAAGAAAGTCTTGAACATGCGTTGAAAGCGGCTGAGGAACACGACCAATTAGTGACAATTGGAATTAAACCTAGCAGACCAGACACAGGCTACGGTTATATCGATTTTAATCAAGGTAATTCCCCTGTGAGAGAGGTTAATTCATTCACTGAAAAACCAAAGCTCGAAAAGGCGCAAGAATTTTTAAAAGCTGGGAATTACTATTGGAATTCTGGAATGTTCATTTGGCAAAATCAGAGTATTTTGAATTCATTCGAAGCTTTACTTCCTCAGCTTCTAAGCCAACTAAAACAAGGAGAAGAATCTGTAGTGGCTAATAATGCTGAAGGGATTGCCGCAGTATTTGGAGCTTGTGAAGATATTAGTATCGACTATGGTATCATGGAAAAATCAAAGAATGTAAAGGTAGTTCTAGGTGATTTTTCTTGGACTGATCTCGGCACCTGGGGCTCTGTTTACGACGAGCTAGAGAAGGACTCTGACGCAAATGCAAGCATCGGCCAGAACATTAAGCACTTTAATACTGTGAAAAACTCTCTTGTCGTAAATGAAGAGAAGGAAAAGCTCATTGCTCTTATGGACATAGATAACCTCATCATTGTAAATACATCTGAATCATTATTGATTTGCAATAAAGATTCAGAGCAAGGTATCAAGGCAATTGTTCAATCCTTAAAGGACTAATTCATTGACCCAATCATGTTGAGTGGGTTAACCCATTCATCAAATTGCTCTGCCGTTAGGTAACCCAAGTTGACTGCTTCCTCTTTCAGCGTAGTGCCATTCTTATGTGCCGTTTTGGCAATGGTAGCCGCCTTTTCATAGCCGATATGGGTATTTAAAGCAGTCACAAGCATTAAAGAATTATTCAGATTCTTCTCTAAGTTGGCATAATTAGGCTCGATTCCTCGAACACAATTTTCCTCAAAAGAGCGACATCCATCTCCAATTAATCTTGCTGATTGGATGAAATTATAAGCCATAACTGGCTTAAAAACGTTAAGCTCATAATGCCCTTGAGTACCTCCGACAGTAATACTTACGTCGTTACCCATAACTTGAGCACACACCATTGTAAGTGCTTCCGATTGGGTCGGATTAACCTTTCCTGGCATAATTGAAGACCCTGGTTCGTTTGCGGGAATTACAATTTCCCCAATTCCTGAACGCGGTCCACTCGCCAACATTCGAATATCATTGGCTATTTTATTAAGGGAAACCGCCACTTGTTTTAGCGCTCCATGAGCTTCAACTATGGCATCATGTGCAGCAAGGGCTTCAAATTTATTTTCTGCTGAAACAAAGGGTAAACCAGTGAAACCTGCAATTTTACTAGCCACCAATTCAGCATAGCCTTGTGGCGTATTGATGCCTGTTCCTACCGCTGTACCGCCCAAAGCAAGTTCTGAGAGATGGGCTAAAGTGTTTTTGATTGCTCGAATTCCGTGATCTATTTGTGAGACATACCCTGAAAACTCTTGTCCTAAAGTTAAAGGCGTAGCATCCATTAAATGGGTCCTACCAATCTTCACCACTTTCTCAAAAGACTTTGCCTTGTTGTCTAAAGTTTTCTTCAGCTGTTCAAGCCCTGGAATTGTGCTTTCAACTACCAACTTGTAACAAGCAATATGCATTGCCGTTGGAAAAGTATCATTTGACGATTGGGACTTGTTTACGTCATCATTGGGATGAACAGACTTAGAGTCGTCGGTTAAACTCCCTCCGTTGAGCACATGCGCTCTGTTAGAAATCACCTCATTGGTGTTCATGTTGCTTTGGGTTCCGCTCCCAGTTTGCCAGGCTACCAAAGGAAATTGGTCATTATGAACCCCTTCAATTATTTCATCACAAACCTGAGAGATTAGGTCCTTTTTATTTTCATCCAATACTCCTAACTCATGGTTAGTGTGAGCCGCTGCTTTTTTCAAAAAGGCGAAAGCATGAATTATTTCAAGTGGCATACTTGCGGCATCTCCAATCTTGAAATTGTTTCTTGATCTTTCTGTTTGGGCTCCCCAGAGTTTGTCTGAAGGAACCTTTACCTCACCCATGGTGTCATGTTCAATTCTATAATCCATTTTTTCCTGCTTGATACTGCAATATTATTTATTTTAGTGGCCTAAAGATTGATCAATGGAAACTATAGGAGTATTATTTTTCTTTTTCATTTTCGGCATGGCCTTCTGGATACTCATCTTTTTAAGCCTTTTCATTGGTGCTTGGCTTAGTTTATTGGGACTGGAGAAAATCAGCCCAAGCCTCGTAGAGAATATTTTGGGACACAAACAAAGTAGCGAGTCCTAGTTTAAACTTAAAGAATTTTCGAAATTTCACTTTCTGGCTGTCCAAGGACGGCCTTTTTTGTGTCTTGATTTACCACTATCGGCCTTTGAAGTAGCTTAGGGTTAGCAACAATCAACTGAATTTTTTGATCCTTGGTCAAATTCTTCCCTTTCATTAATTTCTTGAAAGCCTCTTCTTGCGTTCTAATGACTTGATCAATTTCCAAATTCGAGTAGTCAAGAATCATTTCTATATCAGACTCTTTTAAGCCTTCTTTCAGATATTCAAAGACCTCTATATTCTGAGTGCTTTTTTGAAGGTACTCTAACCCTGCTCTACTTTTTCGGCATCTAGAATTATGAAAGATTCGGTAGTTCATAAAACAAAGTTAGGCTCTTATTCGTATCTTTGAAGGTTTTGGAATAAACCTCAAATTCAGAAAGAAATAAATTGATGATTAAGAAATCGGTCTACACCATATTTCTTTTGCTTGCATTATTGCCGTTTAGCCTGCGAGCTCAATGGTCTGCGACTGGTCTGGCGAGTCAAAGTGCAGGAGACGATTGCTTCCGTTTGACCACTGCTGTTAGTGGACAAAGAGGAGCTGCAATCAACAATTCGAAAATTAGCCTTCTTGATACATTTAGCATCACAAGCAACCTGAATTTCGGAACGAATAACGCAGGTGGATTGGGTATTGCCTTTTTCCTTTCCGCAAATTATGTAAGCCCTAATTCCAATTTAGATTTTGGACTTGTAGGATTAGACTCCTTGCTTGCCGTTGAATTTGATTCCCGGCGTGATGGAGCTGACAATGATCCGATAGAGGACCACATGGCCATATTTTCGGGTCTAAGCTATGACCACAACAGCACTGATTTACTTTCCAATACCCAGCCATTACCTAACATCGAAGATGGAAATTTTCATACGGTATCTATTCTTTGGGCACCAAGCACTAATCGAGATAGCTCACTCCTCCAAATAAGCTTTGATTGCGACTCAGTTATTTCCATACAATACAATCTGATTGACAGCGTATTTGACGGTCTTGACAGCGTCTTCATAGGATATTCGGCAAGTACGGCTGGTTTTTTTAATAACCTTCAGGAAGTTTGCATAGATCACGTGTTTCCGCTAGATGCATTAGAAGACACAATCTTATGTTTGAACGATACAATTACGTTAGATGCCGGAACTGGAGCCAGTTATCTATGGAGTCCAGCAACTAGTATTAGCAGTACTACTGCCAAGAACCCACTGATTTTCCCAAGTTCTACTTCCACGTATTTCGTAACCATTACAGATAGTTGCGGAGCTACGAGAGAGGATTCCATTACCATAAGCATGAATCCTATAAGCATCAACCTTAACCCGCTAGCTGGACCGCAATGTCAGAGAGACACTGTAATTCTGAACGGAGCTGTTTCCGGTGGTTTTGGAACCAATTATGAATTCCTCTGGAATGATGGCTACAGAGACTCTAGTAATACCATAATAGCCACAAGCACGCAAGACTATATTGTTACAGTAGAAGATGTGGAAGGATGTAGAGCTGCCGATACACTAACCATGCTTGTTGACACCATTCCATTTTTTCACTTGGGACCTGACAGCACAGTTTGCGATGGAGACAGCATTACCTTAGACATGGGCGCAGGACTTAATTACTCTTATTCTTGGAGTACAGGGCCTACTTCACAAACTATTGTCATCGACTCTACAATTACTGTAATCGCATCATTAACCAATGGCCTTTCTTGTACCAGAAGAGACACCTTTAGTCTGAATTGGATTGCTTTACCAGCAGTAGATTTGGGTAACGATACTTCTGTTTGTCTTGGCGATAACGTTTTTCTGGATGCAGGTGTCGGCTGGCAAAGTTATACTTGGTCGCCCACCAATGATACCACCCAGACAATTTTTGCCGATTCAAGCTTAACTTACTCGGTAAGTGTTACAAATGCTAATTTGTGTGTTGGACTTGATTCTATCACAATCACGGTAGATACATTACCAGTTATTGACCTTGGAAATGACACATCTATTTGCCAGGGTGAGAACCTCGTCTTAACTGCCGATTCAAATTACCAAGCCTATATCTGGTCTGGAGGCCAATTTAACCAAACCGCTACCTATAACACTGGAGGAACTATTACTCTAGTAGCAGTTGACAGTAACGGTTGTCAAAGTTCAGATTCCAAAGATTTATCCATCGATACTATTCCACAAATCAACCTTGGAGCAGATACCGCTCTTTGTGATCTCGATTCAATGTTCCTTTATTCAATTCCAAACTTGTTCACTCAGTTTTGGAATGGTGATTCAACCAATACTACTGACACCCTAAAAATAGATACTGCAGGCACCTATATCATCACCATTATTGATTCGAGCCTTTGCTTTAGCACCGACACTTTTATGCTTTCCATTGACACTTTACCTGTCATTGACTTGGGGCCTGATTCCAATCTTTGTGATGGGGGTCAAGTTGTTCTCGATGCAGGATTAGGTTATGCAACTTATACATGGATAAATAACGGAAGCAGTACAAACACACTAACAGTTGATACCACAAACAACTATTGGGTTGAGGTTATTGATTCGAATGGCTGTATTGGAAGTGACACTATGCTATTTCAAACAGATAGCCTTCCGGTGTTTGACCTCGGGCCAGATACCGCAATTTGCATAGATCAATCAATCACCTTTGATCCTGGAGCTAATTATGCCACTTACCAATGGAACAATGGGCCAAACAGCCAATCAATTACTGTCGATAGTGCGTTCATATACACTGTTAATGTAACCACCCAAGCCGGCTGTCCTGGAGCAGATACTATTGAACTCTTTATCAACCCGCTGCCAATAGTTAATCTAGGAAATGACAGAGAACTATGTATTGGAGCTGCCATCAATGAAGTATTAGACGCAGGGCCAAATTTTGCGCTTTACGAGTGGTCTCAAGGTACCACTGGACCTGAAGCTACTGCAAGAACTATCACAGTAAATATCGAAGACATTTTCATCGTAACAGTGACAGACATTAATGGCTGTCAGAACACAGATACAATTGAAACATCTGCGGTTCATGAGCCAACAATTGACATCGGCCTCGATACTAGCTATTGTGAAGGCGATGATTTCGATTTCATAATGAATACAGGTTCCGGATTCATCAAACACATTTGGTTAGATTTAAACAGAACTCCTCCTAACGATACGGTTTCTAAATCAGGACAAATCTTACTCGTAGATACTGCCGGAGTTTATGTTGTTGAAATCACGGAGCTTTTTAACACCAGAGAATGTACTAACAGAGATACGGTAAACGTAATTGAATTGCCTCTTCCAACAATCAATGCAACTGGTGACGTGACTTTCTGTGAAAACGAAATCTTTAACTTTACAAGAACTGCCGTTTCAAGAACTGGTTATTCTTATGAATGGAGCACTGGTTCAACCACGAATAGCATTAATGTTACCGATTTTGGCACCTATAGAATTACGGTAACAAACGACACTACAGGTTGCGAAGGTACAGAAGCATTTAACGTGCTTCGCTCGCTCTTACCTGAAGTTGATTTAACTGGAGATAGCTTGGTTTGTGAAAACCGACCTATCAAGGTGGATGCGACTAACGAAGGATACTCCTATCGATGGGTTCAAGTTCTTGAAGATACAAGCTTCGTCATATCCCTTGATTCAGCAATTACCGTTGCAGACAGTGGATTCTATAGGGTTGAGCTCGACAATGGATTTTGCACTTATGAGGATTCAACTTTTATCAGATACGACGTTTTCCCGAGGGTCTTCTTAGGGGAAAACACAACACTCTGTGCTGGAGATACTCTTTTCTTAAATGCTAGCTTCTCTGAATCAGATGTAAACTACCTATGGAATGATGGAAGTAATGACAGTATTTATCCTGCTCGTTATAGTGGAACATACTCCGTTGAGGTTAGCAATGGTTGTGGGGTGGACATTACCAATATTACAGTCAACTTTGAAGATTGTAGTAAGATCTGGGTGCCTAATGCATTCACACCAAATAGCGATGACGACAACGAATTCTTTAAGGCTTATTCTCTTGAGAGTTTCCTAGAATTCAGGCTAGATATTTTCGATCAATGGGGGAGTATTATTTACACTTCAACTGATATCGAGCGACAATGGGACGGTACATCCTTTGAGGGGTCCGATTTACCAATTGGAACCTACGTATGGAAAATTACCTACAAATCACAATTTGAACTAGGTATCGAAGGTGCACCTACTAGAACCTTAGCGGGAAGAGTGAACCTTATCCGCTAGTCTTTTCAGACTTTTGCCCAAATTCCATTAAAAAGGCTTTCAAGAATTCATCAATTCCACCATCCATAACGGCTTGGATATTACTGCTTTCATGATTAGTTCTTAAGTCCTTCACAAGTTTGTAAGGATGGAATACATAATTTCTAATCTGAGAACCCCATTCGATTTTCATCTTGGTTCCTTCAAGCTCATCCTTTTCTTCTTGTCGTTTTCGAAGTTCAAGTTCATAGAGCTTTGATTTCAGCAAGCTCATTGCATTCTCCTTGTTTTGGAGTTGACTTCTGCTCTCAGAGTTCTTAATGATGATTCCCGTGGGCTTGTGTTCTAGACGAACCGCAGTTTCAACCTTGTTTACATTTTGACCCCCTGCCCCTCCTGATCGAAAGGTGTCCCAACTGATGTCTCCTGGGTTCACATTTATTTCAATGCTATCATCTACTACCGGATATACAAACACCGATGAGAAAGATGTGTGTCTGCGTGCGTTTGAATCAAAAGGCGAAATTCGAACCAAACGATGTACCCCGTTCTCCGCCTTTAAATATCCATAAGCGAATGGCCCATCAACCTCTATTGTAACTGATTTAATACCCGCTACCTCTCCATCTTGGCGATCTATTTCTTTAACCTTATAGCCGTTCTTTTCAGCCCACATTAAATACATGCGCAAGAGCATTTCAGCCCAATCTTGACTTTCAGTTCCACCTGCTCCAGAATTGATTTCTAAGACTGCAGGCAGACCATCTTCCTCATTCGAAAGCATATTTCGAAACTCTAGATCCTCAAGTAAAGTTTGAGACTTTTGAAACTGATTTTCAATATCTTCTTCACTTGCTTCTCCCTCTTCATGGAATTCGAAAAGGATCTCCAATTCTTCGATTGAGCTTTTGACTTCGTCAAAACCATCAACCCAAATCTTCTTCTTATTAATTTGCTTTAGCGTTGCTTCCGCTTTCTTAGGATCGTCCCAAAAATTGGGATCGTGCGTAGCTTGTTCTTCGTCATTGATTAGCTCTCTCTTAGCATCGACGTCAAAGATGCCCCCTTAACGCATCCAGGCGCCCAATCAAATGACCTACTTGGTCTTTATTGATCATATTAATTAGTGTTTAAGTGATCCAGGATTAAATCATATTCGAATCCCTTCTGTTGCAAATATCGAATAATAGCCGCTTTGTTTTTGTACTCGTTGGTAGATTTTGTACTGCGTCTTTTTTTATGAGCTAATTCTCCAATTCTGGCTAGATAATCATCCTCCGAAATCTCTTCATTCCAGGCTAGTTCAATCAATTCACTAGGGATTTTCTTAAGCCTTAATGCATGACGAATTTTGATTCGTCCCCAACTTTTGATATTGAATTTGCTTTTGGTATAAGTTCTTGCGAAACGCTCCTCATTCAATACATCGATTTCAAGAAGGTATTCGACATATCCTTCGATACTAGAAGCACCAAGGCCAAGCTTAATAAGCTTGGCCTTGACATCTTCAATGCATCTTTCTTGATACGAGCAAAAGCGACCTAACTTCTCGAGAATATCAGGTCTTAATTTCACTTTCCCTCTTTCTTTTTGGGCTTTCTAGTATCCAATGGTACATTGTTCGCATCCTCAAAATGAAACTGAATCAAGGGTAATGAATACGATGCTCTGATCCCTATCCATTTATTGTGTTTGCTATACCACTTTCTCTGAAACTTCTTAAAGCCTTTAGACAGATATGCTTCGAGGAATGGATGACAAACCAAAGTCACCTTACCTGAAATCTTTTTCTGGGATACAGCTGCTACTGCCGCCTCAACTTTATCAACCATTAAGATAGTAGCCTCTACTTCTTTGGATTTTCCATCTCCAGAAGGCAGAACTTCCATGGTATTAATATCCATTTCAGGTCTTACTCTTTGTCTTGTGATTTGGACCAAACCAAACTTTGATGGAGGTAAGATGTGATGTTTAGCTCTATCATCTTTCATGCAATCGCGAAAAGCATTCAGCAGTTGCTTCTTGTTCTCGCTCTTATGCATGTCGATAAAATCAACCACAATAATTCCACCCATGTCCCTCAATTTGAGCTGACGAGCAATCTCTTCTGCAGCCTCAAGGTTAACTTTGAGCGCATTCTCCTCTTGGTTCTTAATGTCTTTTGAAGTATTACCACTATTGACATCAACTACGTGAAGTGCCTCAGTGTGCTCAATGACTAAATAAGATCCAGAAGGCATTGTTACATGTCTTCCGAAGGATGCTTTGATTTGTTTTTCAATTCCGAAAAAGTCAAATACAGGAATCTTTCCTTTATAAAGACTGATGATGTCTTTTTTATCCGGTGCAATAGTTTCTAAATACTCTCGCAGCTCATAAAAAAGCTTCTCATCATTGATGTAGATTTTATTGAAACTAGGATTCAGCATATCCCTCAGGATAGCCTCACTTCTGCTCACTTCTGACATTACTCTTGAGGGTACTTCTGCCTTTTTCAAAGGTTTAGCCATCTCTTCCCAACGGGAATAGAGGTCAGTCATGTCCTGGTTTAGCTCTGCTACTTTCTTTTCTTCAGCAATCGTTCGAATAATTACACCAAAGTTTTTAGGCTTGATGCTCATGATCAAGGTCCTTAACCTTTCGCGCTCTTTTCGACTTCGAATCTTCTGAGAAACAGAAATTTTATTTGAAAAAGGAACAAGTACTAAATACCTACCTGCTAAACTCAGCTCTGAAGATATTCTTGGTCCTTTTGTAGAAATTGGTTCTTTAGTGACTTGCACTAAAATCGTTTGATTAGGCTTTAGTACCTCATCAATTTTCCCACCTTTGTTGATATCTGACTCAAGTTTAAAGTCGTTCAAGGAAACATCATTTGTTTTCCCTTTCAACTGGCGCTCTGTGTATTTATGCAGAGACTTAACTTGAGGACCTAAATCAAAATAGTGCAGGAATGCATCTTTCTCATAACCGACTTCAATGAACGCTGCATTTAGTCCGGTTGTGAGTTTTTTTACCCTACCGAGGTAATAATCCCCTACTGAGAACTTACTTTCGTGTTGTTCTGCATGAAGCTCTGAAAGCCTCTTATTTTCTAGGAGTGCTATTTTAACCTCGGAGGATGTAACGTTAATTACAAGCTCCTTGCTCACATTAAATCGATTAAGTTAATCCTATATGACAATCATTTAGGAACGTAAAAACTTACTTCTTACGCTTATGACGATTTTTTCTTAGACGTTTTTTTCTCTTGTGAGTGGCAATCTTATGCCTCTTTCTTTTCTTTCCACTTGGCATTTCAAGTATTTTTTAGTTGTTCAACAATTTTTTCAACTTCTGCTTTTGAGTCTTCGTCCTCTGTTTTACCGACAAAGTCCTCAAGGTATGAAATAGCTTCGGCCTTATTTCCTAAATTGGAATGTGCATTCCCAAGGAAATAAAGACACTCAACGTTTTCAGGCTCTAATTCTAGCACCTTTTCAAAACGTGTGATTGCTTTTTCAAATTGACCGGACTGTATTGAAAAAAGTCCCATCTGAAAATGAGCTCGTCCATATTCTGGATTTTCTTCGAGGATTTTCCTCATTAGCATAATCCCTTGCATCGGGCTTCCAGCTCCGTTCACCAACGCTATTGCAGAATCTAACATTAAATCCTTCTCGCTAATTTGTTGGTCTGCCTCTAAAGCTGGCTTTTTTGGCATGTTATAGATACCTACTGCCACAAGGACAGCTATCAGTATCGCTATGTAAGATCCGCGTTTCAACTTCGGATTATTATTTCACTTTGACCTTACCTTTTACAAGGCTAACAAAGCTTTTAGACGGTTTAAACGCTGGAATATTATGAGCTGGAATAATAATACTCGTGTTTTTAGAAATATTTCTTCCAGTTTTCTCGGCTCTTTCCTTGATTATGAAAGATCCAAATCCTCTCAAATAAACATTCTCTCCTCTGCTCATCGATGTGCGAATGCTTTCCATGAAAGCTTCTACTGTCGATAAAACTGCCAATTTCTCTACTCCAGTTTTCTCAGAAATCTCGTTTACAATCTCCGCTTTTGTCATCGTTCTATTTGATTTTTAGATATTTAAATTCTTTAAAAGACCCTTCTTTGAGGGGCGGCAAATATAATTCAAAAACATTTATAATATTTATTAGTTTCTCCTTAAAATCAGATCATTGAGCAAATTCGGAAAACAGGTCACAGAATGGTATAAAATCAACAAACGAGCGCTTCCGTGGCGCATCGATCAAAACCCTTATCATGTATGGCTTTCTGAGATTATTTTGCAACAGACACGCGTTGAACAAGGACTTCCTTATTTTAAAAAATTCAAGGAAACCTATCCAACAATTCAATCTTTTGCGAATGCGAGTGAAGAGGATATACTTAAACTTTGGCAAGGGCTCGGATACTACTCTCGTGCTCGCAATATGCATTTTACTGCAAAGCACATCGCCTCCAAACTAACCGGGGAATTTCCAGATAATTATAATGACTTACTCAAGCTAAAGGGAATTGGGGACTATACCGCTTCTGCAATTGCCTCCATTGCATTTGGGGAAAAAGTCCCAGTTGTGGATGGCAATGTCTTCAGGTTGGTATGCAGATACTACGGAATCACGACTGATATTCAACAAGCTTCTACCAAAACCACATTGAAATCGCTGCTTTCTGAGGAAATCAAAGAAGCAAATCCAGGAGAATTTAATCAAGCCATCATGGAATTTGGTGCACTTCAATGCAAGCCCGTTAAGCCAGATTGTGCTGTATGCCCCTTAGTCGATAATTGCCAAGCAAATTTGGAGGGCTTGGTAGATTCAATCCCGGTCAAAAAGAAAAAGATTAAGCTCAAAAAACGATTTTTCACCTACCTAGTGAGGGATGATGAGCACACAATTCTGCAAAAAAGAGAAGAAAATGATATTTGGAAAGGCCTTTATCAGTTTCCAAATATTGAGTCGAATTCTTTGCTTGATCCGGATGAGTTCTTCTCGGAACTCAGCGTCCTGAATTGGATCGATAAGCCAAATAATGTAGAGCTGATTGATACGATCGATTTACCTAAACACATCTTAAGTCATCAGCACATTTATACTCGCTTTGTTGTGGTAAAAAACATTTCCTATTTGCACTCTGGCATTCAGGTAGATAGATCTAATCTTGAACAGTATCCAATCCCAAGAATCATTGATAAGTTTTTGGAAAAGCGCCCCAAATTCTTGATTAAAAATTGATAGCTTTGTGTACTAATCAAGTAGCAAAATTGTGGCTGGAAGTGTAAACAAAGTAATTCTAATAGGTAACCTTGGAAAAGATCCTGAAGTTAAGTATTTCGAAGAAGGGAGAGGCTTTGCAAAGTTTCCATTAGCCACTACAGAATCATATCGAGATAAAGCGGGTGAACGAGTTGATCAAACTGAATGGCACAACATTACAGTTTGGAGACCAGGATTAGTTGATCTTGTAGAGAAGTATCTAAAAAAAGGAAACAAAGTTTATATAGAAGGACGTTTGCGTACAAGAAGTTGGGAAGATGACTCGAACCAAACCAAGTACATTACGGAAATCGTAGTAGATAATATGACCTTTCTTGGATCTCCTAATGATTCAAAATCAGAATCTGCTAAACCTGAAAACACCAATACATCTTCGGCACCTGTTCCTAAGAGCGCAGAAGAAGAGGATGATTTGCCCTTTTAATTGATTGAAATTTGGACGAGCCCTCTCAGAGTCTTAATCTAATTTTTATCATCCTTCAGATTTTTAAAGGCCTAAGCTTTGAGGCCTTGATCTACTTCGCGATTGTTTTGATACTAATTGTTTGTTCTGGGCTAGTTTCTGGAAGTGAAGTGGCATTTTTCTCACTAGAGCCAAAGGATCTTGAATCTCTTTCTGAAGAAGATGATAAGAGTAGCAGGCAAGTAATGGATTTGCTTGAAAAGCCAAAAAAGTTACTCGCAACCATTCTCATCGCTAACAACTTCGTGAATATTGGGATTATTATCCTCTCTTCGGTACTTACAGAATTACTCTTCGATTTTAGTTCTAGTCCTCTTTTGGGATTCTTAATAAAAGTAATTGCCATTACCTTCATTTTACTGCTTACTGGAGAAGTGATTCCTAAGGTATATGCTAATCAAAATGCCTTGCGAATCAGTCAGATCATGAGCTTCCCTATTCTCATAGGAAGTAAACTATTCAACCCTCTGAGCCAGATCCTTATTCGTTCAACAAAGCTTATTGACAACAGGTTTAACAAAAAGCAATCTACCATCTCCATAAGTGACCTGACCAATGCCCTTGAACTGACTAAAGATGAAGAGACGGAGCAAGATGAGCAGAAAATACTTGAAGGTATCGTCCGTTTCGGGAATACCGATGTTAAGCAGATTATGACCTCTCGAGTTGACATCTTGGCTGTTGACAAGAGTCTTTCTTATAAAGAGCTATCAAATGAAGTACTCGATGCCGGTTATTCAAGAGTTCCAGTTTTCGATCAAAGTTTTGACAAAATTGAAGGCGTTATTTATCTTAAAGACCTGATTCCATACATTGATGAAACCGAGGCTTTTGATTGGTGCAAGCTCATCCGGGCACCCTATTTTGTTCCTGAGAACAAAAAAATTGATGATCTACTCAACGAATTCAGAGAGAAGAAAATCCACATGGCAATTGTGGTAGACGAATTTGGCGGGACTTCTGGAGTAGTGACTCTTGAGGATGTGCTTGAAGAAATTGTTGGGGAGATTTCTGACGAATTTGATACCGAAGATCTAACCTATTCACGACTTGACAAGCACACCTTTATTTTTGATGGGAAAACACCATTAAATGATTTGTACCGGATCCTTGAAATCGATGGACAGGATTTTGAGGAGTCTAAAGGAGAAGCTGATACTGTGGCCGGCTTCATTATTGAAATAGCTGAACGAATCCCGAAGGCCAAAGAACATGTGCCCTTTTTAAACTACGACTTTGAAATTGAAGTAGCTGATAATCGACGAATTAGTACGATTAAAGTTCGGATTAATGAAAAGAAGGAAAATGAAACATTAGGTGATGAAAGTACTAGTTAGTCTCTTTGTGATATCTGTTCTTCTTTATTCATGTGAAGAAACTTATAGCCCAAAACCTTCTGGTTTTCATCGAATCGATTTGAACAAAAAAAGCTATCAAACTTATGAGGCCGATTGTCCATTCAGCTTTGATTACCCTGTGGAAAGCTTGTTAGACGACAAGCAAGAAAATTGTTGGATGAATATTCATTACCCCCAATTTGGGAGTACTATTCACTTAAGCTATGTTCCTATAGATTCCAGTGAATTGGCCAAACATATAGAAGACAGCAGAAAGTTGGCTATGAAGCATTTGGTAAAAGCCAATGACATCAAGGAAGTCCTATTTCAAAATAAGGACTCTAAAGTTTATGGCCTTAGCTACGATTTTGAAGGCAACACCGCTTCAAACTATCAATTCTTTCTAACAGACTCCAACAATCATTTCTTTAGAGGTGCCATGTATTTTAATATGGCTCCAAATGCCGACTCTTTAGGCCCAGTGATCGACTATATAAAGTTAGATCTAGAAAAGCTCATCGAAAGCTTCAAATGGGTTGAAGACGGCGAAGGTTAATGAAGATATAGTATTGCCAACCTAAGGCGATACTTGCAAGTATAAGGTGACTAGCTTGCATTAATCTTGGAACTTCGAAATAGGCCATTACCACTCCTGTCAGAATCTCAACTAAAAGAATCGCTACGATTCCCATATAGATGCTTGATTTGAACCTTAATTTTCTCATGTGAAAGGCTAACCATAAATTCAAGCCCAAAACCAAAAGGGAAAAACTTCGATGAACTAAGAATAGACTTGACAAAGATTCAATCCAGGCTGATCTATCTGCATAGCCAAGGTTTCTAGCAATCACATCAATTTCTTGGCGAACTTGTGTGCCCATAATGATTTGAATTAGGCTCAAAATCAAAACCAAGCCTAGAATATAAAAGGCTGTTTTATCAATCTGGACATTCAAGTTTGAGCCTACACTGCTCGCCTTCTCCAAATGAAGCAAAAGCACCACAATTAACAGTGCCAGGAACATGTGAACTGAGATAGTTCCGGGTAAGAGATTTGTTGAGACTACAATTGATCCGAACCAAGCTTGAACCAGAATGGCCAAGAGCAAAAAGCCACTCAACCAAAACAAGCTAGGTTTGATTTTTCTTAAACGAATAGACCAGATAAATAAGCCCAATAGGAAGAACCCGCTAATAGCTCCTATCAGGCGGTTCAAATATTCAATGTAGGTTTTAACAACATTGAAATTCTCTTCTTCATAAACCGACTTATCCTTGGCTATTTTGTTTGCCAAGTCTGTAAAGCCAAGTTGTTCTAAATAGCTCGCAAGCTTTTCGTTTTTTTGACGCCGCTTAACAGAGTATACTTCTAAGTAATCAGCTGGCAATTCCTCAGCACTAGTTGGAGGAATATATTCGCCGAAGCATTTTGGCCAATCCGGGCAACCCATTCCGCTTCCGGTCATCCTTACGATAGCACCAGCAAGAATCACCAAATAAATGATTCCTATTGTCCATTTTGTTAATCTATTAAAGCCTTGCATATGACTTTAACAAAGGTTCGAAAATTTTTGTTGTGCACCCTTCGAAACTGAGTTAAACTCGTCGAAGAATCCCAAAGATATTTGGGAAATTTAAGCGTGGTATTCTGTCGATTACGCTTTCTTTTTCTGCTGCTTCTTGAGTGTTTGGACCTGCTGTAGAGCTTCCTGCTTCCACTCCTGTAGCCTTGAAACCTTCAACCTTGTAATGATCTTTACCATTAACCGATTGAATCAAACTGATGATTTCTTTCTCAGAAACTTGAGACTCATCAAATTCAACATTACAGGTGGCCTCTTCGTAGTTGACCTCAGCACTCAAAACTCCTTTAGCTTCTGCTAACTTTTCCTCAATTGACATGGCGCATCCCATTTCACAAACCATTCCTTCAATTTGCATTGAAGCTGTCATCACCTTGGAAGTGACTTTTTGTTCTTCTTGACTGCAACCGAAAACAATTACAGCTAAGACAATTAGCTTAATGAAATGTAGTCCTAGACTTTTCATGATCCCAAATTTAATCTTTACTCTTGATTCACAAGTATTTGATTTAAACTTAGTGTTAAATTTTGTTTGAACGGTTTTTCAAGTAGCTTTCCTATTCCGATATCTTTGCGCCGAATTATGGAGGAACAAAATGAAATGTCGTTCTTACAACACCTTGAAGTGCTGCGTTGGCATTTGATGCGTTCAGTTTTTGCCATTCTTCTTGGAGCAACTTCCTTATTCATTGCTAAAACATTTGTATTCGACAAGATCATTTTTGCTCCGAAGAATGCCGATTTTGTAACCTTCAGGTTTCTATGTAAAGTTTCGATAAAGTTATCTGAATGGCTTCCTTTCATATTTTCCCAAGACAGCATTTGTATTGGCCAAAACCTTCCACAGCTACAAAACATCCATATGGCGGGTCAATTCATGACTCATATTTTGGTTTCCTTGATTGGCGGAATCATCATCGCCTTCCCATACCTAGTATTTGAGGTATGGCGCTTCATAAAGCCTGGTTTAAAAGCAAGTGAAAGGAAATATGCTACAGGAATTGTATTCTTTACTTCCCTACTCTTCTTAAGTGGAGTGTCATTTGGTTACTTCGTTATCACTCCACTTTCGGTTAATTTCTTTTTGAGCTATTCCATCAGTGATTCTGTTGCAACCATTCCAACTTTGAGCACATACATTTCTACTGTAACCACTGTTGTTTTGGCATGTGGATTTGTATTCCAATTACCAAACCTTGTTTATTTCCTTGCCAAAGCAGGCGTTGTTAGCGCACGGGTAATGAAGGCTTATCGAAAGCACTCATTTGTGGCAGCACTTATTTTGTCCGCTGTAATTACCCCACCTGACGTTTTTTCTCAAATACTCGTCAGTTTCCCTTTGGTCATTCTCTACGAGCTGAGTATTTTTATTGCTAGAAGAGTGGAAAAAGCTGCTCAGGCCAAATTAGCATGATAAGGTTCAGCCTAGTTTTTCTTGTATTGAGTGTATTTACGATAACTAACGTAGTTGCTCAGAAGACAATTGTAAGAGGTACAGTTAAGGACGCCGAAACAGGAGAATCATTGCCTTTTGTGAACCTTGTGTTCAAAGATTCCAAAATAGGAACCAGCACCGACATAAATGGTAGCTTCTATCTTGAAACATACTATCCAAGCGACAGCCTCATTTGTTCATTTGTAGGTTATAAGAGACAAATCAAAGCGGTTAAAAAAGATGTTAGCCAAACTATTGAATTCAATCTTGGTGCAGGAAGTGTTTCCCTCGGAGAAATCGAAGTTGTTGGAACTAAAAAAGACATTAACCCTGCCGAGGCCCTTTTGGATCGGGTTATAAATAACAAGTTTATAAACAATAGGGAAAAGCTCGATGCATTTCAATATGAGGTTTACAACAAAATAGAATTTGACGTCAATAACATTCATGAAGAATTTGGAGAAAATAAACTGATGCAACCCTTTGAGTTCATCTTTGAGAACATAGATACCACCGAAAACAAGCCATTTTTACCCTTCTTTATAACGGAGACCATGTCGGACTTTTACTTTAAAAAGAATCCGAAATACCACAAAGAGATTATAAAAGCTGCTAAAGTATCTGGACTTGAAAACGAAAGTATTTCTCAGTTTTTAGGTGATATGTATCAAAACGTGAATATCTATGATAACTACCTCTACATATTTCAACAGGGATTCGTTAGTCCGATTTCAAACTTTGGAAAGTTTACCTACAATTATTACATCGTCGACAGTGCTTTTATAGATAACTACTGGTGTTATAAACTCGACTTTTCTCCAAAAAGAAAAGCGGAACCAACCTTTATCGGTCATATGTGGATTAGTGATACCACTTATGCAGTAAAGCGAATTGAAGCAGGGATTTCGGAAGGAACCAATATTAACTTCATCAACGAGTTCAAAGTCATTCAAGAGTTCTCAGAAGTTGAAAAGGAAGTTTGGATGCTCACAAAGGATCAACTGATTGTTGACTTCCAGTTATCTGCCAAAACTTTAGGTTTCTATGGAAGAAAAACTGCCACCTATAGGGACTTTGATATTAACAAACCCAAACAAGCAAGTTTTTATGAAATAGCCGACGATATTATCGTTGAAGACAGTGCAGGTCTTCGAGGTGATGAATATTGGAATAGAAACAGGCATCAAGAACTAACTGCTTCAGAAAACATCATCTACCACATGGTAGACTCCTTGAAAGAAATTCCTCGCTTTAATACCTACATCGACATTATCACGCTCTTAGTATCGGGCTATTATGTGGCTGGGCCAGTTGAAATAGGACCCTACTTCACCTTCTACAGCTTCAACCCAATAGAAGGAAACAGATTTCGATTTGGGGGTCGAACGAGTAACTCCTTTTCTAAAATGATCATGCCCGAAGCCTATTTAGCCTATGGTACAAGAGATCGGAAATTCAAGTACGGAGGTGGTGTAAAGTTCTTCATCACAAAAAAACCTAGGCAGATGGTTAAACTCTACTATCGTAACGACTTGGAACAACTAGGACAAGGGATTAATGCCTGGCGCACAGACAACATCGTCGCCTCAGTTTTCAGAAGAAACCCTGCGGTTCAATTAAATGGATTTGAGGAATATAAAGTTCAGTTTGAACGTGAATGGTTTCAGGGTTTTTCTAATGAGATCAGCTTTACTAGGAGAAATTTATGGTCGGTATCAGATTCGTTGAAGTTCTTGACCCTAGCATCCGATGGAAATCCGGTAGAACTGCCTGGAGTAGCCTTCTCTGAAATCAGCTTACTCACTCGTTTTGCCTATAAAGAAAAGTTTGTTGCTGGTGAATTCGAGCGTGTGAGCTTGGGAACTAAGTACCCAACCCTTCAATTAAAGTACAGTTTGGGTATTAAAGACTTTCTTGGAGGAGAATATAATTACCACAGACTCGTTTTGAATGTGCGTGATAAGATTTGGTTCGCGCCTTTGGGCTTTAGCAATGTGATATTTGAAGCCGGGAAGATTTGGGGGAACGCCCCTTTTCCTGTTCTCGAGCTCCACAATGGAAATGAAACACTTGCATACGACCCTACGGCATTCAATTTGATGAACTTCTATGAATTCGTAAGTGATGAGTACACAAGTTTAGCAGTGACACACCACTTTAACGGACTGTTTTTTAATCGCATTCCATTATTTAGAAAATTGAAATTTAGAGAGCTTGCTTCATTCAAAGGTGTCGTTGGGAACCTTGATCCAGCCAACAGGAACGTCCTTTTGTTTCCTTCCGGTTTAGGTACCTTATCGCGACCTTATGCAGAAGCTGGATTCGGTGTAGAAAACATTGCCAAGGTTTTAAGAATAGACGCTTGGTGGAGATTGACTTATTTAGACAATCCAGATATCGCTAAATTTGGAATTCGAGCATTATTACAAGTACGATTCTAATATGAAATTAAGAGCCGAGAACCTTATCAAGAAATACAAGAAACGTACTGTCGTTAAAGGAGTGAGCGTTAGCTTGAATCAGGGAGAAATTGTTGGGCTTCTTGGACCTAATGGTGCAGGAAAAACAACCTCATTTTACATGATTGTTGGCTTGATAAAGCCAAACGAAGGGCAAATATTCCTTGATGACAAGAATATCACCTCAATGGCCATGTTCGAAAGAGCGAAGTTGGGTATTGGATATTTACCGCAAGAAGCTTCGGTCTTCCGAAAACTTAGTGTGGAAGATAATATCATGGCTGTGCTTGAAATGATAATAAAGAACAAGGCTGAACGAGAACAAAAGCTTGAGTCACTCTTGGAAGAATTTGGTTTGAATCACGTTAGAAAAAACCGCGGGGACTTGCTCAGTGGAGGAGAAAGAAGACGGACCGAAATTGCTCGTGCATTAGCCGTAGACCCTAAATTCATTTTGCTCGATGAGCCCTTTGCTGGTGTAGACCCAATTGCTGTTGAAGACATTCAATCCATTGTTTCAAAATTGAAAGAGAAAAACATTGGAATCTTAATTACAGATCATAATGTTCAAGAGACGCTTTCAATTACCGACCGCGCTTACCTACTTTTTGAAGGGAATATCCTCAAGTCAGGAACTGCCGTTGAATTGGCAGAAGATGAACAAGTACGACGTGTTTATCTCGGGAAGAATTTTGAATTGAAGCGTTCAGCTTCAGCTGACTAATTTTATGTTGAGCTCTGTTATTCGCTTATTAAGGCTGCATCAATGGGTGAAAAACTTGCTCATTTTTATCCCCGCCTTTTTCGCAGGAAACATTCTCGATAGTTCAGCCATAAACCTGATTCTCTGTTTTCTATCTTTTTCTTTTGTGGCCTCTTCCGTCTACATAGTTAACGACATAGTTGATAGCCCACTAGACAAACTACACCCAAGAAAACGCTTCAGACCAATCGCTAATGGAGAGATTTCAAGAAATACTGCTCTTCTATTTTTTGGCTTTTGTTTGCTTTTTGGCATTGGATTATCCTTTTTAGTTAGTTTAAACCTTACTTGGGTTTTACTGGCATACCTAGTCATTAACCTCTTGTATTCATGGAAGCTTAAACAGATCGTGATTATAGACTTAATCATTTTAGCCACAGGCTTTCTTTTGAGAATTTATGCAGGTGGAATTGCTGCTTCAGTTCCCATATCCAATTGGTTGTTATTGATGATTTTCTTGCTCGCAGTATTTGTAGGACTCGCTAAACGCAGAGACGATCTTTTGCTTTTAGAAGTATCAGGAATCACTGTACGCAAGGGCATTCAATCCTATACCAAAAGGCATATTGACATAGGAATGGTGAGCATTTCTCTAATCGCGGTATTAAGTTACATTATGTACACTATTTCTCCTGAAGTCGTTGCCCGAATAGGGAATGAGAACTTGTATTGGAGCGCCAGTTTTGTAATAGTTGGAATTGCTCGTTATATGCACCTAACATGGGTGAAGCAAAAAAGCGGTTCGCCTATCAGAATCCTTCTTGGGGATCCCTTACTTCTGCTTATCATTTTGCTGTGGGTCTTGTTTTTTGTTTTCTCCATCTATATTTGAATCTGTGAAAGTCTCAAATTGGGGTAATTATCCATCAGTAGAAGCAGAGGTTCATCCAACAAGTGAAACACCTGACCAAGCATTTATTCCAAGAGCTATGGGCAGAAGTTATGGAGATGCCGCCCTTGAACATCACATTTTAGACACTCGCATATTAAAAACTTCATTCGAGCTTGAAGGAAATCTGTTGATTACAGATGCTGGCTCTAGTCTTAAAGAAATTCTAGAGTTTATCGTACCAGAAGGTTTCTTCCTACCAGTTAGTCCTGGAACAAAATTCATAAGTGTAGGTGGTGCAATCGCAAGTGATATTCATGGGAAAAATCATCATTCCGAAGGTTCATTTGGGAAATATGTGGAATGGATTGATATCGAGAATAGTGATGGCTCATTTAGAGCCTCAAAAACCGAAAACCAAGTTTTATTTCACAGCACCATCGGAGGAATGGGACTCACTGGTGTGATCAAGAGGGCTGCCATTAAATTGAAAAAAATTGAAACCAGCTTGATTGATCAAGAAGTCATCAAGCTCAGTAATCTTACGGAATTGTTGAAGGCTTTCAAAAGCTATAATTCCAGCACTTATTCCGTAGCTTGGATAGATTGCCTTAGTAAGGGAAAAAGCTTTGGTAGGTCTATTCTATTCCTTGGAGAGCATGCCAAAACAGGGGAACTAAAAATCCCGAAATCAAGAAAACTAAATATTCCTTTCTTCTTCCCCTCCTTTAGCCTTAACAACTTGACTATCAGAATATTTAATAGCTTGTATTTCACTAAGAACAAAGCGAAAAAAGACCGAATTAATTACGATACATTCTTTTATCCGCTTGATGGTATTGGCAACTGGAACAGAATTTATGGTAAAAACGGATTTACCCAGTACCAGTTTGTAATTCCATTTGAAAAAGGTGATGAAGCACTTCTAAAGATTATTCAATCCATGCAAGAAGCTCGATTTCTTCCCTTTCTAACTGTACTAAAAACGCTTGGAGACAAAACGAGCAAGTCTCCCCTATCCTTCCCAATTCGAGGATATACTTTGGCCCTTGACTTTAAAATTAGAAAAGGACTTTTTGAATTTCTAAATGAACTCGACAAAATTGTGATCGAGTATGGTGGAAGGGTATATTTGACAAAAGATTGCAGACTTCCAAAAGCACATTTCGAGCAAATGTATAATTGGAAAAATGAGTTTTTTGGGGATCCAAAACATAGCTCCTTACTTGCAAAAAGAATCGGTTTAAGGTGAAAGCGTTAATCATAGGAGCGAATTCAGATATCGCCTTCGAGCTTGCAAAAATTTGGAGCAGTAGATCCTATGAACTATTTCTCGCGGTGAGAAACACGGAGCTTTTTGAGTCGCGCTGTTCAGAAGCGAAACTTTCGAACTATCATATATTGTCGTTTGATGCTTCAAAAGATGAAAGCATCGACAGCATCAAAAGCTCAGAAATTGAACCGGATGTTGTGCTATTTGCTCATGGTATATTAGATGAAGCTGAGAGCGCTAACCTGGTTGAATATTGGAAGGTGAATTATCTTTCTATTGCCAGATTATCAGAACACTATTGCCAACAAATGGCTAAAAAACGCATGGGTTCTATACTGGCAATTGGCTCAGTGGCAGGATTAAGGGGAAGAGCCTCAAACTTCCATTACGGAGCAAGCAAGGCCGCTTTGCATACCCTGTTTTCCGGGCTGCGAAATAAATGGTCGAAGAATGGAGTGCAAGTATCTCTCATATTACCTGGTCCTATTCAAACAAAAATGACTGCAAATATTGAACTTAAGTCTCCGTTGGTAGCAAGCGCTATCAAAGCGGCTAAAGACATCGATAAAGCTTTTCTTAAAAAGAAAGACATCAGCTATAACCCTTGGTATTGGAGGTATATTATGATAGTCATCCGTTCAATTCCAGAATTCATTTTTAAAAAGCTGAACCTTTGAAACGGCTCGCTCTCTTTGACTTCGATCATACCCTTGTTTCCATAGATAGCATGCTGGCCTTCTTGAAGTATTGCCATCCTGCTTGGAGAGTTAATCTTAGCATAGCAGTCCTCTCACTATTGATTCCTTTTCGTGATAGAGCCAAGTTAAAAGCTAGTCTAATGGCTCTTTTATTTAAAAACTGGGAAGACTCTAAATTGGAATTGGCTGCGATAAATTTTGCTCAGAAGGCCTTGACGAATAGCCGAAATAAAGAAGTTTACGATCTCTTTCTGTCCTTGAAAAAAACACACGAGGTTTATATAGTAAGTGCCTCATTTGACATTTGGTTAAAGCCCTGGTGTGAGCAAGAAAATGTTGGACTTATTTGCAGCAAATTCGATACAAAAAACAGAAAGGCAATTAGCAAAAATTGCAAAGGAGAAGAAAAGCTGATCAGAATTAAAGAGGAGCTTAACCCCAGCAGCTATTCAGAAATTTATGCCGTTGGAAACTTACCTGATGATGCCGCCATGTTCTCGATTGGAACCATCACAAAAGCGGTGTAAAATCTTAGGCCGAGCTTATTAAACGCGCTCTAGTTCGAAGTGATACGATTCCATAATCATATTCGCAAGAATACTTTTACAGGCTTGATCTACTTTTTCGCGTGCTGACTCTTCGTTTTCAGCTTCAATCTCTAAGCTTATGTGCTTGCCAATTCTAACATGATCAATTTCCGCCAAGCCAAGGTTTTTCATATTACTTGAAACAGCCTTTCCTTGAGGGTCTAAAAGGTTTTCATTTGGCATTACGTCGATTTCAGCTTTGAACCTCATTTTTTCTAAATATTGATTGAAAAATAGATATTAAAACGTAGATAATTATTATCCATGCAAAGGAAGAGTATTCTATGGTAATTGAACCAGGAATTCTAAAAAAGAAATGCGCAAAAGCGTAAAAAATAAAAAGCGCGCAAAAAATTAAGAAGACATACTGCGTTTTATTCTGCTTCCATGAAAAGCCCTTTAGTTTTAAAGAGAACATAGGTATTGGAATAACTAATAAAGCAGATAAGATTAAGGCCAATATTACATGGCTGATCGGGTTGAATAAAACACCAAACATCCACATGTCGTAAATGTCTTGATGGTACATGCCCATGCTAAAGGCCAAGGCAGTTCCAGTTGGTGGGTAATACATATTCACCGGTAGCTGAAAACCCATAATTAGCCCAATTGAAGCAACAAAGATGGCAGCTGCAGGAGTTGCCAGGCCGATAAATTCAGATGATTGATTGCTATCAACATTGAATTTTGCAAGTCGGAGGGCTGAAAAAATTGGCAATATAAAAGCAGTACCAGCCATTAATGTAAAGGACAAATCCCGCTCAAATAGAGGAGTGTAATACTGGTAGTTTCCAATATTGATAAATTGAAACAACATGATTCCTGGAAGAACTCCAAAACTCACCACATCTGCCAATGAATCCAATTCTTTTCCGATGGCACTTTTAGCATTTAGCATTCGAGCGCTAAAGCCATCAAAAAAATCGAAAACGGCAGCTATTAGAACAAGCATTCCTGAATATTCAAGCATTTCATTGAATGCAAAGACAATTCCAAGCAGCCCGCAAAGCAAGTTTAGAGAAGTAAACGTATTTGGAACAACTGCTCTCATAGGCTGATTTGCCACAAATATATTGCTTCAATTAAGCGAAAATCGCTTGAAAACAATTTTTCATGCTATTTGAAGTTATTTACTGAGTAATTTCGTCGCATGATTCGGCTGCTTGCCCCATTCTTTATTCTTCTGGGTTTTTCTGCTCAAGCTCAACTTGTTCGGAAATATTCTAATGAATTCCTGAATTTAGGAGTTGGAGCTCGCGCCCTGGGAATGTCTGGCTCTGTTGTAGCAAGTGTAGATGACAATACATCCATCTTTTGGAATCCTGCAGGTTTAACCGAAATCAGAAGTAATTATCAAGTTTCGGCCATGCATGCAGAATACTTTGCAGGAATCGCCAAATTTGATGAACTGGCTGCTTCTTATCGCATTGATAACAAAAGTGTTATTGGCTTAGGTTTTGTGCGATTTGGAATTGACGATATACCCAACACCATTGACCTTGTTGACCAAAATGGAAATGTAAATTATGATCGCATCACGAGTTTTTCAACTGCTGATCATGCTTTGCTTTTATCCTACGGGACACAAACCAAAGTAAAAGGCCTGAGCATAGGAGCGAGTGCCAAGATTATTTACAGAAATCTTGGGCAATTTGCCCAAGCATGGGGTTTCGGCTTGGATTTAGGGGCCCGTTATGAGAAGGATAATTGGATTTATGCAGCCACTGCTCGAGATATAACATACACCTACAACTCTTGGACCTACGATCTCGACGAACGGACTATAGAAGTTCTTGGAGCTACAGGAAATGAGATTCCCAGCAATGGTTTGGAGATTACAGCTCCTAGTCTGCAAGTTGGTGTTGCTCGAAAAATTGATCTCAAAAAGCGATTCGGTCTTCTGGCAGAATTAAACCTTAAAAACTACTTTGACGGACAACGCTCAACACTTATTAGTTCTAAATCAATCAATATTGATCCCAATTTAGGGCTAGAAGCGAATTATGCGGGCTTGGTTTTCCTGCGCCTTGGTGTAGGGAACATTCAGCGGCAAAAGGCTGAAATTGGCAACTTTAGCGAGCTCACTTATCAACCTAACATTGGTGTTGGTCTAAAATATAGAGGCATACAACTAGATTATGCTTTAAGTGACATAGGCGATCAATCAGTTGCCCTATTCTCTAACGTGTTTTCCCTTAAATTTGATATCAATCAGAACAAGGGTGCGTCTAAGTCTAATTCATAGTTTTTTATTCCTTCTTTTTGCCGCTTCCGCGCTATCGCAGCCACTTGGAAATGAATGGATAGATTATTCTGAGAAGCATCTCAAAATACCCGTATGGGAAGACGGAGTCAATAGCCTCAACTTTCAAGACCTTTCACAAGCCTTTTCCGGCATTGGAGAAAACCTTTCATCAATTCCACTTGATGAGTTAAGCCTCTTTCACCAAGGACAAGAAGTTCCCTTATTCATCAAAGGAGATCTGGATAACGTGTTAGAATCTGGCGAAGAAATATGTTTTTTGGCAAAAGCCAATGATGGAAGCTTTGATTCCTCTTTGTATGTCAGCGCTGAGCAATTGCACAACTTCCATAGCATGTTTAACGACACAAGCTATTACTTCCTGAGAAGAAAGCCAGGGGCAAAACGTTACTCAAGCATAAGTCCAATTAATCCGACCGGCAGCTTCAATTATATCTGGTATCGACAAATCCAACTTTACACCAACGGATATCAGTATGGCGCCAGAAACTTTTTTGGTTCCACCGATCCAGAATATAGAGCTGGAGAAGGATACTTTGATGGTAGTACCAGTATCGGATCTTTTGGCTACTTACAGAATAGACAAAAAACAGTATTCAATCGGAATCTATACACTTCCCCCGGCGCTCCAGATGCTGAATTGAATAGTTATATAATTCCTGTAATTGGAAGCACACACAGTGTGGAGCTGCGTTATGGTAGCCCCTTACAAGTAGGTCAAAAAATTGATTGGTTAGGCAGTGCCCCTCAAAGCTTTAGTTTGAGTATACCCGTTTCCAACTTGGGAGGAAGCCAAACTCCTTTCCGATATTTTTCATTAGCAACAAACCCTCCTCCTTCGAACAACACTGCACGATATGCCATTAGTCACTTCGATTTGCGCTATCCGAGAAACCTAAACTTATCCTCCTTTTCGTATTTGAAATTCGAACTTGACTTTATTGGTGATACTACAAGCCTCAGTTTTACTAATGCACTCGCTGGAACATATTATTTGATTTCAGAAGGATCCGAAATGATGCAGAGTGCAGTGTCTAGTTCTGGAAACCTGAGTTTTAATCTAGCGCCTAATACTGCCGATTCCTATGTGCTGTTCCATGAAAATGCGATTGAACCTAAGTCAATAATTGAAGCTGCAGGAAATACTGGATTATTCACTGACTTTGCTTCTCAAGCATCAGACTCAGCATTTCTGTTGATAACGCATAATTCATTACTGAGCTCAGTAAATCAATTTGCGAGCTACAAGACTTCAAAGGATCATAATACGATGGTTATTGATGTTCATGAGTTATACGATCAATATGCCTATGGTATAAAACAACACCCTTTAGCGATTAAGAATTTTTGCAGAGAACTTCTTATCGAAGCTCCAAGTGAGCCCAGCTACTTGTTTTTAGTTGGCAAGGCTATAAGCTCGCATTTAAACCGTTATAACAGAACAAATTATGGGAACAACCTGGTACCTACCTTTGGTTACCCATCCTGTGACAATCTTTTCACCACACGCATCGGTGGCAGCCTATTTGACCCTGTTATCCCAACAGGAAGGTTAAGTGCCAGAAACAATCAAGATGTTTTGGATTATCTCGAAAAAGTGAGAGAATTTGATCAAGCTGTGGATACCTTGAGTCCGAAAGCTGAGGAACAACTTTGGAAAAAACGAATTTTACATTTTGCTGGAGGGACATCTCAAGCTGAGCAATCCTTATTTGAAAGATATCTTAGCGATTACGAGAACATTGCTTTAGACTCAGTATTTGCCGGAAATGTCTTCAGCTTCTATAAAAACTCTGCGGCAGCTATCCAAACAGAAATCAGCGATTCTGTCAAGCTCCTTATTGATGATGGCGTTGCCTTAATGACATTTTTTGGACATGGAGCTGGGGGGCAATTAGGTTTTAGTATTGGTGACCCAGAAACCTATGATAATGAAGGGAAATATCCATTTATGATTGCAAACTCTTGCAATGTTGGAAACATCTACTTAGAAGATATCGGGAGTAGAAGCTTAAATGAAAATTTCATTCTCGCAAAACAAAGGGGAGTTATTGGTTTTATTGCGAGTGTCGAAAATGGGTACGCCTACAACCTCGATGAGTACACCAAGGCTTTCTACAGGAACTTCGCTCGCTCCAATTATGGTTTGAGCATTGCCGAACTTATGCAGCAAACTGTAAAAGATATTCAGCGAGACGTACCGATTGTAAAATGGACCTGCTTGGAAATGAATTTACATGGAGATCCTTCTTTGCCAATCTATCCTGCCAAATCTCCTGAAATTTCAGTTGACGCTTCTGCTATAAGTTTCAAGCCAGCAAAGCTCTCTGTTGATTTGAGCTCTTTTACACTCAGTGCTGAATTATCTAATTTAGGTAGAGCAAGCAGCCAAACCTTCCTAGTTAGACTTTATCATCAATCTGATGCTGGCCTTGATACCGTGTATACAAAGTATATCGCTGGAATCAACTTAAGTAAACAAGTAGAGTTCAATATTCAAATGGACAAGGCCTTGATGCCAGGAGTTAACAACTTTAGGCTTGAGGTTGATCTTCCGGAAAACTCAGTACCTGAGCAATTTGATTTCGACAATAATATTGTTGAAATAGAAAGCCTAATTAGCTCTGATGAACTCATACCAATATATCCAGCGAAATTCGCTATTGTGCCAGATAGCAGTATAAGTTTGGTTGGATATACCTCTGAAATTAATGCTCCTAGGAGGGAATACATATTCCAGATTGACACCACCGATGCATTTAACAGCCCCTCACTTCAAGAGAAACTCATTCTTGCTGAAGGTGGAATCGCTAGATGGATTCCGCAACTCGATTATCTTCCAGATTCTGCCGTTTACTTTTGGAGGTGCTCCCCAAACAATTTCTATGCGAAGGACATGAAGTGGAGAGAAAGGAGTTTTCAATACATCGAAGGGAAATCAGGTAGAGGGCAAGCAAAGTTTGAACAGTTTAAAGGAAACGAATTTGTTTTCCTTGATTATCAAAAAGACATTAGAAGAACTGAATACAAACCTGTATCCAGAACCCTCACTGTAAAGAATAGAGGAAATCCATCATTAGGTGCTCAGTTTCAAGAGCTTTACGACATTCTATTCCGACTCGATGGAGTGATCCAAGGACAAGGAGTTTGCGGTGCAAGGCGTTCTATGCATATTGCCGTTATCGATCCTATTTCATTGGAGTGTTGGGATGGAAATTCTATCCAATTAGGCCATTTCAATCAAGCAGGTGGATGTGCTAATTTCCTTCCTAAACAGTTCATGTTTGACGTTGAGGCAAATGATGATCTCGATTCAATGGTTAGCCTTCTTAACAAACACATCCCTTCTGGATATTATATCCTCGCGTTTTCGGGGATGTATCCTCGCTTTCAGGACTCTAATCTATGGTCGAATTCGCATTTTGAAGCATTCGAAAACCTTGGAGCCGACAGTATTCGCTTTGCGAGCAGTGACGCCCCTTATATCTTCTTTTGCCAAAAAGGTATGCCCAGCAGTGCTAGAGAAGTACTCGGGAAGGATCCAAAAGATGTAATACTGTTTGAAACGAATTTAGACAGTAGAAGCAGCTTTGGAAATCAAAGACCAGAGTCCTTTGACGATTTGGATAGCATTGAGGTCTTTTCAGGAAAAATTATTAGAGAAGCTACTGACTCTCTTCTAGTTGAACTATTTAATGACAATCAAGCCATTTCCGTAAATGCTTTTGAATCTTGGTATATCGACACTTTAAGTCTTAATTCCGTAGGGCGCATTCATATGGACTACCGATATGAAGACACGCTGCAGCGTACTGCCGCCCAATTGAAATACTGGCATCTAATTGGTCCTGAAACACCTGAGATCGCAATAAACCCGCTCTTGGGAAAAGCCTTGCCTTCTGGGTATTTCGAAGAAGGAGATTCCTTAGAAATTGAGCTCGGAGTAGAAAACGTTTCTAAGGTGAATATGTCGGCCTATTATTTGAATATTAGTATCAGTAATGATCTTGAGTCGAAAAACTTGATCTATGAAATTCAAGAGGAATTGCCAGCCGGCAAATCTCAAATGCTCAGCCTAAATATAGCTAGCTTGAACTTGAGCGGAGCCTACCAATTAAGCGTTGAATTGAATCCAAAGGATTCCAATTGGGTCAAAGAATTGGAACACTTTAACAATCTGCTTTCTTCCGAAATATTTATTCGCAACGATGGATTGAATCCATTACTGGACGTAACTTTCAATGAGCGTTATATTAGTGAAGGACAAGCCATTGCTCAACAGAGCACCATCCAATTCGAAATATTTGACAACAACCCCAATTTACTTCATAGGGATAGCCTTCATCTGATTGCGAGCATCGAAAACTCCGATGGAATCATTGACAGCTTGCATTATTCAAATGATGAATTGGTAATTATCTCTCAAGATAATTCTTCCACAGGGCTTCGTCAGCTTATTCAGCATCAGGGGAACTTCAAGCCTGATAGCTATAAACTAAGAGCCAACGCATTCGACATCAAAGGAAATGCATCTGGCTTAGCCTATGAAGTTGATTTTGTGGTCCAGGATTCAAGTGCCATCTACAGCATGGGAGCCTTTCCAAATCCTTTTAGATCTAATACAGTTATCAGTCTAGATATTTGGGGACTCGAAATACCTAGCTCTTTGAGTCTTGAAATATTTGACACCCAAGGAAAAGTAATGAAACGCTATGAGCTCTCGGAAAACTCGAACTTGAGAATCGGTGAAAACAGATTAGAGGTAAAATGGGACGGGACGAGCTTTGACGGAGAACAACTCTCCTCAGGCACATATTTTTACCGAATTAGTTCGGAACAGGAGCTCATTATAAATGGAACTTCAAGTTTCGTTGGAAAGCTAATCCTAAGTAAATAGCATTAACTTATGCCCCATATGATGAGGCCTACGAATTCTTCAAGGATTCATTTTCCTGATTTAGATGCGACGCGTTTTTTAGCGTTTTTTCTGGTTTTCCTTTACCACGTGCTTAATACAAAAACAGGTGAAATTGCCGACTCCGGATTTTACCATTTGCTGAGGTCCCACATCCCAATAGCGCACATTGGAGTAAACTACTTTTTTACACTTTCTTCCTTTCTGATATCTTACCTTCTTCTCAGTGAAATAAAGGAAACTAAATCTGTCAAAATTGGTTATTTCCTCATCAGAAGAATTCTCAGGATTTGGCCATTATACTTTAGCATTCTCCTTTTTGCTTTTGTGGTCTTACCAAAGCTCTATTTTTTTGTTGATCCAAATGCTAGTATCACGCTACCTGATCTTTTGCCCTTCCTTTTATTTTATTCGAACTTCTACATTATTAACCATGGGGTCGAGTTTGTATTTGTTCTCACCATTCTGTGGACCATATCAGTTGAAGAGCAATTCTATTTAGTATGGCCCTTTATTTCTAAATATGGAACTAAGTATTTCGCCGCAATCTGTTGGGGGCTTTTCATTATCGCTGGACTAAGTCCCTTCTTTATTCGTTCCGAGCTTGCCTTTTTTCACAGCATAACATATTTGTCGAACTTTGGAATAGGCGGACTTGCAGCCTACCTTGTGGTTGAAAATCACTCCTTTTTGGAACAAATTAAAAAACTGAATAGATGGAAGATTTTTGCCATTTATTTCGCTGTTATTTGCCTTTGTCTACTATACCCCTATTGGACAGACAGCTTATTGATTACCTCATTAAGTTCAAGTGTATTGGCCCTTTTTTATGCATTTGTGATTCTTGAGCAATCCTTTTCTGATCATAGCATCTTAAAGCTTAGAAAATTTCGCTTTGGCACCTATGCTGGTAAGCTAAGCTATGGCTTATATGTTTTCCAAGGACTTGTTCTCAGCGCATTGGGTTTCGTAGGAGTATCTTTCTTCAATAACTCAAGCGTAGGGTTCTATTTAGTAAAGCCTCTGCTTGCTTTCGCGTTTTGTCTTGGAATAGCTCATCTGAGTTTCAAGTATCTAGAAACGCCATTTCTACGTCTCAAATCTAACTATCGATAACTTGTACTTAGTCGCTTCCAATCTTAAGCTTGAAATCAAATCTTCTTCTTGGCTGAAGGATGAGGATTGCTTTATGTGGTTAGATTCAGGCGAGAGTTCTTCAAAAACGGTTTTAGCTCTTGGAAAGCATAAAGAGATAAAAGCAAGAGGTAATGAAGACCTTAAACTACTGCAAGCTTGGTTAAATGAGCACAAAGATTGGGCTTTTGGTGTGTTTTCGTACGACTTAAAAAATCAATTGGAGGAGCTCTCGAGCGATAACCCCAGCATTATCGACTTTCCAGATATGTACTTCTTTGTTCCGGAAGTCTTGCTTGAAAAGGATGGGAATACATGGAATATTTATGCCCAAGACAGCAAGTTTCAAGTTGAAAGTTTGGTAAGTAAAATCTCGAACACCAAACGAATGCCCGCTTCCAATCAAGCTGAATTTGAAGCCTTAGAATCAAAAGAGGAATACCTTAATTCTATTAGCAAAATAAAGGATCACATCCAGCTCGGTGATGTCTATGAGCTCAACTACTGCCAAGCCTATTCTGCAAATAGCGAAAGCATCAATGTCTTTGAAAGCTTTGATTTGTTGCGAGAAAATATTGCAGGACCCTTTTCTTCTTTCGCCTTCCTCGATGGTGTTTATGTTCTCTCAAGTAGCCCAGAGCGATTTCTCAAGAAAGATGCAGACCGCGTCTTTTCAGAACCTATTAAAGGAACCATTGCGAGAAGCCCTGATCTCAAAGTTGATGAACAACTTAAAGCACAATTAGAATCAAGCTTAAAAGACCGCTCGGAAAATGTGATGATTGTAGACCTAGTAAGAAACGACCTCTCACACATAGCCCAAAAAGCAACGGTTGAGGTTGAGGAATTGTGCAAAGTATATTCCTTCCCAAAAGTCCATCAAATGATCTCACGAGTAGCTTGTAAAATGAATCCTGAGTTGGACCTAATGGACGCTATTCGTTACTGCTTTCCTATGGGCTCAATGACTGGAGCACCAAAGATTAGAGCTATGGAAATAATTGAAGAAAGAGAAAGTTTCAAGCGCGGGTGGTTTTCGGGAAGTCTAGGCTACTTTCGACCCGAGGGGGATTTTGATTTCAATGTCCTAATCCGAACTCTCTTCGTTGACACAAAGACCAAAACAGCTTTGCTTCCAGTTGGAGGTGCAATTACAATACTGTCCGATTCTGAATCAGAATATGAAGAAACCTTGCTAAAATCTAAGGGGATCAGAAGCTTATTCGAGGACTAGTTTTCCAAGAACCTGAAGCCTACCATTAACTCATGAGAACCCGTGCTTTGTTTTCTCAAGTTAGAAATTGGGAAGTCGTAGGAATAACCGAACATGAATCGTTCTTTGAAGTTATATCCCAACATTGCACCAATGGCATCTTCACTTCGATAACTCAGTCCTACCCAAACATTTTCTTGGTAAATCGCCCGGACGTTAGCATCTACTTGGATAGGTACGGGGGAAATGTACTTGATTAAGAATGAAGGTTGAATTTGAAAATCTGAAGAGATATCAAAGGTATATCCACCAGCTGCAAAATAGTGATTGCTTAAACGACTTAAGGTGTTGGTGTAAGCATCAAAAAATTGAAGTTTCGACCCTACAAGTTGTGGGGCTGAAACACTAAAAAACCATCGATCTTCTTCATAGAGATATAATCCAGCCGCCATATCGAGAACTAAGGAAGATTGCAAAGAGGTACTTAATACCAAGTCGTTTATATCCTCAAGGTTGACCTTTCCACCATCTACTGCAAATTGCAATAATCCACCAGCCAATCCAAAACTTAGTTTAATGTCATCCGTGATATTGACTTTATATGAATACGAGGCCTGAAAGCCTGAGCGTCTGGTAGGACCAGTAAAGTCTGTAAAAACATAACCACCAACTCCCATTTTATCATTGACGATTGGACCATGTAAACTGAAAATGTAGGTTCTAGGAGCATCAGTTATTCCAACCCACTGAAAGCGGTGATTTGATTGCGCTTTGAAATAAGGACTTGTACCACCAATTGCTGGGTTAGTAACATAGTCGTTAATCAGATACTGAGTATAATGAGGTAATTGTTGCCCATAGGTGAATACGGCTCCAAAAACAAACAATATGCTCAATATCCTTTTCATTATCTCATAATGGTTACTGGTCCTGTAAGCACTCTTTCTTCAAGGCTATCGTCATTCAGGTCAATCACGTAATAATAAGTTCCTACAGGAAGGTCTTTCCCTTTATACTTTCCATCCCATGGCACAGTATAAGTATTAGACTGGAATACCATTTGTCCCCAGCGGTTATAAACTTCAACACTTGCTTCAGGGAAGTCATCTAAATATTTCAATCTCCATAAGTCATTTACCCCATCATTATTTGGAGTAAATCCATCTACAAGCTTAATTGGGTTCACCGTTACCAGAACAGTATCTGTAGCATTACATCCCAGCTCTGTGCTTACCTCAACAGTATAAGTGATGGTCTCAGTAGGTCGAACTAAAGGATTAAGGTCAGAAGTAGAACTTATGAATTCAACATTTGGAGTCCAGCTTACAGTTTCTCCCTGCAAGGCGGTTGGGTTACCACCAATTTCAACCTCATCTCCCTTGGTGATTATTTTATCATCGCCCGCATCAGCGCGTACGAAAGGAACAAAGCTTAAACTCACAGTATCATAATCAACACACAAGCCTGAAGTTCCTTCTACTACATAAGTGATTTCACCTCTCTCAGGAATAACGCGTAGAAGGTCTGAGTTACCTAAAACAAATCCTAGATCATCAAACCATCTGTAGTTAACGGATCCATTACTTACAGCTTGAGCCCTAAAGAATATTGATCCTGGCGTTCCACAAATACTTGTATCGTTTGGCGCTATTACTTCTAGCGAAGTAGCCACGTTGACGCTCGCAGAGATTGAATCCTCACAGCCATTAATATCAGCTACTATCAGTTTGTAATTTCCTTGAGACACATTAGGGATATCCTGAAGTGCTGCACTAAAGCTATTTGGGCCTGACCAGTTATAAGTGAACGGTGCAGAAGGTCCAAATACGTCAACATCTATTGCTCCGTCATTTGTTCCTTCGCAACTCGCATCAGTCACTAAATTCAAGTCTAAGTCGAAGGTATCTGCTTTTTGAATATTAAACCCAGTGTATGACTTACAGTTTGCAGAATCTGTCACTTCAACGATATATCTTCCTTCGCATAAACCAGATATGTCATCAGTAGTGAATGCTCCCGAATTCCAGCTATAGCTCAAGTTTCCTCTTCCAACAGCTGTTATTGCTATTTCACCATCACATGAAAGAAGGCAAGACTCGTTATTCAATGTATCAAGAAGAACCACCGGAGCACCAATGTTTGAGATGTTTACATTCTCAATTTTAGTACAGTTGTCGGCATCAGTTATACTCACATAGTAAACCCCTGCAGCAATATTTATTAGGCTATCAGTAATCTCGGCCGGAATAAATGAAACCTGAGCAGAGTCTAACCATTCGTAGCTATATGGTGCTTTACCACCTACTGTAACTACTTGTGTTTTTATGGACCCATCTCCAGCCTGACAGTTAGGCTCAGTAATATCGAAGCTTGCGGTGATTTCAGCAGGTGATTTCACCTCAATTGTATCTGCTGCAACACAACCCACCACATCAGTAACTTCTACCCCATAAATACCTGGGCAAAGATTACTAACTGTGTCTGTACTTCCAGAGACACCAACCCAGTTGATAGTATATGGTGGTAAAGCGCTTAATACGTTTACATAAGCTTGTCCATCACATGAACTGAAGCAGCTCGTTGAATCAAACCCTGTATTTATACTAGGGGATGGATTATTACTAAGTCCAAAAGTGAAGTTTGCACTTAAACCATTCACATCTCTAACATTCAGACGAATTATTCCAGCACAGCGACTTGTTGTTGTATCGGTGTTATCTCCATTATCCCAAGTGTAGGTATATGGTGTAACACCACCGCTGATTACAACGGCAATCTCACCGTTACAAACATTACATGCAGGATTGGTAAGAAGAGCTGTATCAAGATTCAAAACTGATGGATTTGGAACGACGATAGAATCAACTACGCTGCAATAATTTTGGTCTGTAACCGTAACATAATTTGTTCCTGCACAAAGATTTGTGGCAGTGCTGGCCGTAGCGCCCCCAGTCCAAGAATATGTATAAATGCCAGTTCCACCAGTAGCGAATACAGTTGCTTGAGCGTCACATAAACCAATTGCACTGACTCCACTAATTAGGGAAGTAGTGGTTTGAATTGGTGTTGCAGCATCGATAGTATCAGTGTAGAATGAAACGCAAGAAAGTGAATCAGTTACCTGAAGTGTATAAGCTCCCGGACATTGATTCAGTAGATCTTCACTAGTGCTAATAGTTCCCCATGCGAATGTTAATGAACCCGTTCCTCCTGAAGTACTTACGAAAATGTCTCCATCACATGCCGCTGGGCAAGATTCGTTGTTAAAACTATCCAAAGTAATTATTGGAGCGTTTAGATTGCTTAAGCTGATATTTCTGAGCGTATCGATACAAGAGTTTCCATCAGTCACAACTAGGTTATAGATGCCAGCTGCTAAGTTGTTTGCCGTATCAGTTGTTTGTGCTGGAATCAAAGCATTAAGCGCATTGTCAAGCCAGTTATATGAATAGTTTAATGTTCCACCTGATAACGTGGCGATTATTCTTCCGTCATTAACACCACAATTTGGAGCTTGGGTCGCAAAACTTGCGCTCAGGGCATTAGGTTCATTTACTCTAATTGTATCTACGCTAATACAACCTGCTGTATCAATCACTCTGGCCTCATAAACTCCTTGACCAACACCGAAAATCGTGTCGTTTGTGGAAGGTATAGCTGGCCATAAGAAAGTAACGTTGGATGTTGTTGAAGAAACAAAGGCAAAGCCATCGGATCCTCCGTTACAATTAACATCATTCGATCCTACCGAAATCGCTGGACCTGTTGGATTAGAAAGTAAGAATGGCTGAACAATACTATCTGTTCCATCTGTCACAGTAACATTTATGAAGCCAACACATCTATTAATGCTTGTTTTACCAGTATCTCCATTATCCCATTGGTATGTTAATGGTCCTGTTCCACCGGAAGCAGAAACAAACGCACTTCCATTACAAGGAATCACACCACAATCAGGATTAACAAAATTCGTAGTGTCGATAGTTATTGGAAGTGGTTCTGTGATTTCAAGTGTATCAGTAGCGGTACAATTATTCGCGTCGGTAAGAGTCACTACATATTGTCCAGCACAAAGTGCCACACCAGTATCACCTATTGCTCCTGTGGTTACAACACCTCCAGGCCAGCTTATAGTATAATTAGGAGATCCACCGCTCGGAACAACAAATGCTTCTCCGTCACATACACCTGAGGCCGATGCATTATTCACTATTACATGAGACAAGCTAATTACATTCGGCTCTTCTATAGTGTCCGTGTAGAATGAAGCACAGAAGTTGTTATCTATGACCGCCAATTGATACGGCCCAGCACACTTAGGAGAAATATCCTCCGTAATATCTCCGCTGTTCCATAGGTAGTTTAATCCTGTTCCAGTAATGCTCAAGAAAATGCCGCCATCACAAACTCCATTACAAGAAGCGTTCACAATACTGTCAAGCGTTATAACTGGTCCACCTACGTTTCCTAAAGTGACATTAAATATTTGCTGACAACCATTAGCATCGATAACACGTAGATTATAAATTCCCGCACCTAAATTATTAGCTGTATCACTTGTTTGATTTGGGATTAGTGGATTTTGAAGTGAGTCTAACCACAAATAGGAATATCCCGGTGTACCTCCATTTATAGTGGCGATAATTTGTCCATTTGCTGCAAGGCAATTCGGTAGTGTTTGGCTGAAAGAGGCCGTCATATTGGAAGGCTCATTCACATGAATTGTATCTGTAGTGATACATCCAACAGAATCTGTCGCTCTTACTTCATAAATTCCAGCAGGTAGATTAGTGATGGTGTCATTCGTGGAAGGAATGGCCGGCCATAGATAGGTGACAGTTGCACTTGAATTTGCAAAGGCAAAACCAGTTGAATCCCCATTACAAAGCACATCTTGTTTGCCTTTGGTAATACTAGGTCCACCAATATTTGAAAGTGGATAGGATTGAACGATGGTATTTGTTCCATCTGTAATTGTTACGGTAGCTAAACCAGGACATCTCAAACTAGTAGTTTGTCCAGGGTTTCCATTATCCCAAGAATAAGACAGTGGGCCAACTCCTCCTGAAGCAAGTACGAATACTTCACCATTACAAGGAACTTGATTACATGTAGGGCTCTGAATACTGAATGAATCAATAACTATAACTGTAGGCTCTGTTATTGTCACACTATCGATCGCAACACAACCAAGAGTATCTGTTACGGTAACGTAGTTAACACCAGCGCATAAATTGTTGGCTGAACTCAAACTTGATCCGCTAGTCCAGGAATAACTATAAGGTGCTGTTCCTCCAGTGACTGATGTGTTTGCTGTGCCATCACAAATACCAACTCCCGTAGCTTGAGAAACAACAGAAGGATTAACTACTATTGGGACTGCAGCCTGAATCGTGTCGCTAAAGAAAGTAATACAGCCTAACTGGTCTGTTACTCGTAAGGTATAAACACCCGAACAATTACTATCTAAATCTTGATTCGTTGATCCGCTAGGAGTCCACTGGTAGAGATATGAAGGGTTTCCAGAAGTTACAGAAACATAAATCCCTCCGTCACAAAGCCCAGGACAAGATTCGTTGCGAATGCTATCTAAAGTCACGATCGGACCACCAACGTTTCCAATTGAAAATGGTAGACTTTGGCTACAACCCTTCTGATCAGAAATTACGACGTTATATGAGTTCGCTAAATATCCAGTATCAGTACTATTCGTTGTCGCACCTCCAACTGGCCAGAAGTAGCTATAAATAGCATTTCCTCCTGATGGGCTGGCGGTCACTCTTCCGTTAGCAACTCCACAATCAGCAGCAACAGTTACAAAGCTTGAACTAATAGAATCAGGCTGACCAATTATTGCCGTATCAACACTGCTACAGCCATCAACACTTGTAATGGTTACTGTATACAAGCCCGAAGGCACTCCAATAATTGAATCTAAGGTGTCAGTTAATGCACTAGACCATTGATATGAAAGTGGACTTGTTCCTGTTAACACATTAACTCTTGCTACCCCATCAGATAGCCCGTTACAGCTTACGCTATCAGATGTAGTTGTTGAAGTAATAACAACCGGATTAAATAGTGTTGCGCTGTCAACAGTCTGACATCCATTTAAGTCCGTTACTGTAGTAGCGTACGTATTAGCACACAGACCAACGATGCTATCTAAAGTGTCGGAGACCGAAGTTGACCATGCATATGTATACGGAATTGTTCCACCGCTAACATTAACTTTTACTTCGCCATCACAAACTGCCAAACCACATGAAATTGGTGTCACATTGAAGCTGAGATTCAGCGCCCCTGAATTGTTAATTGTATCAGTTATGAATGCACTACAACCAGCAGAATCAGTTACTTGAAGGCTATATATTGTATCGCACAAACCACTGATATCTGCTACTGTATCTCCATTCGACCAAAGAATACTAGTAATAGGTCCATTTGTACTTTGGATTGATGTGAATATTGAACCGTCGCAAACACCATTACAACTTGCATCAAATGAGCTATCAATAGTAATTGTTGGTGCTCCAAAATCGTTCACAGTTAAACCACTTGCCGAAGCAGTACAACCATTAGTATCTGTAATAAGTACATTGTAAATTCCTGAAAATAATCCGGTAGCGGTTGAACCAGTTTGACCAATTGCTACTCCAGCTGAGTCCCATGCAAAGCTGAAACCTGGAGTTCCACCAAAAACTCTAACACTTGCCTGACCTTGATTTCCACCACAACGAGCAGGACTTGTACTTGTAGTAAAGCTTATTGCTGGTGGGTTAGTTAAACCTTGACTTATGACTTTCTGACAACCTCTTGCGTCCTCTACTGTGACTGTATAAGTAACACCACCAATAAGGTTAATCGCAATACTATCAGTCGCTCCTGTGCTAACAGGGCTTCCGTTACTTGCGCTCCAAGTGTAAGTGAAATTCCCTGCTATACTAGGGCTTACCGTTAAGCTTCCATTGGTGTCATTATTACAAGATATGGTAGTGCTATCAGAAAAGCTAACTGAAAATGGCGGAGGGTCCAGCAAGCTTAAACTGTTAGTATCAGCACATCCATTTTGATCAGTGATTGTAACTGAATAGGTAAAGCCTCCGGCCAAATTGATCGCAATGCTGTCCGATGCCCCTGTGCTTACCCCTGAAGTCCAAGCGAAAGAATAAGGTGAAGTACCGTTTGCAGGAGTGATTGTTAAGCTTCCTGTTGAATCTCCTCCACAAAGGATCGTAGTAGAATCCGTAAATACGCTCGTGATCGGGTTTGGATCTGTTAAGCTGAAGCTCACTGTATCAGAACATCCAGAATTATCAGAGACTGTGACAAATACATTTACTCCACCGGATAGACCTGTTCTTATACTGTCAGAAGTTCCTGTGTTTCCAGCAGACCAGTTATATGTGAACGGCTGAGTACCTTGATTCGGAGTTACAACCAATACACCGTCTGTATCACCAGAGCAAGTTGGATTGGTGGTGACAGTGAAATTCGCAGAAAAATTATTCGGATCACTTAAAGAATCTTGCACCGTAACATTACACCCATTCGCATCTGTTACTAAAACAGAGTACAATATACTTGGGCTCAGGTTAATCGCAATGCTATCAGAGGCACCAGTAGTTACAGCAGGGGTCCAGCCAAATGTATATCCTGGAGTTCCTCCGTTTGGAGTAACAGTTAAAGAGCCATTATTCGAAGGACCAGAACAAGTCAATGAAGTGCTATCAGTAATAGAAGCTGTTAAAACAGTTGGGTCTAAGAGTGTTTTATCAGTAGAATCTAAACAACCATTTGCATCGCTAACAATAAGCCTGTAAGTTCCTGCACCAAGGTTTATTGCTATTGAATCTGCAACTCCAGTATCTATAGACACTGTACTTCCAACTCTCAACCAATTGTAGTTGTATGGACTCGCTCCGAGACTAGCACGTCCGAAGAGTATTGCATTGGTGTCTGCATTACAATTAACACTAACACTATCAAAGATTGAAGCCAGAACTGCAGAGGGAGCAGAAACAGTTCTACTTACCGTATCAGAACAAGATATTGAATCGGTTACAATAACGGTGTAAAGCACCCCTGATGTTAAGTTAATGGCAACACTATCACTTGCACCAGTACTAACACTTGGCGTCCATGTATAGGTATATGAACCTACACCGCCAGTTGGAGTAACTGTCAAGCTTCCATTGGTATCTCCAGCACAATTTAGTAATGTGCTATCTGTAAATGTTGCGCTTGGTCTAACTGGATCAAGCAGACTAATGAAATTCGTGTCGAGGCACAAATTGTTGTCCGTGATAATCACTCGGTAATTTGTGGCTCCGTTAAGACCTGTAGCTATACTATCTGTAGCACCAGTTGTTACTGCTGGGCTCCAAGCATAGGTATACCCAGGAGTTCCACCTGATGGCGTCACCGTCGCGGAACCTAAACTAATACAGGTAACGCTGGTACTATCAGTGAAACTCGAGCTGAGTTCGGTAGGTTGGCTTACAATTCTTGCGTTCGTATCTCTACATCCATTAGCGTCAATAACAATCACCCCAACCGTATCGTGAGGCAAATTAACAGCAATACTATCTGTAGCTCCGGTAGTAACCGCTCCCCCTAGCCTGAACCATGAATAAGTATAATTTGGAGTTCCTCCACTTGGCGTAATGGTCAAACTGGCGTTGTTGTCGCCAAAACAGCTTAGTATAGTTGAATCTGTGAAGCTTGTAGTTAAGTCAGTAGGCTCATTCAATATGTAATCAGTTGAATCTTGACAACCGCTATTATCTGTTACGATTACTCGGAAAGTATCTGCAGAGAGATTAATTGCAATACTGTCACTCGCTCCTGTTGTTACGGCAGCACCACTAAATCTGCTCCAATTGAAGCTATATCCGGGAGTACCTCCTGTTGGGGTAGCAGTTAAGCTTCCATTTGCACCATTAAAACAACCGATTGAAATAGAGTCTGTGATAACAATATTCAGACCACCAGTAGGTGCCGCCAAACTTCTAGAATTAGTATCAGCACAACCATTTCCGTCGGATATGGTCACTGTGTAAACAACTCCTGAAGTAAGATTGATTGCAATACTATCCGAAGTACCAGTTGCCACAGTTCCTCCAGAACTAGCCGACCATGAGAAAGTATAGATTCCGTTTCCGCCACTCGGTGTAACTGTTAGAGATCCATTGGTGTCGCCTGGACAACTTAAAGCAGTACTATCGGTAAATACAGAGCTTAAACCTGCAGGGTCTGTCAAGCTCGTAGTGTTTGTATCAGTGCATCCATTAGCGTCTGTGATAACAACTTGATAAGCCTGAGCTCCTGAAAGGTTTGTTGCTATGCTGTCAGTGGCGCCAAGTGTAACAGCAGGAGTCCATGCATAGGTGAATCCTTGAGTACCGCCAGATGGGGTAATTGTTAAACTTCCGTTTGATGCACCACTACAAGTTACTTGAGTGCTATCCGTGAAGGTCGAACTCAAAAGCGTAGGCTCCGAAAGACTTATAGTATTTGTGTCATTACATCCATTTGCATCGCTTATGATTACTTGGTAATTTGTTGAACCTGAAAGCCCGGTTGCAATACTATCTGTTGCACCTAAAGTTACCGCAGGACTCCAAGTGTAAGTATATCCTGGTGTTCCACCTGATGGTGTAACCGTAACAGAACCATTATTGTCGCCATTACAATTTAGCGTTGTGCTATCCGTAAAGACTGAGGTAACAAGGCTTGGCTCAGAGATCGTGAAATCAACAGAATCTTGACAACTACCGCCATCCGTTACGATTACTCTATAAGTATCCGCAGCCAAATTAATCGCAATACTATCAGTTGCTCCAGTTGTAACTGAACCTCCTCCTAATTTAATCCATGAATAGCTATAGGCTGCAGTTCCTCCTGATGGAGTTGCAAAAAGCTGTCCATTCGCTAAGCCATTGCATGTGATTTCAACACTGTCAGTGATGCTAATTGAAACAGTATTCGTCGGAATAGCTAATCTAGCAGAATCAATACGAGTACAAAAATTCGCATCCGTTACTGTTACAGTATAGAAAACATTCGCTATAAGCCCAGTTGCAATACTATCAGAAGCTCCTGCTGTTACCGCTGGTGACCAGCTAAAAGAGTAATTAGGTGTACCACCTGTTGACGTGTATGTAAGCGTTCCAGTGGTTCCCCCAGGACAAGCAACACTCGTGCTGTCAGTAAATGAACCACCAATAGCTGCAGGTTCACTCATTATTCTGGCATTTGTATCCCTACAACCATTTGCATCGATAACGATTACACCGACTGTATCTGAAGGAAGGTTAATTGCTATGCTATCGCTAGTTCCGGTTGTAACTGTCCCGTTCGCTCTAAACCATGCGTAGGTATAATTTGGTGTTCCTCCTGCCGGAGTAATTGTTAGTGATCCAGTTGATGCTCCATTACAACCAACAACGGTGCTATCCGTAAAACTCGAAGTAAGCAAAGTTGGATCAGAAAGACTAACATCAATCGAATCTTGACAGCCTATGTTATCTGTCACCATTACTCGATAAGTTCCAGCATTTAGGCTTATGGCAATACTATCCGTGGCACCGGTGGTAACAGCTCCACTAGGAAGCTTTTGCCAAGCATATGAATAAGGAGTTACTCCACTGTCAGGCGTTGCGAACAGTTGTCCGTTAAAGTCACCATTACAGAGTATACTGACGCTATCCGTTATTGATACCATCACATCCGATAGGTCGTCTATTTCAAAAGCAGCAGTATCCTCGCATCCATTAAAATCTGTAACCGTTACTATGTAAGTAATGTTTGAGGTAAGGTTGATACCAATACTATCGTTAGCTCCAGTGCTAACTCCTGCAGGCCATGTGTAAGTGTAAGGTGTTGTACCTCCAGTAACACTAATTCTTGCCGTTCCTGTGGAATCACCAGCGCAATTAACATCAACTTTTGATGCTAGCGAAGCTTCTAAGGAAACTAAAGGCTCGTCAATTTCAACTGAAACCGTATCAGAACAACCTTCCTCATTGGTTATGGTAACTGTATGCGTTGCTGCCCACAATCCCGTTTCAGTGCTATCAGATCCACCACTACTCCATGAGTAGGTCATTTCTGGGCCGCAATAGCCAAAACGCATATTTGGTCTACGATTAGCAGAACCATCAATAGAGTCAGCTAAGCAAGCATTTTCAGTGTTACTTGCAAAGAAGGTAGATGAGCGATAAGAGGTATTTGTAAGTCTGTGAAAGGAATTCACTAAACCTGTTGCACTTCCATTTTGCCAGCAGACTTCAACAACCAAATTACTTGTTCCATCCCAAACAAAAGAATTATCGAATACATGATTCTTCCATGTCGGAGAGAATGTACCCGAAGGTATTGAAACTGAACTACTATCAAAGACATTAAATAGTCCAGAGATAAAAGTATCCGGAGGAAGTGAGTCAAGTGAAGTACAGCCTATGTTGATTTCGAAATTGTCAACGTTCAAAATGAAATTATCCTGACTGATTAAAAACGCAAGAGAGGACAATTTGATATCGCCAGTAATACCCGCTGTATCTATATCACCAGCCCTCAGCAAGAATTGTTGTTTTGCGTTTCGATTCCCTCCATATGGAGCTGGAAACCCGTTAAATGCATTAGTAGCCGTACCAGTTCCTACTGTATCAATAGTAACCGTATCACATGCATCTGTGGTAATACCACAAGAGGTGACATCAAAACTAACAGTTGCTTCTCCTGTGCTATCTCCTTGGCACAAAACATCAACGCTATCACTCATGAAGGCAGTGAAGTTAGCTGGGCCATTCACATAAAACCTGTACACCGTGTCACAACCTTTTTGATCCGATACGGTAACGAAATAACGTCCTGCACATAGGTTCGTAGGATTGTTCGTAGTATCAGAAATACCCGTCCATGAATAAATATAGCCTGTTGGTCCTGCGCTTGTAGGTGTACCTCCAACTACGGACGTAATATTAATTTCACCAGTGCATCCTGCTTCACAACCAATGTTGGTGACCGTATCATTCGTTACACTGATAGCGTTTGTTTGTGCAATATTGGTTGAACCAAGTGATGAAGATGTTAAGTTAAATGAATCCGTTACAGTAACAGAATAAGAATCATTTGAGCTAATGTTCGTGATGGTTTGTGTGGTTAAGCTCGGATCAAGCACCCCATTTTTAAACCACTCAAATCCAAAAGGACCTAATCCTCCTGTTATGTTAACCGTGAGTTGACCATCGGCGATATTATTACAGCTCTGTTTTTGCTCAGTATATCCTGTGGCACTCAAAGTATCGATTACTTCAATCTTCAGTGTAGCGGAGTTTCGTCCACTTACAGGACAATTATCATCCAGTGCATCGATACTGAATGAAAAAGGAGATCCTGCGGTTGAAGTAGGCCTCCAACCAATGGTTGCTACGGAAGTATCTCGATCACGAGTGCTGGTAAATGTTGCCCCTAATGTTTGATTAACAATCGAACTTAATTCTATCGTGTCACCAATATCTACAAAGGAGAAATCGAAAGTAATGCTGTCTCCTTTTATAGTTCTTACCGTATTTGAGTCAATCTTACTCCCTCCACTTACATTGGTAACCCCTCCAAGAATTGGAACTGGAATATTGTTTCCAGAACAGCGAACTACCTCAAAACGCATATCTCTTCTTGTGGTACTTTTCAAATTACCAGCAGTGTCGTAATCCTTGGCTTCTAATACTACTACATATGAATAGGATGAATTGGCCGGAAATGCAGGCGGGGTTGGAGGCGTAAAGGTCACCGATCCTGTAGTTGCATTAAACGTACGAGATGGTAAAGGATTTCCTCCAGAGAAGTTGGTATTATGCGGACTGTTTGGCTGAGAAGTATACTGCAATGAAACCACCGTAGTTCCTAAAAGAGCTCTACCTGGAACTAAGGCAAGTACCAAACTGTCACCGTCGGGGTCGGTAACATTAAAGTTATAAGTAGAAGTACTTCCGCCACAGAAATACGGAGTTGGGTCGGCATTAAAAATTGGTGAGCTATTGAAACTATCGACTACATTATTCAAAATACAATCGATGTACAAACTTCTGTTTGTTGCTTGAAAGACATTATCAGCACCGTCCCTATTTCTGGAATTATACCTTATGGTCCAACTAGAACAACGTGGCGCTAATATTACAGTGTCTTGAAAAGTGTATTTCTGAAGTCCTGGAAGGCTACCGCCATTACATTCACTGCTAGACAAGGAACTAGCGCACAACTGACTTACTTCTGTAGTGTCAGTTGCAATGAAGTTTCTTCCCAAAGATGTTCCACAAGTACTTGTGATTCTTGAATTGTTATTGATTGCCGCAGGAGTTGGTGGATTAACTGTTGCTCCACAATCGTAATAGACGTCAATTGTAATTAGATAAGTGTCTCCTCCTAAGTTCGCATAGTCTATTTCCCCACCAGAAATATGGGTAGCAAAACTGCTTTGCATCCCCAAAAAGGAAATGAGCAGAACAAAAAGGAATTTCAAACCTAAATTGAGTTTCATATTAATTTGCCGCAAGCTAAAAAGTCTAAAGCTGTTGTAAACGTGTAAAAATACAGTTTTTTGCACATTCTTTTCTTAACTATTTAGGGCTAACGATGAATGGTAATTTAATTCTGATGAACTATGCTACCCTTGATCTTAACTTGATATACACCTCTTTGGGCTGAAAGGTTGGGTTTAAGCTTGCAATTATCTACTGATGAAAGCTCAAAGACTCACAAATACAAGCGAAAAAAAAGTTTAAATAACTGTTTAAATCAGAGACTAAGCGGTGTTTAGACTTCCAGGTCAGATCCTACATCCTTGTAACACCAATAGGACTTCCTCCAATAGTCGGATAAACTTCTCGTCATGCTGTGTTCACTTCGTGACCCCACCAGGACTCGAACCTGGATCTAAAGTTTAGGAAACTTTTGTTCTATCCCTTGAACTATGGGGCCTGATAGCTTTTATCTTATGCTTGAACCGGGAACCACCTCATCTGAAGGCTCGAGAAAGCTCAATGTCTTCTCGTCTTCTGCCATCAAAATCATTCCTTGAGACTCAACACCCCTAATCTTGCGTGGGGCTAAATTAGTTAGCATGGTAACTTTTTTACCTTTTAAATCTTCAGCTTTGTACAACTCTGCTATACCAGAAACTACGGTTCTTTGCTCATCCCCTAAATTCATTTTAAGCACTAAAAGCTTATCTGCATTTGGATGTTTTTCGGCCGAAATTATCTCAGCTACTCGCAAGTCGAGTTTGGTGAAATCGTCAAATTCAATCATTAGCTTAGATTCTTTTTTAAGCGTGGACTTTTGCATTCTCTGAAGTTCAAATTCCACAAAATCATTATCAATTTTCTCGAAAAGCAATTCTGGCTTTTCAAATTTAGCTCCACTAGCGATTAAGCTTTCCGTCCCAAGCTTATCCCATGAAGCCTCTAAGCCCAAGATTGTTTTGAGCTTTTTGGAACTATTTGGTAAAAAAGGCGCCGAAAGCACTGAAAGAGCCGCACTAATTTGAATTGCTGTGTAGAGCACCTCTTTCACTCTCTCTTCATCGTGCTTAATGAGCTTCCAAGGCTCCTCATCTGCTAAGTACTTGTTTCCATGCCTTGCCAAATTAATTAGCTCGGCCTGAGCCTCCCGGAAATTATATCCTTCGATCGCACGCTCAATGCGCTTCTTGGAAATTAAAATCTGCTCAATCGCTTTTTGATCGGATGCTCCAAGTTCACCAATATCTGGGCAAACACCTTGGAAATACTTGTTGGTTAATACCAATGTTCGGTTCACAAAATTCCCATAGATCGCAACGAGTTCATTGTTTATTCGCGCCTGGTAATCAGCCCAGGTGAATTCAGAATCTTTTGTTTCAGGCGCAATCGCATTTAAAACAAATCGAAGCTCATCGAGTCTCGTAGGGTGATTTTGTATGTATTCATGTACCCATATCGCCCAATTTCTTGAGGTGGAAATCTTCTGACCTTCAAGGTTGAGAAACTCATTGGCAGGAATATTTTTTGGAAGTATAAAGTCACCTTTTGCTTTCAATAGAATGGGAAATATAATACAGTGGAAAACGATATTATCCTTTCCAATAAAATGAATCAACTCTGTATTTTCATCCTTCCAGAATTTCTCCCAATCTGTCCCGTTTGCCTCAGCCCAAGCCTTGGAAGCGGAAATATATCCTATAGGTGCATCCAACCACACATACAGCACTTTACCTTCTGCGCCTTCAACCGGAACAGGAACACCCCAATCTAAATCGCGGGTCATTGCACGAGGACGCAAACCACCTTTAAGCCAAGAAAGACACTGACCTAGTACATGCTTTTTCCATTGGCCAGGATCGTGCACATCGACACCTTCGTTCTTTCCTTTTGAAACCCAATCTTCCACCCATTCTTGGTACTTGTTCATCGGAAGATAGTAGTGCTCCGTTGACTTTAAGACTGGCGTCTTCCCGCTGAGCGTTGACTTCGGGTTGATTAGTTCTAAGGGGCTCAAAGAGCTTCCACAGTTTTCACATTGGTCGCCATACGCCTCTTTATGACCACACTTTGGGCATTCTCCTGTCAGGTATCGATCTGCTAAAAACTGCTTAAAGTCTTCGTCGTAAAACTGTTCGGATGTCTTTTTTTCAAAAACTCCTTTGGCATTCAAATCCAAGAAAAATTCTTGGGCTGTTTTAATATGGAGATCGCTGCTCGTACGATGATAAATGTCAAAATCAAAGCCCAAATCTTCAAAAACCTTAGCGTTAATTCCGTGGTATTTATCTACGATCTCTTGAGGGCTAATGCCTTCTGCCTTGGCTCTCAGCGTAATCGCCGCTCCGTGTTCATCACTTCCACAAACGAACAGTACCTCTTCCGATCTCTCTCTGAGGTATTTAACATAGGTGTCTGCGGGCAAAAAAGCCCCGGCTATATGTCCAATATGAATTGGGCCATTTGCATAAGGAAGAGCTGCAGTGATTAAGTGTCGTTTTGGCTTTGCCATAAATAGCTGGCAAAAGTAATTATTAGAAGCTCACTCTCGTAATTCTATTGTCGGCCTCCAAACTTCTTTCCTTAGTTTTGCGCTTCGAATGTTAACTCCTAAAAAACTAAGAAAAGGCGAGCTCATCGCTCTTGTTGCTCCAGCAAAAAAAATGGAGAAACTCGTAATCGACAGAGCAGTTTCGAAATTTGAGTCTGAAGGCTTTAGAGTTAGCCTTGGCGATCATGTTCTCAAGTCAGATTCGAGCTTTGCCGGGAGTGACGAAGAGCGACTTTCGGATTTTCAAAAAGCTCTTGACAATTCAGAAGTAAAAGCAATTGTTTGCCTCAGAGGCGGGTATGGTAGTATGCGAATCATTGACCAGTTAAATTGGAAAGAATTTAAAAGAAAGCCCAAATGGATCTGTGGGTTTTCTGATGTCACTACCTTTCATGCACATTGCTCCCAAAACTTAAATATTTCGAGCCTGCATGCTAGCATGCCTCTAAATTTTGATACGCACAGCGATGAATCTTGGTCTAGTTTAATCGCCGCGCTCAAAGGCCAAGAACTCAACTACAGTTTGGACTCAAATCCGAAAAACAAAACGGGACTCGCCAGTAGCCTTATTGTTGGTGGAAACCTGAGCATCCTTAATGCACTTCGAGGAACTCCTTACCAACTGGATTTAAAGGGGAAAATATTATTTATCGAAGAAGTTGGCGAGAGCTTTTATCATGTTGACAGAATGCTTCAATCGATAAGACTGGCTGACGAATTTTCTAATCTCAGCGGATTGATTGTAGGTGGAATGACCAAAGTAGAAGACAATGGAGAATGGTTTAGAGATAAGAGTATTGAGGATTTGATTCTGAGGCATCTAAAGCCCTATTCTTTCCCTGTAGCATTTGATTTTCCTGCTGGTCATATCGATGATAATCGCGCACTTATCCTTGGGAAACCTGCAAGCTTAGCGGTTGGCTCATCTGTTCATCTCAGCATATGAATCAAGCATACGAATTAGGCCAATGGGGAGAAAATCAAGCTGCCCTTTATTTAAAAAGCATTGGCCATAAAATACTTGAACGCAATTGGCGTAAAGGAAAAGCAGAACTTGACATAATCTCTGAGGAAGAAAACATACTCGTAATAACCGAGGTGAAAACCTTAAGCAACGAACATCACCAGAGGCCTTCTGAACAAATAGGAGATAAAAAAGAAAGATTGCTCACAGAGGCTGCAAATGCATATATTGAGCAAAATCAAATTAATAATGAATGTCGCTTCGATGTCATCGAAATCGTGCGTTCATCTATGAATCTAAGACATATAAAAGATGCGTTTCGAGCGAGAATCTAAAAGCAAACAAACCGAGAACACTGAAATCAGGCTGAACAAATTCATCGCTGATGCCGGGGTATGTTCTAGAAGAGAAGCTGACAAACTGATTGAAGCTGGAAAAATTAAGGTGAATGGAAAGGTCGCAACTCAACTTGGTCTTAAGGTCAGTTTTAAAGATAAAGTTGAATACGATAACAAACGCCTTTCAGCTGAGAAGCTGGTTTATCTTTTGATGAACAAGCCAAAAGGTTTCATAACCACTGTGAAAGACGACAGAGGAAGAAAGACTGTTATGGACCTCATCAGAGGAGCATGTGATCAACGCATTTATCCAGTAGGAAGACTAGATCGAAATACGACAGGCTTACTGCTCTTCACCAATGATGGCGAACTCGCTAAGAAGCTTACGCATCCAAAGCATGAAGTTGAGAAAATCTACAAGGTTAATTTGAGTGAGCGGCTTAAGTCAGTTGACTTCGACAAAATTGGGAATGGAGTCGAATTAGAAGATGGCCTAATTAAACCTGATGAACTCGCAATGGTAGAGGACGACCCAAAAATCATTGGTATTCGGATTCATTCAGGAAAGAATCGAGTTGTTAGGAGAATATTTGAACATCTTGGATATGAAGTGACGCGATTAGATCGAACGCTATTTGCGGGATTAACGAAGAAAAGAATTGCCAGAGGCAAATGGCGCTTCCTAAATGAAAAAGAGGTACGAGAATTGAAGAAGAAAGTTAAATAAGCTCTGTTAATACTCAGACTAAGACATGGAACTTCAGCGTTTCACTTGTCACTAATTTAGCTTCTTCATGAAAGTCTTACGAAACATTGCGCTTTCCATTCTTGTAATTGTTATCCTACTGGGTACTGGCCTTTATGTAGTCTCCATAAAATATGAGAAAATTGTTTCGAGTGTTGTTGTTAACGAGCTAAATACCATCCTCAAAACCCCTATTGAAGTTTCCGACTTAAATGTATCTCCTTGGTTGGAGCTTCCCTATGTGAGCTTGAACTTTCGCGATGTGCTCATTAAAGATCCTTATCGTGGATCCGACACTTTGCTGTTCGCAAAAGATTTGTTCTTTCACTTCAATGCGCTTGACTTATTGCGTGAAGATTACAGCATCAAGAAAATGGAGATATCAAACGCCAATTTGAAGATTCTTAGACTTGATAATGGAAGCTATAACTACCTTATTTGGCACAGCGATACAAGTGCTGCCAATCCTTTGTTAAATCTGAATTCTGTGAAGCTCACAGCCACAGAAATTGAATATTTAGACTCAAAAAACCAGGTCCACTTAAACTATTCCTGTGAATCTGTTCTTGGAAAATTTTCCTTGGAGGAGGACCTGAGCAAAATCGACTTATACGGAAAACTATTTTCGAATAAGACAGAAATCAGCAATATCAATTACGTTCCTCAAAAGGATCTAAAGCTAGACCTTGGAATGGAGCTTAGCAATCAAGAAGAATTTCTAATTCAATTCCACAGAGCTTCCATTAATGTCGAAAACCAACTGGAGCTGGCTTTGACTGGTATTCTTAAGAAGAATTCAATTGACCTTAAGTTAGAATCAGACAAAACTGACCTGGGTTTTTTGGTAGGCATTCTTCCGTTTGATTTTGTTGAAGACTTGAAACGATATCAACCTGAAGGGAATGCTTCATTAAAGCTCATCATTCAATCGAAGGATTTCGAAAATCAAAAACTCCGAGTCAAGTTAAATACCCTCGTGCACCGCGCCTCAATCAAATCAAAAGAACTTGACAAAACACTTGAGTTCAAGCAACTAAAAGCTTCTTTCGATAATGGTAAACTCGCAAATTCTAAAAGCTCAAGCCTTAGAATTGATACGGGCTTTTTCAAATCAGGTGATACCGAACTCAACTTTAAATTATTACTGAAAGATTTCAAGTCACCGAAAGTCAATATAGCAGCACAAGGAAAAGTCGAAATAGCAGATTGGCTTAAAAACAGCGACTCAGACCTGAAATTTAATTCTGGCCAATTTGAAGGCGAAATCGCCAGCTCATTTCACTACCAGGATAGCATTCAAATCAAAGATTTCAACTTGAAAAATACCAGTGTCAATGGAAGCCTAAATAACATTGATGCGAGTTATGGGAAAAACCTCTTTAAGCTAAAAACTGGCTCGCTTGAGTTAAACAGTTCTCACATGCTTTTGAGCGACTTAAGCCTAATGGTTAATGGGGATCTTGTTGAATTGAATGTATTGAGCAAGAACGCACTTACAGCGCTTGCCGAAGGAGGAGTGAAAACCAAGACCATCGTTCGAATGATGGCTGAAAAATTTGATTTGGACAAGCTGTTGGAGAATGCACCTGAATCGGATGAATCTTCGGCTCTTGTTCTCCCAGAAATGGATTTGCTTCTAGATATCGAAATGTTTAATTTCATCGGTACTTCCTTTGAAAGCCTTAGTTCTAAAGCGAGCATTCGAAATCAAAAATTAAAGCTTTACGAAACCGCATTTAAGCATTCAAAAGGATCTTTCAATGCAGAAATTTCTATGTTTTTAGGTTCTGGAAACAAGGCTCTCAAATTGAAAACGAATTTTAAAAATGTTGACATTCAGCAGCTGTTCAAAGAGTTTAATAGCTTCGATCAAAAGGTGCTCACTGAAAAGAATTTAACCGGCATCTGTTCTGGGGATGCAAACCTTTCGATGACCTTTGATCAGAACTATAATTTGGATCCAAACAGTATTTATTCTGTGGTTTCTCTTCAAGTGGTCAATGGAAAACTCATTGAATTCAGCCCAATGCAATCGGTGGCAGACTACTTCGACAAAAACATCATTCTGAGAAAATTCTTCAAAGTCAAAGAGCTAAGGCAAAAGCTAAAGCTCATTGAATTCGACACCCTCCAAAATGACTTCTACATTCGAGAAAGCATGGTGTATATGCCAAGGATGACGGTTCAGTCTTCAGTACTCGACATGAATATAGAGGGAAGTTACAGCTTTGATCATGAGATTGACTATCGCATGGACTTCTACATCACTGATTTACTTACTAAGAAAAACAAGCAAAATGAGTTTAGCGAAGAAATACTTGATGACGGCACAGGAAGAAAAAGAGTCTTTCTAAAAATGTATGGTCCTGTAGATGAGCCCAATTTTGAAATGGACAAAGTGCGCCGCAAAGAATTTAGAAAAGGGATTGTAAAAAGCGAAGAACAAAGCGTAAAAGCGATCTTAAAAGAAGAGTTAGGCTTGTTTAAAAAGGACACCAGCCTCCAGTACAATGAAAAAGCTGAAACGCTGGATTTTGAATTAGAATGGGATCCTGAATCAAGAGATGAAACCACAGGTGCTGATTCCGTTCAAACAAAATCAGATACCGTAATTAAAGGAAGTAAGCTAAAAGGCTTACTCAAGAAATTAATTGAAGAAGACAGTTCGAAAGAAAACTCTGATGAGTTTTTAGAGTTTGAAGATGATTTCTAGCCTATCTCAAGCTTTTGTGAACTCGGTAATAAAAAAGGGCACCGATTACCCCCGCTTGTAAACTGAACAAATAACTAAGCTTTGGCAAGGTGATACTCTTTCCAAAGGTTATCCCCTGATTGGTGCTACTTGATCCAAATAGCTTATTAATCGCGTTCTCATCAGCCACTGAGCTTAATGAATTTGCGGCTTCAATCTCTTGAATTCCAAATACCAAAAAGACAATGATAAAGATCAAAATGAGTCCAGTTCTAATAAATGGCATCTTCTTATTGAGGCTTTTAGGGCTAGCGTTTTTTGCCTTTTCGTCGTTTAAATGCAATTATCATCGATGAAATACATGTATCGATAGTACGAAAGTGCTCATTAAAGTTTCAATTGAGTTAATAAAAGTTGATTTTATCAATAAAGTGATGTTAGTTCTCGATGATTTTTTCGAGTAATCATCAGTCAAGCTTAGTATGCCTTTGTCTGAATTTCAATATTCCCTGATAAGGTTTTATGGACTGGACAACGATCAGCTATTTCCAAGAGACGTTGCTCAAGCTTTTCCCCAAGATCTGTTTTGAAATCAATTGACTTCTGGATTTTAGCTAAGTAGCTTCCTTTCCCTTCGGCATCCTCAAGATCCTTCACATATGATCTTTCGTGGGACAGATGAACATCAAATTCACCAAGCACAATTCCTTTTCGATCTGCATACATATTGAGAGTCATTACTGTGCAGGCTGCAAGAGAGGAAAGCAAATAGTCATAAGGAGCAGGCCCAGCATCAAAACCTCCGTGCTCTTCTGGTTCGTCTGCCAATTGAAGATGAGAACCCGCCTTTATTTCAGTCGTGAACATATTCTCTGTGTTTCTCGCCACAACTTATTGACTCGATGTCAAGTCGCTTTTTTCCTCTGGGCTCAAGTATCGCTTAACCCAACTAGCAATCACCTCACCTACATATAGTGCGTCTTGTTTCTTTCTGAGCAAATGATCAGCACCATCTAATGAAATGAAGCTTTTAGGATGATAGGCTGCACTATAGATTTTTGCAGCTTGATCTATATTGACAATTGCATCTTGGGGCGAATGAAAAATCAACAGCGCTTTATCCAATTCTTTCACGGTTTTCACAGAATTTCTACCGCCAATGTCTTCAATAAACTGCTGCTTAATAGTGAAGTCTCTACCACCAATATCAACTTTGGCTTGGCCTTCAGCTTTTAATTCATCTTTCTTTTCCTGAAACATTTGTGTCACTTGCTCGGGCTCAAAAGGTGCTGCAATGGTTACACCAGCCTTCGAACTAACAATATTCTTTGCTGAATGGAGCACAGCGGCTCCTCCTAACGAATGACCGATTAATATTTTCGGGGCTTCATAGTTTTGATTCATGTATTCTGCGGCATCCTCCAAATCACGGAGGTTTGAGCTAAAGTTGGTTTCGCTGAAATCACCTTCACTTTGCCCTGATCCAGTGAAATCAAAACGAAATACGGCTATCCCATTTTTTGTCAGACTATCACTGATTCTTTTTACGGTAAGAAGATTCTTGGAGCAGGTAAAGCAGTGAGCAAATAGAGCATAACTACTTGGGCGTTCATCGATAGGAAGGTCTAAAACGGCACTAATATTTTCACCATTCTTCGTCTTGAAGCTTAGTTCTTTGGATCTCATAAAACTCAATTATTGCTAAAAAATAGCCTTTATTGAGCAATCCCTATTGGCTTTATTGGAAGATAGATGTTAAATGTCGTGCCTACATCTTTTGTGCTGTTCACCTTTATATGTCCGCCAAAAAGTTCGATGTAGCGCTTTACAATCGAAAGGCCTAAACCGGTTCCACCAAATTCACGACTAAAGCCGCCGCTTTCTTGTAGGAAAGGAGAGAATATTTTAGGGAGAAAATCTTTTGAAATTCCAACTCCAGTATCTTGGATCGTAAAGTTCATGTATTGATTGCCCTTCCGTTCGCTTAGCTTAAGCCCAACTTTTACCCCACCTTTTTTGGTGAATTTAATAGCATTGCCAATCATATTATTTAGGATCAAGGAAAGCACTCTTTTATCAAAACGAACTTTTAAACTCTCCATTTCGAATTCAGCGTGCAAATAGAGCTTTTTCTTATCGGCTAGAACTCGCATACTAGGTAAGTAGTTCCTTATAAAGCTAACAAGTTCAAAATCTGATAACTCAGGCTCAATATTTTCAGAACCTAACTTAGAAAAATCTAAAATGCTGACAATTGTATTCAGCAATCGATTCCCACTTTCTTTTAATAATTGGGTGTATTCCTTAAGTCCAACTACATCGCGAAACTCCGTTTCTATTAATTAAGCAAGACCTATGCCTCCATTAATAGGAGTGCGGATTTCATGACTCATGTTGGCAAGGAAGTTCGTCTTAAGTTGACTTAATTCTTCTGCTTTGTTTTTAGCGATTTCTAACTCTTTTTCAGCCTCAATTCTATGGGAAATGTCTGTAGCAACCATCAGAAGTTGCTTATCCTGAGGCTTTGTACTCTTGAGTGGAATCTTCACGTACTGAAACCATCGTTGTTTTCCCTCAGAATCAATGACGCTATCTGTTGACTTTACTTCTTTTTGATCTCTATCAAATATAAGTCGGTCTTCCGAGAGGTATTTCTGAACTTGTTCTGAAGAAAAGGTCAATTCGATAGATGTTTTGCCCAACATATCCTTTGGTTTCTTTCCAAAAATGGCGGCCATTGCTTTATTCACCAGGGTATAGCGTCCTTCAACATCTTTTATGAAGATCAAATTTGGAGAGCTATCTATAATATCTCTCAAATAACTTTGCTGTTCTTTTAGGGCTTCTTCGGCCGCCTTTCGATTCGAAATATCTCTGGTAACAAGTAGATAAACACCATTCGAAAAAGAAAGAGAGGTCTCAACCCAAGTATAAGTTCCATCTTGCTTTTTCAAGCGAAATTGAACGGTACCATGCTTATGCGCCACATTCCGAAAGTGCTTCACACCACCCAGATACTCAAAAGCCTTTATATCACGCTTATGCATTAATTTAAAAACTTGAGTCCCGATTAAGTCTTCAGCTTTGTAGCCAGTAATCTCCTCGGTAGACGGGCTTGAATAAACAAACTGACCCTTCGTATTAGTCATTGAAATAACATCGGATCCTTTATTAGCTATAAAATTGAACCGATCACTAATCTCCTCTAGATCGTTTTGGTAATCTATTCGCATCAACTCAAAAGCCAGCTTGTCTTTAAAAGCTTCAATCACCTGGAAGAGAACCTCTTGGGCAGGAAGTTTCTGTTCATTTAAAAGTGCAAGATGTCCTACAATCTTATCATCTATAAACAATGGGAAGCCGTAATAATTATTCACCGAAAGTTCAAGCAGATCGGTGTCTTTAGGGAATCGCTTCTGGAGGCCATCTTTATAATATTGATCTCGTTCTTCCTTAATTACAAACTCACAGGGTGAGCCATCAACATCAAAATCAACATTATGACTTAGCTGACCCCGGTTGTAAAATACAGGACTTTGAATGATTCTTTTGGCTTGGTCAAACTTTCCTACGAAAATCACATCAATCTTTAATGTTTTGGCCCGAAGACCCAGGAATAGCTCAAAAAATGCCTTTGCCTTAACACCAGACCGGAGGTCTTTCTTGATTGTTTCAATCGCCAAATTGCTCTGTCTTTTCAGGCTTTCATCTGATAATACAAGCAATGTATTTTTAGAAGATTTGTGAACTGTTCCCTCCAAGTAAAGCTCAGTATTGGCCTTCGTGCTTATTGAGAAAGAAAGATGTGAATTCTTGGACTTTAAGGCTTTTAGAAACTTATTTGGATTCTTGATTAGCTTACTAAAGTCTGTTGGAAGCTGAAGAGGGTTCAGATCGAATAGTTCGAGGGCTGTTTTGTTAGCTTGTATAAGCTGAAAATCTTCGTTTAGAATAAAGCAGATGAAAGAGTCTGAACCTTCAAAAAATTCGATGAGTTCATATTTATGCTCAAACAGCTGCGGCACTCTCTAGAATCTGATTTAAGTGTTTCACTTCGATAGGTTTTGTGATGTATCCAAACACGTTGGAGTACTCTCTAGCCTTAGACTTATCTTCTTTTAATATGGAAGAAGTAAGGACCATCACAGGGTAGTTCGAATCGTTCTCGCGCATTCGCTGCAAAAATGCCCAGCCATTTAAATGTGGCATGTTAAGATCGAGAAGAATAAGATCAGGTTTAATCTCATCGAGGTTTTTGTAGGCTGCTTCAGGATTTTCAAAAGAGCTGATGATAATCTCCGGCTGAACTCTACTGATGATTCTGCGAGTTACGAAATTGAATATTTCATCATCATCTACTAAAAGCACTCTTTTAATATGATGATCTAATGGTTTAAACGACCAGGGCGCATTAATCGAAATCATAGCTCAAGTTTCTACGGAAGTATTTTAATGTTGTTGCATCAGAGCATAAATTTCTTCTGAGGGCAAAACAATTTTACTTTTGCCATTCAATTTCAAGCATGAAAGTCTCCTATAACTGGTTAAAAGATTATATCGACCCCGAACTAAGTCCTGTTAAACTTGGTGAATTACTCACTCATTGTGGGCTAGAAGTAGAAGGAATAGAGAAATACGAGCAAATTGAAGGTGGTCTGGAAGGTTTGGTTGTAGGAGAAGTAGTTGCTTGCGAAAAACATCCTAACGCAGATAAATTGAAGCTCACCCAAGTTAATGTGGGTGAAGAACAGAATTTACCAATCGTTTGTGGAGCACCCAATGTGGCCACTGGGCAAAAAGTAATAGTTGCAAGAGTGAATGCGACCATTCACCCTTTAAACGGTGATTCATTTAAGATTAAAAAGGCTAAAATCAGAGGGGAAGTCTCTGAAGGCATGATTTGCGCAGAGGATGAAATTGGTCTGGGAGAAAGTCATGATGGCATTATGGTTTTGGACACCAAGGCGGTAGTTGGAAGTCCAGCAGCAGATTATTTTCAGCTCGACTCAGATTATACCATTGAAATTGGTCTTACACCGAATCGTGCTGATGCAATGTCTCACTTTGGGGTTGCTCGAGATATACTGGCAGTTCTAAAATCTAAAGGGGCTAAGCAAAAAAACCTCAGTCTAAAACAAGCTCACCCTAATACATTTCCCAAGAAAGAAGGAAATTTAGAAATAAAACTTAGCGTTGAAAACCCTGAGGCGTGTCCGCGATATGCCGGCTTGTGTTTCGACAATATTGAAGTTAAGGCTTCACCAAGCTGGATTCAAAATAGGCTCAAAGCCATTGGACTCAAGCCAATAAATAATGTAGTTGATGTTACCAACTTCGTCTTGCACGATTTTGGCCAACCTCTGCATGCTTTCGACTATGATGCGATTAAGAATCAGCATGTAGTCGTTAGAACCGCAAAGGCTGGAACTAAGTTTGTGACCTTGGATGAGCAAGAGCGATCTATGGACCCAATGGATCTTATGATTTGCAATGACTCCGATGCCATGTGCATCGCCGGAGTATTTGGAGGCTTACACTCAGGGGTTAGCGAAAAAACAACTAGAATCTTTCTGGAAAGTGCTTATTTCGACCCAGTATTTGTTAGAAAAACTGCCAAAAGACAAGGACTTAACACCGATGCTTCTTTCCGATTTGAGCGAGGAATTGACCCCAATATTACTACTGATGCGCTTGCTATGGCATCCCACTTACTGGTGAAATATGCTGGTGCTCGGCTTGCCTCTGACCTTCAGGAGTTCTACCCTACCCCTTTGAAAAATTTTAAAGTCGACTTTAACATCGATAACTGCTACCGGATGATTGGCCATGACATCCCAGAGCAAACCATACTCGACATATTTGAAAATCTTGATATTGAAATATTAGAGCGAAATGGCTCTGACTTTAAACTGGAAGTTCCTGTTTACAGGGTTGATGTGCAAAGAGAAGCCGATTTGATTGAAGAGATTCTAAGAATCTACGGATACAACAATATTGCCCTTCCAAACAAAATCAAACTATCAATAAATCCAGCTCCCAAAGTAGATCAAGAGTCTATCAAGAATAGGATTGCCGATTTAATGGTGGCCAACGGTTTCGTTGAAAGCATGTCGAATTCACTTAATTCAGATGCTCCCTATTCCGAGTCTGAAAAGGAGCGTTTGGTGAAGATTTTGAATCCTTTGAGTTCAGAATTGAACGTGATGAGGAAAGAAATGGTGTATGATGCCTTAAAGAACATTACACACAATCAAAACCATAAAAGCAAGGATTTAAAATTCTTTGAATTCGGCAAAGTCTACGCTAAAAATAAAACCATCGAAGAAGCTCAAGTGCTTTCGATCGCCATATGCGGGTCTTGGGACGAAGAGGTTTGGAATGGGCCGGGCCGCAATTCAGATCTATACCTACTGAAATCTGTCCTTGGTAAAATTGTCTCAAGCTTGGGCTTAAGTTCCACCCTGAACAAAACCTCCAGAAATGAAGACGCATTATTCAAAATGGGTCAGAACATTCTGCACAAAAAGAATTCAGTCCTTCGATTTGGTGAGCTAAACGATGACTTACTCAAGAAGTTTGATACCAAGGGGCCTGTATTCTACGCTGAGCTAAAATGGGATTATTTGATGAAGCTATGCTTAAATCATGAAATTTCGGTTCACGACATCCCGAAATATCAAGAAGTAAGAAGAGATTTAGCTCTCTTGCTCGACAAGGCAGTAAGCTTTGATCAATTGCAAAAACTCGCTTTTCAAACAGAGCAAAAGATGCTGCGAGAAGTGAGTTTATTTGATGTTTATGAAGGCAAGAATCTCCCTAGTGGGAAGAAATCTTATGCTTTAAACTATATACTAAGAGATGACAGCAAGACTTTGACAGATGAAAAAGTCGATAAAGTCATCAAGCGAATTTTCGAAAAGTATCAGACTGAGTTTAAAGCTGAGCTCAGAAGTGGGGAGCTTTAACCAAGCTCGGTAAAATGAACTTACCGAAAGGCAGCGCCTCTATTACATGAACATCGCTCACACGACGTGTTTGACCTTCTTCTGGGCCAAAGATTACCAATGCTGCAAACTTCCCTTCCTTATCGCGTTCAATTTTGAATTCCGAACCTAATTCACAAGGCTGAGCTTCTGCATTCTCACAAAGAATAGATGCTAGTGATCCATAGTTCGACCAAGCGAAAGTGTATTGAGTCATGTCCATTGCGGCTTCTTTGGTGCTACTAGGCATTCCTGTATTATTCAAATATTCTGCTGTTTGTAGAAGACCTGTGGTGTCTCTGTTGAACTTCCAAATGCCTTGAACAAGTAGCTTTTTAGTTTCAGGTGTCATCTCCATTGTTTTAATTGAGCTGATTCCTGTGCTATCGTATTCAAATTCGTGGATTCTTTTTGCCTTTGGTCCAAAAGTCAACTCAATCTTATTGACCTGATTTTGATCGTTAGAATACATCTTGGATCTCAGTTCCTTCTTCTTGTCACCGCTCAACTCTTTTCGAGTAAGAGTCTTCACTTTATCTTCATACACATAGGAATCCACCAATGATCCAAAGGTGCGACTCATCAAAGTATCAGACTTGAAATAGTAGGTTGCGAGTGAAATCTTCTTTTCAGCCTCCAACCATTCATAGATTCTCAGAGTTTGGTCCTCATAACTAAGGAGATTATTTTTAAATCTTGGGCCAACAGGTAACTCGAAGAGTAAATCAGAAAGATCTAACTGCTTATCTCCAAGCTCAATGAGCAATTTGTTTTCTCGTAAGCAACAATCTAGCACCGAATCTGGAATTGCTGTTTTGATTTCAAAAACCGCCGAATCTCCAATTATTTTGAAGTTTTCAAGTGGAGCCACCTTGCGCTTTTCGAAGTTGTAAAAATCGATTCGGAAGTATTTTCTTGCTAAATCAGTTTTTGCATGATAGTGTTCAAGCGCTTCATGACTCAGCTCACGATAAGCACTCAGCAAGAGACGTGATTTCTTTTGATGAGGATTGATGTCAATTCCATCCTTCTTAAAACAAAAGAAGATTTCATTTCCCTGATGATCCAAAGAGACAATTCGCTCGTAGATTGGCTCAACATCCCATTTCGTTTCTTCAGTGATAAAGTATTTATAACCGTAGGCACCGTCTTTTTTCACTACATAACTCAAGCCTCCTTTTTTTGACTTTCTGAAGGAATGAATCTCTTCAAACTCTGGAATAGACAGCATCTCAAATACCCCACCCTCTTCGGGAAGTATCCGTGCAAAGCCCTTTAATCCATCAAATTGGAGAGACACATAGTAATCGTCATTCTTTGATTCTGAGTAGCCAACAAGCTTCAAGCTGTCATAGCCTACCCTGCATAATTCCTTCAGGTTTCTACTCGAGAGAATCAGGTTACTTATTCCCACTTTATTCTCTTTTTTTAACTTAAAGAGTCCGGTTTTACCTACTTGAGCTATCTCATCAAACTCAACTCCAAGCAACTGGGTTTCTTCATTTAGATCAATATAGCTAAGGCCCTTCTTATTATACTCACTTACAATAAAATAAGCCCCTTCAGTATTAGATTTCTCATTGAAATCGATTGATTCAATTGACTCATATTTTGGTGGGAATACATAGCGTTGATATTGGTATAGGTCAAACAAACCAATTTTACCGCCCATGTTTACTGAAAGCAATTGATCGTTTGATTTAAAAACAGCAATCTCATCTGCACCGGTTACAACGATTCTATACTTAGGAGCCAAATTGGTCCCAACGTTCAAAACGAGACCATGTTTTTTGTTTAAGGTAAACCAAACAGCACTGTGCTCTCTTTTAGCTTTATCACCGGCCTTTGCCGACCACAAGGTTAATTCAGAACACTCTGGTCGAAGAATCTCTTTTGCTGGCACAGCTGCATTCGTCTTCCAATTGTCTACCTGCATTATACCATAAAGCTCGCCCTTCTTTGTTCTTGCTATTTGCTCTGTAAGCAACTCAATTGCATCATAACTGAACTCCAGCTCTTTGAACTTTTTACCAAGTTCTTCTCCCTTGACCAGATAGTATATGTCGAATTTACCTTCCTCATTTTTAAGACTGAAGCAACTCACCTTGGCTCCTTCATCACTTAATCTTTTGATCTGAGTGAATTTAGGCTTTACGAGCCATTTCCCTTCATAACTAATCCCGTACTTGCCCTTGTTTTGAGCAATATCTTGGGAAGCACCTACTAGACAGAATAAAATGGAAACCGAAGCAACTAAAAACCTTCTCATATAACAAAGATATAACTGGCTTTGAATTAGTTGCTAAGCTTCATGACTCATTCATAAAGAAGCCAAGCTTTTTGCCTTTGGCACATTCAAGACGTTTAGAATGAGCATTCCTGAACCAATCAAAATCAGGTTTTTCACCACATACTGTCCCGTTAAGGTTAAGCCAAAAGGAGCAACGGTAAACATCTCTTCAGGTAAGATTAGAAAGGTGCTAAAGGTGCATACCATGTGCAGTAACATTACAAGTAATACTTTTTTGAACTGGCGATTGAAGAGAAATCCAAGACCAATTACAACTTCCACGATTGCCAAAAGCTTTACCGCTATATCAGATTCTAACAAGCCAAAACTTAAGTAATGGATGGTTTTTCCTGCCAAGCCCTCAGCGGGGCTCAGGCCAGGGAAAACTTCAGCATTCCGAACCATAGATAAATGATTCCAAAGCTTACTCTTAATAAAAGGATCGTGAGTTTGGGGCTAATTACAGACATAACATATAGGATACTAAATCATCTTTTTCTTGCTTATCAAGCTTTAATTCAAGGACTAAGTTGAAGAATTCAACTGCGTCGTGTAAGGTTGGACATCTTCCATCATGCAGGTAAGGGGGCGAGTCCTTGATTCCTCTAAGAGGAAAAGTCTTAATCGGTCCTTCCGGTCTTCCGATATAAAAACGCTCAACTTTCAAATCGTGCATGTAGTCATCTACGAAGGCTGGTCCGCTGTGGCAGCTTGAACACTGAGCCTTTCCCCAAAACAGGGCCTCGCCTCTCAATTCAGCCTCAGTCGCAAGATCCTTCATAAGCTTTCCAGTCGGCCCCAATTTTGGAGCTGGAGGAAAATCAATGATGGCATTGAAATCACCCATGTGATTTGCAACAGATTTTTGATGTGCTCTTGGACCGATAGCTTGCATCATCCCTGGGTCACCATCAAAATATTCCTCAATTTCTGCAAAATGGTCCATGCTTCTAACCGATCTTTTACTTGAAAGCTGCATTAGGTTATAGTTTCCTCTCATTGAAGGCGTTTCTACTCTTAAACGAGCCTCATTGGGCCTTGCATCTGGCCCCAATTCGAATGCAGCATTTGTATGACCATTCACATGGCATGAAAAGCATGCAACTCCTGCGCTTGGCTCTCCAGTTATTCGATGAGAGGTTTGATTAAACCAAGTTGTAGGTGTTGGGCGCAGAAGCTCCTTTAACCCTTCCATTTGTTCAGGAGTAAGCAATCCATCAAAAATTTCCCAGTAGTTGCTGATCGTTATTTCTTTTCCTTGACTCACATCACCAAGTTCTTTATGGGTAGTTAAAAACAATGGTGCTGGAAATTCTGGTAAGTATTCATCAGGGAAATCATGATCCATATCCATTCTGATATGCTCTGGGTGAACTTTATTCCAACTGTCTGGAAACACCATATGTGCCGTTGTAGCAATTGGGTGAGCCAAAGGCTTGTAAGGAAAAAGACCATTTTTTCTGATTTCTGAAGCTTTCATTTTTGAGAGATCCTCATAAGAATCAACTTCAGAAGGAAGTTTGGCAATTGGGCCTTTCATAACATTCTTGTGGCCTCCCGACATCATTGCTCCTTCAATTACCTCCTCATTAAAATCAAATCTGCTCGCCATATACGAATCCACATCCTTCATCAGCCCTGGTTTTCTCTCTGTGTTCATTTTTACCCATTCTTCCCATGTCATAGGTAAGGTTGGACTACCAAATGAACTTCCATTTTTTCCTGCATATTCCCATAAGTTGAAAGGAGTTCGATCACCCTTTTTTGAAGGAGGATACTGCTTTAACTCATCAATGTAATTTGGACCGAGGTCGTAATCTGAGCCAACATAGTCGGCGTTTTGCTCAGCAGGACTTTGTTTCATATGAAGATCTTCATCACCTCCTGCACTTGTGTAAGCCACAAATTCATTTTTCTGAGCTTCAGAATCATTTGCATCAAAAACCAAGAGCCCTAGGACCGTTAGAAGAAGTACTACTATGCTGATATTTTTAATCATATTCTAATTGAATTTGGACTGAAAGTACTGTGACTTTTGTCGTACATTTTTTAGATTATGCGAAATACTGGTTTGATTATGCGAGCACATAGTATTACTTTGTGAGCATAGAATTCGTTTATGGGTCTAAAGGCAATGGTCATTGATGATGATGCTCTAATTCGTGAGCAGGTGGCAAATTTCTGTGCCGACATAGATACTATTGACTATTGCTTGAAGGTGGAGGATGGCTTGAGCGCTTTAAACATCCTTAATTCAGAGTCCTTTGACCTGATTTTTCTAGACCTCAATATGCCTAAACTCAGTGGCGAAGAGCTCATTAAGCACCTAAGTGAGAGTACCAAAGTTTTGATTATTAGTTCCGAAACAGATTTTGCAGTTGAAGCTTTCAACTACAATGTTGTTGGATACTTGCTCAAACCTTTTGACCTGAGTAAATTCCTTCAGGTGATTTCAAAGATTCCAACCAAAGATTCCGCACAAAAGGACTTTCTTTTTGTAAAGGATGGGAGAAGCTTAGTGAAAGTAATTCTTAAGAATCTGATATACTTAAAGAGCGAGAGTAATTACGTTCAGTTTGTTTGTGACGACAACAAAGTTTTAGCTCTGAAAAAGTTAAGTGATCTTGAGGAGGAACTACCCGATAATTTCATGAGGATTCATCGATCTTATATCGTAAACCTAAATGCGGTAGTAAAAATTGACTCCGATAATGTCTATACTGAGCAAGGAGAAATTCCTTTTGGAGCCAACTATAAAGAGCTTATTATTAGCCGCTTATCTAATTGATTACCTTACACCAGAGCCATTCCATAATAGTTGGTCTCCCTTCAGCAAACAGCGCTTTTTTCTCCAATAAGTTCATGTTAGCGCTTTCCGGATAGCTATAAGTTCTAGCCTTTTCAATATCATCAATGCTTTGGATACGATGTACCTTATGAGTTTGGCTAATGCGCCTTTCGAGCTCTTTTGAGATTTCGAGGTTCATAAAGTCATGTGTTTCTATGAGCACATCTGTAGTTCGAAGGTTTTCAATCGCCGCTTTGCTGAACAGCTCTAGCTCGTAGGACTCACAGTCACTGATAATCAGGCTCTTGTTATCGAAATTCATTTTTGTTAAGGTCTCTGCTGTACAAGCTTGTCGAATCTCAACTCTATCGGAAACCCCATTTATCTCCGCCATTTTCGAGCAAAGAGCTCTTGCCTTTGGATCAATATCGAATGCAATTACCTGGCTATTTTTCAAACGCATTGCAAGTCCAACTGCATAGTATCCTTCCGCGCATCCAACATCGATAACCTGTCTATAATCCTCGGAAATTATGGATTCAATCGTGGGATGAAGCTCGGCCTCATAGCTGCCCATTAACTTGGCATAGGGCAAACCACCAATTGCGTCCGCTTTTGGGTATGTCATAGCCTGAAAGGGTCCGTGCAAAATTTTCAGATTTTTTAGAGAATTCCAGGCTTCTGAATTTTTAACCAAAACTGATTGCTCGTGGTTATTTCGTTTTACCTGCAACAAATAGAAAAGCTTAGCTAAAGGCGATATGAACACCCACAGAGCATCTATGGAAACAATGGTTTGGGCCAGTTTTGAAAATTGTTCGCGCATAATTAATCTAGCAAAGAAGATGCAAGGTTCGAATAATTCCGCTGAACCTGTTCAATTGAAAAGTGATTTTTGGCGTATAGCCTGGCATTTTCGCCCAATTTCACAATCAAAGACTGATCATTAATCAACTTTTCAAGTTGCATCACTAAAGAATTTAAGTCCTCAGACTTAAAAATGAGTCCATTTTGCTCATCCTCTACCATGTGAAGATTGCCAGGAATGTTTGAAACAACGCATGCCAGGGAAGCTGACATAGCTTGCATTAAAGCAGTACTCATATTCTCAATTAAGCTCGAGTTGACATAAATGTCACTTTCAGATAGTAAACTCACAATCTCTCCGTCTGACATTAAGCCCATAAAATCAAGTTTCTCCTCAATCCCAAGCCTTTTTGCTTGCGACTCTAAAGATGTTTGTTCATTGCCTTCACCAGCTATTTTCAAACCTAGCTGATATCCTTTTTTGGACAATACCGATATAGCATCTAATAGCAATGAAAGGTTCTTGACTTTCACGAGTCTTCCATGACTTACTATGAGCAATTCAGAGTTCTTTTTCCCCGACTCTTGAGCTTTGTACAACTCTGTGTTGATGCCATTTTGGATTACCGCTGTTTTCTCCTCTTTGATACCGAAATGAGCAATAGCTTCATTTTTGGCAATATCTGAGAGGTACACCAACTTCGATGCTGACTTTTTCGCCAATTGCACCCACCTAAAATCTTGTTTTCGTTTTAGTTCAATTGAAGCATGCTCTACCAAACAATACTTCTGACGGCCAAAGCTTTTTAAAAAATGGAGCACAGGTACTACGGGGAGGCTATGACAGAGCACAATATCAGCTCTTGATGAAACAATACTTTGAACAAGCTTTACAGGAAATAAGAAACCTTGCTTAAGGACGAATTGATAACGAATTCCTCTTTGATTGCATATTTCAACAAACTCTGGCTTTAAGTTCTCAACTCCGAAAAACAGCAGCTCGTGATCATATTCAGACAAAAACTCCTTTCCTAAATAGGAAAACACAACGCTAGCATGCCCCCCTAAACCCGAATAAAGTATATGTAGGAGTTTCTTTTTCATGATGACCGATAAGTCTCTTTAAATGCGCTTTCGAGTTGCTCAATAAGGGCCATTAACCGATGCTTTAAATCATGAGCTTCTAAGTCCAAAATTGCTCCTTGATTAATCATAAGCAGTGACGGCCTTATTTTGTGTTTGAAATCTGACAAAGCTTGCTCTCCTAATTCTGCTTCATTTAATTCTTCTATACTAGCATTTAATGCTTCTATCATAAGCTCAAGAGGCTTCTCCAATTCTCCTAAATCATCGGTATTAAAATATTCTCCAAGTTGAGCGAAGATTAACGACTTATCCTTTAGAATTGAATTAATACTTTTAAGTAGTTCCGATTTTTGAATTGGTTTCTCGATAGCAAAGTTAACATTCAAGCCTGCTAGTTTTGCTTTCTCAACATCACCTAGATTAGCCGAAAGCGCTATAAATGCGAGCTCAGTCTTAGACAGTCTTTTGATACATTCAAACCCATCTATTTCTGGCATTCTAAGATCCATGATTATAATTGGGACATTTTCAGTTTTTATTACTGTCATTGCCTCTTTGCATGAAGATGCTTCTAACACATGATATGGATGCCCTTTCAACAATTGAATAAGTGTGAAACGGTTTATGGCAATATCATCAACGTAAAGTATTTTGGTAAGCTTCTGTTGGGTTTTAGCACCTAGGCTTTCTGTCTCTTGTGCCTCATTCAAGGGTATTTGAAAGAAGAAGCTTGACCCTTTATCCAGTTCAGATTCTATTTTTAATTCAGAGCCAAAAAGTTCACATAGCTTCTTCGAGATACTCAAGCCTAAACCCAAGCCCTGTGAAGAAATCTTTCCGGCCTGACTTTGCTTAAATTTTTCAAAAATCAATTCCTGATCAGCTTCGCTAATTCCTGCACCTGAATCTTCAACTTGAAATAAAATTTGCTCATTTCGTTTAAGAATACTCAGCTTAACATATCCTTCAGAAGTGAATTTAACAGCATTGGAGAGGAGGTTATTAAGAATCTGATAAAGGCGCAAATAGTCAGATTGAATCAATTTTGGAAGTTTATCTTCTATTGAATAGCTCAGTTCGAGTGACTTCCTTCTTGCCTCTTGGTTATGCGATAATATCAGGTTTTGTGCTAATTCTGCCAACACCAGATTTTCAGATCTCAGCTCCAGCTCTCCTTGACTTATTTTGGCGGAATCTAAAACATCACCGATTAGGGCTCGAAGATTCTGTACGGCGTAATTTAAAGTCTTGAGTACGGGTTTCTGTTCAGGTTTTGGATCATTCTCACTCAATACCTCCGTCATTCCCAGAATGCTATTTAAAGGCGTGCGCAATTCATGAGAGAAGCTCGCTAGAAACTCCTCTTTTTCATCCGAGGCGTTTTTGGCAATTTGAGCTTCATTTTGAAGCTGAGCTCCGAGGCGCTCAAATGATTGAGCCAATGATCCAAATTCATCGCTGCGTTCACTATCCGTTAGGTTTATTCCTTCATCGCTTTGAAATTTAGCTATTTGAGATTCCATCCGAATTAGCGGCTTTGTGAGTCTTTTTGACAAAATGAAAATCAGAAAAAGTCCAATTGCCAATACTATTATACTGGCTGCAACAATCTGCCTTCTGCTCTCAACCACTGAAGTGAAAAGGGCTTCATATGGCGTGAAATCTATAACCTTAATGAGTCTCTTTGGAACCTCATTATAGGTAAGTTCATCCTGTGTAAACATCACGCGATTTTCAAAGAAACTTCCATTAGAATAGGCTTTTAGTCCCTCACTTCCCGTCTCGGTAATTAAACTTTCCGCATGATTTGAAGCCTGTCCCTTATCAAGACCAAGGCATAAACTGTCATTAGGGTGAATCAGGAAATCACCATTTTCCTTTTGCATTAAAATCATGCTTTCTTCACCAGACAGGCTGGCAATTACATTCAACCATGATTCTAAATTGATATTGATAACTACAATTCCAACAAGTTCGTTTTGCTCTCCATAAATTGGTCTGGCTGCTCTGAGTGTCTTGATTTCAGGTATACTAATTTGATCGTATTCCCGGTTCAAGCTGATCTCTGAGAAGTAGAAGTCACCTGCACCAAGTTTGACAGTTTCTTTGAAATACTCACGCTCCTTTTTAATTTGGAGCTCAGTACTCGCTGCTCTTAGATTGTTTCCATCTTTTTTATCCAATCGCAAAATTTCCTTTCCTGAATTGGCTTCGATGAACCTTACTTGGAAGTATTCCTCTCTTGTGCTTAGGTAGGATGAAAAAAGTGCTGCTAGATCATCTTCGGATTTAGCATTAGCTTGCTCAACGAACTTTATTAAACTAGGGCTGGTCGCCAACAAATTGATATCTCTTTGAGCACCAAATAGTCGAGCCTCGATTTCTTGGAGCGCTAGCTCAGATCGATGTGTACTTTCTTTTGCCGCAGATTCTATGATCGCACCTTCTTGGTTAATGAAAAGTAACCATGCTACAAATAACACAGACAAGGCATATAACACGCCAAAGACCAACCACAAGCGAGTCAGTATACTTCTTCTGAAAAATGATAACATGGGTGACATCAACCTACTATAGGACAGCATCTATTAGCTCATCCTTCGCAAAGTTCGGTAAAGTTACTTTTAAGCGTGGCTCTTCTTTCATAGCACGTGTGATTGCTGAAACTGCTCCTTCGTTTCTAGCCCAAGATCTTCTGGCAACACCATTATTCACATCCCAATGAAGCATGGATTTTAATCGACGTTCGGAATCAGCTGAGCCATCTAAGACCATCCCGAAGCCTCCGTTTATCACTTCACCCCAGCCTACGCCTCCTCCATTGTGCAAGGAAATCCAAGTCGCACCTCTGAATGCATCACCCACGAAATTTTGAACCGCCATATCCGCTGTAAATTGCGACCCATCATAGATGTTGGCAGTTTCTCTATAGGGGCTGTCAGTTCCAGATACATCGTGATGATCTCGCCCAAGGATCACTGGGGCCGACAATGCACCATTTGCGATAGCTTCATTAAATGCTTTTGCAATTTTCATCCGTCCTTCTGCATCAGCATAGAGAATCCGGGCTTGACTTCCAACGACCATTTCGTTTTCTTCAGCAGCCTTTATCCAGCGAATATTATCAGCCATTTGCTGTTGAATCTCGCTTGGGCTCTCTTTCTTAATTTCTTCTAATACTTCAGCTGCAATGCGGTCTGTGACTCTCAGATCATCTGGATTGTTTGAGGAACAAACCCAGCGAAATGGACCAAAGCCATAGTCAAAGCACATCGGGCCCATAATATCCTGAACGTAAGAAGGGTACTTGAATTTTCCCTCTGCCGTCATGATATCTGCTCCCGCCCTGCTCGATTCTAACAAGAAGGCATTCCCATAGTCGAAGAAATACATACCTATGTCACTCAACTTATTTACTGCGGCAACATGTCTTTTCAAGGAGTCCTTCACAATGGCTTGAAATTGTTCAGGATCTTTCTCCATCATCTCGTTGCTTTCATCAAAAGAAAGCCCTACAGGATAATAGCCTCCTGCCCAAGGATTGTGCAAGGATGTTTGATCAGAACCCAGGTCCACCCTAATCTCTTTCTCAGCGAGGTACTCCCATAAATCAACAATATTTCCCAAATAGGCATAGGCTCGCGCTTCGCCTTTCTCTCTGCTAGTCTGGACTTTTTGTACTAGTTCTGCTAAATCTTCAATTACCTCATCAACCCATCCTTGTTCATGGCGCTTATAGGCTGCCTTAGGGTTTACTTCTGCAGTAATAGAAACGCAGCCTGCTATATTAGCTGCTTTCGGCTGGGCGCCACTCATTCCACCTAACCCGGCAGTAACAAATAACTTCCCTCCTAGCCCATCTGCGCTTGGATCAATCTTTCTTCCAGCATTTAAAACCGTTATCGTAGTTCCATGTACAATGCCTTGAGGCCCAATATACATATAAGAACCAGCCGTCATTTGTCCGTATTGGGTAACACCCATAGCGTTAAAACGCTCCCAGTCGTCCTGTGAGGAGTAGTTGGGAATCATCATTCCATTGGTAACAATAACCCTTGGTGCTTCAGGGTGAGAAGGAAACAAGCCTAATGGGTGTCCGGAATACATCACTAAACTTTGTTCTTCTGTCATTTCAGCCAGATATTTCATAACCAAACGGTATTGAGCCCAGTTTTGAAATACTGCTCCATTTCCTCCGTAGGTGATCAATTCCTGTGGATGTTGCGCCACTGCAGGATCCAAATTGTTATGAATCATGAGCATGATGGCTGCGGCCTGCTTCGATTTATGTGGGTATTCATCAATATGCCTTGCTTTGAGTGGATGCTCAGGCATGAAGCGATACATATAGATTCTACCGAATTGCTTGAGCTCTTCGACGAATTCAGGAGCTAGAAGCTCGTGCATATCTTCTGGAAAGTAGCGCAAAGCATTTTTGAGAGCCAAACGCTTCTCCTCTTTGCTTAAAATCTGCTTTCTGTTTGGTGCGTGACTGAGCTCTGTGTCTCTTTGTCTTGGATTAGGAAGGTAGTTAGGAATTCCTTGAAGAATCTCCTCTTTAAAACCGGTTTTTGTCGTCAGATTTGCTTGAGTCATTTTCTTTCTCTTCTTTTCTTTTCAGAGCCGTTTTATTAAAACCATACGGACAATGAAGACATCCATTTTCACAGCAATACCCTCTTTTTTTGTGATACTGCTCGGTAAAAATAAGATATCCCTCGTCACTGTAATAGTAATCCTCAGGATCTAAACGATTTTGAAAAGACAACTCGCTCATCTATTTTTTGTTGCTTTGACGCGTTTTGTAGGTTTTAACACTCAGATTGCACATGGGGAACAACAGCAAAGAACAAATGTTTTGGAAAAAGGTGAATAGCTTCACATTAATTCTACTGCTTGCATTCATAATCGTTCTATTGATCCTCACTAAAGTTTACTCATGACACCAATTGATTGGACAATAATGGGGGGAACCCTATTCCTTATCGCTTTTTATGGTGCTTGGAAAACGAGGCAAAACAAAGACATTGAGTCCTATCTTCTAGGGGGTAAGAAGATGACCTGGGGTGCCATCGGGCTTTCAGTAATGGCTACCCAAGCAAGTGCAATCACTTTTCTGTCTACACCAGGCCAGGCCTATGAAAGCGGTTTAGGATTCGTTCAATTCTACTTCGGTTTACCCTTGGCAATTACCGTTTTATGCGCTTTCATTCTTCCTATTTACTACAGATTAAATGTTTTTACCGCCTATGAATATCTCGAATCACGCTTTGATTTAAGGGTTCGCTTGTTAACCGCCTTCCTCTTTTTGGTTTCAAGAGGTTTAGCAGCGGGAATAACGATTTATGCCCCGGCAATCATTCTCTCTAGTATTTTGGGCTGGAACTTAAATTTAATGAATCTCACCGTAGGCTTAATAGTAATCGCCTACACCGTAAGTGGAGGCACTCGTGCTGTTGCCCTCACACAGAAATGGCAAATGGCCGTAATCATGCTTGGAATGTTCACCGCCTTTGGCCTATTAATCAGCTATATCCCTGTAAGTTTTGGGAAGAGTATAGATATAGCAGGCTTGATGGGGAAAATGGAGGCCATTGACCTCTCTTTTGACTTAAACAATCGCTACACGCTTTGGAGTGGTTTAACTGGAGGCTTCTTTTTGGCTTTGAGTTATTTCGGAACTGACCAGTCACAAGTACAAAGGTATCTTGGTGGGAAAGACTTAAGAGCTAGTAAAATGGGACTCTTTTTCAATGCATGGGTGAAAATACCAATGCAACTTTTCATTCTCCTAACTGGTGTTTTAGTTTTTGTATTCTTTCAATTTAGAGAGGTTCCCGCATTCTTTAATGAGCCTGCGAGGCAAGCAATGCTTCAAAGTGAAGCTAGTGAATCTTATCAAAATCTTGAAGCCGAATTTCAGTCAATTCACACAGAAAAAACGAGTTTAATCAATGCCTATGCTGAAAGCCCTAATGATGAGTTAGCCAACTTGATTAGAATTCAAGACGAAAAAGAACAAGAAAAACGCTCAGAGATAAAAGAGCTTATCAGTGAAACAGATCCACTTTTAGAGACCAAAGATTCAGACTACATTTTTATCAATTTCATCCTTAACTTTTTACCTACTGGTGTAGTTGGCCTCCTTCTAGCAGTTATCCTGTCAGCGGCAATGTCGAGTACTGCAGGAGAGCTTAATGCCCTTGCATCAACCACTGTTATTGACTTTTACAAGAGAATATTTAAAAAAGATGGCTCTGAAAGACATTACTTGAACGCCTCGAAACTTTTCACAATGATGTGGGGCTTTTTGGCAATTCTTTTTGCGGTATTGGCTCAATTAGTCGACAATCTTATTCAAGCTGTCAACATTCTCGGGTCACTATTCTACGGGACGATTTTAGGAATTTTTGTGGTGGCCTTTGTATTTAAATTTATCAAGTCAAAAGCAGTTTTATTGGCCGCAATTATTTCAGAAATATTCGTGCTGGGCCTCTTTTATTTCTCTGAAATAGGTTTCCTTCTATTTAATGTAATTGGATGCCTGCTGGTGGTTTCTATCGCGAGCATCTTACAACTCATCATTGGAAAGGATACTAGATCTTCATCCGGTCTTTAAAGTAGTTTCCGAAATCGCGCATATCATTTGCCATCTCTGATTCAGAGGTAGCTCTTTCAAGTGTATCTGCAAGTGTCATCACATGCTGAAATATGAATTGTTTCATAGCGTCAACTTGCATGTCTTTGGTCCACAAATCAATACGCATCGTATTCAATTCCTTTTTATCCCAAATGGAAAGCAAAACCGCATCGGTAACTCCTCCTTGATTGGCATCACTTGCAAACCATTCCATCTTTTCTGGAACTTTATTTTCATCAAGATTAATGCTGATTTTTATTTCTGATTGCTCCATTATTTTCTGGGTTTATATGCTGATTTTCTCAATATTTCTTGCGCATCATTCAGCGCTACTAATTCCTTTATGCTAAGCTCCTTATTCGTCATGAATGACCGTACAATTTGCCAGCCCAACCATTTGCCAACACGCGATGGAGACTCTTTGGCCATTCCTGAAGTAAAAGGTCCATCATTAAGAAACTTAAGCCGCTCTACCATTTCAGTTTCATACAGCAACTCGTTTTCTACCATGTGTGCCCAGATACTCGCTTCGAACGACTCGCACCATTCTAGTTCAATTTTTGAATATTCGATTTTAGTGCTGTCTGCCAAATCAGGAAAAAGGGCATCCATCAAATAAAGCACCTTGCCTTCATAGATCATATCACTCAAGAGATTCTCCGAACTCGGCTTTGGAAATTCCGAAATCAACCATCCACGCAGGCTGTTGGTCGCGAGGTGATCAGCAATCATTCTTTTGCTCAAGTACTTTGGGAAACCCAACTCTTGATACATTCCGAACTCAGCACCCAAAAACAAGTCTAGGGCAATCCCCATCTGATTATCATTTACCAAAGGACTGGCATTGATAGCAGAATTGAAATAGATTATCTCAGGAATACTCTTCTTTGGAAAATAGTACTTGTAATACTTAAAAGCACTTTCCAGCATTTCGTCTTCTTGCTCCAAATTTGGAAACTGCTCTTCAATTTTGGATTGAATCGATAAAATAGCCTCGTTCTCAGCGAATGATTGCAGATAATTATAATGGGCCGGATCTTTCGGGTCCCCTAAGTTGGGAATCATCTGAGTGAGGTTCACATAAAATTCACCGTACTCAGATTGCAATTTTTTACTTTTTGCTGGCCAATTTTCAGTTTTACCAAAAAGTGCCTTATCGAAACGTCGAGATTGAAGCTCAACATCAACTGCTGAGACATCAACTTTCAAAGAATTCTGTTCACAAGAGACCAAAAACAGAAAAAGGATTGGCATAAGGAAGTTCCGACTCATCTCAAATAAGTAAATTTGTAGTTGCTCTGTGCGAAGCTGGGCAAATATAGAATCAAACTACTTGGAATGAAAAAGCTGTTTACATACATCACCACAATTCTTATCATTTTCACTTCAACTGCATTGTTTGCTCAACAGAATGAAGTGGTTATTAAAACTGTTCAACCTGAAAAGAAAAGTCGGAAACTAAGTTTTGGGCTTTATGGAGGTAGCAACCTCGCATGGATTAGAAGTGATACGAAAGGCTACAACGGAGATGGCGTTCGATTAGGCCTAAACTATGGTTTGGTCACTGACTTCTCCTTAGCTAATAACGATAACTACTTTCTGTCTACTGGATTAGTAATCTCAAACATTGGTGGAAAAATGGACAACCCTTCGGCCTTCACACTTGAAGATACGGCAGGAGCACCTTACTTAGTTCCATCAAGAGTGGGAGTAACCTACAGTGTAAGACAGCTTGAAATACCGATTAGTCTTAAAATGAAAACTGCTGAGATAGGTTACATCAAATATTTTGGGCAGTTTGGTATTAGTCCTGGATACGCTCTTAGAGTTACAAGAGAAGGAAACGAAGCTTACACAGGAGGTACTGAGGCAATTGAGGAAAGTTCAGCATCTGATTATTTGAGTATTTTCCGTCTTGGAGTTCTCGCCGGAGCAGGTGTTGAGTACAACCTTACAGGTAACACGAATTTAATGGTTGGGCTCTCCTACAATGGAGCGTTTACCAATATTTTGAAAGGTCAGGAAGCGGGCTCTGATAAGAGAAGAGCTTTTGAAGTTGATGACAACGGCACAACCGATGTTAGCAAAGTGCAAATAGGAGCAGAACCTTACAAAGTAAGCTCAGGTCCAGAACTAATCAGTCGTTCAGACTTTGTCTCCCTCAACATCGCAATATTCTTCTAGATGAGGAGCGAAGCTGTTGCGAATCATATTGTAAACTGGCTTAAAGATTATGTGAGCAAATCCAAAACAAAAGGATTTGTTATTGGAGTCTCGGGTGGAATAGACTCTGCGGTTACGAGCACCTTAGGAGCACTTACAGGCCTTCCTATGCTTTGCGTTGAAATGCCTATTCATCAAGGCAAAGATCAAGTCAGTAGGGCCGATATGCACATTCAAAATTTGCAGCGTCGCTTTCCGAACGTGAAGCGAGAAGAAGTGAATCTAACTCCCATATTCGACTCATTCATTTCTGCTGTACCGGCTGTTGATAATGAAGAAGAGCGCTTTATGTCTTTGGCAAATACACGAGCAAGACTTCGCATGACCAGTCTTTACTATTTCGCTGCTCTTTACTCCTATTTGGTGCTAGGTACAGGCAATAAAGTTGAAGATTTCGGAGTGGGCTTCTATACAAAGTATGGCGATGGAGGAGTTGACCTCAGTCCCATTGCGGACCTAGTAAAAACAGAAGTATATCAATTGGGTGAAACACTTGAAGTGATTCCTGAAATTATGAAAGCTCCTCCAACCGATGGGTTATGGGGAGATGATCGTACCGATGAGGATCAAATTGGGGCTTCATACCCAGAATTAGAATGGGCAATGAGTTTTGTTGGCGATGAATCGAATTTGAATCCGAGACAAAATGAAGTCCTGAATATTTATAGGAAACTCAACCGAGCGAACAAGCATAAAATGGAACCCATCCCTGTTTGCTCCATTCCTAGCGAACTCAAGTAAGTTTAAGAGACTCAGCGAAAGCTATCGCTTCTTCAAGGTGTTTGTGAATATTCATCTGCGATTTTACGATACCTGAAACCTTGCCATCATTATCAACCAAGTAGGTTACCCTTCCAGGCACAAGTCTGAAAAGGTCACTAGGAACTCCCACTACTTTCTTGAAAGCACCGCCTTTATCACTTAACAAATCGTATTCAACATGATATTGCTGCGCAAAACTTGCGTGTTTTTTCACGCTGTCATTGCTAATTCCAAATACTTTGATATCCAGCTGATTGAACACCGCCAGGTTGTCTTGAAAAGAACATACTTCCTTAGTACAGCCTGCAGTAAAGTCTTTTGGATAAAAGAAAACTACACAAGCCTGCTTTCCCAAAATTGTATCCAGATCAATCTCCTCACCAAATTGATTCTTTAATGTTCCACTGGGGAATTTATCTCCTACTTGAATCTGACTCAAATCTTGAATTTTAGTGCTACGTATATATTTCTTCCTGGAGCGGCAATACCTGAACTATATGTCCAGTAGAAGCTATCTAGTACATTATCACAACCAGCTTGCACTGCAAATGTTTTCATCTCGTAGGAAACTTTAGCGTTCAGAGTCCACCATGCCAAGGAACCATCAGGAGTATATAAGTGAGTTTTTGTTTGCTCTGAGGGTGCTAGATCCTCATAGGCAATTGCTCCATTGAAGTTAACTCCCATTTGAGCGAAGAAATTCTCTTTGCGAAAAAAGACATTTGAGCTCCCAAATACTGGGGGTACATGACGAAGTGACTCCATGTTTTCTCTGTCCTCCCCATCAATCCAAGTTAAACTCCCCTTAATCCCAAGTTGTCTTGTGAAAAATATCTCTGCTTGAGAAGAGAGACCATAAATAATGGCAGCATTGCTGTTGACCAAACTCAAGACCTCACTTTGTTCACCATCATACAGGATGGAGTCTTGACCATCAAATTGAAAGGGCCCTCGTACAATGGCGTTAAGCGCATAAGTGTAAAAGCTATTCAATTGAATTTTCGAATTCTTTCCAAAGGTTCTTATGACTGTAATCTCACCAGTGTAGGCATATTCAGGTTGCAGCTCAGGGTTTGGAACCAAGACCCTTCCAGGTTCTGAATCAAAAACTTTAGCAACATCATCAAGATTTGGGGCTCTAAATCCTGAAGAAATATTTGAAGAAATCTGCCAAAGTTTATTTGGGGTATACACTAATCCAGCATTTCCTGTAAGTGCACTTGTTTGGAGCCTTATCTGATTGTATGGAAAACTAAAAAAGCTTGTGTCACTCAAGTCAGATTCCAGCTGATAGTAGGTGTATCGCAAACCTATATTTCCTGTGAGCTTATTCGACCATTTCCTTTGATAAAGTGAATAGAAGGAAGTTTGATATACTTGGCTTCCTGCCGAAGGGTAGCGAGTTGAGCTCGCTTCTTGTGTCCCATCAAAAATATTTCTGCGTTCAGCGCTGCTCGAAACTTGGTTGAAAGACCCTTCAATTCCAAAGTAAAAGGTCGATTGGTCTCCGAGCTTTTTATCAAAATCGACATTTAAAGTATACACATCAACCAGTTCCTCTCTCGTTCGAAGCCATTCACTCTTGAATGGACGATCGCTTCTACTTTCAGAAAAGCGTTGCCAAGCAGCTGTCACATTCATTTTATCGTAAAAGAAACTCTTCTGCTTAAGACTCAAACTCAAGTTATTCATCAACCATGATTGGGGCCCATAGTACCATTCAGCACTTCTTGGCTGACCATTTCTTGTTTGAATCAGGCGATCATAACGTGGTATATCAGTGGTTGTAGAGAAAATTAAACCATAATTAAGCAATGCATTGTCCGAAAGCTTAATGCTGAATTTTTGCATCAAATTCAACTGTCCATAGGCACTAGGGATCATCAATGAAGTATCGGTGTTTTCTACCAAGGTGTCGAATCCTGAGGAACTGCTTACTCTCCACTTTCTTAGCCCAAAGTCTCCATAAGCTTTTGGCCTGTTCTTACCGGCTCTGAGATCTCCAAATTGACTTGCACTCACAGAGCTAAAAGAAGCAAAGCGCTCCCCTCCAAAATTCAAATCGATGTGTACATTCCTTTCACTGTTAGCACTCGAATAACGGGCAAAAGCATTCGCTTTAACATTCGCTGTATCCTTCTTTCCAAATGCTGCTTTCTTGGTTGTGAAACTCATTACTCCTCCCAAAGCATCACTTCCATAAATCAACGAACTTGGTCCGTAAACAACTTCAGTAGAGGCAAGCGATAGGGGATCTACATTGATGACATTCTGCAAATTTCCCCCACGAAATATTGCATTATTCATTCGAACTCCATCAACAACAATGAGCACCTTGTTTGCACTAAAACCCCTGATCATCGGACTTCCTCCTCCTAGTTGACTTTTCTGCACAAACACATCGCCATTGTATTCTAAAAGATCTGCAGAGGTTTGAGGTGAAAAGAGTTCAACATCTTGAGCATTTAATCGACTTACCTGATTAGATACTTCTGTTTTTTTCTGAACTCGCTTGTTGGAGGTGACCACAAATTCCAACAAATCCACGGTCTTTTCTCTGAGGTAAATCGTTTTGTTCGCGTCGAGAATTTCGCCGATCGTTTTTACTTCAGGCAAGAAACCTGGATGCTGAATTAAAACTGTATCGGTTTTCTCAAAGAGTTTTAGATCGATCTCTCCCTCTTCGTTGCTAAAGGCTGAACGTTGGTTTTTCTTTTCTAAGATATATACGTTCTGAACTGGTTTGAGCGAATTAATATTATAGACTTTTGTATTCTGAGCTCTCAAGCTGAAAGCTACACCGCACAATAAAATCAATAATAATCCTTGTCTCACTTTTCAATCAGTTTCGGGCTCGCGAATAAACAAAAATCACGCCATCAATCGAGGTTCAAGTAAGGCATTTCGGCTTTAATATTCCCGAGGGCATGTTTTGTTTCTGTGAGAAAGGCTTGGTGCTCTGCTGTGTCTTCTTGGAAAGCCTTGTGCGAAAGTCTTTTCCTGAGTAGCACAACCCTTTTCATCTTATCAGAAGCAGGCTGAGAGAATTTATAGAATTTGAATTTCTCCCATATGAATTCTATCGCCTCATCACTAGGATGAATCAAATCAGATTTATAAAAGCGGTGGTCGCGCAACACATCAATCATAAGCTCATAGGATGGAAAATAATTCACTTGGTCCTCACCTAAACATAAATGAATAGCAGTTAAAAGTGTGGCTTTACTTTTTGAGTTCTCTATCACCCCATCTTTTAAATGTCGAATAGGGCTTAAGGTAAATACGATGTCTATTTGAGGATTAATGCTTTTAAGCAGTTCAATTAGCTCCCTGTTTATGTTTCTTAGTTCTTCTATCCCCAGGAATCTCTTGACAAAACTTTTTGAGCTTCTTTTATGACAGTTTGCAACAACTCCAATTTCTGGATCCTCATAAACCCAAGCTGTTCCATAGCTGATGCAAATGGTATTCGCAGTTTCAATAAACTGCTTAGCATCTCCAATTTTGCTACTCACTTGAGTTTCATACTCATTCCTAGTCTTTTGGTTTAATTCCGAATGGAACAAGAAGTTCTTGACTAGACCATCAGCTTCATAATAGGCCTTTGTCCAAGTGTCTTGTCCTGCAATCAAGCGGACTTGCCTTAGAATAGAGTATGGGTTGTAAACTATACCAAAGGGGTTTGACATATTCTGTACGCCTACATAAGAGAGTTTCTTTGAGATATTTTCTGTGAAACAAGAGCCTATGAGAAAGACTTTCGAATCATGTTCAAGAAGATTCGGATTCGGCAGTAAATCAATATCGTGAAACCACTTTATACTCGACATTTTGCAAACTTAAGTTGTTCTGCTAGAAGGAGCCAAAGTTCCTATATTTGCCACCCTTTCAAAGAACTGATGATAAAAATTACGCTTCCAGACGGAACTGTCAAAGAATTTGAGGCCGGAATTAGGCCGATAGATATCGCTAAAGGAATTAGCGAAGGACTTGCTAGAAACATTGTTGCTGCTAAAATCAATGATGCCACAAAAGAGATTGATACCCCTATTATTGAGGACGCAAGTCTCACATTACTGACCTGGAATGAAAAAGAAGGTAAGAAGGCATTTTGGCATTCATCTGCTCACGTTTTAGCCCAAACCTTGGAGTTTTTCTACCCAAATGTTAAGCTCACAATCGGTCCTGCTATTGATAATGGCTTCTATTACGACGTTGACTTAGGTGATGAAATCATCTCAGAAAAGGACTTCGCTAAAATAGAGCAGAAGTTTTTGGAATTCGCTAGGGAAAAATCGGAGTTCAGTATGCGTGAGGTTTCAAAGGCAGACGCCTTGGAGCTCTATAAATCACAGAACAATGAATTTAAGGTAGAACTTATCGAGAATCTTGTTGATGGTGACATTACCTTCTGTGATCATGCAAACTTTACTGATTTATGTCGTGGAGGCCACATTCCTAACACGGGCTTAATTAAAGCGGTGAAAATCATGAGTGTTGCAGGTGCTTACTGGCGCGGTGATGAAAATAAGCCCCAATTGACAAGGGTCTATGGCATTAGTTTCCCAAAACAAAAATTACTGACAGAATACCTCGAACTTTTAGAGGAAGCAAAAAAGCGAGATCACAGAAAGCTTGGTAAGGAGTTAGAGCTATTTACTTTTTCTGAAAAAGTAGGTCAAGGTTTACCACTCTGGTTACCGAAAGGGGCTGCGGTTAGAGAGCGGCTTGAACGTTTCATGCGTAATGCGCAGAGAAAAGCTGGCTATGATCCGGTTGTAACACCACATATTGGCCAGAAGGAACTCTACGTTACTTCGGGGCATTATGAGAAGTATGGTGAAGACAGCTTTCAGCCTATTCGCACACCACATGAAGGTGAAGAGTTCTACTTGAAACCGATGAATTGTCCTCACCACTGTGAGATTTACAAGGCTTCGCCTAAGTCATACCGAGACTTACCAGTCCGTTTAGCAGAGTTTGGAACAGTATATCGTTATGAGCAAAGTGGAGAGCTACACGGCTTAACAAGGGTTAGAGGATTTACACAAGATGATGCACATATCTTTTGCAGAACTGACCAAGTAAAAGAAGAATTTAAAAAGGTAATTGACCTTGTAATGTTAGTGCTCGAAGCTCTTGAATTTGAAGACTTCACCGCTCAAATTTCATTACGAGACCCTGCGCAACCTGAGAAGTATATAGGAGCAGTAGAAAACTGGGATAAAGCGGAAAACGCAATCATTGAGGCTGCGGCCGAAAAAGGGCTCAAAACCACTCAAGTAGAAGGAGAAGCGGCATTTTATGGCCCTAAGCTCGACTTCATGATTAAAGATGCCCTTCAGCGAGAGTGGCAACTTGGAACCATTCAAGTAGACTATAATTTACCTGAGCGCTTCGAACTTGAGTACACCGGAAGTGACAATGAGAAGCACCGTCCGGTTATGATTCATCGCGCTCCTTTCGGCTCTATGGAACGATTTGTTGCTGTTTTGATCGAGCATTGTGAAGGGAAATTTCCATTGTGGTTAAGCCCCGATCAATTTTCAGTATTACCAGTAAGTGATAAATTCAACCAATATGCTGATAATGTGGTGAGTTTGCTAAATAATTACGATATTCGCGGCCTCGTTGACGACAGGTCTGAAAAAGTGGGTCGAAAGATTCGCGATGCTGAAGTCAAAAAAATCCCTTACATGTTGATTGTTGGGGAGAAAGAGGTTGATCAGGAATTAGTTTCTGTGCGAAAGCAAGGAGAAGGTGATTTAGGATTAATGAAATTAGAAGAGTTTGCTGAGTTGATTAAGAATGAGATCGACTCGAAACTTGGAAAGTTTAATTAAAAGGAAGGAGGCTAATACAATAGCGAAGAAATTTAGAGGTAGGGGACCCAGAAGGAATTTTCAACGAAAGGTTGAAAATCCTCACAAAATAAATGAAGAAATTCTGGCTCCAAAAGTCAGATTGATTGTTGAAGGTGAAGGCCAAGATGTGCTATCACCTCAAGAAGCTTTGGTAAAAGCAAAAGAAGCAGGTTTAGACCTAGTTGAAATAGCTCCAAACGCTGATCCCCCTGTAGTAAAGATTATTGATTACAAGAAGTTTCTCTACGAGCAAAAGAAGAAACAGAAAGAAATCAAATCGAAAGCTTCTAAAGTTGTTGTAAAAGAGATTCGCTTTGGGCCTCACACAGATGAACATGATTTCAATTTCAAGTTGAATCATGCACAGAAATTCCTTGAAGATGGTGCAAAATTGAAGGCCTATGTGTTCTTCAGAGGACGTACCATCGTTTATAAAGAGCAAGGTGAAATCCTGCTTTTGAAATTGGCACAAGCTCTTGAAGACGTTGGCGTCGTTGAGAGCATGCCGAAGTTAGAGGGTAAGAGAATGATTATCATGATCGCCCCTAAGAAGAAATAAAAGAGAAACTGAATAAAACAGTTAGTTATGCCAAAAATGAAAACGGTATCGAGCGCTAAGAAGCGATTTAAGCTTACCGGCTCAGGCAAGATTAAGCGTAAGCATGCTTTCAAAAGTCACATTTTGACCAAGAAAGAAACGAAGCAGAAGCGAAATCTTACTAAAGCCACTTTAGTGCACAAAGCCGATGAATCGAACGTTAAGTTAATGCTTAACATGAAGTAATTCCGATAGGAACTCGGAATTGGTTATTTGTAGAACCCGGTACTTAGTAATAAAGAGTTTGAAAGAACCACTAATCACCAAAAAACAATAATAAAATGCCTAGATCAGTAAACGCCGTCGCCTCCAGAACGAGAAGAAAAAAGATTCTCAAACAGGCCAAAGGATATTGGGGAAGACGTAAAAATGTCTACACAGTTGCTAAAAACGCTGTGGAGAAAGGCCTCGTGTATGCATACAGAGACAGAAAAGCAAGAAAAAGAAACTTTCGTGCACTCTGGATCCAAAGAATTAATGCTGCAAGCAGAGAACATGGAATGTCATACTCTGAATTTATTGGGAAACTAAGTCAAAAGGAAATCGCATTGAACAGAAAAGTTCTTGCTGACCTTGCGATGAATCATCCTGATGCTTTTAAAGCAGTAATGGAACAGGTGAAGAAATAATCTCTTCGAATTCCTAAAGATTAAAAGCCCTCCTAGTGAGGGCTTTTTTATTATCCCATAATTCGTTGAAGCGCCCTCGCTGCCAAGTCGTGATTTGGAAGCACCTCTAGCGCTTTGCGATAAGAGTTTATGGCTTCTGACATATTTCCTTCAAGCTCTTGGCTTAAACCGAGGTTGTAGTAGGCATCAGGGTTTTCGCCATTTAACTTTAAACTTTCTTGAAAGTAATAGCCTGCTGAATCGTATTGCTCCTTTTTCACAAGAAACACATAGGCAATATTGTAGAAGGGCCGATAATCAGTGGAATCTAAGGCGTTCATGAGTCTGTAGTTTTGGATTGCGTCCTCCTCTTTCCCTGCTTCTTGAAAGAACAAAGCTTGATTGTATAAAGCTTCTGTAGATTCAGTTTGAATCCTCAAAGCATTGTCGTAATAGAACTCAGTATTAGGATGTCTTGTTAAGCCAAATAACATACCCAGCTCCATCCAAGCTTCATAATAGTCGGGATCTTGCTCCGTTGCAGTAAGAAAGCTGCTCACGGCCTTTGTTGTATCGCCTGCTTCTTTAAAATTGAAGCCTTTCAAGTAATATGCTTGAGCATTATATAAGTCTCTCTTTAGCACCTCATCCGCAGCAAGGATACTCTCCTCATGATTCTTTACTAAGAGGTATATCTTGCTCAACAAGGTGTAGCCTTCAATCGAATTATCGTCGAGTGATAGTGATTTAGTAACTGCTGTATGGGAAGTCTTAATCTTTCCTTCGTCGAATAAGAATTGTGCTTTTAACAAGTAAGCCATTGCATTCGAACTATCCATGCCGATAACAATATCTATGTCTTGATATGCCGAATTTAAATCCAAGGAATCCCTTGAGATTTTGGCGCGCTCTAGAAACAAGGATAATTCATTAGGCTTGTCGCGAATGAGTTCGTTGAGAGAATCGAGTTTAGAAAATTCAGCTTTCGACTGATCTTTAACTTGATTTGGTTTTGTCTCTGAACAAGCAACCAAAAACAAAAGTGCCACGAAAAAGAAAGTATTTTTCATGGCACTAAAGTAAAGCGAATGCACGCAGTAATATGTATGCTTTAGTTGGCGGATATTTTTTCTTTGATTTTGGCTTCAAGCTCATCTGATAACTCTGGATTATCGGCAATGAGTGCTTTCACCGCGTCGCGTCCTTGTCCGAGTTTTGTATCGTCATAACTAAACCAAGAACCACTCTTTTTGATGATTTCATGATCAACGGCTAAATCTAAAATCTCACCTGACTTTGAAATTCCCTCACCATACATGATATCAAACTCGGCTCTTCTAAATGGAGGTGCGATTTTGTTCTTCACCACTTTTACCTTGGTTCTGTTTCCAATAACCTCATCTCCATTCTTTATTTGACTAGATCGTCGTATGTCAATTCTAACAGAAGAATAAAATTTAAGCGCATTACCACCCGTTGTTGTTTCTGGATTTCCGAACATCACCCCAATTTTCTCTCTCAACTGATTGATGAAAATACAGCAGCAACCTGTTTTATGAATAGTTCCGGTAAGCTTACGAAGGGCTTGTGACATCAGCCTGGCCTGCAGGCCCATTACTGAATCTCCCATCTCTCCTTCAATTTCAGCTTTTGGAGTCAGTGCCGCAACTGAGTCGATTACAATTAAATCTAAAGCTCCTGATCTGATCAGGTTATCAGTTATTTCAAGGGCTTGTTCTCCATTATCAGGTTGAGAAATCAACAAGTTTTCAGTATCAACTCCAAGCTTTTCAGCGTAGAATCTATCGAAGGCATGTTCCGCATCGATGATTGCGGCAATACCTCCTTGTTTCTGTACTTCTGCAATCGCATGGATAGCCAATGTCGTTTTTCCCGAAGACTCAGGGCCGTATATTTCTACAACTCTTCCTTTAGGGAAGCCACCTATTCCTAGAGCCATATCTAAGGTTAAAGAACCTGAAGGGATAGCATCAACATCCTCAATGGCTTCATCACCAAGTTTCATGACCGAACCTCGGCCATAAGTTTTTTCTAATTTATCTACTGTTAGCTGTAGCGCTTTGAGTTTTTCTTTTGCAATATCTTTTGACATAATCCTTGAATTTGAAGCAAATCAAATGTAGAAGAATGTAACCTATTTACATCCTGGAATTCCAATAAAAGTATTCCACAATTTAAGCCTCCATGGCTTCGAGAATTTGCTCAGTGTGTGCCTTTGTCACTACCTTTTCAAAAATCTTCGCAATTAAGCCATTCTCATCAATGATAAATGTCTTTCTGTTGATGCCGTCATATTCCTTGCCCATGAACTTTTTAGGACCCCAAACACCGTAAGCATTGATAATTTCTTTCTCTGTATCCGGAAGTAAACTAAAAGGAAGCTCGTATTTATCAGCAAACTTTTCGTGTTTCTTTTCATTGTCCGCACTTACTCCAATCACGGTATATCCTTTATCTAAAAGCATTTGATGATTGTCTCTGAAATTACATGCTTCCTTTGTGCAGCCTGGTGTATCATCCTTCGGATAGAAATATAAAATCACTTTAGAACCCTTAAAATTTGATAGCTTAATGACATTGCCATTTTGATCTGAAGATTCAAATTCAGGGGCTTTTTCTCCTTCTTTCATTTTCTTTGGTTTTTTAGTGAAACAAACGATAGTCAAAAAGTTTTGTAAACTAATGTAAATTCTGTTGTTTTGTCCAACCTTGAAAGCCATCGTCACCCTTTTTCTATTTATCAGCTTTAATTTCTGTTTCGGACAGAATCAAGAGTTGTTTCTTGACGTCAACGGAAAATCAGTAGCGGAAGCGAAAGCCTTTTATAAAAGACAGGTTAATCTTCAAGGGGATTCCGCCAAAGTCAGCCAATACTATATGAGCGGCAAGCTCTATTTTGAGGGTTATGCCACTTATGAATCTGCACTAACCGACGAGCTCAGCTACGTAGGCAATTGCAAGTGGTTCTATAAAAATGGTCAAGTAAAAGAATCTCGATCGTATAATGGAGCAGGGGAGCTTGATGGTTCTGTGAAAAAATTCACTGAGGAAGGAAAGCTTATTTCTGAGGCAACATATGTCAAAGGTCAACTTCAAAATTCTGGACTAAAAGAGTTTGATGAAGATGGTAGGTCCATCAGTGTATTTAAGGAGAGCTTTGATAATAATGAGAATGACTGGGACTTGTTTGAGTCTGATTATGGTTTGGCCAGCATAGAAGAAGGGAAGCTGACTATCGGCTCTAAAACCACCCGGGGCAATAGTCGCCTAATGTACAGACCCATCGACTCAAGGAACTTTTCAATTGAGGTCGATTTGACGCACCCTGAAAAGGATAATGGTGCGATAAAAGGTATTTTGTTCAACTTTAAAGACTGGGATAACTACTCATACTTCTATTTGGATGGCAGATACTTTTCTGTTGGAAGGTTAAACAAGGGAATCGTAAACAAGGCCGTAGATCTCTTTGGTACTCCAAAAGCCAATGCTTCTGGCACGAACAACTTAAAAATCCTTTTCGAAGATGGTATCATCACCTATTCGATCAATTCGGAAGTTGTTTACAAGCAAAAATCCTACGAGGTTAAAGAAAAGTATATTGGCTTTGTTGCCGGTGGCAGAGGAAATATGGAGGTTGATAATTTTGTTGTCAAAACTTTCGGATCAACTTCTAATGGGCTTTCAGACCAAGATGTTAGAGGTTCGGGTACAGGTTTTATGGTCAATCAGGGAGGTTACTTGATCACCAATTACCATGTTGTTGATGAAGCTTCTAGCATTTATGTAGAATTCACACAAGGGCCTTTAGCTGAATTTAAGCAACTTGAAGTGAAAGCTGTTATTAAGGATGAAAACAGCGATCTAGCATTACTGCAGATCGTAGACACAAATTTCAGTCTTAAACAAGGCCTGCCTTATAGCTTTTCGAAGAGTTTAAAAAATGTTGGCAGCAGTGTGTTTAGTTTAGGTTATCCATTGGTCTTATCAGGAATGGGTTCTGAAGTAAAATTTACTGATGGAAGAATAAGCGCTAGAACAGGATATGATAACGACATCTCCTCTTATCAAACGAGTGTTCCTATTCAACCTGGAAATAGTGGAAGTCCTCTGTTTGACGAAAGCGGTAAAGTTGTAGGCTGTGTCAATGCGGTTATTAGAGAAGCAGACAACGTTTCTTATGCCATTAAAACAACCTACATTCAGAACATAATGCAAACTGCTGGTTTAGAAACTCCAGTTGGTCAGGATTTATCAGCCTTAAGTTTAGAAGATAAAATCAAGTTGCTATCCAATTACATAGCTATAATCAAGGTGCGTTAAGGGATGAAACTGCTTAAATCATATCTATTCCTTATTGCATTCATGGGCTCCCTTTCTAGCACATATGCTCAAGATCCATTAAATGAAATGGACAAAAAGTATGTTCCTCCTGTAGGATCGCTTTTTGATTCTAAGAAGGGCTCGTTAAGCGAGGCTATTGATTACCCTAAAAACCTATTCAAGTTCAACGTGAGCGCGTTGTCCCATGGGATTGGTGCTCTTGAATATGAAAGGGAGATTATTGACGAAATAAGTGTTACTGTGGCTGGTGGAGTTACAGTTTTTCCAGACTACGTGCTCTTTGTTCGAGACCTATTAACTAACGACGTACTCGAGGATCCATATTTTGATAGTCCTGGGACTCATTTTGCCATTGGGGTGCATTATAATCTTGACCGTGCCGCTGAAGGAGGTTATGTAGAATTGAAATTTCGAAATACAGTCCATAATTACACCTCAAGTAGAGTAAACCGGTTCTACGAACAAATAAGCAGAGAATACCTTCTAGGCTATGGAGGATCAACTTTTGGAAACAGTATTCTCGGAGAAATCGCTTTTGGAGTTGGGATAAGACAACTTGATACTAAAAGAATAAGAAGTTCAAATCAACTCAGAACATATGATGAGCTGCAGTTCTTTGGCTACTTTACAATAAACCTTGGCTTTGGCCTTTAAACCATCATCTATGAAACACCTATTTAACACCTTGTTATTTTGCCTGCTTGCTGTTTCAATTACACAAGCTCAATCGCTGAAAACCACATTTTCTGAAGAAACTGTTCTGAAAGGAAAAAACAAAGGCTATACTGACAACTTTATTGCCGAGACCAAAGACAAACTTTATCTCAAGCTTTCTCAAAAAGGAGATCGTGCGATTCAGATGATCGACAAAAAGACCATGCGTCCTGTAAAGAAAATTAACCTAAAGCCTAAAAAAGGAGGCTCTTGGTATTGGTCTTATCGAGTGATTGACTCCGGTATCCTTGTACTATATATCAATAAGAACAAAAAAGACAAAAAAGTTAGAGACGTATTTGCTTCAAAATACGATTGGGATTTGAAGAGACAATTCTCATTCAAAGAGGTAACTACTTATGATCCGCGAATTGAGGACATCACCATTACGGCTCAAGAAGGTGGAGATAAACTTGCTCTTTTGCGTCAAAAGTATGTTGAGGAAGGAGATCCTATCACTCTTGAATACCAAATCTTTGATGAGAATTTAGAGTACCTCAACCTTGGTCAGCAGGAACTTGATCTAGTTTCAAAAATTTCTTTGAAAAAAGCTAGAAAGAGAAACTCAACAATCATTTACAAATTCGACTACACTTCAGGGAATGAACTTGTTGCTCCACTCTTTGTATCCAAGGACAGTGACCCACAAGGAGCTTACTTTTTGGAGTTCATCAATGTTGAGAAAAACACAAGAAACTCAGAAAAAATCAAGCTTGAAAATGATGCCTTTTTCGATTACCTACAATTGTTCCTAGATGGTGATGAAATGATTGTAACAGGGTTTTACTCTGATGCTGGTAAGAAATCTAAAATCTTCTCTAAGGAGAAAACAACTTACAACACTTCTGGAATGGACGGAACCTTCTTTAAGCGTTACAACGTTAAAACCAAGAAACTTCTGAATGCCCACCAAACACCTTTTTCTGATGAAATGCTGTTCACCATTAACAACCAAAACCCTGCGAAGCGCAAGCAGATTAAAAAGAACAAGAAAAAAGGAAATTTTGATGACGATGTGTCAGACGCATATCGGATTAGAAAAGTACTTTATGACGACAAGAAAAAGACGGCTACTTTCTATTGTGAATATGTAAACAACTACTCTGTTACTACAACAACGAGATCTGGGAATGTTACAACCACCACAACAACATACTATAGCATCAGGGGGAACCTGTTCTATTTCGAAATGTCCATGAAAGATGGCGACATCAACTATGTGAATAGCATTAGAAAATACCAAATGCTTTCTAGCAGTAGCTCAAGCATTTATAACTTCACATCCATGCGTGTTGTTAATAAAGGATCTGAAGACATCGTGCTATTCTATTCGGATAGAATGTATAATGAGCGTAATAAGGATGACTTAAAAGGAGAAGCTTTCAAAACGAAAAAACTTAAGCAGAATTACATCGCAGCAACGATTAACAAGACCAATGGTAATTTCGATTTGGAGTATCCGAAAATGTCGAATACTAAATTGAAACCACAGCAAAAGGTTCAATTTGGAACTGTGCTCATGAGTAATTATGACAACACATTCTATACGGTCAACTCTGGATCTAAACTCAATATTCCATTCGCCGTGGCATGTGGAGTTGCGGTTGTTGTGGGATGGTATGTATGGTACTTGTCTCCTGGGAATCGCTCCCATGAGGTTTACACTATAAGTAAGGTCGAATATTGATCTGAATCGCTAAATGGATAAAAAGGAAAAAGTCGACTTCGTTATTGAAACCTTGGAGCGGCTTTTTCCCGAAACTCCTATCCCACTCGACCACAAAGACGCTTACACCTTATTAGTTGCAGTACTCCTATCGGCCCAATGCACCGATGAGCGCGTAAATAAAATCACCCCAAGCCTATTTAAGCGAGCAGATAACCCATTTGATATGGTGAACTTGGAGGTGGAGGAGATTAAAGCAATCATTCGCCCCTGTGGTTTGTCTCCAGCGAAGTCAAAGGCCATCTACGGGCTTTCTGAAATTATCATAAACAAACATCAAGGGAAGGTTCCTCAGACTTTTGAGGAATTAGAAGCACTACCTGGAGTTGGTCACAAAACTGCTTCTGTGGTGATGGCACAGTCATTTGGAGTGCCCGCGTTTCCAGTCGACACCCATATTCATCGCTTAATGTATCGATGGGGTCTTTCAAATGGTAAAAACGTGGTGCAAACAGAAAAAGATGCGAAGCGCTTATTCCCAAAAGATCTTTGGAATAAGCTACATCTTCAGATTATATTTTACGGAAGAAAATTCAGCCCGGCCAGAGGTTTTGATCCTCGAAATGCTCCAATTGAACAAATCATTGGACGCAAATCACTCTTCAAAGGCCTTAATTAATAATAGTTTCTATTCTTCCAATTAGCCTGCTAGATCTCCTAGAGAAGGCTTTTGAGAAATTGAGTATGTTGTCCACACTCTTTTGAGAAGGTCGTTTTACTTCGACTTCTGAAGTCTTCAGTTGGTCAAGTAGTATTTTTTCGTCGCGTGCAATTGCCGCCAATTCTTTAGAGGTAAAGGTTTTGTCCATAAGCATGAAATTTTTTGATGATTCATGCTTAAGAAACGCAGATCCTCCCCTCTTATTGTGCAGCTAATATTTAGTGACTTCAATATTATTCTCCTTAATCATCTTTCGCAGGTTGATCAAGGCATAACGCATTCTACCAAGTGCAGTATTGATACTCACATTCGTTTCTTCTGAGATTTCTTTAAAGCTCATCTGAAAGTAGAGACGCATCTTTAAAACACTCTTTTGCTCTTCAGGTAAATATTCAATAAGCTTCTTTAGGTCATTCTTAACCTGATCATCGAAAAGCTCATCTTCAATACTGGGGTCTTCTCCCTTAATTGTATCGAATACGTTATACTCCTCAGTTGAATGCACCATTTGCATCCTCTTGTTTTTGCGGAAGTGATCGATAACTAGGTTGTGCGCAATACGCATGACCCATGGTAAGAATTTACCCTCTTCGTTGTAGTTACCAGACTTTAAGGTCTTGATTACTTTGATGAAGGTATCTTGGAAAATGTCCTCCGCTAAGGCTAAATCCTTAACGAGCTTCATTATATAACCAAACACTTTGTCCTTGTGCATGGCCAGCAATCTTTCTAGTGCTACTTCATCTCCCCGGATGTAGCGTTGCACTAGTTCTTTATCAGAAATGGAATTTGAATACATAACATTTACGTTTTAAGTTGAACTACGGGTGTTGTTGGCTACGTAAATGTTATGCTATAGGCGTCTATTTTTAGTTAGAACAATAAATATTTGAGAACGTTTTCATTTCACGACTCCTAACAAAAGTAAGAAAAGTACTTTTGTTCTCTTTCTTTTCAGAAAATTTAACGAGTGAGCGGCAATACTAAAATAGAGGAATTCATAAAAATTCGCGGTGCGCGAATGCATAATCTGAAGAATGTCGATGTTGACATTCCGAGGAATAAACTCGTGGTTATTTCTGGTCTCTCCGGCTCAGGAAAGTCTTCACTAGCCTTCGATACGCTATATGCTGAAGGGCAAAGACGTTATGTAGAAAGCCTCTCCTCATACGCTCGTCAATTCCTTGGGAAAATAGACAAACCTTCAGTTGATAATATTGAAGGAATAGCACCGGCAATTGCCATTGAGCAAAAGGTAAATAGTCGCTCTTCAAGGTCCACCGTTGGAACTTCAACGGAGATTTATGACTACTTAAAACTGCTTTTTGCACGAATTGGCATTACTTATTCTCCTGTGAGCGGTAAAATAGTAATCCGTCACACTCCTGAAGATGTGTTCGACTTTATCCATAAGAACAAAGATGGAGTGCGCATCATGTTGTGTAATCCAATCGCAAGACCTTTAGCTTTAGCTGCGGAATATTATTTAGAGCAAGGCTTTAGTCGTTTTCTAATTGATGGAAAAGCAACGCGTATTGATGACATTGAGCCAGAAGCTAGCTATGAGACACTTGAGCTTCTTGTTGACCGTTTTGTAGTGAATCATGAAGACGACAGCAATCGAAGTAGAATTTTTGAGTCTATTGAGAGAGCTTATGCTGAAGGGACAGAGCATTGCAGCGTTTACGTTGAATCGAAGGACGGTTTCGATAAGTTCTCCTTTAATTCAAAGCTCGAGCTGGATGGAATGAGCTTCGAAGATCCAAGCCTCAACTTCTTCTCCTTCAATAATCCTTACGGTGCATGCAAGAAATGTGAAGGGTTTGGGAGCGTTATTGGAATTGATGATGACCTCGTAATTCCAAATAAGCAATTGAGCATTTATGAAGATGCTGTGGTGTGCTGGAAAGGTGAAAAGATGTCGGCCTGGAAGGACGAACTGCTCATGGCTGCCGACAAATTTGATTTTCCAATTCACCGTCCGTTTTTTGAGTTGTCAAAAGAACAGAAGGAGCTTCTTTGGTCGGGTAATGAGTATTTCAAAGGCCTCGACGAATTCTTCGCTTACTTGGAGGAGAATACCTACAAAATTCAATACAGAGTCATGTTATCAAGGTATCGAGGGAAAACCCTTTGCCCTGATTGTAATGGTACGCGACTGAGAGCTGATACCCGCTTTGTTCAAATCAATGCAAAATCTGTTTCAGATTTAGTTCTCATGAGCATCGATGATCTGAGTATTTGGTTTAGTGAGCTCAGTTTCAATGAATATGAAGTTACGGTTTCAAAGAGGATTCTAACAGAGATAAACTCACGCTTGAAATGTCTTCAGGATGTTGGCTTAGGATATCTCAATCTCAATCGATTGTCCTCCAGTTTAAGTGGAGGGGAAACACAGCGAATCAATCTTGCTACATCCATTGGAAGCAGTTTGGTTGGCTCCATGTACATCCTTGATGAACCAAGTATTGGACTGCACCCAAGAGATACTGAACGTCTGATTAAAGTTCTCAAAAGCCTCAAAGATCTTGGCAACACAGTGATCATTGTTGAACACGATGACGAAATCATTCGCTCTGCGGATTATGTTATTGACCTTGGCCCTGATGCCGGTTCTAATGGTGGTAAAGTAGTTTTCGAAGGTCGATTAGATGAGCTTGATCAGGCTACCGAAAGCTGGACAGCGAAATACCTTCTTGGCGAAGATGTAATTGCAGTTCCTGAGAAAAGACGAAGCTGGAAGCACTTTATAGAAATTCGAGGCGCTCGAGAAAATAATCTCAAAGCTTTGGATGTGAAATTTCCTCTTGGCGTTTTTTGTGCGGTTACTGGCGTGAGTGGATCCGGAAAAACATCTCTTGTTAGCTCTATCCTCTTCCCTGGGATTCAAAAACTTCTTGGGAATTATGGGGAAAAAACTGGAGAACATTTAGCCATAACTGGAGACTTCGATAAACTCAGTCAGGTTGAATACATCGATCAAAACCCGATTGGTAAATCATCCCGATCAAACCCTGTGACTTACATCAAAGCTTACGACGAAATTAGAAGCTTGTTTGCTTCTAACCCCATGGCCAAAATGCGTGGTTACAAGGCCGCTCATTTTTCTTTTAATGTGGACGGTGGACGATGTGATGTTTGTAAAGGAGAAGGAACAGTTACCATTGAAATGCAGTTCATGTCGGACATTAGCATGCCTTGCGACAATTGCGGAGGAAAGCGCTTTACCGAGGGCATTCTTGAAATCAAACATCGAGAAAAGACTATTGCAGACATACTTGACTTGACCATTGATGAAGCCATGGACTTTTTTGGTGCAGGGACCTCAAAAGTGGAACAGCGTATTACTCAAAAACTCAAACCACTTCAAGAAGTTGGCTTGGGATATGTGCACCTTGGACAATCTTCCAATACCTTGAGTGGTGGTGAAGCGCAGCGTATTAAGTTGGCCTTTTACCTAAGTAAAGGGGAGGTTCAAGATAATGAGCGCATTTTGTTCATATTCGATGAACCTACAACAGGCTTGCACTTTCACGACATCAATAAACTGCTGAAGTCCTTTAATGCCCTCATTGAACTTGGGCACTCAATTATTGTGATTGAACACAATATGGACGTGGTTAAATGTGCCGATTGGGTTATCGACTTGGGACCTGAAGGAGGAGATGATGGAGGTCAACTAGTGTTTGCGGGTACCCCTCAAGATTTAGCTAATGAGAAGACTTCCTATACCGGTCAGGCCTTAAGCAAAAGCTTGTTAATGCACCACTAATTTGCTGCGGTAAAAGCTCGAAGCTCTGATCTCAACAATATAAGTTCCAACACTCAAAATTGGCAATTCAATTTGCCTTTCGGCGCTACTGATCGCTATGTTGGATATCACTTTACCGAGTTGATCATAGATTTTCATCTCACCATACTCTGCATTTAAGTTTTTCAAGTAAACTTCCCCACTGGATGGGTTCGGGTAGATTACAAAACCTAAGTTAGACAGTACCCCTAAGCCTACATTTTCAAGTTGAATCGACTGAGAACTAGAGTCTACACAAGTGTTGGTATCACTCACCTCTAGTGTTACAGGATAAGATCCATTCGTCGCGTAAATATGAATAACATTAAAGGAAGTGTCGGTATTCCCATCACCAAAATTCCATAAGTAACTTGTTAAATTAGTGTCAGTTGCTTCGAAACTATAAGTTGCAATTGCAGTGTTTGTAAAACTGAAACTTGCCTCAGGGTCGTCGAGTATTTCAACTTGGCTATTCGAAGAATCAGCGCAGGCTTTATCTGTGTTAAGCTTAAGCTTGATAGAATAAACTCCTGGAAGATTAAAAACGTGGGTGAAACTTGAATCTTGTGAACTAGTTCCATCACCTAATTCCCATTGGAAATTTTGATTTGGAACCGCCGCTCCTGTGCTATTCAATTGAAGTTCGTTAACACCTAGGCAGAATACACTATCATTTTGACTGAAGCTCGCATCTGGACTTGTGTAAATCTCAATACTCTTACTTAGGGTATCCTTACAAGCGTTGTTAAGCTCGATAGCTAAACTTAAGTCGTAAACTCCAATGCTTTGGTAAGAGTATGTCAGATTCGAATCTTGGCTAAGGTTTCCATCACCTAAATTCCAGTTTCTTGAAGCAAGGTCGTTTGCGTTGCTTAGATCTGCTAGCTCAACAAGATGTCCGTCAAAACAAAGTCCTGTATCTAGGATGAAATTAGCTAATGGAGACTCTAACACTTCTATTTGAAGACTTGAAGAATCAGCGCAAGCTGCATCACTTGTGTCAAAGATTTGTATTGACTTCAAACCCGGAAGATTAAAATTCAAGAGAAGACTATCGGTATTTGAGCTTAGCCCATTCGAAACCTTCCAAGTACTTTGCAAGCTACCTCTAGAAACCGTTGAAGATTTGGCCAATTCAAACTCATTCACGTCAAAACATTGACTTGTATCGCTCAGAAGCACAATACTACTTTGTGGGATCGGGTTAACGAGGATTTCGACAAGCTCACTGGTGTCTCTACAACCCATATTGTAGGCATAAACTTGATAGCTTCCTTCATCAAACCACTGCGCTGCATTTCTTTGAATCAGTGTGTCTCCCTGAGCTGGAACTGAAGAACCATTCCTTTTCCAACGATAGATTGTATTCTGATTTGCTTGTAGGGTATCACGTAAAAGCAAGCTCAAACTGTCTTGATCACACAGGGAAGTATCAGGACTTGTCAGGCTTAAACTCGGTATACCAGCAACAGAAATCATCCTTGTTTTAGGGGTTTTGTCATTTACCTTCAAGCTCGCTTGATATTGACCTGGTGCATTATAGACAACTGTATGCGGACCTGTACCTGTGGCGACGCTTGGACTTGCACCGTTTCCGAAACTCCATGTAAGACTATCAATTCTACCAACAACCGAATCAGCTTGGAAAACGAGGGTGTCACCAAAGCAAATAGTGTCAGCACTTGCCGTTAATTCAGCATCAGAAAAATTAAAATAGACCAGATAATCTTCCGACTCTCCATAATTCAAAAAGCGACAAGGATCGTTTTGAATATTGGAGAAATCTGAAACCACTCTCAAGCGCAAATAGGTATTAAAGAGGGGGCTTGATGAAGTTCTAATGGTATCATAATGATATCTGCGCGCCCTGGCCATTGAGGAAATTTGCTCTCCTGCATCAGTGAAATCACCATCACCATTGTAATCCAAATACACATCTGCGTATTCATCGTTTGAACCTCCCGTTTCAACTTCAATCGCATAAGAGGAATCCGCTTCAAGCTCAATTAATCCTCCACAGGTAAAATCGACATTTGAGTTTTGTCCATCGAAGACAGAAGAATAGTTTTCGAAATCTCCAATTTTGAATTTCCCAATTCCAATTCCGTATCTACTGGTCATATTCCTTGTTGTGGTTACACAAGTAGCAGAGGTACTGGTATCAATGGCTTGTACAAGGTTCGTTTTCAGTAGTGTATCACTTCCGTTTCCATTAGTGGCGATCAACTGAACATTGAAATAAGCGCTTGTATCCAATCGAATGGAAAGTTGTTTTGCACTGAGGCTTCCCGATTGAATCGTATAATTTGAAGGGCTAATACTCCATTGGTAAGCTGAAGGCAAGTAAGCTGATCTACTTTCAAGGCTCACTGTATTACCTACGCAAGTTGTTTCATCGGAAATACCGAATGCCGCAATAGGTTTGTTAGTGCCGTCATCATAAAGATCGCTCGACCAAAGTCCACGACCATAAGTTGCAGCTCGAATAAGGCTTAATGCAGGCTGTGTGGTATCGTATTGGATTTCAAGTTCGGTAACTGACACATCCGTAGGAAGTCCGTCTAGGAAGCTAACCCAATTGGTCATTGAAGAATCTTTGTAATAAACTCCTGGGGTTCCTGCAACGTAAATTCCTTCAGAACTGTACTCGTCATAGACTAAACTTCTCAAACTGATGTTTGGTAAGTTCCCAGAAATGTTGGTCCAGCTTTGTCCTAAATCTTCTGATTTATAGATATCTCTATTTTGAAGCATATAAACCACGCTGTCGAGGAATGGGTGACACTCTAGATCGGCAATGATTGAATTTTGTGGAAGGTTTGCTGTTAGGTCAGTCCAAGTCGGGGTCGTATCATTAATATTAGTAGAAACAAAAAGCTTTCTATCGGCTCTTCCCATGTAAAAGATATCGTCATTAGCTTGAGATTGCTCCAGCACTCTCAAAGTACTGTTGTTTGTACCGCCTAAAGAGTTTGAGATTTTCGTCCAGGAAACATTTCCATTTCCATTGGCTTTCACATTTTCAGAACGCCAGAGATTCCTGTAGCCGATAAACATGGTATTCGGATCGTTTTCATGCAAGGCATAAGGAGTAACCCAAGCTCCTGATTCGGTTATTCCATTAACTCCATTCGCGGCAATAGTTCCAAAGGAAGTTCCATTATTAGAAGAGCGTCGCATGTTGCCGTAATACAAAGCACCGTACATATAGTTATCATCGGATGGATCTACTACACATTCCATTCCGTCTCCACCAATTTCGGTAGTCCAACTGTTGCTCCCATAATAAACCGCTGTTCCATTATCTTGATAACCGCAAATCACAAGATCCGGATTATAACGCGATTGACCAATCTTGTAGACTTCACTGATAGCTACACCATCTGATAAATCTGTCCAATTATTGCCATTTTGCGAATAGTAGATTCCTCCGTCACATCCTGCATACAATCTTTTCTTATCGGCTGAATATTCAAGGGCGTGCTGGTCGGCATGAATAGCATCTACACCACGGCCAACCCAGTCGGCGTTGATTTGCCAAGTCGCTCCGCCATCTGTTGATTTAAAAATATTGATGCCAGCTCCATACACTGTGTTCTTGTCATTTGGATCAACCGCCATATCGAGGTCATACCATGCTTGACCACTATTACCGCTTCCTGTGGTAGAGTAATCCATAATATTTGGTGTGGTTGAACGCGTGCTGAAACTGAGGCCACCATCAGTTGATCGATACATTCCTTTGAACACACTTCCTTGGCAAAGTAGGAAATAGACATAAGTCGAATCATCTTCAGTAACTCCGATAACACCTCTGGTTCCAGTAGGTATTCCACTGGTAATTTGAGTCCATGAAGCGCCATAATTTGCACTGCGATAAAACTTACCCCCTTCGGTAGCATAGGCTATTGAAGGATTATTTGGCATAAACAGAATGTCTTTATAATGACGTGTGTTTGAGCTTACTCGAGTCCAAGAATCGGCACCATTTAAGCTTCTATAAATTCCTCCATTGGTTGCTGCTATAATCGTATCCGGTTGAGTTGGGTGAATTGCTATCATCCCTACTGTTCGATTACCCATTCCTGAATTCTTCCTAACCCAGCTCACTCCAGCATTCGTGCTTTTTAAGACCCCGGCTTGTGATCGATTTCCTGCATCGCGGTCACCAGTTCCTGCATACACTATGTTAGGGTCCAAAGGATCGAATCGAATGTTTGAGACTTGCATGCTGACTAGCGTGTCGGAGTTGCTTGACCAAGTTTGACCATGATTCACTGTTCTCCAGATTCCACCATTTGAGGCACCAACTATAATTACAGCAGTATCCGTTGGGTGTAGCCCAACGCAATTAACTCGTCCCATTCCATTTGGCTGACCAGTTCCGTTAGTAGGTAAATCAATTGGCCCAAGATTGGTCCAAGTTCCTCCTACAGACTGTGTGCTGATATTTCCCAAATTCGTGATAGGCCCATAAGTTGTCTTAAAATTTTGGTACTCTCGTTCTAAATCAGCTCTGCTCTGATAGCTTCCATCCGGATTCACTTCTAGCTCCATGAACCATTCCCAGCGTTTAAAAGCTTTAAAGCCATTTCCTTTTTGCTGTGTTCTACCATCCCAATATTTGTTGAATGCGTTTTGAGTCGCATAGAAATTTGCATCAGGATCTTGCATCATTTCAATCCAATATGGGAAGGATGCTGTATCTTTCGACTGAGAAAACAAAAGGCTTGAACTAAGAAAACCGAGGACGAGCAAAAGGTATTTAGAAGGCATATGATTCTTATGAGATGCCCAAAAATAGCATAATGAACAATCGAAAAATCTTCATCTTAATTTTAGGGCTTGTTTCATTTCAGCTTTCTGCCCAAGTTGAATGGAAATCCGATAAAAAGGTCTTAAAGAAACATTTCTCCGAACATCCAAGCGGTAATCTATGGGCTGGTAAAACTGAAGTTAGTAATGCTGAATACAAACAGTTTTTAAAAGAAAGTAAGGCAAAGGATGCTGAGATTGACACAGCTGCGTGGAACCAATTGGTCTTCGGTGAAGCATTTGCCAATTTATATCACAGAGATGTAGCCTTTGATACTTACCCGGTGGTCAACATCCGTTTTGAAGACGCACTAGCCTATTGCGAATGGTTTCAGACTGAGCTCAATAAAATTGCTCAAGCTGAGCAATATGTAGTTAGGCTTCCGTCAGACGAAGAATGGGAGTCATTTGCCAAAGGAGGACAAGAAAACTACATATTTCCTTGGGAGGGATATTCACTCCGGAACCAAAAAGGGCAGTTTAGAGCTAATTTCACCTATATCCCACAATCCTGGATAAAACGTGAAGGAGAAGAGTTCGAGGTTGTAAAAATAAGCTCAACAGAAACATCTCAAATGCGCACATGGATTTTGGCTCCTGTGAAATCTTATGCTGAAAACCCTATTGGGTTGTATAATATGGCCGGAAACGTTGCTGAAATGACTAACATCAAAGGGAAAACCAAAGGTGGAAGCTGGAAAGATACAGGTTACTATATGCTGATAAACGCCCCTGATCCTTATCGAGGCATTGAAGAAGCCTCCCCTTACATTGGCTTTAGGATTGTTGTTGAGAAGAAAAAAACTTAGGCTCTTTCAAGGGTAAAGGAGAAGTTGGAGCCCTCCCCTTCTGAGCTCGTAACGTTGATGTTCTGTTTATGAGCTTCTAAAATATGTTTTACGATGGCCAAACCAAGGCCTGAACCACCTTTATGCCGATCTCTACTCTTTTCAACACGATAAAAGCGCTCAAAGATTCTAGGGAGATTATCTTCAGATATACCTAAGCCATTGTCTTGAACTTCAACTAAAACATTCTCGCCCATATTGTGAAAAGAGACCCTTGTTTCGCCATTCTCACGGCCATAATTAATTGAATTCATAATGAGATTTGTGAATACCTGATCAATTTTACCAGCGTCAGCGGTTACGTACAGCGGGTCGTAGGTTTTATCAAATTTGAGCGTAATCTTTCTGGATTTAGCTTTCATTTCGGCAGCTTCCATTACATCTTCGCAAAGTTCAACCAAATCAACCTTTTCTAGATTTAGCGCGTCAGCGTCAGATTCAAGCTTAGTTATCGTATCGAGGTCTTTGACTAATTCGATTAATCGATCGAGGTTTTTGTCTGCTCTATTCAAATAATCCTCATTGATGTTTTCGTCTATAAGTCCCCCTTCTAAAAGTGTATGCAAGTAGCCCTGGACATTAAAGATTGGCGTGCGCAACTCGTGGGCAAGATTACCTATGAATTCCCTTCTAAATGCCGCCTGTACCTTCAAGCGTTCAATTTCTTCCCTACTTTCTTTCGCAAATTTTAACGCCTCTCGTTTGGCTTTCTGAAAAATTTCCTCAGACATGTCCATTTCATTGGCAGCTTCAACCTCTTTAGCTCCATGAATGATGCGATAAATAATTTTAAGCTTAGAGTTGATGACTCTTTCTAGAATAATGTAGACGACTATCCCTACTAAGACGAAACTACAGCCGAAAACGAGAACAAGTTCAGCAGTCCCGAACTGCCAAGAACTAAACTCTCTAGTGAGAAGTGCAATAATAGTAAGGCATATGCTCACTATGAACGCACTTAAAAGTGCAAGTTGTCTGGGTGTTCTTTCCCTCATTAATCGGAGTACTTGTAGCCTACTCCTTTGATGGTCTTGATGCTCTTTTCTCCAATCTTCTCACGAAGTTTTCGAATATGCACATCGATAGTTCTATCGCCAACGATAACATCTTCTCCCCAAACTTTAGAGAGAATCGTTTCTCTGCTAAAGACTATACCTTGAGCTGAAGCCAACAAAGAAAGAAGCTCAAATTCTTTCTTTGGCAAAGTTAACTCCTTATTATCAAGAATTACGAGATAACGATCGCGATCAATGAATAAACCTTCCTTTTTCCCTTTTTCTTTTTTGGATTCCTGCTTGTGTTTTCTTCGTAGAAGTGCCTTAATTCGACTTAAGAGAACTTTGGGCTTTACTGGTTTTGTGATATAATCATCTGCTCCTGCTTCCAAGCCAGCTATTTGCGAATAATCCTCCCCACGAGCCGTCAAAAAAGCGATGATTGTGTTAGCAAGATCTGGAAGTTGTCGAATCTCTTGACAGGTTTCTATGCCATCCATTTCTGGCATCATAACGTCAAGGAGAATTAAATCGGGAATCTCTGCTTTGGCGATTTTAACAGCCTCTCTTCCGTTATTGCAAGTTTTGACATCAAAGCCTTCTTTACGCAGGTTATAACCAATGAATTCGATGATATCTGGTTCATCATCGACGATAAGAATTTTGTCAGTTTCGGATGACATTAGGTGCATTTCAAATGTTAGCCAAAGATTAACAGAGAACTATGAGAAATCATTAATTCAAAATTAAAATAAGCTTACCAATGGCAAGAATTAACACCATGAATTTCAGCTTACTTAACATTAGCATAACATTGGCTTAAGGCCTTGGATATGGCACGAGTCTACTTTCGCGTCAAATTTAGACTTTGATGAACGCGTACTCGAGAATTTTATCGATAATCCTTTTGAGTTTGCCATTGCTCGGAATTGCTCAGAAAGGACAATTAAAAGGAACGATCAAAGAGTTCGTCAGTGATGACACTAAAGCTCCGATTCCTTATGCCAATGTGTTCATTAAAGGAACTACCCAAGGAACTACCACTGATTTTGATGGAAATTATCAACTGCTGGTAAGCCCTGGTAAATATCAAGTGATTGTTTCTTTTGTTGGCCTCTTACCAGATACCACTGAGGTAGAAGTAAAAGACAATGCGACTACCCCCCATGATGTTGTTCTTTTCAAGAATGCAGAAGTTCTAAAGGAATTTAAGATTGTTGGAAAAGCCAATAAAGCCTCAGAGAACTTCTTGTTGATGGAGCAAAAAGAAGCTGCCACCATTACTCAAAGTATTGGGGCTGAAGAGCTTTCTGAAAAAGGCGCCTCTGATGTAGCTGAAGGACTGACGAAAGTTACAGGAATCACTAAAACTTCGAACTCAAACATCTTCGTAAGAGGAATGGGTGATCGTTACAATAACGCTTCTTTAAATGGACTTCCAATTCCATCTCCGAACCCCGATCTTAAGGTAATTCCTCTCGATATTTTCCCTACGGATGTAATCTCTAACTTAGGTATCGACAAAACTTTTACCCCTGAGCTCTACGGGGATTTTGCTGGTGGAACGGTTAATATCTCCACAAAAGACTACCCAGATGAAAAGCTATTTCAAGTAGGCATAGGAACTTCGTTTAACACCATCACTAGTTTCAAGTCATTTCAGCGAGCACAAGGTGGGAACTTTAACTTTCTAGGTTATGACGATGGAACGCGACGACTTCCTGCAGAAGTTGAAAACCAACAGATTTATAATGCTCAAGGAGATGCTCAAGAAATCCCATTTAGAGCTCCCTTGAACAATCGCAGCCAAACGGCTATGATGCCAATAAACGTATCAGTGCTTGCAGGAAACTTTTATGAACTTGAAAACGGAAAAGAGTTTGGTTACTTACTTTCTGTAAAACATGGAAACAACTTCCAATATAGAGAAGGTGATTATATCGTTCCTGATAATACAGGAACTCGCCCCCTAAGGAATTACCGTTACGATAAGTATCACTACCAGACAAATACTTCAGTTTTAGGAACAGCCTACTATCGACTTAATGACAGAAATAGCCTTAAGATTAACACACTTTTCGTGCATGACAGTGATGATGAAGTAGCTGAGTACGATGGTCAAATTCCAGATTGGGATCGTGGGGTTTATCTATATACCACACGCAGCACCTACCGCGAAAACTTCCTTTTCTCAAATCAACTTTTAGGAGAGCATCAGCTGAACGAATCTGGCTCACTCACCTTTAAATGGGGAGGTTCATACAGCCTAGCCAATAATATTGAACCAGACCGTAAACAACTTCTTTATAAAGCTACAGACGACACGAAGTCTGATTACATCATTGAAGGCTTGAATGCCTCAGATAACCATCGTTTTTTTAGTGACCTCAGCGAAACTGAAACTTCAGGAAGAGCCGACTTAGAGTATGTTTTCAAAAAGAAAACCAAAGAAGATGGTACGGATGTGGTACTTGGAAAAATCTCCGGTGGTGTTCAAGCAAAGTACAAAACAAGAGACTTCACTTGGAGACAGCTCAACATGAACGTTGATGCCCTAGAAAATCAGCAGGATCTTCAGAATACAACCGTTGATTTGAGAAATCCAGAAGAATACTATAACGAGGAAAATCACGAATTGGGACTGTATTTCTATAAGGAGCAGATTGATCCTTCGAGAACCTATTTCATGAATATCCCGGTAATTGCGAATTACTTGACTTTTCAATACACGCTCACACCAAGACTCCAAGTTATAGCTGGAGTGCGTTCAGAATGGAGCAGTCAAAATATTCAATACAAAAAGCTTGGAGATCGTTTCAGAGGTCCTTACAGATTCATTCAGTATGACACCTTGGTTTTCCTTCCAAGTTTAAACATGAAATATGAGTTGACCGAAAAGTCGAATTTAAGATTTGCCGCTTCTCAAACACTTTCACGTCCAGGTCTTAAAGAGTTAGCTCCTTTCCAATACCAAGATGTTTTTGGAGGAAACTTGAACGAAGGAAATCCAAATCTTAAGAATGGCATCAACTACAATGTTGATTTGAAATATGAGCTCTTCCCTAATTCTGGAGAACTTATCACTGTTACAGCTTTTGGAAAATACCTAGATCAACCTATCGAGCGTGCGCAAATCCCATCTTCTGGTGTTCTATATTCTTACTTCAATATGGGAAGTGCGGTAGTAGCAGGAGTGGAATTTGAGTACAAAAAGAATTTAGGACGACTTTTAGGAAACGTACCTGAAAAGGAAACAGATCGCAGAGTTGTAGATCGCATAGACATTGGTTTTAATGCCTCTTATCTTTATTCGGAGATCTCTTTAGGACAAGATGGAAGTCTTGAAACTGATAAAGGAACTATCCTAGCTACAAACCCTACACGACAGATGTTCGGAGCATCACCTTATCTAATCAACGCTGATATCGGATACAAATTCATGATCAAAAAAATCGAATCTAACTGGATTGTTTCTTATAACACCTTTGGTAAAAGAGTTTATGCAGCTGGAACCTTAGGAGCCGGAGATATTTTCGAGCTACCTATTAACACCTTGAACCTAGTAGTTCGAAATAAAATTAACGATCGCTTGAATATAAATTTCAGTGCTAAGAATATACTCAACCCATTGGTTAGAATCGAACAAGAGTTCGATAATGATGTGACTTTATTGCTTAACCAATATCGTTTAGGTCAAAACTTTAGTTTCAGCATTACATACAAGCTGGCGAGAGGAAATAACGATAAAGACGCGACTGTTAAGCTAGATTAAGGCTTAACTTTCTCTTAACTTATTCATAAGCCTTTCACAATACCCCCTTAAAGCTCAACTCATCTTAAGAGGCTTCTTTTGCTCAGAAATTAAGTTATACAAACAAAAATCAATGAAACTACACGCTAATAAATTTGCTACTCTAGCGCTTGCCGCTTTAGTAATTACAGGCATGTCATCTTGCAACAGAAAAGGTTGTACTGATGCTACGGCAACTAACTACGATGAAAACGCAAAAAAGGATGATGGTACTTGTGAATACGAAACATCTTTCACACTCACTGGAGACATCACAGAAGACTTTCTAGTTGAAGCGCAAACGGCTTCAGGAGAGGCTATTTCCTGGACGCTTTCTGGAGGGGTTCATGTAAAAAATGGAGCCACTTTAACAATTGAGCCAGGGGTTACTATTACGGCAGATCCAAATGAAGCAGTAGCTTATGTTTTGGTTGAACAAGGTGGTAAAATCATTGCAGACGGAACCGCTGATGCTCCTATCGTTTTCACTTCTGGAAAATCCACACCTTCAAGAGGTGACTGGGGTGGAATTATCATCAATGGTTATGCTCCAGTAAATGGAGGAACTACTTTAACTGCTGAAGTAGGTGATGTTGTTTACGGTGGTTCTGATGCTTCTGACAACTCTGGTGTTTTACGTTATGTAAGACTTGAGTATACAGGAAACGCAATCAACGACGAAAAAGAGCACAATGGCTTTACTTTCAACGGATGTGGTTCAGGAACTACTGCTGAGTATCTTCAAGCATACTACGGTGGTGATGACGGAATGGAATTCTTTGGTGGAACTATGAACGCTTCTTACCTTATCTCTTCTGGATCAAAAGATGATTCATTTGACTGGACCTACGGATGGTCAGGAACTGGATCAAACTGGATTGCTGAGCAAGATTCTGATGATGGTGATAGAGGAATTGAAGCTGACAACAGATCAGGTGCAAATTCTGAAACTCCATTCTCTGATCCAACGATCAGCAAAATCACTTTGATCGGTCGTTCAAGTGATAATGCAGACGGAATGAAATTGAGAGAAGGAACTAAAGGAACATTCTCAAACATTTCTATCAGCAACTTTAAAAATGCTATCGAAATCCAACATGGAACAACTGTTTCAAATGCTGCTAAGGGTGATTTAACTTTAACCAATGTAACTACTTCTTCAGTAAGTGCAGACTTTAATGTAGCTGATGCAAACAGCTCAGCTGACTCAACTTCAGCTGCAACAATGTTAATTAATGCTCTCGATGGAACAGGTTCAGGAGCTGATGCAGGATGGAGATCAGGATGGGCTAGAGACTTATAGTCACAAGACTCAATAAAAACTTTAAAAAAAGGTCTGCAGTTTCTGCAGGCCTTTTTTTGTTCAATACCCAGAGAGTCACTCAATTTTTTCTCTTGCTTATTCGTATTTTCGCGGCTTACATCTAGGCGAGCATGGACTATAATTTTCAAGAAATAGAGAAACGATGGAGAGAGTACTGGGCTGAGAACAAAGTCTTTCGGGCAGCTAATCAAAGCGACAAGCCTAAGTATTATGTGCTCGATATGTTTCCATACCCTTCTGGTTCAGGTTTGCATGTAGGCCACCCTCTGGGTTATATCGCCTCTGACATTTTAAGCCGCTATAAAAGATTACATGGTTACAACGTGCTTCATCCCATGGGATATGACGCATTTGGTCTTCCAGCCGAACAATACGCCATCCAAACAGGGAAACACCCAGCCAAAACTACCACAGAAAATATCAAACGTTATCGCGAACAGCTCGATCTCATTGGATTTTCGTTTGATTGGGATCGTCAGGTTAACACCTCTGACCCCTCCTTTTACAAATGGACGCAGTGGATCTTCATTCAGCTCTTTAATTCATGGTATAATCTCGACTCTGGAAAAGCTGAAACTATTGATACACTTATTTCTCATCTAGAAAGCCAAGGAACTGATGGGCTCAAAGCTTTTAGTGATGATGAACTCAACTTTACATCTTCAGATTGGGCAGCTTATTCGAAAAAGGAGCAGTCAGATGTCTTGTTGTCTTTTCGTTTAGCCTACTTAGCAGAAGCTACTGTGAATTGGTGTCCTGAATTGGGAACCGTACTCGCAAACGATGAAGTAAAAGATGGTTTGAGTGAGCGCGGGGGCTACCCTGTCGAACAAAGGAAAATGACTCAATGGATGTTGCGCATTCGTGCTTATGCAGATCGTTTGCTCAGCAATTTAGATGGCTTAGATTGGTCAGACTCATTAAAAGAAATTCAAAGAAATTGGATTGGACGCTCCGAAGGAGCAGCTCTTTCTTTTGAACTCAGCAATCACAAGGAGCAGTTAGAAGTATTCACTACCCGCCCTGATACCATTCATGGTGTTTCTTTCATGGTTGTTGCACCTGAACATCCAATTCTTGAAAACATTATAAGCACAGAACAAGAAATTGAAGTGAGCAAGTACCTTGCTTGGGCTAAAGCTAGAACAGAGCGCGAGCGCCTTTCTGAAGTTAAAGAAGTAACCGGTGTATTCACCGGAGCATATGCAAAACATCCTGTGACTCAAGCTGAAATTCCAATTTGGGTTAGCGACTATGTTTTGATGGGCTATGGCACTGGGGCCATTATGGCTGTGCCTGCTGGCGACCAGCGAGATTGGGATTTTGCCAAACATTTCAAGATTGAAATTCCACATATTTTCGACGCCGATATTTCGGAAGCTGCTTGCGAAGACAAACAAGCAGTGCTCATTAACTCAGGTGAATTAAGCAATTTACGTGCTTCGGAAGCAATTCCTAAAGCGCTTGATATGTTCGAATCGATGAATTTAGGTGAGCGAAAAGTGAACTATAAACTTCGCGACGCAGTATTTTCAAGACAACGTTATTGGGGAGAACCCTTCCCTATCGCTTATGAAGACGGCATTCCCTATGCCCTAAATGACGAAGACTTAGCACTTGTACTTCCTGAGGTAGACAAGTATCTTCCGACTGCCGAAGGAGCTCCACCTTTGGGGAGAGCAAATGATTGGAAAGACGGCAAAGGCAACTCATTAGAACTAAACACCATGCCTGGTTGGGCTGGTTCGAGTTGGTATTTCCTTCGCTATATGGACCCTCATAACGAAAATGAATTCGTTTCAAAAGAGGCTGTTGAGTATTGGCAAAATGTTGACGTGTATGTTGGAGGAGCCGAACATTCTACCGGTCACCTACTCTATTTCAGGTTTTGGACAATGTTCCTTTATGATCTAGGTTTTATTCCATTTGAAAGTCCGGCTAAAAAGCTCATCAACCAAGGTATGATTTTGGCTGAAGACGGTCACAAAATGAGTAAACGTTATGGCAATGTGGTTAATCCTGACGACATTGTTGAACAGTATGGTGCTGACTCACTGAGGTTGCATGAGATGTTCCTTGGTCCGATTGAAGATCACAAGCCTTGGAATACAAAAGGTATTGATGGCGTTCATCGCTTTCTAAGAAAGCTCTGGAGGCTATATCACAACGATCAAAATGACTTTAGCATCAGTAAGGAAAAAGCCACAGCTGAAGAGCTTAAATCACTTCACAAAACGATTTGCAAGGTTGAAGAAGATATGGAGCGTTTTTCGTTCAATACCTCTGTAAGTAGCTTTATGGTTTGCGTTAACGAGCTGCAACAACTTAAATGCAACAAGCGAGAAATTCTTGAGCCATTGGCGATTTTGATTTCTTGTCATGCTCCTCACATTGCTGAAGAGTTATGGGCTAAACTTGGAAACGAAGGAAGCATCACTAATGCGAGCTATCCTAAGTTTGAAGAGCAATACCTCAAGGAATCTTCTGTTACCTACCCAGTAATGTTCAATGGGAAAAGAAGGTTCGAAATTGAACTGGCTGCTGACTTAGATGCCAAAGAAATTGAAACTCAAGCACTAAGTAGCGATCTAGCACAAAAATGGCTCGAAGGCAAAGCACCTAAAAAGGTGATTGTAGTTCCAGGAAAAATTGTGAACGTAGTAGTTTAGCCTAAGTACTAGTAATACTTGTGACGGTTGTCTTCAACCTGCTTCACACCTTTCAAAGACTCATAAACCTCGAGGTCTATTCTGTCGGCAAGTGATTGCGACAATTGGTCTCTGATAAGCTTGTAATCAGGTTCAACTGCAGGGTCAGTAAATTCATTTAACTGAATCACAACGATTCCGTTCTCAGCGATGAGAGGCTTAGAAAGCTGTCCAGCTTTCATTCCGAAGATTACCCCAAAGATTTTAGGATCACGACCTAAACCAGGAATAGAAAACTCGTTGAAGCTAATTCCTTCTACTGGAGTAATTGATTCCTCATAAGTTGCAGCAACCTCATCAAGGGTAGCGTATTGACCTAATCCTTCGATTAATGCTTCTGCTTTCTTTTGTTTGATCACCTCAAGTTCAAGTTCGTCGCGTACTGTTTCGAAATCAAGAATCCCTTCTTCTTTGATATTGTCGACCGTTACAATTACGAATCTGTTTCCTTGCTCAAAAGGTTCAGAAACAGCTCCTTTTTCAGCATCGTAAATCCAACGAATGATCGTTCGAGGAGAAGTAAAATCACCAAGGGTTTTATCCTCTTCTTTAATGAAATCTAAATCGTAAAGTTGGATTTCTTCCTCAACATTCACGGCCTCAGTGAAGCTGATAAAGTCGTTGTTGTTTATTGAGAACTCAGAAGCCTTATTGTAAACAACATCAAACGTGTTGTCACTAGGACCAATGTTTCTGGAGATAAATCCTAAGAATAGTTTTCTGTTCTCTTTTGTTTTATCGGTAAGCTCGATCAAGTGGATACCAAACTGCGTAGTTACCACCATGATGTCTCCTTTATCGGCACTAAAACAAGCCTCTTCAAATGGAGCAACCATTCTTCCTCTTGTAAACCAATCAAGGTCTCCACCTTTGTTTGCTGAACCAAAGTCTTCAGAGAACTCCTCAGCCATGGCCTCAAAGTTTTTCTTGCTTGCGATAACACTCTTGATACTATCCACTAAGTTTTGAGCAGTGGCTGTGTCTCTTTTCTCATCGATAGGAATAAGGATGTGACGTGCCCGAACTGAATCAGACTCGAATTTCTCATTCATGATTTTCACAAGTCTCATTTCATTTCCGAAAGTAAAAGGCCCGTGAACAGTTCCAATTTCTCTGTTAAACAGAATCGTATCAATTCCATTTGGAATATCACTTCTTCCGGCTAACTGAAAATTCAGTGCTACATCACTGTATTCATTTACAAAGTCGGTATCGTTTGGAGCTTCTGCAAAAGCTTCTGCTAATCCATTAAGCTCATTATCAAGCATGGCAATATCATCTTCGGTTGGATTCACATTGAAGATAGCATACTTGATGGCGCGTGTTGTTTCTTCTTGCTTGTACTCTTCCTTGTGTTCGTTATAGTATGCTTTTAGATCAGACTCATCAAAACTGATATCTTCTCTGGTAAGCACATCATAACTCTTTAGAACATAAGAGAATCTTGCAATTCTGTTCTCTTCTTCGTGAGAAATCTTCACATCATTCGTAGTAGCATACAAAGCACTTCCAATAAGTCTGTTGTACTTGCTAACCATTCTGTTGGTCTTCAAAGCCTTTTCAAGAGGTAACCACTGATCAGTTTGATCAGAGTTAATCATGTTCTTAAAGAAGCCCAATGCTTTTTGATTATCCAAACCACCATTTGGCGCTCTGAATTGCTCAAATATTTGTCCCGTTTGCGGATTTGTAAAGTATCGTGTTAGAACCGGGTTGTTCGGATTATTCTTGATTTGAAAGAATACCTCTTCAGCTGCAGCGTTAATTCCTGCTTTATCAAACTCAGTTAAAAGAATCTTTTCTTGCAACAGCGTATTCCAAACCTGATTTCTGATTTGCTCTCTTTGTTGCTCATTAGGTGTTTCTGTACCTAACTGTTCTTGAATTAAGGATTCAAACTGACGGTAACTGATTGGTTCTCCATCAATTTCTCCAACGTTGTTGCTTCCTCTTAGAAGTCCACCACCACTGTTAAGTAGGTCTCCTAAAACGAATAATGCCATTGCGACTCCAACCGTTACGAAGATGAGTCCTGACTTCTTTTGAATTTTTCCAATTATGGCCATTAAATTGCAGTTTTGAACAGGCGTGCGAATATAATAGAAATAAGTGCTTGTAAGACTTTAACCGGCAAGCATTTAGAGCCTAAAGTTCTTCAATGAGGCTTAACTTCACCGTATCTACCTTATTTTCACTACTTGCGATTACTTCTATAAGGTATTTATCGAGTTCAATTTTCTCATGAAGTTCAGGAATGCTTTCGTGATAATGGTAGATTAATCCAGCCAAAGTGGTGTAATCTTCCGACTCTGGAAGCGCCAAATCATATTTCTCATTCACGTAATCAATTTCCAAACGGGCGGAGAACATATATTGCCCTTCATCAACTTGTGTTTCGATGTATTCTTCCGAATCATGTTCATCTTCAATATCTCCCACAATCTCTTCTAGGATATCTTCCACGGTAACAATACCAGAAGTTCCTCCAAATTCATCGAGCACCAAAGCGATACTCTTTTTTCGTCGGTTAAGATTTGCTAGAATTTCATTCGCCGGCATCGATTCTGGAATCACAGGAATAGGGATGATTATATTCCTGATGCTCTTTGGCTTCTTAAATAAATCGTTTGAATGGACATAACCAATGATGTGATCAATATCTTCTCGGTAGATTACGATTTTAGAAAGCCCTGTTTGCTGTAAAGTTGCTTTGAGGGTATCGATATCCTCGTTCTCTTCCAGGGCAACTAGCTCTGTGCGAGGCACCATACATTCTCTTGCTTTCGTTTTTGTGAAATCCAAGGCATTTTGAAATATCTGAACTTCATTTTCCAGATCCTCTAAACGTTCAACATCTGCTGTGGCTTCTTTGATGTAATTATCTAAATCAACCCTTCCAAAAGCAAGTTTAGCTTCAGTAACTTCCAAATTCAATACATTCTTCAAAAACCCATAGGCTAGAGCATTTGTGATTTTCACGATTGGAAAAAGAAGGTAGTAAAGTAAGAAGGTTGGCACCGCAAAAAGATCCAAGGTTCTATTTGGGTTAATTCTGAAAAGCGCTTTTGGCAAAAACTCCGCTGTAAACAGAATCAATAAGGTAGAAACCAAGGTCTGAATCAGCAGCACAAGCGCTTCGTTGCTGCCAATTAGATTAACAATAACTGGCTCAAACATGTATGCAAAGCTTATCCCATAGATGACCAAGGCTACATTGTTTCCTACCAGCATGGCAGTTATAAAATCAGAAGGGTTCTGAATGAAATTAGAGAAAATCCTCGCTGATAAGCGACCAGATTTTTTATCGAGTTCTACTTTTAATTTGTTGCTCGAAACAAAGGCTATCTCCATTCCCGAAAAGAATGCAGAGAACATAAGCGAAACTAAAATGACCGCAGGGTTATCCAACTTGTATCAAATATAGCCTAATCAATCCTTATTCTCTTCTTCCGAAGGAGGGGGATTTGATTCTTGTCTCTTTCTTAAAAATCTTCGCATCGCAAACAAACCTCCTGCTAGAAAAGGAAAAATGAAAAGAAATGTATTTTCATCTAATATGTTTGGGTCTTGGTTCCACTGGTAGGCTGCATATAAGGCCGTGGCGATCGCCACTATTAACCAGAAATACTCCATAAAGCTATTGTACTTCTTCACTTTCTTGATTTGAGTTATCGTCTACTGTAATTGTTCCTTTTATCTTTTTGATTCTGTACTTTGAAAAATCCTCTTTAGCCTCTAGGCCTTCTCCGTATATAATTTCTCTTCCGGTATTGATTTTTACAAACTCATCAGAATTAATCATGCGATCGTCTTCGGTCCATATGAGGTGTTCAGTTTCCATGATATGTCCTTCTGTGTTCACCACCTTGACTTGATCACGCACTTCTAGCTTCTTTTGATCAGGGAAGTGCCTGCCGTAATTTGCATTGAGGGTCGATTCAATTTCACCGAGCTTGTTATAAACCTTAAGTGTAACTCCCTCTGGGAATTCAGTAATGTTTGAGTCGTTCACATAACGTTCTAGGACTGGAGCAGAAATAATGAGCTTCACCCGCGCAGAGTCGCTGAAAATCAGCTCAACATTAGTCCCTGTTTCTGCAGGCAGAGTGTCTGTTTGCACGATTTGATTAATCTGTTCTGGAGTGTTCTCACACCCAAAAAGAAACGCCGCCCCAATAAGGACGGCGATCATGAGTTTCAAAAAATGTTTTTTGTTGTTCATCTAGTTGTTTACTCTCACTTTGGTGGATTCTCCAATCCAACCACCTACAGTAAAAGTACTTCCTTCTTGAATATTATGGAAGAAACAGTCTTGTTTTTTAGGAAACTGTGCTTGTGCTTGGCCCATTTTCTTTCCTGCTTTTGAAGCAACAGAAGAATCAACAGACTTTGCATAAGCATACTTGTCGTATGCTGCCCAGTAACCGGCTGCCTTATCACATTCGTTCTCACCAATTGATCTTGAAGAACCCATGTAAGCATCGCCAATCAAGATGTATGCTTCTCCGTTGTTTGCATTCAATGCAATCGCTTTTCTGGCATACTGTCTAACTGCAGGATAGTTTTTTGACCCCAAACTTGCCGCTGCAGCTCTTAGGTATGATTCCTCTTTCCTTGCATTGTCTTCTGTTAGGTCAGCAGACTGAACAAAGTAAGGTACCGATTCAGCGTAACTTCCTTTTTTCAAATACCAAGTTCCGATTGCGTAAGCAGACTTATCACTTGGCTCAATTTCATTCAGTTTAACCGCAGACTTGATATATAAATCAGCCTTAGTACATTCCTTAGATTGCATCAAGCCGATGATGTTTTTAAGAAGTGCTGGGTCGTTCGGGTTTGCTTCGAACTTAGGAGTGAATAGCTTGATCAAGTCGTCGCAACTTGCGATAGGCTCAAACATGCTTTGCAGATTACCCTCAGCAACCGAGTACTTTTTGATGAGTTTCTCTTTTCCTGTTGCTTTGTTAGCTTCAACTACGGCCATTAATTCAGGGAATAAAGCGATAGCTTCTTCCTTGGTAGTTTTACCAGCCTTAAGCAGTTGAAGTTTTGTTTTGTACAAGTAAACCAAGGCTCCAGCTTCTGTTTTGTTTCCTCTTAACTGAAAACTTTCGTTCAATATCTCATAAGCTGCTTTTGGGTCTTTACCAAATTTCGCAAGGTCTGATCCTTTTCTTCCAAGCACATAACCCTTCTGACCGAAATGTTCGATACGTAGATCATAAATGATCATGAGTGTATCGAGCAATTCTTTTTTGCGTTTTGGATCCTTCTCGCGGCTGATCTTAGTAGCGTACATCGTTGCACCACGGAGGTAAAGGTTCTTACTAGATTTAGGGCAAATCTCTACTGCTTTTCTCCAAGCTGGAAGCGCATTATCAAATGCTTTTTGCTTGTAATATTCTGAGTAAACAGAAAGGTTTTGGATACATGTTAAACTATCCTCTGGGTTCGCCCCATATTTTCCTTGGCCAAAACTTGTAAGGGCCATCATCAACATAAGTATACTAAGTATCGATTTCATTTTCTTAGGTTTTACTATCAATCTATTTTTCTTCTAAAGAACCAGCGGTCAAATTTGTTCGGTGTCATAATCACCCCGACATTTATTCTGGAAATTGTTTCAGTTAAACTGCTGCTAGGCAATTCTCTCTGAGCAAATTCCCATCCGATGTTCAGGCTAGATAAAGAACCAGACTTTATCATCGGTATGGATAAACCAAGACTTATGCCAAACTCATCCACTGGATTTCCATTATCTGTTATATGGCTTTGACCATATCGAACTCCTGCTCTATAACGCATAAATTCGAATAAATCATTCGAAGCTCTAAAGTCTGGCCAGAACTCTGCACCAAAGGCAAACATCACACGGTTCGCAAGGTTTTGGTTTTGTCCAAAAATCTTTAATCCGGCCCAGTTTACCTGCTCGTAGTTGAGTGAAAACACCCATTTACGATTGACTTCAAAACTCAAACCAGCACGCTGTGAAGATGGAATCACTGTTGCTCCAGTATCTACACTATTCAGAATGGTATCTAATATGAAAGCATTACTTCCCTCAAATTGACCTGTATATCTTAAAGAAGTAAGCTCTCGACTGGTGCGCACATTTCCCGCATATTCATAGCTTGCCCCCAGGTTAATAACTAGTTTAGTGTTTAATTTTCTTCGATAGATTAATCCTGCTTGGGCACCAAAGTCTCCCAACAAAATATTGTCTGCAGTGAGCGCATTGAAGGTTGAGGCATTTGCAATTTCAGTGAATGAAGAGCGCTCTATGAATCCGAAATAATATTGTCCGCCCAAACCTAAACTCAAACTGCTGAGGCTGTCTGTATAGATTTTATAAGCTGCATTGGCAGTGAAACGATTGATACCACCGCTTCCAACGTAAGTATTTGAAAATGTGCCAATGTCAGGAATTTCACCTTGTTCCTTTACAGAATACTCTACTCTGGTGAAAGGATTCAGGCTAAAGCTCATCCCAAAACGTTTGCCTTTGGCAAAACCAATTGCGAAGTGACGAATAGAAGTATTAGTTTGAGTCCCTGAAAATGCCGGACTATTGTATCGGTAATTTCTGCTTTGAAGGGCAACGTCGAAAACCGGTGAGCCGAGGTAAGCATTTGCGGCTGGGTTTAAAACATTGATATTATCGGCTTGTACCACTGCGGTATTTGCACCGGCCATCATACGAGAAACGGTGAAACCAGCACCTAGTGGATCACCTAATCCGAAAACTGAATTAGGCACATTGATTCCATCCTGAGCTTGAAGCCCGGAAATCAGAGCAATGTATGCAATGATAGTTAGGAATTTACGCACGGTTGTAGGCAAGAATTTCATTCAACCCTTTCAGCACCAGATTTGGGTCTGCAAAAATGTGATTTTTAAGGACTTGGACAAAAGAATCTGCATCTCCTCCTGTTAAGATTGTATTAATCGAGCCAAATTGCTCATTTACAGCCTCTATCATTCCTTCTATTTCGAACTTTACAGCATTCATAACGCCAGATTGCAAAGAGTGTTGTGTGCTGTTTCCGATAACATTCGGCGGGAACTCGAGTTCAACTTTTGGCAGTTTGGCTGTGTATTTATTCATGGCCAGACTTCGCATTCCGATTCCTGGTGAGATGGCACCGCCCTGATAAACCCCTTGATCGTCGAGTATGTCATAGGTAATGCAAGTACCCAGATCAACACTCATGGCCACCTGATTAGGGAAGCGTTTATACAAAGCTACTGCAGCGGCGATGCGATCTGCTCCCAAGCTTTTGGCGTTTTGGTAGTTGAGTTTGATGGGAAGTGGAGTTTCTGAATTAAGAACTAAGGCATTTTGCTTTTTCAGCGCTCTGAAAAGTTCAACTGGAATAATGATCACTGAAGCTAGGGCAATGTTTTCAAACTCGTCATTAAGTTGAAATTCATTATTGAGTGCAAATCCCGAGGAGAGCAACTTTGAATCTTGGAATTCGCCCCAATGCACATGGGTATTTCCGAAGTCGAGGCACAATGATTTCATGATGAAACGCGAAAATAAGCATTCACAAGGAGCTTCTATTTTATTTACTTGTTCTGGCAATTAAAATTTATACATTTGCAGCCCGCTTGAAAAAGCGCAAGGGGGTACCATAGCTCAGTTGGTAGAGCAACGGACTGAAAATCCGTGTGTCGCTGGTTCGATTCCAGCTGGTACCACTAACAAAACAATAAAACCCTCTGATTATCAGGGGGTTTTGTGTTTACAGAAGCCTTGCCCTAACTACTTACTACCTTTTTACTACCTTTATCTGTCATAGTAATTGTTGATAAGCTCCTTCCAATATTTTTAGCGCTTTGTAAGAACGTTAGTATCACAAATTCATTTTTTGTTCAAAATGAGTCCCTTGTTTCCTTAATTTAGAGTACAAGCAAAAAAAATGAATATCATGATATTTTAAAAATTCTTTTAGAAGCTAGAATAAGAAAAGGCGAACATCAATCTCAAACTGCGTTTGCGTTCGGAATAAACCAGCCATTCTACTCGAAGTTTAAGTCTGAACATGCAAAGCTCAAAGTTGACATATTCTTGAAATTGTTGTCACTTTTTGATCTGGAGTTGGCAATCAAAGAGAAAACCAAAAAAGATTAGTCGACCTTCATGTTCTTAACCATTATTTTACCAGACTCCGAAACAGTGACTTCAATGCTTTAGTTTGTTCTAACCATTGCGCCGAATGAGTTCTGGGAATCAACAAAACCTGAAACCATATAACCCTTTTTAATTGATATTATCTCGGTTTCTGCCAATCCAGAGAAATTGGCTGTTGAAGGAGACTTTAGCATCATTTTAACCTCTCCCTCTGCAACTACTTTGGCCTCGTGTTTAGAGATACTTTCTCGCTTAGTTGGTGGAGCCTCTTCAATGCGCTTATTTACCCCATATATTAGAGCAATCGAACCTAAACCGATGGCAAGAATAATTCCAAATTTTTTAGGTAGCTTTTCCGAACTACAAGAGACATGAGTTGATTTTTGTGTCTTTATGATAATAGTTACTTTTGCTTGAAATTACACTGTTTTGATTAAGAACTTACTCTTACTTTCTTGTTTTCTTACTGCTTCAACTTTAGAAGCTAGCACCTCTGAATTAGAGAAGTTTAATTCTGCTATGAGCAGTGTTAGCTTTACCGAGAACAAAGGTCAAATCAGCGACCAGAATTACAATCCACGACCAGATGTATTGTTCTCAGGAGAAGCAAACGGATTAACTTTTCATATTAGAAAAGATGGTATAAGCTACCAAACCTCACGAGTAGATTCTTGGAAACAGCAGGATGAAAACCTGCCTGAAGGAATGAGGGAAGAGGGAAAGACTGATTCAGTCCCAGACCAAATGACTATTTATAGAACGGATATTAACTGGTTAGGTTTCAATAGAGACTATACCATAGAAAACGGAGAGTCAACCGCTGGATTTAATAACTACTACCTACCTTCTTGTCCAGATGGGGCAATGAATGTAAAGTCATACACAGATGTAACCTTCAAAAACTTGTATCCTGGTATTGATGTAAAGTGGTATGAAAAGAATGGAGAATTAGAGTATGACTTTATTGTAGCTCCAAATACAGATTACACGAAGATTAGCTGGGAGATAAAAGGAGCCGATAGAATTTCAATTGGCGAAAACGGGCAGTTGATAATTGAAACGCCATTAGGTAATATAGAAGAGCAAGCGCCAATAGCATTTCAGGGAGAAACAATAGTAGAAGCAA
>ENA-UOXV01000010-UOXV01000010.1-marine-metagenome-genome-assembly--contig:-NODE-10-length-195378-cov-7.857257_pt1 | contig 195378 bp, 178 predicted proteins | sample MGYA00238165_ERZ766961 | MGnify/ENA primary metagenome ERZ766961 (study PRJEB28924, sample SAMN03173240) | marine metagenome | biome: Marine; feature: Water; material: Subsurface seawater | place: North...
CCAGCGACCACCTGATTATGAGTCAGGTGCTCTAACCAACTGAGCTAAGGGCCCGCGTTTCTTCTTTTAACAAGCTAATAAGCCCTTCCAAGGAAGGAAGTACTTAAAGAAACTGAGGCGGCAAATTTACTTTTTTCATTATATTAAACGTTACTTCAATTAAGGTGCGATCTTTGCACAGCAGAATTGCCTCATGTCCGTATCTCTGAGAAATAGAATTTACCTTTTAATGATTGGCCTCATTCTGGCCTCATTTGTTCTGATTGGGGCAGTAACTCTCATTTTCTTTCAAAACGAAAATGCTAAGTATCATGCCGAACGACTACTCAGAAAGGAAAGGACAGTTCTAAAATCAATCAACTACTTCCTTGAAAAAAACAAGGAAGACGAGATCTATCCTTTCTACACAAAAGAATTTGCGGAGAAAATTGTTGAGGTTTCTAGGATCAACAACTTTGAAATAAACGTTTTCGACCTTGAAGGACAGTTGATCACCTCTACCTACATGGACTATTTCGAAAAAGGGATACTGTCAGAACAAGTTGACACTTCTTTCCTGAGCAGATTATCGAGGTCGGACACCACAATTCTAGTCAGCCAGAAAAAAGAAGACCAGGCATATTTATCGACATTTTCATACCTAGATAATGGAAAAGGAGAACACATTGCGATTGTGAATTTGCCTTATTTCAGTAAAGAGGCCTTGAACAAGGAAGAGGTTGAGGTTTTCTTCGCTTCATTGCTTCAGATCTATGTCATATTACTGATCATAGCGGTGCTAATCGCTTATTTCCTTTCTTCCAACATAACTAAAAGCTTGAGGGTGATCGGAGAGCGCATGCGTTCTGCTGATATCTCAAAGGAATATGAAGCGATTCCCTGGAAGTCAAAAGATGAAGTAGGGGAATTGGTTGAGCAGTATAATAAGATGATGCTGCAGCTCAAGGATAGTGCAGACAAATTAGCGAGGTCGGAACGTGAATCTGCCTGGAGAGAGATGGCAAAGCAAGTTGCCCATGAGATCAAAAACCCACTTACACCTATGAAGCTGAGTGTTCAGCAACTTGAGCGAGCTTGGAATGATGGAACAGAGGACCTCGGAGAAAGAATGGCTCGTTTCACAAAATCAATGGTCCATCAAATCGACTCCTTATCCAACATCGCGAGCGAGTTCTCCAACTTCGCTCAAATGCCAAGAGCAGAACGCGAAGTATTCGACTTAGCTGAACTTGTAAAGGAACATGTGATTTTATTTAATGAGGGGAACATACAGGTTGAGCTAGAGGAAAACAATAACTATGAAATCTATGCCGACAAAGCTCAAATAGGTAGGGTGCTTACCAATCTCTTTAAAAATGCTTTTCAGGCGATTCCAAAAGATAGAGAAGCTGCTGTGAGCGTCCATTTAACTGAAGAAATAGAGCACATCAAACTTATTGTTCAAGACAATGGCTCAGGAATACCAGCTGAACAGATCGACCAAATTTTTCTTCCAAACTTCACAACGAAAACCCATGGCATGGGTCTAGGACTTGCTATGGTTAAGACAATTTTGGAGTACTCAGGTGGAAAAATTAACTTTGAAACAGAATTAGATCAAGGAACTAGCTTCATTATTAGCCTTCCTAAAAACAAAACATAAATTCAATGAGCAACTTACTTCTTGCGAAAAAAGATCACACACAACTCATTACGATCAATCGCCCAGAGAAATTAAATGCACTAAACCGCGACACAATCTCAGAGCTGAGTGAAGCGCTGAAAAATGCAGAGGCAGATCCCGAAGTTCGGGTAGTTATAATTTGTGGGGCCGGTGAGAAAGCATTTGTTGCAGGAGCGGATATATCTGAATTTGCCAGCTTCAGTATTGAGGAAGGAAAAGCATTGAGCAAAGAAGGTCATGACAAGCTATTTAACCTTGTTGAGCAATTATCAAAACCAGTGATTGCTGCAGTAAATGGTTTTGCGCTTGGAGGAGGACTTGAACTAGCAATGGCAAGTCATATTCGAATTGCCAGTAAAAATGCTAAGCTTGGTCTTCCAGAGGTGAGTTTGGGTGTAATTCCTGGTTATGGTGGAACACAACGTTTAGCTCAACTGGTAGGCAAAGGCAAAGCAAATGAAATGATTTTTTCTGCGGGCATGATTGCCGCAGATGAAGCTGAAAAATGGGGTTTAGTGAATAGGGTAGTCGACATAGAAAACCTATTGGACACCTGTTTTGAACTTGCAGCTAAAATTTCAAAGAACTCCCCTAAAGCGATAAGCTTTGCTATTCAAGCTACCAACGCTGGCTTTGTGGATGGGGTAGACGGCTTTAACAAAGAGATTGAATGCTTCGGTGAAAGCTTTGGAACCGAAGATTTTAAAGAAGGAACAAAGGCCTTTTTGGAAAAAAGAAGACCGACGTTTAGCAGAAACTAACTATGGAAAGAACAGAATTGTCGGAGTTCGGGGAGTTCAAACTCATCAAACACCTCACCCAAAACATCAAGCTAAAACATAAGTCTTCACTCCTTGGAATTGGCGACGACGCAGCGCTCATAGATACCGATGGGAAAAAAGTATTGCTCACAACAGACATGCTTCTGGAAGGGGTTCACTTTCACTTGAGCTATATGCCTTTGAAGCATTTAGGTTATAAGGCGGTTGCAGTAAATCTTTCTGATCTATATGCCATGAACGCAATACCAAAGCAGATTACCGTTTCCATTGGAGTGTCGAATCGTTTCAGTGTAGAAGCGGTGGAAGAAATTTATGAAGGTATTTTATTGTGCTGCGATAATTACCAAGTCGATCTAGTAGGAGGAGACACGGTCTCCTCACAAAGTGGCTTAGTAATTTCAGTGACGGCTGTTGGGCTAGCTGATGAAAAGGAAATCACCTACAGAAAAGGAGCTTCAGAAGGAGACCTTATCTGTGTTAGTGGCGATTTAGGCGCCTCCTTTATGGGGCTTCAATTATTGGAAAGAGAGCGAAGTGTATTTGAAGAAAATCCAAAAATTCAACCTGACTTGGCGGGCAAAGAATACATCGTAGAAAGGCAACTTAAACCAGAGCCAAGAGCAGATATCATTCGCCTATTAAAGGAACAAGGAATAGTTCCTAGTAGTATGATTGATGTATCTGACGGTTTAGCATCGGAGCTCTTTCATCTTGCTGCTGCCTCAGGATTAGGCTGCAAAATATACGAGGTCAAAATCCCCATTGACCCTCAAACGGATTTGACCGCGGACGAATTTAAATTGAGCCCGGTATCAGCAGCATTAAATGGAGGTGAAGACTATGAGCTGTTATTCTCTATTAAACAGTCGGATTACGAAAAGATAAAAGATCAAAAAGGCATCAGTGTTATTGGACATACAACACAAGAGTCAGAAGGCCTCCACCTAGTAACTCGAGTTGGCGAGCAAATTCCTTTAAAAGCTCAAGGCTGGAATGCGTTCTCCGAGAAGGAAGTCTAAGTCTATGTATTTTCGCTTGGATGCCTAAGCTACTCATTCTCACTTTTCTTATTCTAGGGTTCAACTCAAGCTTTAGTCAAAGCCCCTTATTTGACCGCTTTAGCATAGGAGATAACCGTGTATACTGTTCCTTATCTGGACCTGAAGGAAGGGTGCTATTTGGGACAAAAGAAGGGCTCTTTCAATTTGAAGGTTTGGGATTTAGAAAGATTGACGCTCCCCTTTCCCAATTGCGAATAGACCATTTAATGGAAGAGGATGGCAGCGTATTCGCTTTCAGCTCAACAGACGGCCTATTTAGTCTAGATCAAGGAAAACTAATAGCCCACGACCACAATGAGGAGCTATTGAACCTCATCCGCGACAAGCTGATTAATGAGATGCGCATGCATGACTCAACCCTCTGGTTTTCTCTAAAAGAAGATGGAGGGCTGTACAAATTCATGCTTAAGAATGGTCAAATTCAAAAGCACATTTTTGAGAAGAATGATGAATTTGCTTATTTCATCTATGAAATCGGGCCTAAGACTTTTATAAGTGGAGCAAATGAAAAAGGGCTCTTTAAACGAGCACTCAGAATTTACCGCGACGAAAGACTTTTCGACCTTAAACTATCAGAGTCCATAAATTATAAGCAGAGCAGCTCTCTCTTATTAAAGGATGGGAGCCTTGTGTTTTCATTAGGCCCAGAACTAATTCATATAGGGGAAAAGAGCATCTTATCAAGAATCTTTCAGGAGCATGAAATTAGTTGTTTGCATGAAGATTTAGAATCGAAAGTATGGGTTGGCCTTAGAAGTGATGGACTTGTTTGCTATCCAAATGGCCTTGAGGAGAGCAGCAATAGGGTCGAATATTTGAACACCTCTGCAATAAGCAATATCAGCGAAAGCCAACTAGGTGAGCTTTGGTTCTCAACCATTGGTGAGGGAATCTATGAATTCAATCAAGGAACCAATGTAAGCTACGAAGCACCCTTACTTTTTTCAGATTTCGATTCGGGTGCCGGGCCATCTCAAGCCGTTGCTCTGAAGGATATAGAGCTTAGGCCCGCCAATGATTTTAATCCTAATGCCCTTGCAAAAGACACTTTGCCTCCCCAAGTATTCATTACTGGGATTCGCATTATGGGAGAAGACACTTCAATTCTTTCTCGTTACGATTTACCACACACACAAAACTTCATTGAGATCAATTATTTAGGATTTAGCAAGTCGTCTAGCTTAATTCAATACCGCTATAAAATGCAAGGGGTAAATGATGATTGGGTTTACACAAGTCGCAACTTAGTTCAATACACCACCCTTCCTCCCGGCAATTATGTTTTCCAAGTAGAAGCGGTCAACAAGGATGGGGTTTGGAGTAATGAAAAAGCAAGTCTTAGGTTTAATATTTCGCCCCCAATATGGGAGGAGCTTTGGTTCAGAGCACTATTACTCAGTTTGGTTGTCTTAATTAGTGGAGGGATTTGGTTTTGGTCGTATCAGCGGTTCAAAAGAAAAAATAGAATCAAGGAAGCTTACAACCGGAAGTTAGCCGAGGTGGAACTTCAAGCACTGAGGGCGCAAATGAATCCACATTTTCTTTTCAACACCTTAAGCTCTATTCAGCATTTCATTACCCTGAGCAAAAGTGAAGAAGCGATTAATTACTTATCCAAGTTTGCTAAGCTGATGCGAATAATCCTTGAAAACTCGCAAAAGCCAGAGATTTCATTGAAAGATGAATTGAGCGCCTTGGAGATTTATTTAGACTTAGAAAGTCTTCGCTTCAAGGATAAATTCGATTATCAAATTATCGTTGATAATGAACTTGATCAGACCTACGATCAAATACCACCCTTGCTCATTCAACCTTATGTTGAAAATGCAATAATGCATGGAATCATGCATCTAAAAAGTAAAGGCAAGATAACAGTGAGTATTGATAAGGAGGGCGATTTCATGAAATTGAGCATTCATGACAATGGGGTTGGTCGAGAAAAAACCAAGCATTTTGAAGATCAAAAAATGCATAAATCAAGAGGCATGTCAATCACCAAAGACAGGCTGGAAATTATTAACTCTTCTCGAAAAAGTAGTTTAAACGCGAACATCACAGATCTCAAAAATAGTGCTGGTGAGGCCATTGGAACCCTAGTTGAAATCTACATTCCTCTCGAAGATTGACCACTTAATCAGCAGAGTCAACCACTCATACGGAAAACATTAAATGACCGTTTAATCACAAAGCTGCCTCGTATACATTCGTAAACCTGAGCCTATGACAACCAAGATTATAATAGTAGACGACGAAGAGGGCGCAAGAGAATCCCTTTCGAACATTATAGACCTATTCTTCCTTGAAGCTAAAGTGATTGCCAAGGCTGATAATATCGAAGCGGCCTACCGCAAGATACAGACCTACATGCCAGACCTAGTGTTGCTTGATATTGAAATGCCGTTTGGAAGTGGATTTGATCTTCTGAATAAATTCGACAAAATTGATTTCGACATCATCTTCATTACAGCATATGATCACTATGCGTTGAAGGCAATCAAATATGCTGCGCTGGATTATTTATTGAAACCGGTAGATATTGACGAATTGCGACAAGCGATTACTAAGCATCGTGAGAAACCTCGTGAAGAGGAAGAGCGTCAAAAGAGCTACGATACCTTGATGGGAAGTTTGCAGCAAGAACAAACCAATGGAAATGGAGCAAGCAAAAAAGTTGGCCTGCCTGATGGAGGAGGCTTAACCTTCGTGAATCTAGATGAGATTATCCGTTGTGAATCAGAAGGGAATTACACCAATATCTTTTTAAATACGGGTAAGAAAATCCTCGTTGCCAAAACGATGGGCGAGTACGAAGAGCAATTTAAAGGACAAAACTTTTTTAGAATTCATCGCTCTCACTTGATCAATGTAAACCACCTCAAGAAATTTGTGAAAGGAAGTAGTTCAAACTATGTTCTGATGAGTGATGGTTCAAAAGCTGATGTTTCGCGAAGAAAAAAATCTGAGTTCGTGGAATACCTTTCTGGCATTTAAAACAGCTAAATGTTGACAATGGATGAGCTGAATCAGCTCTTATTGACTTCCAAATGATTTTCTTTGTGGCAAAACCAAGTCATGGATCCAGAACTCATTGAGCGTTTAGAAAAACTTCAAGAAAAGTATAGCGCGACTGGTCAAGATATTAAAGCCTATTTAGACGGCTTAATTTATGCCGACTATCTCAAGTATTGGGATTATGTTGAAGTAGACACTTTACTTAGCCTTCAGAAGCCGAGAACACCATTTCCAGATGAATTAATTTTCATCGTTTATCATCAAATTACGGAGCTTTACTTCAAGCTTTCTCTACATGAACTAAGGCAAATTGCTGAGCACGAAAACTTGGACAAAAAGTTTTTTAAAGAACGCTTAACTCGGGTGAATCGATATTTTGAAGCCTTAACAAAGAGCTTTGAAATCATGATTCAAGGCATGGAGAAAGAGCAGTTCTTAAAGTTCAGAATGTCACTTCTTCCTGCAAGTGGATTCCAGTCTGCTCAATACCGAAAAGTTGAGATTTTCTCAACGAATTTCCGTCAACTTGTTGAGAAAGACGAACGCCATCGTTATTCTGAAGACCCTAATGAGCAAAGCATTGAGGAGATGTTCAAGTACATCTATTGGAAAAAAGGAGCAACTGAATTGGAGTCAGGTAAAAAGACATTGACTCTTCGTCAATTTGAAGAGAAGTACAAGGCGGATTTTATTGAAATAGGCGATAGCTTAAAGCACAAAAACATGTGGAGTCGCTACCTCGAACTGCAATCAAAAGAGTCAGAAGAAGACGAAAGTTTGATACTGCAAATGCGTCAACTGGATGTAAATGTAAATATCAACTGGCCTTTAGTTCACTATAAGTCTGCAGCCAGGTATCTGCACCTTGACCCAACTGATATTCCCGCAACAGGAGGAACAAACTGGCAGCGCTATTTGCCTCCGAAATTTCAAAAAAGAATTTTTTATCCAAGCCTGTGGACCACTCAGGAAAAGGACGAATGGGGAAGACAATGGGTTGAGTCTGTAGCCCTCAAAAAATAAGTTTGTGAGGTATATTATTACGCTTTTGGTACTAGGCCTAATTTGCCTTTCTGCTTGCCAAGAAACAAGCAAACCTATACCCGAGACACAAATTGTTGAAGAAGAAGAGCCGCCTCTCAAATTTGGACTTCTGCAGGATGACTTTAAGGTCATTGATGAAAAAGTAAAGTCGAATCAGTTTCTTGCGGACATTATGCTCGATTATGGCATTGGCTATCCTAAAATCCAGCAAATGGTCGACGCCTCAAATGGGGTTATGGACTTTCGCAAAATGAAAAAAGGCGATCGATATAGCGTCTTTTGTACCAAGGATTCGAGCGCTCAAACTTGCTACTTTGTTTACCAACCAAATCAAATTGAATACATCGTATTTGATTTGCGTGATTCTGTCACAGTCAAAAAAGGAGAGAAAGAAGTCAGCAGAAAAATGAGAGAAATAAAGGGTAGAATTAATAGTTCCCTTTATGAAGCTTTTCAAGACCAAGGAGTGAGTACGGTCTTGGCGCTGAAACTTTCCGAAATTTACGCTTGGAGTATAGACTTTTATCGAATACAGAAAGGGGATAGCTTTTACCTAAGCTATAATGAGCTCATAGTTGAAGAGGAAGCGATTGGGGTTGCGGAGATCCTCTCATCGAAATTTGTGCATCGCAAGCTTCCATTTTACGCATTTCGATATCAATACGAGGAGAATTGGGATTACTTTGATGAAGAGGGCAGAAGTTTAAGAAAGGCTTTTTTACAAGCACCTTTAAAGTTCGGACGAATTAGTTCAGGCTTTACCAATAAGCGATTCCACCCAGTTCAAAAGCGTTGGAAAGCTCATTTAGGAACTGATTATGCTGCCCCAAAAGGAACGCCAATCATTGCGGTCGGAGATGGAACCATAACTGATGCTCGATTCGGCAAATACAATGGTCGTTATGTTAAAATAAAGCACAACGGTACCTACACAACTCAATACTTGCATATGAGTGGTTTTGCGAAAGGAATAAGGGCAGGGAAATATGTGAAGCAAGGGGATGTCATAGGTTATGTTGGCTCAACAGGTCTGGCGACTGGCCCTCATGTATGTTTTAGATTTTGGAAGAATGGTAAGCAGGTGAATCATCGTCAAGAGAAAATCCCTCCCTCTAAGCCGGTTAAGGAAGAAGACAAGGCAGACTATATGCAATTTATTCAACCAAAACTGAATCAATTGAATTCCATTGGAAACACTAGCCTCCCAAGCTGAGGACTTACTTTTTCAGGCAGAATAGTTAATTTCTTTCTTTTTAATAACATTTAGCTAACCTGACTTAAGGTTACATTAGGTGTTAGATTTTAGCAACCAACCTAAGCGCCAATGCCAAAAAAGAAAAGCAGAAAAAAAATCTTCGTACTCGATACCTCGGTCATTCTTCATGACCATAACTCAATCAACAATTTTGAAGAACATGACATAGGAATTCCCATCACCGTGCTTGAAGAGTTAGACAACTTCAAAAGAGGGAACGACACAAAGAATTTTGAGGCGAGAGAGTTCATCAGAAGAATCGACAAACTTTCTGAGAAGTATACTTTACAGCAATGGATTCCATTAGACGGAGCCAAAAAGGGCAAGTTTAAGATTGTCATGGATAAGGGCAACTTAAGCGTGGATGCACAGAAGATTTACCTGGATAAGAAGGCAGATCACAGAATTTTAAACGCGGTACTTCAGTTAAAAGAAGAGGAGCCAGAGGCAAAGGTTGTGCTTGTAACAAAAGACATCAATCTTCGATTGAAGGGAAAAGCACTCGACATTGATGCCGAAGATTACGAGACAGGTAAAATTGACGTGGATGGCCTTTATAAAGGAAAGGGCGTGGTAGAGGATCTTGATAGTGAATTCATTCGCAAGCTGTATACAGATGGCAGCGTGGATTGCGGGCCAGAAATTGGAAAGCACATCAACAACCACTATTATATTTTGAGGAATGGGAAATCCTCTTCTCTAGCATATTATAACCCTGACACAGAGCAACTCAATCGGGTTGATAAATCCTATATCTATGGTGTAAAACCGCGAAACGCTGAACAAACATTTGCAATTCACGCATTGCTAAATCCAGAAATTCGCCTGGTCACCATTCAGGGAGTAGCAGGTACCGGTAAAACCCTTTTAGCCTTAGCTAGTGCTCTCGAACAGCACAAAAGTTATAAGCAGATTATCTTGGCGAGGCCGATTGTACCTCTGAGTAATCGCGACATTGGGTACTTACCGGGAGATGCTAGTGAGAAAATAAACCCTTACATGGAACCGCTTTGGGACAACCTTAAGTTTATAAAAGATCAATTTAAGGAAAACGAAAAGCGCTACAAGCAAATTCGCCAAATGCAGGATGATAAGAAGATTGTGATCACACCACTTGCTTACATTAGAGGAAGAAGTCTAGCGAATATATTTTTCATCATCGACGAAGCTCAAAATCTTACACCACATGAGGTAAAGACTATAGTATCGAGAGCAGGTGAAAACACCAAAATCATATTCACTGGAGATATACACCAAATCGACACTCCATATTTGGATGAGAAAAGTAATGGCTTGAGTTATATCATCGACAGGTTGCGAGGTAACAAACTTTTCGCTCATGTTACATTGGAAAAAGGAGAGCGCTCAGAGTTAGCTAATCTAGCTAACGAGCTACTTTAAGTTTTCGATGTAGTTGTTTGCAGTGTCTAGGTGCTTCTGCAATTTTGCGCTATCCATTTTGTCCAAAAGACGAAGCATCATCGACATCCTGAAATTGGATTCAAATTTCGCCCTATGAACATGTAAGAATCTCCAATAAAGGCCGTCCCAAATCTCAGTCCAGGGGCCTTTCTTGTAATCGCTCATTTTCAAAATATAATTGGAGCCAGAAATATAGGGCTTGGTGCAAATCAGCCCACCATCGGCATACTGACTCATGCCATATACATTAGCAACCATTACCCAGTCGTACGCATCAATGAACATCTCCATGAACCATTGATATATGGCATTAGGTTTAATTTCACAAAGGAGCATAAAATTACCAAGGATCATCAAGCGTTCGATATGGTGGCAGTAGGCATATTTTAGGCTCTTCTTAATTGCATTGTCAACAGGTGGAATTCCAGTTTCTGCCATATAAAAGGCCTTTGGCATGGGTCGTTGAAAGTCAAAGTAATTTCGTGTCCTCATAAACACTCCTTCCTGCTCATATAAAAGCATGACGTATTCGCGCCATCCTAGGATCTGTCGAATAAAACCTTCGATGGAGTTAAGTGGAACTTGATTTTCCTTTCCGAAGGAAAGAGTTCTTTCAATAACATAATGTGGACTCAATAGCCCTGAGTTTAAATAAGGGCTTATAACAGAATGAAAAACAAAGTCGCTTCTTTCTGTTATTGCATCCTGGTAAGTTCCATAATTTGAAAAGCGTTCCTCTAAAAAGTTCGTAAGCGCCATTTTTGCCGACTCAAAATCAAAAGCGTAATTGAAGTGTTCAGAGTCAGCTTTTGCTGTTTGAAATGAGTTCATTACATACGCTTTGGCTTCTTTTAAGCAGGCAGACGACGAATCAAATTGAGCTACCAATGGTGGAGTTATGGTCTTAGGGAGTTTCTTTCTATTCTCATCGTCATATGACCACTTTCCACCTGTTGGCTTTCCTGAAGCGTCCATGAGAAGGTTAAAACTTTGCCTCTGATTCGTATAAAACCGCCCCATTAGATAAGACCCACGAGTACCTAGATGTTCTCGAGCATCTTGAGCATCCAAAAAGAACGAAGGGTGTTTAATAAACGAATATTCGATTCCATATCTAGTGGAAAGGTCAACGATCCTTTTCTTCAGATAGAAATCATGGGGTTCATAGCTCTTAAGGGATATGATTTTATTGGAAGAAAGCTCACGAAAGAGTTTGTGCATGCTTGATTCATCTGTGCTCCTTTGATATTTAGCCCTAATCCCATGTTTCTCCAAATACACCTGGTAGCTTTGCATACTCGCTCTATGGAACACCAATTTCTGTTGATGAAATGCATATTGCTTGAAATACAAATCATCTTCAACGAGAAAAACTTTGGCAGCACCATTTAAAGGGCTTAGATCCTCAAATAGCTGATTGGGAAAAATGATAAAGGCACTATTCATTGAGCCAGAGATTTCGATAGCTTAACTCAGGGTCGTATTGATTTGCTTGATGTTCGGTGTTGAATTTTCTTCCTTCTCTTGGATCGTTTCCCACTTGAGCAATATACATCCAGTTGCCCCAGTTACTGTGAGGGTCGTAATCAAGCAAATAATGTTCAAACCACCATGCCCCCCACCTCCAATCAATCCCGAGATCATGCACTAAATAAGAGGCAACGTTTTGACGCCCGCGATTACTCATAAAGCCAGTAGCTTGAAGCTCTTTCATGTTTGCATCGACAAAATCATCTCCAGTCATGCCTAAGCACCATTTTTCGAAAACCTTATGGTTTTGTAGGAACTTTTTAGATGGATATTTTATACCTCCGGAACAAAAAAGAAGATCACCATATTTTCTTGCTGCATTCCGAAAATAGTCCCTCCAAAGTAGCTCAAAGTACATCCAATAAGTACTGGAATTTTTTACTTTTTCATTTTCATAGGATTTCAGTTCACTGTATATGCGCCGTGCAGAAATACTTCCAAGTGCTAAGAACACTGAGAACTTGGAGCTGTATTGAATACCAATCAATCCATTTCTTGTTTGTTTGTATGAGGCAATAGCATCAGTTTCCCAGAGATAATTTTTGACACGGCTGAGAGCCGTCAGTTCGTCTCCAAAAAAGGGAAAACTACTCCTGGGGTCACTTTTTAATTCGTGTTCGAATTTGAAAGAGTTCAGCTCAGTTTTAGGTGAAGGCGGAAAATGATCTGGAGCATTAACAGAAGCTTGAATACTAGAGAGCTTTTCCACTTTTTTTCTGAAGACGCTAAATACATCCGGCAAATCCTTTATGTCAAAAGGAATGTCTTGGGGATGGACCAAACTATTACCATCATAAAGCTTAATAGGTGCTTTCTTACCCAGATAACGCTCTTCTTCCTTCTCCTCGCTCAGGATGCCTTCTTGCGCATAAATCATATCAAAGTGGTGCTCAGCGAAAAGTTCATTAACGCTATGCTCGAAGCTTCCTTTTAGAACAATCAGCTCTGAATTGTGATTTCGTAGTTGAGCCTGAAGAGCTTCTATCGCTGAAAAAAGGATGGCTTTTCTTCTCACGCTCATCCGAGGAATTCCTATAGGATTCGGTTCGTCCCATTCATCTTTCCAAAAAAAGACATGAAATAACGAATCAGAATTTTCAACCGCATGATTCAATCCTGGGTGGTCATCTATTCTTAGGTCATTACGCCACCAATAGAGGGCTTTTTGCTTCGACATCTTTTACTACAATATTTGACTTCATCCCAATTTCTCTCCCATTTCTTTCTCCAGGTGAAGGCAAGTCCGCAACGCACACAAATTTTCGAAGGAAGATGCTTTTTGTTGATCCTTGCTTTTCCCATAAGAGCCTAACAAGAATCAGATACCAAAGTTTTCTCAGTAACGATCTTGACCTGACTCTTGCTTCAAGACAGGCATTATTTCTAGCTTGGTTTCATTACCAGAGCGAGTAAGGAAAAGCTGAATTGGATCGCCAGGGGTATAAATCTTATCTTCTACAGGAGCCCCTTCAGTTGGCTCACTAGGAGAGCCTTGTATGCTAAATTTACAAAGAGCATCTAAACACTCAAAAGGTATTTCCTTCCCAGCGTATTCGATTTTATTAATGATGAGCCCATCTTCTTTGGTGCTTAGAATAAAGTTAAAGTTTCGCCCTCCTGCTGGATACACTTGCACTGAATAGGAGCATTCCACAACAGCTTTTAGCTCGCTTTTTGAAGCCAGGCTTTTCGTTGACCTGCGGCTACAAGAGCATAAACAGACAATGCCCATGAGACATAGAAGCATTAAAAACCTTAAATTTGAGGGATACGCCCTAGAAGTCATAGCTTATGATGAAACTCAAAAGTACAATTTCAGCACTCTTTTTTCTTTGTTTCATTTCCTTGATAACGTTTAACCTCGAATTGAAGGCACAAGAACAATTATCGGAACAGGAGCGAGAGAAAGCAATGCTCGAGCATCAAGAATATCTCGATAAGCATCCATTTAGCAATCGACCTAGATTGAGTCCTGAAGAATGGAAAAAAGTTGACAAGAGAGATCGTCCAGACCTTGCTTGGGAGCAAGATTTTTTGCGAACAATGGATCCAGTAACTCGGAAACCAGAAAGAGAGCGACTGTTCAATTATATGCAGCAAAGAAGTCTAGCAAGCGCCCCTGGAATAGCGCCAGGTGCTTCGGGAAATAATTGGGTTGAAAGAGGGCCTAATAACATAGGAGGACGTACTAGGGCTATGGCTTGGGACCCAAACACAGCTAATAAAGTTTGGGCTGGAGGAGTTACCGGAGGTCTTTGGTTCAACAATAATATTCACAACGTAAACTCTGGCTGGCTCAAGGTCAATGATTTTTGGGATAATATTTCAGTTACTGCAATTGCCTTTGACCCCAATAATGGCAACACCATGTATGTTGGTACAGGTGAAGGATGGGGCACCGGAAGCGGAATTGGTGGTGGAATATGGAAATCTACCAATGGAGGAAGTAGTTTTACCCTCCTTACTTCAACTACTTCTTCAGGTACAAAAATGAGTTATATCAATGACCTGGTAGTTCGTAATGAAGGGGGTAGTTCTGTCGTTTATGCTGCTGTGAGCAGGATGAGTTACAGAGGAACTTTTCATGGAGTTCAAGGGCTATATCGCTCAACCAATGGGGGAACAGCCTGGACTCAAGTTCTGCCAAATGTACCAAGCACTTCTATAGCTTATGCACCAGCAGATATTGAGATAGATGCCGGGAATAGAATATGGATTGGAACAAGAAGAAATTCTTTTCTAGCTGGTGGTGGAACAGTCTTGTTTTCTGATAACGGCACAACATGGACTACTTCGACCACAAGAACTGGTGGTAGAAGAGTGGAGTTGGCCTGCGCACCAAATAATCAGAATCGAGTCTATGGTATGGTATCAGGAATATCAGGCTCAAGCGAGGTTATTCTCGAGATTATTTCAACAAGTAATCGGGGCTCTACATGGGCTACAAGAACTGAGCCGAGCGATGCCGACAATGGAATTCCAAACACTGATTTTTCAAGGGGACAAGCTTGGTACGATATGATTTTGAGAGTTGACCCAAATAATTCGAATACGGTTTATGCCGGTGCAATCAATTGGTTCAGGTCAACCAATGGAGGTTTTAGCTGGACCCAAATTTCAAAATGGTCGAATAACGCTAGCATGAATACGTTAAGCATTCCATTGGTACATGCCGACCAGCATGCAATGGAATTTAAACCTGGCTCTTCCGATACCGTGCTAATTGGTAACGATGGAGGGGTGTTTTACAGCACAAACATTAGCACAAGCACTACCTCAAGTTTGGCAATTCCTTCAAGAAACAAGAATTATAACGTAACCCAATTTTATGCTTGTGCCTTGCACCCTACAGCTGGGAACAATCATATGCTCGCGGGCTCACAGGATAACGGCACAATCCGTGTTAATGTGAGTGGCGTTGGAGCAGGAACAGAAGTTAGAGGTGGAGATGGGGCATTTTGTTTCATTGATCAGAACCAGCCTCAGTTTCAAATTGCAAGTTATGTGTATAATACTTATTACCTATCAACTAATGGAGGAGCAACAACATTCACCACACAACTAATTCGAGACTTAACGGTAGGAGCTTTTATCAATCCTGCTGATTATGATAATAATCGGAACGCACTATATGCAGCAAGAACGAATACAACGCTAACTAGAGTTAGAAATGTCACAGGAACTTTTTCTGATGATAATATCACAGTAACAGGGATGAACTCTCGGGCAAGCGCAATTAGAGTTTCGCAACATACAACTAGCTCTTCTACTGTTTTTGTAGGGACTAACAATGGTCAAGTTTTCAAAGTCACGAATGCAGACGGAACTCCTTCTGCAACTAGGATTGATAAAACCCCTATGCCAGGTGGATCAGTTTCTTGTATTGAAGTTGGAGGAAGTGAAGACACCTTGCTTGTCACCTACTTTAACTATGGAGTCAATTCGGTTTGGTATACTACCAACGGAGGTACCAGCTGGACCAATAAAGACAATACGAGCTTACCCGATATGCCTATTAGATGGGCAATAATCAATGAATTTAATACTGATGAGGTGATTCTGGCTACTGAGTTAGGGGTTTGGTCATGTTCTAACATTAATGCTTCTCCAACTTGGACAGGAAGCTCCAACGGACTAGCAAATGTTAGGGTTGATATGCTACAAATGAGAAGCTCCGATTCTACTGTTATGGCTGCAACTTACGGTAGAGGAATGTTTACCTCAAAATTCGCGGTGAGTATAACCACAAAACCAAATACCAATTTCACAGCAAACGACACCACTATTTGTGAATCCGATACCGTTACTTTCAACAATTCTACGAGTGGCAGTGTGACGTCAAGACTTTGGACTTTCACAGGTGGAAGCCCAGCCACATCTACAGCTCAGAACCCTCAAGTTAGCTATGCTAGTTCGGGTAATTATACCGTTAGGTTGATATCTACAAACGTAGTGGGTAGTGATACCCTTACTCGTACGAATTACATTAGCGTAAGTTCAAATCCAACAGTGAGTCTCGGGGCATTTGCCAATGTAAATGTTGGTGCTGCTGCTTTTGCTTTAACAGGAGGAAGTCCTGTAGGAGGTACCTATTCTGGGCCAGGTGTTAGCGCAGGGCAATTTAATCCTGCAACTGCTGGTGTTGGAACACATACGATTACCTACTCATTTACGAACGCACAAGGCTGTTCGGATCAGGCTACGAGCACAATTACGGTAACGGCTTCAGTTACCCTGACAGCGCCTGGTGTTTCGTGCGAAAATGCAGGAACAGTAAGTCTATCAGGAAGCCCTGCGGGGGGAAGTTTTTCAGGCCCTGGAGTGACGGGAAGTACTTTTAATCCATTGTCTGTAGGACCTGGTTTGTATACCATTACCTATACAGTTTCTGGATCTGGATCAGATTCAAAAAACATTAGAGTTGTTCGAGTAAATGCTACACAAGGAACTTATGGGGCAGTATGTTCCAATAGCAACAGCTTTACTTTGGGAAATGGCAATCCTATCGCGCCGGGTACTGGGATTTATAAGATTAACGGAACAACTGTAACGAGCTTTGATCCAACATTGTATACCCCAGGAAATGTAGATGTAAACTACGTTTACACAGACCTTGATGGTTGTATGGATTCATCCTCGGTAACCGTGCGACTTAATGCTGCTCCTGTTGCAACGCTCACGACCATTCCAAACCAATGTGAAGGAAACAATGCCTTTACTCTAACTGGAGGCGGACCCAGTATTGGGAACTTCTTCGTGAATGGAGTGGTTTCAAGTAGCTTTGACCCTGGTGCTTTAGGCGCTGGAAATCAAATTGTAAAGTTTGATTATATCGACGCCAATCAATGCCGTGATTCGGTTTTACAAACCGTGGTGGTTCACCCTCAACCGACGCCTAGCTTTACTGCGCTTTCAGATGTTTGTGCTAATGATGCTTCCTTTGCTCTCACACAAGGAAGCCCAGGTGGAGGAACATATTCCGGCCCTGGGGTAGCAGGAGGTTTCTTCGATCCGGGTGCAGTAATTTCAAATAATACCTATACCCTCACTTATACTTTTACTGATGCAAATTCATGTACGGATTCAGCAAATCAAAGCATACTGGTTAAACCAATTCCAATCATAAGAGCATCGAATGATACAGCAATTTGCTTTGGTGAGAGCGTTCAACTAACAGCGGGTGGAGGAGTTAATTATACCTGGACTCCTGCCACAGGTTTAAGTGCGTCAAACATTGCTAACCCAATTGCGACTCCTCTCATTAATACCCTCTATAGGGTAACAGGTACAACCTTCAATTCCTGTTCAAATGTTGACTCTGTGTCAATTATTGTAAATGCTATTCCAAATGTAAATGCAGGCCAAGACCAAACGATTTGTGCAGGTGGAAACTTTCAACTGAATGCTGTGGGTGCAATGACTTACAGCTGGTCTCCCTCAGCTGGTTTAAGTAATGCAAACGTTTCGAATCCGACCGGAGTGCTGAGCATTAGCCAACAGTATGTTCTTACTGGAACAAGTATGGCAGGATGCACAAGACAAGATAGCCTAACAATTACAGTTAACCCTAACCCAGTTGTGAATGCGGGACTCGATACAAGCATTTGTGAAGGAGAAACCTATCTCTTAGGCGCAACAGGAGCGACAACTTATTTGTGGAGTCCTTCTATGGGGCTTTCTTCAAATAATATTGCCAGCCCTACTTATATCGTAAATGGCACGATGACTTATTCAGTCATAGGCTCCAATTCTTTTGGTTGTAGCGATACAGATGCCGTGGTTATCACAGGGAAACAAGTGCCAGTTGTAAACATGAATGGCTTAAGTGCGCGTTGTGTTGATGAGCCATCTTTTGTTTTGAATCAGGGAAGTCCGGCCGGAGGAATTTACTCAGGGCCAGGGGTTATTGCGGGAGTTCAGTTTAGGCCTTCGGCTGCAGGAATTGGAGTGCATAATATTAGCTACAATTTTGTAGCATCAAACGGGTGCTCAAATTCTGATGTTACGAGTATCCAAGTGAATTCGATTCCTCAAGTTTCGATTTCCGGTTTGAAAGCAGTTTATTGCGAAAATGAACCCAACGACCCTCTATTATTAAGTCCTTTAGGAGGGAGTTTAAGTGGGCCTGGAGTTATCTTTAGCTCCTTCTCGCCAAACACAGCAGGGGTAGGTTCTTATAGCTTGAGATATTCATTTACTGATAGCAACACTTGTTCAAATAGTGTTGAAGTTCCGGTTAGAGTGAGTGAAGTGCTTCCAGTGGCTGCTGTGAAAGGATTTAAACGCGTACTCAAAAATCAATCGTACACGTACTCTGTTGATCCTGTGAATGGGGCAAGTTATGTTTGGCAAATTACCAACGGAACCTTAATCTCACAAGCTAATAATGTTGCTGTAGTTCAATGGGGAACTATAAAAGATGGACGTATCACAGTTAGGCAGACATCTTTGGATGGTTGCAGCGACAGTACAGTTGCTTTGGTATCTGTAGGAACAGTTGGGGAAGAAGAGTTTGCTGACTTAAACAGGATAAAAGTATTTCCTAACCCTGCCAAAACAAAACTCAGCATTTCGTTTAATAGCGAACAGGCTTTAAACTTAAGTATCCATGGTATAGAGGGTAAACTCGTACACCAACAGAGAATTTCAGGAAAAGAAAAACTGATAAGTATGGACATCAGTTCATGGCCAAGAGGAATATACCTCGTTCGCTTGAACTCTGAAGTAGCTAATAAAGTTGAAAGGCTGGTGCTGGATTAAAGCTCAGCCTTCATGGCGAGTTTAATCGCGTTGATCTCTTCCCTGTTGTATTTGTTATTGGGATCGCGGAGAAGCTCTAATAAATACATGAAGAGGTCATCAGTTTCGATGTATTCCGCTTCCGTTTCCTCTTCCTCATCAGCCTCAGTCACTAAGACCTCAAGCTCAAGCTTTCCAAAGGTTTCGATGAATTCGTAGCACAGTCTACAAGTTTTGGTCAAGGTAGGATCTACTACTTCATCACGATATACTAGACGTAATTCTTTGAGTTGCTCAACTGTGGCTGTAGTGAAGCCGTTCTTTTTATAATCTGCTTGCAGATTATCTATCATTTCAGTTGTTTTCGCAATAACTGCTTCCATATTCTAAAGTTTAAATTCGATTCCTTGTGCTAAAGGCACTTCACTTGAGTAATTAATAGTATTCGTTTGTCGACGCATATATGCTTTCCATGCGTCAGAGCCAGATTCGCGTCCGCCTCCTGTTTCTTTTTCACCTCCGAAAGCTCCGCCAATTTCTGCACCTGAAGTGCCAATATTGACATTCGCTATGCCACAATCAGATCCTGCGGCTGAGAGAAAACGTTCTGCTTCGCGGATATTCATTGTCATAATTGCAGAGGATAGTCCCTGTTTAACACCGTTTTGGAGGCCGATAGCGTCCTCTAAGTTTTTATATGGCATCAAATATAAGATAGGGGCGAAAGTCTCTTCTTGCACAATTGCAAGGTCATTGCTGGCTTCAGCAATTACAGGAGTAACATAACATCCACTTTCATAACCCGGACCAGAAAGCACTTCTCCTCCAACAAGGATTTTTGCTCCTTGAGCCTCAATCTCTTTTAAAGCATTGAGGTAGTTATTTACCGCATCCTTATCTATAAGCGGCCCAACATGATTCGACTCATCTAAAGGATCTCCAATTTTAAGTTGTGCGTAGGCTTTGCTTAGGCGATCTTTTACTTCAGCATAGATACTGTCGTGAACGATAAGACGTCTTGTAGAGGTGCAGCGCTGACCACATGTTCCAATCGCACCAAATACGGCACCGATCAAAGTGTTTTCCAAATCAGCACTATCCGAAAGAATAATTGCATTATTCCCTCCGAGCTCAAGAATGGTTTTCCCCAATCGAGCAGAAACGGCGGCACCAACTAGCTTGCCCATTCGAATAGATCCGGTAGCTGAAACTAGAGGAACGCGTGTATCACTTGTCATCAATTCGCCGAGCTTATAATCTCCTTGAACCAAACAAGAGACGCCTTCAGGTACTCCATTTTCTTTGAAGACTTGTTGCGTAATTTTCTGACAAGCAATGGCGCTAAGTGGAACCTTTTCAGATGGCTTCCACACACAAGTATCTCCACAAACCCAGGCTATTGCTGCATTCCAATTCCATACGGCTACCGGAAAATTAAAGGCGCTAATAACACCAACTATTCCCAAAGGATGCCACTGCTCGTACATTCTATGAGCACTACGCTCTGAATGCATTGTAAGTCCGTATAACTGACGAGAAAGACCAACAGCGAAGTCGCAGATGTCGATCATTTCTTGAACTTCTCCTTTTCCCTCTTGTAATGACTTTCCCATTTCGTAAGAAACAAGGGTACCTAAGTCATCTTTATGTTTTCGAAGTGCCAAACCAAGTTGTCTGACAACCTCACCTCTTTTTGGTGCTGGCCAATTTCTCCATTCGAGGAAGGCCTCCTGAGATTTAGTAATGACAAGTTCATAATCTGAATTGCTGCTGCTATGTGTGCTAGCGATAACAGTGCCATCTACAGGACTTTGTGAGTCGAATTCAGCACCATTACCAAACCATTGTTCGCCTGTGCTACTTGAGAGATTAAGTTGCTCTATGCCGAGGCGCTTCAGGAAGTCTTTTTGCATTCAGAAATCTTTAGGCGCCAAAGTTAAGAGAAATGCAGCCTACTCATCCTTAGCTTCATCCAAATTTGAAGCTTCATTTTCTTCGCTATCTGAATCGCTCGATTCTGCTCCTTCCACAATGGATCCTTCCTCTTGTTCTGCTCGCAATTCAGCTTCTTCAACTAATTCTTCAAACACATCACGCTTTGAATGACGAATGAGAGAATAACTCATTAATACCGCAGTTATCAGCATAACATAAAGCAAGATTCCAGAGTCGAATCCCTCAATTTGGAAAGTAGTAGGAATAGCGTAGAATAGCAATACCGTAATCAATCCGCGTGGAGCAATGAAAGTCTTTAAGCCAATATTTTTGCGCTCAAATATTCGAATCACCACAAAGCGCAAAGCAAACATGATGGCTAGAATAAGCATACTTATCGCAAATACTGTGAAGCTTAAGAGATTGCCAAGGGTGATGGAGATACCAAAAATTATAAAGAAAAACGTCCGGACAACGAAGGCGGTTTCGAGTGTTACAACTTTGAAGTTATTCAAGGTATTTTGAACAGCATCTTCCTTAACCCATCGACTCAGAAAACCTTGGAAGAAGATTTTATTGTTGTTTAGGATTAGACCAAATACGAGTATAATTACAAGAGAGGAAAGGTGGAATAGTTTTCCTACAGAATAAAGCAGAATTAAAACCGCGATGAGCAAAAACAGCTTGGTGTGAGAGCGAATTTTTTGAAACACCCATATCAGGATATAGCTCAATATAAAAGACAGAAGCACTGTTATGACTACATTTAGGGCAATATCCCCGGCGATATTTTGACCCTCAGGAGCTTCCATTGCTCCTAGCAAGAAGTAGAAAAACATGATACCCAGAATGTCTGAAAAAGTACCTTCATACACCAAGAATTCCTTCTCGTCTTCCTCCAAATTCATTACGCTTGGAATCACAATCGCACTGCTTATTACAGCCAAAGGAATTGCGTACAAAAGCGCATTCTGGTATTCACAATCGAGAAAGTATTGAAGCACATAAGCAAACAAGAAACTCGAGGCAAATAGCCCTATAAAAGCGATACTAAAGGATTTGAGAATCAGAGGTAGCTTTTTACGATTAAGCTCTAGATCTAAAGCGGCCTCAAGCACTATCATTATAAGCCCCACAATACCTAATACTTCAAGGATGGGAAACCAGTTATACTCAGGAATGCCAAGAACACCCATCAACTGATGAATAACAATTCCTGTGGCAATTAATAAAAGGACACTCGGGATGTTAAATCGCTTCGCAATGATGTTATACAAGTAGGAGAGTATAACAATGCATGAAAGAAAAATAACAAGATAATAGGAGTTAAAGGCTTCCATTTAATCAATTTGCGCAGCCTTCAAATCAGACTCACTTAATACGATAGGAAGATACATCTTTATCTGTTCTGCCAAAGGGGGGAAGTTGGCTACGATGATCTTCTTGATGCTATTTGTCCTTGAGCTAAATCTTCGTTTAACAGCCCCAGCGTAGATTTCTTGCTTGTCGGCATTCCAAATGCAGAAATGGACCTTTATTTCGCGTTCGTAGTTATCGCTTCCGTAGGCAGTATATTCTTGGCCCGCGGCATTCATCATGTCAAGCTGGGTGATGAACAAAAACAAACCAGTTTCATATTTATCACTCAGGTAGTTGAACATGTCTTGGTTGATTAAGCTAATAGCCATAAAACGCTCGTTTTTTTCGGCTACACTAACTACTTCTCCGTTTTCAATTCGCCCCCCTGCTTTTGGCTCGGGTTCCTCAAGTTTTTTTACCTGTTTTTGAACCTCTTTAGAGAGCTGTTCTCCAAACTTCGCGAGACCTTTTTTTGGGGTTTCTGGTGCTTGGGGCATCAAACGGTATTGATAGCCAACCGATTTGTAGATATAGTCGAGGTCGCGATTGATATCAGCTTTATCCGCATGCATTCTAATCAGATCGTAATCGTCTTTTAGAGAAAGATTAAGGGCATTATCTAAGCCTAACCTGAAATAGCCTCTGATTTGCTGAAAAGTTAAACCATCATTTTCCCCTACCTGACGATCAATGTGCGAACGATATAACCTTGGCTCAAAAGGAATGAGCATTAATTTCTTGCGATCGTCTGTAAAAACTAGGGTATCCCGAATAATCTGACCAGATTCATCTAGCTTAAGTGTAAAATCTTGGCTTTTTGCATGAAATGCAAGGAGTAAAGCGCTTAATATGAGTAGCTTTTTCACAAAAGTAAAGTTAGCTCAGCAGTTTTGGGCCTTGATGCTAGTGCCTTTGAATTATCAACAGTGAAGGGTGGAATCTAAAAGAAGAATCGCTGAGCGTCTTTTCCTATGGCATAAACCATTAACATCAGTAGGAGAACCATACCAACAGTTTGAGCGGCTTCCATGAATTTCGTACTAGGCTTTCTGCCAGAAATCATTTCGAAAACTATAAACATAGCATGACCACCATCAAGTGCAGGTATAGGTAAAACGTTCATTACAGCAAGGATAATACTTAGCAAGGCTGTCATTTCCCAGAACACTTGCCAGTTCCAACTTGCACTAAAAAGCTTACCCATAGTACCGAAACTACCAACACCCTTATAAGCGCCTGTACTGAAATCGGCTATCAGTTTTAATTGTTTCCAATAGTCGCCTAGCTTTTTAATTCCCTTGCTAATGCCTAAAGGAATTGCTTCGAAAAATCCATATTGCTTCGTCTCGAAATCATAAACTTCCATTTCTTGGAGTTCATTGTAGGAGAACATGGCTGGCACCACACCGATGTGGCCTTTGTCATTAATGTTAACCTTGACTTCCAATTCTGAATTATCTCTTTGAATTCTCAAGTTGACTTCCTGTCCTTTTACCTCTTGGAGCTTTGATTTAAACTGATCAAAATATTTGAGCTCTTCACCATCCATGGCTACAATACGATCGCCCCGAGCAAGACCCGAAGAAGCGTTATGAGAACTATCGGGAAGATTTGAAATTACAAAGGGGATTCGCGGAAGTAATAAAGGATTTTGATTTCCCTCAACCAGCTTTCCAACGATATCTCCTGGAATACTTAGGTTGAGCATTTCACTATTACGTTCAATCGTAAGGGAACCACCATACACCAACTCTGGAAGGATGTCGCTAAAACGTTCCGGTTGTACATCATTGATAGAAATGACCTTATCACCAGTTCTTAATCCAACATCGTAAGCAATAGAATCAATTACCCAAACACCATCACTTAGGTTTTGATTAGGAAGGTAGCGCTCACCAAAAGCAAACAGCGTCATACTGTAAATGGCAAATGCAAGGAGAATGTTAACAGTCACACCACCCAAAATGATTACAAGGCGTTGCCATGCTGGTTTTGCTCTGTATTCCCAAGGTTCGGGGTCTTTTTCGAGTTGCTCTTTATCCATGGACTCATCAATCATCCCAGCTATCTTCACATAACCTCCGAGGGGGAGCCATCCAATACCGTATTCTGTCTCTCCGCGTTTTACCTTAAACAGAGAAAACCAAGGATTGAAAAACAGGTAGAATTTCTCGACACGTGTTTTAAAAAGCTTGGCAGGAATAAAATGCCCAAGCTCATGAAGCACAACAAGAATTGACAGACTAAGAAGGAGTTGACCTCCTTTGATTAAAAATACCTCCATAGTTCTTAAGAGAGTGCAAAGAAAAGAGAATAGTAAGCCCTCAAATCTTAAAAGCTTCAAAAATTGACACTTGACGTATAATCTTGTCGGCAATTGTGCATTTTTCTATCTTCGAGCATAATGAAACCTCTAAAGCCAATTCTCTCAATTCTGTGCTTAAGCCTGCTTTTTTCGTGCGTAAGAGACTACCTAAACACCGATGGCCCAAGGCTCAGCAATTGGCCTAGTAATCTTGGAATACCTCTGATAGACACTAAACTGAGTGCTTCTGAACTGGTAAAAACTGTTGATACTGAAGATCTTCTTGAGTTTGATGAGAATGGACTGATAGTCCTAAAATACACGGGAGAACTTGCCTCCATTGAAGCAAATGCCATTGCTAATTTCCCTGATACAAGCGCGGCCTTTGATGTCCCAGGATTTGTGGTTGTTCAATCACCGATTAGCCTCACACGGCCATTTGGCGGGAGTATTCCTGAAGGAATGAAGATCGAGCATATGAGTTTGCGTTCGGGAGAAGCATTTTTGAAAATCGAATCTCGCTTCTCGGAACCAGGAAAAGTAAATGTTCGAATTCCAGCATTAACAAGCTCGGGAACTGCCTTCGACGAAGAAGTTGATTTTGAAGTAGGAACAAGTCAAAACCCATCGATTCATGAACGAGTAGTTGACTTAAATGGGTATGAATTTGATTTCACCTTAGGCACACCAGCATTCAATCAGTTTGATTTTGAAATTGGCTTGACCATGGACAATCAACTCCCAGGTTTCCTAGACTCAATCAAACTTGAATTTGGCTACCGAAACCTAGAATTCATTTTCATCGATGGTGATTTTGGGCCTCAGCTTGTTAGCCTTGATCAAGACAGCATTTACCTCGATTTATTCTCAAAGCTCATTAGTGGCGACATTAACTTTACTGATGCGCGACTGGATATTGATATTGAAAGCAGCTTTGGTTTTCCAGTAGATGTAGAATTCACTCAATTGGAAGTTTTAGAATTGGGAAGTAATCAGCCAATTGTTTGGCAAGCTTCCGGACCTTCAGGATCATTTCCGAATCCATTTACCATCCTTAATCCTGATGTTAGCCAAGTAGGTCAAACGGTGAACACCAATCTCTTTATGGATCGAAGAAACTCGAACATTGATCAACTTGTTGGTACCAAGCCCAAATGGTTGTTCCACCAAATCAGAGGGATTGCCAATGCCGATAGCAATACAGCCAAAGATTTTATGATGGATTCAAGTTTCTTCAAAGTCAATACCACCATGATACTTCCATTGACGGGAGAAGTAAACAGCATCGTTCTGCGCGATACGATTGATTTTGACTTACCATTTGATGAAGAAGCATCAGAAATTGCACTGCGAATTGGTGCAGATAATGGCTTTCCAATCGAAGGTGCATTGAAGGTGGTTTTCTATGACGAACTTTTTCAAGATTCACTAATCCTAATTGATGAAAAAGTCTTCGATGCCGCAAGAACAAACGCGGAAGGAAAAGCGGTGTCTTCAAGCAGCAATTTGAGCGATCCGGTTGAGGTGGTGCTGAGTGAATCCCAATCGAAGCAGATTTTAAACTTGAACAAAGCAGTTGTTGACTTCAGTTTAACTACCAAACAAGGCCAAGAGGTGAGCATTTTTGATACGGATGAAATGCGTTTGCGCATGGGAGTTAAACTAGGATTCGAATGAGGTTTTTAGCGATAATTTCAGTTTTGCTTTTTTCTAAACTGGCCTATACTCAAGGGGGTTTAGGAATGACCTTGCTTAAGGATGTTCATCAAAGCAGCTATTTGAACCCTGCGAATATTCAAGAGGGCGAAGACTTAAAAATTGGTCTTCCAATAGTGTCAAATGTGATGTTTGAAGGCAGTTCTTCTGAATTTCAAATTAGTGACTTTTTGTATCCTAATTCAGATTCAAATTATTTGATGATAGACCCTCAAGCGGTGTATCAAGAAGTAAACACAAAAGCGAACTTTCAACTTGGAGCGAGTTACGATTGGCTGAGCTTAAGCAAGAACTTAAATGAAAATTTGAACTTGAACTTTGCCATTGTTGAGCGAATCAATATAAGTGGAAGCCTTCCTTATAATCTTTTAAACCTAGCAGCAACAGGAAATGCAGGAAGCTTAGTTGGCGACAATATTGGCTTTGAGAGCCTCGATGCAGAGTTTCTATGGTACCGAGAATACAGAATCGGTTTGGCTACTAAAATTTCAGATAAAATCAATTTTGGAGGAGCAGTCAAATACTTGCAAGGCATTTCTAGTTTCCAGACCATTAGTAACAGCTTGAACCTCAAAACCGAAGAGGATTTCTTCGACCTTTCTCTAAGGGGGGACTTTAGCTATAGCACTTCCAATATGAACATGATCACGGCAGATTCTGGAATTTCGATTTTTTCTAAAACACCTTTTTGGTCTACGAATCATGGTGTGGGAGTCGATCTTGGCTTGAGCTTCAAAATGAATGAGAAAACTGATTTTAGTTTGAGCTTGTTAGATTTCGGCACGATCAACTGGAAGAATAGAACACAAAATTTTGAGAGTAATTTTGATACCCTGAGTTTCAGTGGACTTAACCTACTTGAGCTTTTTAGTGCCGATTCTAATGTCGCAAACCTGGACGCTGGAAGTTTTAACACCGATTCAGTCTTCAATTTGCTTGAAATTGAGTCAAGCCCAAGCAGCTATTCCACTTCACTTCCCTTTTCCATACTGATGTCCTTTAATTATCAATTGAGCGAAAAATCGAGCTTAAGTGGGGTGCTTCGATCAAGGAAATTTCAGTCTTTTTGGGCTACAGCAGTTCAGATTGCTTATCTGAGAGAAGTTAGCGAGAGCCTGACAATTGGAGGAAGCTATTCTGCTGGAACGAATGGAATATTCAATTTAGGGTTTATGGGCACCTATGATCTAGGTCCAGTTCAGGTATACCTAGTGAGCGATAATATCATTGGAAGCTTTTTGCCACAGAACATTCGTTTCTGGAGTACAAGAGCCGGAATAAACCTAAAGCTTTAAGCTAAGCTTAAGGCTAGCTTTCTAGCCTCTTCATCTGTTTGGAATAAGTCATCTAAACTTGGCTTGGCTATAAATGAAGTGCCGTTGAGCACCCGTTCATTTAATTCAGCTATTCCGAGAAATGAGATTTTATCTTGTAAGAAAAGGCTGACGCTTATCTCATTAGCTGCATTTAGAATACAAGCACTATTCCCAGCTTTGTTTAAAGACTCAAATGCTAAATCGAGATTTCGGAAAGTCTGCCTATCAGGCTTTTCAAAACTTAAACTTGGGTAATCGAGAAAATCGAACCTTGGAAATTTTGATTTAAGTCGACTTGGGTATCCTAAGGCATATTGTATGGGAAGTTTCATGTCAGGAAGTCCCATTTGTGCCTTCATACTTCCATCCTCAAATTGAACGATGGAATGAATAATTGATTGAGGGTGAACGATCACATCAATTTGCTCAGGCTTGAGATTAAAGAGCCATTTAGCTTCAATTACCTCCAGGCCTTTATTCATTAGAGTTGCTGAGTCAATGGTGATTTTTGCACCCATGTCCCAATTAGGATGTTTTAAAGCCTGTTCTTTCTTAATCGACAAAAGCTCATTAGTTTTCTTGCCTCTAAAAGGACCTCCTGAAGCAGTCAAGTATATCTTTTCAATAGGGTTATGAAACTCCCCTACTAAGCACTGAAAAATAGCAGAGTGTTCAGAGTCGACTGGATAGATATTGACCGCATTTTCCTCTGCCATTTTGGTGATAATTTCCCCTGCAACAACTAAGGTTTCTTTGTTTGCTAAGGCAATGTGCTTTTTGCTCTTAATAGCTTCTATAGTGGGTTTTAATCCCGAAAATCCGACCATGGCTGTAAGCACAATGTCAATTTCCTCCATACAGACACATTGCGCAATAGCTTCATTGCCAGCGTAGACTTTTATATCTAAAGGCCACAACTCGTCTTTGACCTCATCATATTTGGATTCATCAGCAATAACAACCGCATTCGGCTTGAACTTTTTCGACTGTTCAATCAAGAGTTTGGAATTTCTGTTTGCCGTTAAAAGCTCAACCTGAAACAAATCGGCATTTGCCTCTATAACATCCAATGCTTGGGTTCCAATTGACCCTGTAGATCCTAAAATAGCAAGGTGTCTTTTTTGACTTTCATCCATAAAGGCAAATGTAATTTTGTTTCATCATCTTTCTTACGAATGCAAAAGGCTTTTCTTTTCTTTGAGGAATGGGAATCAAAGCATTCGCTGCCAAAATAATTGCCAAACAACTTGTTTCTTCATCCAAAAACTGGATAGAGGCTCCTGTTGAGGCGCAACAAAAATGCCTTCAAAAACTAATTTATCAAGCTAAGAATACCGCCTTTGGCGAGCAAAATAAATTTAGCCAGATCAAGGATTATGAAGACTTTAAGCAGGCACTTCTGGTTGTGGACTATGAAGCTTTAAGACCTTTTATTGATCGAATGAAGGCTGGTGAAGAGAACATTCTTTGGCCAGGTAAACCAATTTATTGGAGCAAAACATCTGGAACCACTTCGGGAGCTAAATTCATCCCAATCTCAAAGGAGTCGATTGCTCATCACATGAACGCGGCTAGAAACGCACTGCTTTTTTATATCAACAGAACGCAAAATTCAGCCTTCGTAGATGGGAAGATGATTTTTCTGCAAGGAAGCCCGAAACTGGATAAGCTGAATGAGGTAAATGTTGGCCGCCTTTCAGGAATTGTCGCACATCACGTGCCGAAGTATCTTCAAAAGAATCGAATGCCGAGTTGGGAGACCAATTGTATCGACGATTGGGAAACGAAGGTAAATGCAGTGGTTGAAGAAACTATTAAAGAAGACATGCGCCTTATTTCTGGTATTCCTAGTTGGGTGCAAATGTATTTTGAACGAATCTTGGAACGCACCGGAAAGCAGACCATAAAAGAAGTATTTCCAAATTTTTCGCTCTTTGTCTATGGAGGGGTAAACTATGAGCCATATCGACCAATATTTGAAGAATTAATAGGTACACGAATTGACACCATCGAGACCTACCCTGCTTCAGAAGGATTTATAGCCTATCAAGATGCAAGTGAAAGTGAAGGCTTGCTTTTGAATCTAGATGCGGGAATATTCTTTGAATTTATCCCTTTGCAGAAGATCCATGAAGAAAGTCCTCCAAGGATTCCCCTTTGGGAAGTAGAACTCAACACCAATTATGTGATTGTTATGAGCACAAATGCGGGCCTATGGTCTTATATGATTGGAGATACCGTTCGTTTTACAAGCATTAAGCCTTATCGGATTAAAGTGACTGGAAGGGTTAAGCACTTTATATCTGCTTTTGGAGAGCATGTAATTGCCGAGGAGGCTGAAGCCGCCATGAACTATGCGATGCAAAAAACGGGGGCCATAGTTGCTGAATTTCATTTAGCACCGCAGGTCAAACCACTTGATGGATTGCCCTTTCACGAATGGTTTGTAGAATTCACTAAAAAACCAGATTCTGAATCAGAGTTTTCTAAGTTTTTGGATTTGAAGCTGCAAGAGCAAAATGTGTATTACAAGGATTTAATCCAAGGAAGCATTTTAAAACCCGCTCAAGTGTTCAATTGCAGGCCAAACACTTTTAAAGATTATATGAAGTCTATTGGAAAATTGGGAGGGCAGAATAAAATCGCAAGATTAGCCGATAATAGAAAGCTTGCCGAGGGACTTGTTGCTTTGCAGCAAAGCTAGAAACGCAAGCCAAGCTTAAGAGCTCCGAAAGGAGCGACTACATGCTCGTCCCGGAACCAACCATTCCCTGGTAAGAAAGCATAATGAAGCGCCAATTCAGGGGCGAAGTAAATCATCCCCTTTGAAACCAAACTCACACCAACAGGTACGTAGAAACCAAGACCGGTGCGTGGGTTAAAAGCAAAATCAACCGGACTAAAACCAATGTGACCTTTAAGCCCAACATAAGGAGTCAACATGCGGTGCATGTCTTTTCCTTTAAAATGATAATTTAAACCACCATAAATCCCAACTAGCCCTAGGCCCAAGTCCATTTGCCAGTTTTCATTTAAAAACAAATCGAGTTGAACCGACCCAATAACTGAAGGCCCAAGCAAAACCCCGCTAATCCCTATTTGCCTAGCCAACCTTGGGTTTTTCGGTAATTCAATTTTGTTGGCTTTTTCGTAATTGTTAGGGCCCTGATCTTGACTCGTTTCCTCAGAGCTGAAAATGTCTTCAGAGCCATTTTCGTATTCGATTTTCTTCAAGTCAGTTTTTAGAACCACATAGTTTGGCCCATTTAGATTAGAAAACTTTTTGTAGCGGATCTCTTTTAGGCCAATTTCGATCACTTTCGCCTTCTGAATTCTACCATCCAAAAAGTGAATCTTGTCCTGCGCTTGGAGAGCGGTGCACAAGATAATTCCCAATATGACTAAAATGAATTGTTTCAAAACCGGTAGCCTAATTTAATATTTGCCCTCAGATAACCTACATCGTTTAAAATGTTTAGGTAAGAGAGCTCCACTCCTGCATTGAATCCAGACTTATGATGTATGAATTCTAAACCTAATGGAAAATTCAAGCCTTGATAAAACGCACGATTATATAATTGAGTATTTATGACTGAAATTCCAGCATAGGGAATGAGGCGTTCTGTCCTTGTATCCTTGAACATCACATTGGCTCCAAGCCACAGGAAAAAGCCCTCTGATCCATTTCCCACCCCAAGTTCTAAGGCAAGTTTTGGGACAACAAAATGACTTACTTCTATGGCTCCACCTGCATAGGGTTCGGCAATATTATTTGACAAAATGGAAGGCAGCCAAGCAATACCTAAGCCTGTTTTTCGCTCTTTTGGTGCTAGAATTTGATCAAAAAAGTCTTCGGCGCCGTTTTGATATACAATCTTGTTTATTTCGAATTTATCGAGGAAGTAATTAGGCCCTTCTTGGTTAGACCACTTTTTGTAACGAATCTTTTGAGTCCCAACATCCATTACCAAGGCCTTTACAATTTCTCCGGAGCGCAAGTGGATCTGATCTTGAGAAAAAGATAGGCTGGAAATAAAAAGAAAAAGCACAAAAATGGCCTTAGGCATCTCGCAAAGATAAACACCCATGATATCAGCGCATCTAATCTCCATTAAAAGGATAAAAATCAATTACTTTTGTCGCCCCAAATAAGGAAATATGCTAAATAGAATCATTAAAATTATCATCATCCTTCTCATGCTGGCTTGGGCTGTATGGCAATATGTGGAAGGGAATATTGGAAATGGAATATTCATCAACCTCTTAACCGCTGTTCCAATCTTTCTATTATTTCGCCATGAACTTATATTGTGGGCCTTCTGGCAAATTCGCAAAAACAACATTGAGAAGGCAAAAAACATTCTAGAGAAGATAAAACATCCAGAGCAACTTCCTAAAAAACAAGAGGCTTATTGGTATTTCTTAAAAGGCTTGGCTGAATCTCAAACTGGAGGCTTTGGTAAATCGGAAACCCTTTTCAAAAAAGCACTTGCTACTGGCCTTCGCATGAAACAAGATCAAGCACTTGCTAACTTGAATTTAGCGGGGATTGCAATGTCGAAGAGAAGAAAAAGAGAAGCCACGAATTACATTAGCCAAGCGAAAAAACTCGACAAAGCCGGATTGTTGGATGAGCAAATTAGGATGTTTAAGAAGCAGCTAGGGCGGGTGTAATTTGTACACAATCTTCTTCGCTTCCCAAAAGCTTAAAGGCTTCTGAAATCATTATTCCTGGAATAGCACACACTTCGTTTTTGTATAGCAATACAGAAGTTTTGCGTTTTTGAAGACCAGATATTTTCTCGTCGATTAGTACATCGGAAACAAGCTTTCGCCCACTCATGCCAAGTGGCTGGATTTTATCACCGGCTCTCCAGGCGCGCAAGCACAAGTCCTTCGACTCCACATTTATGAAAAGGCTATTCTCAGAGTTTAAACTAGAAGGAATGCTAGTCCTTGATATATTCAGATTGAACTGTGTGCTGGTATAAGGTAACTCGTCAATTAATTCTTCTTTAAAATCGTGTGATTCAGAATGCAAAGCGAGTTGATGACGATCTGAAATAAGCTCATGTGATGGACTTGCAAAAATCTGAGTTTCATTACTATTCAAACTGCCGACTATATCCTTGATTTGTTTTGTACTGAACTGGAAGTCTTTTAACCAAGCATGCAAAAGGCCAAAAGCCGAAGGAAAGCCACCGATAGATTTTTTTGAAAGAATTGATTCGCCTTCGTGGGTATGGCTGAGATGTTCATTTAAGAATTGGGTGGTACTCGCATTAAATACCTGTTCATAGGCCAACATCACCCTAGAAGTATTGCCATAGGTTTTGAGGATTTCAGGCTTTATGTTTTTTACAACTGGAATTAATTCGTGACGAATCTTGTTTCTGAGGTAGTCTGTTTTTTCATTACTAGAATCCGAGCGAAAAGGAACCTGCTCGGTTTCGAGCAATTCGAGAATGTCTTCCTTGCTGCTGAATAAAAGAGGGCGAATAATAAAGCCATCTTTTGCATTCATGTTCCTTATTCCAGCAGGACCCGTACCCCTCATGAAGTTGATAAAAGCTGTTTCGAGTTTATCATCTAAATGAGACCCTAATGCGATATAATCGCTATTGGATTCACTCCTTAAGCTTTCAAACCATTCATGCCTTAGCTTTCTTGCCTGAAGCTGAATTGAGCCTTTTCGTTTGTCAATTTCAAAACACTTGACATTCAACTTAAGGCCTCTTTCTGAAGCATAGTTTTCAATGAAGCTTTGATCTTGTTCTGACTCTTGTCCTCTCAGTCCAAAGTTACAATGAGCTAATTCTAAAGGCTGCTTATTTTTATGCAGAAGATGCAATAGGAGCATTGAATCTGGGCCACCACTTATGGCAAGTAAGACCTTTTGATCTTCTTTGACCCCGCATTCTTGTCTCAAAAATGAAATGAATTCATCTTTCACGGCTCAAAAATGCAGCTAATATGTTAATGCCACTTAACTTCGCAGACTTAATTCATGAACATGAAAATAGCAGTTGTAGGAGCAACAGGAATGGTAGGAACCGTGATGCTTAAGGTTCTAAAAGAGCGATCAATACCAGTTTCAGAACTAATTCCTGTGGCATCAAGTTCTTCAAAAGGAAAGAGCATTCGTTTTGGGACCAAAGATTATCCAGTAGTGACAATTGAGGATGCTTTAAGTATGAAACCGTATGTAGCCCTATTTTCCGCTGGTGGAAGGGTCTCCTTAGAATGGGCAGAGAAATTCGCAGAAATAGGCTGTAGAGTGATTGACAATTCTTCAGCATGGAGAATGGATCCAAACAAGAAACTGATTGTTCCTGAAATTAATGCACATGAGCTAGGTCAAAGTGATTTCATCATTGCCAACCCTAATTGCTCCACGATTCAGCTCTTGATGGCTTTAAAACCGATGGAAGATTTATACGGCTTGAAAAGGGTCATTGTATCTACTTATCAGAGTATCACGGGAACAGGAAAAAAGGCGCTTGACCAAATGGAAAATGAGCGTGAAGGCAAGAAGGACGAAATGGTTTATCCTTATCCAATAGACAAGAATTGTCTTCCACATTGTGATGATTTTATGGATAACGATTACACGAAGGAAGAGATGAAGCTTCTTAACGAAAGTCGTAAAATCTTGGGTTTACCGAAGTTACGCTTAACTGCTACAGCCGTGAGAGTTCCTGTGGTTGGAGGGCATTCGGAAGCCGTGAACGTTGAATTTGAAAGAAGTCCTGACCTTCAAGAATTGCGTTCGGCACTTGCCTCTTCAAAGGGAATAATTTTACAGGACAACCCCGATACAAATCAATATCCGATGCCAATTTATGCTGAAGGAAAAGATGAGGTGTTTGTTGGTCGATTGCGGCGAGATGAATCTGCTGAAAATGCTATCAACATGTGGGTGGTAAGCGATAACTTGAGAAAAGGGGCAGCCACAAATGCAGTTCAGATTCTTGAATATTTAATTGATAATTCAATGATCCAAACTCAAACCAAATGAGAAAGCTTTACTTCATACTCGCATTGTTTTTTTTCGCCTCTTGTAATCAAGATATGGGTGAAATGTCGAGCGCGAATAATGACAGCTCGATGGTTATTAGTCTCAAAGCAAAGAAATTCACGGCCGAGCCAATGAAGGTCTCCTTAAGTGCAAGTTTGGATGGCAGGAGTTTTGACTCAGAATTTGAGATCTTCAGCAATGAATTCAATAATGAAAGTGTAGACTTCAATTGGAAATCGAATCGGGAATGTGAGATTACATTTGAAGAATGGGATGAAAGTCCAAAGAAAATACTGGTTCAAAGGCAAGCGACGGGCTTGCTAATCAAAGGGCTTTAAAGCTTCCCTTCTAATACGATAACAAACTCTCCCTTAGGCTTCTTGGATTCGAAATATTGAATTGCTTCCTGAACATCACCCCTGTAGGTCTCTTCGTGGAGTTTTGAGATTTCACGACTGATGCTCAACCGCCTTGTCTCGCCAAAATGCTCCTTAAATTGAATAAGGGTCTTCAATAAACGATGTGGAGACTCATAAAACACCATGGTTCTCGATTCCTCTTCAAGGGAGATTAACCTGGTTTGCCGACCTTTTTTATGAGGCAAAAAGCCTTCGAAAGTGAAACGTTCACATGGCAATCCTGAAATTACCAATGCACTGACAAAAGCACTGGGGCCGGGTATTGCTTGCACTTCGATTCCTTCTTCAATACAAGTCCTTACCAGCAGAAATCCTGGATCAGAAATTCCAGGAGTACCCGCGTCAGAAACTAAACTTACTAAAGAGGAAGCTTTGATTGTAGCAATCGTTTTCTCCAAGACCGAATGCTCATTATGCATGTGGTAGGATTGGAGTTTTACATTGATGCCAAGATGTTGCAAGAGCTTTTTTGAATGACGCGTGTCTTCGCATAATACGAGATCACTATCCCGGAGTGTTTGGATACAACGTTCCGAAATGTCACTTAAATTTCCAATCGGGGTGGGCACAAGAACAAGTTGCCTCATCTTAACTTTTTTGCAAATAGCGCCTTTGAAGGAGAATTTCGAAGCTTTCTCTTGCTTCGGGGTGCTGAGACCAATGATAAGCTTCATGGTATTTGGCAGAGATCAATCGCTCAGCATCTTCCATTGAGCCTAAATGGTTGAACTCTTCAATTGCTCGAGCATATTCTTTTCCATCACCTTGAAAAAGCTCATTCGCATAGTAGAAGCGTTCGTTCAAACTAATCGCCCTTTTTAAGTCTTCAATAGGTTGTAGCTCCATGCTTTTAGCAATGGATTTATCCGATTCCTCTTCATGAGTTTCATGAATAAGTGCGTCGGATTCTATTCCTAAATCGCGAGTTTCTTCTTCAATTACTTCTGTGAGTTCTTCGTTATTGGATTCGCCTTCCTCTTCTTCAATTTCAGAATCAGGTTCTAATAAAGCCTCAATATCCGGACTTTCGCTAACAACTGGTGATTCTTCAATTGCCTCTTCTTCTACCTCTGAGACCGTTTCGTGTTGGGATTGAAGCAAGTGCTTGAGTAATACTAAAAGATCGTCAATTTCACGCAGCTGGGCTCTTAGCGCTTGAATGTCTTCGGCTTTTTCAAAGTCCATTCGAGCTCGCTCAGAATTCAAGCTCAGCAAGCGTTTCTTAACTTCTTCAATCATATTCATTCTTTGTGCGTCCACGCTTACTTCGTTCAAAGGCTTGGAGCAAATTTATTTAGATTTGTTTATTACAAGGAGTGGGCTGAATGTTTTTAGAAAAGAAGGCTGTAAAAGAGAAAGGTGCTGGTTGGATTGAAGTGATCTGCGGCTGCATGTTTTCGGGGAAAACTGAAGAGTTGATTCGTCGTTTGAGGCGTGCTGAATTTGCAAAACAGAAAGTCGAAATTTTTAAACCCATTGTAGATACTAGATATCATGATGAGGAAGTAGTATCCCACGATGCAAGTTCGATTCGTTCCACCCCAGTAGAGAGTTCTTCAAATATATTGTTGCTAGCTAGTGACACTGAGGTAGTTGGAATTGATGAGGCACAGTTTTTTGATGACAACCTCCCCAATGTATGTAACCAGTTAGCTAATAATGGTGTCAGAGTTATTGTTGCAGGCCTCGATATGGATTTCAAAGGCAGGCCATTCGGCCCCATGCCCAATATGCTGGCCATTGCCGAGTATGTGACTAAAGTTCACGCTATCTGTGTTAAAACAGGAAAGTTAGCCAGCTACTCCCACAAGCTGCAAGATTCAGATTCAGTAGTTGAACTAGGCGAAAAGGAACTCTATGAACCGCTTTCTAGAGAAGCATATTTTGCCTCTTTGAAACTCGAAAAAGACAATCAAGAGTAGATGTACAGTATCCGTGAAATCGCGAGCATACTCGACGCAGATTACATCGGGCCATCTGAGGATTTTCTTGTAAAAAACGTACTCACTGACAGCAGAAAGCTCTATAAAAACGAAAACATACTTTTTGTTGCTATTGGGGGCAAAAACCACAACGGTCATCATTTTATTGAGTCCATGTACTCCAAGGGGCTCAGAGCCTTTTTAGTCGAAGAAGAAATAACCCACCCTCATCCTGATGCTCATTACCTTAAGGTAAAGTCTTGTTTAGGCGCCTTGCAGAAGGTTGCTCAATATAGAAGAGTCAGTCTTGCTTATCCAATACTCGCCATAACTGGAAGCAATGGAAAGACGATTGTAAAAGAGTGGTTAAACCAATTGCTTGCTCCTCAAATGAAATTGAGTAGGAGCCCACGAAGTTATAACTCGCAATTGGGCGTGCCCCTCTCCTTGTGGGGCCTGGCCGAAAAGAGTGAATTAGGAATAATAGAAACTGGAATCTCCAAGCCTGGAGAGATGCAAGTATTGGCTGAAATAGCAGATCCAGAATTAGGCTTGATTACAAACATTGGAGAGGCTCATGCTGCGAATTTTGAAAGCAGACAACATAAGCTGGAAGAAAAACTTGCTCTTTTTGAAACTTGTCGAAGCATTTTCTTTTCGGAAGATCAAGAGGAAGTTTCAAATACGATTAAGAGGCGATATGGCTCAAAGGACTTGATTAGTTGGTCTTCTAAAGGACCCGCTTTTGTACAACTAAAGAAAACGCAAACGAAAAATGCTCAAACATCCCTCGTCATAAGGTTTGAGGCTCAAGATTATCGTGTGAGTTTGCCCTTTATAGACCACGCTAGTATAGAGAACTTCATGCATTGCTTCACAGTGGCAGCTTATCTTGAGGCTGATATGGACATGCTTCTTGAGTCAGCCGCTACTCTGAATGAAGTGAGCATGAGAGCAGAAATCCTAAAGGGTAAAAATGGGAGTTTGATTATAAATGATAGCTATAGTTCAGACCTACATTCTTTATCAAACGCCCTTGAAATATTAGGCTCACAAGTATCATTCGACAAGCGTACAGCTATTTTGTCTGACATTGATGATACGGGTTTGAATAGCGCAAATTTATGTGACGAAATTGCTGGTATGTTGAAGGCCCACAAGGTGGATAGGCTGATCGCAATCGGCAAAACCTGGGATAGCCAGCAATCCAAATTTGAGTTTTTGGAAGCAAAGTTTTATCCAGATACTAAAGTTGCTTTATCGGGAATCTATCTGCCAGAATTTAAGGAGAGAGCGGTTTTAATCAAAGGAGGAAGACGCTTCAATCTTGAAAAAATCACCAAAGAGTTGCAAGAAAAAGAGCATTCAACCCTAATGGAGATTAAGCTCAATTCTGTAAAGCATAACCTTGAGGTTTATCGCTCCTTGTTGAAGCCAGAAACCAAAATTATGGCCATGGTTAAAGCTTTTGGTTATGGCACCGGAGACTATGAAGTAGCCTTAAAACTGGAGCAAAGCAGTGTGGATTATCTCGGAGTTGCCTTTACCGATGAAGGAGTTTCATTAAGAAAACGAGGACTCAATTCACCTATCGTGGTGCTTAATCCGGAGCCAGAAAATTATCACAGTCTCTTGAAGTACAAATTAGAGCCTGAGATTTATAGTTTAAGAACCCTGAAGAACTTCATCGCTCACCTGCTTGAAAGTCATGAAGTTCCCAAGGCCGCTTATCCCATTCATTTGAATATCGACTCTGGGATGCATAGACTTGGATTCCTTAGTGCTGAAATTGAAGAGTTAATTTCAGTCCTCAATCAAAGCGATGCCGTAGTTGTAGAAAGTATTTTCACTCATTTATCAAGCGCTGACGATCCTGAGGCAAAAGAATTTACACTCGGTCAACTGAGCAGTTTTGATGCAATTTATAATCAACTTTCAGAGGCATTGGGCTATAAACCCATAAAGCATGCTTTGAATAGTGCCGGAGTCGAATTGTATGCCGAACATCAATTTGACATGGTTCGAGTTGGACTGGGTTTATATGGTATCGCTAATACCAAAGGCTTACAATCAAGGTTAGAACCTGCGATTAGTTTTCGCGCAAAAGTTTTGCAGATAAAAGAAATCGAGAAGGGGGAGCCAATTGGCTATTCTAGAGCTTATTTTACTGAAGAGGACATGCGTATTGCAACTGTATCAGTTGGCTATGCAGATGGCTTCAAAAGGAGCCTAGGGAACGGTGTTGGGGCTCTGATATACAAGGGGGCTCCTTGTAAGACCGTTGGGAATATTTGTATGGATATGACCATGGTTCAGATTAACGATAATCTTGTGTCAGAGGGCGAAGAGCTGGAGGTTTTTGGCAATAAACAAAGCATTGTAGAGTTAGCAAAAAGAATGGGAACCATTCCTTATGAAGTCTTGACTTCTATTCCTTCAAGGGTCAAGAGAATTTATTCGGAAGAATAAATGGCATAGGGTTTGGAATATCTTATTCCAGTTAAAACCAAAGCCTATGAAAAAGCTAATTGTAATTCTGTTATTAAGTACATGTTTTGCTGCTTCTAAAAAGGAAAACATCGAATGGGACGCGAAACCAATTTTGGCCTCAACTCAACTGAGTTCGGCTCAAGCATTTCGTGCAGGTGAAAAATTGAAATATCGACTTCATTACGGATGGGTTGATGCTGGAATAGCCACCTTAGAAGTAAAAGAGGCAAAATCAGGCCCAGTAAATGGAAATGGACTCTTGCATATGGTAGGAGAAGGAAAAACCACCGGGGCTTTCGATTGGTTTTATAAAGTTAGAGACCGATACGAGACCTATTTTGATACTAGTGAAAAACGCCCTGCAGCCTTTATTCGCAGAGTTAACGAAGGGGGTTTTATAATCAATAGGGATTACATTTTTGATCATGCAAAGCAGGAGGTGCAAACTGAAAAAGGAAAATTTTCTACTCCTGAAGATGTTCAAGACATGCTTTCAAGCTTTTATTACCTGAGGTGTATTGACTTTACTAAAGCAAAGAAAGGTGACCTTTTCCAAGTGAACGCTTTTATGGATTACGAAATGTATCCTTTCCAAGTAAAGTATCTAGGAACTGAAAAAGTAAAAGTAGATGCAGGTGAATTCAACTGTTACAAGTTTGTGCCAGTTGTCCAAAAAGGAAGAGTCTTCAAAGATGAAGAAGATCTAAAAGTTTGGATTACAGCAGACCAAAACAAGATTCCAGTATTGGCTCAAGCCGAGGTACTTGTAGGGTCTATCAAAATGGAACTTGTATCCTATAAAGGAATTAACTCCAGACTTGCTAAGTTATAACAATGTTAAACGTGGCCTTGCGCGATCATCGCGTCGGCCACTTTAATAAAGCCGGCAACGTTGGCTCCCTTTACGTAGTCAACATAGTCTCCGTCCTTTCCATACTTCACACATTCTTCATGAATGGCAACCATAATTGACTTAAGACGAGCTTCTACCTCTTCACTAGTCCAAGAGTAACGCAAGCTGTTTTGACTCATTTCTAAGCCTGAAGTAGCAACACCTCCAGCATTTGAAGCCTTACCAGGAGCAAAAAGAACTCTTGCAATTCCAAATACCTCTACAGCTTCTGGTGTACAAGGCATGTTAGCACCTTCACTAACACAGATACAACCGTTCTTCACAAGCTTTTCAGCATCAATTTCGTCAAGCTCATTTTGAGTGGCGCAAGGAAGTGCTATATCACACTTAATGCCCCAAGGTCGTTCTCCTTCGATAAACTCTGCTCCATCAAAATGATCAGCATATTCTTTGATTCGACCACGTTTCACATTTTTAAGATCCATGATCCATGCAAGCTTATCAGCATCAATTCCGTTTGGATCGTGAACCGTTCCTTTCGAGTCAGACATACTGATAATAGTAGCTCCTAATTGAAGTGCTTTTTCCGCAGCGTATTGAGCGACATTTCCTGATCCAGAAATTGCAACTTTTTTTCCTTCAAAAGAATCTCCTTTGGTTTTAAGCATTTCTTGAGCGAAGTATACATTACCGTAACCAGTTGCTTCCGGACGAATCTTACTTCCACCGAACTCTAGGTTCTTGCCAGTAAGAACGCCTGTAAATTCGTTTCTAATTCTCTTGTACTGCCCGAACATGTATCCAATTTCTCTTCCTCCTACACCAATATCACCTGCTGGAACATCAGTGTTTGGTCCAATATGTCGGCATAACTCAGTCATGAAACTTTGACAAAACTTCATGATCTCATTGTCTGTTTTCCCTTTAGGATCGAAATCAGAACCTCCTTTTCCACCACCCATTGGTAGAGTAGTAAGGCTGTTTTTAAATACTTGCTCAAAAGCTAAGAACTTAAGTACGCTTAGGGTTACGGTTGGATGAAAACGCAAGCCACCTTTATAAGGCCCAATGGCAGAATTCATTTCGATCCTGTAACCACGATTAATTTGATATTCACCTTTGTCATCAACCCAAGGAACTCTAAACATGAGCACTCGTTCAGGCTCAACCATTCTGTCTAGAATATTTGCCTTCTTGTACTTAGGATTGTTCTCGATGTAAGGAATCACGGTCTCTGCGACTTCTCTTACTGCTTGCAAAAATTCTGATTCGTTAGGGTTCTTTTCCGTAACTTTCTTTAGAAAATCTTGTATCTGACTTTGATATTCGGTGCTCATCTACTTTGTGCTAAAAATCGCGCAAATGTAGAGAAAATATGTCAAAAGGCGGATAAAGAGGAAATGGAAAAAATTAGCGTTAAAGCCCTATAGGTCAAGGGCTTGTGTCCAAAAGCTTGAAAGTAAAGCCTCTCGATGCTTTGTATTTTTTTCTATCAAACAAGCCAAGAATCACACCTGAGCCACTAACAACAATCGCAGGGATTATATTGCTTGGGCTTAACAAAGGCCGATCACCATTCAGACTAGAATTCAGAACGTCAAGTGCGATATATCCAATTCCTGCTGCTCGGAGAAACTTTGATGGGGTCCTGATGTAAGCTCGCTCAATAAAAACATAGGAGATGTCGGCTGGAACAATTTTCCGGTCCTCAATAACCATGCTTGAATCATCAATAGAGGAAATGAGCCCATGAAGCATCCACCCTTTGTGTGTGTATACCCCTATAATGTCGTTTTCATGAAATCGGAGGCGGGTCGTTTTTTTCTCATGCTCAACTATCAATAGGTGTTGTGCGCAGAGTTGGCTAGAAAAGAAAAGAAAAAGAGCAAAAAGAAAAAGTCTATTTGATGCTGACTTGAGCTTCAACACTTGCTTCATTAACGAAGTAGACCTTTTTTTCATCGATAATCTTGGTATCAAAGTTATAACCAATCACCCTAACTATTGCGGGCCCCGGAGTTAATGTATCAAGAGTTTCAGAGCTAAACTGATAAGCCCCTAAAATTGCTTCTGTACTTCGTTGTAACAGCAAGTTGTATTCACGGTCTAAAATCTGCCATAGCACTGAATCAGCATTCGAAGCTGGGCTTGTTAACGAAAGCACGTATGGAATTGTGCGATCTATTTCAGGGTTTTCTTGAATTGCACTCAGACTTGGATGTGGGTTTGAGTTAGTTTCTAGTATCAATGGAAAAAGTTCATTCCCATCTGCACGCCAATTTGTATTGGACTTAAAATAGAAGCTACTATCGACTGACTTAAACGAGTAAGTATTGTTGTCTTTAGGCTCAAGTCGAGTTCCATTAGCAGAAACAACGCCTACCGGTATGAAGAAATTAGTAGTGTCATAAAACGCTCCAAGAGCCTCACCTCTTACATCATTATAGCTCAGAGGAGAATCAACTGAGAATGAAAAAATATTGGTGGCAATTAAATAAGCATCTGCATCTACAAAAATGGGATGCCCGCTTAAATCCTCTTTCTCACCAGCTTCAATTACGACAATATCTTGTGTCTGGTCTTCCCCATTCTCGTTAATCGCAGTTAAAGTTACCGTGTAGGATCCTGGTGCTGTATACCTGTGGGTTGGCGAAACTTCTTCGCTAGTTTCTCCATCACCAAAGAGCCAAACATACTTATCTACAACCCCAATACTGATGTTATTGAAAGAAACCAAGCCGGCTCGTTGCTTTGTAAATTCAAACTTAGCCTTAGGTACTTTTTTACAGCCAAATAGGCTTAAGCAGCCCGTAAAGCATAAAATGAATATTAATTTAAAGCCTCTCATGTTCCTTTCAGACTGGCGCAAAAGTACGAAAACAAGCCTCACATCTGTTCATTCACTTTTTAATGCCTTGAAAATCTTCATATTCGAGGCTTTTCTTTTTGTTCAGTTATATGATAAATATTACATTTGCAGCCCTTTTTTAAGAGGATGCAAGGACAAGCAAAATTATTTTCAGGATCTGCTTCTAAGGATTTAGCAGCAAAAATCGCAGAGGAGTTTGGCAAACCGTTAGGCCAAGTGAACATGTTGCGATTTAGTGATGGTGAGTTTCAGCCTTCATTCGAAGAGACTGTAAGAGGAGATACTATCTTTCTGATTCAATCTACTATGCCTCCAGCTGACAACTTGTTGGAGCTACTTCTAATGGTGGATGCAGTGAAGAGAGCATCTGCTAAACAAATTGTGGCAGTGATGCCTTATTTCGGCCTTGCACGCCAAGACAGAAAAGACAAACCTCGTGTTGCTATTGGATCAAAACTGGTAGCAAATCTTTTGACTGCTGCTGGCGTCACTAGAATCATGACCATGGATTTGCATGCAGATCAAATTCAAGGATTTTTTGAGGTTCCTGTTGACCATCTTTTTGCTTCTTCCATTTTTCTTCCTCACCTAGAGAAGATGAATATCGATAATCTCATCATGGCCGCGCCTGATACTGGAGGAACGAAAAGGGCGAATGCCTATGCAAAATATTTAGACTGTGGTCTTGCCATTTGTTACAAGCAAAGAAAGCGTGCAAATGAAGTGGCAGACATGACAGTTATCGGTGACGTGAAAGGAAAAGACGTTGTTTTGGTTGATGATATTATAGATACAGCAGGAACGCTTACAAAAGCTGCTGATATGATGATGGAGAATGGAGCTAATTCCGTTCGTGCATTTTGCACTCACCCTGTGCTTTCTGGTGCAGCTTATGAGCGCCTTGAGAAGTCTCAAATAAAAGAACTAGTGGTTACTGATACGATTCCACTAAAGCAAAAAAGTGAAAAAATTAAAGTGTTGTCTGTAGGCTCTCTTTTTGGAGAGGTCATGAACAATGTGGTGGCCGGAAGGTCAATCAGCTCACACTTTATTATTTAAGTTAATACTGACAAAGTCATGAATACGATTGAAATTATAGCTAGCGCTAGAACGAAAACTGGAACAAAAGACGCTAAACTTCAGAGAAAAGAAGGTTTAGTTCCTTGTGTAGTTTATGGAGGAGAAGAGATTATGCACGTGCTAATCGATGAGCGCGAGTTTACAAAAGTGCTTTACACCCCAGAAACATTCTTGATTAAACTGAATGTTGATGGAACATCTCATGATGTGGTTCTTCAGGATGTTCAACTTCACCCGGTTACTGATAAAGTAAATCACGCTGATTTCTTAGCAGTATTAAAGGACAAACCAGTTGCAGTCAATATTCCGGTAATCGTTAGCGGACAAGCAAGAGGTGTTTTAAATGGTGGTGTTATGAAATTGGTTAAAAGAAAACTTCGCCTTGAAGGTCTTGTTGCTGATATCCCAGAAGCTATCGAACTAGACATTACTAAGTTGAGAATTGGACAATCGATTAGAGTGAGCCAAATTTCTATCAATGGAATTAACTTCATTGATCCTCAAGACCAAAATGTTGTTGCTGTTCAAGCTGCAAGAGGTGCTCTTGATGATGAAGAAGAAGAGGAAGAAGCTGCTCCAGCTGAAGGTGCTGAAGGCGCTGAAGGTGCTCCCGCTGAAGGTGCTCCTGCTGAAGCAACAAATTCTTAAAATAGGTGAAGTACCTTATTGTTGGCCTAGGCAACATTGGGGACGAATACCTACACACACGCCATAATATTGGATTTAAAGTGCTGGACTTTCTTGCGAAAGATTCCGGCACTTCTTTTTCAGACCAACGGCTAGGGGCGATTACACAGCTCAAGCATAGGGGTCGCAAGCTCATCCTTCTTAAGCCAAGTACCTATATGAATCTTAGCGGTAAAGCGGTTCAGTACTGGATGCAAAAGGAAAAAATTCCTCTCGAAAGGCTGCTCATAATTACAGATGATTTAGCATTACCTTTTGGCACCCAGCGTTTGCGCCAAAAGGGGAGCGACGGGGGCCATAATGGACTCAAGGATATTAATGCGACCCTGCAAACCGAAAAGTATGCACGCTTACGCTTTGGTATTGGTAAAGAGTTTCGACCTGGAGAACAAGTCAATTATGTGTTATCTGAATGGGGTCCCGAAGAAAATGACCTCCTGAATGAACGTATCCAGATCGCCGGAGAAACTGCAAAAGCATTTGCCTTAAATCCGATCGGCAGAGTGATGAGCGACTTTAACGGACGTTAGTTCGAAAGGCCTTGCAAGGCTTTGCTCATACTTACACTATCACCGATAATCCTATTCAACTCAGCAATTGGAACCCTACTTTGCTCCATGCTATCTCGTTCGCGGAGTGTAACAGTATTATCTTCCAAAGACTGGTGGTCTACAGTAACCGCAAATGGAGTTCCTATAGCATCATGTCGCCGGTAGCGCTTCCCAATTGAATCCTTCTCGTCGTATTGCGTATGAAAGTCGAATTTGAGATTATTCATTAGCTCTCTGGCAAGCTCAGGAAGTCCATCCTTTTTTAGAAGCGGCAGCACGGCACATTTAATAGGCGATAAAAATGCCGGCAACTTAAGTACAGCGCGCTCGCTACCATCCTCAAGTTTCTCTTCTTCAAGACTGCTAAGTATAGCCAATACAGTTCTATCTAATCCAATACTTGTTTCAACAACATAAGGGACAAATGAGCTTTGCGTGTCGTTATCAAAGTATTGAAGTTTTTTGCCACTGAATTCTTCATGTTGCTTTAAGTCGAAATCGGTACGTGAATGAATCCCTTCAAGTTCTTTGAATCCCATAGGAAAATCAAATTCGATATCGGCCGCAGCATTTGCATAGTGAGCGAGTTTAATATGATCGTGTACTCGGTAACGCTCTTCTCCTAATCCTAAGGAAGCATGCCATTTCAAACGCTGTTCTTTCCAGTGTTCGTACCATTTCATTTCTTCACCAGGTTTCACAAAAAACTGCATCTCCATTTGCTCAAACTCTCTCATTCTAAAAATGAATTGTCGAGCAATGATCTCGTTTCTGAAAGCTTTACCTATTTGGGCAATCCCAAAAGGGATCTTCATACGCCCTGTTTTATATACATTCAGAAAATTGACAAAGATGCCCTGAGCAGTTTCTGGACGAAGATAAATTTGACTTGAATCATCGGCTAAAGAGCCCATTTCAGTGGAAAACATCAAGTTAAATTGTCTTACTTCGGTCCAATTTTTAGATCCAGAAACAGGGTCTGCAATGCCTAGTTCTTCGATCAATTGCTTAAGCGAATCAAAATCTGATTCGTCTAAGTGTTTTCTCATTCTATCTTCGATGTAGTTGATCTGCTCCGCATATTTAACTACCCTAGGATTGGTTTGAAGAAACATAGCTTCTTCAAAGGATCCTCCAAATCGTTTGGCTGCTTTCGCTGATTCCTTGCTAATCTTCGAACGAATCTTTTCAATGTGCTCTTCTAAGAGGACATCCGCACGGTATCTTTTTTTCGAATCCTTGTTGTCAATCAAAGGATCGTTAAAAGCATCAACGTGACCAGATGCCTTCCAAACTTTTGGATGCATGAAAATGGATGCATCTATTCCAACAATATTTTCGTTGAGCTGAACCATCGACTTCCACCAATAGTTTTTGATGTTGTTTTTGAGCTCTGCCCCTAGCTGCCCGTAGTCATATGTTGCCGATAGGCCAGCATAAATTTCAGACGAAGGAAAAATGAAACCATATTCCTTTGCATGAGATACTACCTTTTTGAGCTTGTCGTCCTTATTGTCCATGGCCGCAAAAGTAAGTTTTTGCCTTTCACTATTATTCACAAAAGGTATTGGAAATGAATTCTATTCTTCTCTTGGAGCTCTGCTCAATAAGCTAACTTTGTTCGTAAATCAATTCTATGAAGATTATAGTTCCAATGGCTGGAATGGGGAAGAGAATGCGCCCGCACACATTAACTATTCCAAAGCCTTTGATTCATGTAGGAGGTAAGTCAATTGTGCATCGATTGGTAGAAGATATCACAGCTATCTCCGACGAAAAAGTTGACGAAATTGCCTTTATCATTGGACGTTTTGGAGATGAGGTAGAAAGAGACTTAATTGAAGTTGCAGAAAGCCTTGGTGCTGCAGGTAAAATCTATTACCAGGATGAAGCCCTAGGAACAGCACATGCAATATTATGTGCTGAAAAAAGTTTAGAAGGAAAGGTAGTTGTTGCGTTTGCAGATACACTATTCAAAGGAAAGTTTGAGTTTGATTCAAACGCGGATGGCATTCTTTGGGTGAAGAGTGTTGAAGACCCATCGGCGTTTGGCGTTGTTAAACTAGATGAAAATCAAACGATTATCGATTTCGTTGAGAAGCCTGCTGAGTTTGTTTCGGATTTGGCTATGATTGGAATATATTATTTCAAAGATGGAGCCTACCTTAAAAATGAACTTCAATATTTGATTGATAATGAGGTAATAAAAGCTGGCGAATACCAGTTGCCAGATGCACTCAGGAATATGATGAATAAAGGCACTTCTTTTAGAACAGGTCAGGTTGAAGAATGGCTTGATTGTGGTAACAAAGATGCTACTGTATACAGCAATCAGCGTGTGCTACATCATATGGGAAATACAATTGCAAATTCCGTAGAGCATCAAAATAGTGTGATTATTGAACCTTGCTTCATAGGAGAAGGAGTTCAAATAACAAATTCAGTAATAGGCCCACACGTGTCTATTGGCTCGGGGTCTATAATTTCGAATGCCAGAATTGAGAACAGTATTCTTCAAAAAAACAGCACGATTAACCAAGCGGTAATTTCCAATTCAATGTTAGGCCATCATTCAGGGCTAAGCCTTGCGAGCTTAGATTTGAGCATTAGCGACTATTCTAAAATAGAGTCTTGAAAAAATTAGGTCTTCTTCTTTTAATGAGCTTAATGCTTGCTTGTTCTTCAACCAAGGAGTCGAAGAATAGGCTTCCAGAAATGAGTGAAGCACAAGAAGTTGAGCTGAAAAGGGAGTTTTTAAAAGCAAATAGGGAGAAGGTCCTCGGAAATAATGAGAAAGCCTTAGAGTCATTCCGTCGGTGCTTGCTAATATACCCAAATCATGCCGCTAGTTTATATGAGGCCTCTCGTCTAGAGTTCTTTATAGGCCAAAGCATTGTTGTCATAAATCATTTAGAAAGAGCAGTTGAAATTTCGCCGGATAACAAATGGTATAAGATTGAATTGGGAGAGATGTACTCTTCTTCCGGAGATTATAAAAAGGCTGCTCAGGTTTACCAGTCTTTATCAGAGATGTTCCCATACAACTTAGATTATCGAAGACAAATTGCCCTTATGAACCTCGCTTCTGGTCAGCTTAATGCGGCCTTAAAAATCTATGATGAGATTGAGGAAATATTTGGGGTCAATGAGGAGGTAAGCATCCAAAAGCAGAAGATTCACCTAGAACAGAATAATACCAAGAAGGCAATTGCTGAAATGGAGAAGCTCATCCAAGAGCTTCCGACGGAATCAAAATATCTGGCAATCCTCGCTGAGTTGTACAAAAAAGATGGGGATGAGAAAAAGGCGGTTGAAGCTTTTCGCCGATTAGAAAAGATCAACCCAAACAACCCCTATGTGGCCCTTTCTCTTTCTGAATATTATTCGGATGCTGGAGACAGAGAAAACGCCTATGAATCGCTTAAGAAAGCCTTCAAGAGCGAAGAGCTAGAAATTGATACAAAGATTAGACACCTCTTGAAGTATTATGCTATTTCTGCTGGAGATGAAGTGCTTCAAGCGCAGGCTAAAGAATTAAATTCGATTGTTATAGAAGTCCACCCTGATGACCCCAAGTCTTATGCAATGTTGGGAGACTTTCTCTACAGAGACAGAAAGCTTGTTGAAGCTAGAGACGCATATCAAAAGGCGCTAGACAAAGATCAAGATCGCTTTGCAATCTGGAATCAATTGATTTTGATTGATTCAGAATTGGAAGATTATGAAGCAATTCTTAAGCATTGTTCAACTGCAATCGACCTTTTCCCAAATCAACCTTTGTTCTTTTACTTTAAGGCAATTGGACACATGCAACTAAAAGAATATGAAGATGCCGTAAAGGTTTTAGATCAAGGTCTGCCGATGGCAATTCTGAATCGCGATATGGCTGTTCAATTTCATTCAAGTCAAGGGGATTCATACTATTACCTAGAGCAGCATGAAAAAAGTGACGCTTCTTATGATGCTGCGCTAGAACTGGATGATGAGAATGTATACGTGCTAAACAACTACAGCTACTTTCTTTCCTTAAGGAAAGTAAAGCTGGACAAGGCAGAAAAAATGATCAAGAAGTGTTTGAATAAAGAACCTTTTTCTGCCACCTATTTAGACACCTATGCTTGGGTCTTGTTTCAAGGAGCCAAATATGAAGAGGCAAAAGAACAGCTTGAGGAAGCCCTCAAAAATGGAGGCTCAGATTCAGGGGAAATTTTAGAGCATTATGGAGATGTAATGTTTCGATTAGAAGACACTGAAGCTGCTTTAAAATATTGGAATCTTGCTCAAGGCAGAGGCCAAGACTCAGAAGAATTGAAGAAAAAAATTAACTCAAAGTCGCTTGATTAGATACCTACATCTTCTTCTGTTTCTAGGAGCAGTTTTGCTCTTCTCTTGTAAATCGCAAAGAGAAGCTGTTCAAATCGATAGACAGCTCAAGAAAAAGAAGACTTCTGCACTAGTCAGCCAAATAAAAGCTCAAGAATTCAAAACGGATTTGCTGAGCATCAAAACCAACGTAGCTTTCAAAACAGAAAAGCTCTCCGATTCATTCAAAATGTACATACGCTTGAAACAAGACAGCGTAATATGGGTCTCAGCGACCTACTATCGGGTTGAGGTTGCCCGACTATTGCTCACCCCGGATTCGGTAAAGATCCTTGATCGAAAAGAGAAGAAGTATTATTCAGGTGATTTCCAGGTATTGAACATAAACTTTGAAACCGATTTTAATTTCTATACTCTCCAAGATTTAATTCTAGGAAATAGCAGCTCTCTACTTGATGGCAAGCTGAAGATTAAGAACGATAAGAGGTATTATATCCTCAACACGAGCAAGAAGTTTAAAGACGTAAAAGAAATGAAGGTCACCCAGATCGAGAAAGAACTAATCAATGTGGATGAAGGTGGGGAAACCTTCAACATCAATTATTCGCTTTATTATAATCCTACAAATTATCATTTGGAAAGGCTCATGGCCAAAGAGACGAAAAATGACAAATCAATCTTCGTAAAGTACAGCAACTTTAAGGAGCTAAATGGCCAACAATTTCCTCATGATATTCTTTACAATGTAGTTTCGGATAAACTCATGAAACTCAACGTTTCCTACATGAAGGTTGAGGAGCAAGAAAGTTTAAAGTATCCCTTTAATATTTCAGACAAATATGAGAAGGTGGTATACTAGTATCTGTCTGCTGTTCATTCTTCTTGGAGCGGTAGTTCCTTCAGAGGTATCTGCTCAAAGCAGGCGAGTGAAGCTTGAGAAACAGAAGAGCAAAATTAAAAAGGACATCGCTTATAAAAATAAGCTGCTGAATGAAACGGCAAAGTCTAAAAACACCTCCTTGAGCCAACTGGTTGTTTTGAAAAAGAAGATCAAGAATCGGGAGGAACTCATTTCAACGATTCAACGTGAAGTAGAGTACCTGCAAGAAGAGGTTGAAACGGCGGAAAACGACATTGAAAAACTCAAAGTTGAACTTGAGGGACTCAAGGATGAATACGCGAAGATGATTTACTATGCTTACTTGAACAGAAGTAGCTACGATCGATTGATGTTCATTTTTTCGGCACAAGACTTTAATCAAGCATATAAGCGATTAAAATACCTCCAACAATATTCGAGCTTTAGAAAACAGCAAGGTCAGCTTATTTTGGCCACCCAAGACTCCATTGGTTTGCGTATTAACACATTGGAATTGGCGAAACAAGAAAAGCAAGAGCTGATTCAAAACATTCAAAATGAGGCGCAACTTCTTTCGGGTGAAAAGCAATTGCAACAAAAGGTATTCAACACGCTGAACTCAAAAGAAAAAGAGTTGAAAGCAGAAATTGCAAAAAAGAGGAAAGAAGCTGATAAGTTGACCAGAGCAATTCAGCGAATCATTGAAGAAGAGATTCGAAAGCAGAGAGAAGCCAGAGGTGATAAGGGAGGCTTTGTTCTTACTCCAGAAGCTAAGGAACTCTCAAATAAATTTGCAGCAAATCAAGGTAAGCTGCCATGGCCACTTGAAAAAGGGGTAATCACCGAATATTTCGGAGAGCACTGGCATCCTGTTTTGAAGGGGATTAAAGTGAAAAACAATGGGGTGAATATTAGCACAGAAGACGGCGCAAGGGCTCGAGCGGTATTCTCTGGAGAAGTTACAGGAATCGTGGTTATTCCCGGAGCAGGAAAAGCTGTATTAGTCCGTCATGGAGAGTATATTAGTGTATACTCCAACTTGAAAGATGTCTTTGTACAAAAAGGGGACAAAGTGAAAATAAAAGACCCGATTGGAATCATCCTAACAGATCCGATTAAAGGAAAAACAGAGATCCATTTTGAAGTTTGGAAAGGGCAATCCCCAATGAATCCGGCAACCTGGTTATATAAGGCGGGCTAGTTTTTCTGAACGAATTTCAGATTAAAGAAATGAAAATCTGGATTCTTAAGATCGATTGTAAATTCAATTTTACCATTTTCATTTTTCTTGAAACTTACCAGTCCCCATGGGAGGAAATCGTCTTTCCATTTGATGCGATAGGTATCACCCGACCAATGTTCAAGTTCAGAGCTAAATATTTCCTTGCTGGGCGTTAAACTTAAGCTGGCCTTCTGCTTTTTTCCTTTACCATTGAGTACAATTTCTGCATCTCCGTACATCAGGTCATTATAAGTTCCGACAAGTGTTTCCAAGTTAATACTAGGAGCGATGTCTGCTTGTCTCTCTGCAATTTTAGCGGCTCTCTCATCGTCTAAACTTTTGAAATACCTCGTATAGCCATCGCGCATATTTTTCGACCAATCTTTTGGTTCTTCACCTTGAAACATATCGAGAATCCAATACATCAGAGCTGATGGAAGGTTCGACTCTCCATTGGTTAAGATGATGAATCCCAAATCCTCCTCAGGAAGCACACATATTTTCGAAATATAACCTGGCAGCCCGCCACCGTGATGTGCTACTCTCATTCCTTTGTAGTCCATGAGGAACCAGCCTTGTCCGTAGCCTTTAAAATTTGTACCCATCTTAATGTCTCGCGATGAAACAGCTAGAGGCGTTTGTACTTGGTGTGCTCTTCGAATATGCTTTAAAGGGATAATCGTGTCGCCATCATATATTCCATCGTTTAGCCACAAGCGCAGCCACTTAGTCATGTCAACCACATTTGAATTTAGTGCGGCTGTTGCACCACTATTATCATAGTTGAATAGCGGGTTTAGTTTTCCTCTAGCATTTTGCCCTTTCACGTGAGGATAAGCAATGTCTTGACCTTCTGGGTAGTCCTTAATTGAAGTTGTGGTACGCAACATTCCAATCGGTTTTAAAAGTCGAGTAGTAACAAATTCATCCCATGTCTTGGTAGCCACTGCTGGAATAAGCTGACCAGCAGTGATAAACATAATGTTTTGATATCCGAATTGGATACGTGGTTCGTAGGTAAGCGGCAGATGCTTAATTCTGCTGATGATTTCATCGCGACTGTAGTTGGTTCCGTACCACAATAAATCACCATCGAAAGTTTTTAGTCCACTTCGGTGGCATAGCAGGTCTCCAACTACAAATTGATCTGAAGCACAAGCGTCATGAAGACTCCATTCTGGTAAGTACTTCGTTACCTTTTCATTGAAGTTTATTTTTTTCTCTTGCTCCAGAATCCCAAGTGCTGAGGCTGTAAAAGCTTTGGAGATTGAGGCAATCGCGAACATACTATTGGTGGTTACTGGAGCAGTTTCACCCTCTTTCTTCACGCCATAGCCTTTTTGAAAAACAACTTCTTGCCCTTTTACAATCCCAATCGCCAGACCGGGAATGTCGTGTTCTTTAAGACTTTTTTGGATGTATGCATCAAGCTTTGCATAATCCAGATTTTGTTCTTGTCCAATCAGCTGTATGCTGAATGCAATAAGGGCTAATAGTAAGATTCTTCTCATAATTATCAATTGATACAAACAAAAAACCAGGCCTTAAGCCTGGTTTAGTATTAGTCTTCTTTGAAGTCCCATTCTTCGAGGAACTTAGTAGTAAAGTCTCCTTTAATGAAGCGCTCATTGCGCATCAATTTCTGATGGAATGGGATTGTAGTTTTTACTCCTTCCACAATGTACTCATCAAGAGCGCGTTCCATTTTCTTAACGGCTTCTTCTCTTGTTTGAGCTACACAGATAAGCTTTGCCACCATCGAATCATAATTTGGTGGGATAGTGTATCCTCCATAAACATGAGTGTCTATGCGAATACCAATTCCACCTGGTTCGTGGTAGGTTGTTAGCTTACCTGGACTAGGCGTCCAATTGTTAAAGGGATCTTCAGCGTTGATTCTGCACTGGATAGCATGCAATTTCGGGAAGTAGTTTTTCCCAGAAATAGGAACTCCAGCAGCAATAAGAATTTGTTCTTTGATCAAGTCGAAGTTTATTACTTCCTCAGTAATCGTATGCTCTACTTGAATTCGAGTATTCATTTCCATGAAATAGAAATTCTTGTGCTTATCAACCAAGAATTCTACTGTTCCAACACCTTCATAATTTACTGCTGATGCCGCTTTAATAGCCGCTTCTCCCATCTTCTTTCTGAGCGATGAGGTCATAAAAGGTGATGGAGTTTCTTCAACCAACTTTTGGTGTCGACGCTGAATAGAGCAATCTCTCTCCGATAAGTGACAGTGCGTTCCATATTGGTCACTGGCAACTTGGATTTCGATATGACGAGGTTCTTCAATGAATTTCTCCATATAGATTCCGTCATTTCCGAAAGCAGCTTGTGCTTCTCTTTGAATGGCAGAGAAAGCTTCTTCAATATCCTCCTCACTCCAAACAACACGCATTCCTTTTCCACCACCACCGGCAGTAGCTTTCATCATCACAGGTAATCCAACTTGTTTTGATGTTTTGCGCGCATGCTCAGCATCTTTCAGCAAACCTTTAGAACCTGGGACACAAGGCACCCCAGCAGCTTCCATAGTGGACTTTGCAGTTGCTTTGTCACCCATTCCTTCAATTTGCTCAGGTGTTGCTCCGATAAACTTGATTCCGTGTTCTTGACAAATTTTCGAAAACTTGGCGTTTTCAGACAAGAACCCGTAACCTGGGTGAATCGCATCAGCATTGGTTATTTCTGCAGCAGCAAGAATATTTGGAATTTTAAGGTAAGAATCGGCACTCGAAGGAGGACCAATACATACTGCTTCATCAGCAAACCTAACAGGAAGACTATCAGCATCTGCTGTTGAATAAACAGCAACGGTACTGATACCCATCTCCTTACAGGTTCTTATGATTCGCAGGGCAATTTCGCCGCGATTGGCAATCAATATCTTCTTAAACATAGGAGTATGTTTTAGTTTGAATTCCTTAAGATGGGTCAACCAAGAAAAGTGGTTGGTCGTACTCTACTGGAGTAGAGTCTTCTACAAGAACTTTCACGATTTTACCGCTGATTTCTGATTCAATTTCATTAAACAGTTTCATCGCCTCGATAATACATACAGTATCTCCTGAATTAACGTTGTCACCTACATTAAAGAATGGTGGCTTATCAGGTGAAGATGAACGATAGAAAGTACCAATCATTGGAGACTTGATCGTTATATACTTGTCTTCTTCTGCAGGTTTTTCAGCCGCTGCTGGAGCTGCTGCTGGAGCTGCCGGTGCTGGAGCTGCTGGTGCAGGCGCAACATTTTGTGGCATTACCCCACCCATAGGAACTTGCTGAATAACAGTTTCCTGTTTTGCGACCGATGAAGGAGTTTTGATAATTATTTTGAATTCTTTGGTTTCCAGTTCTACTTCACTTGCTCCAGATTTTGAAACGAAGCGAATTAAGGATTGAATTTGCGTTAAATCCATGTTGTTGTTGTCCTGTTTAGCCATATCTATCTGATAAAATTAAAGTGCTTTATTGATCATACGCCCATTTTATGAAGATACTTCCCCAAGTGAAGCCGCCACCAAATGCAGCAAGAATAATGTTGTCTCCTTTTTTGAATTTCTCTTCGAAATCTACAAAAAGAAGTGGGATCGTTCCGTTTGTGGTGTTCCCGTAGCGTTCAATATTCATTAGTACCTTGTCGCTATCTAAGCCCATGCGAGAAGCCGTAGCGTCAATGATTCTCTTGTTAGCTTGATGTGCTGCAAGAAATGCAACATCATCTCCAGTAAGATTATTTCTTTTCAGAATTTCAGCCGAAACATCTGCCATGTTGGTTACAGCATACTTAAAGACTGTTTTTCCATCTTGAAAAACGTAATGTTCTCTGGCGTCTATTGTTTCATGAGAAGCAGGCTTAACTGATCCTCCAGCTTTTTGATGAAGGTAATGTCTACCATGTCCATCACTTCTTAAAATACTGTCTTGAATTCCTAAGCCTTCTTCGTTTGGTTCAAGCAGCACTGCGCCTGCGCCATCTCCGAAAATAATGCAGGTTGCTCGATCCTGATAATCAATGATTGAAGACATTTTATCGGCTCCTACTACAATGATCTTTTTGTAGGTTCCGGTCTCAATAAATTTTGAAGCAGTACTTAAGGCATAAATAAAACCTGAGCAGGCAGCCATTAAATCATAGCCGAAGGCATTCTTTGCTCCAATTTTATCAGCAATTACACAGGCCGTTGAAGGAAAGAGAAAATCAGGAGTAGCAGTAGCACAAATGATTAAATCAATTTCGTCTGCACCAATTCCTCGTTTTTCAAGCAGTTGGTTAACAGCTCTTTCGCCTAGGAAAGAAGCACCCTCACCTTTTTCTTTAAGAATTCGTCTTTCAAGGATGCCTGTTCTGGTTTGGATCCACTCATCGGTGGTATCTACCATTTTTTCTAACTCTTTGTTGGTTAGAACGTAATCAGGAACATATCCTCCTATTGCTGTGATAGCTGCTTTTACTTCCGACATAAAACGGATGATATTCTATTTAAAACTCAATATTAACACTTATTCGAGAATTGGTTGGGCTAAAAGTGGAGCAAAAAAAAATGCCTCCCCAAGGAAGGCATAAATTTTATTAATGTTGATAGGTTTAAATCGCCACTTCCTTTTCCATCACTACCTTGCCTTTGTAGTATAGTTTACCTTCATGCCAGTAGGCTCTGTGGTAAAGGTGTGGTTGACCAGTAGTTCCACAAATGCTCACTGTTGGAGCGGTAGCATTGTAATGGGTTCTTCTTTTATCCCTTCTACTCTTTGACTGTTTGCGTTTAGGATGTGCCATAATTCGCTTTTTATTTTTCTTTCAACTTTAAATTCTTCAGAGCCTCCCAACGAGGATCTGTCTCAATATTTTCTTCTTTCTCTTCGCTTTGATCAGATTCGGTGCAATCGAAATCATGCATCTTTTGCATCGGTAAGGCTAACATGCAGTACTCATATAAAAACTGTTTTAAATCCAACTCATAAGCCGAATTATCCAACACAATGATTTCTGATTCCAAATCTTCTGTTTCACCAAAACGCACATGCAGCGTTTCAAATGATTCGAATGGAATGTCAGCAGGCTCTAAACATCGATCACAAGGAAGTATCAAGTTTCCTTTGATTTCAAATATTAGTTCCAGACCATTGCTTCGTTTAATAAGCATCAGTTCTGCCTTTACTTTCGCATCTAGAATCTCTTCTTGATCAAAGCTTACAAAGAACGCCCTATCTAATTCAAAGTCAAACTCGTGTTGTCCTTCACTTAATGAGCCGAAACGTACATAATAAGGCGACTTCATCTAGCTAGAATTAAATGGGCGGCAAAGGTAGTAAAAACAATTGCAAACTCAGCGAATATTTAGGCCTTAATGTCTTGTGAACGCGAACGTTTGTGGTAAACATCAATAGCTAATCTCAGTGCTGCCTCAAATGACTTTGAAGAGGCGAGCGCTTTTCCAGCAATATCCATTGCAGTTCCATGATCGGGAGAGCTCCTAATAATGGGCAGTTCAGCAGTAAAGTTGACACCCTTGTCAAAGCTTATTGCCTTGAATGGAATTAAGGCTTGATCATGGTACATCGCAACAACGGCATCATATTCGTCTTGCTTCGATGAACCGAAAAAGCCGTCGGAAGGAAACGGTCCTTCACATTGTATTCCTTCTTGCTTCAATCGTTCAATCGAAGGGCCAATTATTTCTTGTTCTTCAGTACCCAGAAGCCCCAAGTCACCAGCATGAGGGTTTAATGAGAGGACTGCAATCCGTGGATTTCCCAAGCCAAAGTCTTTGATCAGGGATCGGTTAACGGCCTGGCATCGGGCAATGATTTTGTCTTCAGTAATGTTCTTTGAAACATCTTTAAGTGCTACATGCCCACTTACCATTGCCACTCTGAATCCTTGATAAACCATGAACATGAGTGCTTCTGAACAAGCGCTTTTATGAGCAAGATATTCTGTATGACCAGGAAATTGAAAATGCGCTGATTGAATATTTGATTTGTTGATAGGAGGGGTAAGTATGGCATCGATGTTTCCAGCTAAGGCCTGATCGACGCAAAGCTCCAAACTATTAAAGGCAATTTTCCCCGCCTCACTAGAGAGCTCACCGGGTTTGGCATCAAATTCAAGAGATTCGTGTTCGAAAAAGTACAATCCTGATTTTTGAATTGCTTTCATTGAATCAATGCTCTCGTGTGCAGGTAGGCTTATGTTGAGCGTTTTCGAATAAAACTCATAAAGAGACTTGTTCCCAAACACAACAAGAGAAGATTCTTTCAGAACTTGTTCATTTTGAAAGCTCTTGAGAACAACCTCAGGTCCGATGCCGTTAGGGTCACCTGAACTGATTCCTATAATTGGCCTTTTAGGCATCCGCTTTCTTACAGAAGAAATCAAATAGCAATCGGGTTCCTGTTCCGGCTCCCTGAACTCCTTGATAGTGTTTTGGCTTGAAGTTATAAGCAGGTCCGGCAATGTCTACATGAATCCATGGGTAGGCATGTTTGTCGTCCTTCTTAGTAAAATGCTCTAAGAACTTACCAGCAGTAATCATCCCTGCTTCAGGCCCACCAAGGTTTTTGATATCTGCGATATCAGATTTAATCTGCTCACCGTACTCGTCCCAAAATGGGAAAAGTGCAATTCTTTCGTAGGTTTTATATCCGCTTTCAACTAATAAGTCGAACTCAGCATCTTCAGCAGTACCCATTGCAACAACGCCTTCACCGCCAATTGCTCTGGCTGCGGCTCCCGTTAATGTGGCAAAATCGAATACCAATTCTGGGTCATATTTGATAGCATAGGCAAGAGCGTCGGCAAGAATCATTCTTCCTTCAGCATCTGTATTTAATACTTCAACATTGAGTCCGTTAAACATTGGAACCACATCTCCAGGAGCATACGCGTTACCTCCTGGACGGTTTTCTGTGGCAGGCACGAGGCAAATAACATGAACATTGAGTTCAGCTTTTGCAATGGCAGCCATAGTTCCAATCACTGCTGCAGCTCCACCCATATCGCATTTCATGAAATCCATGGAATTCGCCGTAGGTTTTAAACTCAAGCCACCTGTGTCGTAAACAACGCCTTTTCCAACTAAAACGTAGGGTTTTTTGTTGACCGGGTTATTTGGTTTGTAGCTCAGAATGTTAAAAGTAGGGGGCTCAATTGAGCCTCTGTTAACGGCTAATAAACCTCCCATTTTCAAGATTTCAATCTTCTTTTTGTTGAATACCTCAACGTGAAAGCCTGAGTCCTTTCCTAATCGCTCAATCTCCGCAGAGAGTTGCTCAGCAGTCAAGTAGCTCAGCGGTTCGTTAACGAGCGATCTTGCCTCGTAAGTAGCATAAATAGAAGCATTCAATCGACTGATATCTTCTTCTGTAACTTGAGCATTTACGAGATTTGCTTCCCTCAAGCTATTTTGTCGCTTATCCGCATCCTTAAAATATTTCAGAAACTGATAATTTGAGAGCGCAAGTCCTTCTGCAAACGCTAAACTGATTTCTCGGTCAAGGTGACTTTCTATTTGAATGCTGCCAAGCTTATCAGCGTTGAGCATTCTGTTTAGGTTAAAGCCAGCAATGCGAGCTTTTTCAGCACTGGTTCCTTTTTGGTCAAAGGATTTTAATCCGCAGAAATAGGTGCTTAGGCCATCGATTTCCTTGCTAAAGCTTAGTTTGTCGTTCTTGATTTCCTTCTCGACAGAATTTTTGATTTCTGAAGGAATTTCATTCTTCCAGAACAATACAAGTTTCTCTTGTCCAGCATTAGTTGCAGAACCCAGTTTAATAATCATGATTGCAAAATTTTAAATAGAACAACTAAAGTGTCCCGCGGTTTTCTTGTTCTCTTTCAATGGCTTCAAATAGCGCTTTGAAGTTACCCTTTCCGAATGATTTCGCTCCTTTTCTCTGAATAATTTCGAAGAACAAAGTAGGTCTGTCTGAAACTGGTTTAGTAAAGAGTTGAAGCAAATATCCTTCGTCATCTCTATCAACTAAAATCCCGAGTTCTTTCAATGGTTCTAGGTCTTCATCAATCTCTCCTACGCGGTCTAGTAAGCCATCATAATAGTTTTGCGGAACGTAAAGAAATTCTACACCATTATCACGAAGCTGAGTAACAGTTTCTAAAATATTGTCTGTTGCCAAAGCCATGTGTTGAACACCTGGACCATTGTAAAAGTCCAGATATTCTTCAACCTGAGATTTTTTGGCTCCTTCGGCAGGTTCGTTAATAGGGAATTTAATTCTTCCGTTACCATTGGTCATCACCTTCGACATCAAGGCAGTGAATTCAGTGCTGATGTCCTTGTCATCAAATGAAACCAATTGCGTAAAGCCCATCACCTTGTTGTAGAACTCTGACCAAACATCCATTTCGTTCCATCCTACATTACCAACCATGTGGTCGATAAACTTTAAGCCAGCGGGGTTTGGATTATAGTGACTTTCCCACTTCTTGAAACCTGGAAGAAAAACTCCAGAGTAATTACTTCGCTCAACAAAAATGTGGACTGTTTCACCGTAGGTGTGAATACCTGATCTTACTACATATCCATTATCATCTTCCTCACGGGTTGGTTCCATGTATGACTTTGCTCCTCGAGAAGTGGTTTCCTCCCAAGCTTTGGTTGCGTCATCAACCCATAGGGCCACAACTTTCACACCATCACCATGCTCATTCAAATGCTCATTAAGCAAGCCGTCCTTATGCATTGGTGTTGTAAGGACGAGGCGGATTTTATCCTGCTTGAGGACATAAGAAACACGATCTGTCATCCCTGTTTCAAGACCGGCATATGCGTGAGATTGAAATCCAAACGCGGTTTTGTAAAAGTGGGCTGATTGCTTTGCGTTCCCCACATATAGTTCTACGTAGTCGGTGCCATTCAAAGGCAAGAAATCCTTTGCGTCTTCAAAGATTTTTTCAGTTCCGTAGTTTACGTTTTCAAGATTTGTAGCCATGTTTTTTATTTTAATCGAGCCAACTTTTAAAGTATTGATCGTCGGCAATTTCCAATGCTTGTTTTGTAAGCTGAAGTGGTTTAAATGTATCAACCATAACGGCTAATTCTTCAGTCTCTTTTTCTCCAATGCTTCTTTCAGCAGCTCCTGGATGTGGACCATGAGGAATTCCGGCTGGGTGCAAAGATATGTGCCCTGGGCCAAAATCATTTCTACTCATAAAATCGCCATCAACATAATATAGGACTTCATCAGAGTCAATGTTGCTATGATTATAAGGAGCTGGAATGGCTTCTGGATGATAATCATAAAGTCGAGGACAGAAAGAGCATATTACAAATGCAGAGGTTTCAAAAGTTTGATGAATAGGAGGCGGTAAATGCACCCTGCCTGTAATTGGCTCGAAGTCGTGAATTGAGAAAGCATAAGGGTAATTGTATCCGTCCCATCCAACAACATCAAAGGGGTGGCTTGCATAAACGTAATCATACAGCACACCTTCTTTTTTGATTTTCACCAAGAACTCTCCTTTTTTATCATGAGTTTCAAGATCTGAAGGTCTTCGGATGTCCCGCTCGCAAAAAGGGGAATGTTCTAGCAGCTGTCCAAAATGATTTCGGTAACGTTTTGGGGTGTAAACAGGGTGAAAGCTCTCCACGATGAACAACCTATTGTCCTCCGATTCGAATTGTAAATTATAAATCATTCCACGAGGGATCATTAGGTAATCGCCGTAGGAAAATTCAATATTTCCAAGCATCGTGCGCAAGGTGCCATTTCCTTTATGGATAAAAATCACCTCATCAGCATCGGCGTTTTTATAGTAATAGTCCTTCATCGATTGCTTTGGTGCAGCGAGACTTATATGGCAATCTGAATTGACCAGAACTGGAGTTCGGCTTTTCAAATAGTCATTTTCAGGCTTTAGTTCGAATCCACGAAAGCGATAAGACTTCAAGTTTTTTTGAATGGCTACTTCAGGAGAGATATCTGCATATCCAGCTACTTCCTTAACCATGGTGGGTCTGTGCGAGTGGTATAGCAGCGATGACATTCCATCAAATCCGATGGTGCCAAAAAGTTGCTCATAATACAAGGAGCCATCACTTTTCCGGAAGCTAGTGTGTCTCTTATGCGGAATCTTTCCGAGTTGATGGTAAAATGGCATGAACTGTATTTTGAGCAAATGTAAGTTTTATGGACTTTTGAAGGGAATGACCTTGGTCATTTTTAGCAAGAATCGCATCCTTTTTTGATACATTTGCCCTCTCTCAAAACCCACGGAATGAAGGATAAAATCCTAATAATCGGCGCTCTTGGACAAGTTGGGCGCGAGTTGTATGAAAACCTTGAGGCCGCTTATGGAGAAGGTAATGTGATTGCTACAGACGTGAAAGATCCTGATGATTTCCAAGGGAGGTTTGTAAAGCTGGATTGCTTAGACTCAAATGCGCTTTTCGAGTTTGTAAAAAAAGAGGGGATCACCCAAATTTATAATCTGGCGGCCTTGCTTTCAGCCACTGCTGAAAAACATGTCGATTTCGCATGGAAGCTTACAATAGATGGGCTTTTTAATGTTTTGAAACTAGCAAAAGAGGGGCATATCAAGAAGGTGTTTTGGCCAAGCTCTATTGCCGTTTTTGGAGAGAGCACCCCTAAACTCAACACCCCGCAATCGACTATAATTGAACCTCAAACCGTATACGGAATTGGCAAGCTTTCCGGTGAGTTGTGGTGTGATTATTACCACCAGAAATATGGAGTAGACGTGAGAAGCATCCGATACCCAGGACTCATTGGATGGAAGTCATTACCTGGAGGTGGAACAACAGATTATGCAGTAGATATTTTCTATTCGGCATTAAAAGGACAAGTGTTTAATTGCTTTTTGAATCACGACACCAGCTTGCCAATGATGCATATGGAAGATGCCATCAGAGCGACTATGCAAATCATGGAATCAAATGAGGAAGATGTAAAAATCAGAACCAGTTATAATGTTGCTGCAATGTCATTCACTCCTGAGCAACTTACAGAAGAAATCAGAAAACATCTTCCTGATTTTCAAATACAATACGCCCCTGACTATCGCCAAGAAATAGCTGAGGGCTGGCCTCAAAGTATTGATGATTCAATGGCTAGGGCTCATTGGAATTGGAAAGAGAAATACGATTTACCTGCTCTAGTTTCTAATATGCTAACAAATATCCGTGCTAAGATTTAAACTACTTTTTGCGCTTCTAGTACTCATTTCAATTTCTTGTCAAACAGAAAAGAAAAGGCCAGAACTGCCTAAAGTTCAAGAAAAATGGGAAGCGAAAGCACCTCTGATCAATCCTGATTCGGCGTATTCCTACATACAAGCTCAAGTGGATTTTGGGCCAAGAGTTCCCAATTCTAATGCCCACCTTGCTTGTAAGGACTATCTGTTCCGAGAGTTGAATCGGCTTGGCTTAGAAACAGAAATTCAAGAGGCTACACTTGAGGCCTTCAACGGCGACAAACTAAATGCCTTCAATATTATCGGTAGGCTTAATCCCGAGATCAAATCGCGCGTTATGCTTTTTGCTCATTGGGACACACGCCCTTTTGCGGATAGAGGTGATGAGCGCAAGAACGAAGCTATTCTTGGGGCAAATGATGGAGCGAGTGGGGTAGGGTTAATTCTGGAAATTTTGCGAACAGTAAAAAGCAACGAGCTAAAGCCCAATGTTGGCATTGATGTGGTGTTTTTTGATGCCGAAGATTACGGAAGACCTCAGGCCAGTATGACTGGAGACGATGCCGGCTGGTGTTTGGGATCAGAATACTGGGCTATCCAAGGTGGGTTTGAAGTCAATAAACCAAAGTTTGGAATTCTCCTAGATATGGTTGGAGCACCCAATGCAATTTTCCCAAAGGAGTATTATTCAATGCAATATGCTCAAAAGTATGTGCACCTAATATGGTCAATAGCAGCTAAGTTAAATTATGGATCCTATTTTAACAGCCAGGCTATTGGCGGAATAACCGACGATCATTACCCAGTAAATACGATCGCTGAGATTCCTTCAGTAGATATCATTCACTATGACCCAAACCGAATGGACTTTGGCTCGTTTCATCACACCCATGATGACGACATGGATGTGATTTCTAAGGAAACACTTAAGGCCGTTGGCCAAACAGTGATCGAAACAATTTACCGCCAGTAAATTAGCGGATCATTATTTTTTGAGACTTTCTTGCTTGTCCTGAGTTTACATCAATAAGGTACAGACCAGATTGAGGTACGCTAAAAGTATGTTTCGAGCTTCCTTCATGGGCACCTGATAAAATCAAACTTCCCTTAAGGTCATAAACTCGATAATCCAGCTTGTCCATAGCTTCAGAAACCTCAAGCTCAACTTGCTGGTTTGCAAGAGTCTTGATAGAAATGCTTTGATCATTTTGGCCTAGCTCCGAGACTGAACTGAATACGGCATCAAATGATTTACAAATTGAGTCTACCCCGCAATTATTGTAGACATAAACACAGATCGTCTTTTTACCGTCGAATCGATATTTGTGTAGAACGGATGCTGCACCACTAGTAGTTCCATCTCCGAAATCCCAGGAGATAGAATCTACATTGGCAGTATCAACTGATCCCGCAAAGCTCAGATCTTGATAGATATATTCGAAATCAGCAGTTGGAAATGGACAGTTTACGATTACATCTTGACAAAACTGATCGGATCCTCCACAAGAGCCAGAAACATCCAAGCAAATATTGAAGGTGTCACTGCTTTCGTAGCGGTAGAAAAATACATTATTGTTATTCGTGTCTACGGTTCCGTCTCCAAAATCCCAAACATTCAAGTCTGCGTCATCCGATTGATTTTGAACCCGAATGAAATAAGAGTTATTGAATGAATTCACATCAAAGTCGGCTACAGGGTTAACATTCCCAAGGTTTGGTAAGTTGTCTTGTTGGAAGAAAGGCTGGTTATTCTGCCCGTCATATGCACTTCCACTACTATCGTGAGAGGTAAAACCACTTCCTTCATTAAAGTTGTAATGTAAGATTGTTCGGTTTGTAATTGGTGTAACACCTGTACATGCAATATCTTTTATTTCAGCTTCGCTAAGAGCGATGTTATAAACAGCAAAGTCATCCATTTGACCGCTTAAGAAATTGTTGTTTCTGAGGTTGAACCTCGAGCCAAGCATTTTAGGGCCCACATTATTCAAACGCAAAAAAGACTCAGTTGTAGTTCGTCCGCTTACTTCCAATACATCACGATCTTGTTCTACCCCATTGAGGTAAGTAATGAGATCATAATCGAAGTTTGTTCCATTTACTGCGCTTCTGCGGATCACACATGCGATGTGAACGTATTCTCCGGCTTTTGAATCGATGTCCAAAACGTTGTTGGTGTTGGCTCCGCGATAATATTGAGAGAAAATAAAGTTTCCATTGAAGCGGCCGATAAAAGTTCTAAAACCGCCATCTGGATTAGCATAACCGGCAGGGTCATCAGTGAAATCAACCAAATAGTTCGCCCCACGCCAGTCGGATTTTACCCACATGGAATAGGTCAACTGCGTGAGGTTGGCAAAGCTAAAAGTAGTATCAACAGCTACATGGTCGTCACCGTCGAAGTCCAAAACATAGTTCTGGGCATTAAGACTTAAACTTAGAGCCAATAAGGCGAAGAGGTAGAATATTTTTTTCATTTTTCTAGGATTAATTCCCAAATATACTCGATAAGGTTAATATTGCCTTTGGAATATGAAAGCAATTCAATTAATTAAGCACGGAGGCTCGGAAGATGCGTTCAAAATGAGCGACCTCGAAATGCCTAAATGCAAGGACAATCAAGTAAGAATAAAAGTTGAAGCCTTTGGAATCAACTACGCCGATGTGCTTGCTCGTAAAGGTTTGTACCCCGATAGTCCGGCTCTACCAGCTGTCTTAGGATATGAAGCAGTGGGAACAATTGATGAATTGGGAAAAGAAGTTAGCGGTTTAGAGATTGGGTCACGTGTTGTTGCCTTTACTCGATTTGGCTCTTATGCTGAATATGTCTGTACAGACGCTCGAGCTGTGCAAGAAATCTCCAAGGACCTAGATGCAGGTCAAGCAGTAGCCTTAGCGACACAGTATTCTACTGCACTTTTTTGTGCGAAGTCTGCTAATCTTCATCAAGGAGACAAGGTGCTTGTTCATTCAGCGGCAGGTGGTGTTGGCACTGCATTAGTCCAATATGCGAATCACTTGAATTGTGAAATTTATGGCACCGCTGGAAGTGATGAAAAACTGAATCATATCAGAGAGCTGGGAGTAGATTATCCTATTAACTACAAGAACTCTGATTTTGAAGAAGAGATTAGACAAATTCGAGACAATAATCGCGTTGATGTCGTTTTTGATGCAGTTGGAGGGAAGACTTTCAAAAAGGGAATGAGTCTTTTGAACTTTGGTGGTCGAAACGTACTTTTTGGTGCATCTAGTCGATCAAATGGAGGATTCTTTTCTGTCTTGAAGCTCTTGTTTGGTTTTGGGCTTATGACACCAATAAAGCTGATGATGAAATCTCAGTCGATCATCGGAGTAAATATGCTTCGAATTGGAGACTACAAGCCAGAGCTAGTTAAAGATACCCTTAGCGAAGTTTACGAACTTTTTGAAAAAGGGGTCTTTAAACCAGTTGTTGGAGGTGATTATCGAGTAGAAGAAATTAGCTCGGCACATTCTTTCTTAGAAAGTGGAAAATCAAAAGGCAAAATTGTGATTAGGTGGTAGGCAGAAACTTTTTTGAGCGACTCTTTGTTTTATAGCTAGATGGATTTAGTACTCGACATAGAACCTTTTGAGCAATGGGCACGCAAAAGCGCCCCGAAGCTCCTGATTTCAGGACCTTGCTCTGTAGAGTCACCAGAACAGATGCAGCAGGTGGTTGAGAAACTTGGAAAGGCTGAGCAAATCGACGTTTTGCGCGGAGGGATTTGGAAACCTCGAACACGCCCTGATAGTTTCGAAGGCAGAGGAAGTATCGCTTTGGCTTGGTTGAAATCAGCAGGGGAAGCTTTAGGGAAGCCTGTTATTACCGAAGTTGCAAATGCGCAACACGTAGAGGACGCATTGAATGCAGGCATAGACATGCTCTGGATAGGAGCTCGAACTACAACGAATCCTTTCAGTGTTCAAGAGATTGCTGATGCCTTGAAGGGGGTCGATGTCCCAGTCTTTGTTAAGAACCCAATTAACCCCGACATTCAGCTTTGGATAGGCGCCTTGGAACGAGTGAACAAGGCAGGGATAAGAAAACTAGCTGCAATTCATCGGGGCTTTTCCAGCTATGAAAACTCTGTTTTCCGCAACATTCCAATGTGGGAAATTCCAATTGCCTTAAAGAGTATGAAGGCTGACTTGCCAATCTTGTGTGACCCAAGCCATATTGCTGGGAACAGAGATATGATATCCTTCGTTTCACAAAAGGCATTAGACCTCAACATGGATGGCTTGATGATAGAATCACACCCAGATCCAAAACATGCATTGAGTGATGCTGAGCAGCAACTTAGTTCTGAGCGCATGCAAAATTTTATTCAGGGCCTTTCGATGAGGACTGAAAAGAGCAGCAACCCTGTTTTTGAAAATCAACTAGAAGAGCTACGAGACATTATTGATGAAATCGATGCAGATATCATTAAGAAGCTGGTTTCCCGTATGGACATTGTTGAGAAAATCGGGGAATATAAGCGTCAAAATGAGGTAACAATCTTTCAGCTTGAAAGGTGGAGGGAAATTCTACAGACAAGAGGTTCTTTGGCCAAGAGTCTTGATTTGGATGAAGAGTTTATGATGAGCTTTCTCGAATTAGTTCATGAGTTGTCTATCAAAAGGCAAACAGGAATCATGAATGATAAGCTGCAAAAAGATTAGGCTTTCTTTAGCTTAAAACGGCCAAGAACTTTCGTTCTGAAGAAAGATTCCTTTTGGAATTGTAGGTAGGCTACAGTAATAATTGCTCCTGAAAATAGAGCTTCAATAAAGCTTGAAAGTGAAAGACCAATTGGTCCTAAGCCTAACATCATGGTAGGCTCTGTGGTTAACAGTTTATAAAGCTGCTCATCTGTATTTGAAACTAAATAGAGGTAGGCTGCAAACAAGAAGGCAGTAAACAAGCTAATTTGGAGACCAGTAATTAATGCTCTTCTGTAGGCAGAAGCTCCTGATTTTCCGGTTTTGAGGGAAAAGTTAACAGCGAATACAATCCCAATCAATAAGAATATGATATTCAAAGTGCGCATTTCAAATAGGTGCGAATAACCAAGGTTATACACGATAGAAAAGCTACACATGGAACCAACAAGGCTAATGATTCCAAATAAAAACACGATTGGGTTTCTGTCAATCACGCTTTTCCATAGGGAAGAAATGTGCCATTTGTAATTAGGCTTGATAATCAACTACTTAGACTTGAGAAAATTCCCATATTGGGAAAACGCGTCTCAATAAGGGATTATATTGGCTTGAAAAGTAGGGGCCTAGAAGGGGAAGCATCGTTTTCAAATGGAGGGAATTGGAGACTAAGAAAGTACAAGCCATCTTCAATTGCTGAGGGAACAAAGACCATCTCCGTGATACTCGCATCCATTCTTTGTTTCCCATGATAATTCCAAAAAGCCTTGTGCCCCGCCAAGGCTCCAGCATCAACTTCTCTATCCACCGATGGTAGATCAAGCAACAAATGCTTCAAGTCAATTTCACAAAGCCATTTGAGTAAAGAGGCTTCTAAGTATGGTGGGTTGGTACCAGAATAGCTCTTTTGTAATTTGTCATCACCATTTGGAAGGCTGCGAATCACAAGTGCTTTTGTGTCGCCACTATATTTTGCTTGGAGCTGGGCCTTAGTTATTACCGCGTCTACGTCAATGAGCTCAGGTTCAATCGAGACCAATTGCGCATCGCAGAAATATGACTTTATATTTTGATTTACAGAATGAACTTCATCGCAAATGTGACCAATACATTCTGTGTGTGTCCCATGACCATGAGGGTTAAAGCTAATGTTCCTAAAATTTACTGAACCACCTTCTCGAACACTACCAACAAAACCTGAAGCTCTTACAGCTTCGATTTCAATCGGGTCAACGTACCAAGCACTTAGGCTCCCTTCCTGAGCAACAAGCGGTATACTAATGTCAATCCCCTCGTTTAAATCGACCTTAAAACTCCCAGCCTTACTTTCAATTTCAGCTATCATTTTCATCTTCAAACAAGTCTAAGGATATTCTATCGGAAATCAAACGCCCTGATAAACTTAAAGTCAAAACATTATTATCGTTCAACAAATGTCCCGAATCTTCATGTGCCTTGGATAGTTTTAGAATTCGTTTAAGCTGATATTCTCCATATTTCTTGGAAAGTTCATTAAGGTCTAAACCCTTTGCTAAACGCAGCCCAATCATGATGTCTTCATTAAGCTTATTAGTCTCTGTTCTGTCTTCTTTAACACTAGCTAATTTCCCTTGAGTCATAGCCTCTAAGTATGACTTTAAATCTGCAGGATTCGAGTATCGTTCAGCATTAATAAATGAATGTGCAGAAGGCCCTAAGCCCAAATAGTAAATACCTTTCCAATAGGAGCTATTGTGCCTGCTCTGTTTTCCTGAAAGCGAATAATTAGAGATTTCATAGGCTTCATAAGACGCCTTGTTTAGCTCTTCATAAGTGTAGGAATATAAACTTGCCTGCAGCTCAGGATCGATTGGCTTTTCCTGGCCTTTTTGAATTCTGTGTTCTAAACTGGTTCCTGGCTCAACAGTTAAACTGTATACAGAAAGATGAGGAGGCTTAAATTCAATCGCTTGTGCGAGGTTCTGTTCCCAGTTTGAGACAGACTGTCCTGGAAGGCCCATAATTAGATCCACAGAATAATTCTTGATTTTCGAATCAGCAACGAGGCGCATACAATCTAATGCTTTGGCACGATCGTGCTGTCTTCCGAGCTGCTTCAGTTCTGCGTCATGGAACGACTGAATCCCAAGACTCAATCGATTGATACCTGCATCGTGCAGCTCATGAAGTCTTGCGGCACTCACATGTTCGGGATTCATTTCAAACGTGACCTCAACCTGATCATCAATTTCGAAATTATCCTCAATAGCATTCATCAGTAAAAGAAGTTCTTCCTTAGCTAAGCAGCTCGGTGTACCCCCTCCAAAATAGATGCTTTCAATAGCTTCATTAATCTCTTTTTTTCGAAGCTTTATTTCAGAAATTATGGCTTCAATGAACTCAGGAATACGCTGTTTTGATACTAGAAAATAAAAATCGCAATAAGGGCAGGCCTTATCACAGAAAGGGATATGTAGGTAGATGCCTGCCAACTAGCGAGGTAAACTGATTCTAAATGTTGTTCCCTCTCCTAGCTTAGAGTTCAAGACCACAATTTTCCCCTCGTGATATTGTTCCACTATTCTTTTAACCAAGGATAGGCCTAAACCCCAACCTCTTTTCTTAGTGGTATAACCGGGCTCAAAAACTGTTTTACGCTTACTTTGAGCTATTCCTTTCCCAGTATCTCCAAGGTCTATGTGTACCCATTTTGTCTCTTCTAAGCAGCTGATGCTCAGTGTTCCATTTCCTTCCATTGCATCAATACTGTTTCTGATGAGGTTTTCAAATACCCAGGCGAATAGTGGCTTGTTATAAGCTGCAGTGGCACCGGTTTTACAGTCCAACTGATAGATCACCTTTTTAGGGCTTCTACTTTGCATATATGCGAGACTTTCGTCAATTACCTCTTGAATCGGAAGCACTTCTAACACAGGTTTAGACCCAATTTTGGAAAAACGTTCAGTTATGGTCTGAAAGCGCTCAATATCCTTTCCCAACTCAGAAACAAGTTCTGGCTTTAGCTTTTCTTCTTTGATGATTTCGTGCCATGCCATGAGGGAGGAAAGAGGAGTGCCTAATTGATGAGCCGTCTCCTTGGCTAAGCCAACCCATACTTGGTTTTGTTCCATGCGTCGGGCACTACTGAACATGATGTAAGAAATGAGAATAAAAAACCCAACAACGATAAACTGCACCAAAGGATACCAACGCAGTTGTTTCAAGACCCATGAGTCCTCATAGAAAATTAGATTGCGTTCACCAGCTTTAAGGATGATACTGATTGGTTCATTTTCCGATGACATTTCGGCAATCAACTTTGCACTTAGCTCAGGAGTCTGAATCCTGCTTGAGTCAATGTTTCCTGAGGCGATTATTTTCTTAGCGGTACTATCAGTAAAAAGTACGGGTACTGAAACCGAATTCCTGACAACTTCTGATATGAAGGACTTTTGCAAATCATCAAAGGTTTTTTCCAGTTCAGTAATGAGACGTGAATCCTTATAAAACAGCAAGTTCTTTTGATCCTGGTAGTAATTTATTTCCAGCGGAGCATACATGCTTTCCATTCGACTTATCTCTCTTAGAATCCCAGGCACATTGCCTTCTAAGCTATCATCTAAATTCCTGTTCGCGATCAGGTTGCGATTAATGTCGGTTAGGATTACCGGCACAGTATTGTTGTCCTGCACAATCTTGCTCAAGAAACTAAAATCAGAATTAATGTCTGGTGAAGCCAAACGTTTGGTAGCCTCGAGCCATTGCTCTACTTTCTTCCTTTCTTCAGATCTGAGCTTTGCAAAGAGCTTATCGGTATAATTAACCAGCTTGGCCTTTCTCTGAATAGCTTGGGCCCAAAGTGAAACCCTTTCACGCTCTTCGGTTGAAATTTTGTCGACCAGAATACTCGAATACCACAGTGATAAGCCAACAATGAGCAGGGCAAGTATGAAGAGTATTCTCTTCCAAATTTGTTTTTTCGAGTAGATGTTCAAACTAAGTGTGCTTTTAAGCTATGAGACCTTTGTCATAGACCCAATAGGAAACGCTAAAGTAATAAGACTTATTTTTGAGCTTTAATTGATATGGAAGAATTCTTAGCATCAGAGTTTGAAAACGAATTATTAAAAGACCAAGATGGGGTTTTAATCGATGTTCGAACTGAAGAGGAGTATGCCGATGGGCATTTAGAAAATTCAAGCTTAATTAACGTGATGGACCCTGAGTTCAGTACGAAAGTTGACAGTTTGGATAAGAGCAAAAACTACTACGTTTATTGCAGAAGTGGTCAGCGGAGCGCTGCTGCTTGTCATGCGATGAAATCCCTCGGCTTTAAAGGCCGACTTGTGAATCTTGCAGGAGGGATACTCGGCTGGAATGGACCAATTATTAAATGAGATGATGAATAAAATAAGACTAGTTATTGGGCTTTTATTGATGACTTCAATGATTGCCTGTGCAGAAAAAAACGCAAAACAAACCAGCATGGAGACACCTCAAGGTGTTGAGTTTACAAATGTTGACGCTCAAGGCCTGAAAGAGGCTCTAAGCTCAGAAAAGAAAATGCTCTTGCTCGATGTTAGAACTCCTGGAGAGGTTTCTCAAGGTAAAATCACATCAGATGCAAAGGTGATTGACTTTTATGATGAAGATTTTTCAGAACGGTTGAAAGAACTCGACAAGAGCATGCCAATCTATGTTTATTGCAAAGCAGGTGGTAGAAGTTCAAGTGCTGCTAAAATGATGGTAGACCAAGGCTTCGAAAAGGTTTATAACCTAAACGGAGGAGTTGGTGGCTGGGTTAGTGCTGGCTATGAGCTAAGCAAATAGCTAGACCAATATTAGTTTAAAGCCTTTCCCGTGTACGTTGATGAGTTGAACGCGCTCATCCTTTTTCAGATACTTTCTCAATTTGGTGATGTACACATCCATTGACCTTGAGTTAAAATAGGAATCGTCTCCCCATATTTTTTTGAGCGCATAAGATCTGTCGAGCACGTCGTTCAGGTGAACACACAACAAACGGAGCAGTTCATTTTCCTTCGAAGTCAGTTTTTGTTCTTCGTTATTATGCACAAGCACCTGTCTTTTTGAATTAAGCTTGAAGTCACCAAATTCAAACTCTTCTTTCTGCTTTTCTTTAGTAATCATCCTTGTTCGCTTCAGGATAGCCTTCACTCTCATGAGCAATTCCTCCATACTAAAAGGTTTGGTTAGGTAGTCGTCGGCGCCAATTTTGAAACCTTCGATCTTATCTTCTTTCAAGGATTTGGCAGTAAGAAAAATGATAGGAATTTCATGGTTTACACGTCTGATTTCTTTGGCCAAGGTGAAGCCATCTTTGATAGGCATCATCACATCGAGAATGCACATATCGTAGTCGTTTTGCATAAACTCATCAAAGCCTTCTTTCCCGTCCTTTCTCAAATGGCTATCGAATGACTTTGCTTGCAGGTACTCATTTAAGATAGTTCCTAAGTTCGGATCGTCTTCAACAAGGAGAATTTTTGCGTTTTCCATGACTTTAATTTAGTTGATTATCAAATGGCAGGAACACCACAAAGGTGCTTCCTTTTCCTAATTGGCTGTCTACTTTTATAGAACCAGCATGTTGGGCAATAATTGTTTTTACATAGCTTAAGCCTAAGCCAAAGCCTTTTACATCGTGCACATTTCCCGTAGATACACGATAAAGTTTGTCAAATACTTTCTGCTGGTTTTCTTTACTAATTCCTATCCCATTATCTTGAATATGAACCACAATTCCATGTGGGTTATTCAGGCTAGAAACACTCAATTTTTTAGGATTTCGAGAGTATTTCAGGGCATTGTCAAACAGGTTGTTAAATATGTTGGTCAAGTGAATCTTATCTCCTTTAACAAAGCAATTAGTGGCCTCTAGGCTAAATTCTGTCTCAACATTTTCATCCTTGAATCGGATATCAAAGCTTCTACTAACTGTAGAAATTATTGAATGAATATCAAGGTTTTCTGGTTTGAATCGAATATTGCCCGAACCCCAGATAGCAGACTGTAAAACGTTTTCTACTTGCAAGGCTAAACGACTGTTTTCTTCTTGTATCATATTGACATAACGATCGAGCATATTGGCGTCTTTTTGAAGTTCGGAATCTCCGAGCATTTCACACGCAAGTGAAATTGTAGAAATTGGAGTCTTCAACTCGTGCGTCATATTGTTGATGAAATCATTCTTGATTTCCGACAATTTCTTTTGGCGGATGATCGTGGTTACAGTAAGGTAATAAGTGATGATTATTGCAGCCACGAAAACAATCGATATGATTAAAACGAACCACATGGTGTTAAGTAAGTAACCTGTTTTTCTGGGAAAAATCAACTCCAAAAAGGCAGGTTCTTGAATGATGTCTTTTCTAAACAGCCGCACTTTGTATGAGTTTGATTCAAACTTTTTGGTGAGATTTTTTGTACTTCCTAATCTTACTTGGTTTTCCTTGTCGAGCACACGGTACTCAAAACCTGCTGTGATACCTTCTTCGGCCATAAAGTAGCGCAATAAACTATCGAGGTTCTTAGGCTCCAATCTATCCTCGATGGCTTCTGATAAGTTTACTTCTATTAAGCTTCTAACGATGTCGCTGATTAGAACAGTTTTATTGAGCATTCGAGCTCTGAGCGCACTATCGGATAAGGCCTTCAAGTCACTACTGAGTATTTTCTTGGTGCTTCTGTTCGCCACATTCATATCCATCATATCAAGGTTGTCAACCTTGTCAATGGGGCTATAAATCTTAGTGCTGGAGCTCGTTTCACTATCGCTTTCCAAGACTTCAATTTCTACATTATCACCCGTTTTTACAACACTTTGAATGAGGCGATACCTGAAGCCTGAATCAGGGAAAACGTCATTCCCAAAATCTAGCGAGTCTTCTTCTAAGAAAAGAAAGCGGCCTTCTTCATGAGAGCGCAGCTTTTTAAGCGCTTCTTGTTTTTCTAATTGGTCTGAAACTTTTTTGAGTGCTGTGTTTACGTGAAAACTAAATTCCTCTTCACGCAGTGAGATAGCATTGCTGATCCAATAAAACTCAACACTGATTAAACCAATCAGGGTCACCGTCATGATTATTATAAGCGGACGAATATTTTTTATTAGATTCATTGTTCGGTTGCCAAAAGTATTGGAAGCCCTTAGCCTTAGGGCGATAGCTTAACACTCTTTAACAGATATTAGAAAGGCGTTAACACAATAATATGCCCCCAAAAGTAGTTTTGTTAACGATTTCATAATTGAGGTTTGTATGTCGCTAACCACAATAAGGCGAGTAATCGTCGTCCAACCATGACAACCACACGTTTTATGCGAAGTTTAGCGAAGTTAGCGACATCAACATGAAAAGGGGGCTTTAGGGCAGCCCCCTTTTTCTTTGGCCTTTTTCCTACTTTTACCTCAACTCAGAATTCAAGGCATTGAAAATTCAAAATTATATTGGAGGTAAACTCCAAGCACCCACTTCAGGTAACTATATCGACAACTATGACCCTTCCACTGGGAAGGTCTACAGCCATATTCCCGACAGTGATGCTCATGATGTAGAGCAAGCTTTTAAAGCGGCAAAAGCGGCATTTCCGAAATGGTCAAACATGCCAAAAGAAGAGCGGAGCAAGATTCTGATGAAGCTCTCTTCATTGATAGAGCAAAATCTTGAGCGATTTGCTCAAGCAGAATCTCAGGATAACGGTAAACCACTTTGGCTCGCTAAAAAAGTGGACATTCCGAGAGCGGTATCTAATTTCCACTTTTTTGCTACTTCAATTTTGCACTTTGCTTCAGAAGCTCATGCTATGGAAGATAGAGGCATCAACTATACCCTGCGTGATCCCATAGGAGTTGTTGGATGTATTTCTCCTTGGAATTTACCCCTTTACTTATTCAGTTGGAAAGTTGCCCCAGCATTGGCAACAGGTAATACAGTAGTTGCGAAACCTTCTGAAATCACCCCTATGACAGCCTACTTATTATCTGAGCTTTGTGAAGAAGCAGGAATGCTAAACGGGGTTTTTAATATCGTTCATGGACTCGGACCAAAGGTAGGTGCTGCAATTGTGGAGCATCCAGGAATCAAAGCAATCTCTTTTACAGGAGGCACAAATACTGGAGAGTATATTGCTCGTACTGCTGCTCCGATGTTCAAAAAGCTAAGTTTAGAGTTAGGGGGTAAAAATCCAAGTATTGTTTTCGCTGATTGCGATCTTAAAAAAGCGGTTAAAACAACAGTAACAGCTTCCTTTTCCAATCAAGGTCAAATTTGTCTTTGTGGTTCCCGAATTTTTGTAGAGCGATCAATTTACGAGGAGTATAAAACAGCCTTTTTGAAGGAAGTAAACGCACTGAAAGTTGGACCACCAATGGAGGCTGATTCAAAAATAGGAGCAGTGGTTTCAAAGCCTCACATGGAAAAAGTGCTCTCTTATGTTGAAATCGCAAAAGAAGAAGGTGGAAAGATTCTCACTGGAGGCCATCAACTAAAAATGGAAGGAGAATTTTCTGAAGGATATTTTATTGCTCCTACTGTTATTGAAGGATTGAGCTTCGATTGCAGGACTAACCAAGAAGAAATTTTCGGCCCGGTGGTTACAATCATGCCATTCGATACAGAAGAAGAAGTGATCATGATGGCTAATAGCACCGTATATGGGCTGGCCGCTTCAGTGTGGACTGAGCACTTAAGTAAAGCACACCGTGTGGCAAAGAAACTCGATAGTGGCATTGTTTGGATCAATTCATGGCTTGTGCGAGACTTAAGAACTCCATTCGGAGGAGTTAAAAACTCTGGAGTAGGACGTGAAGGCGGCTTTGAAGCACTCAAGTTCTTTACTGAAGCAAAGAACGTTTGCATTCAATATTGAAGTCTTTGAATGCGAGTTTCGGTCCTCATAAATAGTCGACTACGTCGAAAAGGAGCTCTCAAAGGAATCGACAAACTGACACCCGAAGCAAATGTTGCTTACACCGAATATAAAGGGCATGCGATAGACATCGCCAAAGACTTTATTCCCAAGAGCGATTTTATGATTGTGATTGGAGGTGATGGCACTTTTAATGAATTTATGCAGGTGGCCGGGCATCTTGTTGACACAGGTCAGCGAGTTCCAAAAGTTGCTTTGATTTCGGCAGGAAGCGCAAATGATTTTAGCAGGAATATTAGCTTAGCACAAAACATCGAAGAAGCCTTAGATTGGGTTAATTCCTCAAGCCGGCAGGTGGATTTTGGCAGAATCAAAATACGATCTCAGGTCAAGTACTTTATCAATATTGCCGACTTCGGTTTAGGCGCTGAAGTGGTGAAGCTCATAAATTCGAACAAAAGGAAACTAAATCCTGATTTAGCGTTTCTATGGGCTACTAGCAGGGCGTTTTTCAAATACAAACCCTATACAGTGAAGTTAAAAACCTCTGACTTTGAAAGGGAAGAGAGGGTCGCAGCAATAGCTGTTGCCAATGGAAAATGCTTTGGAAGTGGACTCTATATTGCTCCAGAGGCCAGCATCGACAGCGGTATTTTTCAGCTCACCACCATTGGGAACCTCGGTCGACTAGACTATCTTTTGAATGTATTAAAACTGAAGAAAATTAAAAGACTAAGTCATCCAAAAGTTCGATACGAAAATGCCGACTGGGTTGAAATTGAGGCTATTGAGAGTCGAGGGGAGCTTGAAGCTGACGGAGAGCACTTTGGCTTTGGTAAGGTTCGAATTGAAATTGTTCCAAAAGGACTTACAATTGTGGCTAACTAAGGAAACATGATCTATACCAAAGCTGATTTAATTTCTGCCAAAGATCGCCTCAAGCTCGAAGTGATTAATACACCAATTTTGAGATCTGAGTACCTCAACGATTTGATCCAGTCAGAATTATTCTTCAAGTGTGAGAATTTTCAGAAGGGAGGAGCTTTTAAGTTTCGAGGGGCGACCAATGCGGTTAAGCGACTCTTGGACAGTACAAGTGTTAGTTGTGTGGCAACCCATTCCTCTGGGAATCATGGTCGAGCTTTAGCCATGGCAGCCAAAAAAAACGGCTTAAGATGTATCGTGGTCGTACCAGAAAATGCTCCAAAGATTAAAGTGGAAGGAATGCGAAGAGAAGGAGCTGAAATCCATTTCTGTGAATCAACCATTATAGCCAGAGAGCAAATGTTAAGGGACATACTTCTCACAGAGAGAGCAGAAATAATTCCACCCTATAATCACCCGAATATAATTATGGGGCAGTCTACCTGTGCTCAAGAAATCATCGATGAAATCCCAAACATTCAACAGATTATTTGTCCGGTAGGTGGAGGGGGATTGCTCAGCGGTACTGCCTTAGCGGCAAAGTATTTTGGCAAAAATATTGAAGTCTTTGCAGGTGAGCCAGAGAGGGCTGATGATGCATTTCGCTCTTTGAAAACAGGAGAAATTCAGCCAGTTGGAAATCCGAACACTATTGCTGATGGCCTAAGAACCTACTTAGGCACCTATACCTTTGAGGTGATTAAGCAAGATGTCAAAGAAATATTTCTAGTGAGCGAACAAGAAATCTTGGATGCAATGCGTATGCTTTGGTCAGAGCTCAAAGTAATTATAGAGCCTTCTTGTGCAGTTCCTTTTGCAGCTATTCTTCGAAATAAGGAGAAGTTTAAAGGAAAGTCTTGCGCTGTAATCTTGAGCGGAGGGAATGTAGACCTAGAGAGAAAGTACTTTTAACTCAGGCCTTTTAGTTTCATTTGATATTGCTTTGGAGTCAGGCCAAACTGCTTTTTAAACGACTCTATAAAATGGCTCACGTTAGTGTATCCTAATTCTCCAGCCAGTACGTTAATCGAAATCTCTTTTTCATCAAGCTGACGCTTGGCAATTTCGTTTTTGTAGCTTTTAAAATATTGGTGAATTGGTTTGCCATAGATTTCTTTGAACCCCGACTTTAAATGACTTTCGTTGAGGCCAACTAAGCGCGACAGCTCTTTGATCGTCGGAGAGGCCTTTAAATCTGAGATTAATAGTGCTTTAGCTTCTCGAACCTTTTCTACGTTTTCCTGGTAGTTTAAAAACGGACATTCATATTTTCCTCTCGAATCACTTGTTTCAAAAAAGCTACTGAGTAACTCAAGTTTTTTTGATTGAATGAAAAGAGGGCTGCTCAATTGCTGCTCGTTTGCGTTAACGATCTGATCTAGGCATGTTTCAACGCGACCGTTATTGGCACTTAGCTTATGTATCATGTGGTCTTTCAAATACCCATGTTCTGAAAAGCTAATATTAAGCTCGTCTTCTAAAACCAATTGGTGCATCAATTTTAATGGAAGATCAAGAATAACCAGGGCTTCGTTTGATCCAAAAAACCGAATTTGAAAATCACCCATGTGCATACACATCATATAACTTGAAAAAGCGGGAAGTGCATTCTCAGCTAGACGTCCCATGTATTCAAATCCGTGATTCCCAGAACGAGAAAAGATGATACTCATGTGACCTGAACTGTAGTCGAAATCAAATCCTCTATCTTCATTTAAGAGTCTCAAACTAATCTGAGCAATATCAGTTTCCATTTTTGGGTATTTTCTATTATTGGTTCAAATCTACGAAAAGCTAAAACAACTATAAACACTGTTAGTTTATACAATCAGAAAATGTTTCCAAACGGGATAAATGGAAAAACCAAAATGGGGTATTTTATTTTCCTTTTGAGGTATTTGACATGATGAAATGCCAGTACACTTGCAACTTAAATTCAATTAGATGATAAAGCTTTACACAACACTATTATGTTTAGGCCTGAGTTTAGGCGTATTTGCTGAGAGAGATTCAGTAATCACTTTAGACACGAATGATGTCTTTTTCAATTTGGAAGATGGGTCGGAAACCTTTGCCGATCGTCATAGCTGGCATTTAGCCTTCACTTTAGGGAATCGCGACGTTAGTATTTTAACCAACGAAGGTTTTGGGGTAGAGCTCTTTCTAGCTTCTTCAAATATGGCCGACTGGGCGAGTTTCGACACGAGCGGAATGAGCTGGGATAATCTCTACAATTCTACTGAAATGTGGGAAGAAGGTGCTTTAAATCTTGCTGGACAAAGTGTACATCCTGATTATGGATGGGGAACCTACAATCAAATTTCTAAAGATGTAAATGCTATAAGATTCTTTGTTCTGAAACTAGGTGATGGTTCATTCAAGAAACTTAGAATCAACAAAATGACGGCTGCCGGCGTCTACACTTTCGACTACGAAAATTTGGACGGTTCTAATTCTCAGAGTCAAACCATAGATAAGGCAAATTATGATGCTAGGAATTTTGTCTACTTCAATGTACAAACCAATTCTGTGCTTGATATTGAGCCATTATCAAACTCTTGGGATTTAGTTTTCACTAAGTACATGGCTGAAATTCAAGCTGGACCTACGGTAGCATACTATCCTGTCTCAGGCATCAAACTAAACAGAGGACTTAGAGTGGCTCAGCGAGAAGGTATAGAAGCATCAAGTAACGATACTTCAAACTTGTCTTGGAGCACCACCATTACTGAAATCGGATACGATTGGAAAAGCTTCAATCGAACCACTTTCATTTACGATATTCAAGATTCGCTTGCCTTTTTTGTGAAGAAACCAAACGGCGAAGTTTGGAAATTGGTTTTCACTGGATACGAAGGAAGCGGTCAAGGCAAGTACATTTTTGATTCTGAAAAAATTTCTGAAGGATCAGGGACCATAGGTCTTGAGGAATCAATGACCAAAGAGATTAATTTCTACCCCAATCCAAGCAAGGGCATTCTATACTTTAGTGATCAGGTAGATCATGTTTCAGTATACAACACCATGGGTCAACTTGTATATGAAAGGCGAGAGACATTAAAATCGATTGATGTAAACGGGCTAAACACTGGTAGCTATTTCGTGAAGATGTCTAACGAAAACTCAAGTTCTCACAGAACACTCATCATTGAGTAGAAGCCTATACATAGCATTTATATTAGTATTCTCTGCTCTTGAGCTTATTGCTCAAGAGCAGACTTTGCTTAGAATCAACTCTAAGGGCAAAGCATTAGAAGGAGTTGAAGTTTTTTTAGCAGAAAATCAGAGCCTGAACAGAACCAATGTAAAGGGAGAAGTTCAATTGCAGCTAAAAGGGAGCTCATCAGTTATTTGGCTTTATAAGCAAGGCTTCAAGTATCAGGCCGATTCCATAAAAGCAGGCGAGCAAAAAGTAATCGAACTCATTAGTTTAGAAACTCAGCTCCGTGAAGTCGTTATTACTGATTTTCAGAGCAATGCAAGTCTGGGAGAAAGCGTTTTAAACGTTCGCAAAGTTAGCCTTGAGCAAATTGAAGCTCAAAGTGCTCAAAACATAGAACAAGCATTATCCCACCAAGCCATGTTGAGGTCAAATCGCGATAACGCGCTCAACATGAACAGTATGAAAATCATGGGTCTTGGAGGAGAAAATGTAAAAGTTTTGATTGACGGGGTCCCAATGATTGGAAGGATGCTGGGCAATCTGGATTTAAGTGAAGTTAGCTCGAACTCTATTCAAGGAGTAGAAATCATAGAAGGGCCGATGTCGGTAATCTATGGCTCCAATGCCTTGGCGGGGGTAATTAATATTATTACCAAAACAAATCTTGGAGATAAAAAGTCGCTCAAATTGGACACATATGTTGGGGGTGATGGAAATTATAATGCTGGACTTTCCTATGATCAAGGGATTGGGAAAAATGGTTTGAGTTTATCTGCGGGAAGAAACTTTTTTGAAGGTTGGAATTTTGGTGATAGAGAACGGGGTTGGACTTGGTTGCCGAAAGAACAGTACTACGGAAATGTGAAGTTGAGCAGGCAAACTCGTGACTGGCAAGTGAACCTAAGCAGTCGTTTGTCGCATGCATTTTTACTCGATAGAGGTATTCCAATGCAGCCTTACGGCGAACGAGCAATCGACAGAGAGTTTAGAAGATTAAGAGCAGATCAGCTGTTAAGTGCAGCATATAATCCCAAAGGCAAGTTCGGAGCTAGGTTGATGGTACATCAAAACTATTTTGAGCAAGTAAAAAACACATTCGCGAGGGATTTGGTCGAGCTTCAACAAGAGCTTACTCCCGTAGAAGCAGATCAAGATACCCAAAGGTTTTCAGCAGAAGGATTGAAGCTAATCACCAATTATGACTACAGGAAAAAGACAAAGTTTTTACTTGGGTTTGATGCAAACCAAGAGCGCTTGAGAGGCCCAAGAATTACAGATGGGATCCAAACGAATAACGAGCTTGCCCTTTATGGAAGTTATGAGCAAAGAATCAGAACGACTACTTGGAGATTGGGAGTACGACAAGGCTTGATGAACCAAGAATGGGCTCCAGTAGTCTTCGCCTTGCAATCTAGAATCCCATTAAGTGATAATCTGATTTTAAGAGCTTCCTACGGACGAGCATATAGGATTGCTAGTATTAAAGAACGCTATTTGGATTTTGTAGACTCTAACCATGAAGTTTATGGCAATAGTGAGCTAGAAGCAGAAGACGGCCACTCTTATCAAGTAAAATTGACCAAAATCTTCAAGTTTGGACAAATTCAAAACTCAATTGAACTTGCTGCTTTCTACAACGACATCAACAACAAAATTGAACTCTTAACCTTAACTCCAGTGCAAGCAATTTACCAGAATATTGGTCAGTTTGTTAGTCAAGGTTTGAACTTTGGATATCACCTCACCAATGATCGATTAGACCTTCGCGCAGATTATAATATGATAGGAATTGATTTCGGAAATGGGCTTGATTATTCCAACAGAGTGAGCAGTCAACTCATGTTTAAACTACCAAAATGGAAAACGAATATTTCTGTTTTTGGATCGGCATTCTTGAAACAATATGTCTCATTTTATTCGAGTGAAACTGGCGAAGTTGAAAGAACGCCCCAAGAAACATATGGGATGGTCGATGCTCAAATTTCCAGAAAATTCTTTCAGAAAAGACTTTCAATGACAATCGGTGCTAGAAACATCTTAGATGTTACACAGGTTATTCAAAACAACATCGGGGGAATCCACCAGAGTGGCTCTGGAACTACTTTCGTTTCCAATGGAAGGAATTTTTTCATCAATGCGAGTTTCAATGTTTTCAAATAGGATTTACTTGCTTTTATTGTTCTTGAGCTTTCAGGCGTGTATTCCTGAGGAAGACCCTGTTGCACCCTTTGATAGAGGTGACATGAATACCGAAAGCCTTGATATGGGTTTGCGTTTCAGCAAGATGATATTTTACTCTTTGTCGGAGCAAAAAATCATAGACTCTTGTGAGCTTGAAGCTTGGGACCTATTTTTAGAAGAGGACAAAATTTCCTTAAACCCTTCGAGGTTTATGTCGGCAGCCCGGGTTGGAAATATTGACTTTGATGAGCAATCGGATACCTTGGGTTTAATTTTCACTTACGATCCATCCACTGGGTCTGGAGACTTTGCTCTAAAGGCTAACGATGAGCTATATGTGCTGAACATGGGGATTAGTGGAATGGGAGATGGTCTTGGATTTTTGAAGTTAAAAATCAAAGATGAAGGCAGCCACTACTTACTGCGATATGCTGATTTAAACGAAGATTCTATTCAAAGTCTTAAGCTCGACAAAGGCCAACATTATTCTATCGGCACACAACAAGAGTATGATCTTTTGGATCGCTCTGAATATGATTTTGTATTCACTCGATATCCGTATTTCTTTGAGCTAGAGCAGCTTCATTATTTAGTTACTGGAACCTTATCTGGAGATATTGAAGTTCTTGAAGTAAATGATTTTGCTTTTGAGGAAATAGACTACGCGTTTTATGAAGAACGTTCAAATGATTTGAGCGATGATCTGGATGTGATAGGGTACGATTGGAAGGAATACAATTTTGACGACACCTTCTATTATGTTCAAGAAACTAAGTCCTTCATCATAAGAGATGCGAAAGGTTTTGTTTACAAAATGAGGTTTACTTCTTACTACGATGAGAAGGGTGAATCGGGGCACCCAAGTTTCGAATACATCCTACTCTAGCCGCAGATGGCTATAAAAGCCTGGTGCGCGATCACTCGTGGGCTCCAGGGTCCGAGATCTAAGCCGAGTCCCCTAACGATGAGCATCACTCCAACGAGACCCAATAAAATGGGCATAAATTTTTGGAGTTTGAAACGCATTTGACTTCCAAAGAACTTACTAGCCAAACTGAGCCCGAACATCAAGGGAAGCGTTCCAAGGCCAAAAAAGACCATAAAGCTCATTCCTCCTTGAATACTTGAACTGGCTAGGGCCCCGGCTAATGCTGCGTAAACCATTCCACAAGGCAGAAAGCCATTCAAAACTCCAATACTTAAAAGCGCACGCAGCGAACTTTTCTGGAAGTACTTTGCTGTTCTTGTTTTCTAGGCATTTTGGAATCGCAGATACCATCTTGACTTCGCACTGAAGGAATCAAAAAATCGGGGTAAGAATGCTAAGAAAAGCATAAACACTCCCGCAGCGATGCTTAAGTATTGTTGTTGCGTGAATATGTAAATTCCCTTGCCTAAGCCTCCGAAAAGCAGGCCAAGGCTTGCATAACTGATGATGCGTCCGAGGTTATAACTGACCAAACCCGTTATTTCAGTCAGGAAGTTTTTTCGATTTAAGGGAAGGGCAAGGGCAATTGGACCGCACATTCCAATGCAATGTAAACTGCTTGCCAGGCCTAATATGAGGGCCGCCTCAATCATTTTAAATAGAGTTCTTTTTCAAAATAGTAGCTAGTACTATCGGTTTTCCATTCTAGCTTGACAATATATTCACCTTGGACTAATTCGTTCATTGGAACCTCAATAGGGTTCTCTGATCCATTCACTTCATAAACCTTGTCGAGCAAGTCATCAGAGGGCCTAAATAAATGCAGTAAAACAGAAGAATTCGCTTTAAGGGCTTTTGTTGGAATAGATAAAACCAAAGCATCTGATTTCTGGATGAGCTTTACCTCTTCATTAAGTTGCTGATAGTTGGCGGTTTTGTCCATTACGCCTTGAAAAGCGATCTCTTTCGCGTAGTAGTCTTCAGCTACTAAATCAAAGTCTTGCTGGCTCGTTTTGTAAACCATCCATAGCATGAAAACTACAAAAAGACTAAAGAAGATGGCGATGCCTGTTCCCCAAGTAAATTTCATTTTTTAATATTAGCTGGTCCAAGGAAATTAGTTTTTACCGTCTCCAATAGCTCAGTGTTTTGATAAATTCCAATTTCCAATTCAGTGGCCATACCATCGATTTCGGAATTTGGAAGAACGATGAAAAGTGCTCCTTCGTGCTTTTCCTGACTCCCAATCGTAAGTGCCTTATTTCCGACAATATTGATCTCTCCAGTGGCATTAAGTAGCTTTAAGTCCAACTCAATCGGATTATTCGTTTTGTTAACCACCTTCACATTGTACAAGTTGCTGATATGTGTATCATCAACGATTTGATAAAGGGGCCCTTTGGTTCGAAGTATGGAAGTTTCAACATCGGTACGCAAGAAAAATAGCGTACTTAAAAAGACCATGAGCAGAGAAAGAACAACCGTATATGCCTTAACCCTAGTCGTAAACTTGAATTTAGTCTTATTGGCAATTTGCTCCTCTGAAGCGTAGCGAATTAAGCCTCTTTCAAAGCCAAGCTTATCCATTATTGAATCGCAAGCATCAATACATGCTGTACAGTTTACGCACTCGAGTTGTGTCCCATTTCGGATATCGATACCAGTCGGGCAAACGTCAACACACTTATGGCAGTCAATACAATCTCCTTTGCTAACATCCGAGCGGACTTCTCTTTTTCCCTTGAATGGAGCACGCGTTTCTCCTCTCACATAGTCATAGGCAACAACAATACTATCTCTGTCGAGGAGTACCCCTTGAAGTCTGCCATAAGGGCAAACAGCGATACATACTTGTTCGCGCATATAAGCGAATACAAAGTAAAATACGGCAGAAAAAATAAGTAGTGAACCAAGAGTGCCAATATTGGCTAAAGGTTCTTCAATTTGCAGTCTAAGTAATTCATCACTACCGATGAAATAGGCAAGAAAGGTGTGAGCAATGGTTACGGAAACAAGATAAAATACGATATACTTTAGCCCTCGTTTTTTGATTTTTTCAAAATTCCATTTCTGTTTGTCGAGCTTTTTTTGCTTTGGAGCATCACCTTCTATCCAATACTCTATTTTTCTGAAAACCATTTCCATGAAAATGGTTTGTGGGCAAATCCAACCGCAAAAAATCCTACCGTAAACCACGGTAAATAGAATAATAAATACCACAGAAGTGATAAAAAGAAGTGCAAATAAGTGAAAGTCTTGTGGCCAAAAAATTTGACCAAAAATCACAAACTTGCGCTCAAGTACATTGAGCATTAGAAGGGGTTCCCCTCCAACTTTTATCCAAGGTGCCAAGAAGAAAACAGCCAGATAAATCCAGCTTAAATAGGTTCTCCATTTGTAAAAGTCTCCACTTGGTTTTTTGGCAAAAATCCAGTTACGTTTTCCACTGGCATCAACTGTCGCAATGCTATCTCTAAAGGACTCGTTGCGTTCGTAAATCTTCTTTTCTTCGCTCATTTAATAAAATAGCTCAGACCGTAAACGATAAGGGCTATTCCTCAATATTTAATTACAGTTGAGCTACTTCTTCAGTAGTTTCAACCTCTTCAGTCTTAGTTGTATCCGAGGCAGGTGATGCTTCTTCTACTTCTGGTTCTGAGCTTCCAGCAGCTTGCCATAGCTCGCCTTCAGGATCCTTCATTCCAGGAGGGTTTGTTCCTTCGAAAGTCAATAGATAGCTAGCCACTTTTTGCATCTCACCAGGAGAAAGTACATCTTCCCAAGGAATCATTCCTTTTTCAACTACTCCATATTTAATGGTAGAAAAAGCATTAACAATTCCTCCTCCGTGTTTCCAATATTTGTCGGCAAAAGTTGGCCCAACGCCTCCTTCACCCATCATGCCATGGCAGCTTGCACAATTAGTTTCATAAATTCCTTTTCCATCAGTTAGATCAGATTCAGCAGTAAGTAAAACGACGTTGCTTTCATCAATCAGATTAGAAAGAGAACTCAGGTAAGCGTCAACCTGTTCTTGAGCTTCAGCCATATTGGCTTCGTATTCTTCCTGCTGCAAAAGTCCGCCTCCAAAATGGTAATACCCTATATAGAGTACTGCGGTAACAATTGAAACATAGAATCCATATAACCACCAAGGTGGAAGGTTATTGTCAAGTTCTCTGATGCCATCATAATTATGATCTAGTAAAACGTCGCCTTCTTTTTCTAGAGGAACATTGTCTGTTAACTTAACCCCAGCAATTGCCCAGTCGCTTTCTACAGCGCTATCTTCTTCCGTTTGAGGCGCAGCCATTTTGAAGATTTTCTGAATCAAGCTTATTTGATAAAGAATGAGCGCTACTAAAATGACATCTACAGAAATGAATGTCCATAAAAGGCTATCGCTCATCATAAATGAGTCGGAGCTTGCTACAGCATCTTGTGCCATTGCCCCAGAGCTCAGGCTCAAAAACAGACCGATGAGCGCAACTTTTGTTGCGCGGTTTGCTTTAATTAGATCCGCTAATCGCTTATTAGTGCTCATGCTTTTTACAACTCCAGCAAGCACCAGAAAAACAACAAGCAATAAGAGGGTGATTGTGCTGTGCAGAGCAAGCAATCCTATATCACTTTGTAAATCCATAAGTGATTCGCTTTCTTGAGCAAACAAGCTAGTTGAGCCAAAGAGGGCGAAGGCGGCAAATATTGATTTGTATACTAATGATTTCATGACGGTAGGTTTATAAGTTTTGATCGCTATTTGATTCCAATGGAAGAGCTGAAATTTCACTTACGCTCTTCTTGTCTAGTTTAACGACCCACCACAAGAGGCCCATAAAAAACAAGAAGAAAATTAAGAATGAAATCAGCGGAAATATCTCAATTCCAGCAATGCTTCCCATGTGTCCTTTTATAAATTTCAACATAGCTTATTCGTTTGATGCGGTTTGTTCTTTCATTTTGATATCTGTCCCTAAACGTTGCAAATAGGCAATAAGAGCAACAATCTCACGGTCCGCAGCCACTTCGATATTGTCCTTTTTCAAGCTTTCAACAATGCCTTGTGCTTGCGCTTCCATATCGGTGCGAGCTTGACTTTCGTAGCCTTCCTCGTAAGGCACTCCCAAAGTGCGCATAGCGCTAATCTTAGCTTCAAGATCTGATGAATTCAACTCAAATTCAAATTTTTCCAGTTCCATCTTATTTTGATTTGGATTTTTCTGTTTTGATTTCTGAGGGTTTTGTAAGGCCATCATCAAAGAGCATTTTAACTGCAGGGGAATAATCGTCGTCGTACTGACCTGTTTTCACAGACCAGAAAAAGGCAGCTAAAAAGCTGGCTGCGACTACTAGACTTATTCCTACGAGTATATATATTGTGCTCAATCGTATTTTGGCTTTCAACCATTACAAATGTTAACTCTTGGCCTTCAGGAACGAATGATTCGAGTCAGACTAAAAACTGATATAGGTCAACTTAACGCTTAGAGCCTCTTTCTCTGCTTTGAGAAAGTTCTATGAGCCGATATGTTTGAATAGATGCTCACAAATGCAACCACACTTACGCTGCTCAATGGCATCAAAATGGCGGCTACAATAGGAGACAACAAGCCTTTTACAGCAAAAAACAGCCCTATAAGGTTGTATAAAAATGAAATGAGAAAGCCCCATCGGATGATGCCAATTGAAGATTTGCTTAGTGCCAAAAAGCCTGGTAATTCTTTGAGAGACTCTCCAGTAATGATGCCGTCTGAGGAAGGACTGAAGCTATAAACATCATCAACGACCGCGATTCCAACATCTGCTGACTTTAAGGCTGCAGCATCGTTTAATCCGTCTCCAGCCATCAATACACTTTTACCATTTTCTTGAAGCGCTTGTATGTATTGTTGCTTGTCATAAGGACTCTGATTAAACGCACAAGTCATCTCACCTTGGCTCAGTTCCTCTAAGGCGGCTTTTTCTTGATCGTTATCACCTGAAAGCAAACTAAGCTCATAATGATCTTTAAGTTCAAGAATAACTTTTGCAATATCAGGTCTGTATTCGTTCTTTAATTCATAAAATCCAAGATACTTATCATCGATGCTCAGGTGAACACCTGGATCTGTGCTCGGAGAATTTGGACTCACGAATTTTGCGGACCCAAGGCATATTTTATGACCGTCGATTGTTCCACTGACTCCTTTTCCACTGTGTTCTTCAAATTCAAGAACTGGCATCGCTTGTCCATTGATATTAGAGGCGATTTTCACACTCATCGGATGGGTCGAGTTTTTGGCAAGAGAACGAGCTAATAGGCTTTCATCATCTTTAAGTGATCCTTTGAAGCCCAGGTTGTGCATGTTGCTTATTGTTAGTGTACCGGTTTTGTCGAAAACCAAATGTTCTAATCTTGACAAGGCTTCTATGACCTCTGGACTTTTCAGATAGAATCCTCTTCGCCCAAAAATTCGGAGGATACTTCCATAGGTGAAAGGCAGGGTTAATGCCAAAGCACAAGGACAGGCAATAATTAGAACAGAGCTAAAGGCCAAAATCGCCATCCGTGCATCGTAAAATAACCAATAAGTGAATGTGATCAAAGCGACGCTAATTATTGCGATGGTGAAATATTGACTCACCTTATCAACCAAACTGTTTAGGCCTTTTTTGTTTTGATTTTGGTTAAAGTCTTGGTTCCATAGTTGGGTCAAATATGATTGCGACACTTCTTTTTCTATCCTGAGCATAATGCTCGCACCTTTTTGTCGGCCGCCGGCATAAATTTGTTCTCCTTTTACTTTTTTTACCGGAACGGCCTCACCTGTTACGAAGCTGTAGTCAATGTTTGCGCTGTTAGATATTAGACTGCAATCAGCTGGAATGAGCTCTTCATTTCTGATCAAAATTTGATCCCCGTTCTTAAGATTGGTGACTGAAATTGGGCTCTCTTTTCCAGCTTCTACAAGCGTGGCTGAAATTGGAAAATAGGAGCGAAAATCTCTTTCGAAGGAAAGGGCTTTGTATGTTTTGTCCTGATACCATTTCCCTATTAATAGGAAGAAAACCAAACCAGACATTGAATCGAGGTAACCTGCTCCTGTGGATGAAATAATCTCATAGGAAGAACGAATGAAAATGCTCAGAATCCCTAATGAAATAGGGACATCTATGTTGATGATTTTATGCTTGAGTCCTTTGTACGCGGAGATGAAATAGTCTTGCGCAGAGTAGAATAGTACAGGTAATGAAAGTCCAAGATTAATCCAGGCAAAAAAGCGGATGTATTCCTGCTCTAGCTCAAAATCTGAGGAAAGATATTCGGGAAAGCTCAAGAGCATTATGTTCCCAAATGCAAAACCAGCAACCCCTAGTTTGTACACGATGCTTCGGTTCACTTTTTTCTTGTCGTCTGAGCCGGCAAGATTAATTTCTGGACTATAACCAATTGCATCAAGGAGCTCAACCAATTGGCGCAGGCTGATAAGCTCGTTGTCAAAAAGAATGCTGCATTCTTTTTTTACGAACTTTACCTGGGAACTAGAAATTCCGTCTTTAAGCCTGTAAAGCTTTTCAAGCAACCAAATACATGAACTGCAATGGATGTTAGGAATGTAGAATTTGATTTTCGAATGATTTCCTTCTTCAAAATCAATGAGTTGCTCTTTTATTTCATCAAGATCTAAAAAGGCAAATTTGTCTTTGCGCGCAATCTGTTTGATTCTTATCCCTGGATTCTTGTCGAGATCATAATAGGTGCATAAACCATTTTCGTCCAACAACTCATACACAAGCTGGCAACCATCACAACAAAAGTGAAGTTCGTTAGAAATTGGATGTTCCTCTTCGCAAGGGTTTCCACAGTGTTTGCAGCTAATGCTCATCGATTAGGCAAAGATGCGTGGCAAGTAATGCTTAGAAAATGACAATAGTCAAAAAAAAGCCCCTGCGAGAAGCAGGGGCAGTCTAACCATGATGAGAACTTTTTCAGCCCCGAATCATTTTCTTTATGCTTTGTTTTTAGACTTTAGTGAAGCTTCTTTTCTGATAAGGCCAATAATGAGTAGTTCGGCGCTTGCCTCGTTGGTAGCTAATGGAACGTTAGCTACATTACAAGTTTCTAGAAGCATACGGATGTCTTCGTGATGTTGCTCAGTGACTTCGTGGTCTCTGAGAAAAATGACCATATCTACATCTCCTCCTTCAACCATTTTTGTGATCTCGAGATATCCTCCAGATTTTCCTGGGCTTAGGTGTTTAACTGGAATTTTGAAACTTCCTTCTTCCAGAAACTCAGCAGAACGACCTGTTGCGATTAAAGTGCGACCAAAAAGCCATTCTTCTCTCTCTTTCAAGAAGGAAAGTAAAGTTGGCTTTTTCTTATTGTGAGCCATCACAACGATGTTTTTAGTAGTCATAGGCTTTAACTTTGATTGGACTCCTCGTAATTTTTGTGAAATTCCACTAGGCCCTCTATTGGCTTTTTAATAATTCTCTGAACATTCAAACCTAATTTGTCACATTCAGGAATTAATATATGACTGAAATAGTGAGCAATTGAACCAACAAAATTGATTTCAAGGTCTTTCGCGTCGGGATAACTCATCACATGAATTTTTAGGAATTCCCTCATTCCTTTGGCAACCATTTCAATTACGAAAGGATGCTCCTTGTGATTTGAGAAAAACTTCATGAATCCGGCGAGGTAAACATTGGCGTTTATTTGACGATAAACTTTATCAATCACATGTTCCTTCTCAACATTATATTGTTCGTCAAGCTCTTTAGCAAGTTCGCTAGGCATTCTATTATAGAAATAGGAACGCAATATTCTTTTCCCAAAATAACTTCCGCTTGCTTCGTCTCCTAGTATGTAAGCTAATGAAGGAACAGACTCGCTGAGGTTAAAGCCATCAAAGCGACAAGAATTGCTTCCGGTTCCAAGGATACAAGCAATCTCTGCCTTCCCTCTGTAACAAGCATAGGCTGCAGCTTTTAAGTCATGATCAACAAAGATTTCACTGTTCTTAAAAAAGGCTTGTAAGCCTTCTTCGATTCTAGCATTAAGATTCTTAGAACTGCAACCAGCACCATAGAAATGAATCTTGGTGACCTCGTTTCGAATTTGAGAGAATTCTTCATGATTCTCAAGCTCATTCAAAATGAATTCTTTGTCGTGGAAGTAGGGATTAAAACCTTTAGAAGAAAGCAAGCTAAAATCGCTGCTGTTTTCCTCAACAAGTGCCCAGTCACACTTGGTTGATCCACTGTCGGCAATTAATATCATCAGTTATAGAATGTAGTCAGTAGAGAGAAATTTAGATTTCCTTCCCTGTAGGATTTGGTTTAATAATTCTTTATTCTGAGAACTGTCTTTGGTTGCCACTAATGTACGAATTGAAAATGCACGCAATGCATCAAATACACTTAGGGTGCCCTCTGCAGAATCTTTTCTTCCATTAAAAGGATAATTGTCGGGACCTCTTTGACATTGGCTGTTGATGTTAACGCGACAAACTTGGTTTACCAATGGGTCAACCAAGGAAGAGATGTCTTCAGGGTTAGAGCTAAATATACTTACTTGTTGTCCATAATTTGACTCAACAATGTAGCGGATCGGTTGCTCAATATTGTCAAAGAATACGATTGGAATTACTGGTCCAAATTGTTCTTCATGAAAGATTTTCATACTCGAATCAACGCCGGTAAGAACAGCCGGGTTAAAGTACGAACCGATGGTTTCGCCTCCAGTTTCATTAACCAATGTGGCTCCTTTTGAAATGGCATCCTTAATAAGACCATTCAAATAATTAGGCTTGTCATCTTCAGGCAAGGGAGTAAGCTTCACGCCATCTTCCCATGGCATCCCTGCTTTCAATTTATTTAAGCTTGAGATGAAAAGTTCCATGAATTCATCTTTGATCTTTTCATGAACAAACAAGACCTTTAGGGCGGTACAACGTTGCCCATTGTACGACAGTGACCCTAACAAACACTCCTGAACGCTCAATTCAATATTGGCATCTGGCAAAACAATTCCTGGGTTCTTAGCTTCAAGGCCCAAGACTGATCGCAAGCGGTTTTGATTAGGATGAAGTTTTTTCAAAGCATTTGCTCCAGAACTAGATCCAATGAAAGCAAGTACATCAATTTTACCTGTTTCCATAAGTGTACTTGCCGTAACTCTTCCGCTACCAAAAATAACATTGATCACTCCTGCGGGGAAGCAATTTTTAAACGCTTCAAGCAATGGGCTAATCAGAAGCACTCCAAATTTTGCAGGCTTAAAAATTACCGTGTTGCCCATAAGCAAGGCTGGAAGCAAGAGGGTAAACGTTTCATTTAATGGATAATTATAAGGCCCCATGCAAAGAACAACGCCAAGAGGTCCTCTTCTGATTTGAGCAAAAACTCCTCCGGAGTGCTCCAGTTTCGATGAATCGCGATCGAGCTGCTTTAATGCGGCGATAGTATCTGTGATGTAATCTACCGTTCTGTCGAATTCCTTTTCGGCATCTCCTGTTGTTTTCCCGATTTCGAGCATTAAGAGCTTAACAACTTCTTCCCTTTGCTTCGACATCTCTTCCTTGAAATGCTCAACATGGGCGATGCGTTCATTCACGGTCATCGTTGGCCATGATCCCCTTCCGAGGTCATATGCTTCGCGGGCAGCACCTAAAGCTTCTAAGCTTTGCTTTTCCTCCAATAAAGGATAATGGCCCAACTTGTATTTTACTAGTTTGTCGCCTTCTTGAAGTCTCACAGGAGAATACACGTCGTGAAAAGCGCCATTCCATTTGCGGTACTCGCCATTCACAAGATAATGCTCTTGGGCAATGGTTTCATGTAATTTGAAACGTTCTGGAAGCTCCTCGAAGCTTGGAAAAGAAATAATTGGTTCTTGCATATCTTTAAGTTGAAAGTATATCTATAAGTTTTAGAAGATCTTCATGAGTTTTTTGCTCTGTCGTGCCAAAGGGCTTGAACAGAATCTCATTATTTATTACGCTTACCATGCCATCAGAGCAGCCATCAAGAATAAAATCGACGGCATGATATCCCATTCTGCTGGCCATATTCCGATCGAATCTACTTGGGCTTCCTCCTCTTTGAAGATGGCCCAGAATGGTGAGCTTGGATTCGTATTCTGGATACTTTAAGCTAAATTCTTCGCGCAATTTGTAGGCTGGAATCTCAGCACCTTCAGACACAATAATGATCGATGAGGTCTTTTTATTCTTGGCGCCTCTGTCTAATTTCTTTTTAATGTCCTCCACTGCTGTTGGTCGCCCTGGAACAATTGCCATTAGGGCTCCACTTGCTAGAGCAGCCTGTTCTGCTATGAGTCCAGAATCTCTTCCCATGACTTCAATAAAAAACACTCTATTATGAGAAAGTGCCGTGTCTCTAATCTTGTCGACGGCATCAATTACAGTGTTACAAGCTGTGTCAAAGCCGATGGTATATTCTGTTCCAGCAATGTCGTTATCTATGGTTCCCGGAATACCAACACAAGTGATTTCAGCTTCCTCTGATAGGCGTGTTAGGCCGGCAAAAGTCCCATCTCCACCTATACCGATTAGGCCGGTTATCTTGCGAGCTTTTAGGTTCTCAATTGCTTTGATGCGATGTTCTTTTTCTTTGAACTCCAGCGATCTAACAGACTTCAAGAAGGTTCCACCTTTCTGAAGGATATGATTTACCGAACGAGGGCTTAGTTGGCTAAAATCATTTTCTAACATGCCAGCATAACCTCTGTAAATACCGTATACATCCATTCCGTAGTAGCTTCCAGTTCGAACTACAGCTCGCAGAGCAGCGTTCATTCCTGGAGCATCTCCGCCACTTGTGAAAACAGCAATGTTGGAATGTTTGGGCATAATTTATATTCTAAGGATATCAAAGGTAAATAAAAATCCTCCTAAGTGTAATAAGTACACTAAGATAAATATTTTTTGTAAACTTGCCTTAACTTGGATGTGCCAAATAAAACCTCATGGCTAAAGAGAGAGTGCCTAATGTTTCTGTGGATTGTGTTGTTTTCGGCTTCGACGAAGAGCAGCTGAAAGTCCTATTGATTGAGCAGCGACCTATGCCAGGGGTGGCTCAAATTCAATATGCAATACCTGGTGACCTGGTTTTCAAGAGGGAAAACCTTGATGAAGCAGCCGCTCGAATACTCTTGGAACTTACTAGTTTAAAAGGAATGTTTTTAAAACAGTTTAAAGCATTTGGCGATGTTGACCGTGTCAATAAGCAAAAAGATAAGGCCTGGCTGAGGAGTTTTCGTGAAAAACCCGATGCAAGGGTTTTTACTGTAGGTTATTTCTCATTAGTGAAAATTGATGAATACGATCCACGAGCTGCATCTTTTGCGGGAAGAGCAGAATGGAGAAGTATTAAGGAGATACCAAGCCTAGCTTTTGATCACAACTTAATTTTGACCGAGGCGCTCAAACACCTAAAATCTGATTTGGAGCTGAAAGATTTGGCATTTGAGTTATTACCGGACAAGTTCACATTGAGTCAACTGCAACGGGTTCATGAGGTAGTTCTTGAAAAAGAACTTGATAAACGAAATTTTAGAAAGAAGTTGAAAGCCATAAAAGGTATTCACGCACTTGAGGAGAAGCAGAAAGGGGTAGACCACAAACCCGCCATGCTTTATCGTTTTCAGAAGGAATAATCAGGCAAAGAATATCATTCAAAGACGACTCTCTGCTTTTCTGGAGCCCTTTCTCACTCCCAAACTATTAGTTTACTGACTCTTGAGCCGTGATCTGACTGCAGATAGGCGGAGTATATTCCAGGGCTTAGAACTAAGTTAAGCTTATTGATTCCTTCACTGAAAGCCGATTGAAAACATTGCTTGCCACTCATGTCGGTAATCTTGACTTCACCATCACTTTGAGAGCTTATATTAAGTTCATGCTTTAGGGGATTATGCGAAATTTTCAAGGACTTTTCTGTTTCAGGAGAAGTACTGGAAGTTAGCACTGGCTTCCACATTTCAAAAATCGGTAAAGCTCCAGCTCGTTGTTGGCAAGAATCATAAACCAAGCTAAATCTAAGTGTATCGTTTTGAATGTTGAATGTAAAAACTCCTGTGTCGTTTAATCCACAAACGTTGGCATAACCATAGGTATCCTGTATCCTTGATATATAATGTATCAGAAGATTCATTAAACCAAGAAACAATGGGGTTGTCGCCGTTGGAGTCGATCATTCTGACTGTATCAGTTTCAAAAATATAGTCTACCACTTCCATAAGGCCAGAATTAAAAAATTTCCATTCGGTATTCTGAAGTGACTGCGATATTGAAATTAGAGAACAGAGGCTGAAAAGAAAGCTAAAGGCTAAGTTATACATCGGGTCTAGTTTTAAATTCTAAAAATCCAGCACTTTTCGGCCACATGAAAGGTCTATGAGCGTTTGACTTTTCACATATGTATGTGAAGGTAAGCATTAATTATTGATGTTAACCCCACTTAAGCATCATGGTTTCAGTACTTTTCGTCGTTTCAAAATGCGCATTAAGCATCCAAGCTGAGTGCTTTCGGTGGAAGGTTTCTCCCTTATTTTCCACATGCTGTAAATATCTTTCTTGTGGCTGATCGCTTTGTCCAACATAGAATTTGTTGGCTTCACTAGAATAAAGGATATAGACGTAATACATCACAAAAAAAGCCTTCCCGATGTGGGGAAGGCTTTTGCTCCTCAGCCTGGACTCGAACCAGGGACCCTCTGATTAACAGTCAGATGCTCTAACCAACTGAGCTACTGAGGAATATTTCTTTTCCTCCGACCCTCTGATTAATCCCGCATGTGCGGGACTCAACCAACTGAGCCATTGAGGAGTTTTTTCCTCCGACCCTCTGATTAATCCCGCAAGTGCGGGACTCAAGCAACTGAGTCATTAAGGAATATTTGCTCCTCAAATTTGAGCTTGCAATTATACAAAAATAGCATTGATATAAAATTAACTTTGCCGGCAAATTTTTTTCATGAGTTTACTTACAGTTGGAACCGTAGCATTTGATGCAATAGAAACCCCATTTGGCAAGACCGATAAAACCATCGGTGGAGCAGCAACATATATTTCGTTAGCGGCGTCTTATTTTACCAAGGAGATTGATTTGATCTCAACGATTGGCGGAGACTTTCCTCAAGACTTTATTGATGGCCTAAACAATAGAGGAATCGGTACGGAAGGTTTACAAATTTTCAAAGACCGTGATTCCTTCTTCTGGTCAGGTAAGTATTACAACGACATGAACACACGAGACACTTTAGCCACAGAGCTTAATGTGCTCGCAGACTTTGAGCCAAAAGTTCCGGCTTCTGCAAAAAATGCTGAATTCTTGATGCTCGGTAATCTCACTCCAGCAGTTCAAGCTAGCGTGATCGATCAAATGGAAAACCGTCCTCAATTGGTGGCAATGGATACCATGAATTTTTGGATGGAAACCGCAATGGACGATCTCAAAGAAATGATTGCGAAAGTTGATGTGCTGCTGATAAATGACGAAGAAGCACGACAACTATCTAATGAGTACTCTCTAGTAGTTGCTGCGGAAAAAATCCTAGCAATGGGGCCTAAATTTTTAGTAATCAAAAAAGGAGAGCACGGCGCCCTATTGTTCAATTCTGATAAGCAAGTGTTTTTTGCCCCTGCATTGCCTTTAGAAGAGGTATTTGATCCAACTGGTGCTGGTGATACCTTCGCAGGAGGGTTTATGGGTTACTTGGCCCAATCGAAAGACATTTCATTCGACAATATGAAGCGTGCTGTGATCTACGGATCAGCAATGGCCTCATTTTGTGTTGAGAAATTCGGAACGGATCGTTTGATTGAACTTACAGATTCAGAAATTGATGAAAGGGTTCAGGAATTTGTTGACCTAGTACAATTCGAGATTTCTCTCGTTTAGTTAGCCATCATGTTAGCCAATTGAAGGAGCTTAGCTTCTTCAAATTTTCCAGCCATTGCTTGGAATCCGATAGGAAGCTCATTTCCTTTTCTTTTCATCGGAATGCTAATCGCAGGAAGTCCTGCAAGATTAGCTTGTACCGTGAAAATGTCTTCCAAATACATAGCAATAGGATCCTTTATCCCTCCAATTTCGAAAGCGGAGTGAGGTGTTGTAGGGCCTATGATAAAATCAAACTCACTGAGGCTTTGCAGGCTATGCTCCTGAATAAGACGGCGAACTTTTTGAGCCTTTGTATAATAAGCATCATAAAATCCTGCGCTCAAAACAAAACACCCCAACATGATTCGACGTTTTACTTCTTTGCCAAATCCTTCAGTTCGAGACTTAATATAAGTAGAGTCTACACCTTGTGCTTCTTCACTTCGATATCCATAACGCATGCCATCGAACCTCGAAAGGTTGCTCGAAGCTTCTGCGTTTGAAAGCACATTGTAAGTGGGCACTAGGTAGTCTAAATAAGGAAAGTCGATTTCTTTTACACTATGACCTTGGGTCTTCAGCTTTTCAACTTCTTCTAAAAAAAGAGCCTTTGCATCCGCGTCGATTTGCTCGCTTTCTATGGCAGACTTATAATATGCAAATTCGAAAACTTGCTCCTTCTTCATTTCTTCAGAGTAAGAATGAACTCTTTGTTTCGATGAAGTGGCGTCCATGGTATCTGGACCTGCAATAACTTCTAAAACTTTGGCAGCATCTTCAGCACTATGACTAAATGGTCCGATTTGGTCCATTGAAGAAGCATAGGCAATTAAGCCATACCTACTCACCCTGCCATAGCTCGGCTTAAGTCCGTAAACTCCACAAAACGAGGCGGGCTGACGTATAGAGCCACCTGTATCAGAGCCTAAAGAAACCAAACACATGTTGGCTGCAACTGCTGCGGCAGAACCTCCAGAAGAACCTCCGGGAACACGACTTGGATCGTGAGGGTTTTTGACTGCGCCATAAAATGAATGCTCGTTAGAACTCCCCATGGCAAACTCGTCGCAATTCAATCTCCCAATTATAATGGCGTCTTCATGAAGTAAACGTTGAACTGCAGTGGCTGAATAGCTAGACTCAAATCCACCTAATATTTTCGAAGAGGCTGTAAGCCCATGGCCTTCGTATGCGATGTTATCTTTTAAGCCAATGACCATACCTGCTAGCTTTCCTGCAGTGCCATCAGCTATTTTCTGATCGATTTGTTCAGCTTGAGCTAGGGATTCTTCAGCATATACTTCAAGAAAAATGTTCAGGTCTTTTCCTTGATCAACGTTCTGAAGATATGCTTCAAGCAGTGATTCAAGCGAGTATTTTCCGGAAGCAATAGCGCTTAGGGTCTCCTCATGAGACTTTGGGAATTCAAAAGAAGCCATGTCCTTAAGACTTTTCTTCTTTCTTTTTATCGTCGTTGTTGCCGTTGGTAGCGTCTTTAAATTCGCTAATACCTTTTCCTAAACCTCTCATGAGTTCAGGAATTTTTCTGCCACCAAACAATAACAATACAACTAAAACTATCAGCACAATTTGCCAAGGACCTATACCACCCATTTTGATTCATTAAAAGAACGCTGCGAAATTACTAAATAAAACATTGCTAGAAAGGGCTAAAAACAAGCCTATGCAGAGGCGCTAAAAAAGATTGAATAAAAGCTTTTACCACTGAGTATATTTCCATACTTTTGCCGTCGATTTTGGAGTAAGAATAATGACCAGAAATTTAACAGCGAAAAAAGCACGCAACTCAAAGATTTTCAGAATTTTTCTCGTGTTGATGTTTGCTTTTAGCATGAGTCAAAATTTGACCGCTTCTGATGCCTCTTCAGAAGGAGAATTCAATCCAGGAGAAATTATAATGCATCACATCATGGATGCGCATGAAATTCATATCATGGATGGAGCGCACTTTCCATTGCCTGTAATCGTAAAAGCTCCAAATGCTTTCGAGCTATTTTCATACAGCAAGTTTGAGCAGGTAGAAGGTGAGTCTTACAAGACTTATACAAGTCCTTCAAGCAATAATACCTATTTATATGAACACGGACATATATATATGGCCAATGAAGAAGGTGGAATTAGTATGGACGAAGAGGGTGCTATCAGCAATGCCGCTCCTTATGATCTTAGTATCACCAAAAACGTAGTAGGGCTTTTCAGTGCAATGATTATCATGCTACTTGTATTTATTAGTGTAGCAAGAACTTATGCAAGAAGAAAAGGAGAAGCTCCTAAAGGACTTCAGTCATGGGTTGAACCTTTGATTGTATTTATAAGAGACGATGTAGCTAAGCCTTCTATTGGTCATGGTTATGAGCGCTTCATGCCATTCTTATTAACGATATTCTTTTTCATCTGGTTTGCCAATATGCTTGGCTTAATCCCTTTCCTTGGAGGAATGAATGTGACAGGAAACATTGCCGTTACTGCGGTACTTGCGGTCTTCACTTTCATCATTACCACCATTAACGGAAACAAAGGATACTGGATGCACATCATTTTACCTCCAGGAGTTCCGATTTGGCTTCTTCCACTCATGTGGCCAATTGAAATCTTTGGAGTGTTTATTAAGCCGATTGTACTTTGCTTGCGTTTGTTTGCGAACATCACAGCCGGACACATTATTATCCTTTCGTTCACCATGTTGATCTTCATTTTCGCTAATAGCAGCGGAGTGGGAGTTGCCTACGGAGTGTCGATTGGAACGCTGATCTTCAGCGTATTTATGAACGTATTGGAATTACTTGTTGCATTTCTTCAAGCTTACGTATTTACATTGCTTTCGGCATTGTACTTCGGACAGGCTACGGAGGAAGCACATTAAGATTAATTGTTTAACCATTATATAGTAACATTATGTCTTTACTAACAATTCTTTTAGACGCAGCAATCGGAATTATGGGTGCCGGAATCGGTGCTGGTATTGCTGCCTTAGGTGCAGGTGTGGGTATTGGTCGTATCGGGGGTTCTGCTCTTGAAGCCATGGCTCGTCAACCTGAGTCTACAGGAGATATTAGAGCAAACATGATCGTAGCTGCTGCCCTTGTTGAAGGTGCGGTATTCTTCGCTATTGTACTTTGTCTTCTTGTAGTACTTGCCTAAACAAGCTTGATGCAAGTTCCTGCGGTTGGCAGGAACTTGCTTCTTTTAATTTTAGATAAAGACTTAAAAAGAACAAAATGGGATTAGTAACACCAGGTATTGGATTAGTTTTTTGGACGACCTTATCGTTTTTGATCGTCCTTTTCTTGCTTCGCAAATTGGCATGGAAGCCGATTCTTGAAACTTTGAAGGAACGTGACGACTCTATCGATCAAGCATTAAAGAGTGCTGAAGAGGCTAAAAGCGAAATTGAGAAGCTTCAAGCAAGCAACGACGAACTATTGAAAGAAGCACGTAACGAACGTGATCGTATTCTTAAAGAAGCGCGTGAGACCAAAGATCAAATGGTTAACGAAGCTAAAGCCAAAGCAAAGTCAGAAGCTGACAAAATGATTTCTGGAGCTCGTGAAGCTATCGAAACAGAAAAGATGGCTGCTATTGCTGAACTGAAAACAGAGGTAGCAAACATGTCGATTCAGATTGCTGAACAACTTCTTCGCAAAGAGCTATCAGAAGCATCGAAGCAAAAAGAACTAGTTGAGAAACTTTTAGAAGAATTTAAAGCCTAAGTCATGTTAGTGAACAAGGTTTCTTCAAGATACGCCAAATCACTAATCTCACTTGCTATGGAGCAAGGAGTATTGGAAAATGTGCGTCAAGACATGGAGGTCATAGCAAACATTTGCCTTGAAAGCAAAGAGCTAGTGGTTGTTCTTAAAAGCCCAGTGATTAAAGCACATAAAAAAGAGGCCATTCTAAAGGCAATCTTTGGTGCTACACTGAGTAAAATGACCAATGCCTTTATCGACATTCTAGTTCGAAAAGGAAGAGAACGTCATTTGCCAGGTATTGCCCAAGCATTTGTTGAGCAGTACGACCGTCAAAAAGGAATTGCCAAAGCAGACATCACAACGGCTGTTGCTATGGATGATGAAACAAGAGCGGCAATGAAAGACTTGGTTTCCAGCATGGGAAATCACAACGAAATTGTTCTCAACGAAAAAGTGAACGAAGTAATCATCGGTGGCTTTATCGCTCGTTTAGACGATAAACAAGTTGATGCTTCAGTAACACGTCGTTTAGAAGAGCTGAAGAAAGAATTGAACGAAAACCCATATATCGCAGAATTTTAAATTAGAAAAAGATGCCAGAAGTTAAACCAGCAGAAGTATCAGCGATACTACGTGAGCAACTCGCGGGAGTGAAAACAGAAGCTGAACTAGAAGAGGTAGGAACGGTACTTCAAGTAGGAGACGGAATTGCTCGTATCTATGGATTAAATAATATCCAATCGGGTGAATTGATCGAGTTCCATACTGGGCTTAGAGGAATTGCATTGAACCTTGAAGAAGATAACGTTGGAGCAGTATTACTTGGAAGCTCAAACGATATTAAAGAAGGTGATACTGTAAAAAGAACTGGACAAATTTCTTCTATTCCAGTAGGAGAAGGTGTTGTTGGAAGAGTTGTGGATACACTCGGAACTCCAATCGATGGAAAAGGTCCTATTGAAGGTGAAACTTTCCAAATGCCATTGGAGCGTAAAGCACCAGGGGTTATTTACCGTCAGCCGGTTAACGAACCACTTCAAACAGGAATTAAAGCGATTGACTCCATGATTCCAATCGGAAGAGGTCAGCGTGAGTTGATTATTGGTGACCGTCAAACAGGGAAAACTACTGTTGCGATTGATACCATTATCAATCAGAAAGAATTCTACGATGCTGGAGAACCAGTATACTGTATCTATGTTGCTTCTGGACAAAAAGGATCAACCGTTGCAGGAATCGTTAAAACATTAGAAGAGGCCGGAGCTATGGCTTACACTACAATTGTAGCAGCCAACGCCTCTGACCCTGCACCGATGCAGTTTTATGCACCTTTCGCAGGAGCAGCTATCGGAGAGTATTTTAGAGACACTGGTCGTCCAGCTTTGATCGTATTTGATGACTTGTCGAAACAAGCCGTTGCTTACCGTGAGGTTTCTTTGCTACTTCGTCGTCCTCCAGGACGTGAGGCATACCCAGGGGATGTATTCTATCTTCACTCAAGATTACTCGAACGTGCAGCCAAAGTCAACAACAACGACGAGATCGCAGCGCAAATGAACGATCTTCCAGAAGCACTGAAAGGAAAAGTAAAAGGTGGAGGTTCTTTAACAGCACTTCCAATTATTGAGACGCAAGCAGGAGACGTTTCTGCCTATATCCCAACCAACGTAATTTCGATTACAGATGGACAGATTTTCTTGGAGTCTGACTTATTCCTTTCAGGAGTTCGTCCGGCGATTAACGTAGGTATTTCGGTATCTCGTGTTGGGGGTTCTGCTCAGATTAAGTCGATGAAGAAAGTATCAGGTACCTTGAAGCTTGACCAAGCTCAGTATCGTGAACTAGAAGCTTTCGCGAAATTTGGATCTGATCTTGATGCGGCTACCAAAGCGGTACTTGACAAGGGTGCTCGTAACGTTGAAATCTTGAAGCAAGCTGAAAACTCGCCATTAACAGTGGAAGAGCAGATTGTGATTGTTTACTGTGGAACAAAGAACTTGATTCGTAAGGTTCCTGTGAACATGGTAAAAAAGTTTGAAAGAGAAATTCTTGACTTAATGAAAGCTCAGCACAAAGATGTGTTGGAGTCATTGAAAGCAGGAAAACTTACAGAACAAGCTACCGATACAATCGAAAAAGTTTGTGCTGATCTAGTTAAGAACTACGAATAGGTTAAAGTTATGCCGAACTTAAAAGAGGTACGGAATAGAATTCAGTCAGTAAACAGTACGCGACAAATCACTTCAGCGATGAAGATGGTGTCGGCGGCTAAACTGAAAAGAGCGCAGGATGCGATTGTAAAGTTGCGTCCTTACTCTGCGAAGTTGACTGAAATCATGAATAACCTTTCCGGTAATCTGGATGAAATCGGCGGTGCTTTTTCTGAGAAGCGTGATGCGGAGCGCATTTTAATTATTGCAGTAAACTCCAATAGAGGATTGTGCGGTGGTTTTAATGCGAATGTGATTAAGGCCATTCGTAAGCTGATTAGCGACGACTTTGTTTCTGCCAAGGAGATAAAAGTCTTGAGTATTGGTAAAAAGGCTTTCGACACCTACAAGAAAACTAAACATCACATAGCTGAAGGAGAATTATCAGGAGAACATTTTAAGGTCTACGATGATTTGAACTACGAGAATGTAAGTGCAATTTCAGATAGAGTTTTGGGCGCCTTTGAACGTAAAGAATTTGATCGTGTGATGGTGGTTTACAATCAGTTCAAAAACGCGGCGACACAAATCATTCAAACCGAACAACTTCTTCCAGTTGAAATGGAAGCTAGCGAAGAAACGAATGACAGCTTAGACTTTATTTTTGAGCCAGATAAGGCAGAGATCATTACGAACTTATTGCCTAAAGCGCTAAAAAACCAGGTTTACAAGGCGGTTTTAGACTCTCATGCCTCAGAGCATGGAGCGAGAATGACGGCAATGCACAAAGCAACTGATAATGCTTCTGACTTGCTATACGAGCTCAAGTTGAGCTATAACAAAGCACGTCAGGCAGCGATTACCACAGAAATCTTAGAGATTGTTGCAGGAGCTGAAGCCCTTGATGGCTAGTTTAAAGAACAAATGAATTGAAAAGGCGATGCTTATAGTGTCGCCTTTTTTGTTCTAAAGTATTGGAAAAGTAGCAATGGGCATAGAACGATTAGGGCTCATGCCGAATCAGATAAGCTGGGCCACTTATCAACTGAAAGATCCAGTGTTTCATAAAAATAAACGGACGTATCTGTTGAAGTAGCTATAAAATATCGAACATTATATTTTCCTTCCCATAGATCAATGCTCGCGAATCTCTCCTCTTTATTAGTTAGAGTTCTTGTCCGAATTCCATTTTGATGTTCGAAATCTACATGCATGGTTTCATCGATAAAATTTTGAGACCAATTCTGAATAGTTAGAAGTAATGTGCCTCCTCTTACAATTCTAAGTTCAACAAATTGGTCAACACCTGGTGAAATGTCAACTCGATCCATAGTTCCATTCGGGTCATTTCTGTCTAGACTCAGAGTCACAAAACCATCTATTCCACCTTGATAGTCAAACTCAATTTGATAGTCACGGTTTTTGTGTGCTTCAAAATCGAAATACACCATTCCTTCGACGTCACTTAGTTTTCGATCAATAACCGAAACTGAGGTGCTTGATAGGCTTGAGGCTATTTCTTTCAGAATAACTGGATGACCTTCGAGTGGTTCGTGCAACGATACATTTTCAACGTAAACTTGTAATGTGGCGTCTTTGTAGTTGAGTTTGCTGCAGGAAGTAAGCAAAAGAACAAACAAATGTCCTTGTATGTCAACAGTGTCCCTTAAAATTGCTTTGCCATTAACATCTAATAAGGCCTTTGGGTTATTAGTTCCAAGGCCAACTTTGCCAGAGTTCGGGAGTCTATTCTGAGCTTTTGAGGCAAAAGAAAGGCATAGGAATATAAGTAAGGTTGATAATTGAGGTTTGATCATAATTCAAATAACTTTCCTGCAATTTGAGTAAAAAAAACCAAGTTCCAAAATTAAATTTATCCTAACTAATCTCAACAGCCATGATTTAGACATTCCTTTAAAAGCGCTTTAGCAACCTTTTCACGCTATCTTTGTTTCCCGGATATGAGCATCAAAGCCAAAGAACAAGAGCTACTCGAAGAGTTCGCCATTTTTGACAATTGGATGGACAAGTATGAGTACATCATTGATCTTGGAAAAGAGCTTCAAGCCATACCCGAAAGTCAAAAGACTGAGGAAAACTTGGTGCGAGGCTGTCAATCAAAAGTTTGGTTAAACGCCGGAACAGCGGATGGAAAGCTTAATTTCGAGGCTGATTCAGACGCAGTGATCACCAAGGGGATTATCGCAGTGCTAATTCGAGTGATGAATGGAGAAGAACCTGCAGAAGTTGCTAAATCAGACTTTGAGTTTATCGATGCCATCGGCTTAAAGGAACATTTAAGTCCGAATAGAGCGAATGGATTAGTGAGCATGGTGAAAAAAATGAAGGCATATGCCATCGGCTTAAGCCTAAATCAAGCATAATGGAAGTAGACAAAAAAGCATTGGAGAAAAAAGTGATTGAGGTGCTCAAAACATGCTACGATCCTGAAATTCCTATCGACATTTATGAGCTCGGATTAATATACGAGGTCAAGGTTGATGATGAAGCCAAAGTAGCCGTAGAAATGACACTTACTTCACCAAGTTGCCCTGTGGCAGAAAGCCTTCCAGTGGAAGTGGAAGACAAAGTAAAAGAGGCTAAAGGGGTGAGCGATGCGAAGGTGAATATCACCTTTGACCCACCTTGGGACAAATCAATGATGAGCGAAGAAGCTTTGCTCGAACTAGGGTTTATGTAATGAGCACCGAGCCTGGAGAAATCGTAAACAGAGTGGATCGAATGGGTGTAGAAACCATTGATCTCGAGCTGTATTTCCCAGAAGGTGAGCGCGTAGTCTACGATATCAAAAACGACCTTTGGCAAGGTTTAGCCCTCAAGGAAAAAGACTTTCGAGAACATATAAAGACAAACAATTGGGAAGTCTATAAGGATCAGCATGTGGCCATTGTATGCGGTGCTGATGCTATTGTTCCAACATGGGCCTATATGCTCTTGGCAACCGCCCTAAAAGCTCATGCAAGTACTGTTGTTTTTGGTGACCTAGAGACTCTAGAGAATCAACTCTTCATGCAATCACTTACCAAGTTGAAGCTTGAAGATTACCGAGATAAGCGAGTGGTGATTAAAGGATGCGGTGAACGAGCCATTTCTGATTCCGTTTTTGTAGAGCTGACATTGCGACTTGAAGGCCTTGCAAAAGCCATAATGTATGGCGAACCTTGTAGTACCGTTCCGGTATATCGCAAGCCACGCTAAAAGCTTATTATCTTTCTGCCATGAAGCACATTTTTACCCTGATCAGCGCTCTTGTTTTTGTGAGCTGCTGTTTCGCACAACCTTTTGAGCGTTTTCGTCAAAATCAAAGCTATGATCACCTTTCCTTAATCAAGGAATATCAAAAGCTCGATGAACAATTTGAAGAAGCGAAACTCATAAGCATTGGCAAATCTGATATGGGCAAAGACCTGCATGTTTTCCTTATCAATGCCGACAAAAATTTCAACTTCAAAGAAATTTCTAAAGGGGAAAAAACAGTCGTGCTCATCAATAACGCGATTCACCCTGGAGAACCATGTGGGGTTGATGCGAGTTTAAAGTTGTCGTGGCAACTACTAAGTGAAAAATCCAAATGGTCGAAAGATTTGGTAATAGCCATCATCCCAATGTATAATGTAGGAGGAGGATTAAACCGTGCTTGCTGCAGTAGGGCCAACCAAAACGGACCAGAAGAGGCAGGTTTTCGTGGTAATGCCAGGAACCTTGATTTGAACAGGGATTTCATCAAAGCAGATGCGAAGAACACCTGGGCATTTCAAAGTTTGTATCAAGCAATTGATCCTGATGTTTTTGTTGATACGCACACTTCTAATGGTGCTGATTACCCTTATATCATGACCCTCATTGCAACACAACATAACAAGTTGCACCCGATGCTCGGAAGCTACCAGAAGAAGTATTTCGAACCTGGACTTTACATGAAAATGAATAAGAAAGGTTATGATTTGAGTCCTTATGTGCATACCCTAAACTCAGTTCCTGATAGTGGGATATTTGAGTATCTAGAAACCCCTCGCTATTCAACTGGCTATACTGCCCAATTTCACAGCTTCGGTTTCGTAACAGAGGCGCACATGTTAAAGAGCTTCGAAGAGCGTGTACTCTCTAACTATCATATGCTGATGAGTATCCTAGAGTTCAGTGCCGAGAATGGAAGCAAAATTCAAATGCTTCGCAATGCCGCGCGTCAGAACAGCAATACTCAAAAACTATTTCCAATGCAATTCGAGTTGGATAAGTCAGAGTCTAAGGAGCTTAATTTTAAAGGATACGCAGCAAAGTATAAAAAGAGTGAGATTACTGGAGAGGACAGGCTTTACTACGAGCCTTCGGAACCCTATGAAAAGAAGATTCCTTTTTATGATACCTACAAAGCAAAAAAGGAAATATATACACCCTATGCCTATATCATCCCTCAAGTTTGGTCTGAAGTCATCAAGCGATTAAAGCACAATGGCGTACAGTATTTTGAATTTCGCAGCGATACAAGTTTCATGGCTGAAGTGTATTATATCGAGGACTATAAAACAGTTAAGCGTCCTTACGAAGGTCATTACCTTCATTATGATGTGAACTTGAGAAAAGACACTCAGTTAGTTAAAGTTTATACCGGAGATATTTTGATTCCGACCTATCAAAACAGGAAAAGATTTATGGTCGAAGTGCTGGAGCCAGAGGCGGCAGATTCTTATTTCGCATGGAATTTCTTTGATGAAATATTGCAACAAAAAGAGTGGTATTCGGCCTATGTATTTGAAGATCGAGCAGTAGAATTACTAGCTAAAGACCCAAAGCTTAAAGCAGATTTTGAAGCAAAAAAGAAGGAAGATCCAGATTTTGCAAAAGATGCCCGGGCGCAGCTATCCTATATCTATAAGCGATCGAGCTATTATGAGAACAGCCATTTGCGTTATCCGGTGTACCGAATGCACTAATGTTGAGCCCAAGCTAGACTTGCCAGAGAAACCTTGACCTTTTGTTTCTGATTTAAACCCCAAACACAACTTTCGATTGTTGATCCAGTAGTAACCACATCGTCAACGAGCAGAACCTTTGAATACTCAAAAGTGACAGCTTCATCCAGCTGGAAATTATTCTCGACATTAACCCAACGTTGGTAGGCAGTTTTATTAGTTTGCGATTCGTTATTCAACACCCGTTTAAGCTTTTGAACCTGAGGAATGTTCAGACAAGAAGCAATGCCCGAGCCTAAAAGTGAGGCTTGATTGTAACCTCGTTTTTTCTGTTTTTTAGGATGAAGAGGAACTGGAACAACACATTCTACATCGTGGTACCTACCTGATTTTAAAATCGCTTCGCCTATACAATTTCCAAGGTAGATAGCAATCTGTTTATTCCCTCGGTATTTAAATTCATGAATCAATTTTTCAACCTTGGTTTTTGGCCGAAACAGATACAATGCCATGGCTTCTTCCAAATCAACCCTGCCATTAAAGAGCCTCATCACCGGGTTGAGATGTTGGTTTTCAAAATGACTTCTAGGCAATGAGTGAAAGCAAGTATGACATAATTCCTGCTCATGATTTAAGAGTTTCCTTTCGCAAGTGAGGCAATGATCTGGATAGAAGAGCTGAAGCAAATCGTGAATCATAAGACCAAATTCGATCAGGATTCATGAATAGCATGGTAGGAATTCAAATGCAATTATGACAAAGCAGCCCCATTCGAATTATTCTTATGATATGAACAAAAGGTTCTTCATCATCCAATCAGGGCATACAAGAAATCGGAATCAAAGCGTTTAACTTTGAACAAAACGAAATAAGATGACTGAAACTCGTCAAAATTCTGGGAAAGGCCTACTCTATGGAATTATTGTAATTCTACTATTGGGTAATATCGGATTAGCATGGCTGTACATGCAGGAAAAGGACAACTACACCGTTGCCATTGAAGAGAAAGGAATACTCGATGATCAGAAGAAAGAATTAGAAGCCGAATTGGAGGATATGTACACCCAATATGAGGGGATGAAAACAGCGAACGACACGCTGAATTCTCAACTGGCAGAGCAGCAGGAAAAGATTCAAGAGCTGCTTACCAAGGCAAAAAACAACAACTGGACGATGTACAAACTGCGCAAGGAAACCGAAACTTTGCGTGACATCATGAAGGGATATTTAAAAACTATTGATTCATTAAACACGGCGAATATTCAGCTTACGGCTGAAAAGCAAATGGTCACTCTGAAGTTACAAAAGGAAATAAAAAAGACTGATGAGTTAAGCGAGCAAAACACAGAACTTTCTGAAAAAGTAAAAATTGGAGAGCGTATACAAGCACAAGATATTTTTGCCGCTGCCTTAAAGCAACGAAAGAACAATACGCATAGAGAAACTGATCGTGCAAGTAGAACTTACATGCTGAAGGCTTGCCTTACTCTCGAAAAGAACGACCTAACCCCGAAAGGAAAGATGATGGTTTATGCTCGAATCATCGGACCAAATGGAAAGGTAGTTTGTCTTGAAGAATCGGAAGACAACATGTTCGAATTTGAAGGTGTAAAAGGACTTTACTCCGTTAAGAAAGAAGTTGACTACCAGGGTCAAGACGTCGACGTGTGTATGTATTGGACTTATAAAGAGCTTGCGGAAGTTGCCTCAGGGACCTATGAAGTTTATATGTATGCCAAGAACTATGAGTTGGGAAAAACTTCCTTTACACTCAAATAACTAGAAGAAGGCTCTCAATTGTACGCCACCAGCGTGGATTGCCTGGCGTTCTTCAGCAATCCGACCATTGTAATTTAAGTTCAGCTGGAGGTTATTGGCTAAGTTTTGCTGAATGGTCACCCCCCAAGTCAAGTTTTGTCCATTTTGCAATCCTTCGAGCATTTCGAATGCAAGCGCACTATTTCCTTGTCCGTTATAATCAATGAGCAGGTAGTTGAGCTCTGCTACAATTGTACCTTTTCCAACGATGTTATAGGCATATTCTACACCCGCTTTTCGAATGATGGCTAGTTCGTTGCCGAGTTCTTGCTGATTGCGTTTTTCAGTGTAAGCAGTCAATATACTTAGCCTTACTTTTTTGCCACTTTGAATGATGAGCTTTGGAGCTATACTCTGGTAATCGATGTCGAAATTCCTGGCTTGAAAAACTTCCGATGTATTGGCTTTCTCACCTTGTTGCGCTTTGAGGTTGATTTGATAAAACAGACCAATATTCCATCGCAAGTTGAACTCATAAAGGAGGTTATTTCGAGCTTCAAAACCATTTACAAGCAAGTTCCGGTTCCTCAAATCTTGGTAGGTAAAATCTGCTCCGAACTTAGGGTGCGTTCGATTGAAATAAAAGGTATTTCGAAAGGCAGAATTTATGGTAATCAAATTCGAGTCGGCTATCTCTAGAGGCAGTGGATTAAAGCGTTGGGCTATGTCTACTTCATTGGTTTTGCGTTCAGTTCGAAAGGATAACTGATCAGAAAAGCGGCTCATAAACTTCTTAAGGCCTTTTTTCTTGCTCCAAAGAACATCTGGTCTGATATTGATGCTCTGATTAAATTGATTGCCAAAAACTTTCACATAGTCTTGGCTAGGAGTGAATACTCTAATGAAGGAAGCTTGATCGGTAAACTGAGCAATTTCAAATTCATCAAGCTCTTGCAGCCCATTGTCATTATAGTCGTTCCAATAGTATATTCCTTGTCCAGTTGGAACCTGAATGTAACTAAACTCTTGTCGGGCTTCAAGCCCAGAACCCACTTCGATAAAAGAGGTAGAAGTAATACTTCCTTTAAACAACTTGAAACTATATTCCCAGCGACTGCTAAGTGTTTGGTCAGGTTCTTGGCCGCTGAGCTCTGAGTTCAACACGCTTAATTCTCGGTAGGTGTTTTTGCTTCTCAGCTTTGAGTTTCTATTTTTAACTAAATCAAGATTTAGACCAACGGATTCAGCAAAAGTGCTGGTGCGCAAATCATTGCCCAAACTGTTTTTATCACGGCGCTGGATATAGAACAGCTTGTAGGCTGTTTTAGATTTCTTCGCATTACTGAGGTATACTTCCTTTTCCCAAAATTCGTAGGAGTCGCTTCGAAGGCTATCGGAACCCGGGAGAATCCTTTCGTTTTTTTCATAGTCATCTCGATAGCCTATGGCAATGGCCCCAAAATGACGTTCTAGTTTGGCTTTGTGCTTTTGAAATGCAGTGCTGCTCAAGAGTCCTTCGGTTGCGAGATAAGATCCAATGGCATCAATTCGCCAAGCGGCCTTATTGTACTTGATTAATCCTTCAGCTCGAAGCCCATTATAGTCTTGCGCATGAAGGAAGGCGCCCAAGTTAATGCGTGCATCAAGCACCTTCTTTTCCTCTAACTTGATCCCTGTGCTAATCAGTTGTTGGTCAGCCTCAATATCTACCCCTCGCAAATCCCAGTTTCTGTAGAATTCAGCTTCTCGAATTCGTTCGATTTCAGACAAGTTTCTATTCCAAAATTCGTAGGCACTGTAGAGTTCCATTTTAAGAGCAGATCGAAGCGTGTCGGCTTTTCGAAGAACCCGGGCATTGCTCAAAACTGCTCTAGCTCCATAGCCGAAATCGTCGCCTTCGTCTTTAGAAGAGAAGGTGTTAAGGTCGCGCTGACTGACCGTTCCTTCGAGCTTAAGTTCAGTGCGTTCACTCAACTGCAGCTTGGTGCCAGCGCTCGCCATTTGTCTCATTTTAGGAGTTGCAAGCCTCACTGTGGGCTCGAACCTTCCTTTCAATTCTCCCGTGATACTATCGGGAGCTATCCATTTATAAACGCGGCCATTCGCCAATCCTTCATCGAGGATGTAGTTCGCATTTCCTTGTCCAAGATCGGAAAAGCTCAATGAGTATTTTGCTTCAGAAGGGTCGGTAGAGAATACAAAAACGGAGTCGTAACCTAAACTGTCAACCAGTGCATAGAGGATAAGTGATTCTGAAAATTCCACTTCATTTATACCAGGGGCGAGTGCTGCATTAAGGTCGTCGCCAGCATTGCGAAGTACATTTCTTTGCAAATCGTTTAGCTCTTGCTGGAGGGGTTGATTTCTAGCATCTTGTTCTGAATAAACCTGAAAGAAATAGTCATGCTTTTTCCCTTTGTGATAATCTCCAGCCTGAATTAAAGAGCGTGCATAATTTCTGTCGGAATATTGAAACTCAACAACTATCCGTTTGTCTTTGGTGATGAATTGTTTAGCCGTAAAGCTCAATTCTGCCGTATTGTAATTGATAATGTAGTCGTTTTCCTGACCACGGGTTAGCAGCTTTCCATCAATGTATACCCGTTCCGTCCCACTCAACACCACGATAAACTGTTCTGCTTCTGCACCTTGCAGCCGATAGGGTCCTTGATTTCCTTCTATTCCTTGAATGACATTTCTTGAAAATTTACCTCTAGAAACAGCAGCGGATACCTCCACGTGATGACCTTTTCGCAAGCTGTCAACCTTATTCAGGTCTTGGCCAAGGTAGGTTTTGAAGTTCAATCCCTGAGCTCTTTTGAGATACCTTAAAAAATGAGAGCCTTGCGATTTGATTTGAAAGTCACCAGCTGTAAGGGAGTTGTTGCGATTATAGATTTGAATGTAGACTTGATCAAAATCTTGGAGTTGCTGAGTATTCCCATCTGGTTGTATTGGAATGTTCTCGTCGGAAATCGCTGCACGAATAAAGAGCTCATCACTTAGTCGCCCATCTAGTTGCAGGTTCAAATTTGAATTTACCGACAGGCTTTGGTTGTTTCCGAGTGTTATTCCTCTTGAGATACTTCCGGATTTACTCAATTCAGAATTTTGAAAAATGCTGTTTTGTTTTGGCTTAACCGTGTATAAGAATGGGTTTGCAACGCTCGTATTTTCAGATTGGATGATGTTGAGCTTTTTATTCGAAGACTTTTCAGTGAACAGAAAAGGGAAACATTCGTAACGTGCTTGGAAACTTCCAGACTTCCCCAGGACTATTTGAGATCGAAAAGGCAAAAGTTGGTAACTCGAGTCGGGGACGATTTTGCCGGACTCTAGGAGTTTAAAGCTTGAAGAAACGATGCTCAGGCTGTCGATGTCGAGTGTATCACCCTTCGCTCCTGAAAGCTTCTTCAGACGCTCAGTTTGCGCTTGACCGGCAAAGGAAACCAAGAGCAAAAGCATGCAAACAAGACTCGATCGGAAGAACATAATCCTTGCAAAGGAAAGCATAGAGAGGGGGCTGTGAATAATATTTTTCGATTTGCTTCAAGAGGCAGCTAACTTTGAAACGCAAAAACCCAAAATATCGTATGAGAATTTACTCCTATAATATCAATGGAGTGCGCGCTGCACTTAAGAAAGGTCTAATTGAATGGCTTGAAAAAGAAGCTCCTGATGTAATCTGTTTTCAAGAAATAAAAGCACAGGAAGATCAAATTCCAGTGGAGGAATTCGAGAAGATTGGGTATCATCATTATTGGTATCCTGCTGAAAAGAAGGGATATTCTGGGGTCGCTCTGCTTTCAAAACAAAAGCCCGACCGAGTTAAGTTGGGTTGTGGCATTGCGGAATACGATCGGGAAGGAAGAATCCTTCAAGCGGATTTCGGGGATATAACACTTCTGAGTTGCTATTTTCCTTCTGGTAGTTCAGGTGATGAGAGGCAAGCTTTTAAAATGAAATTTCTGAGTGACTTCGAAGAATATGCCTCGCAGCTTTCAAAGGAGCGACCCAAATTGATCATCAGCGGAGATGTGAATATATGTCATGAAGAAATCGACATTCACAACCCAAAAGGCTTAAAGAAGACCTCAGGGTTTTTGCCTGAAGAGCGTCAATGGGTGAGTAATTTTCTAGACCATGGTTATATTGATGCATTCAGACATATGAACAAGGAACCTGAGCATTATTCATGGTGGTCATACAGAGCCGGAGCACGTGCTAAAAATAAGGGATGGAGAATTGATTACAATTTCGTTTCCAAAGCCTTGGAGGGGAAAATTAGCCATGCCGCAATACATCCTGATGCTATGCATTCAGATCATTGTCCGGTGAGCGTCGAAATTAAGCTTTAACTATATCGAGAATAGATTCGAACATAAGCGCGCCATCGGTATTACCGAGGTTGCTATCAGCTGCTCTTTCAGGGTGGGGCATCATGCCAATAACATTGCGCTCTTTATTGCAAACGCCTGCAATATTTAATGAAGACCCATTTGGGTTGGATGCATCGTCAACATACCCAAGGGAGTCACAATATTGAAAAATGATTTGATCGTTGTCTTCTAGAGACTTTAAGCTTTCATCTGAAGCGTAGTAACGACCTTCTGCATGAGCAATTGGAATCCTAAGAACTTGAGATTCTCTCAAACCTCTGCTTACCAACGAATTTGTTGATTTCGTTTTTAGGTAAACATTCTCACAAATGAATTTCTGAGATGAATTGTGAAGCAAAGCACCAGGTACAAGGTGTGATTCAGCAAGGATTTGAAAACCGTTGCAAATCCCCATCACATAACCACCTTTTTTTGCGTGAGCTACCACCTCGTTCATGATTGGAGAAAACCGTGCAATCGCTCCGCTTCTTAAATAATCACCGTATGAAAACCCGCCTGGCAACACAACAAAATCAACCCCCTTAAGGTCGTGGTCTTTGTGCCATAAGCGTTCTACTTTCTGACCCATCGTGCTCTCTAGCACATAAATCATGTCTTGGTCACAATTTGATCCGGGGAAAGTAACTACTCCAAATTTCATTTCTTCAGGCTTTATGCAAAAGTATTTATTCGAGTGATTTATACACCCATGAATAAGTCTCTATAATTTAAAAAAACCAACACTGCAATTAACAATAGATTCGATAGCCAAGCGCGGCGTATTGCCAATAAAAAGTTTGTAAGGTACCAAGCAAGGGGGATGCTTAAAAATAGGAAGCTACTGCTATAGGATGCAGCTCCTTGGAAGAGAGCGAAAAAGCCCAAAACAGAAAATAGCAACAACATGCGAATACCTGATCTGATACTGACTTTGCTCTTTGCCATGGTTCGTAAGAAAGCAAGAAACCCAAGAATCAAGGTCGCAACAAATAATACGCTTGTCCATAAAAAGGGAGAAGAGAATTCAATGTCGGAACTGAGAAAGCCAGGCCATTGTTGAATCAAATAGTTCGCATCACTGAGGTAGTTTATTTCCAGCAGAAATAGCAAGGGCAAACTTGCAGAAGTGAGGTAGAGTATTACCAAGCGAAACCTTAGGCGAGCATAGTAGAGCATTCCTAGAGCTGGAAATATTAGGATGGGAGCACTAAAGGGATTTAGCATAATACTCAGACCTGCGATAAAGCCTGTATCGAAGAGCTTGCGGTCGCTGATTTTACCATCCTGAAAATGGTATACCAAATAAAGAAGGTAAAGGCACAGAAGCAAGGAGCCCAACTCTAAAAGGCCGGTTGAGCTAAAGTCTTTTGGTGCGATGTACAGAAGCAATAAGGAGCTCAGATAGGTGCGCTCCGAAAGCATTTGATGTTCGTGCACCAAGGTGTTGAAGAGGAGTGAAATCGCAAACAAGATTCCAAGACCGAAAAGAATTTTCCAGTTAAATATGCCCTGCGAAATACTGTAGGCAAGAGCAAGCGACACGAAAGCAATGATTAAAATGCTGAGTGATCTAGGAGTATTGCTACGGAGTAATTCTATCAAACTATTAGGCGTCTAGTAAGCACAAAAATTTTACTTTTGACTCAATCTACAAAGTAAAGAGATGTCTTGGACAGATTTCATATATGGATTAGGTGAATTTTTAACTTGGAGTTTCCAAGTTTTACCAGCCTTAGGAAATAACATGAATTGGTTAATTATCCTTGTAGGAGCTACTATGATGGCATGGTGGATTCGCAGAATGACAAAATATAACCAAGAAGCTGAGCAGAACAACACGCTTCCTTAGTCTTCTTCAAGAAGATCTAACCCAATATCTTTCCTGTAATACATTGAATCAAAGCGTATGCTTTGGGCAATTCTATATGCTTTATCACGCGCTTGGTTAATACATCTTCCGAAGGTTGTAACTGCGATTACGCGCCCTCCATTTGTTTTTAATTCTTCGTCTTCGAGTTTCGTTCCAGCGTGAAAGATTAAACCTTCCCTCACTTCATTTACTCCTCTGATTGCTTTCCCTTTCTGATAGGCCTCTGGATAACCACCGCTAACTAAAACTAAGGTCACAGCTGTACTTTCTTCTAGCTCAAGTTTAACCTCAGAGAGCTTTCCACTTGCAGCCTTAATGAATACATCTAAAAGGTCACTTTGAATTCTCGGAATCACCACTTCGGTTTCAGGGTCACCCATGCGGACATTGTATTCAATAACATAAGGTTCACCATGAACGCTCATTAAACCAAAGAATACAAACCCAACATATGGAAATCCTTCTTGGGCTATTCCATCAATACTTGGTTTAATAATACGCTCTTCAACTTTCTTCATGAAGCTTTTGTCGGCAAAAGGCACAGGGCTAACCGCTCCCATTCCTCCTGTGTTCAATCCTACATCACCTTCCCCGATGCGCTTATAATCTTTTGCCTCTGGCAGAATTACATAATCTTTACCATCTGTAATTGCGAATACAGATACTTCAATTCCGTCGAGAAATTCTTCAATAACGACCTTGGAGCTAGCAACTCCAAATTTGCCTGAGAACATTTCTTCAAGTTCTTTTTCTGCCTCTTCGACTTTGTCGAGAATGACCACACCTTTGCCAGCAGCAAGACCGTCTGCTTTCAGCACGTAGGGTGCTTGCAGCGTATGCAAGAATGCTTTGGCTTCTTGCAACTCGTGGGTGCTAAAAGTTGCGCTTCCAGCAGTTGGAATACCATAGCGGTTCATGAACGTTTTAGCATACGACTTGCTTCCTTCAAGAACTGCTCCGGCTGCTGATGGACCAATGATCATGAGATCATGCATGGCCTTTTCGCCTTTCAGAAAATCATAGATTCCATTAACGAGTGGGTCTTCAGGACCGACAACGAGCATATCGATTTTGTGATCCAGGATTGCCTTTGCGACAGCTTCAAAATCATTAATTGAAATCTCAAGTACTTTACCTTGATCGCTCGATCCTCCGTTTCCAGGAGCGATAAAAAGTTGTTTGAGTTTTCTACTTTGACGGATCTTCCAGCAAAGGGCATTTTCCCTTCCACCAGATCCTAATACCAATACGTTCATATGATCTTGCGTGAGTCGCGTTGAACGAACAAATAAAGCTCAAATATTGCTCACTGAGCCAAGAAAATTTTCAACAAATGGGAATCTTATACACGCTTGATGCTGCAGCCGGTCGCTTTGGTAACATCAGGGCTGATGGTCTTTCCAGCCGAAAGGTTTTTGATGGCGTCCATAAGGAATGTTTCAGATACACTTTCCTTGTTTTTGTAGTTATCATCGATAGCTCCTCTATATACCAATTTCATGTTATTGTCGAAGAGGAATACATGAGGTGTAGTTCTCGCACCGAAGGCATCAGCCAAAGCCGATTTTTCATCAACTAAATAAGGGCTCAGGTATTTTTGATCTTTAGCGTGTTTCTTCATTTCTGACATGCTATCATCACCCTCGCGTTTTGCTTCATTCGAGTTAATGAGAGCCATACCCACTCCATTTTCTTCAGCAAGCTTATGCAGGACGTTGTAACGGTCTTCCCAGGCAACCACAAATGGACAAGTATTACAAGAAAAAACTACCAACAAACCTTTGTCTCCAGCTAGGGATTTTAGCGATTGGCTCTTTCCATCTACACCTTTCATTGAATAGTCAAGCATCGGAGCATCGGCACCTATCTTTAGATCTTTTGGATCGTCAGCAAAGGCAAAGATTCCAAGAGTTCCAATAATTAAGATGAGGGGTAGAATTAGCTTTTTCATTTCTTCGATTTATAAGGGAAACAATGATAGAGAAATTCTGTTTCAGAAAAGTGCTAAAAACAGTTAACTGAGTATTAGGATGAAGCCCACACTTTTGTTCCCTCAGAGCAGTTTTTGCAAATGTCGATTTCAGATCTAGAGACCAATAGGCTTTGCCTAAAATGCTCATACGGAGCGGAGCGCCAAATCTCTTTAAAATCAACTTCCTTTACATCACCAAACTGATGCTGTGCATCCTTGTCGAAGCAGCAAGGAACAACCTTTCCGTCCCAAGTGAAGACACAGGAATGCCACATTTTCCAACACTGGTTTAGCAATTTGTTTTTCAGCTCAAACTTTCCATTCGAGAGCTTTTTGTAACGAGAATATTTCTCTTGCTTAGGGATTAAGGCGTTGCCGTTTTCGTAATCATAAACTTGGGCAGTTTTCAATACGACTTCATCCACACCGAGCTCATTTGCCAAATCATGAAGCTCCTCAATTTGATGTTCATTTTGTTGAACAACCAAGAACTGGAACACCAAATGTGGGCTACTACTTTTTAATTCTTTTTTCCACTTGATGAGGTTTTTAGTTCCGTCAATTACTTTAGAAAGTTGACCTCTTTTTCGATAGGCTTCATATGCTTCTTGGGTGGTCCCGTCGATCGAAATAATCAGGCGATCCAATCCCGACTCCACAGTTTTACGCGCCATTTCATCATTCAAGTAATGGGCGTTTGTTGAGCTGGAGGTATAGATTCTCTTTTTCTTGGCGTAACGCACCATATCCAAGAAATCTTTACTCAAATAAGGCTCTCCCTGGAAATAAAAGAAAGTGTGAATCAAGGACGGAGCAAGCTGGTCGAGGATATTCTGATAAGTTTCTTTTTGAACACTTCCAGTATCCCTGCTAAAAGATCTCAAACCACTTGGGCATTCAGGACAGCCTAAATTGCAGGTCGTTGTCGGCTCAATGCTAATGCCAAGGGGCAATCCTACATGCAGGTTTTTTTTACTCAGTCTGGAAAGGTGATACGACCAAAATAAGAGACCGGCATTCCAAATCTTTCGGATGCTCAGAACCGATATAAGACGAATGAAATTTGAAACCTTGGCCTTCACTGCGCTAAAATACCACTATTGCTTCTCGACCTTAGGAAGAGGCAACATTTGATATTCATTTTTTGTCAGAAAGTCTAAAATCTCTGTCAAAGCACCTTTCAAATTGTTCTCAGCTTTAAGGCTATCGTGCAATACCACAATCGATCCTGGCCTAACCGAAGAGCTTACTCTATGAACTACCTCTTTTGGGCCCAACTTATCGGAGTAATCAGCGGCTAATACGTCCCAGAATATTACTCGGTAATCCTTACTAAGTTTCTTAAGCTGCTTGGGCTTCATCCGGCCATAAGGTGCACGAGCAAGGTCGCTGTCAATAAAACTTGAAGCGCGTTGAAAATCCTTCAGGTACTCACTCGACTTAGTTTTCCATCCGTTCGGGTGGGAGTAGGAGTGATTTCCTACTCGATGTCCTTCGTCCAGAATTCTTTGATATAAATCGGGGTGCTTTTCAACCTGCTTGCCCAGACAAAAGAAAGTAGCTTTAGCTTGATGCTCTGCCAGTCTGTCCAGAACCCAATCAGTTACCCCTGGTACAGGGCCGTCGTCAAAACTTAAGAAAACCCCATTGACCTCAGTCTTTATCCTAAAAATTGCCTTAGGATGAAGTGCAGAGACCCAATTTGGAGTTCGAGCTATCACTCGCTTAGCTTAAACGCTTCTTCTGCTGCTCCTTAGTATTGAAGAGTTCTTGGTACTTAGTGAAGCTCTCTTGGACACGTTTGCCAAGTTCATCTTGAGGGAACTTACGTGTAACCAATTCCATCACTCGATACATTACAGAAATCGATTGCTGCGGGTTTTGACCAGCTTGCTTGTATTTGTAAGCCGGAAGATCAACATAATATTGAACCTCTCTTTCGTAGCGGTCATAAACCATCTCAACGATCTGGTTTGCCTTCTCTGTATCACCTAAACGGTAAAAAGATTCAGCAACTGGCAGCATAAAATAGTTGTAAGGAACATTTTCAGCTGGCATCACTTCAAGGCACTTTTCAAGCACTTCTTGTGCTTTATCCTTTTTGCCTTCTTTCATTAATGCATCTGCAGTTCTGGCGAAATTGTTTCTAAGGTTCATGCACATACGACGATTATTTTCGTCCATGTATACATCTGGCTTATCCATTCCACCATATTCAAACACATTAAGGAGTTTGTCGGCAACCTTATCAGTATAAACGTATCCTGTTTGTCCATCTGGAGAATCAGCTGGATAAGGAACTAAACGATATGCTAAACCTTCCAATTGGAAATGCTTTTGCAAACCGATATAAGCGTCGTTTCCTGTGGTAATCGCAAAATAAATTGGGCGCTTCCAATTGAAATTAGCGAGTAGGTCAAGAATCATCATGTCGTTTTTCATGATGTAATTCTTGTTTATTTCCCAAGTGATTTCATCAACGATTAGATCGCGCTTTTCAGCAGGAACAAATCCAGCATCAAGTACTTTCTGCTTGTCAACTTTTAGCGAAAACTTCTTAGTAGGAATGTAGTTCATCTTTCTGTTAGAGCTAAACATCACCTGATTTTTTTCGTCAGAAATGAAGTCGATAACCTTCTTCACATCAATGAATTTCCCTTGTGTGTTTTTGTCTACAATCGGCACGTAATCTCGGGTTCCCTGACGATACATTTCCTTCGTCATGCTGAACTCAGTCGCTTGAGATTCATAAGCCGCACGTTTCATTTGGTCGATATACCAATCTGTATTCAGCAGGCTCAAGTTAATTACACGAACATCTGTTCTGTATCCTTCAACTTCCTGCACATACCACAATGGGAAGGTGTCGTTATCTCCATTGGTGAATAGCACGGCATTTTTATCACAAGAGTCTAAATACATCTTGGCAAAATCCCTTGCTGTGTAGCGATCATGACGATCGTGATCATCCCAACCGTCGGCAGCCATGATTCCAGGCACAAGTGCTAAACAAAGCGCAGTGATAACTCCGCCAGCAACCATTTGATTAATCTTGATTCTTTCAGAGAGCCATGCAAAGAGGCCGTAAACTCCCAAACCAATCCAAATACAATAGGCATAGAAGGAGCCAGCATATGCGTAGTCACGTTCCCTAGGTTGATAAGGATACTGGTTTAGATAAAGGATAATTGCCAAACCAGTAAAGAAGAAGAGCATTGCAACTATTGCAAAGTCTTTTTTATCCCTTCTGTAGTGAAATATAAATCCTAGCAGGCCTAATATGAAAGGCAGCATGAAGTACTTATTTAATGCTTGGTTTTCTTTCAGTCGTGGAGGCAGATTATCCTGTGGCCCTAGACGCCAAGAATCAATGAAGCCAATTCCTGAAAGCCAGTTTCCATCAATAATATTTCCATGACCTTGGATGTCGTTTTGTCTTCCAGAGAAGTTCCACATGAAATATCTCCAATACATCCACCCTACTTGGTGAGTAAAGAAGAAGCGTAAGTTTTCTGAGAAGGTGGGTTTATTAATCACCTTGTTCTCTCCTTGCACTGTTCGATAGCGAATAGGTTTTCCTTCGAACTTAGACCAGCTTTTGTATGAATTTACGTGGCGCCCTTCAGTGCTCCACATTCTAGGAAATATGGTCTTGAATTCGTCAGCATAGTTAGGTACAGAAGATTTCTTTTCGTCAGAAATGATATACTTCCCTGTTTTAAAATCTTGAACATATACCGGTGATCCGTCTTTGTAAGGCTCTTTGTTATCTAGTGGTGAGTTGAAATAAGGGCCATAAGCCAGAGGCTGAGATCCATATTGTTCACGATTCAAATAACTCAAAAGAGAGAACATGTTTTCAGGATTGTTCTCATCCATTGGGGGATTGGCACTTGAACGAATCATGATGAGTGCATAAGAGCTATAACCGATAAGGATTACCGTCAAGCACATCAAGAGCGTATTCGCCATTCTCCTTTCGAAACCCACGAAGAAGATAAGTCCTCCTAAAACGAGTGCAACCAGGATACTCAAAGCACTAAAACTTCCTACCAATAGAGTAAGGGCAACTACCAAACCTCCAAAAAGGCCTTTATTGATATTCTCTTGGTGTGTCATTCTGATCGCGAGTACTAATACTGCTACAACCAGAATCATGTGAACAGCAACTCCAGTATTAAATGGTAATCCCATTCCATTCACGAAGGCCAATTCAAAATAAGATGACATCTCGACTACCCCTGGGATAATACCTTTTTGGACGAATCCAAGAAGCAATACTGATGAAATTGCTGCCAGTATAATTCCTTTTAAGCTTACGTCGTGTTTTTTGAAATAGTAAACAAATACTATGGCCGGAATGGCTAGCAAGTTAAGTAAGTGGACTCCCACTGAGAGGCCCATCATGTATGCGATGAAGATCAACCAACGGTTGGATCCATCTTGATCCGCAACTTGCTCCCAACGAAGTATAGCCCAAAAAACAATGGCGGTAAATAAGGACGACATTGCATAAACTTCAGCTTCAACTGCTGAAAACCAGAATGTATCTGAGAATGTATATGCTAATGCTCCAACAAGAGCGCTTCCAATCACAGCTACTTTTTTAGCATCTGTAAAGTCGGCGCCTTTGAGTTGAGCCAGTTTTTTTCCTAATGCTGAAATGGTCCAGAACAGGAACAGAATAGTAAAGGCAGATGAAAGGGCAGAAATCATATTCACCCAATAAGCTGCTGTTTCTGGCGAAGCAAACATGCTAAACACACGTCCGATCATTAAAAATAAAGGCGCTCCAGGAGGGTGCCCTACTTGTAGTTTATAACTTGTTGCGATGAATTCTCCACAATCCCAAAAACTGGAAGTGGGTTCCATGGTAGAAATATATGTTACTGCTGCAACGGCGAAAGCTATCCAGCCTCCTGCGATATCAAGGGTTCTAAATTTCATAGCTATTATCTAGAAGTGTGCGAATTTAGTTAAACAGGACGATTAGAGAAGAAATAGTGATTTCATAAAAGAGAGTTTTTTACTTTTGCACTCCAAAATGACCGATGGTGTAACTGGCAACACGTCTGATTTTGGTTCAGAAGAGTCCAGGTTCGAGCCCTGGTCGGTCAACGAAAGCCCTTGAAAACACAAGGGCTTTTTTATTTTATGAGATTTTATTTCAATCATTTTGTCTTTAATAATCCTTAAAGATTTATGTTGAAAATATTTAGTCCCAATTTGGCACAATCGTGTCAATTCGAACGCTCGAACTGTCCAAAATGGAGTCTTGAGCAAAAAATTCTCCTTTTGCTGAGCTGTTTTTGCTTGCCCAGTTTTCAATTCCAAAACTGCAAACGATGGCAATCATTGCCGCCGCCGCAATCCAATATGTGAGCTTTGGTTTTGAAGTCAAAGGAATAATAGAGTGTTTTTTGACCGGCGACTTTTCTAGCTCAGTAAGAATAGCCTGAAGGTTTTTGGACTCATTAAATTTTAGCTGGTCGTTTTTCAGAATGCTTCTCATGAGATTTTCTGAGTTATTGCTTGAATTATTCATTTGTTCCAAGTTTTGATTGAATTTTTTTAATCGAATAGTGAAGGCCTGACTTAACTGTTCCCTCCGGCAGGTCAAGGCCCTCTGCGATCTCTTTAATTTTTAAGTCTTCACGGAAGCGAAGGATAAAAGCTTCTCGCTTCAGAAGTTCCTCTCCCTCAAGAGCAGCATAAATTTGCTCTGATAATTGAATCTGTTCGTAGCTAGATCGTTCATCATAAAACGACTCTTGCTGGGCCTTGCTTTCAGCTGAATATCGCTGTCTGACTTCCATCTTCGCGTATTCGTTTTTAAGCATGTTATGCGCAATGCTGTAAGTCCAAGCGCGAAAGTTTCTCTTTGGGTCGAATTGCTCGCATTTCTGAAACAGCCTAACGAAAAGGTCTTGAACTAAGTCTTCAGCTAAAGCAGGTGATTGCTCTAATCCCCTACAAAAAAAGTAGTGAAGTGGCCTGGCGAAGCGATGGTGCAACTCAGTTAAGGCCTGTGAGTTTCCTTCACAAAGCGCTTGCATCAGAGCTTGATCACTTAGCTGCTTCATTTTCGAATTGGAAGTTGCGGATTGCATAAAAGCAGAATAAAAAACCAAGGATGCTTAAGAGTGGGTATAAGTTCAAACTTATCCAACTGAATATGTCCGTGTCCAAAGCGAGTATCAGGTTGCTCACAAGGAGAACCAAAATTACTAGCACAAAATTTGAATAAGGTTTTTTCATTGTTGCATTTGACGGAGATGCAGCTAAGTTGACGAGAGCGTTCAAGATTTCATACAATTGATTTCTTAAAGCCTGTTAAAACTTCAACATTCTTTCGTTTGAAAAAGCCTTTATGAACTGTATGAAAGAGCACGGATGCGTATACTTTTGGAAAATGAAATTTTCCTTTTTCCTATTATTGAGTTCTATTTCCCTTGGCCTATTTGCTCAGGTGAAGCAGGAGTATGTCGACTATTACGATCAGGATCAGAAGCGAAAAAGAAAAGAAGGAACTTATGTTGACGGCATCGAAGATGGGATCTGGAAATTCTATTACCCCAACGGTCAGCTGAAAGAAGAGTCGGTCTATCAAACAGGCCGCTTGAATGGAAGTGTGCTTACCTATCACGAAAATGGTAAGCCATTTAATCTCGGATTTTTCAAGCTAAATTTTCAGGATAGCTTGTTCAAGGCATGGTATGAAAACGGAAATTTAGGGGTCGAAGGTTATTTTGATTGGGGGCGCAGAGATAGCCTATGGTCGTATTTTTATACCGACGCCAAACCTTGGAAAAAAGTGAACTACTCTGATTCATTGCCCTCCTACAGAGATGCCTGGGATAAAGATGGGAAGCAAATTCTAAAGAACGGTGAGGGATATCTCGTGAATTACAACGAATCCTTAAAGCCGAAGGAAATCATTCAAATCAGCAAGGGAGCCTACAATGGCTTCTATCTTAAGCTCAACCCTGAAGGGGATACGCTGATAAAAGGCTCCTATGCCAATCGACTTAAAGAAGGTGCTTGGTTGGAGTACTATGAAAATAATCAAGTTCGAAAGCTCCAGACTTTCAAACAAGGAAAGCGTTATGGAGAATATGTAGAGCTCTATATCTCGGGGGATACAAGTGCTATTGGCTCTTACATTGATGATAAAAAACAGGGCTATTTCCAGTTCTTTTCAGAAAGTGGAAAAGCTTACATGCATGGCTGGTTTAAGGCCGGGCAGCAAGATTCAAGCTGGCATTATTACTATAAAGATGGACAGCTCAAGAACAAAGGAAACTACAAGCTCGGAAAGAGAAACGGACTTTGGGAATATTGGTATGAATCGAAAAACCCTTGGAAGCAAGGCTATTATTTAGATGGACTCAAGGATTCGAAATGGGAATTTTGGCATGATCAGAAGCCTAAGACATTACTTATGACAGGTTCTTTTCTGGAAGGAAAAGAAGATGGAGAATGGGCTACTTGGTACAAGAACAAGCAGATGAAAGATAAAGGCAGCTACGCTCAAGGAGTGATGAATGGCTTGTGGGAAGCTTGGTGCGACAACGGGCAAAAGTCTTATTCAGGCTCATTGAAAGAAGGGCTGAAAGAGGGTGCTTGGGAATTTTGGTTTAAGAACGGACAGCTTAGAGAAAAAGGCTCGTATCAAGAAGGAGAGAAAGATGGGGAGTGGATATTCTACTTTCCAGATGGAAAAACCGACTATTCCGGCGGATATAAGGAAGGCAAAAAGAATGGTCTGTGGAAGTACTATTTCAACTTTGGAGCACTCCAACGTGAAGAAACATACCTAGAGGGCAAGCTCCACGGTAAGTCTAAGCTTCTTTACCCAGCGGGAAGACCGATGCTTGAAAGCAATTATTTCCAGGGACGCCAACATGGCAAATGGAAGTTTTATACCAAGGAAGGAAGCCTTCAAAAAACCTATACCTTCAAATACGGTGTAAAAATCAAAGAATCAGAGTAATTATCTGAGTAAAATATGTACTTTTGCGTGCTTAAAGAGGGGAAAGTCCCTCTTTTTTGTTGCCTAATGATTGACAAGTCGTACATACTTGAGAAGCTGGAAGAGATCTTAGAGTCTCAATATTTTGTAGTGGATTTGAAAGTTTCTTCTAACAACAAAATTCAAGTTTTTTTAGACGGAGATCAAGGCCTGCCAATTGACGTTTGCGCAAAGGTTAGCAGGGCTTTAGAGGCGGAACTCGACAGAGAGGAACAAGATTTTGAGATGTCTGTTTCTTCCGCAGGAGCCGACGCCCCTTTAAGCATGCCAAGGCAGTATACAAAGCATATCGGCAGGCGACTTGACGTTTACGATCAAGAAGGTCACAGTTGGGAAGGAGAACTTAAAAATGTTGATGAAACAAAGTTTAAAATCTTCTACTCGAAAAAGATAAAAAATCCTGAAACAAAGAAGAAAAAGCTTCAGGAGTTTGAAAAGGAATTCCTCTTCAGTGAGGTGCAAAAAGTGAAAGTAAAAGTTCTTATTTAAGCAATATTGAAATGAACGCTACAGAGTTAATTGAGTCGTTTTCGGACTTTAAAGACATAAAGAGTATTGATAGGGTGACCATGATGTCCATCCTTGAAGATGTATTTAATGGAGTCTTGATTAAGCAATTTGGAAGTGATGAAAATTTTGACATTATCATCAACCCAGATAAAGGTGACCTTGAAATTTGGTGGAATAGAGAAATCGTTCCTGATGGAGAAGTAGAAGATGCCAACAGCGAGATTGCGCTTTCTGAAGCAATCAAAATAGAGCCAGATTTCGAGGTTGGTGAAGAGGCTTCTGAAGAAGTTAGACTTGAAAACTTGGATCGTAGGGCTATCCTTTCCTTAAAGCAAAATCTTGCCGCAAGAATTCAAGACTTAGAGAAGGACAGCATTTATAAGAAGTACAAGGATCGTGTTGGAGAAATTGTAACAGGTGAAGTTTATCAAGTTTGGAAAAAGGAAATCCTTATTCTCGACGATGAAGGTAACGAGCTAATCATGCCTCGAACCGAACAAATCCCAACCGACTATTTCAAAAAAGGAGACACAGTAAGAGCTGTGGTTTCTAAAGTTGAAATGAAAAACACAACACCTTACATTATCCTTTCCAGAACTTCTCCAGTGTTTTTGGAGCGTTTATTCGAAATGGAAGTTCCGGAGATTTTCGACGGTCTTATCACCATCAAAAATATCGTTCGTGAGCCAGGAGAAAGAGCCAAAGTGGCTGTTGAATCTTATGATGACCGAATTGATCCTGTAGGAGCATGTGTTGGAATGAAAGGTTCAAGAATTCACGGAATTGTTCGTGAGTTGAGAAACGAAAACATTGATGTTATCAATTTCACAAATAATAATGTCCTTTATATAACTCGTGCTTTAAGTCCGGCTAAAATCACCAACATCAAGTTGGATGACGAAAACGGAAAAGCAGATGTTTATCTGAAGCCAGACCAAGTGTCTCTTGCGATTGGAAAAGGTGGGCACAATATCAAGCTTGGTAGTAAGCTTACAGGTTACGAAATTGATGTTTATCGTGAAGATGAAGAAGACATCGACGATGTGGATCTGGAAGAATTTGCAGATGAGATCGAACACTGGATCTTAGATGAATTAAAGGCAATCGGTTGCGATACTGCTAAAAGTGTTCTTGAATTAAGCAAGGACGATTTAGTTAAAAGAACTGATTTAGAAGAAGAAACAGTGGATGAAGTGCTTGGAATACTCAAATCTGAGTTTGAATAAATCAAGGCACTTATCTTTGAATCATAAATAAAAGAAGGGAAGGCAAAATATATGGCAGTCCACAGACTACAAAAAGTAGCTAAAGAGTTTAACGTAGGAATCAGCCGGGTGGTTGAATACCTTCAATCTAAAGGGATTGAGATTGAGGCAAAACCTAACACGAAGTTGGGGGAGTCGGAGTATCAATTGCTACTCGAAGAGTTTCAGTCGGATAAACAAGCCTTGGATCAATCCAAAAAACTCAAGTCGACACGTGTTGTTCGCCAAACGATTTCTCTTGCCGACAGAGAAGACGACCTTAAGCCAGGTCGAAAAGAAGAGGACGACTCCTTTCTTATCAAAAATGTACCAGTTGCTGACTCTCTAGATTCTATTCAGAAGAAAGAAGAAGAGCCTGTTGAGGAGCAAGAAGCTGAAAAGCTTGAAGAACCTAAAGCTGAAGAGAAAGCTCCTGAAGTTGAAAAGGTTGAAGAGCCTGTTGAAAAGGTAGAAGCAGAAGCAAAACCTGAAGTAAAACCAGAAGCACCAGCTGAGCCAAAAGAATTAGTGGCAGATGGGCCCGTGGTTGTCGATAAAATCGACCTAGAAGCCATCAACCAAAAAACACGTCCTTCTAAGAAGCCAGAAGCTAAGGAAAAACCGAAAAAGGAAGAGCCAAAAGTAGAAGCTCCCAAGCCTGAAGAACCTAAGAAACCAGCTGAAGGCTCTAAGGCTCCAGAGCATATTGAAACTAAAGTAGTGAAGCTTTCAGGGCCGACTGTTGTAGGGAAAATAGAGGTAAAAGAAGAGCCGAAAAAGAAAAAACCAGTTGCTTCGTCGAATGAGAAGGAATTGGATGGCCAAAGAAAAAGAAGGAAGCGAATCCGTGGTGGAGGATCTCCTACTGATTCTAAAAAGCCAGGCTCAAGAAGAAAGACGGAAAAAGTTCAAGAGCTTACCGAAGAGCAAATTCAAAATCAAGTTAGAGAAACCCTTGCACGCCTTAGTGGTGGTGGAGGAAAATCTAAGTCTTCGAAACACAGAAAAGCTAAAAGAGAAGCAATCTCTCAACAAAAAGAGCAGGAGCTTACGCAGCAGGAACAGGAACAAAAACTGCTTAAAGTTACCGAGTTTGTAACGGTAAACGAATTGGGTACCATGATGGATGTTCAGGTGAACGAAATCATTGCAACCTGTATGGCTCTTGGTATGGTCGTATCAATCAACCAAAGATTGGATGCAGAAACCCTAACCGTAGTTGCTGAAGAGTTTGGTTATGAGGTAGAGTTTACGACTGAAGAAATTGACGAAACTAGTCTTGAAGAGGAAGACGATAAAGAGCGCTTAGCAGATCGTTCTCCTATTGTTACTGTAATGGGACACGTTGACCACGGTAAAACATCTTTACTTGACCATATTCGTAAAGCAAATGTTATTGCCGGTGAGGCTGGAGGAATCACTCAGCACATTGGAGCATACCGTGTTAAGCTTGAGAATGGCAAAGAGATTACTTTCCTTGATACTCCAGGTCACGAGGCCTTTACGGCAATGCGTTCAAGAGGTGCACAAGTTACCGATATCGTTATTGTTGTAGTTGCGGCTGACGACAGTGTGATGCCACAAACAAAAGAGGCAATCAATCACGCTCAGGCAGCGAATGTTCCGATAATTTTTGCCATCAACAAGATTGATAAAGCCGGAGCAAATCCTGATAAGATCAAGGAAGCCTTGGCCGGAATGAATTACCTAGTTGAAGACTGGGGAGGAAAATTTCAGTCTCAAGATATCTCAGCCAAAAATGGGCAGAATGTCGATGAACTCTTAGAGAAAGTCCTGCTGGAAGCGGAGCTTTTGGAATTACAAGCTGATGCAGAAAAACGTGCTACAGGTACTATTATTGAAGCCTCTCTTGATAAAGGAAAAGGATACGTGTCAACCTTGATCGTTCAGGGAGGAACCTTAAGGGTTGGAGACAATATGTTGGCAGGATCTCATTTCGGTAAGGTGAAAGCTTTGCAGAATGAAAGAGGTCAAAATATTGAAGAAGCTGGACCGAGTACACCTGTTATCGTGTTAGGATTAAATGGAGCTCCAAGTGCTGGAGATAAATTCCATGTACTTGAAGAAGAGAAAGAAGTTAAAAGCATTGCTAACAAGCGATCGCAACTTCAGCGTGAACAAGGTGTTCGAGCTCAGAAACAAATTACTCTTGATGAAATTGGACGACGTATTGCAATTGGTGACTTCCAAGAGCTTAACGTGATCATCAAAGGTGATGTGGATGGGTCTATCGAAGCACTCGCTGATTCATTGCTAAACTTATCTACTGAAAAGATTCAAGTGAATGTGATTCACAAATCAGTTGGTCAAATTTCAGAATCAGATGTCTTGCTTGCAAGCGCCTCGGAAGCCATTATCATTGGATTCCAGGTACGACCATCAGCCAATGCGCGTAAAATCGCAGAGAAAGAACAGATCGATATTCGACTGTACTCTGTGATCTACGATGCGATTGATGAGGTTAAAGCTGCAATGGAAGGAATGCTTAAACCTAAGGTTGAAGAAAAGGTTACTTGCAATATTGAGGTTAGAGAAACTTTCAAAATATCGAAAGTTGGAACCATTGCTGGTTGTTATGTAACCGATGGTACCGTTACAAGGAATACCAAAATTCGACTTATTCGCGATGGTATAGTCGTGTACACAGGAAATCTTGGATCACTTAAACGTTTCAAAGAAGACGTTCGAGAGGTGAAAAAAGGCTTTGAGTGTGGGCTAAACATTGAAAACTTCAACGACATCAAAGTAAGTGATGTGATTGAGGGTTACGAAGAAGTAGAGGTTAAGCAAAGCTTATAATCAGTCAAACTTTGGAAGCTCTGGCAGGTTGATTTGATCTGCCAGTATGAACGAATCTGGAAAGCTTTCTAGCAAACCCAGATGCATCCGTCTCGCCGTATATTTATCTCTGAAATCCCCTATTCTGACTTTGAAGTTTGGTGCATCATAGATGAGATAGCAGTCAATTTCAGGGAAGAGTTTTAGAAATTCAGCTTGGTATTCTAAAGCTTCTGTCCGGGGGCCATAAAAGAGTTGAATTCTGTACCCTGGAAGACTAGGAGATTTTATTGAATTCGCTTTTTTTATTTCAAGAAGCTTTTCGATCCTATCGTCCGCATTCAATTGTATTTCCCCTCGCTGTATAGTGTCCCTTTCGTAGGAAACTTGATTAGTGTCGGCTTGCGCATTCAGCCTGGAAAGGCTTAGCAAACAGAACAATAGACAAATGGAATATCGCATGAAAGAGACACTTAAAAATTCATGCCAAAATTAGTCAGCTTTGCGAAGTGAGCTCAAGTTCTTATTTAGAATAATTCTAAATTAATATTTTCAATTCTAAAATCTGAACAGCTTTTTAACAATCCTTAGGTATTCTATTAAATTTGCCGTTGTATACCGCATGTAGCGCGGCTTACAGCGCCTTAAACACTTAAAAATGAACATGATACCACGTTTATTTTCCAGAATCACATCCAGCTTACCTGTATTTATATTTTCAAGTTTTCTTTTCTTATCCGGAACGGTTTCGGCACAAGATGGAGAAGCACTATTCAAGGCTAACTGTGCGTCGTGTCACAAGCTGAATAAAAAATTGGTAGGTCCAGCCTTAGCAGGAGTGCAAGATCGTTGGGAAAGCGAAGAGAATTTGATTGCATGGATTAAGAACTCTCAGGCTTACATGAAAGAAACTGGCGATGCTTATGCAATAGAGCTTTTTGAAGCTTATAACAAAAGCATCATGCCGGCGCAAGCGGTAAACGATGAAGAGGTAAAAGCAATCTTGGCTTATATCGCTAATCCACCTGTTGATGCCGTTCCTGTTGTTGCTGAAACAGCTGTGGCTGCGGAAGTTCAAGGGGATGATTACTCTACTTATTGGATGGCAGCGTTTGCATTGCTGGCAATCATCATTATTCGGGTATTGTTTGGGGTATCAAAATCAGTTAAGAAATTAAACGCTGAAGTTGAGGATAAAGAATATGCTGGAACAGAAGGTTTCTTTGATTCGGCTAAAGCCTGGATCTCAAATCACAAAAGAGCCACTGCAGGAATTGCATTAGTGCTCGGGGCCTTTCTTCTAGTACAAACTTGGTACACGGTGAAAGAAGTTGGGGTTTACCAATCTTATGCTCCTGAACAACCGATAAAATTCTCTCACAAGATTCACGCTGGTGAAAACGGAATTAGCTGTGTGTATTGTCATCACAGTGCTGAAAAAGGAAAGAGCGCTGGAATACCTTCAGTAAATGTTTGTATGAATTGTCATGCTGGAATTGGCGAAGGCAAGCGTTGGGGTACAGAAGAAATTTCTAAAATATACGAAGCAGCTGGCTACGATGCTGAGCAAGGTTCATATACCAAAGAGAAAAAGCCGGTTAAATGGGTAAGGATTCACAACCTACCTGATTTTGCATATTTCAATCACTCTCAACACGTAGTGGTAGGAAAGCAAAAATGTCAGACATGCCACGGAGATGTTGAAAACATCGATTATCCAATGTATCAGCACGCTGAGTTAACCATGGGATGGTGTATTAACTGTCACCGTGAAACAGAAGTACAAATGGCAGGTAATGCCTATTATGATAAAGTTCATGATCAGTTATTAGAACAATATGCAGATGAGGGGATTGAGAAATTCACTGTTGAGCATATTGGAGGACTTGAATGCGCTAAGTGTCACTATTAAAACCCTGCTAAGAAAAAGCCATGGCAAACAATAAAAAGTATTGGAACAGCTTGGATCAGTTAAATAATGATCCAGCATTTCTTCAGGAAGCAACTAAAGAATTTAAAGAGGAAATTCCGGTAGAGGAGTTTTTAGGAAACGAAGGTCTAGACTCTAGCTCTACTTCAAGAAGAGACTTCTTGAAGTTTGTTGGATTCTCATTGGGAGCAGCTACGCTAGCTGCTTGTGAGACTCCAGTAGTTAAGTCGATTCCTTACGTTGTAAAACCTGAGAACATTAATCCTGCTATTCCTAACTATTACGCTTCAACCTATTATGATGGTGTAGACTTTGCGAATATTATCGTGAAGACTAGAGAGGGTCGTCCTATCTTCATATCAGGTAACACAAATAGCCCGGTAACAAAAGGTGGTGTTACTGCAAGAGTTAACTCTTCAGTTTTGAGTCTTTACGACACGCATCGTTACAAGGTTCCTCAAAGTAAAGCTGGAAACACTTCTTGGGCAGATCTTGACAAAGCAGTTGTTAAAGGCTTGGAAAAAGCGCAAGCTGATGGAAAGAAGATTGCTATCCTTTCAAACACCATTGCAAGTCCAAGTACAAAAGCAGCGATTGCCGAGTTTTCTAAAGCATATTCTTCAGCTGAAGGAGAAGGGGATTCAATGGAGTCCTCAGTAATGCATGTTCAATACGATGCAGTTTCTTATGATGGAATGAGAAAGGCAAATGAGATGGACTTTGGAACGGCAATGATTCCTTCATATGACTTTTCTAAAGCAAAGGCTATTGTTAGTTTCGATGCTGATTTCTTAGGAAACTGGTTGAACGTTAATGAACATTCACCACAATATAGTTCAAGAAGAAACCCAGACGGAGAATGGATGAGTCGCCATTATCAGTTTGAAACGAATTTCAGTTTAACTGGATCAAACGCCGATGTAAGAGGTGCAATTAAGCCTTCTGAAAGAGGACATGCAACTGTTGCTCTTTACAATGCGATTGCTTCTAAAACGGGTGGACAAAAAGTTAAGTCATCTTCTTTTGAGAGTGACAATGCCGTGATGGATAAAATCCAAATGGCCGCTAACGATCTTCTTAGAAACAAGGGAGCATCTCTTGTTGTGTCTAGTTCGAATGATGTAAACGAACAATGTGTCGTTAACGGCATCAATCAGATGCTAGGAAATTACGGATCGACAATTGACGCTAGCAAGCAAGTTAATATTCGTCAAGGTGACGATGCTCAGGTTGCTGGTTTGATTAGCGACATGAAGGCTGGAAACGTGGGAGCTGTGCTTATTTATGGTTGCAACCCTGCATACACACTTCCAACCGCGCTAGGCTTCCAAGAGGCATTAGCTAAAGTGAGCCTAAAGGTTCATATTGCTGATCGTCCAGATGAAACATCAGTACTTTGCGACTATTCAGCTGCCGACAATCATTTCCTAGAGTCTTGGAATGATTTCGAAATCAAAACAGGAGAGTTCTCTCTTCAACAGCCTGCTATTCGTCCATTATTCAGAAGCCGTCAAGGACAAGCTTCATTGTTGCGTTGGGCGAAAATGGAAAACTCTGATTTCTATGACTTCCTCACAGCGTATTGGGAGAAAAACATTTTTGCAATGCAATCAGAAGAGGCATATTTCAAAAGCTTTTGGAATATAGCTCTGAAAAACGGTATGATCAGCATGGGTGGTGCGCTTGAAGCACAAACCTATACTTCACACGTTGCCGATGCTGCTAATAAAATATCAAAGAACAGTTCTAACGGTTGGGAGCTTGCTTTATACATAAGCACAGCGATTGGAGAAGGTGCTCAAGCAAACAACCCACACCTTCAGGAGCTACCTGATCCTATCACACGAATTTCTTGGGATAACTACATTACCATGAATCCTTCTGATATGGAAGATGCAGGGTATGAAACTAAAACAGCTCAAGAGACGCCAGCTAACCTTGCGAAGGTTACTGTAGGATCTCAAACTTTGACTTTACCAGTTGTTGCTTCACCAGGTCAGAAAAGACAAACTATCGGAATAGCCCTTGGTTATGGAAGAACAAATACTGGGAAAGCTGGAAACGGTGTTGGAAAGAATGCCTATCCTTTCATTAGCCTGAAGAATGGCTCAATGAGCTACGAAGCAGGGGGAGTTAATATTGAAGCTACCGGAGAAGAATATCCAATTGCATCTATCCAGACACATCACACGATGATGGGTAGGAAGATTGTGAACGAAACAAATCTTAGCAGCTACAAAAACGAATCACGTGAAGTGTGGAATGAGTCTGCTGAGATCGTTGATGCTTTTGGAGACAAAAAGAATGTCTCTAAGCTTGACCTTTGGAGCTCACATCAACTTGAGACAGGTCACCTTTGGGGCTTATCAATTGATTTGAACTCTTGTACAGGTTGTGGAGCATGTGTAACAGCTTGTCACCTTAACAATAATGTACCAGTAGTCGGAAAGGACGAAATTCGCAGAACAAGAAGTATGACTTGGTTGCGTATTGACCGCTACTATAGTAGTGACGCAGATCCTAAAAAGAACAACGGAGAATTCGACTATGCTGAAATGGAGAATCCATCTGACTATCCTCAGGCGGTATTCCAACCAGTAATGTGTCAGCACTGTAATCACGCACCTTGTGAAACAGTTTGTCCGGTTGCTGCAACAACGCATAGTAACGAAGGATTTAACCAAATGACCTACAACAGATGTGTAGGAACAAGATATTGTGCAAACAACTGTCCTTATAAAGTAAGAAGATTCAACTGGTTCAACTACCAAGCTGATAGTAAGTTCACGCAAGTGAATCCTGCTCAAGACGAGTTAGCTAGATTGGTATTGAATCCAGATGTTGTCGTCCGATCTAGAGGGGTTATGGAAAAATGTAGCCTTTGTATTCAGGATGTACAAGCTGGAAAACTTCAAGCTAAAAAAGAAGGACGTCCAGTGCAGGATGGAGAAATTCAAACAGCATGTTCTGCATCTTGTGCGAATGGAGCCATTGTATTTGGTGACTTGAATGACAATTCAGAAGTTGCTAAAAGAGCACAAAGTGAAAGAAGTTATGCCTTGTTAGAGGAAGTAGGTACAAGGCCGAACGTAAGTTATTTAACGAAGGTTCGAAACCTCGAAACAGAAGCATAATCATAAAGAATTAAATCGACCATTAATGCATAAGGAAGCCGCAATAAGAAAGCCACTGATCCTTGGGGATAAAACCTATCACCAGATCACGGAAGACGTATGTGCCCCTGTAGAGGGAAAGGCCAATAGACTTTGGTACATTGCCTTCACCGTCTCAGCGATAGTTGCCCTTTGGGGAGTAGGATGTATTTTGTATACCATAGGTAGAGGTATTGGAGTCTGGGGACTTAATACTACTGTTGGATGGGCATGGGATATTACCAACTTTGTATGGTGGGTAGGTATTGGTCACGCAGGTACACTAATCTCTGCTGTACTTCTTCTTTTCCGTCAGAAATGGAGAATGGCAATTAACCGATCTGCGGAAGCGATGACAATTTTTGCCGTTATCATGGCAGCCTTGTTCCCAGGTATTCACATGGGTAGAATTTGGATGGCATACTGGGTATTCCCACTACCAAATACATTCGGTTCATTATGGGTGAATTTTAACTCTCCATTGCTTTGGGATGTATTTGCGATTTCAACGTATTTCTCAGTTTCACTTGTATTCTGGTACATCGGTCTTATTCCTGATTTTGCTACGGTAAGAGATAGAGCTGAAAAGGCAGTACCAAAATTTGTGTACAGTGTTCTTTCATTTGGATGGACAGGAAACGTAAAGGCTTGGATACGTTTTGAAGAAGTTTCTCTTGTTCTTGCTGGTCTTGCAACACCGCTTGTATTCTCAGTTCACTCGATTGTAAGTATGGACTTTGCAACATCGGTGATACCAGGATGGCATACAACGATATTCCCACCTTATTTCGTTGCTGGGGCAATTTTCTCAGGTTTTGCTATGGTACAAACCCTACTACTCATCGCCCGTAAGGTTGTTCATCTAGAAGCTTATATCACAAGAAAACATATCGAGTATATGAACATCATTATTGTGATCACTGGGTCAATGGTAGGGATTGCTTATTTGTCTGAATTATTCATCTCTTGGTATTCAGGGGTTGAATATGAACAATACGCGTTCTTAAATCGTGCAACCGGACCTTACTGGTGGTCTTACGCAGCCATGATGACTTGTAATGTAATTACGCCGCAGTTGTTCTGGTTTGAAAAAATTAGAAAGAGTTTAGTCTTATCGTTTATCCTTTCAATTTTCGTGAATATCGGAATGTGGTTTGAGCGATTTGTGATTATTGTAACCTCTTTGCACAGGGACTATATTCCTTCTAACTGGAGTATGTTCCACCCAACATTTGTTGATATCGGAATTTTCGTTGGAACGATTGGAATCTTTTTCACGCTCTTCCTTCTCTACGCAAGAGTTTTCCCAGTATTGGCATTGAATGAATTAAAAACGATCCTGAAGTCTTCAGGTGAGAATTACAAAAAAGAAGACTAGTATGGCTGCAACTATATACGGACTTTACGACGATGACGATAAGCTCATCGAAGGTGTAAAAGAACTTCGCACCGCTGGCGTAAACATTAAAGATGCCTATAGCCCTTTTCCAGTTCACGGATTAGATAAGGTAATGGGTATTAAATGGACTCGTTTGGCGATGTGTGCCTTCCTTTATGGTTTAACGGGTGCTGTTTTAGCATTATCAGGGTTTTGGTATTTTATGATATCAGATTGGCCAATGAATATTGGTGGTAAACCAAGTTTTACTTTGTATGAAAACCTTCCAGCCTTTATTCCAGTGACCTTTGAGTTCACTGTTCTTTGTGCTGCTCACGGAATGGCACTTACATACTTCTTAAGAAATTGGACTCTTCCATTTGTAAAGGCAAGAAATCCACATCCTCGCACAACAGATGATCATTTCTGTCTAGAAATAGTTGAAGCCGAAAACTCTGTTTCAAAGGATGAAATTCAAGGTATTTTGAAAAAGACTGGCACAGTCGAAATCATGGAACGATAATCTGAGAATTGATGAAAAAAGTAATTTATCTATCATTTTTTGGGCTCTTATTGGGCATTGCAGTTCAATCATGCAAGTCTGACCCAAATAGTCCAGGATACGAGTACATGCCTGATATGTACCGTTCTCCTGCAATTGAACCTTATCAAGAAGTTGATTATACTGCAAATGGTCTATCGGCAAGAAAACCAGCTGATAATACGATTAGCATGAATGAAGTTCCTTATGCATATCCAAACAACAATGAAGGATATGAAGCTGCGGGAATGAATTTGAAGAATCCACTTCCTTTTTCTGAAGATATGATAGCAGAAGGTAAACTTGTGTTTTCAAACTTTTGTATCCATTGCCATGGCAAAGAAGGTGAGGGAAATGGAAGCGTACCTGAGAACAGTGAATATCCAAATCCACCGAGTTATAAAGGTGCCTTGAAGGATTTACCCGCTGGGAAAATATTTCACTCGATCCATTATGGAAAGAACCTTATGGGCTCTCATGCTTCTCAAATAAGCAAAGAGGACCGATGGAAACTTGTTCATTATGTTCAGTATCTACAGGATAAAGATAGAAAAATGGCATCCTTAAACGGAGGCACAGAAGAAGTTGCGACAGAGGAAGCGCAAGAAGAAACAATGACCACCGAGTCAGCTGAAGTTGCTGAAACTGAGGAAATGGAAAACACAAATAACTAAGCATACCAAACTAGTAATTGATGGAGCAGTTCACAGTATCTAATCGCTTGAGAAATCTGACTTTCGCTCTGATGGGAATCGGCGTGATTGCTTTGGTTTTTGGAATCATAAACATCTTCGGAGGAGGAGATGAGCATCATCACCACTTAGCCGTTCAACGTCTGTGGTCGAATATTTTGATTAATGCACTATACTTCTTTGGTATTGCAATCATGGGTACCTTCTTTATGGCGGTTCAGTTTGCTGCAGAGTCGGCATGGTCCACAGTAGTTAAAAGAATCTACGAAGCAGTTGCTGCTTATGTGCCTTTCGCTGCACTTATCCTTGTAATTGTTTTCGCTGCAGGATCGATGCATTTCCATCACCTTTATCACTGGATGGATCCAGCGGTAAGTGATCCAAGTTCGGAACATTACGATGCAGTAATCGCAGGAAAAACGGCTTATTTAAATCAACCATTCTTCTGGGGAAGAGCCCTTCTTTTCTTGTCAGTTTATATTCTGTTTACAAGATGGTTTAGAAAGAAAAGTTTAGAAATGGATATCGAAGGTAGCAGTGGTCTTCACTTCAAGAGTGTTAGAAACGCAGCGATTTTCCTAGTTTTCTTTGGTTATACTTCAGTAGTTGCGTCATGGGATTGGATTATGTCTATTGATACTCACTGGTACAGTACACTTTTCGGATGGTACGTATTCTCAGGATGGTGGCTATGTGGAATGGTAGTATTCATTCTTTTAGCCTTATACCTTAAGTCATTAGGACACTTGAAACAAGTAAATGAAAACCACCTGCATGATTTAGGTAAGTGGATGTTTGCGGTGAGTTTCTTGTGGTCTTACCTATTCTTCTCTCAATTCATGCTGATTTGGTATTCCAATATTCCTGAGGAAGTAACTTATTTCCAAGCGCGAATAAACGAATATCCTGTCCTTTTCTGGGGCATGTTCATTGTGAACTTTGTGTTCCCTATGTTGTTTTTAATGGATAGAGATAACAAAAGAAACAAAGGCTTTTTGGCAGTAATTGGAGTTATTATTCTTTTAGGTCACTGGGTTGATAGCTACTTGCTTGTTACTCCTGGTACTATGAAAACTGAAGGAAGTATAGGTCTACTTGAAATTGGACTTTTCCTCGGCTTTGCTGGATTATTCCTCTTCGTAGTAACAAGAGCTTTAGCGAGTGCTCCATTAATGGTGAAAAATCACCCATTCTTAGAAGAAAGTATACATCACGAAATTCATTAATCATTATTAAAGCAGAACGATAATGTCTAACTTCTTAATACTAGCTGTAATTATTCTTGGGGTTGTGCTCTTAGCGCAGGTTACAAGAGTTTATGAGCTTACATCAAAACTTACTGGACGTAAAGAATATGAAGTAAGTGATAAAGAGAATAAGACCCAGGCTACCTGGTGGATCATTTATATGATTGCTTTTTTTGCTTTTTTCACTTGGCTTTGGGTTCGATATGGTGATAACCTATTGACCATCTCTGCAAGTGAGCACGGAGAGTCTGTTGATACCTTGCTGTGGTTCAACTTTGCGGTGATCATTTTAGTATTTGCAATTACGCACATACTTCTTTTAGTTTTCATCTATATCTACAGAGGACGTAAGGGTCGCAAAGCTGACTTTATTACCCATAACAATAAGTTAGAGTTGATTTGGACTACCACGCCTGCAATCGTTCTAACAGTGATTATTATTTATGGTATTTCAACATGGAATAGCATCACTTCAGAGCCTGAAAATCCTATTAATGTTGAGCTGTATGCAAAACAATTCGACTGGACTGCAAGATTTGCCGGTGATGATAATGAGCTAGGAGCTTTCAATTTCAGAATGATTTCTACAACAAACCCATTAGGAGTAATTACTGATGCCAAGATTGATGAGCGTCTTGCTGAAATGGAGCAAGAAATTGCAGATTTAGAAGAGAGTAGATCGGAAGTTTATCCAGGTGGAAAGACGGACGAGGACATTCTTGACAAAATCACTTCCAAGAAAAAGCACATGAACAAGGTGATTGAGTATAAGAACCTCTCAAAAGAAAGCCCTTATGCTGCCGGACTGGATGACAAACTCGTTAAGACTGAATTCCACCTGCCTATAAATCGTGCAGTGAAGTTCCAAATTAGAGCACAAGATGTAATACATAGTGCCTTTATGCCTCATTTCAGAGCTCAAATGAATGCGGTTCCAGGTATGGTAACAACATTTTCTTTCATTCCAATTAAGACTACAGCGGAGATGAGAGACTTATTGAAAGATCCTGAATTTGACTACCTGCTTTATTGCAACAAGATTTGTGGTGCTGCGCACTACAATATGCAAATGAAGATTGTAGTTGAAAGTGAAGCTGACTATAACGCTTGGCTTGCAGAACAACCAAACTTCGTTCCTGTTAATAACATGGATGAACAGACCGCTGAAAACGGAATAGACGAATCAAAAATTATTGCATCTAAATAATATACAGAATGGCAGCAACAGCTCACGTGCACCACAAAGAACCGTTTCTGACTAAATACCTTTTTAGCCAAGATCACAAAATGATCGCTCGACAGTTTCTACTTACAGGGACCTTCATGGCCTTTGTAGGAATGATAATGTCGATGTTGTTCAGACTACAATTAGCATGGCCAGGAGAAGGCTTTGCAGTACTTAATTTCTTTTTAGGAGACAAATGGGCTCCCGATGGAGTACTAGATCCAAACATGTATTTGGCCCTCGTAACTATCCACGGAACTATTATGGTTTTCTTCCTCCTTACTGCAGGATTGAGTGGAACCTTTGCCAACCTTCTAATTCCGCTACAAATTGGAGCTAGAGATATGGCTTCAGGCTTTTTGAACATGTTGTCATACTGGTTCTTCTTCGCTTCATCAATAGTGATGTTGGTGTCTCTTTACGTTGAATCTGGACCTGCATCTGCAGGATGGACTGTGTATCCGCCATTAAGTGCATTAGAGCAAACAATACCAGGTTCAGGACTTGGAATGACACTTTGGTTAGTTAGTATGTCTCTCTTTATCGTTAGTTCACTTTTAGGTGGATTGAACTATATCGTGACCATCGTTAACCTTCGAACAAAAGGAATGAAAATGACGAGATTGCCTCTCTCCGTATGGGCGCTCTTCGTAACTGCCATTTTAGGAGTTCTTTCTTTCCCAGTTTTGTTCTCAGCAGCATTACTTCTAATTTTTGATAGAAGCTTTGGAACATCATTCTATCTATCGGATATCTATGTAGCTGGTGAGGCATTAGACGCTACTGGTGGTAGCCCATTACTTTATCAGCATTTATTCTGGTTCTTAGGACACCCCGAGGTTTACATTATTTTATTACCAGCATTAGGAATCACTTCTGAGGTTATTTCAACGAATTCTCGAAAGCCAATCTTTGGATATCGTGCAATGGTTGGATCAATCTTGGCTATTGGATTCTTGTCCTTTATCGTTTGGGGTCACCACATGTTCCTAACAGGAATGAATCCATTTGTGGGAGCGGTGTTTACATTCACGACCCTATTGATTGCAATTCCATCCGCTGTGAAGGTGTTTAACTACCTCACTACTCTTTGGAAAGGTAACTTACGCTTTACACCAGCAATGATGTTTGCAGTTGGTATGGTTTCTACTTTCATCACTGGAGGACTAACAGGTATTATCCTTGCAGATGCTGCTTTGGATATTAACCTTCACGACACCTACTTTGTAGTTGCTCACTTCCATATTGTGATGGGACTAAGTGCTGTACTTGCAATGTTCGCAGGTGTTTATCACTGGTTCCCGAAACTATTTGGACGAATGATGAACAAGAACTTGGGTTATGCTCACTTCTGGTTGACTTTCATTAGTGCTTATGGAGTTTTCTTCCCACAACACTTCCAAGGTTTAGCCGGGGTACCAAGAAGATATTACACTTATACAGAGTTCCCAATATTTTCTGACTTCGCAGATTTAAGCGTGCTAATTACATTGTTCGCAATCTTGGGTGGAGTTGCTCAAGCAGTGTTTGCATACAACTTTGTTTACAGTATTTATAGAGGTCCTAGATCACCTCAGAATCCATGGAAATCAAATACGCTTGAATGGACTACTCCAGTTGAGCATATTCACGGTAACTGGCCTGGTGAATTACCAGTGGTACATCGTTGGGCATATGATTACAGTAAACCTGGAAAGGCTGAAGATTTTGTACCGCAAACTGTTCCTCTCGAAGAAGGAGAAGTTGACGGTGAAGCAGGCCATTAGAATCTTGAAAAAGAATACTCATAATAAAATGCTCCTCCTTTCGAGGGGCATTTTTTTTGCGCTTTTAATTTTTTGCTACGAATTTTCGCAGGCACAATCAGACTTTGTTGGAGAGATTAAGAGCTCCTTCAAGACGAAGCCAAAACTCGATCTTCGCTTTGATACTCGAAATTCATTTATAACCTCCAGGCTTGCTCAAGTGAGAGGCCTTAAACTAGGTATAGATTATGAGGGAAAGGTAAAACTAGGACTCTCGTACAACTGGCTTCATTCGGAAATAAAAAGGGAACGATCTGTTAATGATCAATTAGTACAATCAAAACTTCATTACGCTTACCTCGCGCCCTATTTTGAATATGCTTTTTATAGAAAAGGCCCGTGGGAGATATCTGTTCCTATTCACTTGGGCCTGGGTTGGGCAAACTACAACTGGAGTTTGCAAGGATTGAGTGAATCGAGCCCATATCGCTTCATTTTGAGCTACGAACCTTATATGACTTGCCGGTATACTGTACTGAGATATTTTGGCTTAGGAGCTGGTGTAGGTTATCGTTTAGTGCTTATTGGAAATAGTGATTTGGGAGAGAATTTGAATTCTCCAATCTATGTGTTCAAAGTTCAGGTATTACTTGGTAAAATTTGGGCGGACTTGTCCTCAAGGAAAAACTAAATTTGGAATATGGAACGCGATTCTATTCTCGACCCAAATGGTGATTCACTCAAAGGAACTGAAAAGGATATTGAAAGGGTATTGCGGCCCTTGTCTTTTGAAGATTTCGCCGGACAACGAAAGATCGTTGACAATCTGAGGATATTCGTTACTGCTGCTAAACAAAGACAAGAGGCCTTAGACCATGTCTTATTGCACGGCCCCCCTGGATTGGGAAAAACTACGCTAGCCAACATCATTGCTAAAGAAATGGGAGTTGGCATAAAGGTTACCTCAGGCCCAGTATTAGATAAGCCAGGTGACCTCGCAGGTCTGCTCACTGGATTAGAAGCGAATGACGTTCTCTTTATCGACGAGATTCACCGTTTAAGCCCTATCGTTGAAGAGTTCCTTTACAGCGCGATGGAGGATTTCAAAATCGACATCATGATCGATACAGGCCCCAATGCAAGAAGCGTTCAACTTGATTTAGAACCATTCACACTTATCGGAGCAACTACTCGATCTGGCTTGCTTACCTCACCGCTCAGGGCTCGATTTGGAATCAGCTCAAGGTTGTCCTATTACGACCATGAACTCCTAAAGAATATCGTAGAAAGATCATCCGGGATTCTAAATATTGGAATAGAAGAAACTGCTGCTTTAGAAATTGCAAGAAGATCAAGAGGAACACCGCGTATTGCCAATGCATTGCTGAGGAGATCAAGAGACTTCGCTCAGGTAAAAGGAGACGGTAGCATAGATCATAAAATTGCTGTTCACGCTTTGGGAGAGTTGAACGTTGATACGTTCGGCTTGGATGAAATGGATAATAAAATCCTTCGAGCGATAATCGAGAAATTTAAAGGGGGTCCTGTGGGCTTAACAACAATTGCTACGGCTGTTGGAGAGGATGCAGGAACTATTGAAGAAGTATATGAGCCTTTCTTAATTCAAGAAGGCTTTCTCGCGAGAACACCTAGAGGTCGAGAAGTAACGGCACGGGCCTATAGCCATTTAGGACTTGAGCAGGGCCCTGATCAAGGCAGTTTATTCTAATGCTTTCCCACAATCAGTTATTCGAAAGAGAAGCTCTACAACAGGGTTTCGATATGATTGGCTTTTCTAGAGCAGAAGAGTTGGGAAAAGAAGCGCATTATTTGGAAGCCTGGTTAAAAGACAATATGCATGGTGAAATGTCGTGGATGGAGAACCATTTCGACAAGAGAATAGATCCGCGCAAACTTGTCCCTGGATCAAAGTCGGTGGTCTCGCTGCTTCTAAACTATTATCCGAAAGAAACTTGGAATAACGAAGAAGTCAAGGTGTCTAAATATGCTTGGGGTAGAGACTATCACAAGGTGATTAAAAAGAAACTCAAGCATGCGTTAGCAAATTTGAAAGCAGAAATTGGAGATTTCGATGCAAGCGTTTTCGTTGATTCTGCCCCAATTATGGATCGGGCTTGGGCCGAAAGAGCTGGCCTAGGGTGGATAGGAAAAAATGCCAATCTGATTACAAAGAAGGCGGGCTCCTTTTTCTTTCTTGCAGAGATTGTTACAGATCTGAGCTTCGACTATAATGAGAAGCTGGTAAAAGATTATTGCGGGACTTGTACAAGATGCTTAGACGCCTGCCCAACGCAAGCCATAGAGTCCGACAGAAAGATTAATGGCTCGAAGTGTATTTCATATCTGACCATAGAGCTTAAAGATCAAATTCCTGCTGAATTTAAAGGGAAGTTTGAGTCCTGGGTTTTTGGCTGCGATATTTGTCAAGATGTATGTCCTTGGAACCGAAATGCCAAAGCACATTCCAACGATGAATTTCAAGCACCGCTTTCATTGCTAAAGATGACTCAGCAGCAATGGTCTGAAATGAGCGAGGAAGTATTTTATGAGACCTTTAAAGGAAGTCCAGTAATGCGTACTAAATGGAAAGGCTTATCGAGAAATTTGGATTTTATTCTAAAAGCTTAACTAAGCAAATGCTTCAAGTATAACTTCATCATATACCCCTGCAAAGGTTGCAAGACACCAGGCTCTGAGTAGAAGCTGTTCTTCTTTCTTCAACCACCGTTTAGCTTTCAAAAGCTCCTTTTTAAATAGTCGTTTATCAAAACTAACTTTCTTAAGAACAGATTGGGATAGGTGAAGCATACTCATAACAGATGATTTTTGAGTTAGGCACTCGAATTTAAGTAATGAGACGCGTAAATGCAAGGTCTTATTGTGACCTTAACGAAAATTAAGTTTTACTTAATCTAGGATGGATTTTACCACATCCACCTGCAGTATTTCACGAGTATCGGTATCGTAAATTATGCTGACAATTTCACAATTGGAAACATTGTATTCTGCAGGCATTTCGAACTGAGTGAAATTGGAATAACGCTCACCTGCCTCTGACCCTGAACCTAAAGCTACACCCCAAGAGCTAGGAAGCGCTTTTCGCAGGGTATGGTCATGCACATAGTCCTTCTTCAATCGATCTGGATCCTCACGGTATTTGTAGTCTGTTTGCGGGGCAACGAGGCCATTTTCTACCACATAGGAGATAACGCCAATTTCGCCATTATATGCTTTGAGGGCTTCCACCTCATTAGAAATGGAAAGCAATCTACAATCAGGGTAATATGATAGTTCCATTGTTAGCTTAAAGATTGGATCACTCCATGCATTGTCATTTAAGAGATCATTAATCTTATTAGCTACTTCTCCAGTAGCTGCTTTACCAGCATCATCTTTATAGTTGATCAGAGAAAAAGGAATAACATCCCCGTTGCTAATTTCTGAGCAATAAACGTCAGATTCAGGGCCTCTAAGATCAATTGGGTGTTTATCATCTGGATGGGAAAGCTGCGAGCAACTTGCCTGAATCGCAACAAGTATCACATCATCCGTATTATCAAGAACATCTTTAAGGGCTCTAGCCATATCTGGACAATTGCCACATTTTATTCCTGTGTATTCTTCCACTAGGAGTTTTCTCACAATAGAAGTGGTGTCATTCGATGAGAAAATCAAAGCATTGCTATCGATTCGGCAATCTCCAACTTTAGGCAAATGCTCATAAGGGTCGTCTACTTTGTCGCATGATGATAAGCCGAGGACCAGAACAAGTAAGCTTAGAAATATCGTATTTCTCATAATTATTAGTTTAGAAACTACTAGTAATTGCAATGTTAAAGCCATTTGACGCAGGTACTACCCTACACACACCGCCCACACAGAAAATCCCTGCTCTCTGTCGTCCATACGACAGCATGATACGGTTGGCATTCTTCACATAACCTACAGTTAAATACGGATAATGCAAGCGATCTGTTGGGTCGGAGTTGCCATAATTCCACTGATCCATCACCGCTACCGTCCAATGGGGGGAATAGGTATATTCTACTACCACTGTAGCCCAATTCCCTTGATCCTGAGGAGTGGTTAAAGATTGCAGTTCAGTACGAATTGCATGTTTCTTATTTAGTTTAAACAAGAGATCTGCAACGCCAATATTGGCATGTACATTTGGTTTACCTCCCAGACCTTGAATTATCTCCATATCATAGTGTAGGTATATATAAGTAAACTTGGCTTTGAACTTTTTATTGAATTTTCTGGCTACTTCTACGTTAAAGTCACCGAAATACTGACGATCGCCTACTCCGAAAAAATTTGTTTCATAACCTAAACGTGACGAATTTCTATCGTTCAGGCTGACAGTATCAATATTATAGGCAAGCGCATAATTCACAGCGATTGTGGTTCCGTACTTTCCACCTAGAGCAGTTTTGCGTTTGATTTTGTAAATCACATCCGTTTGGAAGGCAACTTCCCCTCTTGGCTGCGTAGCGTATGGGTAGAGTGTTGCGGCAAGATTGTAAGTATGCTGTCGAGTTAGGGCAGGCATATAGTTTATGAAGAGGTCGTTAAATACTGAGTTGTTATTTCGATCCGACCGGAAGAACATATTATCGGTGTGTTTTACAGAGAAGGTAATTCCAAGCCCTTTTCTAGAATATGCAGCTGAAACCAAAGCCGACTGCCCGTCCTTAAAAATGAAGTTGTTATCCAAAGAAGGGTCATTGTATTTATAAGTGTATTCACCGTCGAGACTAAAATCTCCTCTGATCAGTCTTCCCCTGACGCTATAGGCTAGCACATTTTCTGGAAGGGTGTACGTAGAATTATTGTCTTGCTGATATTTGGAAACTGCGCTCGCCCCAAAGCTGAATCTGGTTTTACTGGTCTCTAAAGATTTTAGTAAGCTATTAAGTTGAACGTCAACATCAAAACCACGAACGATACCCGGGCCTTCATCAAAGTAATTTCTTTGCTCACCAATGATCCCTTTCAAGACCAATCCTTTGAGAGGGCTTCCTTTAACCCGTATCCCATCAATCACATTATCAATTCCTAATCCTCTTTCTTCGTAGGCACGAAGGATTTGACCATTTCCGAATTGCTCGTAAAAATGTCCAATGGTGATGTCTAGTTTGTCAACTGAATAAGAGGCATAACGGAACGGTATTCCATTTCCACGGTATTGGTCGTTGAAACCAAGAACGGCATTATGATAAGCTTCAAAACGGAGGCCGGCCGAAAACTTTCCTTTGGTGTAGATCAAGTTTGAAAAGGCGTTCATCCTAATCTTTTCATCCACCAAGGGTGCACCAATAAGGGTGTCGACATTATAGTATTGTGAAACGAGATCAAAGTTTCCGTGAATTTCTCCAACGTCCTTTTTTTTCTCTTGGGCTTGTGTGCTGCTAACTGCAGCTAAAACAAAAAGAAGGCTCAGGGCCTTCTTTATATTAGTTAGTTCTAGGGTCATTAGTTGATGCTCTCTCCGTTGGCAAGCTTCTGAACAAGCTCATAAAGCTCCTCCTCGTCTCCTGGTGAATAGGAGTTGTGCTGCCAAACTATTTCTTTATTGCCATTTACCAAAAAGGTATGGGGCACGTTATTCACGTTCATTGCCCTCTTAAAATCTCCGTTAGGGTCAAGAAGAACATCATAGTCCCAGTCTTGTCCGTTTACGTATGGTTTTACCTTTTGAATGTTTCTAGAATCATCGATGGACACTGCAATTAGTTTCACACCAGTTTCGTCTGTCCAATCTGGGTATTCATCAGCAATCGTGTTAAGCTCGCGTTTGCATGGGCTGCACCAAGTAGCCCAGAAGCTGATGATAATTGGCTTGCCATCATTTTCAATACTGCCTGTGTTGAAAGGAACACCATTAATATTTTGAATTTTAACCTCTGGAATTTTGCGACTTTCACTCTGTGCAAATGAAGCACTAGAAATTAGCAATGTGAGGCTGAGTATGGAAATAAATGTTTTCATCTTCTTATTTTAGACTAGCTAAATCAATTATGATACCGAAGTATAAGCGAAAATAGCAATTTCAATAAGTATAGAATCGACATTTATGTATAACCGATGACGAAGCCGTTAAAATTTTGAATGCAGTTCTTGATTACATTTGCATCAAAGTAACCATTATGAAAAGAATATTTCTACTTACAATTAGTATTGCGCTCTTCGTTTCGGCTCAGGCTCAGCTTGTTCCAACGCAAGATGAAGCATGGCTTCACATCACACCAAATGCAACGGTGAAGAAATTAATTGACCTTGATAATACAGGTTCAACAGCGGTGAATACTTCTTGGGAAGTTGTTACTGACGAAGTAAAAGGAGTAGCAGCATGGGACATTGAATTTTGTGATTGTAATAACTGCTATTCTACTAAAGACTATCCGGTAAGCGATAGTTGTGATGTTGGAATACCTTCAAATGATTACCATACCTATTCACTTCAGGTGAAGCCAGGTAACACAATTCAGAATGGAGATTTTCAAGTGGTAGTTTACAATTTGGAAGATCCTGCTGAAACTGATACAATGACATTCAAGGTGAGAGATGCGGCTGCAACAGGATTAGTTCAGCAGTTTTACGAATCTGGATATAAGTTGTCTCCAAACCCAAGTAACAATGAGATCAAGATTTCAGGTTTAGCTGGGAACGAAACGATTAAGGTTTACAATGTCGCTGGTAGTTTAATCATGACCACGACTGAGTCAAATGTCGACGTATCAAACTTACAAACAGGCGCTTATATTCTAGAGGTTTCATCAGAAACTTCCATGAGCAGACAGCGTTTCATGAAGGAATAAGTTATTCTTCAAGCAAAAGCTTTTGAGCCAGTTTAGTTAAACCTAAACTGGCTTTTTCATTGATATAGGTCACATGATCAGGAACCTTAATGTTTGGATCTGGGTCGACCAAAAAGACTTTGCAGCCTGGTTTTAATTGATGGATAAGCCCAGCTGCTGGATAAACATTCAGGGAGGTGCCTACCACAATGAAATAATCTGCGCGGGCGCAGATCTCAAAAGCTGGATCCATGGCAGGAACAGCCTCTCCAAACCAAACCACATGAGGACGCAGTTGAGATTTCAAAGGGCATAAATCACCCAAGTTTAATTCAGCTCCTTCAATCTCCAAAAGCAGAGAAGGGTCCTTTGTGCTTCTGGCCTTTCAAATTTCTCTATGGAGGTGTAACACAGAGGAAGAGCCCGCCCGTTCATGAAGGTCGTCAATGTTTTGAGTAATCACATGAGTGGCAAATTTATCTTCTAAAAGCCGGCAAGCGTGGTGTGCTTCATTGGGTTCAGATTCGATAATTTGATGACGCCTTTCATTGTAAAAACGCAGCACCATTTCTTTATCTTTTATCCATGCTAAAGGAGTTGCTACATCCTCCAATCGGTGGTTTTCCCATAGGCCATCTTCTCCCCTAAAAGTGTTGATTCCACTTTCAGCAGAAATCCCTGCTCCACTAAATATTACCAATTGCTTCATTTGTCAGGATTTATGGGCTATTCAGCGCGAAATTAATTATTACTTTTGAAGCCCCTGTAAAGTCCTTTCTATGATTAAAATTCGCAAACAAGAAGCACTAGATTATCACTCTCAAGGACGCAAAGGGAAGATAGAAGTAATTCCTTCTAAGCCTTATGCTAGCCAAAGAGATTTATCACTTGCCTACTCTCCAGGAGTTGCGGAGCCTTGTTTGGAGATTTATGAGAACCCAGAAGATGTTTATCAGTACACCGCCAAAGGCAATTTGGTAGCCGTTATTTCCAACGGAACTGCAGTACTTGGGCTAGGAAATTTAGGCGCTGAAGCTTCAAAACCCGTGATGGAAGGAAAGGGTTTGCTTTTTAAAATATTCGCCGACATCGATGTGTTTGACATTGAAGTTGGAACAGAAGATGTTGAAGCCTTTATCAATACGGTTAAAAACATAGCTCCCACTTTTGGTGGAATCAATTTGGAAGATATCAAAGCTCCAGAAGCTTTTGAAATCGAACAACGCCTCAAAGCTGAACTCAACATTCCTGTAATGCACGACGATCAGCACGGGACAGCAATCATTTCAGGAGCAGCCCTTCTGAACTCCCTGGAGATTGCTGAGAAGAAAATTGATGAAGTAAAGGTAGTTGTAGTAGGAGCAGGAGCCTCTGCTATTTCATGTTCTAAAACCTTCATCGCACTTGGGGTTTCGAAAGAGAATCTTGTAATGATCGATAGCAAAGGAGTAATTCGATCGGAGAGACAAGATCTCAATGACAACAAAAAGTATTTCGCCACAAAGAGAGACTTGAAGCAATTAGAAGATGCCATCGTTGATGCTGATGTGTTTCTCGGTTTGTCTCGTGGAGGTATCATGACTAAAAAGATGGTGGCCGATATGGCGCCTAACCCGATTGTTTTTGCTTTGGCCAATCCAGAGCCAGAAATCGATTTCAATGAGGCTAAATCAGTTCGTGAGGACCTAATTATGGCCACCGGTCGTTCCGACCATGCGAACCAAGTCAACAATGTACTCGGTTTTCCATTCATCTTCAGAGGTGCCTTAGATGTGAGAGCTACTGAGATTAACGAAGAAATGAAACTGGCTGCAGTTCGAGCACTTGCCGATCTAGCGAAAGAACCAGTTCCTGAAGAGGTAGTTCGGGCATACAATAGGAAGACGATCGTTTTCGGAAGAGATTATATCATTCCAAAGCCGCTTGACTACCGACTTATCTCTTGGGTAGCTCCAGCCGTGGCCAAAGCCGCCATGGATTCAGGTTCGGCTCAACTTAAAATTAAGGATTGGGATGCCTACCGACTCAGTTTGGAAGAACGCCTGGGGCTTGACAATAAGATGATCTCTAGCATCATGGAAAGGGCTAAGAGAGATCCTAAAAAGGTAGTCTTTGCTGAAGCCGATCACCACAAAGTGTTAAAAGCTGCTCAAATTGTGCGGGATGAAGGCGTAGCCGAACCAATACTACTTGGGAAGGAAAAGGTAATTAAAGAGCTTATTGAACAATACAAGCTCGACTTGGAAGGGGTGCAGATCATTGATGCGCGACATTCGAATACTTCCAAGCTGAGGAAAAAATTTGGTGAAGCCTATTTTGAGAAGCGCAAGAGAAAAGGAGTAACGCTTCAAGAAGCAACCAAAATGATGCGAGAGCGAAATTATTTTGGGGCAATGATGGTCGAAAACGGAGAAGCTGATGCCTTGATTTCAGGTTTAACTCGCCACTACTCAGAAACTTTGAGACCTTCACTCAAGGTGATTGGAACCGATGAAAACGTCAAGACCATCGCGGGGATGTACATCTTGCTCACTAAAAAGGGACCCTTATTCCTAGCAGATACCACCGTGAATTTCGATCCTAGCTGGGAAGAAATGGTGAACATTACCTTACTTGTTGCAGAGTCGATCAAGCGATTTGGAATCAAGCCAAATATTGCCATGCTGTCTTATGCAAACTTTGGAAGTTCAAAAGGTGCCGATGCTCAAAAGACACACAAGGCAGTGGAGTATCTGCATAAGCATCATCCTGATTTATCGGTAGATGGTGAAATTCAAGCGAACTTAGCATTGAATAAAGATCTCATTAAAGAAATATTTCCATTTTCAGATCTAGTGGAAAAACGTGTCAACTGTATGATATTCCCAAATCTTTCATCTGGGAATATTGGATATAAATTGATTCAAGAAATGACAGATTATGAACTATTAGGCCCAATCCTCCTAGGAATGAAGAAGCCAGTTCATATCCTTCAATTGGGAAGTTCAGTAAGAGAAATTGTGAACATGGTTGCAGTGGCGGTTGCCGATGCACAAACAAGAGCAGATGTATAATCACTTCAAAGGAAAGCTGGTAGAGAAGAATCCTACCTATGTAGTCATAGAATGCGGAGGAGTAGGCTACCTACTCAATATTTCACTTAACACCTACAGTAAGATTGGCAGCGACGAATTGTGTTCGTTATACGCACATCAAATTGTGCGTGAAGATGCGCATACCCTTTACGGTTTTTACGACAAAGTGGAACGTGAAATATTCTTGAAATTAATCTCTGTATCTGGTGTAGGTGCTAGCACAGGAAGAATTGTGCTATCCTCGATGAGCCCAAGCGAAGTGGCAAAAGCAATCATCTCTGAAGACGTGAATTTGTTGAAGTCTGTCAAAGGTATTGGGGGCAAAACCGCAGAGCGCATAATTGTTGACCTAAAAGACAAGCTCAATAGTGAGCTTCCCGAGGTCGAAAAAATTCAGTTTCAGGACAATACGCATATTGAAGAAGCGTTATCTGCACTAGTTGCCCTTGGATTTGATAAGACGAAGTCGCGTAAGATGCTTCAGAAAGTGGAAGCTTCCGAGCCTGACTTGCCGGTTGAAGCCCTTATTAAACAAGCTTTAAAATTCCTCTGAGCAGAACAATAATTACTTGTACAGTTCATTCCTAAATAGTGCACTAAAGGCTGCTATTGTCCTCATTTTATGTGGCTTAGGGATTGTTGAGTCCTATGCTCAAACCGATACGGGAAAAACAAAAGCCCGTTATCCGATGAAGCAAGAAACAGACCCAGCGCTGAAGCCTGCCAATAAAATGGGAATGGAAGAACCTTCCAATATGAAGGAGGAGGTTGAGTACGACGTAGAATCAGGAAATTACAATTACACCAAAAAAATTGGTGATAAGGCCTACCGAAACAACTCTTTTTTAGAATTCGATGAATATTTAGAGCAGCAGCGAACTAAGAGTATCAACGATTATTGGCAAGAGAAATCCAATTCAGATTCTAAATACAAAAAAGACGAAAGTTCATTTAAGCCTAAACTTGAGGTAGAAAGTGAAGCCTTCGACCGGATTTTTGGAGGAAATAAGATCGACATCAAACCTACTGGTTCAGCTGAATTAAGGTTTGGAATCAGGAGCTCCCGAAATGAAAACCCAGTAATTCCCGAACGCCAGCGGAGAATCACCACCTTTCAGTACGATCAAAGTATGCAGCTCAATATTCTAGGGAATATTGGAGATAAAGTGAAGGTTACAACCAACTACAACACCGATGCGACCTTCAATTTTGACAATCAAGTAAAGCTCGACTATACGGGTTATGAAGACGAAATCTTGCAGGATATTGAAATTGGTAATGTCTCTCTTCCGCTGAGCGGTTCATTGATTACTGGCTCACAGAGTTTGATTGGACTTAAAACCAAAATGAAATTTGGAAAGCTATTTATTACCACGGTTCTCTCACAACAACAAAGTAAACGCCAGAATATATCCACCGAAGGAGGAGCACAAATCACCGAGTTCGAGGTAAAAACTGACCGCTACGAAGCTGAGAGGCATTATTTCCTTTCGCATTATTTCAGAGATCAATATGAGACTGCCGTTGCTTCACCTCCAATGTATAACACGGGAGTGAACATCACCAGAATTGAAGTTTGGGTAACCAACTTGAGGACTAACCCCGAAAACCCAAGAGATATCATTGCCTTCCAAGATTTAGGGGAGACTAATACAGACCAAATTTTCAATAGAAACTTTGTAAATGTTGGAAATCCTGGAGTGCCTGCGGACAACGACGCAAACGATCTATACACCAGAATTACCGGTGCGTTTGGTGCAGGAAGAGACATTGTTCAAGCAGGTAATATTCTCGATGGTAGATTTGGTTTCGATTCTAGATTGGACTATCAGAAAGTTGAATTTGCCAGAAAATTAGAGCCATCGGAATATGAGCTTAATTCTCAGCTTGGCTACATTTCTCTTCGCCAACAAATGAATATGAACCAGGTGCTTGCTGTTGCCTATGAATACACTTACAGAGGGCAAGTTTACCAGGTAGGAGAGTTTTCTACTGACCTCGCAGCTCCAGCTCCATTGGTGCTGAAACTTTTAAAGAGTGTTGAAAGAAACACTAGAGTTCCAATGTGGGATTTGATGATGAAAAACATCTACAATATCGGAGCTTATCAGTTGCAAGCTGATGGTTTTGAATTTGATGTTTGGTACTTAGATCAAAATCTAGGAATAGATATAAATTACATTCCTGAGGATGGCTTTAATGATCGCTCTTTGGTTCAGGTCCTCGGGCTCGATAAGCTAAATGTAAACCAGAAACCTCGATCTGATGGTCTGTTTGACTTCTTGCCCAATTTCACCATCAACCCACAAAACGGTCGAATAATATTCCCTTTACTTGAGCCTTTCGGAAGCGGTTTAAGGGCCGCAATTGAAGATCCAATATTGGCAGATAAATACGCCTTTGATTCGCTTTATACTCGAACCCAACAGGATGCCCAGAACCTGTTTCCAGGAAAGAACAGATTCAGCTTGAAAGGAGAATATAAATCGCGAGGGGGCTCTGAGATTATGTTGAACGCCATCAATGTTCCTGAAGGGTCTGTTACGGTTTCAGCAGGTGGTAGAGTGCTTCAAGAGAACGTTCACTATACGGTCGACTACAATTTAGGTCGTGTGAAAATCATCGATGCAGGTCTCCTAGAATCGAATACACCGGTAGATGTTTCGCTTGAAACCAATGAGGTGTTTGCCATACAGCAGAAAACATTAATCGGAAACCGTCTTGATTACAAATTTAACAAAGACTTTGCAGTAGGAGGAACCATTTTAAGGTTGAGCGAGAAGCCAGTGACCCAAAAAATCGATTATGGAAATGAGCCGGTTGCCAATACCATTTGGGGGGTTGATGGTACCTACAAGGCGGAGATGCCTATCCTTACAAAATTGGTCGATAAGCTTCCGTTTATTGAAACCAAAGAAAAGTCGAGCATTAGCATTGCAGGTGAATTTGCGCAGTTACTGCCAGGACACTCAAGAGCGATTGGAAGAAGTGGAAACTCTTACCTCGATGATTTTGAAGGAAGTCAATCATTCATCGACATGAAATCAATGAACAACTGGCGCATATCCAGCACTCCACAAAATCAACCCACCCTCTTCCCTGAAGGAAACTTATTTAACAACCTCGAAGCGGGGCATCGAAGAGCCTTGATCAACTGGAGAATTGTAGATCCATTATTCTACCAAAACAGTGCTCCAGAGCATATTCGCGAAGATGTAGACATGCTTTCAGATCACAGAATGCGTCAGATCTTTCAAACCGAAGTATTCCCAAATCAGGCAATCGACCGTTTTACAGCCAACAACATTGCCATGTTAGATGTAAGTTTTTACCCAACAGAACGGGGGCCTTACAACTTCGATATTGAGGATTTAAGAGAAGATGGAAAACTTGATAATCCTGCTGATAAATGGGGTGGAATCATGCGTCGAATTGATCAAAATGATTTCGAAGCAGCAAACATCGAATTCCTCCAGTTTTGGGTAATGGATCCTTTCAATGAGGATGCTGACCCTGAAGGGGATCACCGTGGTGGAGACCTCTATATCAATTTTGGAAATATCAGTGAAGATGTAATGTATGATGGTCAAAACTTATACGAGCAAGATTTGCCTCGCACGCAAGCAGAAGCTACAGATGTTCCTAGTGATAGCGTTTCAGCGTGGGGAAGAATCACACGAGGAGTGCCCTTAGCTCCGGGTTTCGACAACGATCCAAACACAAGACAATTTCAGGATGTCGGTCTAGACGGATTTAGAGATGAAGAAGAGCAAGAATTCTACGCTGACTATTTGGATCAAATCGAATCGGTTTATGGAACTGCTTCTCAAGCCTTTCAATTAGCGAATGATGACCCTGCCGCTGATAACTATAACTACTATCGCGACGACGATTATGACGAAGGGGAATTCAACATCCTTCAACGTTATCAGCGCTATAACGGGATGGAGGGAAACAGTCCAACCCAGGAGCAATACGAACAAATTAATCAATCTGGATACCCGACGTCAGCGACCACGGCACCCGACAAAGAAGACATCAACGGAGACAATGTGATTAATAATGTCGAAGGATATTATCAATACAAGGTGCGTGTAAGTCGTGATGCGATTAACCCAGGTATGATCGGCCAAAACTTCATCACTGATGTTTTTGAATCCTCTGTTCCCGCTGAAAACGGAGATCTGAAAAGAGTTAACTGGTATCAATTTAAAATTCCTCTTCGAGGCGATCTAAAAGAACGCATTGGAAACATCTCAGATTTTAGAAGCATTCGATTTATGAGAATGTTCATGACAGGATTTGAGGAAGAAGTTCACTTGCGCTTTGCTCGTTTAGAACTTATCCGTGGAGAGTGGAGACAGTTTCTTGGAGAATTGGACGATAATCCTGAAGGAATTGCGGATGATCAATCTACTGTATTCAACATCAGAGCGGTAAGTATTGAAGAAAATGGAGCACGCGAACCTGTGAACTACGTATTGCCTCCGAGCATCGATAGAGAAGTAAACTTTAATACGGCCAACCTTCAACAGTTGAATGAACAAGCCTTGGCACTTGAGGTTTGTGGATTGAAAGATGGATTTGCTAAATCTTCATTCCGTCAAGTACAGTTTGATTTACGTCGGTATAAAACCGTACGAATGTCGGTACACGCTGAGTCACTTCCTGAAGAAGTTGCTGAACCTATTCGCGATGGGGATTTGACTGTATTTATACGTTTCGGAACTGATTTCGAAGAGCATTATTATGAATATGAAGTTCCCTTGAAAGTGACCCCTCCGGGGTTCTATCAAGGTGATTTTGACGTCCAAAGAGCGATCGTTTGGCCGATCGAAAATGAGATTGATTTGAACCTTGCGAAAATCAGGGAGGCAAAGCTCGATCGTGACAGGGAAATTCTCAATGGTGCCTCTTCACTCCTCAGAAGGAAACGTTACAAAAAACGCTACCGACAAGGGAATATATATGTAGTTGGAACACCAAACTTAGGAGAAGTTAAGACGATAATGATAGGGATAAGAAATCCGCGTCAGAGTTTGGATAGCACTGGATTTGACGATGGGCTCCCAAAGTGTGCTGAGATTTGGGTGAATGAATTGCGGGTTTCTAATTTTGAGGATAAGGCAGGTTGGGCTGCTACCGGTCGAGTGAATGCGAAGCTCGCCGATTTGGCTTCAGTTTCGGTAGCCGGAAGAATAAGTACTCCAGGATTTGGAACCATTGAGCAAAAAGTGAACGAGCGACAGATAGAAACAAAAACAAGTTTCGATGCTTCTACAACAGTTCGCCTCGACAAGTTCTTCCCTGAGAAAAGTGGAGTTCAAATTCCAATGTATGTAGGCTACTCAGAAAATACTTCTAATCCGCAATTCTCGCCATTGGCTGAAGATGTTCCATTTAAGGAATACGTTCAGGCCTGGGATACCAAAGCCGAACGCGATAGTGTGAAGCAAGTAATCCAAGACAAAACCATCCGGCGGAGTATCAATTTCACCAATGTCAAGAAGAATAGGACCAACAAAGAAAAGAAGCCAATGCCCTATGATATTGAGAACCTTAGCGCCTCCTATTCATATGCTGAAGAACTCAACAGAGATTTTGATACCGAACGGGATATTACTAAAACCTATAGAGGAGGACTTAATTATGCCTTTAATATCAACTCGAAACCTTACAAACCTTTTAGCAAGATAAAGTCCATTCGAAAAGAAAAGAGTTTGGCAATCATTCGAGATTTTCAGTTTAATGCGCTGCCAAAATCTGTAGGAGTTCAAACCAGTATGAACCGAGTTTATAACGAACGACAAATAAGAAACACGAACCCAGGAATACGAGCAGAGCTCCCTGCATTTTTCAATAAAACTTGGACTTGGGATAGGATTTATAGCCTTAATTGGGATATTACCAAAAACCTTAAAATGGACTTTAATGCCAATAATCAAGCATTGGTGGATGAGCCAGACGGCATTGTAAACAAGAACATCAATGAAGAAGGGCAATACGATCAGTGGAGAGACTCGGTGCGATCCAATATCATGAACTTCGGAGAAACCATGAACTATCGTCATGGAACCAACATCAGCTACAATATCCCACTGAACAAAATACCCATGTTAAGTTGGGTGAATTCAAGTTTGCGGCACGCTAGTTCTTATAACTGGCAACGAGCACCTTTCGCAGCTGACACCATTGGTCACACTATTCAAAACTCCAGTGCTCTTACCTGGAATGCAAACTTGAACATGAGAACGCTTTACAATAAGTCGAAATTCTTGAAAGGAATTCAGCAGGAGGCTAGTAAAAATGCACGGCGTCCACCTAAGCCAAAGAATAAGGATGAAGAAGATCCTGAAGCAAAAGAGGGTGAAGAAGCTCCGGAAGAAAAGCCAAAAGTTAAAGAAGAAAAGAAACCAAGGAATGAACGTTATACCATTGAGGAGCGAATCATTTCCTTCATGATGGGCTTACAAAGTGCGTCTATTAATTACTCAGAAAATAGGGGGATACTTCTTCCTGGATTTGATAGAAGGACCCAGGTCATGGGAATGGATCCAAACTTTGAAGCACCTGGTTTGGGTTTCATATTTGGAAAGCAGAGTAACTTCGGATCTGACTCCTTAGATTTTGCTCCTTATGCGGCGCGACAAGGTTGGTTGGTGCAACAGCCGAATCTGAATAACCCTGCGATGTATACCTACAGCCAGAATATCTCCTTGAATGCAAGCGCTTCACCAATAAGAGATTTAAGAATCAACTTAACCGGGTCACAACAGCGAAGCAGAAGCACAACAGAGTTTTACCGATGGAATCCTGACAGTTTAGAATACAGAGGAGAAAGTCCGGTAATCAATGGCTCTTACAGTACTTCTTTCAGTTCATGGAGAACGGCATTTGTGCCCTTGCGCGATGACTACAGCTCAGCAACTTTCGATCGTTTCCTAGAAGTAAGAAATCAATTCTCTGCTCGTTTAGCTGAGGAGAACAGACAGTCGGAAGGTGTTCATTCAACCGACACGGGAGACTTTAGAGATGGATACGGTGCAACCTCAGTTGATGTCTTAATCCCATCTTTTATCACCGCCTATGGAGGTAAAGCAGTTTCTCTAACAGGCCTCAGTCTTTTCGATTTGATTCCACGTTTAAACTGGAGATTGAGTTATACTGGATTAGGAAAACTTCCTTCACTGCGTAAGCATTTCAAGACCTTCAATTTGACTCATGGCTATAATTCGACCGTTAATGCAGGTGGGTTTATCAATAATCAGCGCTATGCCGATAATGATGCTGATGGCTTTCCTGACTATAATAACGGCTTCGACTTAGATAGCAACTTCATATCCCAGTATCAATATCAGAGCATCGTAATCTCAGAGCAATTTAGTCCGCTATTTGGCATCGACATGACCTTCAATAATTCGATCCAAGCGAGATTTGAAGTGAGAAGGACAAGGAATATCACACTTAATCCTTCAAACTCCCAGGTGATGGAGATGAGGTCGGAGGAGCTGGTAATCGGAAGTGGGTATACCTTCAAAAAAGTTAAGTTCCCATTCGAATTTGTTCCTGGAAAAACTATTACGAGTGATTTCCAAGTGAGAGGAGATATTTCAATAAGAGACAACTTAACAGTGATCCATCGTATCTCAGATCGATCGCATGAAGCTACCGCAGGAATGCGCGTTTTCTCCATTAAGTTCACTGGCGACTATAAGATCAGTTCCCAATTAACCTTGCGGGCATTTTATGATAGAATCATGAATACACCGGCCATCTCCAATGCCTTTCCAACGGCTACTACCAACGCCGGAATTGCACTCCGATTTAAGTTGAGCTAACTTTCTTCTTTTTCGCGTGTTAATTGAGAAAGAGAGATGAACATTTACTAAATTCGCCACCCAATTGCACAACTTGCAAACGAACGAACTCATACACAAAAGCTCTTTGAGTCTGATTAAGGACAAACTCCGTGTTTATGCCGCTTTCGGCAAGCTACGCCTAGCTAGTTTGGTTGTATTTTCCTCAGTATTGGGATATATGATGGCAGCATCTTCTGTGATTTGGCCAGAGATGATTGCGCTGATATTCGGTGGTTTTTTAGTTACAGCAAGTTCAAATGGTTTCAATCAGGTAATCGAAAGAGAACTTGATAAGCTAATGGACCGAACAAAAAATCGACCTATTCCAGTTGGAAGTATGAACTCTCGTGAGGGTTTGATTGTGGCTTCCGTGATGGGGATTATAGGCCTCTACCTTCTCTTTATTTTTACCAATACCCTTGCTGGAATATTAGGTGCCTTTGCACTCTTTCTTTATGTAGTGATATATACTCCCTTGAAGAGAGTAACGCCTTTTGCGGTTTTAGTTGGCGCATTTCCTGGAGCAATTCCACCCATGTTGGGATACATTGCTGCCACCGGTAGCTTTGGCTTAGCACCAGGCATTCTGTTCGCAGTACAATTTATCTGGCAATTCCCTCATTTTTGGGCAATAGCTTGGAAAGCTCATGACGACTATCAGAAAGCTGGGTTTCATTTACTTCCATCTCCGGGAGGAAGGGACTTTAGCTCTGCGGTACAAATTGCAACTTACTCACTCTTTTTAATTCCTGTGAGCTGCTTGCCATACATCTTCGGATTGTCTGGCGTAATCAGCTTGATTGTTTGCTTGATTGCAGGTTTGATCTTTTTTTACTACTCACTACGACTACTGAAAACTCTCGATTTAAAAGACGCAACGCGGCTCATGTTTGCTTCTTTCATCTACCTGCCGATTGTCCAAATTTCATTTTTATTTTAAAATATTATGGCAGAAGAAACAGCAATAAGAGAAGAATTTCAAAGTAAAAGACGGGTTAAAAAAGCCATGTTATGGATAGCAATCCTAAGCATGATTATGCTTTTTGCAGGCCTCACTTCGGCTTACATTGTTCGCCAAGCAGAAGGTCAATGGCTATACTTTGATTTACCAAACACCTTTTACATCAGCACAGCAATGATCATTTTAAGCAGTATTGCCTTGCTGCCATTGGTGAAATTTGCGAAAAGAAATAATTATAACGGCATAATCATTTCGCTTTTATCAAGTCTTGTATTTGGAATCCTGTTCAGCTTTTTTCAGTTTCAAGCATGGGGTGAATTGGTTGATTTAGGGATCTTCTTCACAGGTGCTAATAGCAATGCAGCAGGCTCTTACCTCTATGTAATTACCGGGGTTCATTTAGCGCATTTAGCTGGCGGACTACTATCACTAGCCTTCACATTGGTGAAAGCGCTGATGAAGCGATATAACGAAACGAACTTTGTAGGATTAGAATTGACAGCAACCTACTGGCATTTTTTAGATATTTTATGGATATATTTGCTGCTATTCTTAATGTATATCCGCTAAACCTAACGAACTACTATGGCCGGAGAAGCTACTAAAGCGATAGATACTAGCACATTATGGGGAGGTGGAAGATCTCCTTTCAGTGTCAGCTACGGAAAAATGATGATGTGGTTTTTCCTCATCTCGGATGCCCTAACATTCGGAGGACTGCTCGTATCTCTTGGATTTATGAAAATGAAGTTTGCCGACACTTGGCCAAAGAGTGAGCAAATTTTTTATCACTTTCCTGGTACTCATGCCCATTTACCATTGGCGTATGTGGCCTTAATGACTTTTATTCTGATTGTAAGTTCTGTAACAATGGTACTTGCAGTTGAAGCTGGCCATCGTATGGACAGAAAAAATGTAATCCTTTGGTTAGGCCTCACAGTTGTTGGAGGAATCTTCTTCCTAGGCTCTCAGGCTTGGGAGTGGGCTTCTTACATCGCTGGTCCAGACGGAGACTTAAGCACATGGGCAGATAATGCTTCCCTTGCGCAAAACCCCTACTTTGCTGCTGATGGCGTTACAGCCGGAGCGGTTCATTATACCCAGTTTTTCTTCTTTGTAACAGGTTTCCACGGTACCCACGTATTTTCTGGTGTGGTCATCAACTTTATTATTCTTCTGAATGTAATTAAAGGAACCTACGAGAAAAGAGGACACTACGAAATGGTTGAAAAAGTTGGCCTTTACTGGCACTTTGTTGACCTCGTTTGGGTATTTGTATTCACCTTCTACTACCTTATCTAATCTGCATTTTTATTTAGCATGGAAAGAGACGACATTATTGAGTATTCCTTAGATTCACATCACGACGAGGAAACAGGTAAAAAGATTAGAAAGAAGATTGTATTTGTTACAGTTCTTCTTACAGTAATAACTGCTTTCGAAGTAGGATTAGGAATTATAGCTGCAGATTTTGCTGGATTCCAATGGGAAATGGTGAAGTGGACCTTCATCGTTCTTACACTGATTAAAGCTGCGTATATTGTATTGAGCTTTATGCACCTTGGTGATGAGCGTAAATCATTGCGTTATGTAATTCTTGCTCCTTATGCATTGTTCCTCATTTATTTGATGTTCATCTTGTTCAGCGAGGCAAGCGTACTTTTCGGAATTCGTCAGCTTTTAGGATTATAAGCAACCATGGGTAAAGCCACCAAGTGGGGGCTACTTTTCCTCATACTTTTATTTCCAAGTTTACTTTACATTGGCCTGTCAACTGGGAGGCACAACTTATTTAGTCTGCCTTATTATGGGGAGTATCACCTCAATGCTGAGGGAGATACTATTCCCGAACCTTTAGCCTTAGTTGACGACATTAAACCTCACCTCAAAAAATTGGAGGCGCTTGATACCAGCATCTTCATCGTCGCATTTGTAGATATTAAGAACCAAGAATTGAGTTCAAGAGTTGGAACTCAGCTTTCCTCAATTGCAGAGAAATTGTCACCAATGAGAGATTTTAGAATTCTTGTGGTTTCAGACTCGAGGCTCACCGAAGAGAAGAAACTTTTTCAAGCCTTTGACAAGTCCCAAGATAAATGGCATTTTCTCAATGTCAATGGAGATCTAAGTAACTTTTACACCAAGTATTTTGCTTGGGATCAATCTTCTAAGAGTCCTTTCCAAAGAGCCTACCTGGTGGATAAACAAAGCTTTATTCGGGGTGTTTACAATGCAGAGGAATACAGCAAGGTGAAGGAGCTCTCTGATGATATTAAAGCGCTGAAAGCCGATGAGCTTACTCCAAAAAAGAATCAGGATGAACGCACTTCTTCAGAATAGAAAACTCGCAATTACTTCCATCTGGGTTTTTACCGTGGTGGTTTATGCGCTAGTTATTTCGCTCCACTACTTGCCTTCTGTAGAAAACAAACCTTCATTTACAAGCTTCCAACCGCTCTTAAACGCAATCATTAATGGAACTTGCTTCATTCTTCTGATCAGTTCCTTAATAGCTATTAAAAAGAAAAATATTGAGCTCCACAAAAAGCTGAATACAACAGCAATGCTGCTGTCGGTTGTATTCCTATTGAACTATGTCTTGTACCATTACCTGTCTGGAGACACATCCTACCTAGGGGAGGCAAAAGCCTTCTTTTACTTCATTTTAATTACACATATACTTCTTGCTGGCATATCGCTTCCGCTCATACTTATCGCCTACTATCGGGGATTAAGTGGCGATGTTGAACGACATCGAAAAATCGTAAAAATCACCTATCCTATTTGGTTGTATGTTACCTTTACTGGAGTAATGGTATACGCATTTTTATCTCCGTATTATGCTTAAGCAAGTTCTGATCATAGCTTTACTTCTGTCTGCATTTTTGCTTTTAAGTACAGATTTAAGTGCACAGTGCTCTATGTGTAAAGCAGTGGTAGAATCCAGTGTAAATGGAGGGTCGAAAATGGGCTTAGGTCTGAATAGTGGGATTCTGTACATCATGGGGATTCCATACATTCTCTTAGTTGTAGCAGGTGTTCTTCTTTTTAGAAAACCAATCATGACTAAGCTAAAGGAGCAATAGGCCAATAGCTTTTATCACTACATTCGTAACTCGTTCTTATTAATTACTTATTCAGAAAGGGGGAGGGAACAGGCCCATAGAACCCTTGGCAACCATTGTCGTGTTTATTTATGCATGGAAAGAGGTGCCAATTCCTGTCCCTTTTGGGGAAGAGATAAGTGTGAAGTTCAAAAAGACTCTATGAATCTCTTCCAAATCGGGAGAGATTTTTTTTGATATGAAAACAGATATTAGAGATATTCTTAAAGACCGTATTCTGGTGCTCGACGGAGCAATGGGAACGATGATTCAGCGCTATAAGCTGGAAGAGGATGATTTTCGTGGAGATCGATTTGCCGATCATAACTATTCACTTAAAGGGAATAACGACCTGCTAGCACTTAGCAGACCCGATGTGCTGCGTGAGATTCATGCCGAGTACTTCGAAGCCGGAGCTGATATAGTCGAAACAAATACCTTCAGTAGCACTACTATTGCTCAGGCAGACTATCACCTAGAGGATGCTGTTTACGACTTAAACTACGAATCGGCTCGAATTGCGAGGGAAGTCGCGGATGAGTTCACTAAGCTGAACCCGAACAAACCACGCTTCGTAGCTGGATCTATCGGGCCAACCAATAGAACAGCTTCAATTTCACCAGACGTGAACGATCCTGGTTACAGAGCTGTTGATTTTGACACTTTAAAAGAAGCGTATAAACAACAAGCTGGAGCATTACTGGATGGTGGTGCCGACTTGCTTTTGGTTGAAACCGTGTTTGATACGCTCAATGCTAAGGCAGCACTTTCGGCAATCCAAGAAATAAACGACGAAAGAAATCTAAGTATTCCCATCATGGTTTCGGGAACCATTACAGATGCAAGTGGGAGAACCTTAAGCGGACAGACCACAGAAGCCTTCTTAATTTCTATTAGCCATATTCCCTTATTAAGCGTTGGTTTAAACTGCGCCTTGGGAGCTAAACAACTTCGTCCCTATCTCCAGGTTCTTTCAGCAAAATCCGAAAATTTGGTAAGTGCTCACCCGAATGCCGGTTTGCCCAACGAATTCGGAGAGTATGACGAAAGTCCTTCGGACATGGCTGCGCAAATTGAGGATTTTCTTGAGGAAGGTCTAATCAACATCATCGGAGGTTGCTGCGGGACCACCCCAGAGCACATAAAAGCCATCGCTGAAATTGCGGCGAAATATGAGGCACGTAAAGTAAACTTAGCGCAAGAAGCTTAATGGAATACAGACCCTTAAAATTAAGTGGCCTTGAGCCATTGGTAATTACACCCGACACCAATTTTGTGAATATTGGTGAGCGTACCAATGTTACTGGTTCGCGAAAATTTCTTCGACTTATCAAGAAGGAGAAATACGAAGAGGCTTTGGATGTAGCTCGTGATCAAGTGGAAGGTGGAGCACAGGTAATCGACGTCAATATGGACGAAGGAATGCTCGATGGCAAGAGTGCCATGGTTCGTTTCTTGAATTTGATAGCCGCCGAGCCTGATATTGCAAGAGTTCCTGTGATGATCGACAGCTCTAAATGGGAAATCATTGAGGCCGGGCTTAAATGCATTCAAGGAAAGGGAATCGTTAACAGCATTAGCTTAAAAGAGGGAGAAGAGCCGTTTCTGGAGCAAGCTAAAAAGGTCAAAAATTATGGGGCGGCAACCGTGGTAATGGCTTTTGATGAAAAAGGTCAAGCAGATACCTACGAACGTCGAATTCAGATTTGTGAGCGCTCCTACAAGCTGCTTAGAGAGAAAGTTGGTTTTCCTGCGGAGGACATCATTTTTGACCCCAATATTTTCCCAGTAGCCACAGGAATTGAAGAGCATAATAACTACGCGGTTGACTTCTTTAAGGCGACACAATGGATTAAAGAAAACCTACCCTATGCCAAAGTAAGTGGAGGGGTTAGTAATGTCTCATTTTCGTTTAGAGGAAATCAAGGAGTAAGAGAAGCCATGCACTCAGCCTTTCTTTATCATGGAATAAAGTCGGGGATGGATATGGGGATTGTCAACCCTTCCATATTGGAGGTTTATGACGAAATCCCTAAAGATCTTCTGGAGCATGTAGAAGACGTTTTACTCAATAAAAGAGACGACGCTACCGAAAGATTGCTGGAGTATGCCGAAACAGTAAAATCAGGGCCCAAAGCCAAGAAACAAGACCTTGAATGGAGAAACCAAGGGGTAGCGAAAAGATTGGAACATGCTTTAGTGAAAGGCATTACAGAGTTCATAGAAAGCGATACGGAAGAAGCACGTTTGTTTTTTGACAAACCTTTGCATGTAATTGAAGGTCCTTTAATGGATGGAATGAATGTGGTAGGCGACCTCTTTGGGTCGGGGAAAATGTTCTTGCCTCAGGTGGTTAAGAGTGCACGGGTCATGAAAAAGGCTGTGGCCTATTTGCTTCCTTACTTGGAAGAAGAAAAGGAAGAAGGAGAGTCTTCATCTGCCGGAAAGGTTCTCATGGCAACTGTTAAGGGCGATGTTCACGACATCGGAAAAAACATCGTTGGCGTTGTGCTTGGTTGTAACAATTATGAAGTAATCGACATGGGGGTGATGGTTCCTGCCGATAAGATTTTAGCGGCCGCGTTAGAGCATCAAGTTGACGTAATTGGCCTAAGTGGTTTGATTACCCCTTCCCTAGATGAGATGGTGTTTGTTGCCAAAGAAATGCAACGTGCTAAGATGGATATACCATTGCTGGTTGGAGGAGCGACGACATCCAAGGCACATACTGCGGTGAAGATCGAGCAAGAATATCCTGCAGGAAACACGGTTCACGTCTTAGATGCATCGAGAGCGGTTACTGTGGTGGAAAAATTGCTGGGTTATAAAAAGGAAGAATATGTGACTGGCATTCAAGCCGACTACGAGAGGGTGAGAGAAGCCCATTATGCAAAGCATTCTGAAATAAAGCTTTCCAGCTATCAAGAGGCCATCTCGAATCGTTTTCAAGCTAAAAATGATCATGAAGTGGTTGTGCCCAATCAACTTGGGGTTCAGGTTTTGGAAAACATTGATCTAAACAAAATCAGCAAGTATATCGACTGGACACCTTTCTTCAACTCATGGGAATTATACGGAAAGTATCCGGCGATTCTAGAAGATAAAAAGGTAGGCGATGAAGCCACGAAACTCTTTGCTGATGCTCAACAGATGCTAACTCAAATTATTGACGAGCAGTGGATAAGCGCCAAAGCGATTTTTGGATTATTCAAGACAAGCAAGCAGCAGGAAGACGCCGATATTTTGGATGAAGAGGATAACAAAATAGGTGAGTTTCATTTTTTACGCCAGCAAAAAAGTTTACAGTCAAATGGGCCTAACCGTTCTTTAGTTGACTTCTTGGAAGAAGATGACTACATGGGCTGTTTTGCAGTAAATGCTGGAATTGGAGTAGATGAAAAAGTGAAGGAATTTGAGGCCGATCACGACGATTATCAAGCCATCATGTTGAAGGCACTTGCCGATCGTTTAGCAGAAGCTTTGGCTGAAATGCTTCACGAGGAAGTACGTAAATCTCATTGGGCTTATACTCCCGAAGAGCACTTTGAAAATGAAGAACTGGTCAAAGAAAAGTACAAAGGAATCCGTCCTGCACCAGGCTATCCTGCTTGTCCGGATCACACAGAAAAGACTGAAATATTCAGACTACTTAATGCCGAGCAAATTGGATTGGAGCTTACCGAAAGTATGGCGATGTATCCTACTGCTGCTGTGAGTGGCTGGTATTTTGCGCATCCCGAATCTCGCTACTTTAATGTGGGGAAGATCGGAAAAGATCAAGTGGAAGCATATGCTCAGCGCAAAGGCATGGACTTCGAAGTTATGGAGCGCTGGCTCGGACCGGTTTTGGGGTATTGATTTTAGGGGCTGGGATCTCGTGACTTAAACCGAATACCATCACATAATAAGTCGAATGGCCACTTCTGACTTTTACATTCATAATTCTGTATTTTTCATTCCCAATGGGAGCCTGTCCGCCTATTGGCGGATGTTAAACTTGTTGCTTTAATACGCGCTTCCGCTTCCCGAAATTTGCTCAATCGGATGCCAAGTAGTTTTTACTTCGAGTAAGTCTCTGATGAGGTATGGAGAAGATGACGCTTTCGGATCTCGAATTATTACTCGTTTCATGTTCTCAGCTGCAGCCTGATTTACTTCTGCATTTGCTTCCGATAACACCAAGGCATTCACGTCCATATGACTACTTATGTGTGGAATAAGCTCTTCATGATTTCCAGTAAGTATATTCACTACACCGCCTGGAAAGTCTGATGCATGAATAGCTTCTGCTAAACTGATTGCCGACATTGCAGTTTCAGCACTGCTTACTAGGATTAAAGAATTTCCTGATATAGTTGCCGTGGCAACTAAATGACAAGCTTCAGAGAGTGAATTCGAACTGGTGCTTACCACTCCCATAGGCTCCATCACACTAAAATTGAAATGTGAACTCGCTACTGGGTTAACCGAACTGAAGATTTGCTGGTACTTATCGCTCCAGCCGGCATAATAAACCAAGAGATCGATACAGTTTTCTAATTCTTTTTGCGCTTTAGACGCACTCATTCCCTCGCGCACTAGCTCTTCAATGAAATTCTCCGAACGAGATTCCATGATTTCCGCCAAGCGATAAAGTATTTGTCCGCGCAAGTAGGCCGTCGCTCCAGCCCATCCTGACTGCGCTTTTCGTGATGAAACAACAGCTTCTCTAAAATCCTTTCGGGAAGCTTGACACACATTTGCCATGAGCTCGCCTTTGCTGTTTCTTAGCTCGATATATCTACCCGATTCAGTGCGTGGAAACTTTCCAGCAATGAACATCTTGTATGTTTTGTTAACCTTCACTCTTGTCATCTTACTTAAACTTCAAGTATGCATCCAATCCATGCAGTCCGCCTTCTCGGCCGTAACCACTTTCCTTGTAGCCGCCAAACGGAGAAGTAGGATCGAATTTATTATAAGTATTTGCCCAAACTACTCCTGCCTTGAGGCGAGAGGTAAGGTTGAAAATCTTCGAGCTTTTATCAGTCCAAACCCCTGCAGATAGGCCGTAGGGTGTGTTGTTGGCTTTTTGAATTACTTCAGATGTGGTTCTGAAAGTCTGCACCGCTAACACAGGACCGAAAATTTCCTCTTGGGCAATTCTACTGCTTTGCGCCACATCAGTAAATAAAGTGGGGGGACACCAAAAACCATTTTTAGGTGATTTGAAATCGGCTTGATACATTTCCAAACCTTCCTTTTCTCCAATTTTTAAATAGGATTCAATCGTCTCCAATTGCGCTGCAGAATTAATGGCTCCAACATCGGTGTTTTTGTCTAGTGGGTCACCAACTACCAATGATTTTAAGCGCCATTTGAGTTTTTCAATTACCTCTTTGCTTACCGATTCTTCAACAAACAATCGAGAACCTGCGCAGCATACATGACCTTGATTAAAGTAGATTCCATTAACTATACCCTCCACTGCTTGATCAATTGGAGCATCAGCAAAAATGATATTGGCAGCTTTTCCCCCAAGTTCAAGTGTGAGTTTTTTGCCAGAACCTGCCGTCGCCTTTTGAATCAGCTTTCCAACTTCAGTAGAACCAGTGAAAGCGATTTTATTCACGTCTGTGTGATTCACAATCGCCGCACCTGTTTCACCAGCACCTGTAACAATATTGACAACCCCTTCTGGCAAGCCAGAATCTTGAATGAGCTCGGCTAACTTCAAAGCAGTGAGTGAAGTGGTTTCTGCAGGTTTTAAAACCACGGTATTTCCGCAAGCTAAAGCGGGAGCAATCTTCCATGCAGCCATCAAGAGAGGAAAATTCCAAGGAATGATTTGTCCTGCAACTCCTAATGATTCAGTTTTTTGATTCGGGAATGCATATTCAAGTTTGTCGGCCCAACCAGCATAGTAGAAAAAATGTGCAGCAGCTAGAGGCACATCAATATCTCTAGATTCGCGAATTGGCTTTCCACCATCCATACTTTCGATGATGGCAAATTCACGGGCTCTTTCTTGAAGCATGCGAGCAATGCGATAGATGTATTTGGAACGTTCGCTTGCGGGCATTTTTGACCATACTTCAGTATAAGCTTTTCGCGCTGCCCTTACCGCAAGGTCAACATCCTTGTCATTAGCTTGAGCAAGCTCACTAATAGCTTGTTCAGTGGCAGGATTGATGCTCTTGAAATACTTTCCAGATTTAGGTTTCACAAACTTTCCGCCTATGAAAAGCTCGTATCGATCCTTGATTTTTACTGGAGAAGATTCCGGAGCAGGGGCGTAGTTCCATCCGCCTCCAAGTTCGAGTCTATTGTTATTCTTTTTAGCCATATCAGTCGATAGAGAAGTAGTCAGATGATTGATAAGTTCCTTGTGCTTGTTTTACCAATTGCATTAAAATATCATTTGCTAAAGAGCTTGCACCGAAACGAAACCATTGGTTCGACATCCATTGGTCGCCCAAGGTTTCGCGAAGCATTACTAAATAGTGCAGCGCTTGTTTTGCCGTTCGAATTCCGCCAGCAGGTTTCATAGCGACCATTTTTCCTGTTTTCAGATAATGATCGCGAATAGTTTCAAGCATTACCAAAGTGACAGGCATATTGGCAGCAGGTGAAATTTTTCCCGTGGAGGTTTTTATAAAATCAGCTCCAGCGTGGATGGCAATTTCAGAGGCAAGACGCACCTTATCGAAATCACCCAATTCACCAGTTTCGAGTATCACTTTAAGTCGAGCCTTTTTACCACAAACCGCTTTAATACTCGCTATTTCATCATGCACAAAATCATAATTTCCACTGAGAAATTGTCCTCTTGAGATAACCATGTCGACTTCATCGGCTCCTTGATCTATGGCCATTTGAGTGTCGAGTTTTTTCACTTGTAGTGAAGATTGTCCTGAAGGAAATGCTGTAGCTACGGCTGCCACTTTAATCCCCGACTTTCCTATAGCCTCCTTAGCTGTGCCCACCAGGTTTGGATAAACGCATATGGCAGCTACTGTTGGAAGGCCTTCTAAATCGTCGTGAAGATGTTGAGCTTTATAGCAGAGTTGCTTTACTTTCTGATCTGTGTCGGAACCTTCTAAAGTGGTTAAATCAATCATTGAAAGTGCAAGTTTCAAACCTTCAATTTTCGATTCTTTTTTAATGCTTCTTTTCTGAAAACGAGAAGCACGTTCAATGACTCCCACCTGATCGATGGTTCTTCCGGAGAAATAGCTTGGATGCATAATTCAAAGATAGCAATCCGAAGTGGTAGAAAGATTATCTGGTGCTATTGTATTAATTTAGCTTTTAGCCTCAAAGGAAACAACTTGCTTAAGCCAATCACTCTCGCTGTTATAACACTGCTATTAACGAGTATTTCAATCGCTCAAATTGGGGTGAAATACAACCAACATTTTGAACTTGGTGGAAATGGATCTGACTACGTTCATGACATGGATCATGACCCTTTTGGGAATTTGCTGATCATTGGACGTTTCGATTCCGATTCAATTGACCTCGATCCCGATACTGGCTCTTTTTATCTAACGCATCAAGGGCGGCAAGACATTTTTGTGGCCAAATATCAGAATGGGAACGAATTGCTTTGGGCTTTTGGAATTCAAAGTAATGCCCGAGATCAACCCTTAGATATTGAAAGTGATTTTCAAGGCAACATCATTATTACAGGACTTACTGAGGGTATAGTAGATCTGGACCCTGGGCTTGCGATAGTGAATGTAGGTACCCAACGTCAAACGAGATCATTTATGGCAAAGTACAACTCGAGCGGGAACTTGCTTTGGGCAATTGAAATCGACAATGCCCTCAATGGGAGGGCTAACACAGCTTATAACGAGTTGTGTGTTGATAGTAGTAATGCTATCTATGCGATAGGAAGCTTCGACGATCCTATAGATTTGGACCCTTCCTCTGGAAGCTGGGTTTTGAGCAATAACAAAAGCCATTCTGCAAACTTTATTGCCAAGTACAACAGCGCTGGTAATCTGATTTGGGCAAGAAAAATTGAAAGCTCCAGATCCGTAGACTTGCTTGATATTGAAATGAGTAGGAACAAAGAACTTTTTGTAGCAGGAAGCTTCATGGACAGCCTATTTATAGATAGTAATTTGATCTTTCAGGATTCTTGGAATGTGGATGGCTTTCTTTTAGGTTTTGATGAGCAGGGGAATTATGGATGGAATCAGCAATTCAGCTCTTCTGCTATCGGGAGAATGGAGACCCTTGCAGCCGATCCTATGGGAAATTTATTCTCAATGGGTTCTTTCAGTGATAGCTTAGACGCAGATCCCAGTTTGGGAACCGACTTCCATCATACCGTATCGAGAGATCCGTTTATTGTCAAACTTGATTCAGGCGGAATCTGGCATTACACAAAGGTTTTTGCCAGTTTTTGGAGATCTCAGATTTTTGAGTTTTTGATTGATCAACAGGCGAATTTTCACCTTTGTGGGAGTTTTTACAACAGTCTGGATGTGGATCCTGGCCCAAATACCTTGTTGATGACAAGTGATGAATCCGCAGCATTCTACATGAAAGCAGATAGTAGTTTCTCAAGTATATATTTTGATGTTTATGACGCTGAGGATGCAGATAATTATTGTCGCGAAATGAGCTTGAATCCACAAGATGAGGCTGTAATTACAGGGGTGCTTGTCGACAGTGTGGATATAGACGGCTCACCCGATACGGTCATGCTTAAGGCCAAAGGCATAAATAGCGCTTGGATTCTCAATTTAGCTAATTGCAATCCTGTGATTCAGCCAAGTGTTTCAAATCTTCCAAGGATTTATGCTGAATGCCAGATTGATACCATACCAAGTCCAAGCGCCAGCAACGGCTGTGGGTATCAATTGAAACCTATTTATCCAGTTTCATTTCCAATCGACACCCAAGGTGTCGACACTTTATTGTGGACTTTCGATGATGGAAAAGGTAATCGCTTAATTCAGTCGCAAATCGCTGAAGTAAAAGACACGAGCAAACCTGTGCCTCAATTTGCGGCTCCAAGTATTTCTCAACGTTGTGATCTAGCAATGCCAGTTGCACCATTAGCCTACGATTCTTGTTCCGGCACAATAAGAGCAAGCACGCAAAACCAATTTCCGATTAGCCAAAATGACACTATTGTTTGGGTTTATGAGGACGATAACGGCAATCAAACCATTCAAAAACAGTCCGTAATCATAGTTCCTTTTGATACCATGGTGAGCCAACAAGCTTTGAGTCTTCAGGCCAATGATTCCATCGGGAATTACCAGTGGCTCGATTGCAACAATTCATTTCTGCCTGTCAATGGTGCCAACCAACAAAGCTTTACTCCTTTTCAAAATGGCTCCTACGCCCTAGAGCTTCACAATAACACGTGTACATTCAGATCAAGGTGTTTTACGGTTACTGGAGTTGGATTGGATGAAAAAGGGCATGGCTTTTTGCTATATCCAAACCCAAACGAGGGAGTTTTTAGTTTGATAAATTACACTTTTGATGAGGTTCAGCTTTTAGATCTCAATGGAAAAACCCTGTGGACCTCAAAATTGAAAACTGGCAAGAATATTATTGATCTAGGACAGATTAGCCAAGGAGTTTACGTCATACAATGTAGCTCCTCCTCTTCGAATAGGCTTCAAAGGATTGTGATTCGGTAGCTCAAAATAGTGAGAATAAGGCCCTCTGAATTATTCATTCTCCTTCTTTCTTCACTAAGAACTTATGAGGAGCTTTTTTCTCCATTTCTTCATTGTATTCTTTGATCACCCCATCGAGGAATTGGATAATGGAACGTACTCGACTCACACTTTCATTGTCTTTAAAAAGCTTGTCGATGGTGAAAGCAATTTCTTCACGCGAAATGGTATCCGTTGGAACAACTTCAAGCTCGAGGATCTCCATCAATTTGTCGAGGGCTTCGATAGGTAGTTTGGCCTTGCCACTTTCAAATTTGGAGAACTGACCTTGGGTTACTCCAATGCTGTCGGCAACTGATTCCTGGGAATAACCACTCATCATTCTGCGAGCAACCAACTGATTCAATAAGGGAGTTTTACGTTTCATAGCAGGTGTTTAGCCTAGCAAGATAAGAATGACGCGTCAGAACTCCATGTGCGATTTTAGCACAATTATTAATTTGAAATGCCTTTAGCTGAAGTAGAACCCAGAATTCCCACAATAAAAACCTTGAACAATCAAACTCGATTTTGGCTAATTTCGCCTCAACAAATCGAACCATGAAAAAGCTATTCTTCCTTGCGTTACTATTGAGTTTCTCTCATTCATCCTTCGCACAGACCTATGTTTATGAGCTTGCCCCTGACAGTATGAATAGCGGGCGTGCTACATATATTACCGAATTAAGCAATGGAAATATTGCAGTGGCCATCCAGGATGGACGCGATCATGAGATCATGGAGTTTAGCAATTTGGGAAATCAAATCAGAAGCTATACTGCAGGAAGTGGCTCTAACTATGCCATGGGTCACGTGGAAGCATTACCCAATGGAAACTTCTTACAAACCGGACATTCACAATATACTCGCCGAGGAACTTTCGTCTTAAGGGATTCAATCGGCGCGGTGCTTCGAGATACTTTCTTAAGAGAATCATCTTGGTCAGGTGCTCTCACTTACATTAACGACGTGGTGACCGATGCCAATGGAAATGTCTATTTCGTTGGGCGGGTGTACGACATTTTTAGTGGTGGAGTAAGTTTCTATTCTTGGACAATTCCCTTTATAGGAAAACTCAATAGCAACCTTAGCATGCAGTGGGTGCGCACCTTTTCGGTTCATGATAGCAGAAACAGACGCAGGGGTGATGCCAATGGAATTTGCATCGATCCTGATGGAAATTTGGCAGTTGTAGGATATCATTCTTCTGGGAACGGAAGTACGGCGAGAGATTATTTGGTCAAGTTTAACCCTAATGGTCTCAGACTTTGGGCCAAAGAAATGCTCAATGCCTCAGGTACTGGAACCCCAACGAAAATTGTTTCTTCTTCCAGCGGTGCTTTCTTCACCATGGAATGGCAAAGCGCTAGCCCGCACAATGGCGTTCGGATCGATAAGTTCAGTAAAGGAGGAACTTACCTTTGGTCGAAAACCATTCGAAGTGCAACGGAGCCTCTTGGTTTTGGGGGAATGGACATCAATGCCTAGGATGAAATTATTTTAGGGGGGACACTAAGTACCACGCTTCAAAAAGGAGCAGCTGTTCGGATTGATACCAATGGAAACCTGCTTTCTTCTGCAAGTCTTGAAATGAGCCAAAGTTTCCACACGCGCTACACCAATGTAAAAGTCATGAGCGACAACTATGTGATGTTTTCAGGAAGTGTTGGAAACGCGCCAATTTTAGTTCGAAGCGATACTTCGCTTATGCCCGATTGTTCAGGTGGATCGCTCAGCATTACTGTTGAAAGCACGAACGTGAGTTGGGGAACTGGAACCAATCTCAGGAGCAAAGGCTTGAGCTACAACAACACAAATTATGGAAGTCCTGCGGTTTTAACACGCCCTGTTGACACGAACTGCTATTCACCACCAGCTTGTGATGTATTTACCGATGTTAGTGTTACCGATACCGTGCTCTGCGAAGGATATAGTTTAAGCGCAAACGATTCTTCCGTTGGAACCGGACTAAGTGTTGAATGGTACCTTGACGGACAATCATTCGATACCGATGCCAGTATTGATACGATGCTTTCCGCTGGAACTTACGATCTGCGCTTGATCGCTCGAGGGACTTACTGTTATGATACCGCTTCTTATCAAATTGAAGTGAATCCAGTCTATGAGGACACCCTCGATGTTGAACTTTGTTTGGGGGATAGTTTTATGCTCGATTCTATGTCCTTCATGTCGGATACGCTCCTCGTCGATTCATTGCAAAGTATCAGTTCTTGCGACTCGGTAGTTTATTACGATCTTCATTTCATTCAGGACTAAACCACATTGCATGACACGATTTGCGATAACGAAAGCTTGAGCTTTGGAGGTCAATCCATCAGTACCGCAGGAATGTATATGGATACTTTGGCTGGAAGCCTAAGTTGCGATTCGATTTTAGAAATGAATTTGGCGGTGTCTCCAACATTTAGCAATCTGAATTTTCAGAGTTAATCAAATCGGGGGAATGTAATACAGTAAAACTTCAAGTGCTCCCATCTTCAAAAATGTCCTTATTTATATCGTCGGATAATGCTCGTACTGAAGACTCTCTTTTTTTAAGACTTAAGCATGAGTTATACTTCTATGATGTGATCATAGGAAGAGATCAATCTAGCACACTACCTAGCTATACTGGCCCAATAGGCGATTATGAATACGAAGGTATTTCATATGCTTCAGGGGATACAAATGATCTTAGCGGAAGCTTCAGGGTAGAACATGAACAAGATTTTTATCTGGAAATAGCCTATTAGTTTAACCTTATTTGGCCCAAAGTAGTCTTTTCCCTTTGCCATTCGGCATCAACCCATTCTAGTTTAACTTACTCATTTTGTGGGGCTTCCCTTCTTTGCTAAAACTTCATCTCATGCAAAGAATACTTAATCATCAATTCGAATCATTTCCTTCTCTCGAGCTCAATCAGGGCATAAAGACTAATGCTAAATCCAAAAAGCGCTAGCATTAGTACCAAGCTATTTCTAATGAAGGAAAACAGAGAAAGGGAAGAAGTATTCTGGCGAGCGGCCTAGTTGATTAACCTTACAAATTGATAGCTGAACTCTTGGTTCGACTCAAGGCTTTCGAGGGTAATCATATTATCACTGTTAATGAACATATTGATAACCGAAATATTTGAGTTAGACGATACACTAGTCAAAGGCAATCTGATAAATCCACCTGAATAATTGATGTTCGAGTACTGTCCGGTAAGGCCTTTGTCAGTGCTACAGGAGTCGGAGGATTCAGAGTGCCTCCAATTAAAACTTGGATCAAAGCGCAAGAAATTGTCTAGAACACAAGAGGAACTCACACTCGTAATATCGGTGCCACTTGCGTTAAACACTTTGCTCAGCTCAAACTGACCATCAAATCCAAAAAAGGAACGCAGCGTAGGGTACAACCAAATATTCATGGCTGAATCGCTTGGTAGAAAGTTCGCCGTAAACTGCATACCGGCATAGTTGTTAGTACTGTTTATATTGCTTTCATACCGCGATCGCCGTGCATAAACTACGTAGTCATTACCAGGGATCAGCTGGCTGAAGTATGCCGCACCTCTCCAATTACTAGTTTGGCTTTCTATCAAACAGTTGTTGCTTTGATTACTTTTTAGACAGGCTAAATCTTGAAAGATTTGAACCTCCAAGCCTTCAATGGTAAATCCATCTTTATCATGAACCACGATTTCGTATTCCCATGGGATTATTTCAACATCGATGCTTATTGAAATTCCCTTTTGCTCTCCCTTTTTGTTAACCAGGTATAATTCAACCCTTGCATTTTCAGCCGTTCCTTGAAATGTGTGCGTGATAAACTCAGCGTCGTATTCTGTGATTAAGTCACCCTCTGTCACCCTCCAATGCATAGCCCCAGGATCTTGAACTGGATTACCATCGTAACTATAAGTGTGTTCCTTATAGAGTTCAGCATGGTAGGGCCCTACTATGTAGCCAGGAGAATTCAAACAAGAGTTCAAAAAGACAAAAGCAAGAGCACCCAGGAGTGTAGCACAGCCTTGAAGTTTTAATGATTTAAGTGTCTGCATACTCAAGTGTATTAAATCTTATTTCCAAATTTAAGCGTGTAGGAAACGGCAGGAAGAGGAATAAAGTTAGGGTCCGTAAAGCCATTATCAAGAAGGAAATAAGCAATTCCTAATTGAAAACTTGAAACATCTTTCTTCTTTTGAATGAAACGCACCCCGGTAAATCCGGCAAAGATTTGTTGATTGCCAGTGCTGGTTCCTCTAGGCACGAAGTAGTTTTCTGAAAGTAAATATACATACCTCGTAAAGGATTGCATCGTAGAGAAATTAAGCACGGCACCAGAACCAGTCATGTTTTGAAAGCTAGAGTTCAGAAGTCCTCCTGAAAAGGTGACATTGTTGGATGCTGAGCCAAATGTGATGGCTCCATAGGCCACATTCACAATGAAAGGCGCATAGGTTCCAGAAACAAAAAGGTCTCCAACAGCAAAGCGCACATCTTCCGCAAGCTCAAAGGAAAGTTTTGGGGTTACCCAAATTGGAAAAAGGCCAACCGTTGTACCACCCCCTAAAGAGAAATTATCAGTAAACCCATATTGCAATTCATGCGCTAAACCAAAATAAGTGGAGTAGTAGAGTTCACCCTTTTCAAGATTGTAGGCAGAGGGGGAGAAATAATGTCGCGAACTGTGATGGTTGACAAGCACTTGTTCGGTTCCATCACCTTTAAGCATTTGGGCAATGCTCGAATCAGACTTTAAAATGGCAACGATTTCGGCGGCTAAGGCTTTTCCCATAGCATCCTTATTGGTCAATTTAATCTCACCATAAATGGTTTTTTTACCGATTAATTCACGTTCGCAGTTTCGAATAGAAAGTTCAAAATCGCTTGCCTTCGGTTTGAAATCGGTGATATAATATTCGCAGCGTTTGGTGAAATCAAGGTAATCTTCGTTATCGACCCCAGCTGGAGAGAGATAACCTTTCATGATTTCCTTCATTTCAATGTTGATGAGCCCAGTGCTATCGGAGACAATAATTTTAACAGCATTCGATTGAGCAAAACTCCATTGTGAACTGAGCACTAGGAGTATTAACAGACTGATCTTTTTCATTGGATTCATATTTTTCATGGGTCCAAAAGTCAAAAATGTCGACCAAGGAAGCCCGAAGAATCGGAATAAAGATATGCTAAAAATGAATTTTCGTTTTAAGAAGAAGCCGAAACTCCTAGTAAAATGGGCCTTCATGTGTTTAGTCTTCGAGCTCAACTAGTGCATAAAGCTTCATACTCTTCACTTGGAGAAGACAATACTGCCAGTTTTCAGAGTAGTTTGGAATGAATGAAAGCCGCATTCGTTTGGAGTTTTCGAAGGCTTGTTTAATGTCGAGGTATTGCTGTGAAGGAGCTTTGAGTTTGTCATTGGGAGCGTCGAGCAGGCTGAGTTCTTGAACAAATTCTGTTGAATCGATTAATGCCCATCGTTCCGATTGATCACCTAATTGAAGTTCAAAGTAATTTGTAACATCGGATGGAGATCGTGATTCAGTAAACTCGATTTCGAGCTGCAACCCTAAGCTGTTTTCGATTTCGTCAATTAGCTCAAGATCATCAATTTCTATAAAGCCTATTTGCCAGCTGTAATCATCAATCCCATGAAATGCAGACACTATGAGCTCATTATTTTGAATATTATTGCCTGCTTTGCGAGTTCCACTATCTGAGCTTACTACCGTTGGCGCCATTTGCACATCCAGATAGTCGAAGTTCACTTGCCAAGCTCCTTCTTCTTCGAAGTTTTCTTCAATGAGGAGACGTTTTTCAATTTCCCCTACTTTTTCGCAGGAGTTGAAATACAAGGCACCGACAAGTACACAACCCATAAGTACTATGCGCTTCAACATGGAGTAGCTAATTTTCATTCTGACACACCAAATTCGTTCAATTCACTTGAGCATTCGCTGTCAAAAGTACATGCTTTATTGAGAGGTCTATCTGAGCCATAAGATTTCAAAAGGCGCTTAATAGGGTATAAAACTTCCAACTTGGTGTAGCTTTGCCATTCAATCAAAGGACTTGAAAATAGGAGTTATAGGTGGAGGAGCTGCAGGCTTTTTCGCCGCCATACATGCAAAAGAGAATCACCCACAGGCTGAGGTGTTGATCCTCGAAAAATCCCAGGAGACCTTGTCCAAAGTAAAAATCTCAGGAGGTGGACGCTGTAATGTCACCAATGCATGTCCGAGCATTAGCCAATTGGTAAAGTCCTACCCGCGCGGATCAAAACTTCTAAAAAAAGCTTTTCAAGAGTTCAACAATCAGCATACTTTGAGCTGGTTTGCCGATAGAGGAGTGGCAATAGTGGCCGAGCCTGATGGAAGAATGTTTCCTAAAAGCAATAGCTCTCAGAGCATCATCGATGTTTTTCTGACTGAAACAAAGCGTCTTCAGATCCCCGTCATCTTAGGCGCCGGAGTGAAGCAGATCATTCCTTTGGAAGAAGGCTTTAAACTCAAGTTTCAGCGTGGTAGAGAGGATGAACATTTCGACAAACTCATTATTGCTAGCGGAGGTTCTGCTCGTAAAAAGGGGCTGGAGTGGATGGAGGATTTAGGGCATAAAATTGTTGAGCCAGTTCCCTCACTTTTCACTTTTAATATGCCTAAAAACCCGATTCAAAAACTGATGGGTTTGGTGGCGAAAGAGGTGCAAGTGAGCATTCAAGGAACTAAACTACAGTCGGAAGGACCATTGTTGATTACCCACTGGGGAATGAGTGGCCCAGCCATTTTGAAGCTTTCGGCTTTTGGTGCGCGCGACTTTGCCAAAATGAATTACGAGTTTAAGGTTCAGGTGAATTGGGCCAAGGAGGCCAATCAGCAAAAAATGCTTGATAAACTTGAGGCTTTGCAAGAAGAACATCCTAAAAAACAACTTGGAAAGTTAAAGGCCATTGATGTACCGGAAAGACTCTGGCATTTTTTACTCGCCAAAGCAGAGCTTAGTGCCGATAAAAAGATGGAAGATTTGGGCAAAAAAGCCTTTAACAAACTCACTTCGGTTTTGTGTCATGATGTGTATGAAGTAAAAGGTAAAACCACCTTCAAAGAAGAGTTTGTAACGGCCGGTGGAGTGAGTTTGGAAAGCATCCATCCAAAATCGATGGAAAGCAAAGTTTGCCCAGGAATGTATTTTGCTGGGGAAGTCCTCGACATTGATGGCATTACTGGAGGCTTCAATTTCCAAGCGGCTTGGACTACCGGGTATTTGGCTGGGAGACTTGGAATTTCTGCTTAAGAATTATTGAAAATTTTAGGCAAAAAAAGCACCACATAAAGTGGTGCTCTCATCTGACAATCGCTTCGATTTACAGCTTCTTAACAAGAACTTCTAAATCCTGGCAATCAAGGTTACAAGTAACTTCTATCGTTTTGCCGTTTGGCAGCAAGAAAGTCTGAACATGAGTTCCATTGGTCATGCAATTGAAATAGGTGGAGTGAGTACTCGTAGGCCCGCCAGCTAAAGTCCATATCCCAAAATTGATAGGATATTCACCTGCAGCTGGAGTCGCCAAATTTTTAATTCTAACTGATCCAGGAGCTGGGCAGGTTCCTGGACGACCGATGAGCTGGACTCCTTTACCTCCAGGAGGTATAACACAGTTATTAATTACTCCTGTATTGCAATCAAGATCGCCTGTGATCCATTCCGCTTGCATGCGAACACAGCTGTAATTTTTTACGACAACAGATTGTGCCTGAATCGCAATGACAGAAAAGAGTATAAATGAGAATGTAAGTATTAGATTTTTCATGAATTTTTAATTTAAGATTCAAGTAAATGTCGCTCAGGGAAATTCAACTTAAAGGCCCCAATCCATGAAGCGATGCTTTGAATTCATGAAAGAATCAAGCAGCTACTATAACAAGTTGAGGTAGTTCTTCGAAACTGGCACTTCAAACCCACTTGTGCTCAAATAATATCCTCCGAGCTCGCGGTGATACTCCTTGATGTGGTTTTCATTGATTACATAAGAACGGTGCACGCGTTTGAAACGCGGGGTGAGTTAATCACTGAGTAAAACACCAAGCTTTTTGGAGATCAGTATTTTAGATCCATCACTCATATAACACTCTGCTTAGCTTCCATCGGCCTTGATATACTCAATGTCATCCTGAGCTAGAAAAACAAAACCATCGCGAATGGGGAATTTAATCTTCTTTTCTCGCTCAATATTCAGCTGCTCCAATAGGGCTTTCCAGTCGGGCAGCTTAGCGTTGAGATGCCGTCGCTCTGCTTCTTTGATAGCAGACTGTGTTTCTTGAATGTCGATTGGTTTTACAATATAATCGAGCGCGTGATGTTTGATTGCGTTTAAGGCGTAATCCTTATAAGCCGTGATGAAGATGAGTTGAAAGTTTTGAGCATCTAAGGAATCCAACACATCGAAGCCTGTGCCATCGCCAAATTGGATATCGAGAAATAGCAAGTCTACCGAATGTTCATTCATGGCCTTAATGGTAGATTCTACCGAATCGCATATGGCGACAAGCTCTAAGTCCACACCTGATTGTTCACAGCAATGCGTAATGAGTTCTCTTGCGGCTTGCTCATCATCCGCTATGATTGCCTTCATGTATCTTGATTTTTGGGATTTGAAAATTGATTAAGGTTCCTTGTTTGCCTTCGGTTTCCATCAAATCTATCATCTCGAATCGATCGCTGACTTGATATTCGGAGCAGAGTGCGGCAATCCGTCTTTTGCAGACTTGTAGACCAGAGTTTTGACGCTGATTTCCGGATTTTGGCAATTGAAATTTACTCGCTTGTTGTTGTGCTTGTTTTGCCCTATAGCCGATGCCATTATCTTCAATTTCAACAAATAACAAGCGCTCATTTTCTCTAAACTTGAGCTTAATGTGCCCAAAGTTTTCGGAAGAAAGTACCCCATGCAAAACGGCGTTTTCAATCATGGGTTGAAGTAATAAGGGTGGGATTTGTAATTCATCCGCAGCTTTGCAATCGATCTTCAACTCAAAGCGCTCTGGAAAGCGCAATTGTTCCATTTTAATGTAATTCTGAATCGACTCTAGTTCAAGTTTTAAACTGATCAGTCTGTTGTTGGAATTATCAAAAACCGAACGCAAGAGTTTACTCAAACTGCCCAAGTAAAGCAATGAATCGTCGGTCTTTTTCTTGAGAATCAAATTTTGAATTGAATTCAACGAGTTGTAAATGAAGTGTGAATTGATTTGTGATCTGAGGGCACTGTATTTGAGCTGGTTCATTTCTGATTCCACCCGAATCAATTCTCGCTTGCGTTGAGCTCTGCGTGCTTGCCACCAAAGCACAATACCCGCAATTGCACAACCAATTAAAGTCCAAAACCAAATGCTTTTCCAAAACACTTCGGTGATTATAAATGACACAGATTTGATATTTGAGCTTTGGGGCTCCGTTGCCAAATCAATTTGATAAGATCCTGGGGCCAAGTTTAGAAATGACAAACTCGAGTTTTTACTAAAACTCCAGTCCTCAGAGTTAGGCGATACTCTATAATAGAAGCCTCTTTCGATACTTTTTGAGTACAATATTTGACTCAATTCGATGACAAGATTGTTTTCTCCGGCCCTTAGTTCCATCTCATCCGAGATTTCACGTTCTTTTCCATTTACATAAAGGGCCTCCACGAAAATTTCGTTCAAGGTTTCGAGGTTAATTTTCACATCGGCACCTAGGCTTGTGTAGGTATGATTGCCAAGTATCAGAACTCGATCTTCATAAGAAATCAACTTAGTAGCCTGAGTGCTGTTGAGTGCATTGTCTCTACTCAAGAGCATTATTTCTTCTTGGCCATCTATAAAGGAAAGTATGTTCACCCCTTTGTCGGTAGCTATCCAGAGTCTCCCATCAATGCACTGAAGGTCATAGATATAGTTACTTATAAGTCCATTGCTTTGATTAAAAAAACGAAGACCTTCTTTGTCTTTAATGACAAGCCCTTTTGATTTTACTCCAAAAAACTAATAATCCTTTGAAAAGCTCATGGAACTGATTCTGTACTCAGACAATAAGGAATCGGAGGACTTAAAGCAGTTTTTACCATTTTGAATAAATAGCCCTTGGTCAGTTCCTAAAAACAATTGCTCTTTGAATTGCCCCACCTTTCTCAAGATGCCAAATTCCTTTCCTCGAAAGACCACAGTATCTTTTTCAGCATAGGTGGCCCATCCACCAGTATAAAAGCCATGTACGTCCCGGTTTTTAGAATGAAATACGGCAGGCTTAGGTCTGTGAGTAGAAATTGGAATTGAATTGAAACTTGACTCAAAATCAAGTGCCGAGAGAGAGATCTGTTGCTCTCCAAAATGTGAACTGAATATCTTGCTTGCTTGTGCTACCCGGTTAAGGCTTTCATTCTCATCGAGCACGAGCTCAAAAAATTCATGCTCGGCATTCCTCAAAATGAATTTACCTTTATAATATCCGCCATCAATCCAGTGATGGTCTTTAGTTCGACTTTTAGCTCTGAAAAGTGATTTATTGGCAATGTAGAATACGCCAGAACTTAAAGTAGACACCCAATAAGCTCCTTGTTTATCCTTTACAATATCACTTACACTTTCGCCTTTTAAAAATGAATTACCGATGATTCCATTTGAATTAAAGCGAACGATGCCCTTGAGGTGGGTGCCTATCCAAAATTCATCATCGCTCTCTTTGAAAAAGCCACTGCTAAAGTTTGAGCCTATATTGAACTCTTCTATTTTGCCTTCTTTAATAAGAACGACCCTAGCGTTTTCTGCAAACAACAATTCAGCTTCAGTTTTCATGCCCACAAACACTCCTATTTGGGCATTACTCAATTGGGTTTCATAGCGTTTGTCACTAGCTCGAATTGTTAGTTGATCGCTCGCATAATTACGCTTTAAGCCAAAGTTTTCTCCTTGAAATATGAAAGCGTTTTTTTCTTGTGAGATGCTTTCCTTGACAAGGCTTATTTGGCCATCTTCCTGTTCTTTTAAAAACAAGTAATTAGGATCATAGGCGAAAGACTGCAAGCCAACCACAAGTTTATTGTCCTCCACAGTCAGTTTTCCGATACGCAGACTGGGAAAGCGCTTTAAAGTATCTCCCCAGGAAGGTTTGTGAAAACGCCCATTCTCAAGATAAACCAGCTGATTACCCTCGACATTGCACCAAATTTTGCCATCTGATGTGCTGACCAGCTCAAATACATTGTCCGAGGGTAAACCTTCGGCCACACCGAAGTTCTTGAAATTCCGTCCATCAAAACGACTAATTCCTCTGGCAGTAGCTAGCCATACATAGCCTCTTTGGTCTTGGTGAATGTCGTACACCTCATTGCTAGCAAGTCCATCCTCGATGGTTTACTGCTGTTGGCTAGCCTTTATATTCTTCGAAAGGCTTAGAGAGAGAATTACTAAGAAAAGAAATGCTGAGAGACGATTCAATTTAACCAGGTATGCTACAAACATCCAAAAGAGTCTTCGTAGCTCAAAATAGTAGGGTTGAAAATTGAGGTTGAATCCAAAAGTGCAATACTTAAGCTTAGAATATTTCCGATTTATATGAAGTGCTGCTGTGAATCCATGAAGTCTGCTTTTGAGTTCATGAAGTAGCAATATTTGAGCTTTAACAGAGAGGCCAAAGCTCGTTTATACCTTAGGCACCAGCAAGAATTATGAAAATCAGACTATTATTCGCTAGTATTCTTTTCTCTGTACAAGGAATTTCGCAAGTAAATACAGCGCAAAAGATTGCCTTTGCTAATTTCTTAAATGAGCGAACTGAGCAAGTGGAAATCTTTGATGACGATGGGATGTCGGACTACCGCTCCATGCTAAAGATCGACGGCGTTGGCTTAAAATTCGATTTATTTCAATGCGACGAATCTTCCGAGACGCCAGTACTAAGAACCTATGAGTTAAGTTTTGATCTCTTTTTGGAAGAAAAGAACATGAGCCAGTCGGGAGATAATTTTACAAGCATTTTGCTCGCCGAATTTGAACACCCCATCTCCTTTGAAAAAGTCGCGGAAAAAGTGATGCTGAGCTTCAAATTAGAAGCTGACAAGTTTGTATTGTCCGGAGTCAAGAATTTAAAGACAGATCAAGCTTGGGTACAAAAAAATGAATTCTGGATTTCCGCTCGATTGTTTAAGTCTTTGTCGGAAGCAATGAAATTCAGGAATTTCCTTGAATGCAATTTAAAGGGGGACAATATATACGGAGGATGATGACTTTGATGTATTCTTTCAGTTTGACCAACTCGCAGAACAAGGAATCATTTTCTCGAGAAATATGGAAGGGTCCCTATTTTCTGTCAATGATACCCTCCCTTATGAATTACGCATAAGAGATGGATATGATTGGTACCCTCAAAAGATTCCCTTCACCAGCGAGGGCAATCAGTTTTGGTTCAAAAGCGAACTCCTAGAAGAGGGCGATAAATCGAAGAATATTGAAATAGCCTTTCAAAAAGAAAAAGAGGACTTTAAGATTGTGAATATCCGCACTGAAACGAATGAAAATTGGGCGCTATCTAATGGACTTTGGTCTCCTGCACCTGCGATTTCAAGTTCCGAAAAAGTTACACTTGACTTATTCCAAGATTTTCTGAAGAAAAGCGAGCAAAAAGGAACTGAAGAAAGAGCCTTTTATTTTAATTCTTGGGAGGCCGAATTGGTAATATTCGATACAGAAATGAATGAAAGTGTGGTAAAAGAACCCAGAGATGCTTTCGCCCTTCCAAAAGTAAAAGCTCAATATCTTAACGGAAGGGTATTTTACCCTGTTAATTCATTGAACGATATGGGGGAAATGGAACTTTACACTTTAATCTTTGAGCGCAAGTCAGAAGACTTCAGTTTGTTAGGATATTATAACCCTTTAGGAAGTTATGAGAGCTTGAAAGACTAGTCTTTTCCTTCATATTTGATAAACCAAGCCCAAGTGTATAGTAGTGGATGAACTACCAATAATCTCAGATAAGAAAGCCACTCAGGAACACATAATCCATCAGGAATGCATGAACCGATTTGAATGAAATAAACGTGAGCAGGAATGAAAGCAGTTAATAAGGCAATAGCTAAATATGCAGCAATCTTTCTCGTTGATCCGAAAATTGCCAAAACACCAATGAGAAGTTCTGTAAGCCCGGTCAAAGTATTTACCAACTTTGCTTGTGGAATATAATCAGGGATCATACCCAGATAAAAGCTCGGGTTTACGAAGTGGTAGGCACCTGCAAAAAGGAAAAATATAATAAAAGCGAAACGGAAAAGCTTTTGCATAGACATCAAATAAAAAGCTCGCTTTGCGCTTATTGTTCAAACAAAACTAACTTAGGGCTCGAATATAAGATTTATGATAGCATTTGAAATAGAAAAGAAGTTCGCAACAAGCGCCGAAGAACTGTACGACGCTTGGTTAGATTCTGAGTCGCACAGCCAAATGACTGGGGGAGAGGCTCATTGTAGTAATTTAATGGGAAGTGAGTTTTCTGCCTGGGACGGATATATTTCTGGACATAACCTTCAGCTCCGTGAACCTAGCTTCATTAAACAAGCATGGAGAACTACGGAATTTGGTGCTCAAGACAAAGACTCAATCATAGAAATTAGCCTAATTGAAGAAAAAGACGGTTGCAGATTTATTCTCAAGCACAGCCAAATTCCAGAAGGTCAACCTGACTATGAGGAAGGATGGGTCGACAATTATTTTGAGCCCATGGAAGAGTTTTTCGGCAAGGAATAATGTCATGCTGCTTTTAGACTCATTTATACTGAGCTACAAGTAGATTCGCATGTGCGATTCTTTTTCTGTCTGCTTTGTTTTAATTTCTTCTCCGCCTTAGCGCAAGAAAAACCTATTCTTTACGCACTCCCAGGTCAAGGGTCCGACTGCCGCTTATTTGATCTGCTCGAACTTCAATCACACTTCGACTTTCGTTGTATTAAACTAACTACCCCCGAAGAGGCTTGGACCATGGAGGAATACGCCATGAGCTTGTCGGAGCAAATTGACACTTCCAAAGATTTTCATTTGCTCGGGGTATCCATAGGAGGTATGTTAGCCTGCGAAATTGCAGATCAGCTGCATCCACAAAGCCTGATTATCATTTCGAGTGCTTCTTCCAAGTTCGACTTACCTCGACGTTATACCATGCTTCAAAAATTTCCGATCTACGAAATCGTTCCTGGACAAGTCTCAAAGCTTGGAGCTTATGTGCTGCAGCCGATTGTGGAGTACGATCGCAATGATCAGAAAGAACTTTTTCGTGCAATGCTCAAAGACAAGGATCCGCTTTTTTTGAAACGAACAATCCCTATGATCATTAATTGGGAACGAGAAATAAGTCCAAAAGAACTAGTGCAAATCCATGGGGAACGAGATCGTACGCTTCCCCTTCGACACTTAGAACCCGACTACATAATTAGTGATGGCTCACATATGTTGACTAGCACCAAAGCAGCGCTTTTGAAGCAGCTAATTTTAGATGTTTACCAAATGCCTTAGGCATCTACTTTCCACCACTCTTCCACTTTCAAGCTTGCTTTTGGCTCGAAAATTTGGCCGATTTGAGGAGCGATTAACGGAATGCCAAGCTCACGTGCTTTAGCACTCACACGTTCAATAGGATCTGTCCATGAATGCATACCAAGCGTGAAGCCACCCCAGTGAATAGGCATCATCAATTTGGTGTTTACATCTGCAGCTGCTTGAGCAGTTTCTTCTGGCATCATATGGATGTCTTTCCAACGCATATCATACTGGCCACATTCCATCATGGCGAAATCAAAAGGCCCGTACTTCTCTCCAATTTCTTTGAAGTGTGGTCCGTATCCACCATCACCACTGAAGTAGATATTCTCTTGAGCTCCTTTAATCACCCATGATCCCCAAAGCGTTGTGTTTCGATCCATGATTCCTCTACCTGAGAAATGCCTCGAAGGTGTAAAGGCCAAATCCAAGCCTTTAAATTTGATTTCGTCCCACCATGTGAATTCCTGAATTTGCTCAGCTGGAACTCCCCATGCTCTGAAGTGAGCCCCAACACCCATCGGAACAAGAAAACTTTCTGTTTTGTCCTTTAAGGCTATAATACTCGGATAATCTAAGTGATCGTAATGATCGTGGCTAATGATGATGGCATCGATTTTCGGTAATTTCTGGATGCTGATTGGCAAATCTTCAGAGTACCTTTTTGGTCCGATAAACTTTACCGGTGTTGGTGATTCGCCCAACATGGGATCCAGAAGAATATTTTTTCCCTCCATTTGAAGCAGAAAGGCTGAATGGCCATACCACATCAATCGCGTTGCTTCATAAGGCTGCTCCAATTCCAGAGAATCAACGTATTCAACTTGAATCTTTTCCTTCGGTTCTGATCTTGGAATTCCTCCAAAGAAATCCTTAGTCACTGAAACAATGGTTTTGAAATCCATGTCCATATTGGTTTCAATTTTGTTTTTGAAACTCGACTCTTCATACAAACCTGTTTCTTGATAACGGGCAAGATCTTCTTTAGAATGTGAGCCTCCAAATTCAGGATGAACATTTATGAATATGGCAATGCCACCCACCAGGGCAACATCAATGATGAGTGCGAGTAACATAATTTTCTTTACTAATTTGAGCATAGGTGATTTGTATTAATGTCTTTTCTGAGAGACGATTATGGCACGAATATATTCCCAATCTATTGTTAAACAAGGAAATCAGTAATATGTGTTATAGTTTCTAGCATATGTGCTAATCATCAGCAGATTAGGCTTCTACTTTTGATTTTTGTAAACTTGAACTATGTCGGAAAGCATCATGCACATTAAATCAATCAGCGATTTACACCAAATCCTTGGTTACGAAAAACCTAAGCACCCACTCATCAGCCTTATTGATGTGAAGAAGCTGCCCAAGGAGGTGAATTTTAACGGGGTAAAAATGTCGGCAGATTTTTATCTGATCTCCATGAAGGAGCATGATTGCGGCATGACCTACGGAAGGAATTACTATGATTTTCAGGAAGGCACCATGATATTCACTGCCCCTAATCAAGTGGTTAGCTCGAACTCCGACAGTGTTGACGAAAACAGCGAAGGTTGGATGTTATTCTTTCATCCAGATCTCATTCGTGATACCGCATTGGGGGAGAAAATTGATGAATTCAGATTCTTCTCTTACGACTCGCATGAAGCCTTGCACCTTTCCGATCAGGAGAAGAAGGTAATCCACGATTGCCTCGACAATATCGTTTATGAATACAACCACAGTATCGATGGACATAGTAAGAGCCTGTTCGTTTCTAACCTAGAACTCATTTTAAACTATTGTCAGCGTTTCTATGACCGACAGTTTCACACTCGAACTACCCAACATAAAGATGTGATCAGTGCGTTTGAACAGAACTTAAAGAGCTATATCAACTCAGATGAACTCTCGAATTTGGGTTTGCCCACTGTTCAATACTTGGCTTCACAGGTTAATCTATCACCAAATTATTTTGGTGATCTATTGAAAAAGGAAACAGGGAAAAGTGTGAAGGAGCATATCAATTCAGTGGTGGTAAACAAAGCCAAAACCATGCTTCTGAACAGTTCAAAAACAGTGAGTGAAGTAGCTTATGAATTAGGCTTCAATTATCCTCATTATTTCTCGAGGATGTTCAAATCGAATACTGGATTCACCCCACAGAAATATCGCGAAAGCCTAAACTAAAGACTATGAAAATCATTGTTACTGGAGCTACCGGAATGGTAGGAAAAGGAGTGCTGCTTGAGGCATTAGATCAAGAAGATGTGCAAGAAGTATTGAGTATCGCGCGAAGGAAAACGGGTTTGAGTCATCCTAAACTCAAAGAGTTGATTCATGCTGATTTTTCTGAATTTAAATCTGTCGAAGATGAGCTCAAAGGCTACGATGCTTGTTTTGCCTGTATGGGAGTTTCGGCTGCAGGAATGAATGAAGAACAATATTCAAAATTGACTTTTGATTATACCATCGCTTTAGCCAAGACATTTAAAGAATTGAACCCGAATGCATGTTTCACATACGTTTCTGGAGTTGTTACCGACAGCTCGGAAAAAGGAAGACAAATGTGGGCTCGTGTAAAAGGAAAAACGGAAAATGAGTTGCTCGCTTTGGGATTCAAAAGTGCGAGTATGTTTCGCCCAGGAATGATCATCCCCATGCGTGGAGTAAAGTCGAGCACCAAACTTTATCAGTTTATGTATGACTATTTCATGTGGCTAGTTCATTTAATGAAAAGACTCTCCCCGTCATCCGTGGTAAACACCGACCAAATTGGCCAAGCCATGTTGGAAGTCGCAAGAGGAAAAGATGCTCCGAAAATTCTGCATTCAAAAGACATCCTTGCACATGCAAAAGCTTAATCTGTAAAAAGTGTTCTTTCTTCAGTAATTCTTGTTTAGTCGCTGATTTAGTGGCCGATACCTTTGTTTCATCAAAAAAATTAAGCAAAGATGAAAAAGGTAATTTTAATCACAGGAGCCGCTTCAGGCATAGGAAAATCAAGTGCAAAACGTCTTATTAAAGAAGGTCATGTAGTTTATGGAGCTGCACGTCGCGTCGACAAAATGAATGACCTAGTTGAGGCAGGTGGTCATGCCATTAAAATGGATGTTTCTGATCAAGAAAGCATTCAAAATGGCCTCGATCAAATCATTCGAGAACAAGGCAAGATTGATGTCTTGTTTAACAATGCTGGATATGCGATTTACGGGGCTGTGGAGGACACAAGCTATGAAGATGCAAAACGACAATTTGAAGTGAGTCTTTTTGGCTTGGCCGAAATCACCAAGGCAGTATTACCCTACATGCGAAAGCAAGGTTCAGGAAAGATCATCAATACCTCTTCCATGGGTGGTAAAATGTATACCCCAATGGGAGCTTGGTACCATGCAACCAAACATGCTTTAGAGGGTTGGTCGGATTGTTTAAGATTAGAATTAAAGCAATTTGGAATTGATGTGGTGATTATTGAACCGGGGGCAATTCAAACGGAGTTTGGGGATGTAATGTTGAATCCACTACTCGAGCGTTCCGGTGATACAGCCTATGGAAAAATGGCGAAGGCAGTTGCGAAGGCTACTTCAGATGCTAATGCGGAAGGCGGAGCATCAAGTCCTGAAGTAATTGCCAATTTGGTATCAAAAGCCGTAGCGGCCAAAAAGCCTAAAACACGTTATGTTGTTGGAAAATATGCTAAGCCGATGATGTGGATTCGAAAATATATGGGTGATCGAGTCTTCGATAAGATCCTGATGAGTCAAGTGAAGTAATCTTTGGAACAAGCCTCAAGCTAGCGCGCGAATCATTCGCACCCTAGCACAAGAGCTTCTTAAAGTTAGCAGAAATACAAAATGTGTGAGTTGGAGTGTGGAGTTCTCCGCCGAAGCTCACTTGTAGAAACCTCAAATAGGAACTACAAATCATCCTACGCCTATGGCTATGGATGATGAAAAAGCTCACCTTCGCTCCTCGCAAATGCTCGGAGCTTCGGTTGTAGTGGGAATTTTAGTTCAAGCCTCTAGGATTATGGAGTTCTCCGCCGAAGCTCACTTGTAGAAACCTCAAATAGGTAGAAACAAATCATCCTTCGCCTATGGCTATGGATCATGATAAAGCTCACCTTCGCTCCTCGCAAATGCTCGGAGCTTCGGTGAGCGTAGGTGGAGAATACCGGAGTCGAACCGGTGACCTCTTGACTGCCAGTCAAACGCTCTAGCCAGCTGAGCTAATCCCCCAATGTTTAAGATTAAGAGCTATTTGCGCCCTGAATCCCCCATGATTTCAAAGAAGAAAACAAATTAAGAAGTTCAAATAACAACTGTGATGTGAGCTTCAATAGCCGCTTTCTATGGCGACAAATCTAATATTTTTCAAATTCCGTTTTCTATTTTTGAAAGCTTGAAAGAAGAACTCCTTGAAATCATTCAAAAACAGCTTGAGATAAGCGAAATTCAAGCAATCGAAGCAGTTCGAGGTGGTGATATCAATGAGGCATTTCGCCTTAGCACTCCAAACAAGAATTATTTCATCAAAAGAAATTCAGCCTCGCAATTCCCAAATATGTTCGAAGCAGAGGCCAAAGGGCTTCAGCTCTTGTCTGAAACAAAGGCGTTGCGCGTTCCAAAAACCCTGGCTCAATTTGATTTTGAAGACGACAGTTTATTAGTACTTGAATTCCTCGATTTTGCCAATCCGAATCGGGATTTTTGGCCCAAACTTGCCGAAGGCCTAGCAGCCCTTCACAAGAGAACGAACGAATATTTCGGACTCGATCACCACAACTATATAGGAAACCTGCAACAAAGCAATCGTCAACACCAATCATGGGCCGACTTTTTCGTTACCGAACGCCTAGAGCCCATGTTAAAAATGGGATTGGATCAAGGCGAGATTCACAAATTCGATCTTGGACTTTTTGATCGATGTTTTAGCCTTTTAGACGACTTCTTTCCACCTGAAAAACCGAGTTTGATTCACGGTGATTTTTGGTCGGGAAACTTCGCCATGAGCACCAAAGAAGAAGCCTGTGCTTTTGATCCAGCCGTTTATTTTGGCCATAGAGAAATGGACATCGCGATGAGTAAACTCTTTGGGGGTTTCGATCCAGAATTCTATAAATCCTATGAGCACTTCTATCCCTTAGAACAAGCATGGGAAGAACGAGTGGATATGGCTAATCTATATCCGTTGTTGGTGCATGTGAACTTGTTTGGAGGCTCTTACTTCGCTCAAGTCAAACAAATTCTGAAATCCTACGACTGAGTCTTAAACTCAAACAAGATTTTTTCAGTTGATGGAGGAACGCTTAAGTAAATCTTACCCTTAAATGCCGGGTTGGTGAGTTCTTTCAGGTCAAATTTCTTTTTGCCCTTGAGTGTCAAGCCACAATCATTATCTCCAGTTTGGTTGAGCTTTAAAGTCGCTTGAGGAGGCAATGACTTTTTTACACGGTAATCCCAGTGCAAATCAAAGTCGGTATTCTTACAAGCGTTTTTCATCTGGTATTCTATAATCAAACAGCCATTATCAATTTGCATGTTTATAATCTTAAGCCCAGTGGTTTTTGCCATTTTGTACTCATCACCGTCCATTCGCATAGGAAAACACTTATCGGTATTGTCCTTTACAATCTTGCTTCCTGAACACGAGCCTAATACTAAGGCCAAAAAAGCGATTCCTAATAATCTGCTCATTGCTTCACGATTTTAGATTGGTAAATCTTTCCTGCATTGTCGAATAATCTAACAAGGTAAACTCCGGCAGCCAGTTCACTTAAGTCCGCTGAATTATTCTGAACATGGATAGCATATTCTCTTGTATCAAGTCCAATTAAATGGATGCTCGAAATGTTCGGAATCGTCCAATTCAGTTGATTGGAAACCGGATTAGGATAAAATCCAAATTCTTGACTTTCATTCTCGAGTTCAATACCAGTCAAAGGATCTTCTAAACAAGGCCATGCAATGCCATCAATTTGTGTTAAACCCGAATTCATTGGGTCGAGCCAAGGTTTTAGCTGTTTGCTGTTCTGGCTTCCTTCACTCTCCCAAGCGTAAGAAAACTTGCCATAAGAATCAGGTTCGTCGGGACCAGAGCCTCCTCCAGCAGTACAATCTGAAAGTCCACCTGTGAGCATTCCCATTACTTGACCTTCATCGTTAAAAATCGGGGAACCTGAAGAGCCAGATTCGGTTACACCGTGGCCATTTGCAGAGGCAAGCCAGTTGATTGTCCAGTGAGTGTTTTGCACGGTTCCGCCCCATGAATCGGAAACCATAGAGGCACCATAGGTCGAAATCTTTTTAATGTCTCCTGATGGATGATGAATGCTTACCCCACTCG